>ERZ808286.26-NODE-26-length-126724-cov-5.383417_pt1 | contig 126724 bp, 129 predicted proteins | sample MGYA00521276_ERZ808286 | MGnify/ENA primary metagenome ERZ808286 (study PRJEB31516, sample SAMN03275607) | gut metagenome | biome: mammalia-associated habitat; material: feces | host: Papio cynocephalus | place: Kenya | collected 2012-08-01 ... | reverse complement strand
TGCGGCAGAAGCTCTTCATTCTCCTTAACAAGGCTTTATGTCCTTATGAAATATGGCGAACTAATGCCTGGGTTCCGCTGAATCACTTCAGCGTATCACAATACCGCTTGTTCGTTTACTTTTTTATCATGCCTCCCTTGTATTTTTTATTAATCATACAACATATTTTTTGAAAAACAATACATATCGCCGAAAGATATAAACTATTAGTTTAATAAATTCGCTTGATTTATAAGGATTTTCCCTTATAATAGAAATCGGTCAGTTTGCAATGCAGCACAGATATACACCAAAAGGCTGAACGTTTTACATCGACTTTTATAGGAGAGTTTTATGAGCGACCGGCCTATACCGCGAATCCAGAGCCTGTTCATACTGAACTTACGGAAATTCAGAAATGCGAGAAATCTTTCGCAGAAGGATCTTGCGGACATACTTTCGATTTCAATTGTCTATCTGAACAGAATTGAGAACGGCAGGGCTTATCCGTCCGCAGATTTGATGGAGAAAATCTGCCTTGCGCTGGAAGTGTTGCCCCACGAAATGTTTTTATAATGCGGAATGCGTTCTGATTTTTAATTTATATAGTACAATCCCGCATTTTTCCAAAACTTCAATTATCCTTTCTCTAGTATTCACAGTTCAAGCACCTTGCCGCAGCGTTCCATAAGTTCCTTTTCGTGCGTTATGAATATTACGGTCTTCTCCTCCATAAAGCGCATTATCAGATTGATTACAAAATTTTTATTGTCCTTGTCCAGATAGGCCAGCGGCTCGTCAAAGATATACAGCTCCGCATCCTTATTCAGCGCGCGGAATATCTCTATCAGTTTTTTCTCGCCTTCGGAGCAGCTGTTCACGGACAGTTCGTCTTTGTGGCTTTCCTGAATGTGCCGCAGAATACTGAAATCCTCTATTCTTATTGCTTTCTGCTCCGTGTCAAAATAAATGTTCTCCGACAGGCTGAACGGAAATATGAAGGCGCGCGGAGGAACATAGACAATTTTTTCCCTCAGCAGCTGCGGAGAAATTTCATCAAACGGAATGTCATTATAAAAAATCTGCCCTTCAGCTGGCGTTCCCATTTTTATAAGCATCTTGCCGATTGTCGTCTTGCCGCTTCCGTTCTTCACTATGACTGCAACTCTGTCGCCCTTGTTGACATCAAGACTTATGCCGCTGAAAAGCTCCTTGAGCCGGCAGAAAGAATTTTTTCTTTCCGCCAGCGTTGCCGGAAAATCCATGAAGAATTCAATCGGATTCCACAGCCTTGAACAGAACAGGGAGAATGCAGTAACCTCTCCTATCGTCAGAATTTTTTTGTAGGAAAGATAGATGCCGACTGTCAGCGGAAGTATCGTTCCAAGATTCAAGACCAGGGTTAGAAGGAAAAAATCAAAAAATGCGACAGCCCTGATTTCGCTGTATACGGATTTTCTGTATCTGTTCAGATAGTTTCCGGTTATCCTGTTCATAAAGGAAACTATATTGTAGCTTTTTATTGTTAAATCAGCGGAATAGAGCGTCTCGACATGGGCGTTGAAGCTGTCAGAATCTTTCTTTTTCGCGCTGTTGCGCTTTTCGAATACAGGCGCATATATCAGATTTATTCCGATGGTCATGGGAAAAAGTATCAGAATCAACACCGAAAGAAGTATGTTCATACGGAGCATTATCACAACGACGACGACAACGTAAACCGCACTGAACACAAATTTGAACATATCATTTATCAGAAAAGATGCGGTCTGTTCGGTGTCCCCGTTTATCCTCTCGTAGATTGCGCCGAGCGACAGCCGTCTGTTGTCGGACCTCATCAGGTCGGACAACGCGTCGCCCCGGATTTCGTTCACGATGCATACTTTTGTCCTGTTCTTCAGCTTGTAGTCAAAGGTTGTGAAGATTACGCTGAGAAAAGTAAACACTACAAGAAGCGCCGCCTGAACGTAAAAATTCCGGAGATTTCCGCCTCCGTATATCGCTCCGTCCGTTATGACCTGTGTCAGCATCGGGATTATCACCAGCGTTGCCCTTTTGAACAGCTCGTTCAGCGTCCCCTTATGTAACTAATCATATAATATGTTTTTTCATGAAAAGGAAGTAGTCACGCAGGAATTTCATAAATTTTTGCCCTCTGAACGGATTTTTTATAATGATACCACGCCATTTCTATAAGTCAATGTGTGACAAATAAAGATATAAACTATCAGTTTAATATTTCTGTCTGAGATTGCGATTTTCAATCAGGCAAGAACACATAAAATTCATAGCCGCAAAAATTTGAATCCGTCCGGATTTTGTGCAATAATCGTTCCACAGACATAAGGAGGTAAGATAAAAACAGCCGAAAATGGCGTCTGTTTTTATCTTTAAAAGTTTGCGTTGCAAACTTTCTTATCATCTGTTGTTTCTCACTTCGTTGCGAAACAACTTAAAAAGTCAATCCTAAAACTGAAGTTTTAATCTTGACTTTTTATGGGAGGTCTCTATGAAAAATCCGTTTCTTCACCGTGCGCGGCAATTCTCTTCTCTGACCGCGCGTATCCTGCTTGCGACCGCCATGCTTTTTCCCGCGTTTTCCGGCTGCGCTTCAAATTCCGCGGACTTCGGCTCAGCAAATTCAGCCGCAAGAATCTCAGAATCAGGAATCTCGCTTTCCGTCCGTGCCAAAAAAGACGGGCTTCATATAAAAAAAAGCCATCCATCAGAATTCACGCACGTAACCGTTCACGTGGAAGGCAGAAACGGCGGAAATTTCTCGATAAACACCGACGGAATCCAGAACAGTTTTGTATATCCGTTCGTAAGCGGCGGTTCGGAATATTCGGTCTATCTTACGATGACGGACGCGAAATGGCAGAATTTCACACGGACAGAGGCTGCAAAAGTCAGGGCAAAGGGCGGGCTCGGCGAGATGAGGACGGAATTCTCGTCCGCAGAATATGACAGTCAGAATTCGGAAATAATTTTCAGGGATTTCATCACCGAATCCCCGGAAGGAACTGCGGCGCGGAACTTGAACACGACATTTTCCGGCAACATTTACTACGGAGTCGAAAACGGAACCGACTGGAGCAAATGCGTCTGGGGAAACTACCGGACAGAAAATGACGGCAGAGACCTAAGAATCGGACTTAAAGACAAACTTCCGTTCTTTGCAGGCTCGGAATTCTTCCTCCAGCTGGATATGTCATTCGTATACGGCGGAACGAATTTTGTGCGCGCGCTCATCGGCGAGAACGACAGATTCCGCGACACGCACACAACAAAAAAACTCACCGCGGACAACGGAATTCTTCTTCCGGCGTTCAATCCGGCGGTCACGGAATACACGCTGATGGGAACGGAAAGCGACGCCATTCTGACGTTCGCCGCGGACGGAGAGACAGAAAACGGAAGCCCGGAACCGGCGGAAGAAACGCAGAAAATTCTCCGGGCTGTTCCGGAAAATTCGGTCATGTTCACGGCTGAGGACGGAACGGAATACAAAGTGACATTCGCCGCTCCACAAAAACGCGTTTTTGACGGCAAGGAATACATCCTGACTTTTTCGGATGATTTTGAGGGCACGGAGCTTGATCCGTCAAGATGGAGGCGCAGCGCCGAGCAGGAACGTCAGGCCCAGATGAACGGACACGGCTGGTGGGCGGACGAATGTTCCTATGTGCAGGACGGAAACCTTGTGATTGAGGCCAAGGAAAAGGACGGAAGGCTGATTTCGGGCGCAGTAGAAACCGCGGGAATATTCGAGCAGGCGCACGGACTTTACGAAATCCGCTTCAGGACGGAAAAAACCTCCGGACTCTGGTACGCATTCTGGCTTCTCGGTCAGAATGACGAGAATCATGTCGGAAACGGAGCGCGCGACGCGGCGGAAATCGACATCTTCGAGCTTGTTCCGAACGAGCCTTACGGAAACGGTCCGAATTTCTTCAAAACGACAATCCACTGGGACGGCCACGGCGACGCAAAAAAATCAAACGCTTCTCCGGCATACAATCCCGGCGACGACTTTTACGGCAGCTGGCATACGGCGCAATTTCTCTGGGATGACGAAAACTATTTCCTCTATCTGGACGGAGAACTGCTCTGGGAACTGGACGGCGAGGAATTCGGCGGAATGTGCGACGGCACGGCTCACGTGATAATCTCGTCAGAATTCGGAGACTGGGGCGGCCCGACGGAACTTTCTCTTCTTCCAGCAAAAATGTACGTGGATTATGTGCATATATATAGAAGAAACTGAATAGGATATGATGATTCCCGTGTCGCGGCACGGGAATGACAAATGTATGTGTAGCTCAGCGCGAATCAAAAAATGCACAATCCCACTCATGTAACGAAAACTGAAATGGAATGAACTCATTACAGAATTTATTCTAAAAAATAACTTTGGTTAAAAATTGAATTAACCAAGGTTATTTCGTCAAAATCCCCTTGATTTTTACAAAAACATAAACCTAGGATAGAATCCGTTGCGCAGCAGGAAAATTCTTAATCAACGGAGCAATTTATGAAATTCATGAAACTAAAACTACTGGCAATTGCCTCAAGCGTATTCATATCCGCCGGCTGTCAGATGGATGCCGTCTACAAGAGTGTGCGCGACCTTTCCGCTGTAAGAGAAAAAGAATCCATGAAGCCTTTCTCCGAACTGAATAATCCGATTGTAATAACAATGCCGGTGTACGACAAGCGTGCGCTTTTCGGCAACGAGAGCATGGGCGTAATATATGCACAGGAAGGAGATATTTTTGTAGTATACGACTGGGAAAACAACAGAATTCATGACTGGGCATTTTTCCCGGGAGCTCACGGTCAGAGCAACTGGCGCGCTGTGGAAATGGGAACCCCGGTAAAATACTACGATGCGGGCGATGCCTCCCGTAAAATAGGATGCCTGGATCCGGAGACTGGTTTTATCACAGTCTTTTCAAATCTGGTTGAAGGAACATTCATAAATCTGAACAACAACCAGAAAATAAAAAGCCGTTACGGAATAATCCATACAAGCGGCTGGAACTCCAAAAGAAAAATGGGAGAATACAGGATAAACAGATTCGACTCCGAGACCGGAAAAACAGATCTCAGACAGCTTGTAATCTACAGTGATGAGACGTATATATTCTATCCTATGCCGGACAGGGACGGTAACTTCTGGGTTATGTATATAGAAGACAACTACAACTGGTTGCAGAAAATAGACCTGGAGAACAACTGCCTTGCAAAACCGGTAAAGCATACAGTTCTTCCGTTTGAAACACCAAAGGGAAACGATAAGTATATCTATTACCATCCGTCAGTTGAAGGAACATTCAAAAATTATGTGCTTGTGGCGGAATGTGAAGACTCCGACATTAATCCGTATCCATATATGACCGTATACGACATGGACAATCTGGAAAGCGAGCCAATCTCAATTCCGATGCCAAATGAACAAGACCACAAAAACAGAATTTTCCTTGCAACCGAAGCAAACGGAGAATGTTACGGCATCTTCCCGTCGGACTATGACGGTGACGACTGGTTCACAAGCGTGGATTTATACAAAATAGACATTGAAAACAGAAAAATGATATTTACCGCCCGTATTGATTTTGATTTTACCGAAACCGTGTATTCCAGAGGCAGCAGAATATATTTTATAGACTCCAGCTGGCTGCATACGTTCCGCTGCACATACTACGATGTCGCGACCGGAGAAAAAGGCGAGGTTTTCGAGATTAAGCAGGAGGAAATCTACAACATCGGCAATTGACCAAAGCGTCTTTTTTATGCAAGAATTCTTCCATGAAATTCCAGACGATTTTTATTATGGCCGCGGTTCCGGTTCTTTTTTCGTGCAGAAAGACACCGGAACTTACGCTTGCGGAAATAGAACGGCTGACAGAGGAATCCGGTTCGGAATATATACGGAATACCGTTACAAAGCCATGGAGAGGCGAGGAATTCGTTCCGGGAAAAACCGGAGGAATCTGGCACGACACAATTCTTTCAGATCCCAAGACATTCAATCACCTTATCGCCGAACGCGACGCCACATCCGCAGGACTTGCAGGAGTCACGACGGATTATCTGGTGGATTACAATGCCGTCAGCAGAAAATGGGAGCCTCATGCGGCATTTTTTGAGATAGAAACCGACGCTCAGGCCGGAACACTTACCGTCCACTACACGCTGCGCGAGAATATGTTCTGGAACTGGTGGAATTCGGACAGAAAAATTCCGGTGACATCGGATGATGTGGTTTTCTGGTACAACGAGATTGCTGGAGATCCGCAGTTCGGAAGCAGCGCATACGGCCAGCAGTTTGTGACCATGCCGGACGGAACCGAAAAACATATAGAATGTATAAAAATCGACGACAAAAAATTTGATTTTGTATTCCCAAGGATTGTGGCGGAACCGCTGCTCGCCACCAACACAAGCATTTATCCGTCATTCCTGTACCGCGAGGCAAAGGAGCGCGGCGGCGCGGAAGGTGTAAAGGACATTCTGGGAGCGGACTCGGATCCGGCTCAGATTCCGTCGTGCGGAAGATGGTTCATCACCGAATACACGCCGTCGCGCAGGGTAGTCTTCCAGAGAAATCCCGGCTACTGGGAAAAGGATTCCGAGGGAACGGGAATTCCCTATCCGGAGCAGATGATTTATCAGATTGTCGGCGACATGAACACCGACTATCTGCTTTTCCGCCAGGGAAAAACCGAGACATTCTCGCCGCGGCCGGAGGAACTGAACGACGTGATAAAATCGCAGAAAGACGGCTACACCGTGTTCAATGCGGAAGGCTCCTCAGGCGCGATGCTCTGGTCGTTCAACCAGAATCCTGTGAACGGCGGAGAAAAATTCTGCGGCTGGTTCTCGTCAAAAAAATTCAGACAGGCGATGAGCTGTCTTCTGAACCGCGACAGAATCATCAGTCAGACTTACCGCGGACTTGCCGAGCCGAAATATTCGTTTTTTCCGGAGGAGAATCCGTTCTACAATCCCGACATAACGCTCCGGTACAGATATGATCCGGCGCGCGCGCTTTCGCTTCTTGAATCAGTCGGATTCCAGAAAGGAAAAGGCGGATTTCTGTACGACAGTTCCGGAACAAAGGTTGAATATGACCTGACAATTCCGTCGTCAAACACAGTACTGAACGACATCGCGCAGATAATTGCCGATGAATGTGCGGCGGTCGGAATAACGGTGAACATACGTCAGACGGATTTTCAGAAAGTGATAGAAATGCTTACCTCAAGCTATGATTGGCAGTCGGTGATTATAGGACTTGGCTCGAATAAATTTCCGTCGCAGGGAAGCAATGTGTGGCCGTCCGACGGCAACCTTCATCTCTGGCATCCGCTGCAGGAATCGCCGGCAACAGAGTGGGAGGCAAGAATCGACAGCCTCTACAACGAGGGCTGCTATACAATCGAGCACGGCCGGGCAAAGGCAATCTGGGACGAGTATCAGCGGATTCTGCTGGAGGAATGTCCGGTGATTTATCTGCTGCGCGCAAAAAGCTTCGCCGCGGTCCGCAACAGATGGAGTTTTGAAAACGTGTATTTTGACAACATAAACGGACTGCTCACGGACAGAATTTTTCTGGCCGGCCAGGACTGAAGCAGCGGAGGAATTCGGATTATATTATGGAAGAAAAAAAATCATTTTGGCTTTCAGAAAGCATAAACATGATTCTGAGACCGTTCCGTACATTCAGGAAAAAGGCTCCTCTCATCTCATTCATAGCCGGGCGGACTGTAACTATGGTTCTGCTGCTGTTTCTGCTCGGCTTCGCGCTTTTCGGACTGATGGAGCTTGCGCCCGGAGATATTGTTGATCAGATGATGACGCAGCAGATTCTGTCCGGCACCGAGGCTCAGGCTCCGAAAGGAGGAAATTCTCCTCTGAACGGCAACAGTTTTTCCGGTGAACAGATGGAACAGCTCCGACATGAATTCGGTCTTGACCAGCCGTTCTATGTGCAGTATTTCAGATGGCTCGACCGCGTGCTTGTCCACCATGATTTGGGCACAAGCCTTGTCTCTCGCGCGCCGGTCACTTTTCTTATCGGCTCAAGAATATGGAATTCCGTGCTGCTCAACCTGATTTCGCTTGTGTTCATAACTACGGCATCATTTCTGCTCGGCGTGTTTTTTTCCAGCAAGGCGGGAACCCGGCTTGACGTGGGAGCCACATTTTTCGCGCTGTTTTTCCATGCATTTCCGGGAATTCTCCTGCTGATTCTGCTCCAGCTTTTTGCCAGCGTGACGGGGCTTTTTCCGGTCACAGCGTATCCGGACTTTTCATTCCGGGAGGCGCCGCTTAAATTCAGTTTCAGCTACGCACATCACGTGTTTCTACCTCTGCTCGCGTCATTTCTCGGAGGCGTCGGCGGAACAATGAGGATGATCCGCGCCACAATGCTTGATCAGATGGGAATGCCGTATATTTTCGCCCTGCGCGCCCGCGGAATTTCCGAAAAACGTGTCTATCTGAACCATGCGTTCCGCAACACGCTGAATCCTTACATAACAGGCAGCGCGAATCTTCTTGCAGGCCTTTTCAGCGGCTCGCTTGTGCTCGAAATAATATTCGCATATCCGGGAATCGGACGGCTGATGTACGAGGCTGTTCTTCAGCAGGACATAAATCTTGTGCTTGCGAACAGTATGTTCATCTCCGCGCTTGTGCTTGCAGGAATGTTGATTTCGGACATACTGCTCGCGTTGGTAGATCCGCGCATAAGATACGGAAAAGGGGACTGATTATGGGAAAATTCTTCAGATATTTGAGGACACGGCCGCTGGCATTCGCATCGGCGATTGTCCTTGCGGCCATATATTTCGTGATGATTTTTGCGGAATTCTTCGCTCCTTTTCCTGCGGCAAAGACATTCAGCAGCAATTCCTACCATCCGGCAAACATACAGCTTACACGGAATGGCCTGAAAGTCCGCGAATACCGCGTAATCGACCGCACAACCTGGAGCTACGCACGCGTAAAGGATTCTGAATATGTCCACGACCTTAAATTCTTTGTAAAAGGCGAACCGTATAAACTTTTCGGCCTTATTCCATGCGGACGGCATCTGTTCGGCACGGAACCTGATTCGGACGGGAATTCCTATCCTGTGTATCTTCTGGGAGCGGACATTCTTGGGCGCGACCTTTTCAGCAGGATTGTATACGGAAGCAGAATCTCGCTGACGATAGGATTTGTGGCCGCCGCCATATCGCTTTTTCTCGCAGTATTTCTTGGCGGAATTTCAGGATATTTCGGAGGCGCGGCCGACTGGACCATAATGCGTTCCGCGGAATTCTTCATGCTTATTCCGGGACTATATTTTATCCTGTTTCTGCGCTCGCTGCTGAACACCAGGATGGACAGCGGAACATCGTACATGATAATCACGCTGATTCTGGCGCTTGTCGGATGGCCTGGTTCCGCAAGGACAATCCGCGGAATGGTCCACGCAATCAAACGCGAGGAATTCATAATGGACGCAAAACTTGAGGGAATTCCGGCGGCTGTCGTGATTTTCAGGCAGATAATTCCACAGGCGGCAAGCCTCCTTATTGTGAGCACGGCGCTCAGCGTTCCGGGATTCATAATGAGCGAAACAACGCTATCCTATCTCGGACTTGGAATAAACGATCCGGCGGTCAGCTGGGGCTCGCTGATAAACCGCGACATCTCGACGCTCTCAAACCTGAGGAATTTTCCCTGGCTTCTCTATCCGGTACTTATGCTCCTTGCCGTCACGCTCGCATTCAATTTTCTGGGCGACGCGCTGCGCGACTTTTTTGATCCGTACAACGCGGTTTTCAACAGACGGACGCTCACGGCATTTTTCAGCAGGGAACGGCGGATCAACCGGAATCACGAAAAAGAACATCCGATCCGCACGGAAAATGAAAATGACGGAAACAGCAGCACCGGCGAATTTTCCGAAACCGGCACGCTGCTTTCCGTAGAAAATCTCAGGGTGACGTTCGGAATAATGCGCGGAACAAAACGGATTCCGGTATATGCGGCGCGCGGAATTTCGTTCTATCTCAAAAAAGGCGAAATTCTCGGACTTGTAGGAGAATCCGGCAGCGGAAAATCAGTCTCCACAACCGCGATTCCCGGTCTTCTTCCGGCAAACGCGCTGGCTTCCGGCCACATATATTACAACGGCACGGATCTTATGGCGCTCGGACAGAAGGAGCTGCGCGAATTCCGCGGAAAACGGATTGCGCTGATTTTCCAGGAGCCGGGACGTTCATTCGATCCGCTTCAGAGCATAGGAAAAGTATTCCTTGAGACATTCAGAAATTCGGAGCCTTCCATAACAAAAGCGGAGTCCGACAAAAGAGCGGAGCAGCTCCTTGCCGAAGTGGGACTTCCGGATCCGGGCGGAAGATTGAATTCATATCCGCACCAGTTCAGCGGCGGACAGCTGCAGCGCATAGGAATCGCCCTCGCGCTTGCGCAGAACTGCGAGCTGCTTATTGCCGACGAGCCGACAACCGCACTTGATGTCACGATCGAGGCGCAGATTGTCTCGCTTCTGCTCAGACTAAGGCGGGAACGCGGACTTTCAATAATCTTCATCAGCCACAACATTCACCTTGTCGCGGAAATTTCGGACAGGATTGCGGTCATGTACGGCGGAAAAATAATGGAGACAGGAACGGCCGCCCGGATAATGAATTCCCCGCGGCATCCGTACACAAAGGCGCTTCTGGCGGCTGTCCCCGAATTCGGAAAACACTATACCGCCTCAAGAATGATTTCTATTCCGGGACGCGTCAAAGATCCGACGGAACCGGACGACGGCTGTCCTTTTGCCCAAAGATGTGAATATGCGCAGGAGCGATGCCGCAAAACAGAATCCGGATGCTACAAAATGCAGCCGGCAGACGGAGAAAAAAATGAACACAAATAATCCAGCTGAATTCCCTGTAATCCGGGCGGAACACCTTTCAAAGCGGTTCAACATGGAAGCAGGTTTTTTCGCGAAAAACAGAAAAACCGTATATGCCGTGAATGACGTGTCGTTTTCAGTGGAACGCGGACAGACTTATGGACTTGTAGGCGAATCAGGCTGCGGCAAGACGACAACCGCACGCCTCCTGATAAAAATGTACGGGCTTTCCGGAGGCAGAATCCTGTTCTGCCCGGAGAATTCATCAGCCGCGCAGGACATCTCATCGTTCAACAGAAAACAGCTCCGGAAATACCGCGAAAATGTAAAATACATCTTTCAGGATCCGGCACGCTCACTTAATCCGCGCATGACAGTTCTGGATGTCCTTACAGCCGCGCTCAGATATTCGACAAAATGGGAAGGCGGGGAAAACGCGCGCGCGCTTGCGGAGAAAACAATCCGCGAGGTGGGGCTTTCAGAAGATGACCTCGGCAGAAAACCGGCGGAATTCTCGGGCGGCCAGCGGCAGCGGATTTCAATCGCGCGGGGACTTATAATGTCGCCGGAACTCCTTATTTGCGATGAAATCGTCTCGGCGCTGGATGTGTCTGTGCAAGGGCAGATAATAAATCTGCTTCAGGACCTCAGAAGCGGAAGAAATCTGAGCCTGCTTTTCATAACGCACGATCTCCGCATAGCCTGCTATTTCTGCGACACAATCGGTGTCATGTACAGAGGAATGATTGTGGAGGAGGCTCCGGCCGCCGAACTTTACAGGACTGCCGTCCATCCGTACACAAAGCTGCTTTTTGACGGCGCGCTGGGAAAATTCACCTCCGCAAACACAGAGGTAAAAACCGTGCTTGAGGAGGAGAACTGCTGTCCGTTCGCGCACCGATGTCCGTTCGCCGAGAAAAAATGCCTGGAAGAAATTCCTGAGATGAGGACGGAGGAGGACGGACATAAAGTCCGCTGCAGACTTTCAGTTTGACTATAGTTTTACGTTTTTATATAATTTCCGCATGGCTAAGATACAGATGAAAAATGCGATCGCCGAACTTGACGGCGACGAGATGACACGTGTTTTGTGGAAGCTCATAAAGGAAGAGCTGATTCTGCCTTTTGTTGACCTGAAGACAGAATACTACGACCTTGGTCTCAAGAGCCGCGACGATTCCGACGATAAAATCACCCATGAGGCCGCCGCCGCGATAAAAAGACTGAAAGTCGGCGTAAAATGCGCGACAATCACCTCGAATCAGGCGCGCGTCGAGGAGTACAACCTCAAGCAGCTTACACCTTCGCCGAACGGAATCATCCGTGCGGAGCTTGACGGAACAGTTTTCCGCGAGCCGATTTTTGTAAGCAACGTTCACGGAACTGTCTCCTGCTGGAAAAAGCCGATTGTCCTCGGAAGACACGCCTACGGAGATGTCTACAAAAACTGCGAAATCAAGACTCCGTGCGCAGGAAAAGCCGAGCTTGTCTTTACCGGCGAGGACGGAAAGGAAATCAGAAAGACAATAATGGACATGAAAGGCCCCGGAATCATTCAGGGAATCCACAATCTTGACAACTCCATTGAGAATTTCGCGCGCTGCTGCTTCACTTATGCGCTCGACCGCAAAATTTCAGTCTGGTTCGGAGCAAAGGACACAATCTCAAAAATCTACGACGGAAATTTCAAGGCGATTTTCCAGCGCATTTTCGACTCGGAATTCAAGGAGAAATTCGACGCCGCGGGAATCGAATATTTCTACACGCTGATTGACGATGCCGTCGCGCGCGTAATGCGTTCCGAAGGCGGATTCATGTGGGCGACAAAGAACTACGACGGCGACGTGATGAGCGACATGATTGCGTCCGCCTGCGGCTCGCTTGCAATGATGACATCTGTTCTTGTAAGCCCGGACGGAAATTTCGAGTACGAGGCAAGCCACGGAACAGTCCAGAAGCACTACTACCGCTACCTGAAGGGCGAGAAGACATCCACGAATCCCGTGGCGACAATCTTTGCCTGGACAGGCGCGCTTGCAAAACGCGGAGAACTGGACGGAACACCGGAACTTACGGATTTTGCGAAAAAGCTTGAGAAAGCCACGCTCGGAACAATCGAGGATGGCTACATGACAGGCGACATCGCAAGAATCGCAGAACCCAAGGCGAAGAAAGTTCTTGACAGCTGGGAATACATCGCGGCCATAAAGGAACACCTTCAGAAATAACTGATCCGTGCGGAATTCACCGGAAAAATTCCTCCTTCTCCGGTGAATTCCAGGCTCACACCGGCGGACTCATCCGTAAAATCATAATCCCAAAAGTACGGAAAATCATATTATGTCTTCAATATTTCTAAGAACTCAACTCAATTTCGGCAGGGACAACATCAGAAAACTGGAGAATTCGCGCGTCGCTGTATTCGGAATCGGCGGTGTCGGAAGCTACGTAGTAGAGGCGCTCGTCCGTAATGCCGTCGGAGCAATCGACATTACGGACAATGACGTAATCTGCGAGACAAACATCAACCGCCAGCTGCATGCGCTGCACTCGACGGTCGGAAAATTCAAGGTGGATGTCGCGGAGGAGCGCATTCACGACATAAATCCGGAATGCAAAGTCACAAAGCACAGATGTTTTTTTCTGCCGGAAACCTCAGCCGGATTCGACTTTTCCGAATATGATTATGTCGTGGACTGCATCGACACGGTAAAGGGAAAAATTCAGATTATCGGACAGGCGAAACTGGCAGGAATTCCGGTGATAAGCTGCATGGGAGCCGGCAACAAGCTTAATCCCGCGATGTTCGAGGTGGCCGACATCTCGCAGACAAGCGTCTGTCCGCTGGCACGCATTATGCGTCAGGAACTGAAAAAGCGCGGAATAACTGGAGTAAAAGTCGTCTACTCAAGGGAAAAACCAGTTCCTCCGGTTCAGGATTCAGAGACCATTTCTGAACAGGAGAATTCCGGCTCGATGAACAGGGCGAAAAAGCAGACACCCGGAAGCAATTCATTCACTCCGGCAGCGGCCGGGCTTCTGATTGCATCGGAAGTGATAAAGGACATCACAGGATTCCGCGGAGAATAAGCAGTCCGCCGGACATATAGAAGAATCACCCTATTGAATTTTTACGTCATGATTTTATACTGACTACACAATTATCATCATACCATTTTAAGTTTATTGCAGCATGAGACACACGACAAAATACGAAATCCGGGGAAGAGCTTATTTCAGTCACAGGACACTCGTTCTGGTTCCGTTCGGAATTCTGACCAACGTCCTTCTTTCAAGACTGGCGGCGCTGCTCAGGCTTCCGCTTCGCCTTGACACCTTGGGGACACTGCTTTGCGCGTCCCTGATCGGGGCAATTCCCGGAATGATTACAGCATTCATCACGAATCTAATCGGACATATATGGAATCCGTCGGCGATAGTGTTCGATATGCTCATTGTGCTCATGGCCTATCTGACGGCACAATTCTCAAGGCGCGGATTTCTGAGAAATTTAAGGGGACTTATTCTCCAGTGGCTGATGATGGTCACCATGGTCGGAGCCGCAGGCTTTCTGACAGGATGGCTCGTCTCCGGGAAAAACGCCGGCGGAACAACAGTCAGCCCATACATAATGCGGCTATGCGGTTACGGTTTCTCCGGATTCGCCGCGCAGTTTGCGGGATGCATCATCCGGGACATGGCGGACAAGGGAATCACACTGGCGGCCGCAGCCCTGGTGTTGCGTTTCCTTCCGCAGAAAATGAGGCGGTCACTTCCGTTGGGATACATTTACAACTGCACGGACGAACAGCTCGCCTCGGATTTGGAGAAAATGCGCCGTCCCTACAAAGGCCGGTCAGTCTATATAAAAGTAATCAGAATACTGACGATTTCTCTGGTCTCGATGGGAATATGCGTGACCGCTTACAGCATAATCAGGTACACGGTTAATGTATACAGCAAAAACGGCAATGTCTACGCGCTTTTTGAATATATCGTCCACCTCGTTGACCTTGAATTCCTCATAATAATGTTCATCCTGTCGCTCACAAGCTGGATAACCTATATCGGCCTGAAGAAGCCGCTGGACGAGATAATAAACCACACTGCGGCATTCGGAAAATACGTTCCTGACCTGTGGCTCGATTCGGAAGAATGGAAGAACCGTCTTGTCATAAGGACAAACGATGAGATTCAGGTTCTGTACGAGACAATCTGCCGCTCGGAAAGAAGCATCGCGCAGAAAGTAATCAGCATACGCGAGGACGAGGACAAACTCCGCGAGCTTTCGGAGACAGACATGATGACAGGAATAAGAAACCGCGGAAGCGGCGAACAGAAGATAACGGAGCTGATTGAGAGCGGAGCGGAGGGGCTTTTCTGTCTTCTCGACTGCGACAACTTCAAGATGATAAACGACACTTACGGACATGGAACCGGAGATGACGTTCTTGTGGCCATAGCCTCAAAAATGAAGAGCGTCTGCCGCGAGAACGACGTGTTCATGAGGCTCGGCGGAGATGAATTCGCGCTCTATCTGCCGGGAATCACGAAAAATGCACAGGCGGAGAATTTCTTCAGAAGGTTTTTCGGCGGACTTGCGGAAATTTCGGTGCCCGGACTGAAAGACCGGAAATTTTATGTGAGCCTGGGAGCCTCATTCAACTCAGGCTGCGGAAGCTGCACATTCGACTCCCTTTACAAAAACGCAGACAAGGCTCTTTATCTCAGCAAAAAACTGGACGGATTCTGCGCAAACATCTACGGAACAGACGGACAGCCGTACATTTTCTGAAAATTCCGGAAAACAGCGCTTTAAAAACAATAAAAAATTCATTTTCATTTCATGTTTCCGCAAAATCGGAGCAATATTAATTCGGGAAAGTTTTCCCGGAGAAGACTCTTTCCCTGAATATTGTTGCGGCGCGGCCGGATTTTTCGGCCGGCGGGAGATTGTATGCAGATTTATTCTTTTTCGCCTTTCGGATATGAAGGCGCGCTTGTTTCGGTTGAAGTGGATTTAAGACGCGGAATTCCTGCTGTTGACATAGTGGGACTGGCGGATGGAGCTGTTCGGGAATCGAGGGAGCGTATGCAGGCGGCAGTAAGGAATTCGGGATTTGATTTTCCTCCGGAACGGATTCTGATAAGCCTGTCACCGGCCGACTTGAAGAAAGAGGGAGCAGGATTTGATCTGCCGGTCGCGCTGGGAGTTCTGTGCGCGAGCCGGAAAAACCAGATGAACGTGAATCCTTTGAACGGAAAGGTTCTTGTGATGGGAGAACTGGAACTTTCCGGAAAAGTGAGAAGCGTGAAGGGAATTCATGCCGCGGTCTCTACGGCCGCATCGGCAGGAATCACAAAGTGCATTGTCCCGGCGGCAAATGCTGACGAGGCGATGGAAGTCGATGGTATTTCGGTGTACGGCGCAGACACTCTGTGCAATGCATTCTCCGCATTGAACGATTCATCATTTTTCACCGCAAGAAATTCGGGAGGAGCAAACGCTTTTGTTCCGGAAGGCAGCACTGAAATAAACGGTGTTGCCTTCCCTCCTCTTCCTGCCGGCGAGGATTTCTCCAACATCACCGGGCAGAAAGAGCTTGTCAGGGCGTTACAGCTTGCGGCGGCAGGAGGACACAACATTCTTGCGGTCGGCGCTCCCGGCTGCGGAAAGACAATGGCCATAAGGATGATGCCGTCGATAATGCCGCTGCTTACGCAGGAAGAGGCGCAATCAGTCACAAGAATCTGGTCTCTGGCAGGACTTCTCCAGCCGTCAGAACCTCTTGTCCGGACGGCTCCGTTTAGAATTCCGCATCAGACGGCCACAATCGAAGGAATCTGCGGAGGAGGCGTAAACTGCCGCCCCGGAGAAATATCGCTTGCGCACAATGGAGTTCTTTTCCTTGATGAGGCCGCTGAATTCAGGACCTCGGTTCTTCAGATGCTTCGCGTTCCGGTGGAGACAGGCAGCATAACACTAAGCAGGGCAGGACGGTCGACAATATATCCGGCGCAGTTTCAGCTTGCGATGGCGGTGAACCCATGTCCGTGCGGAAATTTCGGCTCAAGAACGAAAATATGCCTTTGCAGCGCGCGGTCAATCGAACAATACTGGCGGAAATTCTCAGCGCCCCTGCTTGACAGGATAGACCTGCGTGTATTCGTGGAGAACGGGCAGGAGAATGAAAATTCCGCAAAAGCAGTCAGATATGGCACGGCAAGTACCGCCGAGATAAGAGAAGGCATAGCGAGAGCGACTGTTTTCAGGAGAAAAAGGCAGACGGTAAAAAACGCGAGGCTCAGACCGGATCAGATCGCGGAATTCTGCCGTATGGACTCAGGCGCGAAATCCGCCCTGGAAACTGCGGAAGCGGAATACGGTTTTTCTCCGCGCGCATCCGCCTGCTGCATGAAAGTCGCCCGGACTGCCGCAGACATGGACACAAGTGACATCATAAAGGCAGAACACATTGAGGAGGCCATAGAATACAGGAAAGTATGCAGTTCACTTGTGCCGGAATTCCAGTGAACGGAAAAGACAGGAATGACTACCGGCGAAGAGACTTGAACTCTTACACGATTGCTCGCAACAGATTTTGAGTCTGTCGTGTCTACCATTCCACCACGCCGGCAAGTTTTCCAAATATAACAGAATAACCAGGGTTTTTCAAGTGGAGACTAACTGCTATAATAACTATGTGAAAATTCATAGCGACACATTCATCGAATCATCTCCGGAGCTGGTGCTGCAAACGGCTTTCGGATACAGCTCATTCAGACCCGGACAGGAAGAAATAATTTCCTCCGTGCTTTCAGGAAGAGACACGCTTGCCGTACTTCCGACAGGCGGAGGAAAATCACTGTGCTATCAGATTCCGGCGCTAATTTTCAAGGGAATTACAGTTGTCGTATCGCCGCTCATATCTCTTATGCAGGATCAGGTATCATCTCTCCGCGCATCCGGGATAAACTCAGTGTTTCTGAACAGCAGCCTTGAGAGGGACGGTTATATCGCCGCAATTGACGGGATAAAATCAGGAAACGTAAAAATCGTCTATGTGTCACCAGAAGGTCTGGCGACCGGCCGTATCAGGGAGCTTCTTTGCGAAAACGTAACCGTAAGCTGCATCACAATCGACGAGGCGCACTGCGTAAGTGAATGGGGGCATGACTTCCGGCCCGACTATCTTGACATCCGTTCCGTAAGGAAAATTCTTCCCGGCGCAGTCATGCTGGCCCTTACCGCAACCGCGACAGAACTGGTCCGCGGTGACATAGTGAACAATCTCGGAATGAATAATCCGTTCATTTTTGTATCAAGCTTCAACAGGAGCAACATCTATCTTGAGGTCCGTCCCAAAAGAAATCCGGAAGCTCAGGTGACAGAATACCTTGGAAAGCATAAGAACGAAAGCGGAATCATCTATTGCTTCTCGCGGAGACAGGTGGATGAGCTGACCGAGTCGCTTGAAAGAAAAGGATTTCCTGTCCGGAGCTATCATGCGGGCCTGACTGATGAAAGGCGTGCCCAAAATCAGGAGCTTTTTATAAAGGACGAGATAAAAATAATGGTGGCAACGGTCGCCTTCGGAATGGGAATAAACAAACCGAACGTGCGTTTCGTAATAAACTATGATCTGCCCAAGTCAATAGAGGAATACTATCAGGAGACAGGGCGCGCAGGAAGGGACGGCAAACAGGCATATTCACTTCTGCTGTACAGTTCCGGAGACATACACAAAATCCGGTATTTTTTTGAAGAGGCGGCGGACAGCAGGAAATCGGAGAAGCTGCTTCAGGGAATGTTGAATTTCGCCGCATCAGGAAAATGCCGCCGCCGGACACTTCTTGAGTATTTCGGGGAGCAATATATTCCCGAAAGAAATCATAATGAATTCTGCTGCGATATATGCTCGTCCGGAGAAAAGCCGGAAAATGATGTGACAGTTCCTGTCCAGAAGCTCCTGTGCTGCATAATACGTACCGGAGAAAGATTCGGAACATCATATATTGTCGATGTGCTGCTCGGCTCAAGACAGAAAAGAATCATCGAAAACCGGCATAATTTTCTGTCCACCTGGGGAATCGGGAATGAACTTTCCCGAGATGAATGGTTCGAGCTTGTCGATCTTCTGATTGTACACAACTATCTCAGGAAATCAGGTGAATACAATATCCTCAGAATAACAGCCGAAGGCAAATCCATTCTAGCGACAAGAGAAAGCGTACGTATGCCGTTCGCTTTTTCGGGAAGCAAAAATACGGCTGCCGGACTTCCGAAAACTTCCCGTCCGAAATATATTTTACACAAAAAAAAACAGGGGAGAAAATTCCACCGCGGAAAAAACTCCCCCGTATAGAAAAAGGCATTGAATGTCCGGCGCAGACACCGGACATAGGTTACCGTCAATCCATCAGAGGGCGGCAAGAGCCGAATAGGAATTCTTCAGCGCAGGGTAGATTGACCTGTACAGCTGATAGAATTTCTCGTACTCAGGCACATTCTCCCTGACCGGTTCCTGCGCCGGATTCAGCTTGATTACGGAGCGGCAGCCTTCCTCGACGCTTCTGTAAATTCCGGCAGCGGTTCCAGCTAGAATCGCAACTCCGAGCGCCGGTCCCTCCTTGGAGACGACTGTTTTTACAGGACAGTTGAATGTGTCGGCGAGCATCTGTCTCCAGAGCGGAGAACTTCCGCCGCCGCCACAGGCAAGCATCTCGTCTATTTTGACACCCATCTCGCGCAGGACCTCAACACTGTCACGCTGACTGAACGTGACGCCCTCCATTACGGCGCGCAGAAGATGTGATTTTGTATGCATCGCAGAAAGTCCGAAGAAAACACCGCGGCAGTTCGGATCAAGATGTGGAGTTCGCTCTCCCATCAGATAAGGCAGGTAGAGAAGCTTGTCGCTTCCGATCGGATGCCTCGCCGCCTGCTGATCCATCAGGATGTACGGATCCTTTCCAAGGCCTTCCGCGGTTTCCATTTCGGCGCGGCAGAAATTGTCCCGGAACCACTTAAGCGAAAGTCCGGCCGCCTGCGTCACTCCCATGACATGCCATGCCCCCGGAACCGCACAGCAGAATGTATGGACACGCCCCTTCGGATCTATGCTCAGTTTTGACGTGTGGGCAAAAACAACACCGGATGTTCCGATTGTCGTGAACGCCTTTCCGTCAATGACGGTACCAGTTCCTACCGCCGCCGCCGCATTATCTCCGGCGCCTCCGGCAACGATTGTTCCCTCGGCAAGCCCCGTAAGCTCGGCGGCCTGTCTGGTGACGGTTCCGGTCACATCCGGAGATTCATAAACCTTAGCAAGAAGAGAACGGTCTATTCCAAGCTTGCCGAGAACTTCATCGGACCAGCAGCGGCCGGGAACATCGAGCAGCTGCATTCCGGACGCATCGCTCACCTCCGTGGCAAATTCGCCGGTAAGCATATAGCGGACATAATCCTTGGGAAGGAGAATATGAGCGCATTTTGCGTAAAGCTCCGGCTCGTTGTTCTTTACCCACATTATTTTTGAGGCCGTAAATCCGGTGAGCGCCGGATTCGCGGTGATTTCAATCAGTCTTTCCGCTCCGACTTTTTCCGTGATTTCCTCACATTCCTTTGCAGTACGCTGATCGCACCAGATTATTGACTTTCTGAGCACATTTCCGGCTTTGTCAAGCATGACAAGTCCGTGCATCTGACCGGAAATTCCGACTCCTTTTATCTCAGAGGCGCTGATTCCCGCCTGCGCGATTACAGCTTTTGTGGTTCCGCAGGTCGCATTCCACCAGTCAAGCGGATCCTGCTCCGCCCATCCGTTTTTCGGCTGATAAAGCGGATACTCAATTGTCTTTGAAGCGACAACAGTACCGTCTTCCTTAAAAAGAACCGTTTTTGTTCCCGATGTTCCAAGATCAACACCAAGCAAGTAGCCCATTTTATTTCCTCCAGTAAAATCCGTGATTTTTTGTTCTGTGATTATATTATTCTACTTTAAATTATTGCGGCGGTAAGTCAAGCGGAGAAAACACCTAAAATTCCCGCTCCGTTCCGTCCGGACAGAGCGCGAGCGCCGTTCTTCTCATTCCGTCCTCGCCGTCCAGAAAAAGCGATTTTATAAACGGACGCGCGGCAATCACCTTGTCAGCGCCGAAAAAAAGCGCGGTACGGACGTTTTCCGGAGTACGGATCCCTCCGTCAACCCAAATTTCTCCGCAGAAATTCCTGAGCAGCTCCGAATTCTTCACAAGAAATTCAGCCGTGCTTCCGATTCTGGTCTCGACACGCCCGCCGTGATTTGAAATATAAACTACATCCGGACGGACAAGTCTGACAAGCTCAATATCGTCGTCCGTAAAAACGCCTTTTATGACAAACGGAAGTCCTGTCCGCTTTCTGAATTCCATCAGCTGGGAGGCCGTCTTCCGCTCAAGGTGAACAAGACTCCGCATCGTGGCGATGTTGTACGAATCAATATCTATTCCGACAAACGCCGCATAAGGCGCGACAAGCGGAATCCGCTCAAAGAGTTTCTCATCGGGATAAGGCTTCAGAAAAAAAGCCGCTTTTAGCCCCGGATTTATTGCGGAAAGAGTTCTCACCGCCCCGACACCGAAATCCAGTTTTTCATCGGGATAACCGTCGCCGACACAAAGTCCAATTCCCGCGGAGACGGCGGCACGCAGATACGGAAGATAAAAATCACTTTCGTTCTCATAGCCGATGTTCTCGACCGCTCCGGTAACCGGACCGCACATAATTTTTTCCGGCAGAAGACGGATTCTTTTGAATTCCGCGGACTGTCCGGCTGAAACACCGAATTTCTCCCAGTCGGAGCAGTTCAGCTGGAAATTCTTTCCGCCAAAAACTCCGCCCATACCGGGAATCTGTCCTGCGCAGGCAAAACCGTTGCAGACGGGACAGGACAGACACTTGAATTCATCAGTCGCCAAAACAGACACCCAGTGTTCGTGCCGTCTGGAGCATAAGGTCATCAGACGGAATATTCTTCACCTTTCCCTCCACTTCTGACAGCGGAATTCCGGTGATTTTTCCGTCCTTCACCGCGACAAGAACTCCAAAGTCCTTTGCCTCTATAAAGTCCACCGCCGCCGCGCCAAGTTGAGTCGCAAGAAGTCTGTCATAAGAAGACGGAGCGGCACCGCGCTGAAGGTATCCGAGCACAGACGACCTTGACTCCATTCCCGTAGCGGCCTCAATCTCCTCCGCCACACGCGCGGAAATCGCCTTTGTCATCTCAAGACGCGATTTCTTGAATTCCTTCCTGCCAAGCTTTGATTCGCTGACCGAAAGAGCGCCCTCCGCACATACAATCACCGAGAAATTCTGACCGGCACGTTTCTTCTCAAGAATGCAGGCCGCGATTTTGTCCACATCATAAGGAATTTCCGGCAGAAGAATCACATCGGCATTCGCCGCGACGCCGGCATAAAGTCCAAGCCATCCGGCCTTGTGTCCCATAATCTCAACGACCATGACACGGCTGTGGCTGCGGGCTGTTGTCCTGACCGAATTTATTCCTTCCACCGCGACATCTATCGCCGTATGAAAACCGAATGTCTCATCGGTTCCCTCAATATCGTTGTCGATTGTCTTGGGCAGACCGATTACAGGAAATCCTTCCTTCGCAAGAAGAGACGCCGTTGAATTCGTTCCGTTTCCGCCCAGACACACAAGGACATCAAGCCTGTTCTTCTTGAAGGTCTCCCGTATCATGTCAACAGGAAGCATTCCGGTTTTTGCGTCGGGAACAGGATTCTTGAACGGCTTTATCCGTGATGTCCCCAGAACCGTTCCGCCGGAATCAATCATGCTGTCAAAATCGGCGCCATTAAGTCTGACAAAATCATTGTTTATAAGACCGCGGTATCCGTCCCTGAATCCGATTATCTTTGCATCAGTCCTGTTTATCGCAGTAAGACACAACGCCCTTATCGCCGCATTAAGTCCCGGCGCATCACCGCCGGATGTAAGAATTCCGATATTTTTCACAGAAGTATTTCCCATAAAACGAATTATAACAGTATTTTTAAGCCCGATTCAAGTTTATCGATGAAATTTTAAGTCCCGTCTTTCCGCCTTTTCAGATAAAATGGCTGAGAGTGTGGTGCTCAATCATTTTTGTCTTTACGGCGATTATATAGCTTCCGAAAACCGCGGTCACAGCGTCAAAAAGCGAGGCGAACGAGCAGATTATAAGCGCGGCCGGTTTGAGCAGAATAAAACTGGTCTCAAAACCGCGTCCATAGACGCTGCACAGAATCGACAGCAGAACAAACGCACCGCCGGAGGGCAGGCTTCCAAGAAGGAATGAAAGTCCGAACGACATTCCGAAAATCCACAGCACATCCTGTACAGGCAGACTGAGACTTGAATATGAACGCCAGATGAGAATAAATCCTATGGTCACGACAAGGGCGGAGCCGCCGCGGGCAAACACGGAAAAAAGCGGAAAAGTGAAGCCGCCGCTGCGACGTCTGATTCCGAGGCTTTCCTTTCCGTGACGGATGCTGAGAGGAAGCGTCATGTTTGAGTCTCCGCTGAAAAACGCGAGAAGCATCGGAGCAAGAGCCGCAAAAAGCACCCTGTACGGATGCGGGTCGTGACAGAGAAAATAAAGAATCAGCGGATAGATTATTCCGGCTATTATCACAAAATCGCAGATCAGCATCAGAATCATCGGAGTGTAAATTCCCGTCATGATTACCGAACGGAACGTGATTGTCCAGCTGCACATTATAGCGACGATACACACCGCCATGACTTCCGTAAAACCGACGGCAATATTATAGAAAAGTTTGGAAAGCGAATCAGCCAGAGTGAACACAGGACGGAACGCACTCTGATCCGATGCCGTTCCCCAGCCGATGAATCCCGCAAAAAGGAACGACACAAGCAGAAAGGAGCCCTCGCGCAGCGAATCAAACGCCGAATAAGGAAAAAGCGAAAGAATCATCCCTTTTACGTCAATGGAAAAAGCCTCCGCGGAAGCGTCCACAGTAATAGGAATTCTCGGCAGCCTGACAAGAAGAATGGAAATCAGCCCCACGGCCGCAAGCAGAAACGATGATATTATGATTATTCCGAAAGTCCAGGCGGAAGTCCGGAAAAACAGCCTTGAATTCCTGAGTTTTCCGACAGAGACGACCGCCGTAAAAAAAACCGCCGGTACGACTATATATCTTCCGAAGCGGACAAAAAGTTCCGTAAGAAAATTCAGCGCCGAAGTTCCGGCCGCCGTATCAAGAGGGAGAATCAGCGCACTCAGAACACCCAGCGCGATTCCTATAAGATATTTTATCCAAACTTTCATGGACGCATTATATCATAGTCTGGAATCACAATCCATACTGTGATATAATCCCGCCATGCCCAACATTCTTATCGCCGGAAAGGATCTTCCGGAAAGTCTTGACATCTGCGAGGCTTTTGCCCGGACGGGACGGAAAATTTTCACCGTAAGCAAGTCCGAATCCGACATCGCGAATTTTGAATCGGAGAATATTTTTGCCGCACCCTGGAACAGGGCATCCGCTGTCTCCGCGCGCTCGCTGATAATAAAATCAGAGACAAGGCTACAGAAAACAGACGAGATTCTGGTATATTTTGACGCGCCGCCGTTCGCCGAAAAATTCATCTCGGACAGAACCGAGGACGTGTCACGCGGAATCGACTGCATGATAAGCGGCTTCCAGTATCTTACCGCCGAGCTCATCAGGCGCATCGAAGAAAAAAAAGAGCGTGTCACCATATCATTCATGCTGAGAACCTGTCCCACGAAACACGACCTGATTCATTCGGGAGCCGCCAAAGGAATCAACGTTCCTCCGGCCGGAATAATCGTAAGCGGAGCGCAGGCGGCATTCGCGGCTGCCGCGGAAAATGCGGCGGCGGTTCTTTCAGAAAAAGATTACGTTTCCGTCTTTCTTGTCCAGAACACGCCGTCAAATGAATTCTACAAAAACGAGAAGGAAACCGCAAAATGGCTTGTCGGATATTTTGACGGAATCGAGGGCCTTAAATCAAGGCAGAATCCGCGGACCTGCACGACCTGGATAAAAGTCGGCGCGAAACTGTCCGGAGGATTCTCGCTTTTCCGCTGAAAATGCTTTCTGGAGGCGTGACTTTATGGAGAACCAGCTAGGATTCTGCGGAATTTACAGCGGATATTTTACAAGGCTTTTCGCAGCCCTTGTATGCGGCTTTCTGCTCGGACTTGAGCGGAAAATCAGGCGGCACAGCGTCGGAATAAGAACCCTTGTCCTGATAAGCATATCATCCGCAATGCTCGGAATTCTTTCCGTATATATGGCGGAAAACAACACAGTTTATGGAGACCCCACAAGGATTGCGGCGGCCGTCGTTACCGGAATCGGATTCATCGGTGCCGGTGCAATGATAAAGCAGGGGCTGAACGTCCGCGGGCTTACTTCGGCCGCGATAATTTTCTCAGCGGCGGCAATCGGTCTTGCCTGCGGCGCGGGCCTGTTCGTTCCGGCGGCGGCGACGCTTGCAGTTTCGCTGCTCACGCTGGTTTTCGTGGAAAAAATGGAGCACAGGCTGTTTCCGGCGGAAAAACTCAAGTCGCTCAGGCTGGAATTCTCCGGCACAAATCCCGACGAGGCGGCGATCTCATGCCTGCTCAAGAGCAACGGACTGATAGTGCAGGATGTGGACATGATATGCTCGCCTGGAAAAGAGACGGTTCTGATATATTCCGTAAAGACGCCGGACGGTCTCGATGTCCTGAAACTCTCGGAAAAGCTGTCGGAATTTACAGAACTGAAAAAGATTTCATTGAGCGGAAAAGAATGAATTTTTTCTGTTTCTGAGAGCCGGCTCAAGCCCGTCAGTCCAGAAGGAATCGCTTATCTTCCTGTTTCCGCAGGTGTGTCCGAGCTTTCTGTCGGCGCGGACTTTCTCGCCATGAAAATCGCTTCCGGCGGTAACAAAAAATCCGTATTTTACGGCGGCCTCCTCCAGACGCAGGCAGTCCGTCATGCGCGCCCCCGGATGAAATGCCTCCAGCCCCTCGACTCCGCGCCCGCGTATGTCCTCAAGCGCCGGCAGCATCTTTCCCCAGGAAAGATAAAGCGACATCGGATGGGCGATTACGGGAATTCCGCCGGATTCATTTATGGCGGCCACAGCCTCGTCAAGATTTGCAGCGGTCCGTTCCGCATACCAAGGTTTTCCCCTTGCAAGATAGCGGTCAAATGCCTGCTGACGGTTCTTTACAACGTTGTGCTTTACAAGTTCCGCGGCGAAATGAGGCCGCCCTATCACCGTTCCCGGAAAGTCGGCGGTCATCTCCTCCATCGAAATCGGAACTCCGTCCTGATTCATTTTTTCTATGATTCTGGCGTTGCGGCTGTTCCTGCTTTCGACCAGACGTTCCGTCACATCCCTCAGTGAAGATGAAATTCTGCTGAATCCAAGCCCCAGAAGATGAAATTCCCCGCTGTGCCATTCAATATTAAGTTCTATTCCGGGAACAAAACGAATTCCGAATCTGTAGGCCGCGGCACGTCCCTCCTCCAGTCCGGAAAACGTATCATGATCGGTTATGGCAAGCACGGAAATTCCGGCGGCGGCGGCCTTTTCCATTATCTCGGAGGGCGAATACTGACCGTCCGAAGCCGTTGTATGGACGTGAAGGTCTATCATGAAAATTATAATAGCATAAACACCGACATTGTGATATAATAGCTGTGACTATTTAAAATAGATGTCAGTATGTTGTCATAAAATAAACGTTGGCGTTCAGGAGATGTTCTATGCCCAAAGCGATGCAGTATACAAAAGGTTCGATTATATATTTTGACGGAGACCGTGACGAAAGGATTTTTGTCCTCCAGCACGGAACAGTGCTTCTAACTTCTACTGACATGGAAACAGGCCAGCCGGTAACCGAACAGGTAAGGGACGGAGAATTCTTCGGCGTAAAATCGGCGCTCGGACATTTCGGCCGCGAGGAGACGGCGACCGCGCTTGTTCCCACCACGGCAGTTGCCCTCACCGTTCAGGAATTTGAGATTCTCGTAAGCAACAACAAGCAGCTCATAATGAAAATGCTGCGTGTCTTTTCCAACCAGCTGCGGCAGATTCACAAAAAGACTGAAGCCACACTTAACAACATAACCGAAGACCAGCAGTCAGGAATGCTCGCCGTGGCAAAAAGCTTCTACGATGACGAGCAGTACCGTTCCTGCTGCGACATATATCTTAAATTCCTTGAGCGTTATCCCAACAACCCGCGTCGCGCCGAAGTCGCAAAACTGTATGCCGACGCAAAGCTGCGCGCCCAGAGAATGGCGACGCGCAGAAGAAACGAGTCTGAGGAAATTCCGGCGGAGCCTACGAATTCCCTTAAACTGTTCCAGCTGCCGGCATTCTCGCGGTTCGCAAAAGCATACGAACCCGGACAGGTCATCATATCCGAATACGAGCCGGGAGACTCATTCTATCTTATTCAGGAAGGCCGCGTTCAGCTTGTAAAATGCGTGAACGGAACAAAGAAAAACCTTGACATCCTGAAGCCCGGAGAATTTTTCGGCGAGATGGCGATTCTGGACAATTCTCCGCGATCGGCGACATGCGTCGCCATCGGAAACGTGGAATGTCTCGAATTCAACAAGGAGAATTTTGAGATTCTGATAACTGGAAATCCGCAGATTGCGCTTATTCTTCTGAAGCTTTTCTGCAAGCGCATATACGACCAGAAGCGCCGCTACAGAATTCTCGTAGTGAAGGATCTTCAGGCGCGCCTTGCCGATGTGTTCCTGATGCTGGACGAGATGAATCCGTCTCTTGCGCAGTCCGAACGCCAGAGGCGGTTCAATGTGACCGTAGCAGACATCTCGCACTGGGCCGGACTTACGCAGGAAATAACAAGGGATGAAATAAACAAGCTGATAGAAAAGCGGAAAATCGAGGTCTACGACAACTACATTATCGTGAACAACATATCCGACATGAAGCGCATGTACGACACAAGATCCGGCGCGATAAAACAGCGCTGACCGGCACGAAAAATTCCGCCTGACGAGGGCGGTTTTTTTATGCCCTGAACGATACCGCAAAAAATTACTTGAAATTTTATCTTTGTTTACTGTTTTTTTTACATTTTTTTAGGAACATTCCCCTATGTTTAGGTCAAGGAATTCCATTTACAATAGCCTCATAGTTTGAACGTTCAACCATTACAATCTATCTCTTTTTAAAAACAATTTTTTCTATGTCACTCAGGAGGAAAAAATGAAAAAGGTACTGTTCGCACTTCAGGCAGCGGCGCTGGCACTGTGTCTGACAAGCTGCGGAGGAAAGTCGTCAGGAAATTCGGGCAAACCGCTCAACATATCGGTATTCACAATACAGCAGAAGCAGCAGCCGGCCGCAGACAACAAGATGTACAAATGGATCGAGGAGAAATTCGGCGTGACTTTCTCCTGGGACATTCTTGTAGGCGACAAGGATCAGAAGATAGGAGTTCTCATCGCATCCGGAGACCTTCCGGATCTTGTCGAGGTTGATTCCACGAAATTCCAGGATGCGGGCTGTCTGATTCCGCTTGAGTCGCTGATTGAAAAATATGCTCCGAACATCAAAAAGCATTATGCGTCATGCTGGAGCAAAATCACCGAGGCCGACGGACACATCTACTGCCTTCCGAACTGGGGCGTTTACGACGGTCCGGATCAGGGAACTTTCTACAATCAGAACGGTTTCTGGATCCAGAAGGAAGTCCTCAAGGAATTCGGCTATCCGCAGATAAAGACAGTTGACCAGTATTTTGACATTCTCGACAAATACGCCAAGAAATATCCGGAAATCAACGGAGCAAAGACAATCCCGTTCTCAATCATCACAGCGGACTGGGAAGTATTCAATCTTATAAATCCGCCGAACTTCCTTGCCGGATTCCCGAACGACGGAAACGGAAACGTGACGAAAAAGAACGGAAAATATGTCTACAGCGACAACTGGCGCGACGACAACGCAAAGAGATGGTTCAAGATTGCGAACAAGATGTATCAGAAGGGACTTATAGATCCCGCCTCTTTCACCGACAACCGCGATCAGTATTATGCGAAAATCGCCCAGGGACGTGTGCTGGGAATGTTCATCCAGGGATGGGAATTCCAGGGCGATGCTGAGAACACTCTGAAATCAAGCGGAATGTGGAACAGGACTTATGCGCCGCTTCCGGTCGTATTCGACGAGTCAATCAAACCGCATTACCGCGACATCTCAATTCCGAACGTAAGACGCGGATTCGGAATCACCGTAAAGGCAAAGGATCCTGTGGCCATAATCAAATTCATGGACGAGCAGCTCAAGGAAGAAAACCAGAAGATTCTTCAGTGGGGATTTGAGGGCGAGGACTGGCAGAAGGATGACCAGGGACGCCCGTCAAGAACCCAGGAGCAGAGAGACCAGCAGGCCGACAACAACTGGATTCTCCACAACAAGGCTGATCTGTGGTTCGCGACAGCTCCGAAGATGGAAGGCTCCTTCTCCGATGGACTTGCGACAGTAATGAACAATATGCCTTGGGAATTCCAGGCGAACGCACGCCCTGAGGATGTTGAGCTTTGGAACGCTTATGGTGTGGCCTCTTACGCCGCTCTTGTTGACAAGAATCCTCCGGAAAACGCCGGATGGTATCCGATGTGGCAGGAAGTTCCGCCGGACGGCTCAGATGCGGCTCTTGCCCTTGCAAAACTTGAGTCAATCTACAGAAAAGCGCTGCCTGCGCTGATTATGGGAAATCCCTCTGATTTTGACGCGAAATGGAACGATTATGTGGCCCAGTTGAACGCCGCAGGAGTCCAGAAATATGTTGATTTCATGCAGGAAAAACTCGATATCCGTGTAAAAAACTACGGCGGATTCCCTGAGTAACGGAATTCCTGAACAAACACAGTTTCTGCCGGCATGAAATGCAGGGCGGAACAGGCGGGCCGCCCATTCCGGGAGGCCCGCTTTTACAAAAGAATACAAGGTGTCTTTATGAAAAACAAAAAATCCGGCTGCCCCGAACAGACGGCGCTGGCTTCAAAAAAGAATTTCTGGCAGATTCTGGGAAAACAGAAGCAGCTTCTCCTGATGTCAGTTCCTTTTGTAATATATATAATCATATTCAAATTCGTTCCGCTCTGGGGCTGGACAATGGCGTTCCAGGACTACAAGCCGGCGCGCAGTTTTTCCCAACAGACTTGGGTCGGGCTGAGATGGTTCTTCTTCCTCTTTAAGGACAAGGAATTCCTGCTCTCGCTCAGAAACACAGTCTGCATGAGCCTTATCAGCACTGCGCTCGGATATGTCACCGCCGTTCTTATCGCGGTGCTTTTAAACGAAATCAGACATATAGGAATAAAAAGATTCATACAGACAGTATCATATCTTCCGCATTTTCTTTCCTGGGTGATTGTCACAGGACTTGTCGCCAACGTGCTTTCGGTGGAGGACGGAATTCTGAACAATGTCCTCATGTCATTGGGAGTCATAAAGGAGCCTCTGCTGTGGCTTTCGGTTCCGAAATATTTCTGGCACATAATAGGATGGACTTACGTCTGGAAGGAAGTCGGCTGGAACACAATCGTTTATCTTGGAGCTATGACCGCCATTGACCCGTGTCTCTACGAGGCCGCCGAAATCGACGGATGCGGTAGGCTAAGAAAAATAGCGCATATAACGCTGCCGGGAATCAGACCGACAATAATAATCATGATGATAATGAGCGCCGGACACATTCTCGACGCGAATTTTGAGATGCCGTTCTTCCTCAAAAACGGAATGATTGAGGATGTGGCGTCCACAATAGATCTTTACGTACTGAAATACGGCTTCAAGCTGTTCAACTTCTCACTTGCGACAGCCGCCGGAATTTTCAAGAATGCCGTCAATATCCTTCTTCTGCTGCTGGCAAACTGGTTCGCCAAAAAGGCCGGCGAGGAGCGTCTTATATGAAAAAACAGAACAACAGCTATCTTGCCGCAAAAAAACGTACCCAGGTAAGCGACTCGATTTTCAATATATTCAATTTTTTGGTTCTGGGGCTGCTGGTGGTTGTCACCGTCTATCCGTTCTGGAATACAATCGCAATCTCTTTCAATGACGGACTTGACTCCATCCGCGGAGGAATAAGACTCTGGCCGCGCAAATTCACGCTGCAGAACTACAAGGCTCTGTTCACGACAGGAGAAATTTTCAACGCATTTTTAGTCTCTGTAACAAGGACGGTTTTACAGACCGTGCTAAGCGTGTTCTGCACATGTATGCTTGCATACGCGCTGAGCAGAAAGGAATTCATAATCAGAAAGCCGCTGACAACCATTCTGGTCATCTCGATGTATGTAAGCGCGGGACTTATTCCAAGCTATATGCTGATAAAAAAGCTGGGACTGCTGAACAGCTATGCAGTCTACATCGTTCCGAATCTTGTGGACGTTTTCAACTTCATTCTTGTCAGAACATATATCAACGGACTTCCGGACAGTTTTGTAGAATCGGCGAGAATCGACGGGGCAAATGAATTCAAGATTTTTATAAGAATCATCATGCCGCTGATTGTTCCGGCCGTCGCCATGATATGTCTTTTTGTGGCGGTAGGAGCATGGAACAGCTGGTTCGACACATATCTCTACACATCCGGAAAACAGCAGCTCCATTCGCTGCAGTACAAGCTGATGCAGTTCCTTCAGGCAAGCCAGAATCAGAGCTCCTCAGCAGCAGACGCTAACGCCCTTGCGGTAGCCGCGGCATCAGGAAGCGCAAGCGCGATGGTAACACCGATAAGCATCCGCGCGTCAATAACAGTTGTCGCGACGCTTCCGATTCTGGTTGTATATCCGTTCCTGCAGAAATATTTTGTGGTCGGCATGACAATCGGAGGTGTAAAGGAATAGTCATTCTCCGGCGAAGCGGGGGAACAAATTCTCCCGTCCCGATAAAATCACGTCAAATAATATTGAAAATATATCAGTGTATGTGTATAGTATAAAACATGGCAGACAAAAAATTTACTGTTCTGGATTTGCTCGACTTGGACTTATCAGGCCACGATGCGCTCAACCTTAAATGTATCGCCGGAAGAAGAGGTCTGCCAAGAGCCATTACCGTGGCGGAGATAAACAGGCCTGGACTCGCGCTCTGCGGATTCTACGAATCATTTGCAAGCCAGCGGGTTCAGGTTTTCGGCCGCGGAGAAACAGCCTACCTGGAAAAGCTTCACAAGGAAAAATCAACAGAGGAAATCACCAACTTCTTCACCAGTTCAATGCCATGCTGTGTATTCACATACAACCTTGAGCCGACGGAGGAATTCAGGCTCATTGCGGAAGAAAACTGCTGCCCCCTTCTCCAGACCGACCTTACATCATCAGAATTCTCAAACAGACTCATACGCGTGTTCTCAAATATATTCGCGGCACACAAAAACATGCATGGTGTTCTTGTCGAAGTCTACGGAGTGGGAATTCTGCTGAACGGACATTCAGGAGTCGGAAAAAGCGAGACGGCGCTGGAACTTGTCGAACGCGGACACAGACTTGTCGCTGACGATATAATCGAAATAAGATGCGTCAACGGAAACATGATTCTAGGCCGCGGAATAAACACGGTGATAAGTCACCACATGGAAATCCGGGGACTGGGAATCATAAACATATCGCAGCTTTACGGAGTCGGCGCGATCCTGAATCAGAAGGAAGTCCAGCTCATCGTCCAGCTGGAGGACTGGGACTCCAACAAGCCTTATGACCGGCTTGGAACGGAACAGAAATACAACGAGCTGCTCGGTGTAAAAGTCCCTGTAATTGAGATTCCTGTAAAACCGGGAAGAAACCTTCCTATCATTATAGAAGCGGCGGCCATGAACGAACGCCTCAAGAACATGGGCTACAACTCCGCGAGGGACTTCAATCAGAATGTTCTCAAATGGATTGAGACAAATGACGCACAAAAGGCATATTACGGAAATGACAATTCATACTAATAAATTATGGCAGATTACTGCCGGGGAAGCAAAATGACAGAAAAAATTCTTACTGTAAGAAACCGCGCGGGAATTCATGCAAGGCCTGCGGCCATCATCGCCCAGACAGCAAACAAATTCAAAAGCGAAATAACACTGTCCAGAGACGACGCGACAATCAATGCCAAGTCGATTATGGGTGTTATAACGATGGCGGCAGGTTACAACACAAACCTTACGATAAAAGCCGACGGGCCGGATGAGACGGAAGCCGTTGCAGCTATAGAAAATCTGTTTGAGAGCAAATTCGAGGAAGAATAAAAGTTTTCCACAGGATTATTGGCTTCAGGAGGATTTTACATGAAAGTCATAACAGAAAGACAGAAAGAAGTTCTAACCTTCATCTCTGAATTCGCGGAGGAGAATTCGTTTCCGCCGACGGTCAGGGAAATAAGCGAGCATTTCGGAATCTCACTCCGGGCGGTTCAGGACCACATAACGGCGCTGCAGAAAAAGGGCTATCTCTCGCAGTGCCAGAAACGTTCCCGGTCAATCAGGGTTCTCTCCGACTGCCGTGAGCGTGAGCCTAAACTGTATGTGGGCAAGGTGCCGCTGCTGGGAACCGTAGCCGCCGGAAAACCGCTTCTATGCGAGGAGAATCTTGACGGATACATCAGTCTTACGGAGCCGTTCGTGCGGCCCGGAAAAAGCTACTTCGCGCTCCGGGTACGCGGAACAAGCATGGTGAACGCAGGAATTCTTGAAGGTGATCTTGCCGTCGTTGAACAGGCGAACACCGCGGCGGACGGACAGATTGTTGTGGCTGTAATAGATGACGCAATCACGCTCAAACGGTATTACAAGGAAGCCACACGGGTAAGGCTTCAGCCGGAAAATCCTGAATTTCAGGCGATATACTGCCAGGATGTGAGGATTGTCGGTATTCTTTCCAATATTGTAAGAACCTACTGAGATGACGCCTCCAGTCTATCTGTATACCGGTCCGGAATTCGGAGAAAGAAATGATGCCGCAGACGCAGTAAAAAAATCCCTTGAAAAAAAATACGGGACAATAGACTCGCATCTGTTCTACATGAACGAAACTCCATTCTCCCAGGTGATGACAATTCTCCAGAGCGGGACACTTTTTTCCGCAGGAGTTTTTGCCGTATGCCGTAATGCCGAACTCATAAAAAAGAAGGATGACATAGAAATTCTCTCTGAATGGATAAAATCCGTTCAGGACGACAGTGCCGTTCTTGTTCTCGTCTCGGACGAAATCTCGGTTGACGCGAAGCTTGACAGGCTTATTCCCGCCCAGAACAAAAAGAAATTCTGGGAAATGTACGAGGACAGGAAACTGCCATGGCTTCAGAATTTCTTCAGCAGGAACGGATATTCTGTTGACAAAGATGCTGCGGAACTTGTGCTCGAAATGGTAGACAACAACACGGATGCGCTGCGGCGCGAATGCTCAAGGTTTTTCCTCTGCTTTCCCAAAGGACACGCCGTAACCGCAGAAGACGTGGAGTCGATTCTTGCCCACAACCGTGAGGAGTCGGCATTCACCCTGTTCAACAGAATGACTGAAAATTCGGAGACGTCGCAGAAAAGGCTGGAAGCATCGCTGCTTATACTCCAAAAAATCAGGCTTTCCAAGGATTCCTCTTCAGTGATGATTCTGGCGGGATTGGCCTCCTGCTTCCGGAAGCTTTCCGCATGGCACAGAATGCTCTCGGAGAATCCGTATCCTGATGATTTCTATCTGAAAACCCACGGTTTCGCGGGAAAAACAATACAGAAGCAGTACAGAAACGCCGCAAAAATCTGGACACCGGGTCAGACCGCGGCGATTCTTGCCCTGACCGCCGATACGGACATACAGATAAGATCCGGCGGCGCAATTATGGAAGACACGCTTCTCCAGATGCTGCTATATGAGATTATAATGAAAAAGGGGGCGGGAATTTCCACCCTGTAAGACCTGCGGATTCTAAAGGGTGATGGAATCAAGAAGATTTTTTAGGGCGGCAAGCTCCTCTTTCGTGAAGGTGGAGCCTTTTCCCATCTTCTGATGATCCGGAGACCAGCTCCTTATATCATATTTCGGAGGACGGCCTCCCCAGGAAACAAGATTCAGTTCCGTCTTCCAGCCGCCCTTTCCTTCGGACACGACACCAAGATTCTGAACAACTTCAAAAGAGAATTCATCTGCCATTAATAAAGTCCTCCTCAAATTCCGATATTAGCACTGATTATATCATATATTATCGTTGTGCAGTTGGAAATTGTGTAGTAAAATGTCGCTATATATTTTCAAAGTGAGGATTCCATGAGAAAAACACTTCTAGCTTCTTTTTCAGTCCTGATTCTGGTTATTTTCGCTTCCTGCGGCTCAAAACCGGCACCGGAACCGGAGACTGTGCCCGAACCGCCGGCCACTGAGAATGTGCAGGAAACTCCGCCGGAGGAAAAACCGCAGCCGGCCGAAACTCCGGCACCGGCCGACAACTCCGCCATAATGGAGACAATTGAATCGGCGAGGCAGTCGGCAGTTGAGGCAGGAGCTGAACGGGATGCCGCTGAGCAGCTCGATTCGGCCGACGGTATGTATCAGCAGCTCAAGGAAAAATCAGACAGAGGCGATGACATATCAGGTGAAGGCTCAGACATCGCCGACAGATACAACGCGATCACCGCATACATAAAGGCAAAGAATGCGAAACAGAAGATAGATGAAAACAGCCTGTCATCATATCTTCAGGCGAAATACGATGAGGGGGAGATTCTTTTTGAGGAATTCAAGGCCGCATATTCAGACCCGGCTTCCGGCGGAAAGCTCCTTCTTGAAAAAGCGGAGAAGGCATATTCAGCCTACAATTCCGTCCTTATAGCCGCGTACAAGACTCTTGCCAAGAATGAACGTGCGGACGCGTATTCAGCAAAGAAAGATGCCGACAGCGTGAAAGCCGGAGTGTCGCAGAAAGAGAAATATTCCGGCGCGGTGGAGCTTTTCAAGAATGCGGATGCAATGTATTCAATGCAGAATCCTGAAAAGGCATATTATGACTACAAATCCGCGAAGGAGATTTTTGCGGAACTTTACGGCATAGTCTCGGAAAGGCGCGCGGCGGCACAGAAAGCGATTGACGAGGCAAAAAAGAAGGTTGAGGACAGCGCGGGCTACGCCGACGATGCGGATCAAAAAGCTCCGATAACAGGAACTGTTGACGGAATAGAAGACGAGGACGCTGTTCTTCTGGAAGCGGACAACTATGACGCTCAGGATATGTCGGAGACAGAAATTCCTGAGAGCATAGACGGCGAGGCGGACGGCAGTATTTCCGCCGGAGAAAACGCATCCGCCACGGAGGACGCGCCCGATCCGGAGAATGAAGACGGAACGGAGGAGACTCAGCCATCCGGTACAGAATCCACGGAAGAAGGAGAAAACTGATGAAAAGAACAGCCATTATTTTTCTGACAGCAGTTCTTTCTGTATCCGCTTTTGCGGCAAGCTACAGAAACAACACATACCAAAAACTCGCTGATGAATACACAAAAAAAGCCGAAGCCGCCCTTGATGCGGGATATTATGACGATGCGGTGGAATATTCAAAAAAAGCAGAGGAGAATGCGGCGCTCTCAAAAGCATACATCGAAATGATGCTTGCCAGAAGCGAAGCCGACAGCAACATCAGAACCGCGAAGGAAAAACTCGCCTGGGCGGAAAAAATCAACGCGGACAAGACATTCCCGATGGCATATACCTCGGCAAAAGACAATCTTGCGAATGCGGAAACAGCTTTTTCCGGAGAAAACTATCCGTCAGCGACAGACTACGCCAGGCAGTCTGTCGCCGCGCTGGACGGTGTCCGCGAAATCACACCGCTGCCGGAATTCTATATCGTAAAACCCTGGGCGGAGACGAAGGACTGCTACTGGAACATCTCAGGCCGTCCGTACATCTACAATAATCCGCTGCTCTGGGAAAACCTCTATCAGGCAAACAAATCAGGAATGCCCAAGCCTGAGGATCCGAATCTGATAAGACCCGGAATGAAAATGAGTGTGCCGAGCATAACCGGAGAATTCCGGTCGGGAACATACGATCCCAAAAAGGAATACGAACCCTACAACGCGGACTGACAATTCAAATCCCTGAATTCCATACGGCGGAATTCAGGGATTTTTTTCAGGAATTTCCGGACAGAATTTTGCTCTTCAGATACAGGCTCAGTGCAGAGGCCATGAGCGCATGAGGAAATTCCGGAGTGCCCATTCCGCGGATTACATCTTCTACGGAAATCTCAATGCAGTTTATGAATTCATCAGAATCAAGATTCTGGCCGCCCGTTTTCTCAAGGCTTTCTGCCAGAAAAACATGGACATGATTTGAGAAAAGCGCAGGATTCGGATTGAACGAGCCGAGCTTTGTAAGTCTTCCGGCAGCGAATCCGGTCTCCTCAAGCAGCTCACGGGCAGCGGCTTTTTCAGAAGCCTCCCCCCGCTCTATTACGCCGCCCGGAAATTCCACGCTAAGCGCCTTCTCGCCGTGCCGCCATTGCTTGACCATAAGGAAATTTCCATCCTTTACAGGAAGCGTTATAACCCAATCCCGCGCATTCACGACAATGTAGTCACCCCTCATGCCGCCGGCCGATACGGAATTCCTTTCTGTGACCTCAAAAACAGGTGTATTCAGCAGGCTGCGCGAATCCAATTCATCCCATTTAAGATTTTCATCGTCCGATGTAAAAAAACTTTCCATAAAAATTCTCCAAACAAGTCTGTCCCCAAAGCCTAAAAACAGGAACTTTCCTTTTGACTTTATGCGCTTATCGTTTTATCATGAAACATAACCAAAAAGCAACAACATTCGGTTTTTCATAAGAGGTGGACTATGGCTATAATTACAATTTCAAGACAAGTAGCAGCATTCGGAGATGAGGTGGCATCCGCGCTGGCGGAAAAAATGAACTACAAATTCATAAAAAGGACGGATATCGAGAAAAGGATAATAAGCCTGGGATTTCCGGAATCAAAAATGCCCAAATATGATGAGAGAAAACCGGGATTCTTCGCGTCGCTCGCAAAAGACCGTGATGAATACCTGGATTATGTGCAGTATGCGATTCTTGAGGCCGCCGCTCAGAAAAACGTAGTGATCATCGGCCGGGGGGCATTCGCCGTGCTGCACAATATTCCGAATCACGTGTCAGTCAGACTTGTCGCCGATGAAAAAATCAGACTGACAAGGCTGGAGAATGAATTTTCCTGGGACGAGAAACAGGCCCGGCAGCGCATAGAAGAAAGCGACACGAACAGGGACGGATTCCACAAAAGCTTCTACAATGTCAATCTTGAGGACGCGTCCCTTTTCCATGCCGTGCTCAACACGGGAATAATCGACATTCCGGCGGCGGTTGACATCATAAAATCCATCGTTGACAGGACTGTGGACACGAAAAAGGAAGAAGAGGGGACCGACAGAATCGCAAAAATGTTCAAGGCGCAGTCTCTGGTGAACAAACTGGTATTCGAGCACCACATAAACATCGAATTTCTTCATGCGGTGATAGAGAACAACACGCTGACCTTACAGGGAGTCGCAGAATCAATTGCGGTCGTGGAACAGGCGCTGAGAATATGCAGACAGGAGCTGCCCGACTATTCGGTACAGTCCGCAGTCAGCATCATCCACGACTTCAAGACGTTCCAGTGACAGCGATGAAGGAAAAGCCATACATGAAGATTGTATTGACTTTTCTTTCCATATTATTAATACTGGTTCATTATGAAATTATCAAATAAATTTACCCTTTCCAGACTTGTGCTTGCTCCGGTTTTCCTGCTGATTTATTTTATTCCGATATGGACAGGAAATTTCGGCGCGCTGTCTATGATAATAGGAATTCCGCTTCTTGTGTTCATGGAATTCACGGATTATCTTGACGGACATTACGCACGCAAGCACAATGAAGTCAGTGATTTCGGTAAATTGTTTGACCCTTTCGCCGATGTCATGGTTCATCTGACCACATTCCTGTGCTTCATGTTCTCGGCTGGCGGAAACGGATACATGAAGCCTGTCATCTTCGCGCTGATTCTGTACAGGGAAATGAGCATGAATTTTCTAAGAATGATTGCGGCAAAACAGGGAACCGCCATCGCCGCAAGACCGGGCGGAAAGTTCAAGACCGTCATGTACGTCGCCTCCGGATTTTTCGCGCTTTTTCTTGAGGCGCTTACAAGATTCGGCGCGGAACCGGAGTCTTTCGGAGGATTAAGGATTGCGTCGCTGGTGATGTTCTGCATCTGCCTGTTATGCAGCTATGCGTCATTTGCCGACTATCTGATTCATTTCGGAAAACTGATAAAAGAATAAAAAAATCCTGCGGATTCTGGTTTTTCCGCAGGATTTTTTTTACGCCGACATTCCGTCTGTCAGGCGAGAACTTTCTCTATCTCAGAAATCTCTGCCTCTGAAAATTCAATGTTGCGGACAGCCTGAACATTTTCCAGAATCTGCCCAGGACTGCTGGCACCGATAAGCACCGTAGTAACGGACTTGTTGCGCAGAATCCATGAGATTGCCATCTGCGACAGCTTCTGACCGCGGGCCGCAGCAATGCCATCAAGCCGATGCAGCCTCGCAACCATGTCGGCGTCAAGCTCCTTTCCTATCCAGGTATCGCCCCTGCCGACCCTGGAATCGGAAGGAATTCCGTCAAGATAGCGTCCGGTTAGAAATCCCTGATAAAGCGGAGAAAACACCGAGATTCCCACTCCGTTTTCAAAAGCCCAGGAATCCAGCCCGTCCTTCTCAATCCATCTGTTAAGCATGGAATATGAAGGCTGATTCACCACAAAAGGAGTATGAAGCTCCCGGAAAATTCCGGCGATTTCCGCCGTCTGCTCCCTGTTGTAATTGGATACGCCCACATAAAGAGCCTTTCCCGACCGGACAATGCTGTCCATCGCCACGGCCGTCTCCTCCAAAGGCGTGGCTGGATCAAACACATGATGATAAAAAATATCGACATAATCCAGGCGCATACGCCCGAGGCTCTGATCCAGAGACGAGACAAGATATTTTCTCGAACCGTTTCTGTCCCCATAAGGTCCCGGCCACATCTCATAGCCGGCCTTTGTGGAAATACAAAGCTCATCACGATAACGGCGGAGACCGCTGTCAAGAACACGGCCGAAATTCTCCTCCGCGCTTCCGTTGTAAGGACTGCCGTAATTATTGGCCAGATCAAAATGCGTGATTCCGCAGTCAAATGCGGTTCGGCACATACGTTCGATATTCTCGAATGAATTCTGCGCGCCGAAATTCTTCCACATTCCAAGAGAAACCGCCGGAAGCTTCAGCCCGCTGTTTCCGCAACGGTTATAGACCATTTTTTCGTACCTATGCTCATCGGCAATATACATAGAAACCTCGTAAAAACCTTCTGGTAAAAAAAACAGGAGCTCCAATCGGTAACACCAAGAGGAGCTCCTGCCGTCCAGCGCTGCTGGACATCGGAGAGAGTTTATCAGCTTATTTACAAGCTGACTATAAATTACCGTATTATAAAAAATATGTCAATAGGAAAAACATTTTTTTTTGAAAAATAGTTTCAGAATTTTCCACCCTCAACTACAAGATTGTCAGCGTCGGCGGCGGCGCCATAAACAGGACGGAGCGTCGCCTCATAGTCCGCATGGAAAAAATTCTCCGCGGCAAGCGACTCTATCTCGTCGTTCAGCCAGTTCAAAAGATCCGTGTTTCCCTTTTTGACAGCCGGAGCAATCACATCTAGACTTCCAAGAGACTCAATTCCGACCTTGTAGCCGGGATTTTCAATCGCCCAGGCGAGAACCTCCGTGTTGTCGGTGGAAAGTCCGTCTCCGCGGCCGTCAAGAAGAGCGTTGTAAGCCTCGCTGTACTGGTCAAATTTCAGCAGCTTAACCTGCGGATAATTTTCCATAAAATAAGTCTCGGCTGTGGTTCCCTTGCTGATTATCAGAGTCCTGCCAAAAAGATCCTCCGGCTTTGTCACCAGATTTTTCTCCGGAGAAACGACACCGAGTGCGACCTTCATATAGGGGAGCGCGAAATCGACTTTTTCCGCGCGTTCCGGCGTTTTCGTAAAATTCGCAAGGACAATGTCCACTTTTCCCGTGGCAAGAACCTCGACCCTTGCGGCGGCCTCGACCGGAACGTATTTTACTTTTACGCCAAGATCCTTTGCAATCCGTCTAGCAAAATACACATCATACCCCTGATATTCGCCGTACTCATCGACATAGCCAAACGGTTTCTTGTCGCTGAAAACCGCAATTCTGACGGTTCCGCTTTTTTTAATTTCAGCGACAGTCCGGCCGTTCGGATTCCTTTTTGCGAAAACTGGAACTGCGACGAAGGCAAGAATCAGCCCGGCAGTTATTCTGACAAATGATTTTTTCATGACATCCTCCAAAAATCTTTTATTCTCAAACGATGGGAATGTTATAACCTCTTTTTACCTAGTTAATCAATAGGTTTTATATGTTTTTTTCGTGGAGCTTATCCGGCCAAACGGGGTTCGCTCACGCTCATTGCCTGCGGCAACGGCAAGCCGCCCCTAATGTCCGGGCTGGAAAAACCGCATCACAGACGGTAATAATTTAGCCATTCTCAATTAATGCCGGCTTTCAAATTCAAAGCTTTCCAGAAAAGCCTTTGCCCGCTGAGTCTGAGGATTTCCGAAAAACTGGCCTGGCGCCGCCTGCTCAACTATCTCGCCGGAATCCATAAAAATCACCCTGTCCGCGACAGCCCTTGCAAAAGCCATCTGATGTGTAACTATAAGCATCGTCTTTCCGTCCTTGGCAAGCCCCATCATCACGTCAAGAACCTCGCGCACCATCTCCGGGTCAAGGGCCGCAGTCACCTCGTCAAAAAGCATTATCTCCGGATGCATACACAAAGCGCGGACAATGGCGACACGCTGCTTCTGTCCGCCCGAAAGCTGACGTGGAAACGCATCCGCCTTGTCAGAAAGCCCCACTCTCGCAAGCCACTGCATCGCCTCGGCCTGAACATCATCCTTTGAGCGTCCCTGCGCCTTCATCGGACCAAGCAGAATGTTCCTCATCACATTAAGATGGGGAAAAAGATCGTAACTCTGGAAAACCATTCCTATTTTCTGGCGCACAAGATACATATCCTTCTTTCTGTTGCTGATTGTCTCGCCCGAAAGGAGAATTTTTCCTTCCTGAACCGACTCCAGTCCGTTGATGCAGCGGAGAAGCGTGCTCTTTCCGCAGCCGGAAGGACCGAGAATCACAATCACCTCGCCTTTCCTCACGCTGAACGATATGTTCTTGAGAATCTCGTTTCCGTCGTAGAATTTTCTGATATTCTGTATTTCCAAAAGCGGCATAAATTTTCCTCTATGATTTCTGTTTTTTCTCTATGAATCCGGCAAGAGCGGAAAGCACCCGGCAGACAATAAAATACATAAAAAATATGACCAGATAAACGGCGATTGAGGCTGTCGGCACCTTTATCCTGTTGGCTTCAATTATCTGCTGCCCGATTTTCACAACCTCAATCACCCCGACAAAAACAACAAGGGAGGTTGTCTTTATCATGCGCGTTATCAGATTCATGGAAAGCGGAATCAGGCTTCTGACCGTCTGCGGAATTATCACCGAAAAGAAAACCTGTCTGTCCGTAAGTCCCAAAGCCATAGCGCTTTCATACTGATGACGCGGAACTGACTCCAGAGCGCCGCGCACAAGATCGCCCATTTCTGCGGTTCCCCACAAAGTGAACACGATTATAGATGCGGCTTCTCCGGAAAGCTCCAGTCCGAACATACGCGAAAGCCCGTAGTATGCGATAAAAAGCAGGACAAGCTGCGGCATTATCCGCATGAACTCAAGATAAACCCTGCACAGCGCGCGGATTATACGGCTTTTCCGTGTCATCAGAATTCCGAAAAGAATTCCAAGCACAACGGAAAAGGCCACGGAAACAAGCGCAATCCATACGGTAACCCAAAGGCCTCCGAGAAGGCGGACAAAATTCCGTCCCATAAAAAGCACGCTGAACGACTGCTCAAGCGCAGCCAGAATTGACACGCTACCGGCCGCCGAACTGGGCATAACGCAGCCTCCTCTCCGCAAGACCGGCCAGAACCGTGACCGGAAGAAGCAGAACAAAATATGCAATCACAAGAAGAAACAGCGCCTCCTCGGTCTTGTAGTAAAGTCCGATAAGGTCCTTTGCCACGTACATAAGGTCAGCTACGGCGACTGCGCTGAAAACCGAAGTCTCCTTTATCAAAAACATTATGTTGGCGCAAATTCCGGGAACAGAGACGGCGGCCGCCTGAGGAAAAATGACGAAACGGAGAATCTGGGCACGCCTCAGACCGATACACTGCGCGCTTTCAATCTGAACCGGAGAAATCGAATCCAGCGCGCTGCGGAAAGTCTCCGCCATGTAGCTTCCGCCCAAAAAGGTCATGCCGATTACACAGCACTGAAGCGACGACAGCTTAAGCCCCATCCGCGGAAAGGCAAAATAAAGGAAAAACAGCTGGATAAGAAGCGGCGTATTGCGCGAAAGCTCAATGTAGACATGAACAATGCCGGAGAGAACCGGAATCCGCTCGTATTTTACAAGCGCACAGACAAGTCCCAGCAGAAACGAAAGGAGAATTCCCGCCGCCGCAATTTTTAACGTAAGTCCAGCCGCCCCGACATAAAGCGGCATCACCTGTTTTATAAATTCATAGTCCAAAATATTTACCTGAAAAAACGACTGAACAGCCGCCGCGCGCAAGACACACGGCAGCTGTCCGTTAAAATTAGTGGATTACAAAAACGCTGTCAATTGCGGACTGCGCGGACCGGATTCCGGGCGTAAAGTCAATCCACCTTGAACACGGAAATGTGCTTCGTCATCTTCTCGACAGCAACCTTATTGTCCGAAGCCGTCTCCGCAACCATCGTGACGGAATCAGTAAGATTCTGTGCGGCCTGCTCACCTTCCTTTATCACCGAAGAGACTTCTTCCGTTATTCCGACGACTTTATCCATGGCGCTGCGGACCTTATCGGCAAATTCACTCTGCTGCTTCGCAAGCATATTCGCCTTTACAAGCGACTCGGAGACAGAATTCGTGACGCGCATATTGTCCTCCGCGCCGGAACGCTGCTCCTCCATGGCGCTGAAGAGCGTCTGCACAAGCTCCTTGTTCTGCTGGACACACGCCTCGATTCTGCGGAAAGCATCTCCGGCCTGCGATATTGCCTGAACTCCGCCGTCTATTTTTTCAACCATCGTCTTTATGTGTCCCTGAATATCCTTTGCACTTGCGGATGATGACGCGGCAAGCGACCGGACCTCATTGGCGACAACGGCAAATCCTGCGCCCACATCGCCTGCGTGCGCGGCCTCAATCGCGGCGTTCATCGAAAGAAGATTCGTCTGATAGGCGATGTTCTGCATCACCTTGATTATGGACTGGACTTCCTGGGATGCATGTTGAATTTCGGTAATCGAATTCACCGCCTGGGTGACAAGGCTGTTTCCCTGACCACTCGTCTCCGAAAGGACGGCCGAAAGCTCCTCGGCCTTTTTAGTCATGTTCGCGACAGATTTTATGTTCTCGGCCATTTCCGTTATCGACGCCGAATTTTCCTGCATGGCGGAACTCTGCGACACCATGAATTCCATAAGCTCGCCGGAACCTTTCTTCAGTCCTTCGATGTCGCGGCTCACATCAAGAATCATTCCGTTCTGTTTGTCCTCCTCCTCAAGAATTCTGGTAAAGGAGCCAGACATCTGATTCAGAGCAGAAACAGATGAATTCACGACATCGGTAAGAATTCCGGCGGAATTCGATACCGACTCCGTCTCGCTTCTGACTCCTCCTATGATTTCGGAAAGATGCTCCATAAGGGTGTTCACGGCTGTGGTGAGGAGGCCGAAATCATCCGTAACAGTTATGTCGATTCTGCTGACAAGGTCGCCTTTTGCCGCGATGTCCATTATTTTTGCCGAATTGTCCGCAAGCCTGGTTCTGAGTCCGTGAAGAATCATGTAAATGGGAACAAAACACAGAATCTCCGTAATTCCGAACACGAGCAGCGTGTGACTCAGATAGAATGAGAACGGATTCTCCGCCAGCTGAACCGAACCGTCGCGCACAAGATGGAACGGGACCATTGCCACGGTGGAAGCGACGCAAAGCACATTTATCGTGACCATATAGGCGATTGTCGAGCTGATTTTTCCGGACGAGCTGTCTCCGTCGATTTTGCGGATTTTCAGGAGCGCGCGTTTTTTTGCAAGAAAGAAATCCATCAGATTTATTGTGTAGAAAGTGGCGAGTCCGCCGAACGACACGGAATGAATGACCGCAAAAATCACGCGTGACCCCTCAAGCGGAATCGAGCCTTTTGCGATTGAAATGAACATCGTAATCAGGTTTCCGAACACAAATCCTATCACTGTAAACACAATTGTGACAAGTTTTATCTTCTTGATTGAGTCAAGCGCAATTTTCCTGTCCTCATCGGTCGGCTCGTCTCCGGTCCGCTCAATTTTTCTGAGAATATCGTCAAAAGGCGCAAGACAACGGCCGGCAATAATCATGACAATGACACAAAGACCGACCGTAACACCGAGAGTTATCGGAAGTCCTTTAATGTAGCCTTCTGGCTGCCCCTGAAGATAGAATTTCTGAATCCAACTCAAAAGGATTACACCGACAAATGAACTGGGAACAAAAAGTGCAGAATAAACCGCAAATGCTGACATAATTCCTCCAAGAAACAAATTCGCAACGCGAATTTATGAATAAAATAAAATCGCATAATGATAACACAGGTCTTCTTTATATTCAATTTCAACGATATGAATTGACGCTTTATCCGCAGGCTCGCACAATGCTCATTTGGAATTTCCCGTGAATTCTGGTAGAATCGGTCGCATGGGTTTTCTTTCTGTAAAACACATCAGCTTCACCTATCCGGGAGCGGACAGAAAAACACTTGACGACATTTCCTTTGAAATTGAAAAAGGCTCATACACCGCCGTCGCAGGAACAAACGGCAGCGGAAAAAGCACCATGGCGAAAATAATATGCGGACTTCTTGAACCGGACAGCGGAACTGTCGAAATTCAGGAAAACTGCCTTACATCGATGGTTCTCCAGTCGCCGGACGACCAGATTGTGCGTGGAACTGTCGCAAAGGACACGGAATTCGGTCCGAAAAACCTCGGACTTTCCGCCGCGGAAGTGGAGCTGAGAACAATCGAAAGCCTGGGAATCACAGGAATTCTTGACCGCGCGCAGTCACCGACATCCGCGCTTTCATCGGGGCAGCAGCAGAAGACGGCATTCAGCGGAATAATCGCGATGCGCCCTAGGATAATGATTCTTGACGAGGCGGTCTCGATGATGGATCCGGAATCACGCGCGGAGATTTTCAGTTTTCTCAGATACTGGCACGGATGCGGAAACACGATAATCCACATAACTCATGACCTTGAAGCCGTGGCCGAGACGGACAATACGATTCTGATTGAAAAAGGAAAACTTGTATATTACGGCAGAACACAGGAATTCCTGAAATCTGATGAGCTGAGAGAAAAAGTTGACGGAACGCCGCTTGCTCCTGCCGAAAGGACGCTGAATGCGCATAAATTCAAATCAGAGCCGTCCCTTGTCTTTTGCGCCGCGGAATATTCATACGACGGAATTCATGGAATCAGCGGAACGGATGCGGCTTTTTATCCGGGAACACTGACCGCCCTTACAGGAGCATCCGGCTCAGGAAAATCCACGCTTCTGGAACTTGCCGCCGGGCTGACCGGATGTCAGAAAGGCTCGGTCATGGCCTCGTCGCGTCCGCTGCTTGCAAGACAGAACAGCCGCGCCGCGCTTTTCGAGACATTCGCCGCGGACGACGTGGCATTCGGCGCCCGCAACACAGGGCTTTCCGGAAAAAGACTTGTCGAATCCGTAAAATCCGCGATGGAAGAAGTCTCCCTGCCTTATGATGAATTCGGCGGAAGACAGACATTCTGTCTTTCTGGCGGCGAGCAGAGACGCCTCTCGGTAGCGGGAATTCTTTCTATGAATCCGGAAATAATAATGTTTGATGAACCGACCGCCGGACTTGACGGAAAAAACAGAATCCGGGTGATGAGCATGATGAGAAAACTTGCGGACAGCGGAAAAACGGTCATTTTCAGCACGCACAGAAGGGACGAAGCCTCATTCTCCGACCGCGAGATTGTGCTCCAGAACGGAAGAATCGTGCTGGACACGCTCCGGCCTGCCCAGGAAAATCCGAAAAAACAGGAATTCCGCCAAGGAATGAGACCTGTCTCTCCGTCACCGTCGGTAAAAATCCTTGAATCGCTGCGGAAATTCTCGGAGTCATCCGCAGCAAAGAATGGGAATTGTTCTCCCGTCACGAAAATTCCTTCCGTCCTGAAAATTCTGCTTTTTCTCGCGCTGTTCTCGGTGTCGCTTGCGGTACGGCCGGTCCGTCTTTGCGCAGTCATGACGGCGGTTTCGGCCGTCTATTGTGTCACAGCCGGTTTTCCGCTCAGAAAACTTACGCGCGCGCTTCTGAAGCTTCTTCCGTTTCTGCTGATTTTCAGCGTGTTCCAGATTATCTTCGCGCCGGCGGCACCGGGAGAACGGATGCTCACGGAATGGAGATGGTTCACCGTCACGCCGTCCAAACTTCTGCTGTGTCTGTCCACGATTCTCAGGACGGCGGCTGCGGTCGGATGCATAAGCGCATTCTCGGCATCCACACAGGAGCAGGAGCTTACGGACGGAGTCTCTTCAGTCCTCAGGCCGCTTGCCGCGCTTGGAATTCCTGTACGCTATCTTGTGATAATCCTTGAGATAATATTCAGATTCATTCCGCTGCTTGTAAAGGAGGCTGCCTCGATTCTGAAAACGCAGATTGTGCGCGGCGGACTTGACGGAAAGAAAGGAAAATTCGCAAGGATAAAGGCGGCTGTTCCGCTTGCCGTTCCGCTGATTCTGCGTACAATAAAGCGTTCCGAAATTCTTGCGGATGCGATGACAATACGCGCATTCAGATAAAACAAATTATACCGGAGGAAAAATGGACAACAGCTTCAATCTCTGCCCTATGTGCGGAGGAAAAAACATCATCAATCACAACGACAGAAAATGGACCTGCCCTGACTGCGGATTTGACCTTTACTGCAATGTGGCGGCGGCCGTAGGCGTCATAATCGCCGACAGGGAGCATAATGTCCTGTTTGAAGTACGGGCGAAGGAACCGCGGAAAGGATTCATCGCGATTCCGGGCGGATTCGTAGATGCCGACGAGAGTGCGGAGAACGCCGCAGAACGCGAATGCCGCGAGGAGACAGGAGAAACCGTGACCGGAATAAAATATCTCTGCTCGGATCCCAACACTTACCGCTACAAGAACATAACTTATAAGACCTGCGACATATTCTTTACGGCAAGGCCTTCCGACAGGACGGACTCGATACCTTCCCTGATAAAAAAACTGAACGGACAGAAAACGGAGGTGCTGGGATTCCAGAGCCACAGAATCACCTGTGCGGCCGACATAGAAAAACTGCCGATTGCCTTTGATTCCACAAAAAAAGCCCTTTCCGTCTGGCTTAGCAGCGCCGAATTCTGACAAAACCTGATTCACGCAGGACAGAATTCAGACAGCTCCGGCAATTCCCGGAATTCGCGGAAATCAATATGTCAATAGTTTTTGTTAATCTAAATCAACTTTTTTTATTTTTTTTCTTCGGCAGTAGAAAACGGCATTTTTCGGGAATAAGTGGGTTATACCAAAAGTGGATTTAATGCGCAATATGTTTGAACTGGATTTTTTAAGAATGATTAAGAATCAGTATTCAAAAAACACACACAAGACAAAACTGCAACTTTGACGCAATTTTGACAACTTTTTGACAACAAAATGACAACCGCGTCTACACTGTGCTTAACTGTGCTTGTCTATACTAATCTTATCTAACCTATACTATCCTATACTAGGCGGACATTTTGCAACCAAATGACAACCAAAACGCAACCAAAAGACACATTCTTTGTCATTGTATTGACAATAATTTGACATTTTATTGTCAATTTCTTGTCATTCTTAATAATGTCAAATTGTTTTTATATCTGACGACATTTTGACACGCTTAATATATGACAATTTGACACAATTTTGACAACCAAAACACGCATATTATGACACAATACAAAGTAAAGTTTCCGTCTGATTCTGCCAATAATAAAGTGACGAGGTGATTATATGCGTACCGTAAAACACCCTCACGATAGAGAAAACCTTGCCTATTACCTGCAAGGATTGATTGATAAAAAATACACTCTCGACCAAATTTCCTGGATAACCGGCTACACCAAGCCCCATTTATGCGTATTGAAAGGCAAGTTCAAAAAGAAAGGTGAGAAGGTTTTAATCAACGGACATAAAGGAATGAAGCCTAAAAATACCGTTCCTGATGATGTCAAAAAGAAAATCATAGACACCTATAGAACTGATTTTGACGGCGTTAATTTCCACTTTTTCAGGAAAGCATTAAACGATTATTACGACATTCATTATTCCTACCGAACAATTTATACAGTCCTTACAGAAGCCGGAATAGATTCCCCGGAAAAGCACAATAAACCGAAAAAAGATAAAGTACACCGCCCTAGATACCGCCGCGATTCTGCCGGTGATTTAATACAGATTGACGCGACGCCGTATCAATGGTTTTTATGGTGCGGCGACACAAGTTATTACACCCTGCATGGAGCAATCGACGACGCGGAAGAAAAATTAACCGGCTTATGTATGACTGAGAATGAATGTAGTTATGGATATTATGACATATTGGAACAAACGATTGATAGACACGGTTTAATGTTTGATATTTATTCTGATAGGTCTGCAATTTTCTGTGTAAGTCCAAAAGACAAGGATAAAATCACGATTCAGGAACAACTCGCCGGAGTTCACAAAAAGCGTACACAATGGCAGCAGATTCTTGACAAGCTGCGTATAAAACAGATTCTTGCATGGTCGCCGCAAGCCAAAGGACGCGTAGAAAGAATGTGGCGAACTTTACAAGGTCGCTTGCCGTGGTATTTCAAGCATTACAAAATAAAAACAATTCAGGCGGCAAACGACTTCTTAAAAACAAAATACATCGACATTTTTAACAATGAGTTTGGAATAGTCGCAAAAAAGCCGCCGTATGGCGTAAACCGCCTGCAAACTATAAAGACTTTATTTGCAGCAAGTTTGAGCGCACTACTGACAATTCCGGCGTTATCTCATTTCAGGGCTATAAGTTCAGCATATCCGCGCCGGACATCGCAAAAAAGAAAATTGAACTATGTATTTATAAAGACGGCATGAAAGCACTTGTAGACGGTATTTTTTATCCTGTAACATTACGCGACAACTTGCAGGACGGCATAGGCGAAACAATGAGTACATCATTAAAGAATATTATTTATGAATATATGCTTACGGATTGTAAGAAGACATGTGCATAATTTAGAATATTTCGCAAATAATACTAAACTATGCACTATAAAAGTAAGTTTACCAGTGCTTAGGAATCATTGTGATTTCAAGGAATGGAATATTTTCCTTGACAGCGACATCGTGTTCCTCTCTTGCGCCCTCTGATTCTTTCCACTTGTCAAGGAAGTTTATATAGTCACAATTTTTTAACTCTCTTATGTCTTCGTCCATTATTTCCTGACGTGTAGGCTCTCTGCCTAACTGCGCTTTAAGACGCTCATAAATCCGCACCGGGTTTACTGGATAATAGCCCAAAGATTTTAATTGTCTTGCCCGATTCTCAAAATCTTTTACATAGTTTTCGTTGCCTGTTATTTTGCCTGATATGTAAACTTTACCCATGCTTTTACCCTATAAAAATGTCCTAGCAAGCCTGACCGCTCGCTAGGACGGCAAAAGAACTCCCTGTATGTTCTCATACGAGAATTTACAAATATCTTAATTCTTATATGCGATTTTGTCAATTGATAATTCATTTATAAGAATCCTGTAAATCGTGCAATTATCTTCTTATATGCACTGTCATTTATTCAGATTCAAATATTTCAACTTTCTTCTTATTTGCACTGTGTATTATCAAGGTAGTAGAAAAATATTGATGTTTTGCCGATAATGGCGATATATGCGTACAGAATTGTTTTATGAAAGACTGGAAAGGCTGCTAAAAGATAAGAATATGCAGCAAAAAGAACTCGCCGATATTTGCGGAATTAGCAGCAACGGTATTTCAACATGGAAAGTAACCGGCTCTTATCCTCGAGCCGATATTGCCGTAAAGCTCGCTGCCGCTCTAGGCGTTACCGTTGAATATTTAATCACCGGCGAACTTCCCGGAATTGATAATAGTGATAACCTTGCTTATGAAGTTTCAAAGCTGCCTGAAAAGAAACGCCACGTAATTCAGGCGGTAATAGATTCCCTCTCCGCCTTTGACTGAAAGAAGGAATCAAATTGTAATCCGTTTTTGTCCGATTTTAATTCAATTTATCGGCTATAGTAGAAGATTCAGCAAGTAAGGAATCTTTATCCCGAACTTTATCTTTAGAATCAATAAGATAACGCGAACCATTATAAAAATCAGTAGAATTATCGCCGCTATCGTTATTATTTTCGCCCTGAATTTCAGCTTCGTTTCGTATTCTGTCAATTTCGTCGAGTAGTCGCTCAACTTCTGATTCGTACTCGTTAAACAGATATTCAACTCGCTCAACTCCGTCTGTAATTCCTCTACTCGTTTCGATGATGTTTGCAATTCGTTCTCGGCTATCAGTAACTGTTCCGTCAAGTGCCGCGACTGTTGCTTCAAGTCGTCCAGTTGCGAATGAATTTCCTGCGATAATGTCTTTATCGTTTGCCCCGATTCTTCCGCAGGTGCTGCAACCGGCAAGCATAAAAAGACAAACACCGATAAAAAGATACATAACAATTTTCTTTTCATAGTTAATACCTCTCATAGTCGTAATCTCCGTAATTCATGCAGATTGAATGATTAAAGCACTTTAATAATTCTTGTGCTAACCGCTTTTCCTTTTGTCCGTGTGCGGCTCTCGCCAAATGGATCGTGAATAAGTTTTCCGTTGCGTGTTACGACAAAATGAGCGTATGTTACACCTGTTTCTTTAAGCTCATAACGTGTAACCTCATATTCATTTTCTTTAGGCTTGTAACCTACTTTGTCGTGTCGTACATCGCATTTTTTACCCAAAAGATAAGACATCATATCCGCCGGGCGTTCCATGAAACAGTCTGAATCAATCCACTTTTCTTTTAACGCCTTTTCATAGAGGGTAAAAATATCAATACCCTTTTTGATAATCTGTTCAGCGATGTACACCAGTGAAAGGAAATAACAGCCGCTTTTGCCGATTTTTGAACATAACTGCTGCTTAAACACTGTCGCCTCCCTTGCTCTTAATCTTGTCAGCAAGCCCTTTTATAATCGCCTTGAACCCCTGCACAATAGTCTGATATGAAATCTGCACACACCCGATTGTCAGAAGACTTCCGATAATCCACATAGGAAGTTTTTCAGCTGAAAAATAACTTCCGACCGACAAAGGAATCATCAAAAGCGCATAGACAATTGTCCTATTCGTTCTGATAAAATTCTTAAGATACTCTTCGATTCCTACCGTTGCAAAGGCTGCGGCAAGCACCTTTAACAAAAACTGTCCGTCAATCATTCCATTTCCTCCTGATTATTTATTGAGATTGTTATTGTTTGCGCTGTTATTGACCGAAAGCCATTTCTCAACACTGTTTCTGTTAAGTCCTGTTCCTGAAATATAAAGGTCTGAAAGAATTGAGATTGCATTTGTCGGAAGAACGCCGTTGTTCTGCACCTTCTCCCGGATTTTGCAGTCTATATCATTTATTATGTTTATAAGCTCATATTTCTGCTGGCTTAAATCCCGGAAAGAAAAAAGAATCTGACACACAAGGCTTTTTGTAAAAGACGCTTCTTTTGCACATACCTCGCGCAAAACATCGTAGCTTCCCATTGCATCAATCCAGTTTGTTTGCATGAATTCCCGGAAAATATCTGCAAGTCTCTGATAGTTTGTTTCTGAAAGTTCATTTAACTCTGAATCCGATTTATCTTTAAGATGATTTCTTTCGTAAATATCCATGCAAAACTTGTACATTTCGTTATAAAGAAGCCTGATTAAAAGAGAGAAAATATTTATTGTAAGCTCGATATTCTCACAAGCCTGTTTTTTCGTATTAAGTGCATTGATGTAATCGACTGTAATCCGCTTTTCGTACTGGTCTAACTGAACTGCGACAACTCTCTTTGCCTGTAAATGCAAGTCAGCCGTCCCTTCCGCCTGTTCCTCTTTGATTTTATATTTGAAGTCCGCATAATCCGTAACGACTTTCACAATTTCGGACTGCGCTTTTCTGCTCGAAAAAGAAACGCTCTTGTCGCCGAATTTAAACGACAGTTCCTTGATAGTCCTTGCAATAAGAAAAATAGTCGTAAGAATAAAAACGCCTGTGATAATAAGGTTTACCGGCGCACTCTGTGTTATTAAATCTGACATCTTTTTATCCCCTGTAGAAAATAAAAAAAAGCCGCTACCCGATATAAAAATCAGATAGCGGCTTCGGTTTTAACCTAAAAACCATGTTGTATGCACTTATGGTACACTATATATTATGTTTGTGCAATAAATCAGCGTCAAAAAAACACTAAATGACAAGTTTTTCAAGGCGGTTGATTTCCGCTCTCCATACCTGCCGTTCAGCGATTTTATCGGCGTAATCCTCTGTTGTCGCGCTTCCTTCAGCGATTTTTGACGCGATGTAGTCAGTCTCCGCAAGCCGCGTTTTAAGCACACGGATTTTTTCTACCGCCTCTTCGCTTTTCTTTTCAGCGTCAGTTTTCCCCAAGAAGATTTTGCCGTCAATCAGTCGCGCAAGTCCGCCGGCTGCTTCAAACTCTTCTTCAGTAATTGTCATATCAGGTACACTGATACCGTCCATAGTTTTCATAGCCGACAAATCGGTATGATGAATGACTACATCGCCCTTTATCGCTAAGTAAACATTTTTTGTAGCGTCTTTCATAATCACTACCTCCTGTAATATTTTCTTCATGGAACAATTCCTTATAGAATATATCCATGTTTTTCACCAAGTAATAACTGTCAAAATGTAATAAATGGCTTCTGAATGACTGATAAGAAGTGTAGACATCTTCTTTTGACATTAAACCCAAGTCATACTTTTTCTTAAAACTTTTCAGCTTCCTTTTCATGCGGATAATGCCGTCTCTTTTCGCCTTGCATACGATTTTACCGCTAGGAAGCAAGATGTATTTTCCCTTCAAGAACCAAAAACCTTCGTCCAGTGGTACAATGCGTGTTTTCTTTGGATTAAGTTTAATTCCCAGTTCATCGCATATTCTTTTAATCTCTGCCAAACAATATTCAAGATGTTTCTTGTCTTTATGAATCAGGTATGTATCGTCCATATATCTGCCGTAATATCTCACTCGCAAGACTTCCTTGCAATGATGGTCTAACTTATTCGGATATGAAATTGCCGAAATCTGCGACACCTGACTTCCAAGACCTAAAGAAATACCGTCTCCAAAAACCGTTACAAAACTTTTGTAAAGTTCAAAGATTCTTTCGTCGGTTATATTTTTCCTCTGCATTTCAAAAAGTTTTTCATGCAGGATATTGTCAAAATATTTTGAAAAATCTATAACAAGCGCATAGCCGTTATTGTTTCCGTTTTCCCGGTAAAACCTTGATAAATGACATCGCAAACGATTCATAGCAAAATGAATACCTTTATTTTTGATACTTGCACCGTTGTTGTAAATCAATGAGCGTGTCATAAGCGGCGTAAGAACATTATCACAAAGACATTTCTGTACTACTCTTTCGGAAATATGCACACTTCGAATATGTCGCATTTTGCCGCGCTCGTGTATATCGAACTCAACAAATCCTTTTGATACGCTCTCGTCTCTTGCAAGTTTTTGTTTTGTTTCCGCAAGATTGCTCATAAGGAATAAATCAAATCTTTGTACGCTTTCTTTCCAGGCGACACCGCGCCTAGATTTTCTGTATGCGGCTTTGAGATTATCTAAATCTAAAACAAGGTTGAAGTCGTTATATTTGCGGATATAATCGTCATGTTTCTTTTTCCGCTCCGCCTCGCGGCGTTCTCTTCTTCCTTTTCTTCGCTCTTCGCTTGTCATTCATTTCCTCTTTGTAAAAAAACAAAAGATGTGCTTGTACGGCTTCGTCATACTCTTCTGTACGGCGTGTGTAATTTCAGCAATAAGCCGCGTAATGTTACCGGGCATGAAACGGAAGATAACTACACAACTTCCGCTATGCAAGAAGCGTCCGCCCGAACATATCAAGCACTTTTTTACCAGCCATTTAAGACTGGAAGAAAAACATCTCCTTTCCAAGTGGGCGGTACGGTATAAAACCTACACTTACGACCGCCTTTGAAAATCCGGGGCAACGCCACCGTTGCTATTGCTGGCATTGTTGTTGTTGCTATTACCGTTGTTGTTGACATTGCAGAAGGTGGTGGAGTTCGAGGCGTTCGGCGTTCCTCTATAGATGTTTTCCTGTAACTTTTTTAACTCTTTATTGCCTCACTCTTTCGCCTTTATTCATAATCTTTGCGCTAATTGCGTTTGTACTCTTGCGCCAACCTTTCAACAACGCGATTTCTTTATCTATCGTTACCGCATACGGCTCAAACTTCAATAAAGATACCGGCAACACATCGGCGCAATAAGTAAGTTTCTGTAAAAGCTGCTCGCAGTTCATAATTGCCCTGTCCTGCAAAATCCGCCTTTCCTCAACCTCGCGCATATTTATGGGATAAATGGAATTAGCCGCTACGATATTATCCATAAGCTGATTTACCGTAACTATTATCGCTTTTCTAAGGTAATCTACTATCCATTCAGGATAACCTTCGATTGTTGTCAGTTCCGTATTATCTTCCAAAACCTCTTTGTAGATTTTATTTCTAATACCGAAATCCCTAAGCAGGAATCTTGTTATATCCTCCCTCAACTGTCTAGCGACACTGTAAAACTCCAAGCGTGATAGATTTCTTTTACTTTTAACGACCGACATAATTATCTTTATCCCATTTCCTTGTAAAAATTAAGTTTATATCGGCGGCGTAAAGCCGCCTTATTAAAGATACAATTCTGTACCTTAGCAGGTACAGAAAGCCGGGGCAACGCCACCGTAGCCACCACTTGCGCCGTAGCTGGTGCTAATACCGTAGTCGCCGACAATGCAGAAGGAGGCGGAGCCCGAGGCGTGCGGCGTACCTTCCCACCACCAAGCGCGTGAACCGTTATATTTTTTACAACGGTAATATGAAGAATCACGATAAATCGGATACTGAATATTTGTATTCCATCCGTTTTGGTCGTCTCCGTAAGTTGCAACTCCAAAAACTTCTACCTCTGTCGGCAGGAAAACTGTATTTCTTACCCATTCGGTAGAACTCTTTTTTGAGATTGCTCTGCTGATTGTATACAGATAATCACTTGAACCAAGTGCGGCACCCAAGCCGAGCGCAAATACGCCGTCAAGATAAGTTTTCATTGCGCTTGCATCGTAACCACCGGCATTTGTATCAGAATTATTCATTGCTTTTTGTAACACAACATTCTTGAAAGTCCAAAGAATATGATTCTTTGTGTTCTCCATAGAACCGCAATGGATATAGTGATTGAATCCTGAAATTACAATGCGCAAGTTCTGATAGGCGGCGTTCCAAGTGTAGGTAGTGCCGTCTACGGTCAGTGAAGGCAAATCAAGATAGTCGCCAATCATTAAGCCGGAAAAATCAGCCTTGCCCTCACCGTTACATCTTTCATGCAGAACTTCCATAGCTTCCGCAACTGTCGTAACACCAAGAACCGTAAGAAGGTTTCTTCCCTCTGTAGAACCTGTGTTTGCGGTTGCTTCGTTAAACTCCTGCTTGCGCGCAACATCTTCTTTGTCTTTCGGGGCTTTTGCTCTCATTCTGCCGTCTTTGTCGCGCACTACCGCCTTGCTTGCGATTGCAAAAGGTGAGAAGTTACTTTCCGTAAAGTTCAATTCATCGGTTTCAATCTGCTCAAAGTCGCCGTTAAGGTAGAATACCTTGCCTTTGTTTGTAGTTCCGGCGTTTACAGATATAAGTTTGTTCCTAAATGCGGCAGGAACACTTGAAGTATATCCGGCGTATCTGTTCCATGCGCCCGACTGAACCTCATAGAATCCGTTTTCTTTTGCGTCTGTTTGGTCTTTCAGGAAGACAAGCTGCCCGATTGATACAGAAACACCGTCAATAGTCATTTCGCCGCCTGTCGCAATATCAACATTTGCGGTTGAACAAGCTACCGGCAAATCAGCAAGGAAAGTGAATCTTGAAAGAATGTCGTTACTGTACTTGTACAAATTGTTTACATTGTTTGCCAAAGACTGAATAAGACTTGTTACACTTTCGCTAGATGTAAAATCTACGCCGTGCACATTCATGCTCTGCCCTGTAGGAAGAGAAGAACCCATTACCTGCCCTGAGCCTGTGCCAAAGTCTATGTTTGCAGCCTTAACAACTGCGTTTTTATGGCTTCCGTCTTCATTATGCTGCACAAGGAAAGTGTAGAAAATGTTTGCAAGATATGACGGATTGAAAGTAGCCGCCTTGTTTGTAGTCCAGTCGGTATTTTCCTCGCCGTATTTTCTTGCGCCGATATTCTTGATAAGGTCGCTTGTGATATTGTTTGTGCCTGCCGGGATTCTTACCTCTGCAAGTTTTACATATCCTGCGTCTACTGCCGGAGCGGATTCAGAACCGTTTGACCCCTTCTTAACTACTACAGTAAGTTTAATACGCTTCTTTGTATTTACTGTCTGTGTAGTTTTTGTACCTGTAGAAGGGTCGTTGAACTTGCGCGACTGTGAATCGTAGCCCTCTTCTTCGCCCATAACTTCTACAATGTCGATACGGTCAAGGCTGCTATCAGCCTCTTCAAACGATACCGGCTCTGTTGTGTCAGTTTCAGCAACACAAACGCCTGTACTGTCCTTGTATGCGAAAATCGGCTCAATGGAAACATTCAAGCCGCCCGAACCATAAGGCTTTACCTTACCGCCGATAACATAATCACCGGCGGAATTAGATAAAACCGCTTTGAGTGCTACCGCTACATTGTCGATTGATGAATCATAGCCGAAAGTAACATCAGCCGCTTTCATAATCTCATTTTCTGCCGCAATAGCCGTTTTGAAATTTGCCATAATGCAACTCCTTGTTATTGATTAAAAGTTTTAATCGTCCTGTTCTCTAGTCAATATTTCAATCGTAGAAGTTATTCCTGCCGGTTGAACTATATCCAACAATTCCTGATATATTTCTTCTGCTTCCTTGCCGGTCGCACCGAAAATATACGCGCTATCAAAATATGACATTTTGCTATAGTCCACGCTCTTAAAATCATCACTGTTTACTGGCGACTGCGGCGCAAGTGCCTTCTGTTCGTCCAAATAAGTCATGTTTTCGTAGCCGTCCAATGGCTCTATGTCATTACTTCCCTCTGTTACAATCGGGCTTACATCTTCCTCTAAAGGCGCGTCGTCAAGATAACTCAAAGAATCGTAGTCCGTTTCTCCTGCGTCCTCGCCGCCCGGTGAGTGATAGCCCATTGTGTCGTAATCAAACGCTACAATGTCGTCGTTTGTTCCCGGCGCAAGGTTTGCCGTTTCGTCGGAATAAACGCCCTCGAAAACCGCAACCAAACTAAAGGTAGACGCGCCGGTTTTCTCATTAAGCCGCACATAGTCCAAAAATGCGTAATAGCCCGGCTCATACAAGAAAATAACCTGCACACTTGAAACATTGACATCGGTAATGAAGTAAAAACTTTTATTATCCCAGTCCGATGATTCAAAGTGCATTGAATATTCTGTACTACTCCATGCGCCAAACTCGCCGCCCTTTGGATTCCAATACCTATTGTTATTGTCCTTAATCTGTACGCGGATATTACCTTTCAGGAAGAAATGCAGGAAATAACTTGTATCTTTTGAAACGCTTACACTCTGCGCGCAACTTCCCGACGCATTGAATAATACGCCGGTAGTTTCTTCAAATCGTGCCTCACGCTCATAGCTGCAATCTATCAGTGTCCAAACGTTTTTATGCTCAAATTTTCCGTCCTCAAGTAAGTTTTTCTCAAACTTTTCTGTATTATTCACAAGGTAAACATTCTGATTATTAAAGAAGGTCTTAAAGATGTTTAAGATGTTCCACTTGTCGCCCCAAACTTTATCGCCGTTACGGTAAAAAAGAAGTTCGTTGCGCTTTAAGAATGTCGCTTCACTTTCATTCTGTAATTGTGAAATAACAGAAAATACGGCAAGAGTTTTTTGAAGCTGCTCGCCTGATTGAGTGTAAATACTTTTATTTTCCGTCCACGCCTTCCGGGTCTCTTCCAAGTCCTCGAAAATGCTTTCAATCGTGCCGCCGCCTTCACCGTCGGCAAGCAACGCCTTAAAAGTCTTTCCGCTCTTGTTTACCAGTGTAGGAAAAACGCTTTTAATAAAGTCGCCTATTGAATTAACCGCCATTAGTCTACCTCTGTCAAAGTGATAGAAATAGTTCCGATTCTTGCAATCTGATTTATTGCCGGCTCAACATTTGCAGCCGGTGAAGAAATCGCAACATCACGCACATAATTCAAAGCCATTACTTTTGTAATGATTGAAGACAAAATACAAGCCTCGCCGATTGTAAGAGAGTTTACATAAGCGGTAACAACATTCTGAATTTCTGTTCTTACCTCGTCCGTGTCTGTAGAAATAACGCTTACATTCATTTCAATATTTACAGGTACGGCGGTAGGTGTAATAACGCGGATATTTACGCCCGGCGCAAGATGTCCGGGATTCTCTTCTGTGTTATCGCCTTCAATGGCAAGTTTTACCGCTTCAAGTGTTTCATCACTCGCGCCGCCTGAACCGTCGTCTATATAAACACTTATGTTATAAATATTTTTTAGCGGCGGTTTATGATTCTGAATTGATACGCTTCTTACGGCGTTCACGCTCAAAGCTGCGCTTTTAATTGCGTATGAGTTTGTTCCTGAAAGTCCGTTGATATATGTTCTAAATCGCTCTTCAAATTCCGCGTCGGTCTCTTCGTCAGTTCCGCCGGTAAATGCGCTTGAATTGGTAACGCTTACGACATCAGCAGGAACAATGCTATCAATCGCGCTTATAACACCTGCGGCGATGTTATAATCACTTCCTGCGCCGTCCGCTACAACCGTTACCGGCTCGCTATTAAGAGAATCCGCCGGAATAATACCGGCTTCCGTTGTGGTAAAAGTAAAGCCGCCGCCGCTTACAACCGTACCTTTAGGAATAATCGACTGGCTGCCTAAAGCATTGGCGCGACTGAATACAACCGTACCGCTTGCGTAAAAACCTTCTTTTTTCGTGAACTTAAAAGGCGAATAAGGAAGGATTGCAAGCATTTCATTGTAACCCTGCCTGATTGCTACATACGCCCTTTCTGCAATTCTTGCGACTGTATCAAGGATAGTATGAATAATACTTCCCTCGTTAAAGTCCGTGATTTTATCCTGTTTCGCTATCATGTTGGCAGTCGCACCTGCCATGATTTCATCGTAACGCCTGATTTTTGCCATAATCTTAAATATCCCCCTTGTACATTCCTGTATCACCGTTTATGTCTGTGTAAACGACTTCAAGTTTCAGCTTGTCGCCGTCGCCCTCGAATGTCAGTTCGTTTACTTCTGCAATCCTAGGGTCTGCCTGAATTGTCTGCTCAATAGAACCGCTCAAATAAGATTCAACCGCTACCGGGTCGCCTATTGTTGTACGGATTCCATAAGCCGACAATCTGATTCTTTTATTGCTTGCCGTTGTAAGTCTCAACGCTATCGCCTGTGTTAAGTTGTCGTGTCCGTCTACCGTCTTTATGTCGCCGCCGGAAATATCAAAATCGCCGTCGTTGTCAATCTTGATGTCTATTCCGTAGTTTTCCTGTTTTTCTGGCTCTGCATAAATCTTGTTATTGGTATTACTTGCGTCTTCTGAAAGAACCGGGATTTTAATTTTAGTTCCGGCTTCAAGTTCGCTTTCGTTCGCAACTCCGTTAAAGTACGCTATTACAGTTCCATAGTCCGGGCTTCCTAAAAGAGTAGCCGCCAAATTATCAAAAGTGTCTGAACTTTTCCAAGTATGATATTTGAAGTCATAAACCGTAACCGTTGCGTCGTTTCCGTCAGAACCCACATATACAACCGCCGTCGCATTTGTCTGTTTTTCCTTTGACAATGCGACGACAATACAAGCGTTTTCTTCAAGCTGCAAAACATAATCGGTCAATAAGTCTTCTTTATCGTTATCTGTCATTATTCACCCCCAAACCACAAAGCATAGAGAGTTATGTCTTCGGTAATCGGTGTAGAGAAGTCAAACTCTTCATACTGATATTCAGTTGTCATAATAGGCTCGTCGTTTTCGTTGGTCTCGCCTGTATCTACTTCAACCTCTTTTCGTGTACGCCACATTTCAAAACTATAGCCGTCTTTTACTGGAATTTCCGGGAATATCGCTTTATTGCCATATCCTACATTCTGCGTTTCTACCGCGCTTCCGCCGTCAGAATCAAAAGTTACATCGCAAATTGTTTCAGTCCATTTTGCATAGAGAGTGATATTTGCATTAACAGGCGTTGTGTTAAACCTGAACTCGTTCGTTCCTGCTGCGTCCGTTGCCCAGTAAACAAAGTCGTAACCTTCTCTTGTCGGGTCTGTAGCCGGTTTTGTCGCATAACCACCGATAACAACGCGCTGCGATTCAACGGCACTACCGCCTTGCGAATTGAAAGTAACTGTATTTGAAATCTGAACCCAACAAGCATAAAGCGTGATGTCGCTTGTAACCGGCGTTGAAAAGTCGTAGACATTCTGCAATTCTGAATCAGTACACCAGTATGCAAAAGTGTAATTCTCTTTTGTCGGTGTCTTCGGATATACCGCAAGTCCGCCGGTCGTTACCGTCTGTGTATCTACAACGCTTCCGCCGTTTGAATTGAAAACGATGTTATAAGTTTTCGTCCAACCTGCATAAAGCGTAAAATTGCTATTTACTGTAGAAGTCCAGTCGTATTCATGAGTACAAGCGTAATCTGTATACCATTTATCAAAAGCGTAACCGCTTCTTGTCGGCGGTGTCGGTGGTGTCGCAACCGTTCCGACTGCTACTTTTTTAGGCGTAACCTGCGAACCGTTGCGACTATTGAATGTAATAGTTGCCGTCGCAAGATTCCATTTTGCATAAAGAGTAAGGTTTGATGTTACTTCCTGCGTAAAGTCATATTCTGTAGTCAGCGCGGAATCAGAACACCAACAAGCAAAAGTATAATCTTCTCTTGTAGGGTCTGCCGGTTTAGTAACCGTTTTTGAGTATTCCACTTTTTGACTTGCTACATTTGTACCGCCGTTTGAATTGAAAGTAACGGAAAAATTAGAAGTCTGTTGAATCTTGCCTTTTTGCGCCGTGTCTGAATTATCTTTTGCAAGTCCGCCGAAAGTAGTACAAGCGTGCAGAAAGTTTTTTGTAGTATTGTAAAAACTGTTTGAATCGCCGCCCATAATACGGCTTACAAGGTCAAGTCCGCTGCCGACATTCAATGCTACAAGGCTGCCGGAAATATCCCGGTTACTTACCATTTCCGCCGCAAGTTTTACCCTTGCGCAATAGTCCGCAACTTCTGCCGCCGCTGCCGTCGCCGCTTCCGTAATGTTCATAACGGTAGAGATACCGTCCATTACATCTTGAACTGCTCCGATTGCGCTTGATACATCACCAAAAAGTCCTGCTGCCTTCTTTTTGTCGTCCTCAACGCCTATCATTTCAAGAGTATAATTGTATGTCTTCGGCTTGCTCTTATCGCGCTTGATTTTCAGGTCTTTAATAAATACGCGCCAATAGTTACGGCTCGCAACGCCTGTAGCAAGCTGCAAAACGCTCATTTTTGAAAGGTCATACAGATAAACTTTCCTGCTGCTTCCTACATCGCTTTTTGTCTTCCTGAAAAAACCTGTTGATACTTTACCGTCCGCCCAGTTTTTAATAATCTTCTGCAATTCAAAGATTTCTTTTGTACCTGTCAGATATAACGGCACTTTTTTAAGTCCGCGATAAATCAGCTTCTTTTCTTCGTTTACGGTCGTACCGCTTAAAGTAATTCTGTAAGAATCGTTTCCGTAATCATCAAATACAGAACCGCCGAAAGTCTTAGTTTCGGTTACACGCTGCGGAAATTGTAACTCTTCACTTTCCGGCGGTACGGAAAAAGTAAAACACTCTCTCAGGTCGTCGCCTTCAAGAAATTCAAGCATATACGCCTTGCGCCACTGTAAAAGACTTATTGAACCCATTACACACCCCACTATTAAGACATAGAACCTGCGCCAATGCTTCCGGCAAGGTTTGCTTGTCCTTGTGTCGCAATAACTCCGGCTTTCAAATACGCCGTTATTACTGTAGCCATTTGTCCGGCTAAATATTCATCGCCGCCGCTTGTCATAGTTGCCATTGCATTAAAGGCGGCTAAAAATCCACTCTGTAAACTTGCCATAACGCCGGTAAAAGTTCCCTTTGCCGCTCCTGCCGTCGTAAACGGCGTACCACTCGGCGGCGTTACCGTTCCTTTTACCGTTGTATTTACAGTTCCGGCAATCATCATTGAATCAATTCCAGTTGCAAGCTGCGCCGCTAAATAAGCGTCTCCGCCTGTAACCATACTTGCCATAGCTTTACAAGTTGCATAAACAATGTTTTCGCAAATACTCGAATCAACGGTAATAGCACCATTACCCGAACCGACAAACGCGCCCTGTGAAATAGTTCCTGCGTCGTTCGTTGAAATGCTTCCTGATTCTGCATAATCAGCAACTTTCGCGCTCACTTCACGCGCAAAATATCTGTCGTCGCCGTCCGTCATATTGCGAAAAATTGAGAGAAGGTCATTTTTAAGTTTGCTCTGATTCAAACTCATTTAAACACCTGCCCCCATTTTGTTTTTATTGCCGTTATCTTTGCGATAAAAGAAGGCATAAACATATGGTTTGCCGGGCTTCCGTATGTAACCGGCGCGGAATCCGATAAAGCGTCCAGTAAATCACTTATCATCGCGCCTAGCGTTGCCACACTGTTACCAACTTCAAGTTTGCCGGTCTTTGAAGATTTCAAGGAAACATCGCCCTCAGTTTCATAAGTAAAGCCTTCTTTATCTTTTAGCGTGATTTTCTTATCAGTTTCAATGTTCACGCCGTTGCTTTTATCAACGGTTATCGTTGTACCGTGAATTGTGATTGTCGCTTTTTCGTCGCCCTCGCTCTCTTGGTCAATCTCAATCTTGATTGTAGGGTCTGAATCAGTCTTATTCTCAAACTTCTTTGTACCTGTACGATAATCAACGGTCTTTTTCCAACCGCTATTTTCTACCTGCTCAAAAGTGTTTGCAGCGTCTTCACCTTCCTGCTTAAAATCCGCGTGTACTGCTTCCTGCCTTGTGAATCCTGAACACAAAACAAACGCGCTTGAATACTCGCCTGTAGGCATGAGACAAAAAACATAAGTATCAACCGGCGGCAAGTGTCGCTCGCCTGTCAGGTGTTTACCGTCTACAACCGTTACCCACTCTTTACTTGCAACGCGAACGCCGGAAAGTTCAAAGCCTAAATTAGTGCGAACATGAACCGTACAATCTTCCGGGTGTACTTCCGTAACAACGCCCCAAAAACCCATTTGATAGTCATAAGGTGAAGAGTTTTTGAACGGATTTTGAGAAGGCGCGTTTTTCTTTTTCTGTAAACTTATATTCAGTGCCATAAACTACCTTCTTAAAGTCAAAAGACTTTTATTTGAATCCTGTCCTTTCTGTAAAAGCGACACTAAAGATGTAAGATTTTCAATCTTGCCTTTGAACTTGCCGCTATCCAAATATTTACCGCCGCGACTTACTGAAAGATTTACCTCGCCGCCCTGTCCGTAGTTCCATGAGTGAGTAACGCCCTCAACATAAAACTCACCTTCCAAAAACTTTACGACTTCGCCCGGTTGAATCTTGTTTGTAGCGTTATCGCCGTCAAAAACCATAGAGAGAGTTACCGAACCTTTAAGCATATCAGGAAGATTCTCATACCATTCTTTGAGTTTCTCACTCATTTCCGCCATGCTGCTAGGCGTGTCGCTATCCTGCTCGCCGTCTTTAGTTCCATAGCCGATAAAATGTGCTATCATCGGTCTATAACCGTAAGTCTTAAACGCCTCTGTATCTTTAAGAACTGCGTCAGCACCGGCTTTATCAATAGTCGTGCTAATCATTAAAGACTTCTGCTCGTCCACTGGATAACCGTTCAAATAAGCGTAAAACGCGGTGTAAACTTCATTGTCTGATTCTGTCAAATCAAAAGACTGTAAAACGGTAGCCGGAATCGGCGTATGCTCTAACGCTTTCCAGTTGCTTGAAGAAAACGGCACAAGCCGCATTTTGATTTTCATTTTGCCGTCAGTTCCCATGTACGCAAACTTTTCATAGCATGGGCTAGGTATGATTTCATCAATCAGGCTAAAAAAGTCCTGCGTAGTCTGCCCTTTGAAAATGCAGCCCAACGGATAATGAAATTTTGAATCATCGACATCGAATAAGGTCTCAATGCTACCGGCAAAGCGTTCAATGTATTCTTTGATTTTTGGAGTTCCTATCTGCTGTGAGATTTCATAGAAACAATCCCAAACCATTTTGACAATCTTTTTTACTTCTTTTTCTTTCTCGCCGTTGATAGTGAGTTTTTTTATCAATTCTGCCTGCGTGCGCAATTCCTTAGTCATAGCGCAAGCTGCGACATCAAGATTGATATAAAACTGGCTTACAAGCCCGGTTATTGCCGTACCTGTTATTGATATTCTGCGGTGTCCGCCGCTATCGTTTGTCTGCGCAACATATTTCTTGCTTCTGATAATTCCACAAAATACCGGCTTTTCTGATGATGTTCCATTGCCTTCGTAAATCTCGACAATCTGTAATTTCTCAAAGTCGTCAAAAAGTGAAAATGTATTACCCTTGCCGTCGTTATAATCAGGATAAAATGTAGCGGAAAAACTTCCCGAAATATCGTTGATTGAAAGTGTAAAAGAGTATGAAAGTAGGTTTGTGTTTTTACCTGCGACAAATTCAAGTTCTGCGCCACTGTTCTTTGATTTTACAGTGTTCCCGGTTTCAGGGTCTTTGATGATGATTTTAGGGCAAGGTCTTTGATAAACTATTTGTCTTGCGTTCATTCAGTTTACACCCCTTAAAACAAAAAAAAAGCAGCCAAAACGCCGGGAATCTGCGCCCGATGTTTCAAGCTGCCTTTCTAAAAGTGCAAACTTTAGTTCTCGATTACGATTTAACAAGATTGTAATTCTTATTTACATATTACACCGAAAACCCCTCGCGGTCAATTATTCAGATTTAATAGTAATATCTCCGAACAATTCTTTAAGCATAGACCTTAAAGCCGCAAGATAAGAATCTGAATTACCGCTTTCATAAGCTGCTTTTAAATTCTTATCCCTTTGCATTTTTCTAATTGCGTCGTCTACTTCGCCCTCGTCTACAATACCGTCCGCTTTATGTCCACCAGTACCGAATAAGCCGCCTTTTTTATATCCTAAAGCTGCATACTTTCCGATTTCTTCAATGGCTAGTTTATCGAGTTCGTCATTTCCTGTGCCTTCTGAATAAAGGTTAGCGAAAACGCTATTATCATTTATTTTATATCCTCGTAGGTTTGCAAAAGACAAGCCTTTAGAACCTGTTATATAACTCTTTACCGCCCCGGAATAATCTCCAAGATTTGATGATTCTTCCGCGACAAGTTCTGCTACAAGGTTTTGTCCTAAAGGCGTCTCTAAAGCTTCAGGATTTATTGATGAATCTAAAACAATATTTTCTGCGACTTTTATAGCGTTTTCTTCCGAACTGGCTACCGATAGTGCTTTTTTCATAATATTTGTACCGTCGCCGTCGTCCGTTTCTTTAAGAGTATTCTTTTTGTTTTCTGCAATACCGTCAAGTTTCCCTAAGTTCTGCCAAAATGACGATTTAGAATCAAGAACTTCACTCGTTGCTATTCTGTTTATATCATCCTGCCACTTTGTTTCTTCGCTCTGATAATTGCGGTCTTTCTGCATTTTTGCTACTTCGTTCGCAAAGTCCTGTTCCGTATAACCGCCCGTGCCGATTTTATCAGCCATTGCAGCGACATCAACCGCGCCGGCGTAATTCAATTTGAAGATGTCCTTAAAACGCTCAACTCTTGCAGCATAATTTCCGCCCTCAAGGTCTTTTACACTCTTTGCAATCGCTGCGAACATTTCAGGATTGTTACCCTGTTCCATAAGCAACATTTCGTCGATATATGTACCGCTTGCCCGGTTTCCTAAATATTTCTCTCTGTTTCCGGCTACGCTTAATACATCACGCGCCGCACCTGCTACAATAACATCGCTTACACTCTGTAAAGCCGTTGCGCTTGAAATACCGCTATTCATTTGCGCAAGTCGTTTCGCTCCCTGCTCACCCTGCCATAGCGGATTGTTATTGCTTAATCGTGAGAACATTACGAATGTTTTTGAGACATCTTCCGCACTCTTTACATAACCGTTTGCGATTCCGTCCTCAATAACACTCTGCAAAGACTGTAAAAACTCTTCATTTTGTGCTTTTGTAAGTCCTGCCGCCTGTCTTGCCTGACTTGCATAGCCTAAAACATCGCTATTGTCGCCGTAACGCCTTGCAGTTCCTAAGAAGTTCTGAATAACTCCGGCGTCCGTTCCTGTAGCTTGCGCCCACATAGCAATATCTCTAGCCTGTACCATAGCGTCCGACTGTGTGCCGCCAAACTTTGATTGTCTTGTAGCAAGGCTTAAAAACTCTTCCGTTGAAAGTCCTGTACTGTTCGCGCCGCTTGTAGCTGCTCTTAAAATTGCGTCGGTTTTATTGCTATTCTCTAGCCATGTGCCGCCGTCCGAAAATCTTTTATTGAGTGCATTAGTTCCGGCAAGAGTTTTTCTATACGCTTCACCTTCTGCAATATCGGCTCTTGCGTCTCCTGCCCAGTATTTCGCAATCGCGCCGCCGATTTCTGCAATTCCACCGGCAGCCATTAAGCCCCAACCAACCGGCGTAGCACCAAGCATTAAACCTGCACCGAGTAAACTGCCGCCGATTCCCTGCGCGATTCCTGCGCCGCTTTCTACCGCTGCGACATCAGCACCCAAATAGTCGCCGTTTGCCATAGCGATACGATGATTAAAACCGATTCCGGCAATCTGATTAGCATAACTTAAACCTTGCGTAAGGTATCTTGAAACACCGTACTTTTTAACCATATCCATTACAGAACTATCACTTTTATCGGCGGTTTCAAGGCGTTTTTTCTCCGCTTCAAGCTGCCTTTTTTCCTGCTCCGCATTGTTCAATGCAGCGGAAAGATTAAAAGATTCTTTCGACTGTCCTTTTTCGGTCGATTCTTTCAACTGGTCTGTAAGAGTAGTAATAACGCGCGTAATTGTTTCAAGCCTTATATCAAGCTGCCGCGCATTGTTGTATTGCGCCGTATTTTGCAGGTTTGAACCATTGCCGCTATTACTACCGCCGACAACTGAAAAGCCCGGATTCTGCATAAAGGCAATATCCTGCGTAATCTTTGCAGCCTCGCCCCAGTTTCCGGCGTCCTGCGCTGCTTTAAGTTTTCTTTGCAAGTCCTCAACAGAATTTCCAAGCGCACCTATATTTCTCTGCGCGTCCGATGTATCGGCGTTCAATCTCAATGCAATCATAAATTACTGCTCCCAATCATAAAAAAAACAGTCCGTTTCCAGTCCACCAGCAGACTAAAAACAGACTGTTTCTTTCTTACATCATATTTAAAATGTCCTCGTCCGAATATCCCAAGTCTTTCAGCTCTTCGTCATGGATTTCTTTTTCCTTTTCCATTTCGTCCTTCAAGTAACCGTTCAAAATGCTTTCTTCCGTGAAGGTATTTGCGAACCTAAAGAACAATTCTATAAAGTCGTCGTCAATGTCATTTAACTTTGCCGGCAACTCCCGAAAATAAACCATTGTCCATAGTTTCCGAAACGTCCTCTTCGACAACAGTTCCTTTATCGGTCTTTTCTTCATTTCCTCTAAAGTTACTCTGCACTTTAAGACGAAAAGACCATGCCTTAACATACACTTCGTCAATGAAGTCTGTATCAGGCATATCCCCCCAACTGAATGATTTATTTTTTTCTTTGATATTGTTAAACCAGTTTTCGCCGGATTCAATTACTACATCAAGATAGGCTACTTTCTGCATAGCAAAGTTTGCCATATCGTCAAAGCTGCTTGCCGGAAGTCCGCCGCGCATTGCAGCAATCTTTCTGTCAATAAACATCAAGTCTTTCTGCTTCGGAAATTTCACTACAAACTTTCCGCGTGATGTTTCAATAGTCTCTTTTACTGTTTTTCCGTTCAAAAGCGCATAGAAAATATCTTCCTGCTTTTCGTCGTCAAATACTTCTGCCTGTTTAATTTCTTCGGTAATTTCCATTTCTTCACCTCTCATATAAGAATTGTTTTTAAAAAAGTTCTCAAAATTGCCTTGCAGCCGCTTAAAACAGGCTCTAGGAGCGTCCTTTGTAGCAAGTTCGATAATTTTTAATCAAACTTGCCAAAAGAAGCCCTAGAATAGCCCATTTTTAAGCCCTTTATTATTTGTTGTAAAGGTCGCTATTTGGATAATCTGAACCGTTAAAGAATCCGATTGATTCAAAAGAACAGTTTGCAATCATGTAGCCCTTGCCGCTTGAACGCTCTGAATAAGAGTTCAGAATAGCCCAAGTTGTAGAGGCGATAACTGCCTTTGCCTTCTTGTCGTAAAGTTCAAGGTACGGAATCTTAGCCGTTTTCTCTTCCTCGACGATTGTATCAATGTTCGGATTGAGTTCCTTAATACAAGCTGCGTTGTTAAGGCTGAATCCTTTAGCCGGTACGAATCCGCTGAATGTAGTGCTTACGCTTACACCAGTAATGTCGATAGCTACCGGCAAAAACTCGCCCAAAACTTCGGCTTTCTGTGTCTGAAATTGCGCGCGCATTTCAAAATCCTGTACAAGTCCGATAGGTTTTGCGCTTGCCGCGTCTGCACCTGCGCGAACAATACAGTTCTTACCCTGCACAAGGGAATCGCCCTGCAAATTGTAATCTGCCATATTTTACCCCCTTACACTTCTACGGTCGAACTGTAGACCTTGTTTGTCGCGGTAATAAATACAAAGTTGTTTGGAGCGCGGATATATCTGTCAAATGTCAGATAAATCTTGTCGCCGTCAAAGCGCACTTTTGCATTTTCGTAAAGGTTTGCGCCATTCTTTGTGATAAGAGAATCCGCATACCATTCCTTAGACTTGTTTTCCAAAGTCTGAATGATTGAACTTTCAGAAGGCTCGTCGTTTGTACCAATGCGGCGATTAAACGCCTTGCGCAAGTCTCTATCCATGTAAAGAACGGAACGAATCATAGAACGCTCGTTCAGGACAAGAGAATCACCCTGATAAGTTGTGATACAACGAATACAAACAAGTTCGCCGTCGTCATTCTCGCCGAATGTTACAACGCCGCCGGCAATCATTTTGTTAAGTTCGCTCTCTTTGCACTTTGTACCGAAAGAACTAACTTTGATTGTCTTGTTTGTGAGCGGATTGCTTACGCCGATTGCGCTTTCAATACCTGCACATTTACAAGCCAAAAGTGCAGGAGCGATTTCTTCACTTGCACCTGTAAGCGGATTGTTTGCAACTGCGCTTGTACAAACGAGTGAAACAAGTTCGCTATTGTAAGTTTTAGCCTGTGTAATGGCGTTATCAATGCTTGTACCTTTTGGAGTACCAATCCAACAAGTACGCTCTTTTTTCTTGCTTACTGTAGACATACTTACACAATGGTCTACGATAAGTGAGCAAATATCGCTATCGGTTTCAGGTGTCGCGATAATCTGAATATCTTCTTTTTCAAGAAGATTGATTGCGGTTTCCCAATCCGATGTTGTAGCCGTACCTGCGCTTGCGCCGGAAAAATACTCATACCTTTCGTCATTGTCCGGGATAAAGCGGCTAGCACCTGTAAGATTAACATTACCCTCGCCGATGTACTGAACGCTTTCCAGTGCTTCGATAAGTGCCTGTAAATCACTGTTGAAAGTTGCAGCGGTGTCAAGAACACTTACGCCTGATACATGGTCAAGCTGCTTTGTTGGTGTGTTTGGTGTGGTATCAATCAATGTTGCGCTATAAACGCCTGAATCATTGGTTTTTGCTACCAGTTCTTCAAGAGTTTCGCACTCTTCCCAAGTGATAGAAAGATTGTCTGCGGTAACATCTGTAGTAAGTGTCAAGCCTGTAGCGTTGATTGTACAAGCTGCGCTTTCACCTTCACCCAAGTAAAGAATTGAGAATGATTTTTTTGTGATGTTGTCGATTTCAACTTCACTGCCCTTGTAGTTTACAAGAACCTTTTTTCCTGTAGTTCCTGCTTTAAGCCACATTTTCAACTGATTCATGTGTGCGCCATAATCGGCACTTTTCAAAGTAAGAACTGATGTGCTGCCGTTTTTGAGTGTACGGCTAGACTGTGTACCTGCATTAACGCGCATACAGTAAACCTGCTGCGGAACATAGGTATTTGAGCCATTGAAAGCCTGTGCGACTGCTTCAAGAAGTGTACCGCTAACAAGAAGGTCTTTAGCCTCTGCCTTGTCCGATACGGCGTGAAGTGTCAAAGGTTTTCCGCCCATTGATGTGCCGATGATACAAAGGTTTCCACTGGAAACGCCTGTACCTGCGCCTACTGTATTACGACGAGAATATGTTCCCGGAATGTAATGACTTGAAGACTGTCCGGCACTGTTGAATTTTGCTGCTGAAACGCCCATATTTCAACCCCCTTAAATTGACCCAACTTTGCGGTTACGAACCCATTCGTAAAGTTCGTCCCACTCTTCCAAAGTGTGAACCTCGCTCTTGTAACGGTTTTTCATTACTGCCGTCCAACTGCGCGAAAGTTCACGAACCTGACAATACCGTACAACGCCCATTCTTTTAGGAGTTGCAGCGGCTACCGTTGCCGTAGATGTAGATACAGAAGTAACTTCCTCTGCAACTTCCTCTACGGATTTTGACAAAGTGCTTTTACTTGCCATAATTGTTTGCCTCCGTGATTATTTCTTTGCTTACATCTGTAAGTTCTGTGTTCAACACAATTTGCTCGACGCAATAATTCACATCAAGCGAAATGTGCGCGCCGCTCAATGCGACATCAAAATCAAAGTTGTAGTTATTGCTTCTGTGTCCTACAATCGTATTGTCAAAAATCGCAATATCAAAAAAACTGTATCTTGCTTCCAAAAGATGTGTAAGATTGCCGGTGATAAAAAGTCTTAACTGCTCGTAAATCTCATTTTTAAGCTGCACATTTTCCGCCCATACCTCAAAGCCTAAAGTATCTTTGCGGCGGATTCTCATAGAATAACCGTAACAATAATTCTGTTTTTTGATAGTCGCTTTAATTGCGTCCAGTGTTTCATCATCAACTACCGTACAAAGCCCCGGAATCTCTCTTGTTTTCTGAACGCCTTTTTTATTGATGTATGTTTCTGTCGTTTTTGTGATTGCTTCAAGGTCGCTTTCAGTAATTCCTATACCGTCGGTCTGTGTAATTGCCAGTTCATCAAACTCATACGGTTTGCGGTCTTCCTGTGTAGTGATTACGACACAAGGAAAAGAATCACTCGCGTTCTGTCCTTCATGCAGATATAACTCCGCAAATGGGTGTTCGGTCGTTACTGATATGTGGAAGTTTTTATATTTATTATCCAAATGCAGCGTGTCAAAATATTCTCTTACAAGCGCAACAAGTGCCTGTTCTAAGATTATTCCACGGTTTAAATAACACAACATTTTTCGTCCGCACCTCGAATGAAATAAAAAAAGACAACGCAAAACACGGTCTTTCCGCGTCTACGCTGCCTTTCTATAAGTGCAAACGATATGACAAAATAATTATCTCAAAATAATATTATTCCCTTATAGAATACTTGCAAAACCCTCTGTTGTCAATGTAACAACTATATACCCAAGTCCTGTTCAAGTCCTGCCTCTAAGATGTCCTCAACATTCTGTCTTGTAGTCTTCTCAACTGCGCTTACAACATCGTTTGCAGGTACTTCTTTTCTTACCCATGCGCTTTCAGGAGACTTTGCCGAAATAACGCGGAATGTAAAATAAGTGCTGCCGGTATTACTTCTCATTTTTACCATACCGTTAGCGTTTCCTGCGTCCTCGTTTTTTATCCTGTCGCCCCAGTCATATTCTGCGCGTTCTATGTTTTCGCCCTTAAAGTTCGCTTCCGGGTGTGTATTTCCCGTTGTTTCCGACCTTCGGAATTTCCTAGACTGTAATATTTTGTAGACTTCCAAAGAAATAGTGTTGCCGAAATGCGCCCTTGTGCTGCCGTCCTTGTTCGGCGTTCCCCAACGAAAAGGAATAATCAGATAAGGCACGCCCTTATTTTTGCCGCTCTGTGTTACGCGGCTTTTCTTTCCGTATGGATATTTAGTCTTCATGTCAAATTCAGGGCTTCCGTTCTGAATCCGCTCCATATAGCGTGAATCAGTCTCAATGCTCATGTCAAAGTCATTCAATTTTCTGATGTGAATACTGGAAGCAAGCCGGGAATTGGGATTCTTAATATCCGCCGCACCGATTAAGCTGCCGCCCATAGCCCAGTTCTGCCATGATTTTTGAATCAATTTTGCAGCCATATTAAAGGCGCGTGAAGTTCCCGGCATGACTTTTGCGCCTGTTTCGCCCGAAAGTCCTGCAAGGTTTTCTTTTAATTGAGAAATTAAATCGTTGTTCAAGTCTACGCTAATTCTAATCATTTACGTCTCCGAAAACTCTGATTTTACGCCGATAATTTTTATATGCGTACAGATACATATTATACAAAATGGAAAACCGAACATCGCTATTATTGTGATTCCTGTGGCGCAAAAGTTGATGACTCTGCCCCTACCGAGTTTCATCTGCCACAAGAGTATTACGAAAAGAACCTTTGCCCATTCTGCAAGCATGAACTTACAAAGAAAAAAGACTAATCAAGCGGAAAATCCTGTTGAATAATCATGTGCATAAAAAGTTTAGGCTTATCATCTTCCGCGCTTATAACTTCCGGCTCGTAAATCCTTACGAGTTCATAGCCTTTTTCTTCCAAGATTTTTGCGATTTTATCTCCTTCATCTTTCGCCGCATTGCGGAATTTCATGTAATTGTCAAAGTCTGCCTTTGTCATTTTGCTACCCCATATCTGCAAAAAGTGTTTTTTTTATTTCTTCTACTCGTACTAAGCAGGATTTTTTAAGTCCATTGCCAATTTTGCTTAACAACACTTTATAAATCGCTTTAGAAAGTTTTTGAGCCTTTTCTCTATTTGTTAGATAATCGTTCACTCCTTCTGCAATACATTCGGCGTCGCTAGTCATTGCATAGCGTGAAATATCCCACATTTCTGAAAGTGAAGGATATTTTTCTAATTCTTTTTCTGTTGGATATTGAGAACGCCTTGCTCTTCTTTTTTCGTCAATTCCCAGAGATTTTAACGCTTCATCAATTATCAATTTATTTACTTTATTACAACTTTCTTCATGATATTTGATTCTTACATGACTTTCAGCATTTTCATACTTGCTATAAGCACTTACATTTTCTATTTTGTCGCCTTCCTTTTTGAAGTTTTCAAAAGTTCCGTATTTTTTCCTGAAGTTTTGTGCTTTATTTTCTTTTGAATTGTAAAACCAATATTCAAATGCCTTGTCAAAAGGTTTTATACCGAACTTCTCACCGTATGCCTTAAAAAGCATTTCACTAATTGCGTGTCCTGCTTCGTGCCGTGTAACAGCTTCAATGCTCCTGCCCCTTGTAAAAGGTCTTTTCGTATCACCTATATCTTTCTTTATCTGCTCTATATTTCCAATACATAAAGAATACTCTCCAGTTGAAGAGGAATTATAGAGACCTGCCCATTTAGCACCGGGTTTAGAATACTGAATTCTTTGTATAAACTTTGGCAAATTGGGAAAATCTTCCGTCATTTTTTCAATTTCAACAAAACTTTTTAGACATTGCTCAAACGGAACTTCTCCATGTCTTACGACAATATCGAGATTGTATTTATCTTTTGCGTAATTTTTCAGTTCAGAAATGTTTTTACAGACATCTTTTGCATATTTTTTCTGCTCTTTCTGTTTGGTTGAAGGTTGACCTTCATCTTGTTGCCTATTGTAAGATTTTTCTTTTTCATTGACATCGTTGTAATCTTGCGCTATATTTGAGTTGTCAGGAGTTTTCTCCTGTGAGGCGTTACCGCCGTGAACGGATTCAGTTCTATCAAAAAGAATTGAATCCATTTTTTTTGCAAGCTGCTTATTCTTTTCAATATGTGTTGAAATGGAAATATGCAATTTTCCTTTATCAACAATAACACTAATTACAGTTTTCTTATGATTTTTTCTTTCATAAGTTTTTGCGTACACCTTCGCGCCTGTATCTGTTTTCATTATTAAAGCCGGATTCTTCATAACATCTGCCATAGCTGCTATTAAATCCTGCCTATTCTTTTCAATAAGTTTTTGATATTGATTTTCGCCGATTTTAATATGTTCAATAGGCGAATCAATACCATTCTCAAATAACTTCTTAAAGTTCTCTTCTGAAAACTCCCCAACTGGAAATGTTTCAACATTCTTATCGAGAATATCATTTATCTTTTCAAGGTTTTCTTTTTGCTTTTCTGTAAGTTCTATTTTCTGATTCTTTTTTTTCTGTTCCTTCTTAACCTGTTCTTTTGCAGAAGACTTTCCGGCGTTAAGTGATTTCTTTCTTGCGTCCACTTCTTTTTTTAATTCCAGCACAATATCAAGCGGTTTGCCATTTTCATCAGAAAATCTATGTGTATTGTTAAGAACAATTTCAAAAGGCTCTTCTACACTCTGCGCTTTTCTTACTTTACCTTTAAGCCGGGCAATAGATATTTCGGTATGCCGGTCGTGCGTGTCATAAATTCTCACCCACTTCTTATCAGGCATTTTCTTGTATTTCTTGCCGTTCCATGTACGAACTTCACCGACTACGCCGATTCTGCCACCCTTTGCTATATACAAAGGGTCTGTCATGCTCTTGTAAAGTTCCTGCACGATAAAAGCCTTGTTTACTTCTTCGCCGTTCTCTTCTTTTTCCTTCTTATCCAGCATTTTAAGAAGTTCGCTCTTGAAGTATTCAAGTTTACGGTCTTCTACCGACCTTTTGAGACATTCAATATCAGATTTTTTAATACCAAGTTTCTTTTTATTGCACATCACATAACTTGTCATTTTTTGTTTACACCTCGTTTTTCGCCGTATGTATCGTAAAGTTTAATAACGGCTTTTTTCGGCATACGCTGATTTTCACTCGTTCTAATCTGCGGAATCGACTTAACGACTTTATATGTCGGAAACACCTTATAAGTCAAAGAATAACCTTCGCCATCGTCCGGGCAATCATCGCAAAGCCATTTAAGATAGTTCGCGCCGCACAAAATAAAGTCTGTACCCTGCACATATTCACGGTCTTTTCCTATGCAGCTTACAATTTCATCAACAAAATATGCCGGAATAACATCATAGTCCGCGTCTTTTTTGCTTACTACGCTTTTTTGTGTATAAGTTCCGCTCAATACCGTTATGACATCATCAAGCGCGACATCATAAGCGTATGGGAATGTAAGAACGCCGTCGCCGTTGTTTTCCTGCATTATCTGCGCGTCAGATTTATTAAGATTCTGATTCAAGATAACGAAAGTAAACGGTGGTATGTACTGCACATTCTTTATATAAAGTGTTTCCGGCGGCTCAACTTCTATTGTTTCGCCGGTCTCTTCGTCTTCAACTTCACGCGGTTTTACAAAAATACAATCCTGTCTTATTTCGCCGATTTCATAAGTATTACCGTCAATGTCTTTTACTTCCTCGACGCTTTCAATATCACCCGGCGCGGTATGGAATAAGCCTTCTGTCTTCATTCTCGAACTACGCAAGCCCGACACCCTGTAATATCCGCTTCCTACGCTTTCCGCCGTTGTGGTCTCTACGGTCTGCAAAATATCCTGCTCCATAACGGCTGTAATATAAACACCTTTTACCGGCAATAAAGGCGTATTAAGCATTACGAAAGAACCTGCCTTTGTCGCGTTTTCGTAAACTCTGCCGGAATTGTCATAACATTTTGTCAATGGGCAATCTACAAACTCCGCGTCAAGTTCAATCATTCCTGAAATATCACGAATCATTACAGTTTGTGAGACTACCGCTTTTTTCTGATAACCAAAAATAACACCAAGTCCGCCGCATTTTTTACAATGAATATCCGGCTGCATAGAGTTTTCTTTGACACAAGGGCATTTTGTAGCAACGCGCCATCTTACCCACTGTCCGTGTCTTTGAATGAGTGCCTCATAATTTTCTTTTCCCAGTTCCAGCTGAACCGGGCTATCCTTGCCAAGCCCCTGTCCCATTTATCCGCCTCTATATAATTTTTGGAAGATAATTTTCACAATGCTAAATTGCGCCGATTGCCATATTCGCAAATTTGTTTTTGTTTGCTTTTATATATTTCTCAACATCGTCCTTATACACGGCAACACGCGCGCCGAAATAAGCACTGGTAGCCGACTGTGTAGAACTGAATGATTCTGAAAGTCCGTCCATGCTCAAAGAACTTGAAGAAAATCCCGACATCAATCCATCGCCGATAATATTCAAAAGACTTATTGCAGCCTGTTTAGCAATAACTTCTCTTAAATCCTGTGGAATCTCGTCCGATGTTTCGTAACCTGCGTCATAATCTATTGCATAGAATAACTGTGCGGATAATGTTTGATTTCCGTAAATACCTATAGCGGTCTGAATACCGCTTGAAGTTTCGGAAGGTCTTATAGGGCGTTCCATGAGTTTAAGAACGCCTTTTGTTTTATCAATAATGGTAGTCTGTGTAAGGTCTTTTACACCCTGCCAACGAGTAAGCAATGAAAGATTGTGAAGTTTGACAATCGGTTTGCGGCGTGTTTTGATATATCCATATCGTGAAATTCGCGAGAACTTGAAGTCGTAAACCGCTTCGTCTATGTCATAATCAGAACCTTTTGCAAGATTTCTTTCTGCTGCATTGTATCTGATTTTCTTTTTCTTAATCGTAATATCAAGCTGCCGTTCCAATTCTGCGACCGCCGAATCAATGAAATACTGAATCTGTTCGTCAGTATAACTCTGTCCGTTTGTAGCCTTAAAATCAGTACCCCAAAGGTAAGTAAATCTCAAATCATCAGGCGTTACGATGTTTCCCCACTGTCCGGCAGGTACTTTATAATTGCCGAAAGTATAACCTATAGCACCGTCGCCGCCGTTTCTCACCCAGTTTGAATAAATATAATCTGTGTCCTGTGGATTTTCCGCTTCAAAATCAACATAGCGGTATGCGTAAAGTGTATTTGATTGTGCGTTTAAATCGACAATATCACCGTTTACGGCGATTGCCGGATTCTCTTCATCAGGAGTGCAAAAACCGTTAGCCGTCCAAACAAGATATGTATCATCATCGTATGAATGTCTTTCAAGCCGATAACTTGAATGTGCATTATCGCTGATTGACACTAAAATCTTGTTATTTATTGAACTTGCAGTAATCAATTTTCACACTCCTTTTTGAAGATTCTTATTTTGTGAAAGAGAATCCCGGTACATCTTTGAAATGCAGCGCGTCCTCTAACTTGACTTTGGCAAAGCCTTCATCGTCAAAAGTAATGACTTCGCCGGTAGAACCTGTAACCGAGCGACCGGCTCTTTTTACCGACCACACATTTACAGTTCCGTCAGAATTAACTTTGAACGGCAAGCCGCTCTCGTCCTTCTGTTCGGGCTTTTCAGTAACCGCCGGTTTAGAATCTTCCTGCGATTCTGCCTTTTCTACTGTTGTTGCGTCAGTCTTTGCTTCTGCGACTGTCTCAACCTTTTCAGTAACCGCCGGTTTAGCAGCGGCTACTGTAGGCTTTTTGGCAACATCAGTTTTCTGTGTCTTTGATGTTGTTGTTTTTGCCATTAGTACAAGCCTCCGTTGTAAGAAATGTTCTTAACAAGTCCACAATGTTTAGGCGCACGAACTTCGAGACCACCGTAAAGCATTACGAGGAACGGAGTTTCTGCGGTGTTTGTAGGCGCGAGAGGGAATGTACAAGCCGGGAGCAACTGTCCGAATGTGTACACCGGCTGAAAACGCTTCTTTGGAAGGAAAATCATAGAAGCAGTTCCCGGAAGTTCATCGTTTGTATCTTCGTAAACGGTTGTAGCGTTTCCGCTATTTGCTACCTTATCCATTTCCATTACTTCTGTACCGTCCTTCTTAGAACGGCAGATAATGAAGCCTGTTGCGGCAACACCTGAACCCGGAGTAATTGTAAGTGCTACCTTGTTTCCTGCGGCAACTGTTACGGCTGCTGCGATTGAAGTACCTGCTGAAATACCGTACTGGTTTACGGCGTGTACAGTGTACATATAATCACCTGCGTCGTTTGCAGTGAATGATGAACCTGAACCGCTTGCGCTTGCAGCAACGCTTGCAGGGGCGGCAGGTCTGCGAGTTGCGTCGCCTTCTGCTACTACTTCGCCCTTTACTTCAAAGAACATATCATCACCGGCTTCTTCACCGCTCAATGCAATGTTTGCACCGATTGCAGTTCCATAGTCAGGAATTGTTTTGAAAGAAAGGTTAGGAATAGGATTGTTCATCAGATAACGCTGCTTGTCAGCGAAAATTTCCTTAATGTCTTTTGCAAGAACTGTAGGGAAAAGTGCCTTGTCAAGGAATCCACCCTTACCACGAACCATAGCGGCGATTTCGTCAAAAATCTTCTCACCATAGTTACCAAGAGAAGAACCTTTAAGGTTGATGATGTTTTGGTCTGCTGCGTTTGCTTTCTTGATAGAAGCAAGGAATCCGTCGAACTCTGTAGGAACGATAGAAGAATCACCGTGGAAACACTGATATTCAGCACCCTTGATGATTGTTTCAACACCGGCAAGTTTTTCGCTTGCGAGTGCGCCTTCAAATGTTTCGGCAGCTTCCATCTGTTTTGTAACAGAACGGCGTGTCTGCAAATATTTCATTGCAAAAGTCTTGCGTTCAAGAGACTGGTCTGTGTCGATTGACGCTCCGCCTTCTGCTACAGAAAGGTGGCGGTAATCACCGTGTCCAGTACGCAAGTTTACTTCATGCACTGTTGAGCGAACAGGTGTCTTCTTAACACTGTTCATAACTTTACAGTCTTCTTTCAACTGTGCAACAATATTTACTACCTCTGATTCAAGATTTTCAGGAATCAGAGCGCGACCACCGGTAAACTGCGAGGAATCTGTTCCGTAACCGGCGGCAAGTGCTTTCTGCAATTCATTTACTTCACCTGCGCTCATTTCGCCGGAAGAAACATTGTCAAAAAATCCTGCCATTATTTTACCCCCTTGTTGAGCCTTGTCTGCAAGAACTCAAAATATTTTGGATTCATAGGTCTTCCGGTGTTCATGCACTTCTGAAAGTCCGATGAAATCATGCTCGACTGAATCATGTCGATTTCGCCTTCGTCTACTGCCTTTTTAAGAACAAGCTGCACATTGTACAGGTCGTCTTCTGTAGGTCTAGCCGAAAGATTCTGCTTACCTGCGTTATTTCCGCCGTCTGCGTTAATGCTTTTGTTAAGCACTGTGCGAGGTGGAATCTTCTGATTTCCGATTGCTGAAACCATTTCTGCAAGTCCGACAATAGCCTCTCCTAAATCGTTAAGGCGTTTTTCTGTGGCTTTCTGTGATTTAGCCAAAGTAGTAATTGAAGCGTCCAGTGCTTTCAACACTTCGCCGCCGTCTACCATGTCTTCATCATTGTTTTCGCCGTCGTCCTCGTTTTCTTCATCTTCGTCGTCCTCATCTTCGTCTTCATCGTCAAGGTCAATGTCGTCGTTTTCATCATCGAGGTTTTCGTCGTCAGCGTTTGCGCCGTCTTCGTTGCCTTTCTTGATGTCTTCGTCATCGTCCTTTGGATTGCCGCCTGTGAGAGATTTCAGAAGGTCAGAAACCGCATTGGAAAATGATTTTTTCATCATTTGCCCCCCTTGATTTATAATTTCCGAGGTAATCTCCCCGGCTTTTTCCTTTGAAATACCGTGTAAAATTAAGAACTCAATAGCGTCGTCTTTGCCGTTGATTCTGCGATTTTTAGCAAGTTCAACAAGCTGCGCTATGATTTCTTCTTCGTTTACATCGGATTTACTGATTGCGTGAGTGTTTGAAACATCAATAGTCTTTGTATTTACATCTTCCGGGATAAGTGCCTGTCCGCCGGTCTTTGTAGCGGAATCAGTGTTATATCCGGCACAAAGTGATTTTTTTAATTCAAGCGGCAAATAATCTACAAACTCCGCCGCCGTCATGCTTTTTGCAAAAACTGCACTTCCTACCGTGTTATTTACCGGGCTAGTTGTAAGTGCAAGGTCATTCCAAAGTACATGAGTGATTTTTTCAACGCCGGTTTTAAGATTTTTTACTACCTGTGGGAAAATACCGCCGACACTGGCGCGTACTCTTGTAGAACCGGCTTTTAGCATTTTAATCAGGTCTTTTGCTTTATCGTTGTTTGAGTAGAGTTTGCCTTTTACGATTGTCTTTTTGTTTTCTTCGTCAAAATAAACATCTATCGGCTCACCGATAACCATTGAAGGGTCTGAAATAACATTGCCCTCTTCATCACGCCTTTTGTGCAGGTGGTCAAAGGAAATGACACCGCCCTTCAAGAATTCGTCTTTCGATTCCATTAAGGCGCGCTGCAATACAATCTGATTCTGCAAGTCAAGATTTTCGTTTGACGCTTCCACTTCAAAAATATAGTTTCCAAAGTCGTCTGTTTTTCCTGCGGATTTTCGTATCTCCAAATTGAGATAAACATCATTGAACTTGTCTGTATCGGTCATTATGCACCCCGAAAAGAAATAAAAAAAAGACAGTCCGCAAAAGTTCAGTACAAGCCGTACCGTCTTTTTCCGAGACTGCCTTCTTAGAGTGCAAATCGCATGGAATCTTATTTAAGAAATTTTAACTTAAAAACTCTTATTTTTCTACATTCTAAAATCTATAGCTCTATTTGTCAAGTTTTAAGACCGTTTATTGAAAAACCTTGTCAATAGTCTTTTTGAACTCCTTATAAAGTTTTGAATACTCCGTACCGTTCATTTTTCCGTCAGTTCCCGGATTCAATAAAGCTGCTGCAACTCCGCGATAATACCACTCAATAGAATCTTTATCGGCGTTGAATCGCTTCCAAAGTTCCGCGCCTACTTCCAGTTTATCACGGTACATACTGCGGATATTTGAGAGCTTGTCAGCGAAACAAACAAGTTTTGTTTTTGAATCTGCGCTTTTCTGGTGTTCTATCGTCGCCGCTTTTCGCTCCTTCCAAGTCTTGCTTTTGTCTTCGCTTTCAGTCTGTACGATTGATAAAACATCAGCCCCGAAAAGCTCCTTAATCTCTTCCGGCGTTGCGTCTGTGTCTTCAAGCGTATCATGCAGGATTCCGGCGATAACAACGCTTTCACTGCAACCTATCGCCGTCAAAATCTGCATAACTTCCATAGGGTGAACGATGTACGGTATGTTTGTGCCTTTTCTTTTCTGCCCCTCGTGTTTAAGTGTTGCAAAGATAATCGCCTTCTGAATGTTCAAACTCATTTTGATTTCTCCTGTAAAAAATGCGTTATGCACATTGTAGCACATAACGCCCGATTTATCATTCACAATGCTTTTTGGGGAAAAGCGGCAGAATCTGCTATTCGTCCTGCTCTACAGTGATTTCAGTTTCGCCTTTCTTGTACTTTTTGTAGCAAGCCGCTCCCACAAACCACCAGCCCATATCCGCATTGTTTTTCAAATCCCCTTCGTACTCTGTAAAATACTCACCACCTTCAATCATTCTTAGCTGATACCGTTTTCCGCCTTCTTTAAGCTCTTTTCCGCAGCCGCCGCAAATATTGTTTGAATCAACGCCTCTGTCATAGCATTTCTCTTCATTTTCTTCTCTCTTTGGAGAAAAAACCAAATCAGAATCCGTACCTATAATCTTTATACTTTTCATTCTAACTCCTTGCCGAGATAATACCCGGCGCATTTTTCTGTATTTTTAAGCTGATTCATAAGTAGCAGCCAAACCGTTCATGTAAGCCCAATGAGCGGTGCAACTGAATGTGCTTTCGTCTTTTGCAAGAAGTCCATACTTCTCATAAAGCGGATAGCAGGCCTTCGCGACCTCTACATTTGAGGCTGAATCGGGGATTTCAACTTCTTCCAAAACTTCCCTTACAGATTCGTCTACCGGCTCGAAGAAAAGCTTCCCGAAAAACTGCCTGCCCCTCTTTTCGGCTACCACTGTCAGTTTTTCTTCTTCAAGAATTTCACTCCAAACTTTGGCAATTTTTATCTTCATAAGTTCGCTCCCTGCAAGGCTTCTACCACCGCCCTACGTCTATAATATAAACTACGAACTTTATATTGTCAAGTTATAAATACACTTTTAACGCAATATTTGCACGTTTCATATTGATTTTATTAAGCTACAACTATATATTGTAACCATGAATATCAAGGAATATATAAAACTCTGTTGTGTAAAACGGAATATCTCTAATGCTGAATTGGCAAGATTGACAGGACAAACGCCGCAAAATTTCAATCAGAAAATGCAACGCAATTCTTTTCAGTCGTCAGAACTTGAAAAGATTGCGAATTCACTAAATGCGGATTTGGAAATAAAGTTTATTGACCGGGAAACAGGAAAGGCGATTATTTAGTCGCTTTCGCAACTGTCAAATATACCCTCTATGGAATCTTTTTGTTTTTGCGAAAGATTGGAATACAATGGATTCACCAAAGAATAGAATGATTCTTCAAAAGCCTTGCTTTCCCTGTATGAATCATCTTTTTGATTGTAAGTGTCTATTGCATAACGGTCAAATACACTTAACTTGTTTATTCTGTCGGTACATATTTTCTCAAAATCGTAATAACCAACTTCTTGTAAATAATAATCATCATCGGGATTATAACCTTGACAATAAAATCGATAAGAAATCAATTCAGCCCAAGAAACGGTATCACCTTTTTTAGTTTTAAGTTTGTCAAACTTCTTTAACTCTTCTTCAACGATTTTTTTGACCATTTCAGGCACTTCTTTATCAATCTTTTCTAAAAATTCATCATACATTGATTCTTTATATTTCAAGTCTCTGTATTCACTGTCAGAAATTGTTTTGAAACAGTCGTTGTCGCAAGACAGCTCAACATCATGTTTTCCTTTATTTAATAAGAGTTCATAATCACCAAGTTTTATATTTTTTTCTACACATCTTTCTAAATTCAATTTTTCTATAATTTCATCAGTCAGATATATTCTTGTTGGTCTGCGTTTTTGGTATTTCTCAAAATCCTCAAGAAGTTTTATAAGCTCATTCTTGCAATTATCAGTTACCTCATAAACCTTGCAAAACATTGAATTGCTTGAAAAATAAAAACCAACAATTCCGTTTCCTGTTGATTCTCTCTCTTCATCTGCCCAGTCTGACATAAAAGACATTCCTTCCACTTTGTACGCTCCTGTGAAAACAATATGATTGCTTACATTGTCGGCAAAATGTTTAAAATAAAAAAGCCCTAGACTTGCTAGGGCTATGATTATTCAGGAAAAAATAGCGGTCTACTTAATTATTTGCGGAGAGTTCTTCCATTCGCTTTTTAGCGTATTCTTCGGTACAACCACCCCACATAATATCAACGCAATTATAACGCTCTTCGAGTTTCTTTGTCTTTGCATTAAAAGCGTAGTGTTTACCGTTTTGGTCGATTGCATAAACCCAATCGTTATCATCAAGATAGTAATTCATAACTTACCCCTGCGCTTGTATCTTAAGCTAGATAGTTTTATTTGTCAAATGTTTATTTAATGTAGTTAATCAAGTGTTCAAAATGCTCGATTGTCTTGCCAGTCAATACGCCTTCTCTTTTTGCCTGTTCAAACAATAGCATAGCCTTGTCTACATGGCTTCTGATTACAGCGGCGTAAGGAGCGTGTTTATACTCACCGTCAAAAATATTCGCGTTGCCGTCTTTGCCTTTTGGAATATCTCTTGTCGGGAAATTGCCTTCTTTTGAGTATTTATTTGAAAGTCCGTAAAGGTCTTTTTGTGCCTCACCCATAATTTCGGCAAGTTTCTCGTACTTCGGATTACTTTTAACTGAACGGTAGACTTCGTAAAGCACGTGTCCGTACCGCTCTTTTGCAACCATATTTGCGGTAGTATTTACCTGCAATTCAACGATTGCTCCGTTTGAAAGTTTGACATTACAGTTGATGTCTGAATATCCAACCGGCGACGGCTTGCCAAAGTTATTTTTAATGCGCGCAACTTCTTTTCTGCCGTCAAGATGTTTAAGAATGTTTGCAACATCTTCAACGCTATTCAAACAGATTGTATGTCCGTCGCAATCGCGGATTGTACGGCAATGGTAAGTATCTGTTTTTTTATCATAAACAACATCTTTACAACCGTTAAGGTCGTTTTGTTTTTGGTCTTCGCGTAACTTTTCTTTAATGCGGTCTTCGCTCTTCAAAGTAGCGCGCTTCATGATGATAGGATTCAGGGCTGCAAACTCTTTAGCTACGCTATCGGTGAAGTCGTTAAACTCGCCTCTTGCAGCTTCAATAGTTTTGTACAATCCTTTGATTGTGTCGCAAGAATCCGGCTGCATACCGTCAGTACCGCGCCAACCTGATTTTACACTGTTTGCGTCCATAAGTCCGCGGATAGCGTCGTTCGGGTTAATCATTTTTGTAACCTGTTTTACATCTTCATGCTTTACCCGGAAAGTCTGTCCTTTAGCGTTTCCAGTTCCTTTAACTGTAACGCCGTCTCTTCCAACGCCTACAATTTCGCCGGTCATATCTACGCCGCCATTGTTAAATACAATGTGGTCGCCGGTAGTATGAACGTAAGAGTGTTTGCCTTCCTCTTTCGGCTCTGCCTTGCCTTTGTTTTTGCCTTCTTCCGGCTTGTCGATTTTCTTGTAAACGGTTTTACGGTGTCCGTTCTTGTCGGTAATTATTTCCTTGCGCAATTTCGACAAGTCTTTTTTACCGAACGCCTTTTCCATTTCGGCATAAACCGCTTTTGAAAACATAACTTTCATTTGCTTTACCTCGCTTATGATATTTTGTTAAGAACGCTCGCCACAAGTGAACTTGCCGACTGCTCTCTTTTACCAATTTTAGAAAGAATATCTGCAATAGATTTCTTTATTTCCAAGAATCTGTTTAACAAACTTTCTTTTGATTCAACGCCGCCTAAGAAAATATCCTGCTCGCCGCTTGCGCTTGCTCTCAATCCTGCGCCCAAGTCCTTCATACGCTGCGCAAATGCTTTTTCGCCTTCATCGTGAATAATCTCCGCAAGGCGTGAAGTTGCCGCGTCAGGCTCTTTTTCTCCAAACAAATTACCCTGTGATAAATAAGTTTTTACATCAGGGAATGTGTCGTGGTCTTTAGCAACCGTAACGGCGATATTTACCGCGTCATTAAGTTCTGTATTGAATGAGTATTCTTTGCCAGTTCCTTTATTTTCAATCAGCGGTAAAATGGCTCTTACAAGTTTCTGCCTGATTCTTTTACCACCTGCGCCGTCAAGTTTTCGTATGTTATCCTCATTCAGTACGCCACCGACAAGTACAGTTTCGCAAAAGTCTTTACCTGTATCGTTTAAAGTTCCGTCAGTGCGGCAATACTGCGCTTTTTCATTCTCTCCGATGATTCCGGCGGAAATAAGTTTATTTACAAAATCTTGACTTCCCTTTGTGTCCGCGTAAAGTTCGCCCATTGTGTCATATCCCTGCAAACTCTCCGCAATCGACTGTATTTTTTCGGCGTTAAGCGTTTTTGTAAGTTTTACCGCCTTTTCAACATTATTCATTGTCTTTTTTGTGTCGCGGTTGAACTGTGCAAATTCTTCTGTAGTGTAGTCGCCTTCATGCTCATTGTCAGTTTCGAGAATAAGGCGCGGATTCTCAAAGCCGTTTAAGTCTTCCGGCTCTATTCCGTATTCGTCCGCCATTTCCCTTAAATCCTGCAAGTATGCTTTATCAGTTCCCTGTCTTGCAGCAAGTTTACTTGACATAGTGCGGTTATTGCCTGAAATAACAATACCGTCCTTTGTAACAATCGGAGGCGATTCAAGCGCAAGAGAATTGAAGTTGCTTGCAATCTTTCTAACGCTTTCCTGCGCGTCCGCGTCGTTCTGATAATCGCGGTCGTTTACGCTTTTACCGTCCTTTGTTGTCGGGAATCCTTTAGACGGCACAAAAGTGCGCTCGTCATGGCTTGCCGTCGGTGCGTCCGCCTCTACAATCTTGTAATGGCATTTTATTTTAGTTCCATCAGGAAGTGTAACAGTCTTTTTGTTGCCGGTAACACTTTTGGACGCTTCGTATTTCCTACGTATGTCTGAAAGACCTTTGACTTTTGCCGATGACTGCTGTATATTGGAAGTGTCAGCGGTGTTCGCAGGAGTAGCCGTGTCATTCCTGCGGCTGCTACCAGTTTCGGCAGTGTCTGTCGTATTGCCGGAGACATCGCTACCTTTTTCGTATGCAGTATTTTCTTTGACTTTTTCGCTTTCATGTGATATATTGCCCTTAGAAGCCTGTTGACGGCGAGGCTTATCTTTGGTAAGTGTTTCGTGATTGGAATTATCCTTCATCTCGCCACTAGTCGCAGGTTTTTTATTTGTCAAATAGTTTAATTCCAGTGCATACATTTTATTTGTTTCGTCCTTATTGAGTTTTACAGTCATAAGTGTAAAACCTTTCTTTCCGTTCAAATCAAACTCTGTGGCATATCTTCTAACTTCTTTTACATTATCGTTTAAGTCTGAATCTCTGTCAGGCTCTATAGAAATAAGTTTTGCTTCCTCAAAAAGTTCTTTTATATGACTTGCAATAGTAAAGTGTTCTTCTTCTGTGTAACCATTCTTTACTGATTTATTTACCGCTTTTTGGCTTACAAGTTTTCCTGCTCCTTCTGAACCGTAATTTGCATTGAGAGAAGTTTCTTTATTTGTAAGTTTTTTGTTTTTGTTTTCGGCAATAATCTCTTCAGCTTCTTTTCTTGAAAGTAACTTTTGATTATATGTAACCTTGTTAAGGTCTATATCTTGTCTGATATGTTCCGCTCGCTTTTTGTTATACTCTTCCGCGTTTCTTCGTTTTAACGCTTTTAGGTCTGCATAATGCTCTTTCTGATTTCTTCCTTCCGGGAGAGTTTCCAGTTCGTCATTTTTTGCAGAAATATAGTCCGACAATTCTTTTACAAACGGTAGTGGTCTGCCCATTTCATCAGAGAATCTTTCGCGGTTTTCAAGTACAAGCTGCAATAATTCCTCTGAACTTTTACACTCGTCCGCTTTTCTTTTAAGTGCTGCGATTGATAACTTCGCGCCGCGTGAATGGCTGTCGTATTTAGGCTTCCACTTTCCCGGCGCAACTTTTATATATTTCTTGCCCTTCCAGTCTCTTACAGTTCCAACCGGCAAGCCTTTTCCGCCCTTCGCTATGCTTTCAGCTTCCAAAAGTGATTTTTTAAGTTCTTTTTTATCAGCTTCCAAAGATTCAAGATGTTCAAGAATCAGTTTTTTGAAGTAATCCAGTTTTTCGTCTTTCATTGTGCGCTCCGAAAAATCAAGTTTAAAAAACAAAACGCCGACTACTCCTAGAATGAATCTAAGAATAATCGGCGTTCGCTTTTGCGTAACAACCTAGATACGGTTTAGTGTACTGGTATTATACACCGTTACGCTTATTTTGAAAATGCACTTTTGCGGAAATAAAGATTTCCGTTTTTGTCAAAGTAACACCAAGATTTTTGAACTTTATCGCGTCCGAAACGCTTATCGTTTTCGGCTTTAATCTTTGCCTTAAACTCGTCGTCCATAGCGTGTAAATCGTTCATAATTCCGTCTACATTCTGCTTTACAAGTTCATTTACTGAAAGTAAGTTTTTCTTGTTTGCTTCGTTGTAGGCGATAGCTTCCTGCAAGAGCTGTTCGCGCATATCCTTTGCTTTATCAACATTTTCGCGCGCTTCGTCCATGAGTTTTACATAATCCTGAATCTTTGCCTCGCAATCTTCCTGTGTCTTCAAGCCTTTAGAATCAAGGTATGCTTTACAAGCTGCCTTTGTATCCATAGCCTTTTTAAGATTCTTGTTATAGGTCTTAATGTAACCTTTTGAAGTTGCAATTTTATCATCAAGATTACTTTCGGTGTACTCGATGTTATGCTCAATTTGGTCGTATGTTTTTGCATAACGATTGAAGTAAGTTCCCAAACTTTCAAGTTTATCGAAAAGTTCCTTGTCTTTACCCAAGAAATCAAACTCTTTGCCTTTGAAGTCTTTTTTAATCTTTGCGGCAAGTTCCTTTAATTCCTTTTTCTGTGCAGTAAGTTCATCAACTTTCTTCTGTTCAGCTTCAACACCTTCAAAACGCCAGTTTACGCCGTTCTTTGCGTTTTCTTTGATAGCCTCGTCAGATTCAAAAGCAATATCAATCTGCTTATGAAGTGCATCAATCAACTGTCCGTACATCCTTTGGTCGCTCTTGTTCTTTTCGGTATATTCCATAACCTGCAAGTCAGCGCGCTTGTTAGGGTCTTTAATCAATGAGAATTTCAACTCTTCCGGGTTTACATCGTTAGAGTTCATTGTATCGCCCTTGTAAGAATAAAGGTCGTCGGTTCGTGATGATTTTTCGTCGTGTTTCTGATAAATCATCGGGTCAAGAGAATCGTGCATAAGCGGTGTTACACAATGTACAATTCCCTGCTTGTTTCCCTGTCTCCAACCTCTACCCCATAACTGTTGTACATCTGTCGGATTCCAGTCAAGTTGAGTACAGTAAATTGTTGTAGTATTACCCTGTAAGTTACAACCTTCTTTGATTGTTGAACTACCGATAATAATTTTGCATTTTCCTTCTACATCGTTGAACTCGTTAAACACTTCCTGTCTTGCGTCCAGTGCCTTATCTGTTGTAGCTGCTCCAGCAACTGTTGCAATAGCTTCTTTTGGAATACCGTGTTTAATCAGGTAGTTTTTAACCTGTGGGAATTGCTTAACGCCGCTAGGCATATACATAATCTGTCCGTTTGTCGGTGATTTTTTGTACTGCGCAACAATTGAATCACAAGTAAACTTCAACTTTGGAGAAGAATCTACAAACTCGCTCATTTTTGGTGCTTCGTAGCCGTCAGGAATGAAGGAAGGGTCTACAAGTGCCGGACTTAAAGCGCAATTCTTCATAGCGTTCATAGCACGGAACATATAACCGTCGTCGCGGTCGTCTTTTGGAAGTCCTTCCTGCTCTTCAATGTATTCAGAACATTTATTCATGATAGCCTTCTGCAAGTCTGTCAATTCAAGTTCAGGCGCGTGCATACGCTTATAAGGTCTTACAACTCCTGCCTCTTCACCGTCTACCTTATCCATGTAGTTTGTGAGTAAGCCCTGCAATTCTGAAAGGTTTTCAAATCCCTTTACGACTGGTGCTTCTGTTACGCGGTTTGCCTTTACAACATATTCGCGCTGCACTTTACAGAAGTTATGTACAAACTGTTCGAGTGAGTAGAATCCCATTTCTTTAAGTTTGTCGCGTGCCATGTATGAAAGAATTGAGTAAACCTCTGTAGGTGAGTTTTGGAACGGTGTAGCCGAAAGCAAGAATGTATTGCGTCCGTCGTTATGTCTCTGAATTAACTGTGTAATCGCAAACAATTTCTTTGCTCTGTTAGAAAGCTGCCCACCGCTTCCAAGTCCCTTAAACTCGTTGCTTTCGCCCTGTTCGCTCTCGCCCTGTTTATTCATGTGTTTAGGCATTTTGAAAAGATTGCGGAAGTTGTGAACTTCATCGACGGTAATATGGTCAAATCCAAGTTCGCTAAACTGTACGCCTTCATCACGAGTGCGCGACATTTCGCCGACAAGTTCAGCGTTCTTTTCGCTATCACTTGCAGCTTTACGCTTTGATTTTCCTTTGCTGCCGCCGGTAGATTCCATTACGCCAAACTCTACATCTTCCTGTATTTCGGCTTCTTCCTGCTCATTGAATCCAATGTTTTCAAGTCCTTCATAAGTACATACAGAAATAGTTCCCTCTTCAATCTTCATTCCTTCTTTCCAGTAGTTTTTAGAAAGATTTCCAAGTTCATTTATTTTAATTTCCGGGAATAACTGATGAATAGACTTTATCCAGTTTGTATAAACTGCCTTTGGTACACAAATAAGCGGCTTTTTTGCTCGTCCTGTCTGAATCTGATTGATTGTAGCGACAATACCGCAAGCGGTTTTACCTACGCCGACATCGTATGCAAGAAGTCCAGTTCCTTTGTTTGTTAGCATAGAAATACCTTTAAGCTGCTGCTCCAACAACTTAAACGGCTTCTTGCCTTTGTGTGAACTCATACCGTCAACGAAAATAGGAATCTTTGTGTAATCAGGATTTACGAAAGTATTTGCTTTATCGTTCCAAGCCTGTACAAGGTCTTTTTGGTCTTCAATGCTCAAACCTTCGCGCAAATAGCGGTTAAACAGTTTAATAGCGGTATCGCGTCTAAGCTGCTTTTTCTGCTCTCTGTAGCGTGCCTTGCCTTTTTTATCGTCTGTTCCTGCCTCGCCTCTATCCAATACTAACGCCTCTTTATCAAAGAACGCTTTAATATCTCTAAAGTCAAGAATTGCCGGAATCTCTTCACGCGCAATAGGTGAATCACTCTCGCTATAATAACCGTGTCCGGCATACGCCCATTCAAAGAATCCTGTAATCAGGCTCATACCGTCTTTAGTCTTATAATCGCGCGTCCAGTCCATAACCGGCGACAATGTGAATCCGTCCGACTTTTCAACCTCTACGCCGTTTTCGTCCACTTCCTTCCAAGTGCGCAAAAGTCCTTTTTCTTTAGGGCATACCGCTTCAAGCAAGGCTTTTTTAGTTTCATACTGTGGGTCTTCCGGGTCAAGTTCGCGTAATTTCTTACGGATATTACCACTTGCATAGTTTACGGCGTTTACATAAGTATCACCTTCTTTTACATAATGGTCTGATGATTTTATGTATTCTTTCTGTTCGTCAGAAAGTTTTGTCATGTCGATATTGCCGTATTTATCGGTTACTTTCCAAACCGGCAGGTCTTTAGGGTCGATGTCTTTACCGTACATCTTGTTAAACTCTGCCGCGTCGAGTAAGTGCGCGTCCGGGCTTATAGGATAATCGTGTGCGCCTTCTGCGTTTTTATTACCCTTCATAGCTTCCGAGCGGTTACGCTTTTCAGCCTGTTCGTCAGTAAATAATACTTCTTCGCTCTTGCCGTCCACATTTACGACTACACCGGCGGTCTTACGATTGCGCTTTACATATCCTGATACGATTCCAGTTCTACCGTCGTCAAGTTTTACGACATCGCCGAAAATAGTTTTAGAAGTAATCTTTTTAGGTTCGTTCTTTACTTCTTTGATTTCAACTTTTGCGGCTTTCTGTTCGATAATCTTGTCAATTTCAGCCTGTCCGACATTGATATTTGCTACTGCGCTTTCAAATGTTTCACCGTCTTTCGGTTTAATGTAAGTCTCTTCGCCAAAGCGTCCGACCCTTGTAGACACTTCACCGGCGATATGGTCAGGATTGTTTGTAAAGTAATTTTTCAGCGCGTCTACTGTTGTACCTTTACCCTTGCGGAATACGACAATATCAGTTCCTACATCGGTACTGTCAAATGTTCCGTTTGGAAGTCTCCACGCTTCGAGTAATTCTGCTTTACCTGCGATTTTTTCAAGGTCTTTACCGTATGAACTACCGCCGTTAAGGAATCCGCTAGGCACTACCATAGCCATAATTCCGCCGTCTTTTACGGTGTCGAGAGTTCGCGACATGAAATAAGTTTCATAGCGTTTGTAGTCTTTACCTTCGCCCATGCCTTTATATTTGCCGGTATAAGCACCATAAGGCGGATTTCCTACCGCTACATCGTACTTTTCAAAGTCTTTTGTAAAGCGTCCTTTTTTGTTCTTCATGAAGTTTTCTTGAAATGCTCCCTGCACAATTTCAGCGTCAGGGTGTAAGATATGCGCAATTCTTGCGGAATCTTCTTCAAGCTCAAACATGGTAAACTTTTCGTTTCTGCCTTCTGCAAAGCGTCCAATACCGCTAGAAGGTTCAATAACGCTTTTATCCTGTCGAGGATTGTATTTATCGACAATTTCCCAAACTTTGGAAATAACATTACGCGGTGTATAAAACTCATAAAGAACGCCGCTATTGCTGCTTCCTTCTTCGTCTGTTCCACCTGCGCCTACATACTGCGCAAGAATCTGTTTATCTGCGTCAGTAATTTCTGAATCAGGCTTTTTAAGAATCTCGCGGCACTGTTCGCGGATTTTTCGCGCCTGCCCTTTTGTTATTCTTCCTCTTCCTGCGTTGACATCGCCGTTTGGTTCTGCAAGTCCTCTTCCAAGTTCGCCAGTGCCGAGTAAAGATTCGTCTGTGTTATCTTCTCGCCCTGTGTTACCAACATTCTCACGGCTTGTTTCTTCGCCCCTTCCAGTCCGTATGTTTTCAGCACCATCGGAAATTCTTCCCGGCTCAATTCCAGTGTTACCATTGTTTACCCCCTGTAAATCATCGGTGTAAACGCCGTTCTTTTCGGCGTTCTTATTGCCTTTCATGGCATTACTGCGGTTATCGTGCTTTTCCTGCTCGCTTTCCGCTTCGTCAATTCTCTGTCCTTCAACGCTAAAAGTAGCCCATACTTTACGCATTAAAGAACGGTTGATAATCATTTTATCAGCGTTCTTTGCCTTTGGTTCTTTTTTTTCGGCAACGATTGCGGCGGCTTTAGCCTCAACCGCTTTCTGCGTTACCGGCTTCTTGTACTTGTCGCGTTTTTCCTTTTTGGAAAAAAGATTATCCCACTTTACTTTGTTAGTGAAATACTCCAGTACATGAGCCGCCCAAGTAGTTTTACTTGCGCCGTACTCTTCTTTGATGTCGCTTGTATATGTTTCGTCAATCTTCTTTTTGCCGATTCCGAAACATTCAAGTAACGCCGTTAAAGGGTGTTTCCATGAATCTTCATAGACATAATTCCACCCTTTACCTGTTTTCTTTGGATAGCGTCGTATGTACTTTACCGGGCGCGATTTCTGAATAGTTTCCCATTCGTGATTAGCCCTGTAACGCTCCAAAAATCCGATTCTAAAAGCCATATAATAGCCCCCTTGTTTTTGCCCTTGAATGTACGCGGTTCTAAGGCGGTTATTTATGCTTATGGCAACTACAACCTTGCCACGCTGCCTAATTTAATACAAGTTTCTTGCCGTGATATTTTTTCATTAAAACTTTTTGCTTGAAAAGTTCAAACGGTACAGTATCAACGCCGCCAAAAAATCCCGGTTTATCATACTGTTTCAAATACGCCGCTTTAGCATCTGCCAGTGTATCAAATCCAAGCATACACTTGTCTTCGTCGTATTTATCTGTTCCCGGTATTTTCTGATGAATGATATAAACATTTTTAGCGTCGATGTTATCACCGATATAACAATCTATATGGTCGCCGTCTACGCCTTCCGTGCCTCTGATATATCCGTAATCGTAATTCATTTTGATAGCCCATTTATGACCGTCTGAATCAACGCCGCGCCGGATAGTTCCTTTTTTATTTTCAATGCTTATATTCAAGCCTCTAAAAGCGGTTCTACCCTGTAATTTATGTCCGCTAAAAGTCAAAGATTTTTCTACGGAATCCGCGCCGTTATAAAGTTCTTTTATTCGCTCCGTGAATCCTTTTGTAGAATCGTCAGGGTTTTCAATTCCCTTTTCTTTGTACTCTTCTTTTGCAGCTTTTACGGCGTTATTCCACTTTTTAGCGTTTTTGCTCTGTTCAGCTACAAGCGCGTCAATATTGATGTTATCAAGTCCGATGTCGTAACGCTGCCAAGTTCCGCGACAATATGGGTGTTTTATGGAAATAGGACAATCCCACTCAAAGCCGTCTTTGCCTTCCCATATCACATAATCAGCGTTCTTATCTTTTGATTTTTCATCATTCAGCGGCTTATCGCTCCATACGGCAATTTTACCGTTGATTGCTTTACACTTCGGGCAAGTATTACCGTCAATTACTTCAATGCGCTTAAAATATGCCTTTTTGCCTTCTTCGGTGTTATAGACTTCTTCCTGCACAAAAGAATTATTAAAGGCGTTCTGAATCTCTGTGTCCGCAACTCTCTGAAAGTCGCGGTTATCACCTACCATTTTGTCAAACAATGCTTGTGAGACTTGTCCTTTGCTTCTTTTGCCTTTTACGCCGTCAATAAGAATCTGTTTGATATTGCCGCGCATTTTATCGGTTATGTTTGTTATTTCCTGCGCTGCCGATTGTGTCATTACTTCAATTCGCGCCTGTTCCTGCCGGGTGAGACTTTCGCCGAAAACATTTTGCATATTCTTAACATTTTCGCTTATCCAGTCAAAAGATTTACCGTGATATTGCAAACCTTCTAGCCGTAATTTTTTTACGGCTTCAAGAGTATTGTATTTCAACATACGGTCGAGGATTTTTGAAAGTGATTTTGATTCAAGTATGATTTTCTTTTCGACATCTTTAATGTTGCGGTTCAAAAACTTTTCAAGATTACCTACAAACTTATTCCAGTCTGATTGTTTAATCGGTTCGCCGGTAGAAGGATTATAAAGAATCCTGCCTTTATGAGTGAGTATGTCAGATTTTGACATTACGGTTTTCTTTGGTAAGTCTAAATAGTCTGTTACATAATCATAAGTATTGCGTACAAGTTCAGAAAAGAACATACACCACTTATCCGTTAAGTCTTCCTGCGCCTGATAAAAAAAGATTTCACCTTTTGCAGCTTTCAGCGGTACTGATAAACTCATAGCCATAGTGCGCAACGCTTTTTCTATACGCTCGCTTGAATAGTCTTTGAGTTTAATATTGATTGTACCTAAACGCGGCGTATTATCAGCCGGAATATATTCAGGAGTACCACCGTTCAAACTTTTTACAAGCTGCTCAAACTTTGCCTTGCGGTTTCCTTCTGTAATGTCGGTTATTTGTATTTTAATCGGTCTATTGACAAGTGAGTAATTAGGATTTATATTTGAATCGTGAGTAGGGTTATGTTGCCTAGAATATGGAATCGGCGTTAGCTTGGTGTTGTCCTTAACGATTCGACCGGTAATTGCTCCTTTAAGGCACGGTTCAGCCGTGCTTTTTTTTATGCTATCGCTTCCTATAACGGAAATATAAACAGTATCACCTAATTTTCCGTCTGCGTATTTTTTTTGAGAAACGGTTACTTGTACATAACTGTGATTATCGCCTTTTGGCGCAATCCCTGATATAGTCTGATAAGCAAGTCCCACCGTATTGTCTTTTTGTGATGTCGTATAAGCCTTATAACGTGATTGTGTATGAACTCCAGCACCTTCAAGAAGTTCTTTTGCGCATGGTAAATATTTTACATGGTCTGCAAGATTTTTAGGAGTTCTTAATTTTATTTTTGATGATGAATTTCCGCCCATTTTTCGCAAATGAATATAAGTTATATTATCAAAATTGATTTTCTTACCTTTTAATTCTTTGCATATTGATTTATCAGGGTGATTTTTCCAATCGGAAATCCAAGTATTTTTTATATAATCTTCTGCAAGTGCGACAATTCTTTTTGCACTCATAGATGAGTTAATTTTTAATATTCGGCTTTGACATTGTATCATTCTTGAAAAGTTATTATGTTTGTCGTAGTAATAACGCCACTCGCCATTTTTAAATTCTTTACGGCTATATAAATGAGATTTTATCAGAATATCCCAATTATCCTCAAAAAGCATAATCACCACCTTAAAACTGGAAAGTTAGCGATTTATTTATGTTGCCGTTATCATTTTCGCCATTATCTTCTTCGTTTCCAGCAATATCATCCCATGCGTCATTATCTACATTGGCATTTTCTGCCTCTTCTGCGTTTTTTTCTCCAAAATCTTCGCTGCTATCATCTCCGCCTTCATCTTCTGCTGCGTCCGGGTCTTCCATTCCGCCGCCGTCCATTTGTGCAGATTGATACATCTGCACAAACTGCGGATTTGCCGGACATTTGTCCGCCCAGTCCGCTTCAATCGGTTTAAGTCCTTTTTCCTTGCGCACTTCGTTTAATGTCTTGAATGATTCAAGTTCGGTTTTTGTAAGGTCAAGAATCTGTTTAGGGTCGTCGCGTTCATATCCTACAAACTCGATTTCATATCCCGGATATGCTTTTTCAAGAATCTGATTGATATATTGCTGCAAGAAAGCCAACGTATCGCCCAGTACAAGCGATTTTGACGCTTCAATTTCAGGTGTAGTATTATGCTCAAACATCGGTTGAGACTTTGAAGAGTGAAGTCCTAACTCTTCCATGCTGCAACCAAAAAGCGAAACAATAGCACTTGTCAGGAAGTCCAACCAACCTTGAAATTCCATTTCTTTATTTGTACCGCCTAAACTTACCCACTTGATAGAGTTGTTTTCTCCGCCTGTTCCGTTCCCTGCAGGAATAATCGGCACGCGCCACTGATTTGCGGTACTTCCGCTCATAATGTCGCACAAGTAATCTTCCATTTGCTCTACAGTTTCTTGATTTGTGTTGCCGTCCAACAAAAGCATACCGCGCGGCAATTTGTTTTCTGTAAAAAATCCGGCGTTATATGTGAATGCGTTGATTGTGCTTGTAATAAGGTCTATTGCCTGTTCAACTGGTGAATAGCCATAGAGTGAATAGCGTACATCACTACGCGGATTCTGATAGTCAAAAATCAATGAATCTTCGGGATAAAAAGCCTGTGGAATAGAATCAATAACCTGTACATACTTAATGTGCAATGGATTGTCCTGATTCGGTAAAACGCGCTCGATTGTCGCGCCGTCTACCGCCCAAAACGCGTAAACCTTACCCGATACAGTACACCCGATTTCTGTCGCTACTTGGTCGATTTCAAGCGCGTCTCTTAAAATCTTAATACAGAATCTTGTAAAGTTGTCGCGGTCAGGTGATTTTTCAATTCCAGTATTAAGCAAAAACTGCTCTATTTCAGTTCTTGCCTCTGATTTCTGTCCGGCTGCCTTAATTACATCTTCACCGATTTTCTTAACAACAAAACCGCGTAAATTGCGGTTTGTGGAAGGTTTGAGAAACGGTTTAATTTTTTTCTGTACATTGATGATACATAAATTGATTATCCACGCTTTTTTAGAAACACGGCGTAAGGTTTGACAATCGACCTCACGGTTATAATGTCCGTCCGCCGTCCGCAAGTTTCCGTATTCGTTTTCAATGTTGCGGAATGGGTCAAAGAATGATGATTGTGAGCCGCCCTGCTTTGCTCTTGCATAGTCAGTCGGTACATACGCCCTTGCATACTTTTTAGCGCGGTTGATTTCCCTCTTAATGTCGATAGGTTCAACTTCAATACTCTTTTGAATCGGGATAAGCTGCTTATTGTTATCTGTTGCCATTGCGAACGCTCCTTAAAACTGATGATAAGGATTTACCGCGCGTTCGGGTCAGCGATGTTTGCGGAATATTTGAGGGTTCTATATTGCCGTTATTCAATGTTACCACTGAATCGTTCTTTTTTCTAGCATATTCGGCGTAAAAGTTCGGTTCAATCTTTTTACCGTCCGTTGCGTAACTTGCCAACGCCCACGCCCAAAAACTGTCGGCGTGTCCTTTTTCGTTGCGTTCAGCGTCATATCTAAAACTACCACCACTTGACGGCGTTCTTTTTATGCTATGAATCTGCGCATGAAAATCACGGTCGTTATCAAGTTCGTATTCCCGGCGTTCAAGTCCAGTTCTTACGCCCATAGCAAGTATTTCTTTTGACTGTAAATCAAAGTGATACAGTTCCGCGCGCTCTCCATATCTTTTATGCGCATTTTCCGCAAGATTGCGCCCTATACCGCCGTCGTCAATGCAGCAACGATAAATAGGCAAGTTTTCCATAAGTTTATTTAATACGGCGGTCTGCGCGTCAAAATCGGCGTTTCTCATTTCGTGCCTTAAAACGCTTCTTTTCTTGCCGTTGAATACTCCGATGATATAAAAAACTGTAGCGTCGGAAGTGCGTCCAATATCAAGCCCCATAAATAAAGGTGAGCCGTATTTTTCCGGGCTATAGTTCAAAATAAGTTCGTCAGCGTCTTTGAAACAATGGATTTCTACATCACGCTTTGCGGCGAAATAATCTTCGTCTTTTTCGATGTTTGCCGGTATATCCTCTTCACGCCTTCCCGGTGTATTTGCATAAATCAATTCAAGTGAAATATAACTTGCCGATGAATCAATAAATACACATTCACATTCCTGTTGAAAGTCTTCCAGTGTAGAGTTTTGAAATAGCGATATAAGGCGGTCAGTTCCAAAACGCTCTACGCGCTCGGCGGTCTCCATGTCTTTAGCAAACTGCACCGCGCCGCGTACATCTTTACACATAACTTTTGCATACCACCACGGAATAAAATAGCGGTCAAAGTTCGGGTAACTCTCTCTATTCGTACATATCTCGTAAAACTTGCCGATAGTTCCTAAAGGCGTGCTGCCTACTTCAATGCAGCCACGGCGCAAGGTACAGAATGACGCGGCGGTATAGATTTCTTTTGAAAGTCGCGGCAAGTAAATAGCAAACTCGTCAAGGCATACATCGCCGTTTTTACCTCGCGGCGGTCTACACGGTAAACTGATTAAACGGCTTGTAGTTTTACTTCCTACATCTTCAAACTCCAGCATTGTCGCCGTTTGGTGTACTAATTTCTTTTTGTAGCGGTTCGGGATTGAATCATAGAATTGTCGCGCATATCTGATTTTTTCCTGTGCGTCTTCCTCGTTGTATGAAACAAACTGCTTTGTATATTGAGTTCTTGCCGGGTCTAATGCTTTTACAAGCCCTTTAATTGCGACTACAAAAGAAAAGCCGGTCTGTCTGCTTTTAAGAAGGCTTATATATCTATTGCGGTTTCTTATAAAATCGTCCTGCCAAAAGTCCAGTTCAATATCTTTATGGTCGTACTTCATAAAGGCATAGACATAGTTTAATTTTTCTTCGGGCGTCCATAACTCCATTTTCGCTAGTCCTCTTCCTCACGCGTAATTGCGCCGATTGCCGCCAGTTCCGACATTTCCGCCGTCTCGCGGTTCTGTTTAATAACCTTTGTTTTTACCTGCAATTTTTCGCCGATTATTTCAGCGGTCGTTTCAATGTCAAAATCGTTGCCGTTGTCTTCAGTGTCTTTCAGGTCTTTATAAATCTTCAAAAGTTCATTTTCTGTCTGTGTTTTAGAAGGTATTTTGTAATGCGGTATGCTTCTTTGTCCTACAAACTCGACATCTTCAATAAGTTCTTTTTGCTCTTCCGTGAGTTCTTCCGGTGTTTTAATCATCGCGTTTACATACTCAAAACCGTCGCCAGTTGTCTTGCGTTCAATGTTGTAAAACTCTTCCGCTCTGATGTTCAGGCGCGCTTGTTTGCGTTCAATAATTGCCTTTACGGTCGATTCCAGGTCAAGTTTTGTAAAGTTTTTTAATAATTGAGTGTTAATATTTTTAATCTCCGCAAGAATCAGCGGATTTTTAAGAAGTTGTCCGGCTTGTGTTTTTGCGGTCTTTTTAGAATAACCGGCAAGTCTAGCGGCTTCTGCTGCATTTTTTTTCAAGTTGCTTTGATTTGCGTAATGAAATACAAACAACCTTTGTGCGTCGGTAAGATTCTGCGTCCACTTCAATTCAGAATCAAGATTTATGTATTTACTGCCGTTATTGATTATTGCAATAAGAGATAATTTGTCTTTTTTATTCTTTGCCGGTGTTTTTCTCTTTTTCGATACTTCGGGAATTGTATTGATTGAATTGTCAATAGAATTATTGTTTGTTGTTGCTTCGTTCATCGGTCTTTATATCCTCTTTGCATTTATGGAGCGGATAACCTATAAACTTATGTCCGTTATCGTTTACCACTTCCAGTGGTACACTCTCACACACTACTTGTGCGTTATATCCTGTAGCGATGTATTTAATGTTTGCGCCGCATTTTGGGCATTTCTGCATGATTACGCCCCCAAAAAATTTTTTAGGGTCTCGCCTTTGTATGTCCTGCTATAAGAATAATCTGTACACTTGCCGGAATCAAAAACGAAAACCACCGCGCCGTTAAAATTGTTTTCTGTTGCGGTTTTGAGATAGTCGGCTATAAGCTGCTCGCCTTTTGTGTTTTTTGTTGTCGGCAAATCATGTTTGTTTGCTTCGTTTACGGCTACAATGTCGCCGTTCTCAAAAGATAGTTTAACGCTGCCGGTAAAGTTTGATGTTTGCTTTTCGTTAAGATACTCGACGATACAATTAAAACGGATTTTCACTTTCCCACCCATTTTATTTGTATCATCGGTCAGAATGATACTTTTAAAGTTTTTGAAGAGTTCTTCTGCTTGTTATTTTACCCTGTCATGCGTCAAAAATCAATTATCAGCCTTAGCTGTTGCTCGATTTTTTAAGATTCCCGGAAAATGTATTCAGGATATTGCCATTGTACCAGTGCTTTTTTAAGACTATAAACGGCGTTGCTCCGTGTAATAGGACTTTTCACATCTTCAATGATTTTCTTTCCGCACTCGCTATACGTGAAGTCCGCAATATAAAATCTCTCTCTCCTGTTTCCGCCGAATTTCGGGCAAATTGAAAACTTTACTTGTCTCTTCAAGTCAGATACAAGTCCTGATTTTTCCAATATCAGCAATTCGCTATAACGTGCCGATTCTTTTTTTGAATCAAAGGTTATGCCGTTTACCGTTGTTTTTTTGTTGCCGTATTTCGGTCGTCTTTTGCTCTTTCCACCCTCGCTTTGTTTGCTTTCGCCACACCATATCGGAATTCTGTTCATTTTCCCACAAGCCCCCGTGCTATTTTTGTTTGAAAATCATCAAAATGCTTTTTGATTTCCCTGTGCGCTTCTTCCGCATTCATTCCGTCAAAGCAGTAGTCGCCGCTTATGCTCCGCCATGGGCACAATTTTCCATGCTCCCGATATGCGCTCTCGCAATTTTGGCATTTGGTTTTTAGAATCTCATCTTCTTTCATTTCTTGTCCCCTATTTGATTTTTATTTTCTGTTAAAGGCTAATTCGCATAGCGATTCTATTTTTTCGTATGCCTCTAGGTATTTGTCGTGAACGAAATAATCCTCCGTGTCATGGCACATGAAATAGTCCGCAAGCTCCTCTATACTGCCGGAGTTGTCCGCCTTCCATTCTTCAAATGACTTGTCTTTAATTTTCCGTCCACTCTCAATTTTTCTGACAAGCTCATCCATCTCCGTTGAAAGCCACGGAGCAGCCCATGCAGTCAGCCATGTATGCGAACGCCACAATCTGCCCTTTCTCAAAGGCTTCCGCCTTGCCGGGGATTTCGCCCTTTATCTCCTCGTACTCTGAAAGTTTCATCAGATTCATTGCCCAATCTCCCATTTGTCATAGTTGTTGCAGACGTTGCAAGGCTCTCTAAGCTCGTCTTTGGACTTGTCCAAGATTTCCATTTCTAGGATTTTCAGACGGTGCTTGCAGTTGTCGCAAATTCTCATTTTTCTGATAATTTCGTCTTTCTTCTGGATAATTCCAAGCAGCTCGCATTTTTCCTTTTCAAGTCGGTCTACATCAGAAGATGACATCTCCAGCTTGATGTATTTTCCGTTGACTTTGCCGTACAGGTCGCCTATATAGTTCATTCATCAGTCTCCCAATCATCAAGCAGCTCGATGATTTTGTCCAGACAGTTTTCATCGTTGTAGATTAAATCTGTTATCTTCTTTTTCATCTTTTTAATGCGGTTTTTGAGTTCTCTGTTTTCAGTTTTTAGCTCCATATATTCAGAAAACCTGACCCACGACTTGTCATTGAAAACCACACCTTCAATCTCTTTTTCTGTCATTTTTTGTTTTCTCCTTTTTCAAACGGCTCTATGAAGAACTGCTTGGCATAAGGCAAAGATTCCACCCAATCCTTGAAAGAAACGCTCCATTCTGTCAGTTTATGCGGATGTACACATCTTTGGTGATACATATTCAGAACATTCTCATAGTTCATTGTAATCGTTCTTTTCTGCAACCAAGACTCAGGAAGCAGGCGGATAAGCTCTTTCCAATACCGCTTGTCTTTTGTTTCACTGTATCTAACTCTCAACCATTCAAGATTTTGTATCAGTGTGCTTGTCCAAAATTCTTCCATGCCGAATGATTCATCACTAGAGATAAAATCGTCCATTTCAAAACAATCCATTGTAATAGGAGTGCTTGCCAGCTTGTGCATTGTTGAAGTTGAATTTGCAACAGTTCCAATCTTATAAGTGTCGAATTCTTTCCACCAAAAAAGCGGAGCTGTAATATCGACACTGACGAAAATCTGTCTCAAGAATTTGCGGTGCTCCGAGCCTGCCTTTATCAAGCGTCGTGCAAGGTCTAGGTCGTTCTTGCCCAATATAAAAAGTCCTAATTTATTTATGTAACTGTCAGTCTTATTCCAGCTGTTCATAGGATTTCTCATGCCACGCAACGCACCATAAAAATTAAAAACCTCTGTTTTCTCAAATTTCATTTTTATGCTCCTACAGAAACGCATTGAAATCCTTTTTGAAGACATAGCGCGCGGCGATTCTCAATCTCTGAAAGAAGTTTGCGCTCCGTGCTTTTGCTTCTATGTATGTCCTCACATCTTCAAAAGCCGATTTGTATTTGCTGTTTATTGCTTTTCGTATCTGCCTGCTGTATCTGTCGCTCATTCTGTTGCCTCCGGCAGTTCCGCCCATGCCTCAAGCTCGCTCCAGTCGTAGTCTTGAAAAAAGAAGCCTGTATCGCCATAGCCAAGAGTATCAACCGCAAAGCCATGCTTAGTTTTAAGAAGATATTCCTTTCCTTCTTCCATATCTGTCATTCTTTAATCTCCTTTTACATCTTCCAAGTGAATCGCATACACCGGCTTGTCTATGTGCAGGTCGGTGTCTTTGCCGTCAACAATTTCAAGTTTATTAACAAAGGCGAGCAAATATCTTTTTGTATAACCAAGCCGAAGTTTTATCGGATTTTCAAAGCATCTTAAAGGGGTTAAATTATCTCCGATTTCAGAAAGATAGCTAGAGTCTATGTCAAACTCCTTAAAAATCCTTTTAGTCCAGTACGGTTTGACTTCCCTGTACTCGACAGTTTTCTCGCCGCTTCTGATTTTCTCGTACCATTCTTTTTTAAGATGGAATATCAGCATTACTTATTCTCCTTTTTTTGAAATACACCCTGCATTTCTTTTCTTTGTAGTTTTCGCAGTCGGAACAGGCAAGCTGTAGCTCCTCGTGAAATATGTTCTTTGGGCATACATAGCCTTTTTCCTCCAGTTCCTGTCTGTTGAATTCCTCTTCTGTCATTCCGTCTCCTTATGCTTCCGCCTCGATTTCTCTCCGCATTTTCTCAATCTCATCATCCGACTTTCCGTCTATCTCATCCTTCACATAAGGTGAGTTTCTGCACGCATTGCAGAACAGACAGGCGTTATGGGTAACCGTCTTGTGGCAAGGGCAATCGGGAGCACATTCCTCAATGAATTTTGATTTATTTTTGTTTTCATTCATGCTTTTATCCTCCGTTCTTTCCCTCATCACAAGCTCAAAAGGTATGTCCGCAAATCTGATGATGATTTCCTTTTTCTTGTTCACCGCCTGATTCAGAAACCACTCGAACGTGGCTTTCAGAACTTCGTCTGTTACATCCTCTTTCTTGCCGGTGAACTTTATAACTCCGTTATCAAGCTCCTTAGCTGTTCCGTAGTAAATGCGGTTTGTAAGTCCGCTTATTGCAAACTGTTTCATTGTCTGTTCCCGTCTAAATAGTGTAAAATTGGAATGTTAGCGGCTATTTTAAAATCAGGCTCTTCATATCTTACACAAATACCGTCACTCATCTGATAAAGCACATCTTTCATGAAATGTTTTTCATCAGGATTTTTCTCATCAAGAAGAACCGCTATCTTCTCACAAAAAGACACATATTTGAAAAAGTACTCTTCCGCCTTGTCGGCAAACCTTATAAGCTGTTGTTTCTCTTCTTCTGTAAATTTATTCATAGATACTCCTCTATTCCGCAAGGGGAACCGTCAAGATAAGTATAGTCATCAAACAGTGTGTATAGTCTAATTGTATAGACAACCATTTCCAAGTTTATAGTTACTTTGGTTACTTTGTCAGCGTCAGAAAAACGCGTTATAAGATGCTTATTCTCTTCCATGCCCTTTGATTTTATCCAAATAAACGGAATATTTGCATTGAACCGCCTTTTAAAATCCTCAATCATCTCGTCCGTGTCTTTGTATGGACGGATTGTCTTTTCCTTGGCTTCTTCTACAAGATAGAAGAGAGCATAATCCTGTAACTCTTCCATTTGAAGAAATCTATAGCTACACGAGTCATCATAAATCTTATCCAACTTTCCATAAGCGGAAGTATCCTCCTGTTCTACAACCCTTTTCAAGGCACTGAGATTATCAGCAAAATATCCCTTGCTACCTACCTTTACCTCATCAGCATTTAATGCGGTGTACACCTTTGATTTGTCAAACTCCATAATTTAATCCTCCTTTCATGTCGTTCCGGCGTAAAGCCGGGCGATTCAAGATACATAATTACACGCTATCCGCGTGTAATCAGGAAAGCCGGGGCAACGCCACCGCCGCTACCGCTGGCACCGGAGTTGCCGCTAGAACCGTTGCCGTTGACATTGCAGAAGGCGGTGGAGTTCGAGGCGTTCGGCGTTTTAAGCCACCAGTACCAAGTATCATTGTCATCGCTTAGCACTTTGATTCTGTTTTTAATCGGCTTGAAATATTCAAGGTCTTCAAAAACCTGCTCTTTAGTCAGCAAGCTGCAATCCTTGACATCTATGCCGATTGAATTGACAAGCGCATTTCTGAAAGTGTCCTTGAGATACACTCCAAGTTCTGTTTTCTCAAAGTCGCTGCCCTCTTCGTAATCATCATCAATGCAATGTTTGAAAAGAATATTCTCGAAATTGAACAGCACACGGTCTTTGTGTACATCAACCGCAATAACCGGCACGTTCTCAAGATTGATTTCTTCAAAACTTCCAGTCGCTTTTACTGTCAGTTTCTCGATGTAAAATCTGTCGCCGACTTTCACATTGCTGCTTGTCAAATTAGCACCTTCAAGAGTTATTGCTTTTCTTGGCTCTTCTGCCTCAACACCGTTACATTTTTCAGTTTCTTCAACTGATTCAAGAATGATGTTAATCACTCCCTTTTCATTATCCGAAAATCCGGCAAGTTTGTAGCCTTTTTCCTCAATCGCTTTAATTAGTTCCCATTTCATATTTACCCCCTTAGTTTCTTCCGTTCACAAGTTCCTGACGTTCCTTAACTGTCATTTCATTCCACGGCTTAACCCCTTTTATGTTTAGTTGTGAGAAAATTGCCATTAAGCAACTTTTCACAATCGCATTTCCTGCCTGTTTGTAAAGCTGCGTTTTACTGTTCACTTCCGCCGCTCTGTTATAATCAGCGTCTGTGTAGTTCATCAGCCGGAAACATTCTTTAGGCGTTAATTTTCTAATCATGTATTTCACATTTCTTGCCTCTATAATCTTTGGTTGAATCCCCCCCCCCTGAACAAGTAGGGACTGTCGGGCAAACGCCATATCTTGAATAAACGCGGTTCGCGCTCTCAAAAGTATGGTCTATGGTGTTATCCATTTGCCCTATGACTTCTACGCTATTTATTCTTGTCAGCACGTTCACCCTCGCATTGCCTGCTCGTAAGGTTGGGCATTCCCCCTCCCCCCCCCAGAAAACTCTGTTATCTTGTTCAAAGCCGGATTCTTCAAGTAGTCCAATCATTTGTAACTTAATCATTGTTTAGCTCCTGCACTAAAAGCGGTATATAACCGCCACCAGTTCCCATTGACGAACATAAACAAGTACAAACTCCGTCAAGTTTTATGCTTTGGTGTTTTTGCTCGCCGCCGATTATCACGAATACTTGGCTCGATTTTATATGGGGTTTACAAAAAACCTGTCCGTCTCCCATACAACGCTTTTTATCAGTTCCCACAAATCACTCCATTTTGAACATCAAATCCAGTTCCAAATCCCTTGTAATCTCTCGCCATAAGAGTTTTTGCGACCGTGTTTCCTACGGTCTCAATTCTCTTGTAGTTCATCAAACAAGGAAACAACTCCCGTTCCGTCAGATTGCAAGTTTGAGATTCCTGTGTCATATCGTGCTTTAATACAGTTTGCCCTTGAAAGTTTTTTCGGCTCTCGTATTGACAAATCAACTGCACATTGGCATGATTCTCTGCTCTCTGCTCTCTGCTCTCTGCTCTCTGCTCGATTGCCGGCAATATACCCCTAGCAACTAAACTTTCAATCAGTTTATCCGCCTTTTCGCTCGTGATAAAAAACTGCTCGTCTACTTCCGTTTCTAAGTAGTCGTCTATCACTTTTTCAAGCGGTATGCTTTCAGGAAAATTAAACTCTATAAAGTCGTCTGAAAGCACACTTACCATAAAGCAACGCTCGCGATTCTGCGCCACTCCGTAATCTGCCGCGTTCATATCCGCGATAAAATTACAGTAGCCTCTCTTCCGCAAGAACTCCGTCCAACTGTTAAAGTCGTCAATGTTCTTGTCCTGATGTACCTGCGGCACATTTTCCATAAGCAAGATGTCGGGAAGATTATCACCGCACTCCGTAAGAATCCGCTCTACTTCCCAAAGCAATCCCGACCGGGTAGATTTACCCTCCAGCCAGTCTTTTTTGCTCATACCCTGCATTTTTCCTGCCACCGACAAATCGGTACACGGAAACGAGTAAGTAAGTAAGTAAGTAAACTCATTCCGCCTTTCGATTCCTAAGTCAATAGCGTGTATATCTCTTACGTCGCTTGTTGTAAAGTTTGTGCCGTGAATCGCGTTGTAGCTTCTCACTGCGTATTTATCAAACTCAACAAGTTTGTAATGTTCAAAATCAGCACCTATATCGCGCAATGCCATTGCCTGCGAGCCGATTCCGCCAAACAATTCTATAAGTCTGATTTTCTTTTCCACCTTCACTTCAGGAAAGTCAAAAAGACTTTCTTTCATAGTTTTACTCCAAAAATTACATACATCATCTGTTCAAGCGTTGCATTTCCGAATGTCTCTTCAAAGCGCGCTTTTACATCAGGTTTTATAAGTTCCGTTGTAAGAATCTCGCGGTATTCCTGCGCTTTTTCGCCGTAACATTCAAAGATTCTTTTGTAAAACTCATAAGAAAAACCACGGTCGCCGCTGCTTACAAGTGAAACATACCCCGGATTGAATCCAAGTCTTTTACTCTGCTTTGCGACTGTCTCACCGAAATCAACGCGCAACTTTCCCAAAACTTTACCTACTTCGTTTCTAAAACAAGCCGTACTTGAAAATCCCATTTTCTCACCTCATATTAAAAAGGAATATCTTCCGAAAAATCCTCACCGCTGCTGCTGAAAGTCTGCCGTGGCGGCTCGCTCTTTGGTACAAACCCACCCGGTTGAGCACTGTTATTATAATCTCCTCCGTTACTTGTGCTGCTGTCAGATTTTCCGCCTAAAAGCTGTACTGAATCAGCAACGATATAAACTTTTGAACGGTTATTGCCGGTTTCCCTGTCCTTCCAACGGTCTTGTTTCCAGTAGCCGTTTACCGCAATCTGCTTGCCTTTGGTCATGTAAGGCTTGAGGTTTTCGGCGGTCTTGCCCCAAATGAGAACTTCAAAGTAATAGACTTCGTCCGTCCACTCTTCATTTTTCTTTACGCTCTTGTTTACGGCGATACTCACATTCATTCTTGCTGTTCCGCTAGGCGTATAGGCAAAGCTGCGCTCATCAAGGTCATGTGTAAGCCGTCCGATAACATTGTAGTCGTTTAAGTCTGTCATTGTTTTATCTCCTTGCCCTGTAATCCGGTGCTTTTATCGTTATAACTTTTGTATTTTGTCTAAGCCGACTCAAAACATCGTTGTTTACAAAACGCTCAAAACAACAGTCGCAACCTTTTTTCGGGCAATCTCTTGAAAGGTGTGTATTTGTAAGAATCATAAACGGCAAGTCTCTTGTATGTCGTTTATCCAAAATATAACTAAGCCAGTTCAATTCTGCGTCGCTGCCTTTAGTTCTACCCATTTCGTCAATTACAAGCATAGGAATTGACGCTAAATCCTGCACTATTTCAAGTTCTGTCTTTTCAGCCCTTGCCGAGTAAGACATACGAATCGTTGTTGTAATTTCGTACATCGACAAAATCTTGCCGCCAAGTGCCTTAACTGCCATACTTCCTAAGAAAGTTTTTCCAACTCCGTTACTTCCTAACAGAATCACTTTCCCGGATTTTTCGGCAATCATTTTCTTTACTGCTTCAAGTGCTTTTTTCTGCTCCGGCGTTTGTGGAATAAAGTCTTTTAATTCTTTATCCCAGTATTCAGGCTCGATATTGCGTGATTTATACATCGCTTCACGCTCGCGGCGTATGTATTCAGCCTGTCGCGCAAACTCTGCTTCCTGTTCTTTTTGACGCTCTTCTTTTTCGCACTCCGGGCAAACATATTCACGCTCGCCGCCGTATTCAATGTAACGCCCCTTTACTTTGCCGTGCTTTTCGCAAGTGTAGTCGCAATCGTAAGTAGTAAAGCGCGGTATAAGTCCGGCAAACTTCTCTATTTCGTTCATGTTCTACCGCCTTACAACTGGATTTTATCTTCTACCGGCGAATCTTCTGCGCCGTCCTTCTGCTTCAAGAAGTTCTCAACCTTGTAATTTTCCGGCAAGAATCTAAGAATTGTTTTCTTTTCGCAAAAGTGATAGAAGTCCTGCTCACTGTTCCACCAAGTTTTACCCTGCTTTTTCAGTTCCATAACTTCCGCATAATTCTTTACTGCCTGAATTACATCGTCGCTATGCAGGTGCAATTTCTGCAATTCACTGTTTGCAAGTCTAAAATCGCGCATTGTAAAGGTGATTAAGTTTCCTTTGCAGCATGGCAAATTGTGAGAGAATAAGACATCAAATACCTGCTCTGCGTAATTCTTGCGCGGCTCTGATTGTGCCTCATACTCAAACTTTTCTCTTGCCTCGCTCTGTTCCGGCGTTTCTTCCTGAACTTCTTCTTTTAGTGTTTCAATTGTCAAAGATTCCTTGACAACTTCCTCAACCGGCGCGCTGCCTTCGCTGTCGTCAGCTTCCGGCGGTAAACAGTCGTAATGCTCCGTAAAAGTTTCTGTATTGCCGGTCTTTTTTGTCTTTTCACCGTCTTTAAGTGAATAAACGCCGGTAGACTTTTCAATAAGCTGCGCTTTTTCTTCCGGGTAGTTTGTATCTTTTACACGGTCGCCGCGAATCTTATTATTAATTTTCCAGTGCTTTATCACATAGATTCCTGAATCAAAGTGAATCATAAAGCCTTTAGCAACAAGTGTTTTTAAGTCGTCTTCCTGCGCTCCGCACATTCCGCAAATACGGCGTGAACTGTTTATAAAGCCTTCGTCATCGGCGTTCATAGCCATGTGAAAGTACAAAGCCTGTGCAGAAAACGGCAAATCTAAAAATGCGTCCGATTCTGTGATAGACTTTGAAAACATTCTCCGCTCTGCCATTTCCTTTATCCCCCTATTTTTAATCAATTCTTTTTGCAGCAAGATTTATAATTGCGGTCTTGTCGTAACCGATTCCGTTATCTGTGAGTAATTCCTTGAAAGTCGCAATCTGTCTTGCGCTGCCTTTCAAAACAATTCCCGGAATAATTTCAAGCCCCATTTCATCAGCAATAGCGCGTACACTGTCAATCTCACTTTTGTTTCCAAAAACATTGAAGGTGTAAACCGTGCCTCCTGTAGCTGCTGCCGGTGCTGCCTGTTTTGGAGCAACTTTTTCTACTTCGCGTGTTTCAAAATTGACATTGTAAGTGTCTTCAACCGGCGCGCTTTCAGGCTCTTTTGTTTCTTCTTCCTGAATCCCGAAAGTTTCATTTTCTGCCTTTTCTTTTTCTTCACGCGCCTTCTTTTCAGCTTCCAACTGTGCAAGGCGTTCGCGGTTTGCTTTTAATTCTGCGCCCTTGTTTAAGGTCTGCTGCAAGTTGAGCGTGGACAGATATAAGTCTTTGAGAATCGCGGTGTCTTCGCCGAACGCGTCCAGTGAGGCAAGGTCGCCGGTAATATTTTTTATGATTGTGTCAATTTCAGCGTCTACCGCTGCAAGTTTAGTAGTCTTATTCAGCCATTTTGCATTGAAAACGCGGTCAAGCGGTACAAGATTAAAGTTTTTGCCGTTCCAAAGTTCGACAATCTGCGCTTTTTTCTGCGCTTTTTCTTCTTCCTCTTTTGCCTTTACAATGACATCAAGTTTGCCGCTTGCGGTCTTCATCATGTCGCAAGTTTCTGAAATGATGTTCTTAAACTCTGCAAATGGCATATTCCACTCTTTTTCAAGTGCGATTCTGCGGTCGTTCAAAGTCTTAATTGCAGCGTTGATTTCTGCCTTGTCTTTTGCAGCCTGTTTAGCGTCTCCGGCGTAATTGTCTACCGAATATTCTTTAAGTTTTTCCTCGATATACGCTTTAATGTCTTTTGCGTTTGTTACAAGGTTTCCAAGTGTTTTTTCTTTGATTATCAATGATAAAGGATTTGTTTCCATTTCGTTATCCCCTTAATGCTAATTCTGCTAAGTTTTCAACCTGAACATTTTCCGGCGTCGTCCATTGTGGAATCGGTAAATGTCCGGCTTTTTCAAACGCTCTTTCTACTTTTCCGCGCAAGTGCGGATATTTTTCAAAAAAAGCGTTCCAACCGTGCGCATGGAAAAACTCATGTTCCTCGCGCGTCAGGGCAAGCACATTCCAAGCGCAATTTGCGAATTGTGGTGCTGCTCCCCGGCTTACAATGTGATGGCAATCTACGCTACCGCCCAAACCGCTCGCCTCACTGTAAACCGCTCTTTCTCTCCACTCGCTTACCGTCATATCGTCCTTAAAATCGTGTTCCTGCTTGCCGCGCCATATTTCCCACTCATAGAGAACTTTTCTAACATCAGCTTGCAAGTCGTAATTAAGTTCGCATTGTGTAGCCAAGTGATACAGTAAACCGTCAATAAATCTTGCAGCCGCAACCGTATTAGATTCTGAAATATGTACCGCCCTTAAAGTGTCCTTCCTGAATCGTGAAGGCGTTTTATCGGCGTACTCTTCCAGTAAATCTAAATACAAGTCGTAACGCTCGCTTTCTGTCGGCTTTCTGCCTTCCATGCTCTCGAAAATAACAGTGATTAACTTCCATACGCTATTAAGCTGCTTGTAGCTTCTGTGTTGAAATTGCGCGTCAATGTCGCATTTCAAAAGAATCTCGCTCTTGCTGCGTTCCTCTCTTGATTTCTTGCCGTTGAAAAGTTTGTAAATCAACTGCAAGTCTTTAGAATCGGCGGCGCGCAAAACAATTTGATTCTTGTATAAAACGCCGTGGAAGAATCCTGTTATTTTCACCATCCACCCCTTAAAAAAGTCCGTCTCCTGCCGGAATTTCGCTGTTGCCGCCGTACATTTCAGCCTGTGCGTCAAAAGCCGCGTCAATTTCTGCGTCGTCAGGTGTTTCTACCGGCGCGCTTTCAGGTGCAGCCGGTGCTTCTGTCTTCTGTCTGATTTTTTCAGGCTCTTTTATTTCTGTGTCAATCACGTTTTCCGGCGAATAGTCAAAGTCTTTTGTAACCGTGTACTGATTGCCGTCCTTGATGATGTTTGTCTTAATGATTGCGCTGTCGCCGTTTACTGCCTCTGCAATAAGCTCTGCGTTTTCAACTGCCTTCGGCGCATACTTCAAAACCTTTTTAAGAACGGTCTTTTTTGCCATGCTTTCCGGGTCTGTAGTCCACGGCGATGTATAGCCCTTTTTCACGCTCTGTGAGTATTTTTTAGCATGATTCATTACGGCTTCCCATGACATAACCTCGAACGCGCTCGCGCCGTTTTTCAGCTCGTAAAGTCCGTAAACATAAATCGGCTTGTCTGATTTTTCGCGCGGTCTGTGAATAAGCTTCTCTTCCAGCCCGTATGAATAATCAAAATCGTCGCCTTCGTAGACAATGCGCGCAACGATTTTCTTGTACTGCCCGGTTCGGTAGCAAAGGTCAATCAGTCCCTGATAGCCTAACTGGAATTGTGTTTCAAGCACGCCTTTATTCTGATACGGAATCAAGTAAGCCTGTCCGAGCGGCGTGTTGCACTCAAGTCCAAGCTGTGCGCTTGTAAGAAGTGCGCCCATAAAAGATTCCGGCGTAGAGTTCGCAAGTTTAGCGTCCTTTGAAAGTGCGGTGAGTGCAATTCTCATCATGCGTTCTGGCGTGATGTTTGCAGGAAGCGCGTTTTTAATTTGGTCGCTCATTTTTGCAACCCACTGTTTCAAAGTCGGCTTTGCGCCGTTGTTTACATTTGCAAGTTTTGTATTTGCGTTGTTTCCGTTTACATTCATGTTTTCAGGTCTCCTAAATAAGGGCTACGCCCAGTTTGAAAAGTTTTCTGGCAACTTCTCTTGTCGCCTTAATATCTGCTAAAGCGTCATGCGCATTTTCAAGATTTACGCCCAAGTGTTTAGCAACCGTTCCCAGTTTTCTGTCAGGCAAGTACGGTAATGCTTTTTGCATACCGGCTTTTTTTACCTGTACAAAAACATCAGCAATAATGTTTGAGAAGTAGTCCTCAAACTTGTAACCGTTTCTTTCAAGCAACGCTTTCAGGTGCTTAATGTCAAACTCGACATTGTAACCGGCTATAACTAACTTCTCGCTCTTGCTTCCGTCCTTCTGCCAAAGTTCGCGCGCCTCTACTAAGAAGTTCGCTATTTTCGGCATTTGCTCCCTCTCGTCAGGAAATGACTTTATATCCTGCTCCGAATATCCGTGTACCTTTCCGGCTTCCTCGTGATACTTGATTGTGTCATTCAGCGGATTCAGGAAGAAACACCTTTCACAAACCACGTTTCCGCCGTCCACCAAGATAAACGCAAGCTCAAAAGCTGCCGAATCAGCGACTTCAATCCCAGTCGTTTCTGTATCAAGCCATAAAAACCGCACTTTTCACCTCGATATTCTGTCGTTTCTGCTCATCAGCCCAACGCTTTATGAAAACCGCGCGGTTGATTTTCTTTTCCCGAAAATCAACTATGATTTTTTTGAACTCTGAAAAATCAAGCATCTTGCATCTCCTTTAATTTTGTGATTCTAAGAACGCGGCTTACACTGTTTTTTGTATACTGCTCGTAAATTCCGGCTTTCTTCAGCGCGTTTGTGTCAATACGCTTTGAGGTCTGCGTATTGTAAGTTATCTTCCACGCTCCGATGACTGCCGTTGATTTTTCAGTGTTTTCTCCGTTGCTTGCGGCACTCATACGCATAAGAATCTGCTCTTTGATTGCGTCCGATTTCGACTGCAAATCTTTAATCTGCAAGTCGATAGCCTCTTTTTCGTCAAGCATTGTTTCACAATCGCCGTCAAGTTCGATTTCTGCCGCCATAGGCAAGGATTTTACAAGTTCAAGTTCGTTTTCGTTTCCTGTAGGTGAAGGCGCGTTATCTGCAAGTACATTGTTTTCCCAAAAGTCTGTTTCGCGGTCGATAAGCTGCGCAATAAAATCATCGTTGCGCGGAATTACATAATGTCTGCCTTCGTACTGGTCGAAAATAAAAACGGTGAGAACAAACCATGAAAGCCCGGTAACTGCCATATAGTGCTGCACTTGTGCGTAGTAACTGTCAGGGATTTCATCGTTTGTGAATCCCTCGCCGGTGCGTGATGTTTTAATTTCGTGTCCGCCAAGACCACTAACAACACTACCGGCGATTTCTTTTTCACCGTCCACAAAAACAAGTCCGTCAAAGTTCGCGTTCATAAACTCATGTTCTTTGTTGCGGAACATTCCCGGAACTGTCTCAATCTCAATTCCCAAGTCGGCGCGCGCCTTCTGTCTGATAGGGTCTTCAAGAATATTGCCCCATTCAGTAGCCTTATTGCCTTCAAAACTTGCAAAATCCTTTTTCGCAAGATAAACGCTTAAAGGCGTTGAGTACTTGTTAAGTCCCAAAATCGCCCCTGCGTCAGAACCGCCGATTCCGCTAGTTCTAAGTTTTAGCCATTCTTCATGGGTAAACTCGCTTGTGTCTGTAAAGTTCACATTTCCAAGTTCAAGAACTTTTTCATACAACATGGTTTTTGCTCCTTCTGCTTTGAGACATCAGCCGTCTATATTGTTTTAGTTATGCTGATTACTGTGTGAGTTTTCATAAAGATTTTCATTTCAGCTTGTGCGATTCTCAACAATCCCACCAAGACTGCACGCTTAAAGCGGCTTTTTGTATGGATTGCCTGTGTTGTCAATCCGTCAATATTTATCTGCCTTCTTTCAAACTTATTCATGCTTTTCACCCTACGCTATGAAGTATCTTTTTACCCGGCGTTTTTCGCCGTATCTATTTTTCACATCTTCCCAGGAGCTTGATATATTCACGCCCTTTTCTTGAAGTTCGAAAATTCTTGCCGATAACCTAGTCTCCCCTAAGTCGGTTATCGCCTGCAAAGTTGAGATTGAGCCAAAATCAATCATGTAGTCGAAAACCCTTTGTTGGGTAACGCTCAGCCCAATCTTTTCTAAACCGTCGCTTTTCAATGGTCGCCTCCTTCCATGCTTGTTAGAGTTTCCTCAACCTGCACAAGCCTGTCATTAAGGCGTTCAATCTGATTTTCAAGCCGTTTCTTTTCGCGTCGTAACTGGTCAGGGCTTTCCAAGTCATCGTCGACCGCTTTGGCTTTCTGCTTGGCGATTGCCTTTACTTGTTCAACGGTTTTGCCGTCGTTAGCCGCTCTCTGCGCTGCCGCCTTAATCATCATGTCTTTTGCGGAATTGATTGCCCTTGACATTTCATCGTTATTGTTAGATTCGGAGCGGCTATTTTTTGCAAGTTCTCGCGCCTTATTCCTTGTAATCTGTAAATCATGTTCAACAACGTCTTCTACACGTTCGCCGTTTTTCTCACATGATTCGGTCAGCTTCACAATAATTGCACCAAGTTTTTTCTGCGCCTCAATGATTGATTTTTGTATTTCTTTTGCGGATTCAATAAGGGCGGTTGTTTCTTCACTGCGGTTGCGTGAATAAAGTCCCAATTCAATAGCCTTATCCAAAAGGTCATAGAATGTCGCCCAAAATATACCGGAATGGCACTTGGCGGATTTTACGCCTTTTTCAGTGCTTAAAATATGATGGGTAAGTTCATGTACTGCGGTGTACATCAGCTCATTGTCTGTTGTAAAATTGCGGTTATGCAAAAATATCTCTTGCGTTCCCAGTTTATAAAATCCGTTTACACGGCTGGACTTTTTGCCAGTTTGAATGACTGTAAAATCAAGTTTACAGTCAAAAAGTTTTTGAAGGTTGTTTTTAATCTGGTTGTTTGTCATTGTTCCTTTGCCTAAAAAAAGAGCTTGGCTCTGCGTACTTGAACCAAGCTCTAATACTTGCATTTCTGCAAGAACCGACAAACGGTCAGGAAAGTACGCTAATCCTAACAGCTTGTACCGAAAAAGCATTTCGATTTGCTCTTTCCAAGTTGATTAAAGATTAGCATGGGCTGTCTACATTCGCGGAAATCAATATTGACATTCATAACAAGTTGGTATATATTAATCAGGCATTCACAAATGAATGATGGGCTACTAGCTCAGCAGGTAGAGCAACGCCCTTTTAAGGCGTGGGTCACTGGTTCGAATCCAGTGTAGCTCAAAGGCTTCTGAAGAATCAGAAGCCTTTTTTTATGCCTTCCTTTGTCGGAACAGTAGCTGAAACTGCCAAATCTAACCAAAAGCGCGGCTATTGGACAGTAAGGTGTCTTATGTAGCCGTTCTATCTCGCAAAAAAACTCTAGTGAGCATTACAAAGTTTGCTTTTTAAATGTAGTCGGGCATATTTTCCTCCAGTGTGTTGCTTTGATCGGTTCACACTGCGATTATATGCCCATTTTCTTTTGTTTACATTCCCGGAACTGTCAAACTTTGCCAGACCACCAGCTACAGCTGGCGGATTTCCCGGAGATTAAAATCAAAAAGCAAATAAAAAAACAGGTTTTAAAAACTATTATTAGAATAATTTCCTTGACAAATACCTCGTTACCATTTAGCATCTTATTAACTTATAAATAAGAATGGGGATAGTTTGGAAAAGTTTTTTGTTTCAAAAAGAATTTTGTTTTTTAAATCACAAAATACCGGTTGGCTTCTATATTTCGGTAATTCTAACAGTTTTTATAGAATTCCGGATGAAAATGTGAGCTATATTGCCGAGCTCATAAAAACAGGTAATTATCACAATCTTTCAATAGATATTATTAACGAATTAAAAAAATTTAGTATAGATATTTGCAAAAAGTGACTGCATATGAAAAGACACGGAATAAATTGGCGATTTTTTGCGTTTCATAATAATGAAAATTATTATAGCTACGACTGCATAACAAATAAAATATATAAGATAGAACATTTATTATATCAGGCTATAAATGATGCTAATATAAGTTTAATTAAACAAAAGAATAAAAATTTTTATGAAAATGTAATTAAGAAAAGAAATATTTCTAGAAAACAAGAATTAAAAAATAATAAAATTTCTATTGATAACAGCAAATGTTGTGTAACATTGGATTTTTCAAATACTTGCAATCTTGATTGTAAATATTGTTATCGTAAAAAAAGTGAAGTTTCAAAATTAAGTAAAGATGAACTCGAAAAAATAGTCAAATACATAAAAACAGATTATTTCCCATCAGCAAAAGATTATTCATTCAGCTTAGGATATACATCCGAATCCTCTCTAGATTTAGATTATTTAATTTTTTTTGATACATTGATTGCAAAATATGAAGGTTATTTATTCAACGAAACAGATTTTTCTATATCCGAATTTATTGAAATATATTCTTTTCTACCAGAAGAAATAAAAAAGAAATATTTTTTACATAACACAAATGATGTAAAAACAGCAACATCACTTCTAAATGATATTCTAATGAATGAAAAATTATGGAATTCCTCAAAATTTAAGCAAAATAATTATATTCAAAACATCTTAGATTTTACAAACAATCCTTCTTTATCAAAGACTGTAATTATTAATAGACAATTAATAAATGATAATTTCTCAAAATTTGTCGTAAAAAAAGATATTGCTTACATGTCCATGTCTTTTATGACTAACGGTACTAATATCACCAATAAGTATATTGAATTTATAAAAAGTATTTACATGACAGAAATCTGGGTTAGTCTTGACGGACCACAATCTATACATGATAAAGTTCGAATTCAAAAAAATAAAAAAGGTTCTTTCGAAAAGACTATAAAAGGAATTCATCTTTTACAACAAAATGGCATTTTTGTTAATTGTTCATCCGTAATTACCCCAGACTCTCTTGATCTCTTAAAAACTACACAATTTTTACTTTCTGAAAACATAAAAACTATTGCAATAACATTACCTAGGGGAAAATATCTTGAAGAAAATTTTAATAAAGAAATGATAGATACTTTGTTAGAATCTATTAATTCTATATATAAACAGATTCATTCTGAATTATTAAGAAATGAATATATTACTTTCACAGCTTTAAAAAGTAATATATTTTTATACAAAATAAAAGATATTGTTAATAATAAATATGTTTCTTCTCGTTGCTATTGGGGAAAGGAAGTCTTTATTGACTCAAAAGGTGACTGGTATCATTGTAATTCGACAATTGGAAATCCTAAAGACAATTGCGGTTCAATTAGTAAAAAACTGGATTATTCAAAAATAAAAAGGCAAAAAACTCTAAAAGATTACAAGCAATGTAAGTATTGTTCAATGAAGTATTTATGTGGTGGCCTATGCCATGCTGATGAAATGAATAACTACAAGGTTAGTCAAAAACTGGAATGCTATTATAGAAAAAATATGTTTATGAATTTAATCAAGTTTATTACTGAACTGAAAGATGAAAATTTTCTTTCTAAGATAATTCAACACCTATAGGAGATTAAATATGGAAGAAGTAGAATTAATATTAAGCATTATTAATAAGAAAGAACGCTTTCATTTTTTTGAATATCAATCAACAACTATCCTTTTTGATTGTTTTACGTTTTCATTATATGAATTGCCAGAAACCGTATATATTGAAAATGATATTATAAAATGTAAAAAATTAGACAATGTGTCTATTGTTTTCCTACATGATATTCTCTTCAAATATCCTAAACTTGCAATGGCTACAATTGTAAGCAAGCAAAATAAATATATAGATAGCAATAACTTGTTAGAACAATTAACAAAAGAAAGATTCACAGATATATGCAAAACATTAGATAAAAATGCTATTAAATATATATATAAAATTCTTAAAAAGAAGGTAACAAGAAATAACCAAAAGCAATGCAAGATATGTCCGTGGTATTTCCTTTGCGAATATGAAGTTCTTTCTACTGATTGTTCATCCAAATTAAGTTCATATTATGAAAAAATTCTTCTTTTGATTCTCATTTTAAAAAAAGAAAATTGCAAGGAATCTTATACTGAAATATTTGATATTTTACAAAAAAAATATCAATCAGAACATACATTATAGGAGGTCGTTATGGAAAAAACTATTAACGATTTATTTGGCTTCTCTGATATATGTGAATCTGAAACATATATTTCAGGAGAAGGAACTAGCTGTACTGGCTGTGTAAGAGATGGTTGGTGTGTTGATGGAGCAAAAGATACATCACCGACATATCCATGCGGTAATGAATTTTTACCAAATAAACCATCTGCCGGTGCAGGGGGAATTTCGAACGGAGGGGCGAAATAAAAAATATGGTATATTGACTCAGATCAATATACCATATTTTTCGATTAGGAATAATTATAATGAAATACGAATTGTTTTTCGACGATCCTTTTGAATCCAAGCAAACTCCTATATGTATTCAACAAAAAGAAGCTATAGAAGATTTAAAACAGGCTTACTATTTGCTCCAAACCTCAAGTGCATCTTTTATTATACAAAACAGAAAGATAAAACCATACATAAAATATATTCAGATAAAAAAAATAATTACTAATAATAAATATATTGATTCAAAACTATTTCTAAAACTTTTATTGTCTTTATTGTCTAATATAAAAGATTTACATACAGAATTACACGCTAACATAGACAATATTGATTATTATTACTATCCAACACCACAAAAAAAATTATATATTTCTGATAAATTGTTCGAAAAGAAAGGACATTTTTTTATTCTAAATTTAAACAACAAAATAAAAGGTAAAGTTTTATCAGAAAAAGATTATAGAAAAGATAATCAAAACTTGTTTGTTCCAATACTGACCGAAAAAGGTATTTATTACAGGATGGTCAAATTCAGCTCTAATAACTCAAATATACAAGCTCTGCAATTAAGAGACTGTACAATTAATTTTAATACTTACTCTTATAATAATAACACCTATACATTACTACAAAATATCTGTAAAAAACGTAATGTTTTGTATTGGATACTCCCAGACTATTTAACACCAGAAACAATAACAACCGCTTATTTCAGTAAATATAGGGATGAAATCAAAAATAATTTAAGTGACATAACAATACTCGATAATCGTTTTAATCATGGTGGAACTCCTTTCAAAACAATAGAATTAATATTTGATCTATTTCAGTTAGATAAAAATGACTTATATTCTTTTTGCAATAGAAAAAAAAAAGATAACGAAATATTAGAAATTAAACACAGAATTTCAGGACCAATAGTAAACACGACCCTACGCAATATATCTGTCGAAAATGATACAATTCTCTTTAACTTCTGGAAAAAACAACAAGAAAAAGTTAGAAATGGAAAATCGTTTTGGTTAAAACCATCAAAATCAAGCACCCCACATTGGATATATAACAAGAACATAACAAAGAAAATACAGTATTCCGGCTTAATTGTTATACTTGTTAGCCAAAATACTACATCATTTGGAGAACTGCTATTTGATTATATCAATAAATACCTTGGATTTAAGAATATACTTTTATTAGGAACTAATACCTGCGGTGCAGTTACTTATTCAAATCCTGAAACATATTTCTTAAAAAACTCGGGAATCCGTTTGGTTTTATCCTCAGGGATTGATGATGATGATAAAAAAACTTATAGATACTATAAAAAATATATAGAAACAAAAGGCTTCGTTCCAAAATATTGGTTCTCTACAGAAGAAGAATTACAAAAAACAATAGAATTAATTATACAAAAATGGAGAAATCATGAAACTTTATAAATCACCTTTTTCTAAAATAGTTTTTTCTAAAAAATATGGTTTTCTGTTATTCTCAGGAAACACCACAACTATAACAAAAATTCGATTATTAGATTTTTTTAATATACTATTAAGAAAAAATAATCAAATATTCGTACAAAAAGGAATCCTTATCACTGAAAACTATAACAATCTCATTCTTAGAGCACAATCTAAAGGATACAAAAAAAGTGCTAATAACAACATAGGAATAACTATCGCCCCAACAATGAATTGTAATTTAAAATGTGGCTATTGTTTTGTTAAAAACGCATTAAAAAATCAAGTTATGTCAAAAAAACTAATTGATAGAATCATAAATTTTATAGCGTCAAAGGGTTCTAGATATACAATTGAATGGTTTGGTGGTGAACCATCTTTAGTTCCTGATCTGTTAGAATATTTTTATACTGAAGCTGAAAAAAGAAGTTTGATTTATGATGAATCAATTCTTATTTCGAATGGAACTTTTGAAAAAGAAGACATCTGGGATGTAATAAATAAGTATATAACAACAATTCAAATTACCCTAGATGGACCAGAATTTGTTCATGATAGCAGGCGCATGACTATTAATGGATCTGGCTCTTTTAATAAAATAATTAGAAATTTGGATATTTTGTATAAAAAAATTCTAGATGGTGATATAAAAAATAATTTGTTTGTTGATATTCGTTGTAATCTTGATAGAAACAATATTTCTACGTATCAACAGATAAGAAAATTTATTTTATACAGGTATAACGGCCTGTTCTGTTTTACTTTCGCCAAAGTAAAACACTGTAATATCAAAATGTATGACAAAAATATATTATCCGATAAAGAATATAGTAAATTTGTGTTAAATCAATATAACTTATTTGGAATCTTCCGAGAACCTGTCCTACCTTTGGATAGAACTGTATTTCAGCATTGTAGAGTTACCGATCCTAATTCTTATGTTTTTGATCCATTAGGAAATATTTATAAATGTGACATTGATATTGGTGATGAAAATAAAATAATTGGTAACTGTTTCGGCACTAAACTACCATCAAATAATACTGAAGCAAAATATCTTTTTAGTACTTCAAAATTTTTACCAAAAAAATGTAATAAATGTCCTCTCTTATTTCAATGTTGGGGTGGCTGCGCTCACTATAGAATGAAAAACAACATGAAAAATATTTGTAAGTATCAAAAATTTTACTTCAAAAAATATATAGAACTTATTTATGAAATCAATGTCCTCAGACACACAAATTCAAAGTTTATTATAATTTAAGTTAAATGAAACATTTTAAGATAGAACCAGCAAGTTCAGTATATCCAGGTCTCATTAGAAAAATAACATTAGCTGGTATGAATCCAAAATACCAATGGTTTTTCTCAGACGGAGCTTTTTCTCCTGACAGTATTGTCTCATCTACTACAAATTCTTGGACAAGTGAAGATTTTGTGGTTTTGGATGATGAGGGAATAATTGCATTCTTTTCAGCCAAATGGGTACGACCTTTAGATATTTTAAATAGTTTAAGAATTATACTCTTTGATGAAACCAAGAGTATTGCAGCAACTAAAGCTTTCTTTGAATACTTAGATTATTTATTTGCTGGTCGTGGATGTAATGCTTTAAACTGGATTGTCGCAGAAAAAAATGAACATGCTTATCAACTTTATGAAAGATTTATTAAAAAATACTGTGGTCATAGGGTTGGAAAAAGACATTATGGACAAAAAAGTTATACAGGAGAAATAAGTGATGTAATTCTCTATGAGATAACAAAAGAAGAATATTTTGATTGGAAAAAAAATGAAATATAGACAACAGTATGACTCTTCAGATTGTGGTGCTGCTTGCTTAGCAATGATAGCATCATATTATGGGGCTAATCTAAATATAGCAGAAGTACGCCATTTTGCAGGTACAGATTCGGAAGGAACAAATTTTCATGGAATGTTACAGGCGGCGAATCATTATGGATTAAAAGCTAGAGCTGTTGAAGGTGAAAATAAAAGTATAAATAAAAATTTACCAACTCCATTTATAGCACATATAAAAACAGAAAAAAATAATGAAAATGGAAATCATTATGTTGTCATACGAAAAATTTTTAATAATCAAATTCTTATTTTTGATCCTGACAAAGGAAAAAAAATAAAACTAGTGACCTATGAGAAGTTTTTTGAATACTGGACAGGTTACGCAATTTTCTGTGAACCCGACGTCGGATTTAAAAAGTCAGATAAAAAAGAAACCCTCTTGTTCAAGTTTATCCCGGTTTTTCTTCCTCATAAAAAACTGCTTGCGTTTTCTTTTTTAAGTTCAATTCTGATGCTTGCCTTCGGAATCATCACTTCCTTCTATTATAAATACATTTTCGACGAGGTGGTTTACTCAAAGGCCGCATTTTCTCTGCACACACTTTCTCTTGGAGTCCTGCTGGCAACCATAATCCAAAGCGCTGTGGGCTGCGTGCGTTCAATTTTGCTCAGTCATTTTTCTTTTAAAACAGATCTGCAGCTGAATTTCTCATATCTAAGCCATATTTTTAATCTGCCTTTATCTTTTTTTGAGAGCCGCAAGTCCGGAGAGATATTAAGCCGCCTCGGAGATTTGGACAAAATCAGACAGACCCTTTCAGAAGCGGCCCTGAGCGGAGTAATGGATGCGGTGATGCTTGTTGCAAGCGGACCGATTCTATTCGGAATAAGTGGCAGGCTTTTCGGAATCTCCTTCGCGACAGTACTGCTTGTTTCGGTTATCAGCATGATTTTCGCCAAAATCTACCGCTCATATTATTCCAGGACAATGAGCCAGAATGCTGATGTTCAGTCATATTTATACGAAAGTATAAACGGTGTTGCAACAGTAAAGGCCTTAAATGCTGAACAAATCGTAAACGAAGAATACGAAAAAAAGAAAATGATAGCTGTAAATACCAGCTGGACTCTTAACAAATACAGAATCTCCCAAAGCTTGATTACAGGTCTTATAAACGGAATAAGCGGTATTTTAGTTTACTGGATAGGCTGTTCTTCCATAATCGCAGGGACAATGAGCTTCGGAACCTTAATCACTTTTAATTCCCTGCTCGTGTATTTCACGGGTCCTCTGTTCCGCCTTGTGAACATTCAAAATTCCGTACAGGAGGCGCTGGTCGCGGCGGAACGTGTCGGAGAAATACTGGAGCTTGAAAAAGAGAAAGATGAAAGCCGCAGGTATTTAGTTCCGGAAAAAATTAACGGCCATATAAAGTTCGAGGATGTCACGTTCGCATACGGAAGCCGCCGGCCTGTTTATGAACATCTGAATCTTGAAATTGCAGCTGGAAACTGGACTGCTTTTGTAGGGCCTTCCGGATGCGGAAAATCAACTTTTGTCAAGCTAATCTTAAAGTTTTATGAAGCGCAGGAAGGTAAAATCTTTTTAGATGGAAATGACATCCGTGACATTGATTCAACATATTTAAGAAGCAGAATCGGCTACGTGCCACAGGACATCTTTTTATTCAGCGGAACGGTTGCAGAAAACATTAGTCTTCACAATCAGAATGCGGCGCCTGAAGAAATTATGGAGGCTGCAAAAAAAGCCGGTGCCGATGAGTTCATCCAGAAGCTTCCAAAGCGCTACGACACGGTTTTAGGAGAGCACGGCGGCGGACTCAGCGGCGGCGAGAGACAGCGGCTTGCCCTCGCCAGAGCGTTGCTTGGAAATCCAAGTTTCTTGATTCTGGACGAGGCCACAAGCTCCCTTGACACTGTAAGCGAGATGGAAATTCACAAGGTAATCAAGAGTCTTCGCAGCGAGAATATTTCAGTAATTCTGATTGCGCACCGGCTTACAACCGTCATGAACTGCGACAGAATTTTCGTGATGAAAGACGGGAAGATAACTCAACAGGGAACACATAAAGAACTCTTAGCGGAAGACGGACTTTATAAAGAAATGTGGTCGGAGGTAAATTCCTGATGTATTTGAAAACTTTTGACGACATGCAGAAGACCTCCGTGTTTTTCATGCTGAAACCCGCAAACGCAATATATGGATTTATTGTTGCTGTTTGTATCTCAACAGCAGCCATACTTGTTTGGGCTGTATTTGCCCCGACGGATGATGTCGTGAAAGGCGCTGTTCTGCTCCGTCCAAGCACGGCGGTTTCCAGCGTGAGATGCGTCGCAAGCGGACAGGTCTATTCAAAATATTTTCAGAATGATGACGAGGTTTCCAAAGGCGACCTGCTTTTCGCGCTTGACACGACAGTCTACAAGACAGAGCTGGACGCATATCAAAAAGAATTGCTTAAAAATTCAAGCGATGCTTCCATAAATGAAATACTCTTACAGACAATTGAAAGCGAATCTCTTCCTCAAATCAGCATTAATTCTGATGCGTATGTAAAGGCAAATTCCTATATCACAGAACTGCGCCGGTATCGGGCCATAATTGCTGATGTAAAGACAAAGCTGGAGCGTGAACAGAACAAGCCTCAGAGCCTTAGGGTTCCGCAGAATATCACAGACCTGCAAAGCCAGCTCAGGCAGAACGAGCTGGCCTTTGAGTCCTGGAAGAACAACCAGAAAATGGCAGCCCTTGATGCAGAAAAAGCTTTGGGATCCGCAAAAAACTCGATTTGGAGCCGTATCACAGAGCTTGAGCGCGCAATAAAGAATTCAACTATTTACGCCCCGATCAGCGGCAGAATAAGCGAGGTTGCAAGACTGAATGCCGGCGACTACATTCTTGCCGGCGAGGAGATTCTAAGAATCATTCCTCAGAATGACGGAAAGCTGAAGGCGGAAATCCATGTTGAACCGAGCCATGCCGCACGGATAAGCGCCGGAAATCCTGTAAAAATAAGGTTTCCGGGCCTGCCGCCGAGCCGCTACGG
>ERZ808286.23-NODE-23-length-130704-cov-9.914060_pt1 | contig 130704 bp, 97 predicted proteins | sample MGYA00521276_ERZ808286 | MGnify/ENA primary metagenome ERZ808286 (study PRJEB31516, sample SAMN03275607) | gut metagenome | biome: mammalia-associated habitat; material: feces | host: Papio cynocephalus | place: Kenya | collected 2012-08-01 ... | reverse complement strand
AAGCTGCTATATCAGCCTGTTGCTGGCCTCGGAACCCCTCTGATATAGCAGAAAGGTTATACCGCAGACGAAGGACAGCAACACTATTGTTTATCCTTCTTTAAGAAAAAACAGCACAACAAAGGCAGGAACAGGCGAAGACAAAGCAGACCGCCTTTAGCCGTTCGGTAAAGAATAGGTAAGTGAAAAACCGTTTTGCGACGATGACGAAAATATAGTGGAAAACATAGATTCCAAAAGTTGATGAACCAATCAGAGAGACGGCTTTTGAAGCGTACTTAAGTCTTCCTTTCCTCGGAACGAATAAAGCAAATATTCCTAGTATCATCAAGGTCAGAAAAGGCTGAGAATAATTATATCCGGCATTATAAACAACGTTCTTTTTGATTGAGATAAATAGACCGAAGAACATTGCGGCTGATATTCCGATTATGCCTCCGAGTATGAAGCCTAGTCGTTTTTCTAGGATATCCTTCTCCCGGAGATACACTATTCCGCCTAAAAGAAAATAGAAAAGAAAAATTTGATTTCCGAAAGGATCAAAACGGTAGAGAAGCCTGAGAAACTTCCGAAACAATGCAACGCTATGGTAGATTTCAATAAAATCAGCAAGAAGGCCAAAAAAATTAAGAAAGATTGTGAAAAAGAAAGCGGTCCAAAAAAGGATACAAAACACTTTCTTATCTTTATCCATAATTAGCTTTAGGACAGGGAACACAAGGTAAAGGGCAATAAGGTTGATTAAAAACCAGAGAACACCATTATACGGATTCCCTAAGGAAGTGTCGAAAAGCTGGGTGAAAAACAGGTTTGGGGTGATTTTCTCGCCGTTTTGATAGAGACCGGATAGAATTAAGACAGATGACCAGAACATGAGCAGAGCGAATAGCACAACACAGCGTTTCAAATGTTTCCTTGGATTGTAATGGCTTCTGAACCTAAGATAGCCATCCACAAACACGAAAATCGGTACAGGTTCACAAATGACCCGGAAACAATACTGAACCCTTCTTGACTGAACTGATTCCGGCCAGTCAGGAAGCATAAAATCGGGTTGCAATAGTGGAACATGCAGGCAAACGACGAAGAAAATAGCAATCCTCTTCCTGATATCAAGTCCTAGAGTTCTCTTATATGGGGTATTCGATTGAAATTGGGGGGGGGACTGGAGAACTCTCCGACTATTTCCCTTTTGCCTATCCATTATTCTTTTTTGCTTCCATCTTTTGCTTTTTGAGAGGAAATGTCTGCATTATTGACCTTTTGTTCGATTGTTCCTTTTTCATTTTTATCGGCGAGGAGCATAACTTCTTTCTTTTTCTTATATTCGATATTCCTTCCAATCGCCGCAAGAAGAAGCGAGGAGGCAAAGAAACCAAGGACAAGACCGACAGCCGCAACTAGGGTAGAGGAAATGTGGCCGGAGAGCGTTCCATAGTCAGCTTCCTTGATATAAATGGCCCTATTGTAATTCTTATAAAGGGTTCGGCTTGCATTTGTCGCAATCTGATATTCGTTAGAAAGTTCATCGTACCTCGTCTCGACTCGGCTCATATATTCTTCGCACCCTGTCTTCCATTCTAATGCCTTCTTTTTCTTTGCCGAATCTGTCGAATCCTTGTTTTCCTTATAAAAATTGATTGATGGGTAGAAACCTTCTAAGGCATCAGGAGTATCACTGACAAGAGTGTCTCCGTCTGTGTTTACTGTAATGGTATATCCGATTTTTTCTAAGGACTCGGTCAGTTCCTTAATCTGGGAAGAAAGGGCAGAGGCTTCCTCAGAAACCTCATTGATTTGCTTACTGATGCTATAATCCGGTTTCGAGATACTGGTCAATTGATTTAATAGGCTTTTCTGGACATTCAGCTTCTCTTGTAAGGCACTAAGGGAATCCTTATAGGATTTTCCAAGATAGATATATTTCTGCCTAAGCGCATCTTCGTCTCCGTCTTTGAAATTGATGTAGTAGTTGGCATAGAAGTCACCTTTCAGCTCATCCACCGAACTTGCGGTGGAGGAAAAGTCATTGCTTAGGGAAAGTAAAGAATTGTTTCCGCCTATCATAATGGAAGAATTGAATTCGTTTAATAATGTTTTATAGTTGTCAGACAGATTATTGCATAGAGTGACTAAAGACTGCGTGGTCTTCTCGAATGAACGGCTTTCCCTCGAAGCAAGATCTTCTTCTTTGTTCCTTTTGAAGGGAGTGGCCAACTTCCTGTTCTCGATTTTCGGAAGGAAGACATTGTTGATCTGGTAGTTTATCAAGGCTTCGATAAAGGACTTGGCAAGGGCTGAACTGCCAAAAGCCTGGACTTTTGTATTCAGGACAAAATCCGTCTTAGAGGAAGTGGTTCCTGTTTCGGTCGTTGTTTCAACCGCCGAAATCGACCTTGAACGGTAAATTCCATCAGCATCGAGCTTCTTAAAGGAATCTTCGCTTTCGATGATTGCTTTAATGTTGCTCGCCGAAATAAGATCACGTCCGTCAAAAGAACTGCCGTCGATGAATTCACTTGAATCTTTATTGAGAGGAAGGGAATAGGAAAGAGTCGAGGTAATATTCTCCCGGCGAGGATTAAGGACGAATTTCGCCCCTGTATATCCGGCTATGGCCCCGACTAAGGTGACACCGAGAATCCACCACTTAAAGACATTGACCTGGTGGATATAGGTCCCCCAGTTTAAATGCGGTCCTTCTCCCTTATTTTGCTCCTGCCTGATAATAATCTTTGTCTTTTCTTGTTCGCTTTTTTTGTTTTCCATGTTTTATTTTGCCCCATCCCGTTTGAATACTTTAATAAACGTTCTGCAGATTAATTTGAAGTCAAGCCAGAGGGAACGATGCTTGATGTAGTAAAGTTCCCTGTTGACCCGCTCGGTATAGTCGACATTGCTTCTTCCGTGGCATGCCCAGTAACTAGTCAGGCCGGGCCGGACGGAGAGAAGGATTCCTCTTGTCAGCCCATAGCGTTCCGATTCGATATGGATGATGGGGCGTGGACCGACAATGGACCTTTGTCCGACAAGAATGTTGAATAACTGAGGAAGCTCATCGAGGGAAGTCTTGCGGAGCACTTTTCCGACTTTTGTGATGCGGGGATCGTTATCGACTTTGAATTCCGTATAGAACTGTTTCAGCTGCTGGGCGTTAAGCTGCTCGGAAATCGGACGGGTATCCCATTTCCTTGTGCGGAACTTCAGCCTATAGAAAGGCTTTCCGTTTTTTCCTATCCGCTTATGCTTATAAAAGACAGGCCCTTTCGATGTGCATTTGACAACGAGGGCAAGAAGGAGAAGAAGGGGAGAGAAGACAAGGATGGCGAAAAGGGAAAGGAAAATATCGAAGAAGCGTTTGACAAAAGAATAGAACGGCTTCTTTCTTAGGTAAATCGTCGCATCGTTCGTTGCTTCGATTTTCTGCCTTTCCAGAGTCCTGTCGATGGCATCGAGGTCAATGTGGGGGTTTTCTTCCCTGTCCCTGTCAAAAGGATTATCCTTACTCATTTCACTTGCTCCGTTTTATCGAATGAGGAAACGTATTTTTCGATGATGTTGACCACGTTCCTCCTCGTTGAAAGATTATAGCGGGAATTATTCTTGACTTCAAAATCGTGCGACCTGTAGGGAAAGATGTAGCTTTGGCCGAAATTGACCAGGTTTTCTCTTGCATTAGGAAAAAGTGGATCGTTGTCGCTGGAAAGAATCAGATCGTCAGGACGGAAGAAGGGGATGGCAGAACTAAGCGGCGAAATGAAAATAATTCTTACCTGTCCGAGAAGATGATCCTGGCGGTATTTTCCGGCAAACGTCCCTCCAATAGAATCGGTGAGGAAAACAACGGTTTCAAAAGAGGAAAAGTCTATCTGGGAAAGATGGGTTTCAATAAATTGGAGTGACTGATTCTGAAAATCCTCAAACGGAGGTTCGGTTTCCACTTTAAAAGGTTCGTTATATTCAAGGCGGATGACCTGGTAGTCTTTTTCCCGCATGATTTTGCTTGGATAATAAAGAAGGGAGCGGTCACAGCTGTAGTGTCGCCCTGGGAATACTACGCATAGTTTAGACACAGAATAATCTCCTCATAATCAAAACAGGCATCATGCTTAATAGGATAAACAAAGGCGAGGCATTTATCAATAGGGCACTTCCTTCGTCAGGTGGGAAAACTTAATTACTTAAGACAAGGAAAAGACAGATATGCGTTTTCTGTCAATTTCATTGGCTTTTTGGCAAAACCTGTTAGGAAAAGAGAGAATGTTCCGATTGCTGATTTGTTTTTTCTACTAGAATTTTAGGTGACAGGGAAGCCCTCTATTGTTTGGACGGACAATATGGTATTCTCCCACTCTTTTAGGAAAAGGCTCCGTTTTCTTTCCGTTTTTCCCTGACCTAGGATAAAATAATAGAAGAGGAATCTCAAATGAACCAACGTTTCCGCTCTTCCGGTGTCGATCTTCCTTTATTCTCCCTCCCTGGAGACTATGGCATAGGCGCAAGGGGAAAAGAGGCAAAAAGATTTATTGATTTTCTTTCGGATTCCGGTTTTTCCTATTGGAGTAGGCTCCCCCTGAATCCGACCTCTTTTGGTGACTCTCCTTATTCCTGCTATGCCACTATCGGACTGAACCATTTCTTTATCGACCTCGACGATCTTCTGGAAAAGGACCTTCTGAAGAAACGGGACAGGAACGGAATCGACTTTGGCCATGATCCAAGAAAAATCGACTATCGGAAAATCTATGAAAGCCGGATTAAGCTTCTGAAGATTGCCTATAGCCGTTTCTGCCGGGGAGGAAGAGACTACCAGCGCGGATATATTTCCTTCCGGCGGAAAAGCCAGTTTAATGACTATGCCTCCTATAGGGTCCTAAAGGAAATCAATAAGGACTGCTCCTGGAAGGATTTCAAAGACGGATATAACACCTATTCCTCGGCGAAACTAAAAGCAGTGAGACGCAACTACCCAGGTCAGGTCGATTTTTATCTCTGGACGCAGTATATCTTCCTCCGGCAGTGGGATGAACTGAAAAAATATGCCGCCTCCAAAGGAATTTCGATTATCGGCGAAAGGCCAAGGTACGCCAATTATGACAGTGTGGATGTCTTCCGCCATCCAAAATGCTTTAAACTGGATTCTTCTCTTTCCAGGAAGGAAGTATGCGGTTATCCTCCGGATGTTTTTCATGAAAGAGGCCAGTCCTGGGGAAATCCTCAGTTCGACTTTGACCATCTTAAGCGGCATAATTTCAGCTTCTTTAAGACCCGGCTTGATTTCCTTCTCTCCCTGTACGACTATGTCCGCCTCGATCATTTCCGCGGATATTTCGAGACTTATACCCTAAAGCCGGAAAGCAAGGACGGAAGGGAAGGAGAATGGATTAAGTATCCGGATAAAGATAGGGTAGACCATTTTGTCTCCTCTCCGGAGAGAATCATCGCTGAGGATGTCGACTGCTGCACGGAGGACAGGCAGGAGACCATTGACCGTCTTTGCCTAAAGGACAGGCGGGTCTTAGAAAGGTCCCTTAGGGGAGAGAAGCTTAGCCGGAACCGTCCGGAGAATTACTCCTATTCCACTATCGCCTATTCCTCTACCCATGACTGTAAGCCTCTCCTTGGCTTTTTAAAGGAGGCGACAGGGGAAAGAAAAAAGAAAATCTTATCGACAATCAAGCAGAGGTGCCACCATTTTGGCATCGTTCTTCCTGATCAGCCTTCCGACAAGGATAGGGCAAAGGCGCTGCTAGAGGTAAACCTTGCCTCCATCAGCTCCCTATCGAGGATTCCAAGGCAGGACCTTCTCTTTCAGGGAAACGAGAGCCGGATCAATGTCCCTGGCACGGTCGGTGGGAACTGGACCTATCGGATTACAAAAGACGACTTATCGGAAGAATTCTCTAAGCGTCTTTATTTAAGGAACAAAAAGTTCGGACGCTGCGATTAATCCTTAGAAAGCAACTTTGAGCAAACTTCTAGTCTACATCATCGGTCAGATTGATACTTCCATCCTCGCAGACGATTTCTTCTGCCTGGACATGGTTGAAGGCGCCGTAGTCTAAGAATACCTTTTTAAACCTTTTCCTTGTCCCTTGGTAGGAAAGTGAGGAAAGGTTTTCGCAGTACTCAAACGCCTTCCTTCCTATTGTCTTTAAGGAAGAGGGGAGAATAAGGGAGCAAAGAGAAGAATAGGCAAAGGCCTCGTTCCCTATCGATTCAAGGGAGGAAGGCAGCGTTAGGGATTCTAGTGCTTCGTTTGCATAGAAGGCATAGGGAAGGATGTTTTTCACCCCGTTTGGGATTTGGGATCGGCTGTTTCCGTAGTAAAGGTTCTCTTTGGCATAATCAAGAAGGCAGTTTCCTTCCCTTTTGAAGTTAGAGTTTCCTTCTTCGAGGATGATTTCCCTGTCTGTCCTTGCAAAGGCCCCGCTTCCGATTGTCTTGACCGTCTTAGGAAGGGTAAGACTTTGTACCTGGCTAGTCTGGTAGAAGGCAAAATCTCCTATTTCCTCCACCTTGCTTCCTAGGGTGATGGTTTTCCTTGCGTCACAGCATTTCAGGACATTATCCGGAATGGAAGTCAGTCCTTCTCCAAAGTCGATGCTCTTCCTCCCACTGCACCACTGGAAGGCCCCGCTTCCAAGAAAAGTTACGCTGTCAGGAAGGATGACAGAGGAGAGCTTGTAGCAGTTACCGAAGGCGTTTGATCCGATGGAGGTGACTCCGTCAGGGATGACGATGGTTTTTAAAGACGTGCAGTAATAGAAAGCTTCATCGGCAATCGTTTTGACTTCGCCCGGAATGATACTTTTCCTACACCCATAATAGAGGATGCTTTTGTCCTTGCTGAGCAGGCAGTTTCCTTCTCCGCTGAAGCTAGTGTTCTGGCTGTCGACCGTGATACGAATTAATGCGGTGTCCCCGGTAAAGACATTCTTGCCGATTGTGCCTGTCGAAGCAGGGATATGGATGGAAAGAAGGGAGAAACAATTCGCGAAGGCGTAGTTTTCAATTCCCGTCACGGAGGAAGGAAGGTCAAGGCTTTCCAAAAGGGAGCAACCGAAGAACGAACTTTCTCCGATAATCAGAGTATCAGAAGGGAGTGAGGAGGCTTTGCATCCACTTACTACCTTTTTGCTTTCTTTCTCAAGGATGGTATTTCCATAGGAATAATACACGCTGTTCTCTTCTTCTACCTTCCTTTCCGTGACTCGTATGGTCCCCGTAAAAGCTCCTGTTCCAAGGAAAGTCAGTGAAGAAGGGAGTTCAATCCTTGTCAAAGACGAACAGTAAGAAAAGGCATCCTCATCGATTTCCTCAAGGGTGGACGGGAAGGAGAAATCAGAAAGACTATTGCATTTTTCAAATGCGCTCTGTCCGATGGAAATAAGGCCGTCCGGAAGAGATATGCTTTTTAGGTCATAGCATTTTTTGAATGCAGAGCTTTCGATTTGGGTCATTCCTTTTTCCCTGACGGCTTTGGAAAGGGAAAAGCAGCTTTCGAAACAATGCTCGGGAATAGAGGCAAGACTACCTGGCAGGGTAATCTCCTTTAAGGAAGTGCAGGAGAGAAAAACACTTCCACCAAGGAATGAAGTGTTAGAGGGAAAGACAATCTTTTTTAGCCCTTTGCAGTAGGCAAAGGCCATTTCCCCTATGCTGACTTCCTTTCCCTCAAAGGAAAGGGAAGTCAGGTTTCTAACTCCGTGAAAGGCATAATCAGGGATTTGCTTGATCGAGGAAGGAAGAAGCAAGTCACCGACTTCCTTGTTCGAAAAGTATAAATCGGCAAGGTTGCAGCAGGGATTAGAATCCTCGGAAAAAGAAAGGGAAAGCCAGGAGGACACATCTCCTGCATAATAAACAGTTTTTAGCTTACCATCGTTAAGGAAAGCTTCTTCTCCGATTTCCTTAAGTGACTTAGGAAGATGAATCTCTCTGAGGTTAGGGCAGGAACCAAAACAGGAGTCCCCAATGCTTTCTATCCCTTCCGGAAGGATGACCTTCTTCACTTTTTTGTTTCCATAAAACAAAGAAGAGGCTAGGGCGGTTACCTTTCGTCCGTCATAATAGGACGGAATTTCGACTACTCCGCTCCTCTCTTTCACGCCGGTTAAGGTAATTGTGCCGGAAGAATTGATTTTTCCTGAAAATCTGCTGCTTTCATAATGGGCGGTTAGAGTGACTTTTCCTTGGTAAGGGAAGGAATCCCCGGAGGTTTCGACTCTGGTCGCCCCTTTATACCAGCCGGAAAAATAGGCATCCCCCCTCTCTTCCCCGGTTTCGGGGATGGGTAAAGAATAGGGCCTATGGTACTCTAGGGTAAGAGTCTCCTTTTTTTCCGTGTAACCGAAATTATAATCGAGAATGACCTCGACTTCTTTCTTCTCCTCGCTTTGAGTGGCAGAAGGGACGGCTGCTGTGGACATAGAGAAATTAGAGCCTGTCTCTTTTTTTACCGAACAGGAGAAGAGGAGCATGGTGATAAGAAGAACAAGAGCCCGGTTTTCTTTCATCTGTCGAAATTATATTCGTTCCTCATTTTGCATTCAAGGAAAGGGGTTCTTTGGTCTCTTTCAGGAACGGAATCCTTCTTCCCCTCCTTTTTGTCTTATTCTGCCCTGAGATCGGGCAGAAAGAGAAAAAGCCTGTTCTTTTTCCATTTCATCGGTATAATGGAAAGAAAGGCAGGCGGAAAATGACAAAACAGAAAGAAAGCGTTCTCACACCAGGAAAACTCCTCGATGAAAAAGGGAACCTTAGAGAGGCAGGATATTCCACGGAATTAGTCAAGGAGTATGACCGGAAGGAGATTAAAGCCGGTAAAAGCAGAATCAAAGAATGGGACTACTATTATTTCGGGGATGAACAGTATGGCATCGCCCTTACTTTGGATGACAATAGCTATAGGGGACTTGTCAGTTTTTCCGTTCTTGACTTTACTGAAAAGAAATATCACAACCATTCTTCGATCTTCTTCTTTCCATTTGGAAAGACTGGCCTTCCTTGTACAAGCAAAGACGGTTCCGTCACAAAGAAAGGAAAAAACTATTCCTTCTCCTTTGTAAACCAAAGCGGAAGACGGCAGCTTATCGTTTCCTTTGAGACCAAGGAAGGATCTTTTTCCTGCGAAAGGAACCTGTGCCCGACAAGGGATCACTCCTTGGTCGTCGCCACGCCCTTTAAAAAAGACAGACATTTTTATTACAACCAGAAGATAAATCTGCTCAAGGGAGATGGTTTTTTCTCCTATAAAGGAAGGAGACATGACTTTAAGAACTGCTATGGTGTCCTTGACTGGGGGAGAGGAGTATGGACATACAGAAACACCTGGTACTGGTCCTCTTTATCCGGAGAGCAGGACGGGGTAAGAATAGGGTTCAACTTAGGCTATGGGTTCGGAGATACGTCAAAGGCAAGCGAAAATATCCTTTTCGTCAATAACCGATACTATAAGTTCACTGACGTGACCTTCTCTATTCCAAAAGACAGAAAAGGAAAGGAAGACTATCTCAAGACATGGGAGATTTTTTCTTCCAATAAGGATATAGAATTAAAGTTTGTCCCTGTCCTAGACCGGCATGACAAGGCAAGTGCCCTCTTTATTTCCCAGGATGCCCATCAGGTCTTTGGGCGTTTCTACGGCGTATTCCGTACCCCCGAGGGAAATATTAATCTTAAGGGCAGGCTCGGATTTGCCGAGAAGGTGAAAAACCGCTGGTAGCAAAACAAGATGGATTTCTCCTTACACCTGGAAAATCCGCCCTTATATTACTTTCCTCATCAAAACAATCTTATGAAATAAAATTTTTCCAACCTAGCAATTTGTAAGAAATAAAAAAAGACTTCCTGTCCGCTTTTTGGATAGAAAGTCTTTTTTCTTAATCTCTACTTTACTGTCGTGTACTGATTATAGATGGTCTTAGTTCCGTCCGTGGCCGAGAAGGGACAGACAGCTACATATTTCTTCGTGTTCCAGTTGCAGAGAGCAAAGGTCAGAGTAATCTGCTTATTTTCCCTGTCCTTAAGGAATTCAACCTGGGAATAGCCGCCTTTATAAATGTTGATGCCGTTTTCGTTATTGCTGTAAGCAGCCTCGTCTTTGAAAATAACCGCTTTATTCTGACCATCCGTGTAATAGTAAACGGAGAGGGAGTATAGCTGCCTAGTAAAGTCGGAAAGCCTATTGGTCTTGCTGATTTCCTCAAAGGTCTTGCCTGTGATGACATTGGGCCTTGGAACATCGTTCCCTGTGGAAGTGATTCCCTTGATTGTACAGTCGTTGAGGCTGGCCTGGCCAAGACAGACACTTGAATCTTTTGTATAGTGTTCCTTTGTTCCTTCAATGACGATTTCATCCCCATAGTTGATATTCCAGCCATCTAATGCATCAGTCGTAAACTGGCAGGCGATGATTCCGCTATCATCAGTGAGATAGAAACCATTCTTATTGAGAATCTTTGCCGAAACGATACCTTTGACTTTGACGGAATCTCCGTCTTTTGCACTCCTTGCGTCGGAGACTTTCTTTGAACCGACAGTCACATCGACAAAAGTGATATCCTTGGTGAAGGATTCCGTTGATTCTTTGTAGGTAACGGTGATAGTCAATGTGGTTTTCGCCCCGTCTGCGGCATCTTTTTTGACATGGAAGAACGTCTTTCCCTCTTTTTCCTCAAAGGTGGCGACTTGGCCGTTGCTGGAAGAATAGGTGATACTTGCTCCATTTATGCCAAGCAGACTATCACTAAAGGAGGTCAGCCTTTCTAAAGTGGTTTCCCCTGCATAGGACGACCTGAACTGTTCACTTGCGTAATAGTCATTGACGAATTGCGGAACATCCGCTTCCGGCCTTACATAGTTATTGAGGATGGATGCGGAAATAGGAGTCAGACGGTAGTTGCATCCGCTTTTTGTGGATTTGCAGTTGGTGACACCGAAATAGATGTCGGAAACCTTATCGACATAAGAGTCAAGCCAGGCATAATCGCTTCCGTTGTTCCTCGTATAGACATAGCTTCCGGTTTTCTGATCGAGATCATCAATATAGTAGTTGACATAGCCGGCACCTTCGGCTTTTTTGATTACTGCCTTGGCGTGATAGATGCTTCCGGTAATGTTCTTGTCTTTGACATCGGTTTCGATAATCTTCTTCCTTGTCGTCTCTTCGATGGCGTCTTTCGGAAAGTCACTGGTTTTCTGGTCGTTTTGGATGACTGCGGCATTTGTGAGCTGAATCGCACCCTGATAGCCAAACTGGTTGGCATAGCTTTCTTCTTTTTGCGAAATGAAATGGTCGACTTCGCCGACAATGGTGACTGTGTTTCCTTCCTTGGCACGGATGGCTATGGCACCGCCATAGATATAAATCGATCCGGTCTTATCGACAAGGTAGACTCCGTTAGGATTGTTCTTCTGCCCTAATAGCCTAGTGGCAATGATTCCAGTGACCTTAGCCTTAGTTCCGACAGCGGCATTCCGTGCCTCGGCAATCGTCCTAGACTGATATTCGCTTTCGTCGACAGGGGTATGGGTGGAATCAAAATGAAGGAGCTTTGTCGTTGTTCCTTTCGGACCCATTTCCGGAGTTCCCTTATAGGTGTGGACTGCGCCTTTAAGATAGACGGTATCTCCGACAAGAGGAGTATCGGAAAGCTGATCAAAATACGTCGTGCCATCGGCACCCCGGACTCCGTAGACATAGAGCTCTTTGCTGCTGTCGCTGACATCCGTAATGTACCTTTCGCCATAGGCATAGTTGCTGATGGATTTGACAATGCCTTGGATGACATATTCGCTAGAAGCCTCTTCGCCTGTTGCGTTTGCAAAATCAATCCTTTCGGAAACGGAATAGATGGTATCGGTAATTCCCTCTACGCTAGGACGCGAGACAGATGGAGTGGTATCAGAGGGAGAGGAAGGCTTTTCTGTCGGAGACTCACTTGGACGTTCACTTTCACTTGCTGCAGGGGTAGGAGCAGCTTCAGAAGTTGATGCGGATGGAATTCCCGAAGTCTCACCACATCCAGCAAGAGATAAGGAAGCAAGAAGGACGACGAACAGTAAACTGCGACGCAACTTGTATTCTTTCATTAGTTTTACCTCGCCACTAGTTTACTGGATAAAATGGACAAAAAGAATAGTTTTTGTCCAAAATCAAAATATTTTTCCGGCTCACTAACACTTGGAATTATGCAAAGAAATAAAGAAAAACAACTTTATATCATTAATAAAATACGCATATTGTTTAAGATGAAATGTATTTCAAAGAAGTATTTTTAAATGAACAAATTCAATTGTTTTGTCTAATTATATATTTTCTGTGAAAAATGTTCAATACTGGACAGAAAAAGATATTCTGTCCATTGTAATGTAAGCCCTTTACTATTTACTGAAAAAGCGATATAAAAATATCAGCCGAAAAAAAGAAAAAGGAGGAGATTATGGGCTTATTTTCAGGAAAGACTGTCTTGATTACTGGTGCAGGCAGAGCTGTCTTGCAGGATGGGAACTGCGGTTCGATTGGATACGGAATTGCAACCGCTTTTGCAAAGGAAGGGGCAAATCTCGTCCTTACCGGACGGAATAAAGAAAAGCTGGAAAGTGCTAAAAATGAACTGGAAAGCAGCTATGGCATAAAGGTTCTCGCTCTTCAGGCGGATATCAGTGAAAAGAACGATAACGAACAGGTTGTCTCCTCAGTCATGGAAAACATCAAAACGACGTTCGGCCGTCTTGATGTCCTGGTTAATAATGCACAGGCTTCGGCTAGTGGTGTTCCGTTGAAGGATAACTCCACTGAGCAATTTAATCTTGCCCTTTATTCCGGACTCTATGCGACTTTCTACTATAGGAAACACGCCTATCCTCTTCTTAGAGAGACAAAAGGGAGTGTGATTAACTTTGCTTCCGGAGCCGGTCTTTTCGGCAACTATGGCCAATGCGCCTATGCAGCCGCTAAGGAAGGAATCCGCGGTCTTAGCCGTGTTGCTGCAACGGAGTGGGCCAAGGATGGTATTAATGTTAACGTTATCTGTCCCCTTGCCTGGACAAGCCAATTAGAGAAGTTCAAGAATGCCTATCCGGACGCCTTCAAGGCGAACGTCCATATCCCGCCAAGGGGACATTTCGGCGATGCGGAAAAAGAAATCGGACGGGTCTGTGTCAGGATTTCAACCCCGGATTTCAAGTATAGGACTGGAGAAACGATTACTTTGGAGGGAGGCAGGGGACTTCGTCCATGATTTTCAATTTACCTGAATCCTCTTGCAACATAATCTGCTAAAATAGTTCGCAGCAAGGTGTTGCTTTCCTTGCCGCCGATGAAAAGGAGGATTTGCACAATGAGGCAAAGACTAAGAGCAAGGCGTGAGCCGCTGAAGTATGTTCAGGGAAGAGATGCCCTTTATAAGTTCTTCGACGAGAGGCATTATAGGGGGAAGCGTTGGCTTTTTGTCTGCTCGAAGAGCGGATACAAAGCAGCCCACGACAAGCTTGAAAAGAGCTTTGAGGGAAAAGAAGACTATCGCCGCTATGAGGTTTTCGGTGGAATCTCCTCGGTTTCCGAAATTAAAAAGAGGGAAGCCATCGTCAAGGAAGACAAAATTGATACCGTCGTCGCCGTCGGCGGCGGAAGTGCTGTCGATACTGCAAAGGCTACGGCCTATTATAGGGGAAAGCACATTGTCATCGTTCCTACGGTTGCCGCCACGGATGCTCCGTGCACCGGACTTTCCGTCATTTATAACGATGATGGATCCTTTAACCAGTATCTCTTTTATCCGACTAACCCGGATGCCGTTATTGTCGACTGCAATATTATCGCTAATGCACCGGTGAAGTTCTTAATCGCCGGTATGGGCGATGCACTTGGCACTTATTTCGAAGGACGTGCTTCCATCCGTACGGAATCCGCATCCCTTGAGGGAACCGGAATCACCCGTGCCGGCAGGGCACTTGCTAAGCTCTGCTATGAGACTCTCCGTGAATATGGTGCACAGGCTGTTGAAGCATGTAAGGAACATGTCGTCACCCCTGCCTTAGAGAATATCTGCGAAGCCAATGTCTATCTTTCCGGCGTCGGTGCCGACAACGTCAACTGCGCTGCCGCCCATTCCTTCTATAATGGTGTCACTTCCTTAGGCATCAAGCATGCCGACCATGGCTGCTGTGTTGCCTTCGGTACTCTTGTCCAGCTTATCCTTGAAGGAGCGACTAAGGAAGAGTTCAATGATGTCCAGGGCTTCTGCCGTGAAGTCGGGCTTCCGATTACTCTTGCCGAACTTGGTGTCACGACCGATGAGCAGATCAAGACGATCAGCAAGAACGCCTGCGTCAAGGGAGAGACCATTCATAATCTTGCCGGAGACGTGCAGCCTGTCGAGCTCTTTGATGCCATCAAACATGCCGATGCTCTTGGCCGTCTTGTCTTAGGAAAGTAAGCAAACCTGTTTCCATTAGCCTCCGGAGAATTCCGGAGGCTATTTTTAATGTATCTATTTTCTTATCGAAAAGGTAAAATAAGAGCAAAAATAGGAGGGTGTTTTCATCATGTTAAGTAAGGATCAGCGGGAGAGACTTTCCCTTCTCCATTCCAGGGGAAACGGTGAGTTTAAAAGAAAAGAGGAAATTCAGGCCTTGGAAGATAACTTCTGGGATACTTCCATGGCTTACGAGTGGCTGAACAAGAAAAAGGAAGACCCAATGGCTTCCCTTGAGGACTTCCATAAGGCCTATGATTTAGCCCGCTCTAAGGCTGCTGTTTTGCCTACTGACCGCTATGATTTAGGTAGCAACAATGCCAAGCCGAACAGAAAGGCACGGAGAGCGGAAAAAAAGCAAAAGAAGCAGAAGTAAAGGAAAAGGGCTCCCCTGGCAGGAGTCCTTTTCCGGCAGATTGATATTATCTTTTAGATTCCGTACTGGGAGATAGTGAACTTATAGTAGTCGATATTGACTCCGACTGTAGGAAAGTGGAAGGCGAAGAGATGGTCGCCCTTTTCTAGGTGCTGAGTCGCTATCTTTACTTCCTTCCAGTTGAACCAGTCGTTGCTTCCATCTTCCGCACGGCCGAGAGTAAGACTTGGATCGACGAAGGAAAGCTCCGCTCCGTCCCTATAGATTTTATAGTATTCAGAGACATTGTAGGGTTCGTATTTGGAAAGAGCCAAGGTGATATCGACGCTTGCTTTGTCCTGCCTATAGAAGGGGAATTCGATGAATCCGTTCTGGATGTGACCAAGGGACTTCCCTCTGCTGCTGTGGGAATCGGATTCGACTCTTCCGGCGGCTCCGGCGGCATCAAAGTTCAGATTGAGGTAGGGAAGATCTTCCCCTTCCTACACGTATTCCCCGTCACCGTCGATGTTCCTCAGATCATTATATCCGCTGACAGCGAAGGTAAAGCAGTCGGTGTTCGGGAAGCAGTTCTCTTTTAGGGCCTCGATGGAAAGAACATGGTCTCCCGCCTCAAACTCCTTCTTGATGATGGATACGTTTTTCCAGTTCCAATACTGATTGCTATCGGTATGGCCGAAGGAAGAGTAGCCGGTCTTGATTTCCTCGTCGTCCAGCCGGATTTCCAGATTGTCATCTAAGGAGAAGGTATCCTCATACTTTGCCCTGACGGCAGAAATATTGATGGTGCACTTGCTCAGGTTGCTAAAGGAAAGACTGAAGATTGTCCCTTTTGCAACGTTGCCGATGGATTTTCCACCGCTGGTGAGACTTGCTGCATCACCGGTCGGCGACTCGACCTTATAGGACCCGCTGGCCACCTTGATTTCCTCTGCTTCCCTGACAAAGGTTCCGTTTGTCTTTATCTGAAGCCCTTTTTCGTCTGTCTTTCCATAATAGGAAGTCTCAAGGAGGAAGGCATCGAGGTTGATTCCGGATCCAATGGCGGTATAGGTGAAGGTATGGAAGCCTTTGGAGAGTTTCCTTTCAGTCAGAGGAACGTTCTTCCAGTTCCAGTACTGGTTTCCCTCTGTGCCGCCGAAACTGTTGTAACCATTGCTGTTAACGACCTGTCCGTCCATCCTGAACTGGATATTCGAGTCGACATCATAGGCACTGGGATCGGCCCTGCGTGCATAAGGCTTTACATAGGCATCATCCTTTAGGCAGAAGGAAAAACTGAAGACCGAACCGGCACCGATTCCTCCGATGGATTTTCCGTTGTAGGCGTCTGTCGCATCTTCAATCAGGCTTTCCTTTGTTTTTCCTGCTGCGGCAAGATCTTCGCGGACAACCCATTGGTCAAGATTTAGCTTTTCTACATCGACAATCGTCGTCCCATCCTGGCTGATCTGTACATATTTATCCGTATCATTGAAATCGGTAACTTCAAAGGATAGGCAGTCAAAGTTAGGAAGAGAGTTGATAACATCGATAGTAAAGGTATAGTCTCCCTGAGTAAGTAGCCTATCGCCAAGAACAATGCTCTGCCAGGGCCAGTAATCGGTCTGGGAACTATGGCCGCCAAAGACCGCACCGGTCTTAAGAACATCCTGGTTCACGGAAAACTTAACATTGCTATCCAAATTGAAACCCTCTTCGTAGTTTGCCCTGATGCCGGTGATTTTCACCCGTGCACTGCCCTCCGCCTTGAAGGGGAAGGAGAGGGTTGTACCGGCAGTAAGACCGCGGATGCACTTTCCACCGCTTGTCTTATCCTTTGCCTCGCCGGTAGGTTCCTCGATAATTCCAAGGGAAGTTAAATCAGGACGGAGAGTCGCATGGGAAAAATCCAAGTCCTCCGCCTCGACTGTGTATGTCTTGTTTTCGCTGATCCGGAAGTTATAGCTATCTACTACTGTAATTTCCTTTTCTGCCTTTTTCTCCGGATTGGCATGGGAAGAGGCAACAATCTTTCCTTTTCCGACCTTCAGACCGGTAACTACGCCATTTTCGACTTTCAAGACATCCTCATTCTCGCTTGTCCAGATGACTGCGGTATCCTCACTGTTTTCGACTAAGGCAGTCAGTGTGATGCTCTTTCCGAGGACAACCTGATCATCGCCGGAAAGAGTGACGATGATTTCCTTGACCGCGGGAGAGGTGGATTCACTTTCAGAGGGTGTGGGGGAAACCGAAGGCTCTTTTGAAGGGGTCTCACTCGGAGTGACAGTCGGCTTATCCTCCGTAGGTTTATTTTCGGTAGGCTTTGTATCAGACGGCTTTTCGGTTGTTCTCTCGCTTGGCTTGCTCTCACTCACGGATGGCATGCCGGTATCCGACGGGGTAATGGAAGAATCTTCCTTTCCGCACCCGGAGAGGGAAAGGAGCCTCATCAGAGAAAGAATTGACAGCTTTCGGAATTTGTTTTTCATTGTATCCTCCTGTTTCCAAACAGTTGTATAGCTATATTGAGCGAGAATGAAATCGCTTTCAATCTAAATTCCGTAAACTTTTGTTTTGAAAGCAAAATCTAACTGCAGATGGTATCTGATGAACAGAAATAGACAAAACTGTTGATTCTGTCCGACAACAGTGCTTAAACTAGGTAGGTTTTAAGATTTCGAAGCCAAAAAGCAAGATTATTGGAAAATGATTGTAAGCACTTTTATCCCTTGCAATAATGACAACGCTTTCATTCCAACGGGAGTGAAAGAAAGGAGAAAAATATGAAAAATAAAAAAGCGAAGATCCTGTCTCTTCTTGCCTTCTTATCCGTGTTTGGAATGAGCGCATGCGGACAAACGGAAACGTCAGGTTCCGGAAACGAAACAGCGAAGACATCGGAAAAAGAAGGCGGATTCAGCTTCCAACCGATCCGTCCGGCAAGCGAAGAACCTAGCGCGTCTCCTTCCGCCTCTGAGGAAGTCAGTCTGAATGTCGAGGTTCTTGCGACGGTTGACAAAGACGGAGAATATACGGTCGAAGCAGAAGACTGCGACACTAGCGGCTGCACTCTCCAGGAAGGATGCGGAGGATTCTATGAATCTCCATCCACCCCGACTAGCGGAGGGGAGTGCATTGCCTGCATTGCTGCCCCGAGCATCCTTGCCTTCAAGTTTGAGGCGAAACAGGACTGCGACATCGAATTCCATACCTTCTCGGCCAAATACGAAAATCCCTGGAGTCTGGATGATAATGTCTCTTACTATCTTGACGAAGAGAGCGATACGCCTTTTGTCACGAATTATCAGGAGTTTGGCAGAGCCGACGGTAACGACTGGTACAACTGGAAGGATGTGACCATCGGTACCAAACGGGTGACGAAAGGCGTCCATCAGTTCAATATTTCGGTAAAAGGTGCTTTCCCGAACACGGACTGCTTCAAGCTGATTGTTTCCAATTTCGGAACAGAAGCCGCCGCCTAGTTTCTTCCGGCATAGAATCCTGGACCAATCTTATGCACTATGACCTTTTTCGGAAAGAAAGGACAACTTTTGAATGAAACGAACTACCGCGATTATCAATATTTCTACTATCCTTATGCTGGCCGGCATCCTTGGGACTGCTAACGGCGTGGCAAGGAAGTATGCTGGGACGATTGATCTCTATCTTTCCTCTTCTCAGACAGATTATGATTCCGAGGAGGCAAAGGAAGCCTTGACGAAAGGCAAAGCCTTGGCTCAGGAAATCGTCGAAGACGGAGCAGTTCTTCTCAAGAATACCAACAATGTTCTTCCCCTTACGAATCCTAAGGTGAATATCTTTGGCTGGGGCGGAAGTGACAACGGCTTCATGTATCAGGGAGGCGGAAGCTCAGAAGGCGGATACTCTGCCGATAAGATTACCTTCTATAATGCTTTCAAGCAGAATGGATTTACCATCAATCCGGAGCTGGAAAAGGCTTATAATAGCCTTCCATATCATCGTGAAGGTGCTCCTACCAGGATCAGTTCTCAACCTATTACCGTCTTTATGAACCGGATGCAAGCTTCTATACAAAAGAAAGAATGGAGCAGGCAAGAGAATTCTCTGATACTGCGATTATGGTTTTCTCCCGCCGTGCCACGGAAGGAGACGATCTTCCGAAAGTCCAGTATAACGAGAAAGGAGACCAGGTTTCCGATAGAAACTATCTTTCTCTTTCCGATAAGGAAGCTGTCAGGGTCAAATATGTAACCGACTATTTTGATAAAGTTATCTGCATTTTCAATACCTCCGCTCCTAGGGAAATGGGATTCCTCGACTATGATGGAATCGACTCCGCCCTCTATGTCGGATATCCGGGCTATTATGGGACGAGCTCTATTGTCAAGGTCCTTGCCGGTGTCACGACTCCTAGTGGACATAGGGTTGACACGAGTGCCTATAGTCTCGACTCTGCTCCGAGCTATGTCAATACCGGAAACGAGGAGACGCATAACTATTCCGGCCGTGCAGGACGGTATACCGACTATGCCGAAGACATTTATATCGGTTATAAGTGGTACGAGACTGCCGACGAAGAAGGGCTTTATGACAATCTGGTCATGGATTCCTATGGCCATAAGAAACACGGCTATGATGCTATCGTCCAGTATCCGTTCGGTTTCGGCCTTAGCTATACGACTTTCTCTTGGACGCTAGACTCCATAACTAAGGATGGAAAGATCCTAAATGGAAATGAGACCCTATCCAAGGACGATACTCTAACCTTCAAGGTCTGGGTGGAGAATACCGGGAACTTTTCCGGACGCGATGTTGTTCAGCTTTATTTCAATCCGCCTTATACGAAAGGGGGAATTGAGAAAGCGTCACAGAACTTGATTGACTTCCAGAAGACTAGCGTGCTTGAACCGGGAAAAGGCGAAGAACTGACCCTTACTGCCCGTGTTGCCGATTTGGCAAGCTACGACACCTACGACAAAAACAACAACGGCTTTATGGGCTATGAAGTCGAAGAGGGAAAATATACCGATTCCCACACGGTCAAGGATGAAAAAGAGGCAAGCTTTTCGAAAACATTCAACGTTCCCTCCGGAGGTTTCCTTTACGATAAGGACCCCGATACCGGAAGCGAAGTGAAGAATCGTTTCACTACCTATACCAATGAGGTAAGTAAAGCTTCTTCCGCCATTGACGAACCGCAGGCCACTTATGCAATCAGCATTGAAGGAAACGACTCTAATCCGGACTATAACCAGGGAATCACTTATCTTACCCGTGCTGATTTCGAGGGAACCTTCCCCAAGCATACGGAAACCCGTACTAGGAGCAAGGCTAGGTATGATAACTCCTTCAAGGTACATGCACCTTTCGTCAACGAAAATGATGTAAGGCCCGTCACCGGATCCAAATCGACTAATCTTACCCTTAACGATGTCAAGGGGCTTCCCTATGATGATCCCAAATGGGATCAGCTGATTCAACAGCTGACTGTCGAAGAGCTCGGCAACCTTTCTGGGCATGGCGGATTTGGAACAATTGCCATCGATTCCATCGGTAAGCCGAAGACGACCGATAGCGACGGCGGTACCGGTTTCACCTCTTCCATTGCCTCCGGAGATGGCGGCCATGCCACGAAGTACCCCGCAGCCAACACTCTCGCCCAGTCCTGGGACTGGAAAAAAGCCTATAAGTGGGGCAATGCCATAGGCGAAGAAGGTAAGGCACTGAACATTCAGGGCTGGTATGCCCCTGGCTGCAACGTCCATCGCTCTCCCTTAGGCGGACGTAACTTCGAGTATTTCTCCGAGGACGGAAGAAGGTGCGGAGTCTTTGTCGGATACACTGTCAAAGGATGCACCAAAAACGGTGTCTATGCCTACAGGAAGCACTTTGCCGGAAACGATTCCGATGCGGGACGTAACGGTCAGTATAAGTGGATGACGGAACAGTCGTTACGCGAAATCTGGGCTAAACCCGCTGAGCTTGCCGTCAAGATCGGCAAAGCCAATGCCGCCATGGTCTCTGTCGACCGTATCGGTTCGGTCCGTGCCACCGGTTCCTATGCCTTGCTTACTTCCCTTCTCCGCGACGAATGGGGATTCCGGGGCTCAACGATTACTGACTATTACCAGGCCGGAAACGTCAACGACAGGGACGAAGGCATCCGTGCCGGAAACGATTTAGCCCTTCATCCATCCGGCTCCTATAAGCTTTTTGACGATATTACTTCCCCTACATCGGTAATTGCCTTGCAGAAAGCAGCCCACAATATCCTCTTTACCTACATTGATACCATCCACCGGACGGAGACGGCTACCGGTATTGATAGGAGCATTAACACCGGTAAACGTCAAAACACCAATGACGGTACGTGGTGGCGGCCTACCCTCTATTCCATCGATGCCGTTGTCGGAGTCGGACTTCTTGCCTGGGCGGGTATCTCCATATTCCTGACCTGGTTTAAGAAACCGAAGGAACAGAACTAGGAGACTCACGATGAACGAACAGAAAAAAGTCGGAATATTCGAATCTGCCGCTTTCCTTTCCGGTATCCTCTCCTTTGCCATGCTCTTCCTTCCTGCCTTCTGGGAAAAAGGAAAGGATTCCATCCCTCTAAGGGAAAGGATCTTCGGTAATGACCGCATCCCTTTTAACGGAATTCTTTTCTTTGCCTTCCTTCTCCTCCTTCTTGCCCTCTTATGCTCTCTAACGCTTTCTCTCTTCTCCTTCCTAAACCGTTTCTTCAATGAAAAGACAGTGACGGCCCTTGGCATCTCTTCCGGTGTATTCTTCCTTGTCTCTGCTATTGTCCTTGCCTTAGGCATCATTCTGACAGGACTGAATAAGGAAAACTCCGAACTCGGCCTTGTCCAGGGAAACTGGGGAATCGGAATCGGAAACATTCTTACTCCTCTGTTTGGGTTTGCTGCTTTTTGCCTCTCTTATCCTGCCGCTTTGATTATTCCTCACCACCTCGATATCAAAGATAAGGAACAGAAGGTTAAGGCCTAGCTTATTTCTTCTTCCTATGGGCCAGAAACCCTGTCCCATAGGAGAAGTTTTTCCGTTTTCCGACCTTAGTGAATTCTAAGAGATGGATGACATTGGAGATAGAAAGGGAGCGACTATACACGTAGGGTGATTTTCCTCCTCTTTTCTGTTAAAACCGAGAAAGGAATGACTTCCATGATTTATATAGGAATTGTCGAGGATGAGGCTTGCGATCGGGAGGTGCTTGAAAAATATTTTGCCGACTTCCGGAAAGAAATCGGAGAGGGAAGGAACCTCTCCTTCTTTTCGAGCGGAGAATCTTTCCTGAATTCCTTTTCCTATGGAAAATACGATCTGATTCTTATGGATATCGAGCTAGGAAACAGGAACGGAAGGAAAACAAGCGAATATATCCGGAAAATCGATTCCGATGTCATTCTTGTCTTTAGGACGAACCTTGCCCAGTATGCCATTGACGGATATAAGGTTAAGGCAAGCGACTATATTGTCAAACCGATTTCCTATTGGGATTTTAAGACCCGCAGGAAAAACATCGTTGATTCTATCCTCTCCAAGAATAAGGAAAAGGTCCTGATTTCCGAAAACGATAAAAAGGTTGTTCTCTTCCTTAAGGATATCTATTACATCGAAGTGAAGAACCATCTGCTTGTTTATCATACAAATAAAGGGGAGTTCCGGACCTACGGCTCACTTAAGTCGGTCGTCAACGAAAGGCCGAAAAATGGATTCGCCCTGTGCAATTCCTGCTTCCTAGTCAATCTCAGCTATGTCGAGAGCGTCGAAGGATATTCCTGCATTGTCCATGGCACAGACCTTCTGATTTCCCATCCTAAACGGAAGGGGTTCCTTGATGCACTTAGCCGGTTTCTGGGGGCATCATGAACTTCTATCCTATTTCCTCTCTCTTCTTTTACCGTGCGATTTTCAGGGCGTGGCTCCTTTTCGGTGAGGCCCTTTTTCTCTTCCGCCTGAAAAAGAAGCGGAATTTTCTTCTCCGGACGTCTCTTTCCTATCTGATCTGCTTTGGTTTTGCCTTTGCCTTTCCTATCCCTACCGGGAATTCCTTCTACACCAGGTGTAGGTTCTTCTGCAGGTTCTTTTTGACCTATGGGCTTACCTTTTTCCGTTACCGCTGTGGCTGGCGCCATCTTCTTTTTTCTGCCATCTGCGGATATACGACCGAACACATCGCCTACGAGACCTATTTTGCCATTGCGAACTTTGCCGGAATCCTCGGCTATGGCAACCAGGGGCTTTATTCCAACGATACGATTTCGATTTTTACCGGTCCCCTTGATGTACTGACCTATTTCTGTTCCTTTTTTATTGTCTTCTATCTCGTCTTTCTCTGTTTTGCCAACCGGATGAACAACAGGGAAAGCAGGGATCTGAACAATTCCTTTTCCGCACTGGCTATCTCTTCCCTCTTCCTTCTGATTGACATTGTCATCAACTCTCTTGTCTCTTATTACGGAACAATCCACTACGACACGATGTTTAGGGGATTTATCGCCTTAGTCAACGCCCTTTGCTGCCTTGTTGCCCTTAGGTTCGCCTTTCAACTCTGCTATAAGGCATCTTTACAGAAGAACCTTGCCATCATCGAAGAGCTCCGCAAAGAGGAAAAGAACCAGTATGAGCTGACAAAGGAGACAATTGATCTTATCAATATCAAATGCCACGACAGGAAACATCAGCTGAGAGGAATCGCCAAAAAGGAACAGATGTCCCCAAAGACCATTCAAGACAGGGAGAGCCTCATTCAGATTTACGATTCTTCCATCAAGACCGATAATCCGGTCCTGGATGTCATCCTGACCGAGAAGTCCCTTTTCTGCAACAAGCGGGAAATCAAGTTTTCCTGTATCGCCGATGGTTCACTGCTGAATTTTAGGAGCGAGGAAGACCTTTATTCCCTTTTTGGAAATATTATCGACAATGCCATCGAGGCGGTTAAGGATCTTCCTCTCGGACAGCGGATTATCTCCTTGAAAATCGTTTCACACGGAAACAGGGTGTCTATCAGCGAGAAGAATTCCTTTTCCGGAAAGCTCCGCTATTCTAACGGCATGCCGATAACCAGTAAGAACGATTCCCGCTACCATGGCTTTGGTCTAAAAAGCATCAAGATGGTTGTAGAGAAATACAAGGGGACCTTCACAATCTCGGATAAGGACAATCTCTTTACTCTCTCCCTCCTGCTTTTCCCGGAGAAAACAAGCTAAGAACAGGAGAAGGATAAATAGCAGGGCTCCTGACTCCCAGGGGCAGGATGATTCGAAAGTCGTATGCTGAGACAAAAACCGGAAAGAGTGAAAAAGGCTTTTTCCTAGTGGCCACCATCAGGAAAACAGTGATGGTGCCGTAGTCTGAAAGAAAACAAGAAAGCAGACTGTTTGCCCTTTGCAAAAGCAAAGCAAGGAAAAAGGCCGCGGTGAACGGCCTTTTTCTCTGCTCAGTCTTTTGGTCAGGCAGCAAGATAGCTTCTGTTCTTGCTGGTTAGGTATCCGCCGCCGAAGAGAAGAAGAAGGGAAGCGGTGTAGAGGAGTGTCTCAAAGAGCTTAGCAAGGGAGAATCCGTTATGGTTGATAAGGCTCATGATCCTGACGACGAAGTAGGACACGATGACAAAGGCGGCATAGACGAGATTGGAGAAGGAGAAGACGATGCCAAGAAGCTTGCTGTGGACAAAGAGGAAGGTGAACCCGCAGGCGATGATGAGAAGATAGAAGAGTCTGGCAAGAGAAGTGATGATGCTGTTTGCCCTATCGCTTCCGAAATTCAGGGAGTAGGAACCGACGACAATCAGAATCAGAAGCGAAGGGGCAATGGCACGGATTGTTCCTTGGCATCCCTTGGCTCCGAAGAGGAAGAAGAAGTAGAAACCGATTAAGAGAAGCAGGATAAATATCTCGATGATGAACTTCCTAAGTGAATTGATGTCCTTTCCGATGGATGGGACTCCGCAGGAAAGAAGATAGTAGACAATGAGGGTGATTCCGGAGATAAGGAACCTAATGTGAGAAAGCGACCTTTTTGTTTTCTGTGTACTCATGAGATAGAAATACCTTTCTTTTCCATTTTAGCCGATTCTCTTTTTGTAAGGAAGCGGATTATCCAAAGAAGGGAAGAGTCAAAGAGAGTTTAAGGAGGATGAAAAGAAACGGAATGGAAACAATGCTAAGGAGCGTAGAAAGGAAGACGGAATTACTTGCCACATAGTCCTCTTTCTTGAATTCCACGCAGAAGACCGCCACCACGGCTCCGACCGGAGCCGAATTTCCGATTACCCTTGCCGAAAGGGAGATTTCGTCAAAGTTGATGACATTCCCCATCTTTAGAAGAAGGGACAGGCCGAGGATGGCACAGGGGAGAAAGAACCTATGGAGAAGGGAAATCACCCAGGCGGTCTTATTCTTCCTTGCCTGAAGGATATTGCATTCGCCAAGGGTGGCGCCGATTAGTAGCCTTGCGACAGGGTTTCCCCTTGCCTTACCGACTTCAAAAACCTTATAAAGGGCAGGAAGAGTCCTGTCAATGCGGACAAACCCGTATTCTTTGTCTCCGACTTTGACCTGGAACACGTAGTTCTGGATAATCCAGAAGATAAGACCGATAATCCTACAGATCCTTACCGGATTAAGGAAGATCTTCTTCAAGGTCGGCAGAATGGTCTTTTTCGTCCTCTTTTCTCCGGAGATGGCAATATAGGAATAAATATAGGTGGTGATACGGAAGGCAATTGACCTCCTGCTGATCGGAATCAGGACTCCGCTTTCTGCTCCGTAGACAGCCTCTAAAAGAGGCATGGAATAAAGGGATAGCTGTCCTACGCTCCTTAAAATCGAATAAATCGTCCGCTTCTCCTTTCCAAGCCGGAAGAAAAGAAAAATGCCTAGAGTAATGAATAGGACATAGAAGAGAAGGTCGAAGACAAAAATGAGGACGTTCTGTTTAAAGCTTTCCAAAGAGAAATCACTCCTGAAGGCACAGAATGCCCTGCAGGGAATGGCGATTTTCAGCGCCACGGTATTCAGAACGGATTTTCCCTGGTCGGAAATGATACCCTTGATCCGAAGAAAGAAGCCAAGCAAGATGAAAACCAACGAAGAGAGGATGGCACCAAGGAATCCTTGGCCGGTCAATACCTGTTTTACGATTTCCATACGCCTAAATTTTAGTCAATAAGAAATAAAGAAAAGAGGGAAAGCGCTTATCAGAAAGAAAGAAGAAAAAAGAAACCTTATAATAAAGAGGAAAATAGAACGGAGAAATGGAAATGATAGAACAAACCGGACAAGGACGTCCAAAAGATAGGACAGGAAGAAGCAAGGAAGAGCAGAGTGTCTATGTCCTTCTTGATTCCCTAAAGATTCCCTATCACCGCCTAGACCATGAACCTCTCTTCTCGATGGACGGCTATGGAGAGATTGAGAAAGCTTTAGGCTGTCCTGTATGCAAGAACCTTTTTCTTGCTAACCGGCAGCAGACTGTTTTCTACCTGCTTAGGATAAGCCCGCAGAAGAAGTTCAGGACTAAAGAACTATCCAGCCAGATCCATTCTTCCCGTCTTTCCTTTGGAAACGAAGAGGCTCTTAGTTCCTATCTTCATGCAAAGAAGGGATTCTGCTCGATACTTGATCTGAGGAACGATGAAGAAGGCCATGTTTCGCTTCTGATTGACGTAGATCTTCTCAAAGAGGAAAAAGTAGGCGTCCACCCCTGTGCCAACACTTCCACCCTATCCATCAGTTGGAAGGATCTCCTAGACAAATTCCTTCCTGCCATCCATCACGGCTACACAGCCGTGACTCTTTCTTAGCCATTCGGAACAAGAAAAAGGAGAATAAAAAACGGCAGGCTCAGTTGCCTGCCGTTTTCTGTTTGCACTATAAGAGATGGCTAAGCCGTCTTTGTTAGAGTGACAGGGTCATAACCAGTGTAAGTGTAGGTGACTGTTCCATCCGCATTGAATTTAAGAGTGACATCCCCTTCGTCTAAGGAAGTGCCGATATAGGTTGTTCCATCATAGGAAACCTGGGCTAACTCGTCGTCTTCAATGCTCGAATTGTAATCCGTAAGCGTCACCGTTCCATCCGCAGTGATGGTTAAGGTGACTAGTGAGTCAGCACCTTCGTATGTCCCGGCGCGTGATCCGATATCGCCTGCCGAAGGTTTGTCAATCACGGTAATCGTCACTTCATCGGAGGCAAAGGAGCCGTCTGTCGCCTCAGCCGTGATAGTAGCTTCTCCTGCTTTTACGGCGGTGATTGTTCCGTTTTGGTCGACGGTAGCGACCGTCTTATCGTTTGTCGACCATTTTAGTTTTGTGTTTGCGGCATCTGCGGGGGTGATTTTCGTATTGGCCTTAGCCGTTTCCCCGACGACGAGAGTCGTCTTATCCAGGGTAATCTTGATGCTATCAATCCTCACCGGTGTGACTTCAACGTCTAAGTCGGCGGTTAGGCCTGTCGATGAGGTTGCGGTGAGTGTAGTCTTTCCCGTCTTCAGGCACTTAATTGTCTTATTCCCCTTAGTCAAAGAAGACTCCTGCCCGAATGTGCCCTCGTCATCTTCGACTTGGACGATGGCTTGGTCTGCGGAAGATAACTTCCATGCCTCCTCGGCTGCATCATTTCCTTCCTCGTCGGAGAAGAATGCCTCGACCTTAGCTTCCTTTCCCGCATAGGTGTTGCCGTCTTCTGCGATTCCGATCTCTATCTTCGTTGCCTTGATATAGGTGTAAAGCTCGTCCGTTGCGGAATAGAGATTAGCCTGTTTTTTGTCTCCTTTGTCTCCGACAACATTGAGGACATATTCGGCCTGTCCGTCAAAGGAGAAGTTCTTCTTGATTTTCAGGAAGCCTGCTGTCCTGTTATCCGTAAAGGTTCCAAAGACGTCATAGTTCTCGCTCTTTCCACTGTAGGGAAGGGTGACTGTGTTGCTAATTCCCTTATCTGATTTGAAATCGATTTTTGCCTCGTCCTTTGTGATAGTGATAACCCTGTCTTCCTTATCCCACCACTGGCCGATGATGTCTGCACTGACCTTTTCAGCCTCTTTTATTTCAATCTGGACATGATTGGATTCGATTGGAGTCTCGGTAGCCCCATGCCTGGAAAGGGCATAGACTTCCACCATTCCGGTTTTCAATGGGGTGAGAAGGCCTTTGTTGTCTATGCTCGCCTTTTCGGCATCGGAGACATGCCATTCTAGTTCTTTGTTTGTGGCCGTATTTGGTGTGATTACAGAAGAGAACTGAAGCGTCTTTCCGATTGAAACGGAGGAAGCATTTTCTTCCGCGGCAATCCTTACACCTGTTACCGGTTCGGCATCGGCCTGATAATGCTTATGGCAGTTCTCATCCGCAATGAAGGCGACTTTCTCCGTGGAGAATCCCCACTGCTTACCGATCCTGTTTCCGTAAATGTGGATTCGGACTTTGTAGGCGGGGGCAAAAGTCTTTTCCCTCAGCTTCAGGTTCTTGGTGGATACGTTATCCTTGACTTCCTCTGTGATGTCAAGCTCTGTCCAGGTTGATCCGTCATTTGAGGTTTCGATGGCAACCTTCTCTATGGCACTTGTCTCGTTATTGCTGTACCTTTGGGCATAATAGAAGGAAATCCCGGAGACCTGTTGGTCCGAGAAATCAAAGGTTGCCACTCCGTCGCCTCTTGTGTCCCTTTCTTCCTGCCTTGTGTTACTGCTTCCGTTACGCCTCCTTAGAACCTTTTTGCCTTTGTATATACCTTGTCCGTCGAGGATGTCGCAGCCTTTATTTATGCTTACGCCAAAGGGAAGACTGTTACTGATGGAATTTACTGCACTGACATCCTGATTGACAAGACCATTGAAGGAAAGATTATAAACGGCATCCTTCAGATTCTGGCTAGGAAGTCCGTTGACACGGATGGAAATCTTATTGGAGGTATGGGTATTTCCGCTTCCGTCCTTCCAGGAATAATAAACCTTCGTTTCTCCCTGGCTTTGGGCAAGAACAAGAAGATTGGTTGTCGTCGATTCAAAAGTGGCGACGGTCGGATCATCACTGACTTTCGTCAAAGTGGAAGATTCTTTGATCCAGCGCTCTTCTTTGACTCCATCCGGTGCATCCCATGTCCTACTCCTTGTCCTAGGCAAGGACTTTTCGATATCAAGGATATAAGTGTCACCGTCTTTTTTGGCACTATCGTCGCTGACCGTTAAGTCAATACTCTTGATGTAAACATGGACTTGAGGACCATCATAGCCTTTGTACTGCCAGTACTCTTTGACATTGTCTGCATTCGGGGCGGCAGGAAGCCTTGTGTCATCGAAAGTGGTTCCTCCGACATTCCTCACCTTAGTGATTGCAGAGTTTACGTCTGTGTCAACATTGCTGTCGGCAATGCCGAACTCTTTCAAAAGGTTATTGGAATCTAGCTTGAAATAGAAAGTATCCGCTGAAACGTCCCTGCACCAGGAGTAGCAATAATCCATGATATCTTCTAAGGCTGTTTCATCGACGATGTAATATTCGCCATCCCTTAAGATAATCTTGTCCTGATATAGTTTGAGCTTTTCGATGACGCGGCGGAAATCAAGCCCGCCCTGTCCGCCTATACCGACATAGGCCCCGTCAGATCCTTGGTTAAGCCAAGAGGAGACTTCCTTACTTCCTTTAGAGGCTTCAAACCACTGATAGGACTTTCCGTTATAGTCGTGATAGTACTGGTAGATCTTATCCCCTGTTCCCCAGTCGGAGACAAGAATCTGGTAATTGTTGTAATAGAAAAGGGAATCCGTAGTGCTTCCGACTTCTTCTGAAACGGCGCTGACGGAAAGAGAGGAATTGGAATAGTCGGCATTCAATGCGGTTTTAATGGCATCAGTCTTTGGCGGCTCTGAAGTAGAGGTAGAGGGTTTATCGGAATTGCTTCCGGGCTTTTCCGAAGCACTCTCCTGTGGCTTTTCACTAGGTCTGTTGCTGATTTCAGGCAAGGTGCTATTGTTTTCCGACGGCTCAATGGTTGCTGAAGAGTCCCCTTTATGGCAGGCACTCCTAGCTAAAACTGAGATTAAAGAGAAAAGGGTAAACGTCAACTTGGTTTTCTTCATCTGTTTTTATTTCCTTTCTTTTTCGTTTCCGGATGTCGTACTGCTTATGTCGTAGACAGCGATAAGGAAGACATCCCTATCGCCTTCAAAGCCCCTCTCAACAGACTCTTCTTGTGTCCTATAGAGATAAGTCAGGCCAATATTCCCTTTATCCGCATACCTTGTTCCATAATTGTCGGTGAGGGTATATCCGTTTTGCTTTAAAAGGGCAGAATAGGAGTCCAGGATGCCTTCCTTTGGACGATAGCAGGCGATATAGAGCCTATCGATTCCATAGGATGTCTGTCTTTCGGCAGTGTAATAGTCGGCTTCTGCCGCAGGAATATCCGACCCAATGAAATTCTTGATTTCCTGTTCAGGGAAGGAAGTCCTCTTATCCTGGTAAAGATATGCGACAATTCTTAATCCGCTTCCCTCGCTTAAAGCAAAGGAGTCAAAGAGGACGAAAAGGATTTGGTTAGGCGAGACCCGCCTGTATGCGCCTTGCGTCTTACTTTCGCTTGATGAGGAAGAAAAAGAGAATCCTCTCCGATTCAGACTTGCCTTATAGGCCTTACTTAGGCTTTCCCCGTCAGTGGAAGAAAAACAGTAAATGGCAGTGGCTGTTATTCCATAGTTATCCCTTTCTACATTGCTTCCCTGATAGCTTTCCGCAGGACAGACGGGAATCAAAGTCCGATAGTCGCCGACGCTTTCTGTAAGAAGAGCGTCGATGGCTCTGTTGAATTGATAATCCTTTTCTTCTACGGATTGAGAATTAGGATAAGAGGAGGAAATGGATGGCTCTGCAGTGGTTGACGAAGACTTAACGGAACCCTCTGAGCCGGAATTCTTCGTTGCCTGGCATCCAGTGGAAAGAAGAAAAAGCGCAGAAAGGAAAGAAAGCCAGATTGGTTTTGACATGAAAATCTCCTTTCAAATAGTTTGTATACTTAATTATATCCTGAAAGCGGAAACGAAAATAGGAAAAAATTAGCCTATCCTAACCAGAAAAGCAATTTATGTCTAGCTAAATACATATAGAAAAAATGTGTCCGGTTTTCATGTTAAACCAAAGAGCAAAGACGGGCTCTTTCTGGGAAGTTAAGGATTTCTTTTCCTATTGTTTAACTTCCCCAGGGATAGGAGAAAAAAGAAGGCAGTGTTTTCTTCCCTAGAATAGTTTTTTCTGTTTTTTGAACCAGTGGAATGGTGAAACCCTTTTTAAATCTTTACAATTAAATTTCCATAATAAATTTTAAAAAAATATTTATATGGAAAAATATCAAGTTCAAAATGACAATGTAATTTATTAGAAAAAGTCCGTAAAAAAGGATATTTACAGGTTTTTTTATCACGAATAATAGCGTGAAAAACATTGAATAATAATTTTCCGAATTGTTGACAACAAAAAAAGAAAGTGATACCTTGTAAGCGGTTTAAAAGAGAAGGGGCACAAAACACGCTCTCCTCTTAAGAAACCCTTTACAGGTTAATTCCTATAAAGAAGTCGGTTGAAATTCGTCTCTGAGTTCAACAGACGAAAAAGGCGAAGAAATTTTTCACAAGGAGGAACAAAGATGAAAAAGTTTCTAAAGTTAGCTTGCGTGGCGTTAAGGGCTGCCGGAAGGGCTGGATGTCAGAAGGGAGGAGCCAGTGCAAGTACGGATACTGGTAAAGGTAATATTAAGATTCTGAACTTCAAACCCGAACTTGCTGAAAAGTGGGGAAATATTCAGGCAGCTGTCAAGAAGGATCTTGGCTTTGACCTTGTCGTCGAAACTGCTGCTTCGGGACAATATGAAACTAAGCTTCGCCAGCTTATCTCTACTGACGGTGCTCCGGATATTTTCCAAATCAGTGGTCCTGTCGGGTATTCCAACTGGTCTGACTATATTGCTGACCTTGATGGTTCTGATGTCTACAATGCCCTTTCCGACCAATCTCTTGCCTGCAAGATTGATGGAAACGTTAAGGCTATCCCGGTTACTGAAGAGGGATATGGCATCATCTATAACAAGACAATTACGGATGCTTACTTTGCTTTAACGGATAAGGCAACCATTGAAGGGGTCACCAAGAGGGAAGACGTCAAGTCCTATACTCAGCTTAAGGCCGTTGTCGAAGATAGGCAGGCCCACAAGAGCGAGCTTGGCATTGACGGTGTCTTTGCTCCTTCCGGATTGGATGATTCTACTTCCTGGCGTATCACCGGGCATGCCTTCAATAGGGCTCTTGTCGGCGAGCTTGGCTCTTCCGCCACTTCCACTCCGGATGAATTACAGTTCTCCAGCAATCAGAACTATCGTAACCTTATTGATTTATATGTTAAGAATTCCACTAGGACTGGAACCCAGATGGTTGCTTCTAACTGGGAAGCGGAGGGAAGTGCCTTTGCCAACAAGAAGGTTGCTATGGTCCAGAACGGACAGTGGGCAACCGCAGATTTAACTAAAGGCGGAAAGGTCGCCGGAACCGATCTCCGTAGGTTACCTCTCTATTGCGGAATTAACAATGACAACATTCAGGAAAGCAGTCAGGGACTCTGCATTGGAACAGAAGCCTATTGGTGCGTAAATAAGAAATCTTCTGCTGCCAAGCAGGAGAATGCCCTTAAGTTCCTTAACTATCTCTTCAATGGCAATGGTAAGAAATATGTTGTCCAGGATCTTGCCTTCAATGCTCCGTTCAAAGGATTCAACTCCGATGAATTTGCCCCCTCTGATCCGCTTGTCAAGGAAGTCGTCTCCTGGATGAATAAAGACGGAATTAATTCTGTTGCCTGGGACTTCCCGCTTGTTCCGAGTACGGACAACCAGCGTGCTGACCTTGTCACCTCCCTCACGGCTTACTACAACGATAACTTCTCTTATGCAAAGTGGGCTGAACTTGTCACCAACACCAAGAACAAATGGAAGCAGCTTGCCGAAGAGGCAAAGCAGGACTAGACATCGGTTTTTCTGCTAAAATAAGACAGAACAAAGCTACTAGATTCGCTCTAGTAGCTTTGTCCGTTTAGAAAGGAATAGCCTTTTATGCAAAAATATTACAAAAAGTATGCGGCTGTCTTCCTTCTGCCTCTCCTTGCCTGTTTCACGATTGCCTTCCTGATTCCCTTTTTCATGGGAATCTTCTTCTCCTTTACAAGATACAAGGCTGTGGATAACTGGCAGTGGACCGGTATCGTCAACTATCAGAGAGCGTTTTCCACGAAGTATGGCGTGCCGACTTTCTGGACGGCACTAGGGCGGACGACTCTCTTTGCGGCAATCAGCATCATCACCATTAATTTCAACGCTTTTATTCTTGCCCTTCTGCTGACCAAAGGACTCAAAGGTTCGAACACGTACCGTTCCATCTTCTTTAGGCCGAACCTTATCGGCGGCATCATTCTCGGCTATATCTGGAGAGTAAGGCTGAATGGTATTCTTCTTTTGTTCGATAAGAACCTAGGTTCCAATCCATGGTTTTCCTTTTTTGGCCTTGTCATTTTGAGGAATTGGCAGCAGGTCGGTTATAGGATGATTATCTATATTGCCGCCTTAATGAACGTCCCTACCGATTTGAACGAATCAGCCTCCATCGACGGAGCAAGCAAGTTCCAGACAACGAGGCGGGTGACGATTCCTAGGATTATTCCTTCCTTTACTATTTGTTCCTTCTTAACTCTTTCCAATTCCTATAAGCTCTATGATCAGAACCTTGCCTTATCCGGACTAAACGAGAAGACCAACCTTTTAGCGGCGGATATTATTAATACCGTTGTCTCCAAAGGAAACCTTGGGCCTCAGCAGGCAAAGGCTGTCGTCTTCTTCCTGATTGTTGCCGCTATTTCCGGTATTCAGGTCAGGGCGACAAGAAGAAAGGAGGTTGAAGCTTAATATGAATGAACCCGGCAAAAAGAAAACAAATCAGCCTCTTACTTTTTCCTTCCACTACCAGGATGCGGTAAAGGTCAACAGATCTATCGGTTATGACGCAGAGGATTCCCTTGCTGTTCTCTATGATGACTGCATTGCCAGGAAGAAAGGCAATAAAGCCGTTTTAGAGAAATATGGCTTTAAAGGAAATCCTAAGGATGTCGGAAAATATCTCCTTTTTGAACTGAAACAGGAAGAAAGGAAGAATCCGAAGTTCCTTCCTGAATCCGTATTAAAGAACAAGAATAAGCATCGTCAGGAGGTAATCTCTAATACTCTTATCTATATCTTTCTGACCATTGTCGCCGCCATTGTCTTTATTCCTATCCTTAGGGTGGCCATCAACTCATTTAAGGCCAACGGCGAAATCGCAACGAATCCTTTGAAGCTACCTACCGCCGAAACATTTGTCGGAATCGATAACTTTAAGAGCGGATTCGAGAAAAGTAAGTTCAGGTCGTCCTTTGGCTACTCTCTTTTCATCACGGTCTTCTCAACCCTCTTCATTCTTCTCTTCTGCTCGATGACTGCCTGGTTCATCACCCGGGTGAAGACATGGTGGACGAAGCTGATTTATTATGTCATTCTCTTCTCCCAGGTCGTTCCCTTCCAGCTTGTCATGCTTCCGATGAACCAGATAGCCAGCACATGGAAGCTGAACAACAGGTTCGGCATCATCATCATCTATGTCGGCTTTGGCGCCGGTTTATCCGTCTTTAGGTATTCCGGCTTTGTAAAAAGCGTGCCTGTTGAAGTAGAAGAGGCAGCTAGGATCGACGGATGCAATCCGATTCAGACCTTCTTTACGATTGTCTTCCCGATTCTTAAGCCGACTACCATCACCATTGCCATCTTGAATGTCAGGTGGATCTGGAACGACTATCTTCTTCCGAACATGGTTCTTGGCACCACGATAGGGAAGACGACTATCCCTGTCGCCATCCAGATGGTTGCCAATGGCTCCTATGGCGCAACCGACTACGGCAGGATGAGGGCCAGGATTGTCCTGACTAGGATTCCTATCATCGTCTTCTACCTCTTCGGACAGAAGTACATAATCAAAGGCGTCACCGCCGGTGCGGTGAAAGGCTAAATCGAAAGGAGAAGTCTTTTATGGCCAGTATTGAATTTGAAAACGTTGTTAAAGTCTATCCCGGAGCCAAAAAGCCGGTCATCCCTAATCTGAACCTGAAAATCAAGGATAAGGAATTCATTATCCTTGTCGGTCCTTCCGGATGCGGAAAGTCCACAACCTTGCGTAGGATAGCCGGACTTGAGGATGTCACCGCCGGAACGCTCCGTATCGACGGAAAGAAAGTCAACGATGTCCCTGCCCGTGACCGGGATATTGCCATGGTCTTCCAAAGCTATGCCCTTTATCCGAACAGGACCGTCTACAAGAATATTGCCTTCCCGCTTAAGGTGAGAAAGCTGACCGAGCGGGAGATTGCCTCCCGCAGGGAACTTGCCACGGCTATTGTCCGTAGGAAGAACAGGGACAAGGAACATGAGGAAAAGTTCCTGAATGCGGTAAGAACGACAAAGCGTTACACAAAGGAAGAAATCGACTGGAAGGTCCATACTGTCGCCAAGATTCTTGATTTGGAGCCTTATCTTGAGCGTAAACCGGCCAACCTCTCAGGCGGTCAGCGTCAGCGTGTTGCCCTTGGCCGTGCCATGGTCCGTTCCCCCAAGGTCTTCCTCCTCGATGAGCCTCTCTCTAACCTTGATGCTAAGCTCCGTACGGAAAGGCGTTCCCAGATTTCCCTTCTCCATAAGCAACTGGATACGACCTTTGTCTACGTCACCCACGACCAGACCGAGGCAAGGACGATTGCCGACCGGATTGTCGTCCTTGATAAAGGAGTCGTCCAGCAGTTTGATACTCCGCGGAATCTCTTTGAGCGTCCCTGCAACAAGTTCGTCGCCGGCTTTATCGGCTCCCCGGAAAGGAACTTCCTTCCTGTGGATGTCTCTATGGAAGGGGACAAGTGCTTCCTTACTTTACAAAACCATAAGCTGGACGTCACTTCTACCCTTAACAAGGAGCATCAGCTCGATAAGCTGAATGGAAAGAAGACCGAGCTTGGCATCCGTCCGGAATCCATCGGGCTTGTCACTTCCTCCAACATCGATTCCCTTGACCCTAACTTCATCTATAAGGTCCATGTCAAGATTGCCGAATACCTAGGCTCGGAACTCTATCTCTACTTCGACTTTGCCGGTAAGGCCGCCATCGCCCGTATTCCCTCCAAATACCTAGTCAAGTCCGGGGATGATGTGAAAATCTTTATCGATCCAAAGAAGAGCTATGTCTTTGATCCGAACACGACGAATACTCTCTCCTTCCCTGAGCCGAGTGAAGAGGTCCGTCTAGACGTCTAAAAATTTCCGATAAGGAGGCCTATGGCATGAAAAACGGGACTGAAAAAGGGAAAAAGAAAACATTCTTCCATCGCTCCCTTTCCCGGAAGGATTCTCCCTTTTCAAACTATATCAACCTCCTTATCGGTTATGCCGATACAAGGCTACTTTATAATTTTTTCTTCTTAGCCATGTCTCTATCTCTCGTTCTTATCGGTCCTTCCTTTGTCGCAAGGAACGAGTGCTTCAATCAGTTTCTCTCCGGAAAGACCGAGAAAAGATACCGCCTTTTCTTTCGGAAGGTAAAGGAGAATTTCTCTCTTTCCAACGTTCTTTTTGGCCTGTTTCTTGCTTCTGGTGAAGCCGGACTTGGCTATCTCTTTGTCTTCTGCAGGATCAACTTCAAGGCGGCAGGCTATCTGCTTGCCGTCTGGATAGCCGCCGTCTTCCTTCAAAGGTATCTTGCCACCGTCTTTGCCTATTATGCCCTAAGGAAGGTAAGAAGGAACCTGGATAGTAAGACAATAATCAAGAATTCCCTTATTCTCGCTTTAGGAAGCGTCAAGAGCGACAGGATAGCCGGATTTTCCTTTATCGTCCTTATTCTCGTCCCCGTCTTCTTCTTTGAGTACTGCTTCCCCCTGTTCTTCCTGATTGAGTTCTCCTGGGTTACTCTGTCTAGGAGGATGGCTATCTATTCCACCGTCGACAAGTATGTCATCTATAATCCTGAGGAAATAGAAAAGGAAGAGAATCCAAAGGAGCCGAAGGCAAATCTCCGGTTAGACCTAATCAACAAGAAACCGGAGGATATCCTCAAGGAAGAAAAAAAGGAAAAGTAACTGAGAGATAAGGTTTCTTTAAAAAAAGGAAACCTTTTTTGATATCGTTCTTGCCAAAAAGGAGGTTAAGAACCATGAAGGTTCTCAGGTTAAACGGCTCTATCCATGCAGAGGGAAACACAAGGATTGCCCTAAAGGAGAGGGCAAAGGAACTCTCTTCCTTAGGGATTGAGAGTGAAATCTTTCAGATTGGGACAAAGCCCGTCCGTGACTGCATCGGATGTGGACAATGCCGGGAAGACGGCTGCGTCTTCAGCGATGATGTCTGCAATGAGTTTATCAAAAAGGCGAAACATTCAGACGGCTTTGTCTTTGCCTCTCCGGTTTATTATGCCCACCCTAGCGGAGTGATTCTTTCTCTTCTTGACCGTGCGTTCTATTCCTGTGGAAAGGCCTTTGCCTTTAAACCCTGTGCAAGCATAGCCGTGGCAAGACGGGGTGGGACTTCCACCACCTTTGACGTTCTCAACAAGTATGCGACGATAGCCAATAGGTTTGTTGTCGGCTCCACCTATTGGAATAACGTATTCGGCTGCAGGCAGGGAGAGGCAAAAAAAGACAGGGAAGGCCTTCAGACAAGGAGAAACCTCGCCAAGAATAGGGCCTATCTTCTTTTCTGCCTGAAGGCAGGAGAAAAAGCAGGGGCAGAGAAGCCATCCCTGGAAAGAGAAAACCGTCTGAACTTTATTCATTAGGTAAGGAAGTTTGAATCAAAAGAAAATCCGCGCCATGAGGCGCGGATTTTTCCTTCCTAGTTTGCGGCGAGGAGAAGGTGGTTGAAGAGCAGACACCAGATGAAGTCGACCCAGCCGCCGATGCAGGGAATGCAGACGCCGAAGATGAATCCGAGGATGTGGTTAAGGTTCGGCTTCTCGATAAGCGCACTGACACGGACGATGATCTCGACTACCCAGTTGACGCCAGGGATTAAGAGAAGAATTAGCTGGATAAGACGAGGAAGACTATTGAACCATCTCATTGTATTGGTCCCCTTTCTCTTTGCATTATACACGATAAAAAGAGGATGGACAAAGAAAAATAAAATCAGGATTATATCACCTAAGCATTTCTATGACATAAAGGAATGCAGAAGAAAGAACTGGCATACAAAAAGAGTTGTGCTTTTCACAAAGTGGTTTATCTGATCTCGGTTAATGGCCTTTGGAATAAATATGCCGGACAAAGCGGTAACGGGTAATCAAAGATCATTCCTCCATTTATTTGCGAGTAAGAAATAAGCAGGGATGGCTTTCTTGGTTGGTCTGACTTCTGTTTGATTTGCTTTTGAACTTTGAAAGCCCGTGCTTGTAATGAAAAGGCTGATCGTTGGAAAGAGTGTCTTTCTGCGCACAGAGGCGGGTGACGGGATTTGGGAGCTGATAGACGGCACGTCCTAAAAGCTAGCTCCTCTTTCAGCGTGTTTAGAAATGTATTTTTCCTGCGCCTTCCTCTTTGACAATAGGGCAATCTTGTGACACATTGATTAGTCATGCTGCCTTGGCATCGTGCCTCAACAGTAGGGAGTTAATCTTCCACCCCAAGGAATAGGTCTAGAGGCAGCTGAACTACTTGGGCACTGCCCGGGAGTGCCTGACTGCAGCCTTGTATGTCCATATTGCTGGTAGCTATTCTGGCTTCCTTCCTTTCCAGAAGCCAGTAGATGGCAGGAGCAAAAAAAGTTTCTCGGCCTCGTCAGGATGCCGAAGACAATTTTGGGAAAATATATCGGGATAGTCCTTCAGCGAACAGTGAGTTTCCGGTGTGAGGAGCAGGGAAGTTGTTGCCCGATTATCCTGAGGCTGGCCTCGGAACTCTATTGATAACATGAAAAATATGTCAAACCCAACGGAAAGCGATACTATTATTCATCCTTTTTCTTTTCCTTTAGTGTTTCGATTTTCTTCTTTCCTGTGGCAAGATGATGTCACTGAGAAAAAAGGATATTATGGGGAAAGCAAAAAAGATTGTAATAAAACGGAGACTGGTTATTTCCTATCTGTGTTCAATGTAAGCAGGAAAAACAAATGGACAATGTGTCAAGATTTTTCAGCACAAAAAAAGAACAGACTGTAATAGTAACATAGTGTAATCCAAATGCTGATTTTGCCAGACTTTTTTTAAAAAATCCTTTAATGAGGAAAAAATCAGAAAGACTGACAGGAAATAAGATGATGTATTTCAAGGCAAGTTTTTCTTCCGGGGATTTTTCTATCTTTTGGACAGAAATGGAACAAGAAAGAACAAAAAAGATAAAAGATGTATTTAATAAAAGAAGTTGGCAACTTAATCTAAAGACTTATATCCTAATTTATATTAGATATAGAAAACAATCTTATAATATAGAAAAATAAAGATCAATTTTTTCCGTTTTCATTTTGGATAGAAAAAAATCTACTATGGTTGTAAAAAACAATAATCTTTTCTTTTTTAAATGTAAGCGCTTGACCGGACTTCTTCGGAAAGATATTATTTTTCATGGCTGGCCCAAAGTCGCGAACATAAAGGAACTGAAAATGCGTAAGAAAAATATATGGTTTTTACTAACCCTTTCTCTCTCTTTATCTTTAGGATTGTCGGACTTATTGAAGCGAAAAACATCGAATTGCGAACCAAATATCAGTGATAAAGAAGATGGAGGAGCTCTACTTGCCCAGAAGAGCAGTGTGCTCCAGTCTGGGGAACGGGAAATTGATTTCAACTACAATTGGTCATTCCAAAAGGGGAATCTACTCTCTGACAGACCTTATGAGAACTATTATGACGACTCGGCCTGGGAAAGCGTTAATCTTCCCTATGACTGGTCTATCTATGAAGACTATGATCCACAGGTTTCTTCGGAAATCGGTCATCTTGCTGGCGGATACGGATGGTACCGCAAAGAATTCACCGTTCCTGATGCCCTGAAAGGAAAGAAAATCACCATACACTTTGATGGTGTATATAGGGATTCCACTGTTTATGTAAATGGTAAAAAAGTCGGGAACTATCCAAATGGTTATGTGCCCTTCTCCTATGACATTACCGACTATCTGAAATTCGGCGATAACGAAGTCAATGTCATTGCCGTAGAGGTCATCAACCTTTCCGACTATAACGGAAGTACAGCCCGCTGGTATTCTGGTTCCGGCATCTACCGTGATGTTACTCTTCTTGTTCAGGATGCCCTCCACATCGATGAATTCGGCACTACCATCAATCTTCCCGACCTCAAGAAGAACTATACGGAAAATCCAAAGGACTTCTCTGCAACGACTTCCGTTCTTGTCCCTATCACTAATGCCAGTAGCGAAGAGAAGACCTTCACTGTCCGGACCACGCTTCTCGACTATAAGACCAAGGAGAAGGTCGGCGACTATTCTCTTTCTTCCCAAGAATACTCTCTTAAGCCTGGTGAAAAGAAGGAAATCGTCAACGATCTTGCGGTCAAAAATCCTAAGAGGTGGTCCACGGAGCATCCCAATCTCTACTACATCCAGAGCGAGCTTTTAGAAGGCGATAAAGTCATCGAGACCCGCCTAGACCGCTTTGGCTATCGGTTCTTTGACTGGTTTAGCTATAAGGATGCCACGGAACGTGGAGCGAAAGGAGAGGGCTTCTTCCTTAATGGTGAGTTTGTCAACCTTAAAGGTGTCTGCAGGCATCACGACCAGGGCGCTCTTGGCGCCGTGGCGAATCCTACGGCCATCTACCGCCAAAGGCAGACAAGGAAGGATAGGGGGGTCAATTCCATCCGTATTACTCACAACGTTGCCGATTCCTCTCTTCTGCAGGCATGCGATGAAAGGGGATTTCTTGCCATCGAAGAGTTCTTCGATTCCTGGTATTCGGCCAAGGCGGCCAACGATTTCTGGCGGTTCTTCGAAAAACAGGCAACACATCCTGATGCAAAGGAGGGACAGACCTGGGCAGAATTCGATGTCCGTTCTGTCATCAAGAGGCATCGCAATTACCCATCTATTGTCAGGTGGTCCGTCGGAAACGAAATCTGGGACACCCATAATTTCAATGTCGGTTCTGCCGAACAGGCAAAGGGACTCAAGACCAGGAAAAACTTAGTTTCCTACTGCCATGAGTCGGATGTCGATGCCGAAGATGATAGCCGGTCTTCCGGACAGAGAAGATTTGTCACCATCGGACAGAATCAGTGGAAGGAAAGTGCAAGGCCGCTTCTTGCCGAACTCGATGCGGTCGGATACAACTATTGGTACAACCTCAACTTCGGAAGCAAGTACGATGTTTCGGACTGGCGGTTCTATGGCTCGGAGACTTCTTCCGCAGTCAAATCGCGCGGATACTATCGCAAAGGCGGAGCCGAAAACTCCCAGCAGCTTAGGATGGAGGGAGTCGGAGACCAGTGCTCGAGCTTTGATAATTCCTCTGTCCCCTGGGGCGGAACGGCTTCCTATTATCTTAAGAGAATCCAGGAAAATAAGAGCGTCATCAACCAAGAAAGCACAAATTTCGGCGCAACACAGCTTTTCATGGCCGGCGAATATGTCTGGACCGGTTTTGATTATCGGGGAGAGCCTACTCCGTGGAACCAGCTCCAGGGACGTAATCCGCACTCTTCCTTCTTTGGCATCGTCGATACTGCCGGTTTTGCAAAAGATGATTACTACCTCTATCAGTCTCAGTGGCTTGACGGAGAGAGTGACCCAAGGGTCCATATCGTCGGACACTATAACTGGGAAGACCCGGTTCTTCGTGCTCAAAGGCAGAATGAGGACGGATCGATTCCGATTAAGGTCTATTCCAATGCCGATGCCGTAGAGCTTTTCCTGCAAAAGCCCGGCGAAGAGGCGACCTCCTTAGGGCGGAAAGAGTTTGTCGAATACACCAAGACCAACCACAGCCTGATAAGCACGTATCAGCGGAGCAAGGATAGTCCGAACAAACTCTATCTGGAATGGAATAACCTACCTCAATATGCCTATCAGGCAGGGACGAAGATAATTGCCAAAGCCTATAAGAAGGAAGCAAACGGAAGCTTCACCGAAATCCAGAGGGATGTCGATAAGAGGGAGCGGAATCATAGGCAGAACGAAATCGTCACTTCTTCTACGCCTTATAAGGTCGTCCTCACTCCGGAAAAGAAGGAGAGGACTGCCGACGGGTACGATCTCATCTACATTGATGCCGAAATCCAGGATAAGGATGGTAATTTCTGCCCTAATGCGGACAACCTGATCAACTTTGCCTATATCGGAGATGCCAAGGTCGCCCAAATCGAAGGAGTTGACAATGGCAATGCCGATTCCTGGGAACGGGCAAAGGATTATAACGGTTCCTGGCGCCGTCAGGCTTTTAACGGACGTGCACTTCTTATCGTCAAAGCCAAAAAGGATGCCGGAAGGTTCTCTATTCAGGCCACATCGACAGGCCTTATGGCTGATGTGACAACCCTCTTTGCCAAGGCCGGAGAGTCTCTTCCGACCGACAAAGAGCAGGTCGTCTACTACTATGCTCCGCAGAAGGAAAAAAACATATAAGGAAAACAAAGAATGAAGAACACAAGAAAACATAAGATTCTGACTCTTGGCTGCCTTTCTCTTCTTGCCTTCAGGGGAACAAGGAGCGGAAACAGCAAGTCATCTGTTCCCGTCAGGATGAGGAAGAACGTGGCGAAAAGGGCAAATCAGGCTACCTTCTCTGCTTTGGCTCCTTTGGCGCCTGTCACCCTCGTTGCAACCGAGGACCCTTCCTCCCTTGTCTCTAAGCTTCCTTCTACCGTGAAGGGTTACTACAGTGACGGAACGGATAAGGATTTCCCAGTCACTTGGAATACACCTACAAAGGAGCAGACAAGTAAGGCCGGTACTTTCCTTCTTGAAGGAAACGTCAGGGTAGATACTACAAGTGTCAAAACCAGTATTTCGATTACCATTAAGACCGTCTATTCTGTCGGCCTTCCTGTTCAGAAGGTTCCTGTCGGATCGACCCTGAATAGGCCAAAGCAGGCGGCGGTCGTCTATTCCGACGGTTCCTATGAATTAAGGGATGCTGTATGGGATAAGACGACTCTTCCTAAGACGGATAAGAAAGGCGAGTTCACCGTTAAGGGCTCCGTCACTTCCTTAGCCAAGGAATTCGAGGCCAAGGTCTCAGTCGTCGGACTGGAGTCTGCTCCGAAAAAGAGCATCAGCCAGGAAGCCACGGCAAGCATAGATTTTGTCAATTCCTGGGATGACAAAGGCATTCTCAATGACGGAAAATGGGATGGAAAAGGCCTTTCAAACTGGGAGACGCGTGAAGATACGAATAAAGATGGATACTATCACGCCAGTCTCACCTTTTCTGAGGCGAAAACGGATATTGTCAGTGTGACCGTTTATTACTGGACAGGTGAGAGTAATTGCAACGTTCCTAAGAATCAGATAATCGAAATCGACACAGACGGAAAAGGGAACTTTACTGAGCCGGAATATGATGTCCAGGTCGGAACCAAGAGTGCCAATGACGTCACTCCCTATACCTATGTGTTTAAAACTCCTGTTTCCGCAAAAGCCGTCCGGCTAGGATGGAACAATTCCGACGGAAGCGGAAACCAGAACGGAACATGGAGCAATATTTCCGAAATTGCCGTCAATGTCCTAAGCGGTGAAGTGACGAAATCGGAAGAAAATACTCTAAGCAGGATAAAAGTCAACGGCGTCAGAGTCGCTAACTATGATGCCTACCAGAATTCACATACGGTTTCCGTTCCTTATGCCACAAAGGAAATCAAGGTCGAATACGAAAAGGCCGATGAGGCGGAATATGTCCAAAGGATTGAGGGGGAAGCCGGAAAGACCTCATGGAAGATCGTTGTCTTTGATGAAGGCAGGACCCGTGCTCCGAGAACCTATGAAATCTTTGTCAATAAGGATAGCCCGCTTCTTAAGAGCGTTTCCCTGTCTCTTGCCGGCAACGTAGATAGCCTGAAAGAGGGAGAACATGTCGATCTGGAAGTGAAAGGGACTGATGAGATCGGCGGCGATGTCACTTCTTCAAGGGCGAATGTCTCCTACCAGCTTTCAAATCTGACCGGCCAGGCCGAAATCAAGGGAAAGACGCTCTATGGTATCACTTCTGGCTATGTTGAGATTACAGCAACGATGGATTATAACGGAACTATTGTTTCTTCCGAGAAAAAGAAAGTTGCCATCAATCCAAGCGATATAAAGCGTATCCCTGTATCGGTTGAAAAGACTTCCGCTTCCTTCCACACCGGGGAGACACCTTCTCTTCCGTCCACAGTAAATGTGACAAGGGATGACAGGTCTGTACGCGAATATCCGGTGACCTGGAATGTGATTCCTGAGAGCAGGAGGCAGAAGACAGGAAAATTCCAGATTCAGGGCATGGTCACGGGAACAACCCTTAGGGCAACCTGCGATGTCTCTGTCATCGGCAGCGGACGGGTCACCTATGGTTCGAAGCTTTCCGCCAAGGTCGGCAGTGTTCCCTCTCTTCCTAGCAAGTTACCCTATAGTCAGGATGCCTTAGGCAATCTTGTCTATGCTCCGGTCAGCTTTGATTCCACCCGTTTTGTCAATGAGTTTTCCGCCTTAAAGGCAGGAGAGTATGCCACTGCCTGGTATCAATTCAGCAATGAGGGATGGAACACGATTGAATATTATGCCGAAGAAGGTGGCAAAGACAGCACCGATTATGCCGATCGACAGAACGGATACAGGATTCCGGCTTCCTTTGCCTCGGCTTCCGGAGAGGGGACCGACAGGGCTTTCTCCGACGGAAAGAGTGTGGCGTGGAAATCCACTGACGATGACCCCAATCCCTATATCGGGTTTGTGTTCGGAAATACAGGAAACACCGAGAAAAAAGAAGTCAATAAGGCAGTCCTAAGCTTTGTAACCGGGGAATATTCTCTTCCCTCCTCGGTAAAGGTGCAGTATTATAGCGGTGAACTGACGGCTAGCGATCTGGATACCACGGCCTTTGACAAAGTGGAAAAGTCAACTTCCGAAAAGCTGAAACTTTCCGATTCGTTGTGGAAGGATGTCTCTAGCCAGCAGGGAAGCATTGCCGATAAGACTACCCTGACCTTCGATTCCGTCTCCACCTATGCCATCCGCTTCCTTTTGACGAAGGATGCGGGAAAGAACGTCTCGGTCAACGACCTTGCCATCAGGGGAAGCCTCTTCGAGGAACAGACGACTGCCCCTAAGCTTTCTAAGCTGAATGTCAGAATCGGAGAGAAAGAGACAAATATCTACGAGGAGGGAAAGGATGAATATAAGGTCCAGTATGACGGAAAGAGCCAAATCTCCTTTACCCCTGTCTTTGCCGATGGCGAATACGGATCCTACACGGTCTTAGGAGACACGGGAGACCATGTTGTCCGTATCACCCTGATATCCGCTGACGGAAAGGAAACCAAGACCATCATGGTCACCCTCGATAGGCCGGAGAGCGAATATAAGACAATTGCCTCAATCGAGCAGCCTTCGTCAAGGGAAGTGACAAAGGCCAAGGATGGCACTGAACTTAACCTGCCATCCAAGGTGAAAGTAAACTACCTGGATGGGACAGACGAGGAACTTGGTGTGACATTCGATACCTCTCTCTACGGCGGAAAGAAGGGACGGTATACCTTCCAAGGCACGATTGACCGTCCGCTTAATGTTACCAATCCTCTCAGTCTAACTGTTTCCATCCAAGTCGACGTGAAGGAAGACTATCCAAAGGAAGTCATCACCAAGACGGAGACCAAGACGGAAACCATCACCAAGACAGAAACAGTGACGAAGACCGAGAAAGTCTACAACCATGCTGCCGTTATCACACTTTCAGTCTTTCTTGGCATCTTTGTCCTTGCTACGAGGGGCTTAGGTGTGCTCTTCTTCCTGAAGAAGAAGGCGAAATAGAAGAAATAAGAATCGACAAAGGAAAAGACCGTCCTGGCTACAGGGCGGTCTTTCTGATGAAAAGAAGAAATCGGCTTTTGGAGAATTACTCTTTCCGTAAAAGGGAAAGAACAGTTTCCTTTAATCCTTGATCAAAGGGGATTTCCGGACTGAAATGAAGATCTTGCCTTATTTTCTCTGTGTCTAAGGCATAGCGCAAGTCATGGCCTTTTCTGTCCTTTGTAAACGTAATTTTCGAAGGTGAGTGCGGAAAGAATGAGAGAATCTTTCTCACGATGGAGAGGTTATCTAGTTCGTTATGCCCTCCAATATTATAGACTTCCCCGTCTTTTCCGTTTCTTATTATCCTGTCTATTGCTCTTCCATGGTCAAAGACATGGATCCAGTCCCGAATGTTCTTTCCGTTGCCGTATAAAGGAATATCTTCCCCTTTTTGCGCCTTTTCAACGGCCAGTGGAATCAGTTTTTCGGGATACTGGTTTGGACCATAGTTATTCGAAGAACGGGAGATTGTGACGGGAAGAGAATAGGTGCGGTGGTAAGCTAAGACGATGAGGTCTGCCGATGCCTTAGAAGCGGCATATGGGGAGGAGGGATAAAGAGGACTCTTCTCCGTAAACTTCTCTTTTGAGTCTAGTGGAAGGTCTCCGTAGACTTCGTCGGTGGAAATCTGGTGGAACCGTCTGACTCCATAGGCAAGGGAGGCGTCAAGGAGAGTAGCGGTCCCTAAGACATTTGTCTGAAAAAACAGGCTTGGATTTTCAATTGACCGGTCGACATGGGTTTCTGCGGCAAAATTGACGACATAATCGAAACGTTCTCTTTCAAAGAGTGGGAAGACAAGGCCTCTGTCCGTGATGTCTCCTTTGACAAAGGAAAAGTTCGGTTTCTGTCTTACGGAAGAAAGATTGTTCCTGTTTCCGGCGTAGGTTAAGGAATCAAGGCAGACAAAATAATCGTCCGGATAGTTTTCGACCATCCTAGAGAGAAAGTTCGATCCGATGAATCCGGCACCGCCGGTAACAAGAAAACGGGACATGATGGATACTTCTTTATTTTAAGGGATTCCATGAAAAAAGGGAAACTGAAGAAAATTCAAGGGATTGCTTTGCCTTCTCTCCGCTTTTATTCTTCCTGCTTTCCTATTCAAAATGGCAGTTTTACCCATATTCCGAAACGATATTCCCCTTAGGGAACCGACGTTTTGAATAAAAGAAAACCGACAAAATGAATAAATTAGATCCGATGTTTTGAATAAAATTTATTTGCCGACGGAAGATAGAGATTCTTTCTTTGTGACGATTGAATTCACTTGAAGTTTGAAAGAATCAGGTTTTCTCCCTCGCCAAGGAAACTCTAGTCCTTTAAGCAGGTTATCGGAATGATATAGATTCCTTCTGGCGAACGATAACAGGGGCCATGGGTTGTGATAATGGCCGAAAACAGGGGCCCTGAAAATCCGTTTTCCTTCCTTTGTGAGGTAAAACGGGTAAGGGAAGAGATTCCTTTCTTAATATTCTCCGGCGAGTAAATCTTGACTTCGATGGCTGCATAATCCCCATTTGGGATTTGTGCGAGACAGTCCACTTCTAGCCCATTGCTGTCTCGATAATGCCTGATTCTTCCCTGGATGCTTTCCCTGTAGATGGATAAATCCCGGACCGCAAAGTCTTCAAAATAAAAGCCGAAAGAATTCAGGTCGTTTAATAAGTCTTTTGGCCCAATTCCTATCGCGGCTAAGGCGATGGATGTGTCAAAGAAATGAATGGTGGGAGCAACACGGACGGCAACAGACGAACGAAGGTTCTTATTCCTTGCCTCCCTATCGTAAATGAGAAAGAGCTTTTTTAGCAGGAAGTAATAATTGTTGAATGTTTCATCATCTAAGGTCTTTCTCTCCCCGGAAGAAAGGATATCTTTGATCCTTTTTGAGTGTTTTGCCTGTGTTGATATATTTCTGCTGGCTTCCTTTAAAATCAGGCGAAGCAGATCAATATCTTTTTTTTCAAGAAACTTTGCAAAATCATCGCTTTCCCCTTCAAGGGAGAAGAGTGTGTGGAAGTAGTTTGCTGTTGCCGCTATAGCATATTCTTTTTTTGCCTTGCAGGAAATTGGCCACCCGCCCCGACACATGAGAAAAGCTATATCGGGAAGAGAAAACCGATTATCTTCAGGATAGAGAGAGGTAATCGGCTTATTCGGTTCATTAAACAGAGAAGAAAGCGAGACGATTCCATTTGATTCTCCCGACTCATAAAGGGAAAACGGCTTCAAGCGAAGAAATGAGACCCGTCCGGCCCCATTATGCTGAATTTTCGAGGGATCAAGAGGAGTTGTGCTTCCGGTAAGAATATATTTACCAAATTCATAGTCTTCATCGAGGTCGTTCCGAATAAGATTAAAGATTTCCGGTACCTTTTGCCATTCGTCAATCAGATGAGGAGTCTTCCCTTTTAAAGCACTTAAGGGGTCAGCCTTTGCTAAGTCTATTGCCCTGTTCGTCTTGAGCAGCACTTCCGAACGGGAAACCTGCCGGCAGAGCGTCGTCTTGCCGCATGCTTTCGGCCCTGTAACGATTACGCAGCCCGATGAATTGAGCCTGTGTTTTAGCGAATGCTCAGCCACACGTGGGATATAGTTTTTCGTTTTCCTATTCATTTTTCTTTTATTATAACTTATTGAACCGACGTTTTGAATAAAAGAAAACCGACAAAATGAATAAATTAGATCCGACGTTTTGAATAATTTAGCCGGATGACGGAATGCAACAGAAAAGGAGGCCTTAAGTAGCCTCCTTAGGATTGAAAACCAAACTACTTCTGGCTTGAGCCTTCTACGGCCTTAGTCTTCTCTTTGAGGTCTTCGCTTAGATCCCATTTGGAGAAGCCTTCGGTATGGGGAAGATAGACATCCCATCCGTTAAGTTCGTTCAGCTTGAACTTGATATCCTTTCCGCTAAGCTTCAGGATATGTCCGCCTTTCGTCAGATCCTTGCTGAGGAAGTGGATATGCCAGCCCGGCAAGTTCCTTCCGTCGACATATTTCGGACAATAGACTCCGATGACATAGCCATCGACATTTTGATATTCCCTCTCTCTTTGGTCGCAGGCAACCTTATAGAGAGGTTCATAAGGCTCCTTCTGCTTGAAGCAGGAACGGACACGGACAGTAAAGGTTCCTTCCCTCTTGATCCTATAGAAGAAATTATGGGACCCTAAGAAGGATTCCCTTTTCTCCTTGAACTCATCGATGGAGTCAAAGGAGAGAGTGTTTTCCTTTGCCTTATCGTTGAAGTGACAGACAGTCGAGAAAGGAAGCTTATCTTCCTCTTTCCTTTCATAGACCTTGCCATCCGCTCTTCCGTCATAGGCCTTACCGTTAAAGATGATGGCCTCTCCGTCAAGTCCGTCATAGGTACCGATTCCGGTATCGCCCTTTTTTAATAGGTCCTTGACGGAGACTGATCCATGATAGTCTCCCCTCCTTAGACTGTTTAACGTACCGACCTGGAATAACTTTTCTTCTTTCATTTTTTATTACCTCTTATTCTGTCCCTGATTATTTTTCACATCTTCCTTATGGGACTTAAGAGAGAAGATGTGCGGATAGATAATATGGTTATGGTGATGAGTGCGATAGTTTCCTTTTTCATCGTAGACGGCGGAAAGAAGCTCAGGATGGGAGAGGGAGAAGATGCGCTTTGGATCTTCCCTCTTTATCCCTTGGTGGCGTTTGAAGTAGAGATTCCTTTCCCATTTTGTGAAGAAAGGAGAAAGGATATTCGTCACAAAGAGAACGATAGCAAGAATCAGGACGGAATTTGATACCATGGTCTGACTGAATACCACACCTTTAAACGTATAGGAAGCGAACATCGCTGGGATGGAAAGAGCAACACCGGCTAGAGCGGTCGATGCCATGGAGGCATAGCCAGGACGTTTAAGGATAACATGATCGACAAGAGAAGGAATAATCCTGGTAAAGCACCAATAGATAAGAATAAGGACAATGGCCGCAATCCAGACCTTTCCGCTGGTGAAGGCCTGCACCAGATTGATGGTCGAACCGAATTCGAATCCAAGGAAGGGAAGGATGATGGCATTTCCACCCTTGAATACCTTACGGATGTCTTCATCAAGGTTTCCTAAAATGAATCCGAGGATGAAAGGAAGAAGCAGGGCGACAATCTGCCTTACCTTAGAAGTGATGGAAGCAGCTTCTTCTGATGTGCCAAGGCTGGAGATGACGATAAATGGAAGAAGAGGCCTAGAAATGACGCACCTAATTGGAAAGGCGGCACGGTCTGCGTTATCGGCATAAGGGTGGATGATGCCCCTATAAAGGGCAGCATTTGCCGAGGTGATGCAGACACAGAAGGTGACTGGATCAATCCCTAAAAAGCCATTTGGGCAGAAGAGGAAGACAAGTACGGAGGCTAGATAGGCAGGGACAAGTCTTGCCAGAATAATCCAGATTCCCCGTTTAAAGACGTCTCCGAAATCGCTCGGCTTTATCCTTGTTCCTGTGCAGAAGAGCCTAAGTCCAATCAACAGGTTCTGTCCGGTCTTGCCGAAGAGATCCTTCCTTGGGTTACCTAGATATTCCCATAAGGTCTCTCCTTCTCCCGCATTTCCGGTGCCAAGTCCACAGGCAATGCAGATGGAGCTGATGATGGCGGAGATGACAAGCGGAACGAACCTCGTTCCGGCAGGAATCTTGTTGAGGAATTTCCAGATTCCTATGCCATGGAACTTCTTTTTTTCATTGCTTGTGTTTTCCATATTTATGGCTGCTCCTTATTTGGACAATGTCATTCTAGTGAGGTCCTTCCTTGAATTAAATGTTCCGGAAGAATAAAATGGCGGTGTATATTGTTCTGAAAGAATAAATAGAAATGGATATTTACCAGGAGAGGCTGGAGATAGAGGAGAATTCTTCCGACAGGGATTCCCTGTTAAAAGGGTACTTCGAGCTTGTTCCCTGTCCAAGGAGGCTTCTTAACGAAAACGGGAACGTCCTTTCCCGTTTCTTTCTGAATGGTGGGGAGAAGGATAGGAAATGGCTTGACGAGAGGAAACTTAGGGCGAAGGTGTTTCTTCAGGCGGAGAAAAAAGATTTTCTGATTCAAGGGAAGAGAGGCAAACGGCGCCTTTTCTATCCTCTCCGGGACAAGGATAGATGTCTAGGTGTCCTTATTCTTTTTGAATACTCGGTTCCTTTTTCCCAAATCAGTCCGGAAGTCCTTTTTCATCTTTCCCGTGCACTAAGGAAAAGGAGGAAGTCCTCTTCCCGATTTTCCGATTCTTCCTACCTGTCTTTGCTAGAATCTCTGCTTAACGGTTCGATTCCTACTCAGGAAGAAAGGGAAGGCAGGCTTGCGGAAGAGGGAATCGATTCTTCTTCCCTTAGACAGTACCTGAGGATTTCCCTTTCTTCCTTTAATGGACATAGGCTTGCACTGTTTCGGGCAAAACTGAAAGCCATCTCTCCCACCTTACGTTATTTCTTCCATGAAGGTTTCCTTCTGCTTTTTTCTTCTTCCTTCGAAGATAGGTACAAAGAGATTTCCACGCTTCTTACTTCCTTCTCTCTTACGGGAAGGATATCCCTTTCTCTGTCAAATCTTTTTTCGTTTCCTTCTTCCTTTAAGAAGAACAGGAAACTCTATTCCTATTTAAAAAGGAAAGAAAAGGAGATTTCCCTGTTCTTAGAAAAAGACTATGCCTTTCTTCATCCTATCCTCGATAGGACAAACGGAGAAAGGAGGCAGTACAGGGATGAAAAAGTCAAAGATAGGTGGAACTATGACAGAAAAAATAAGACAGAGTTCTGTCTTACCCTTTTCACCTATCTTAAAGAAAAAGGAAGCCTTAGGAAGACAAGCAAAACCCTAAATTATCACAAAAACACGATCCATTACCGGCTTAATAAGATAAAGGAACTGTTTAATCTAAACTACGATGATTCTGAAAAGAAAAGGAACTTCCTTTTCTCTCTTTGCCTAGTCGACTACAGGGATACGATGGGAAAAAGAAAGCAAGACTAGTTTGAAGATATGGAAAGGCCCTTTGTTTTTAAGACATGGGGAACAAACAGAAAAGGAGTAGGAAGATAATCCAATCATCCTTTCCCACTATCGAAAAAAAGATGGGTGTATAATAAATTCCTTAGGAGGAAATAAGCAATGGTGGAAACCATCGACATTGTCCTATTCGTCCTTTCTTTCCTTGCAGGCTTTTCTCCTCTTGCCATAGACAGAATACGAAACCGTAAGGTGAAGAACAGGGAATATTGGAAAACACACCAGTATCTCGCCTTTAGCTGTCTGTTTCTTGCCATTGGTTCCTTTGTCCGCCTCTGCCTGCTTGACTCACTCCCCGGAGGACTAAACCAGGATGAGGCAAGTGCAGGGTATGACGCCTTTAGTATCAGGAACTATGGAATAGACCGGAACGGCAGGAAGTTTCCTGTCCATCTGATTGCCTGGGGAAGCGGGCAGAACGTGGCCTATTCTTATCTAGCTAGGCCGTTCCTTAAACTACTCGGAAATACCACAATCGCCTTACGTCTTCCTATGGCAGTTATGGGTTGCCTGTCACTTTATGTTCTTTACTTTACACTTCGGACATTTATGAATGATGCTTCTTCCTGCTTTATACTTATCTTTCTTGCCATCAATCCGTGGCATATCAGGAAAAGCCGGTGGGCACTAGAGTCGAACCTCTTTCCGGAGCTCGTCCTTCTTGCCTTACTTCTTCTTGTTCTTAGCCTACGCAGGAAGAACTATTTCTGCTTCTATTTCTCCGCCATTCTGCTCTCCTTTTCTGCCTATAGCTATGGAACTTCCTATTTCTTCCTCTTCTTCTTTGTTCTCGGCTTCCTCCTTTATCTCCTCAGGAAAAGAATCTTCCCTTGGTACCATAGCGTTCTTTATCTCTCTCTTGTCGCCATCCTCTGCCTTCCGATAAGGCTCTTTCTTTATGTGAACGTTTTTGATAAAGAGACCATTCATCTTCTCTGGTTCGATATTCCTAAACTGAAGGTAAGCCGGTTCTCTTCCGTCACTTCCCTTTTTTCCGGGAATTTCCTGATGAACTGGAAGAATAATTTCGGAGAAGGAAGGAAACTTCTTATTACCCAGAACGATTCTCTTCCCTGGAATTCCATTCCTCTGTATGGCACCCTTTATTTCCTTACCCTTCCTTTTGCCCTGATCGGTTTATTCCATAGAACCAAGAAGAGTTTAAAGGATATTCTTCTTTTTGGCCTTAGGGACAAGGAAAAGGCACGAGACTTCTATTTTTATCTCTTAAGACTTGCTCTTTTTGTCTCTTTACTCAGGATGGGCATCCTAAGCAACAACATCAACCGGATCAATATCATCTGGCCTCTTTTGATTCTCCTCGGTGCACAGGGAATCCTTGACGTCCTTTCCTACTTTAAGGATAAACAGCCTGTCAAGTATACTCTTTCTTCCCTTGTCACCCTTTATTATCTTGGCTCTTTTGTCTCCTTCTCATTGACTTATTCCCTTTCCTACTGCAAGAAGAACATCTCTCCGATCTTCCATGAGTCTTTCCGTGAAGCTTTGCTCTTCTCGGAAAAGATCAAGCATGAGACAACCTATGTCTCCCCTAAGGCAAACTACACCCTTGTCCTTTACTACACCAAGTATAAGACAAAGGATTATGTCGACACTGTCATAAGGAAGAATCCAGGCTCTGCCTTTGAAAACCCCTATTCCTTCAAAGGCTATGTCTTCTCTCTTCCTTCCACGCTGGAAAAAGGAAACACCTATATCGTCTACAATGATGAGAATCCTTATTCAAAAGAAGAGAGGAAACCCTATAAAATAACCCCGTTCCTTTACTATTCCGTCATTGACACGACAGAACAAATCGAATGTGTCCAATAAGTAACCGCTTTCACCCCAGCTCAAAAAGGGAACTGTAAATTTTTCGTAGAAAAGCCTGTCCCGTTTCTTTACTATTTTGACAAATGGAATGGAAGCGGGAAAGAATTAACGGAAGAGGAAGAAGGAAGGCCGGATTAAAGAAGAGGGGAATCTTCTTCCTCTTTTCTCTTGTCTTCGTCCTGCTTAGGATCGGCTTCTCCCTGAGATGGAGGAGGAATAACTGGGAGAATCTGACTTTCTTTGAACTGATTACCCAGCTGAAGTCCCTTTCCGGTGTGTCAAAGGAGAGCATCCTCAACTTTGCCGTTGAGGTTCTTCTTCCTTCTCTTATCATCTTTTTTATCCTTCTTACTCTTTCCCTTCTGCTTTATACCTACAGGAGAAACAAGGAAATAAAAAGAAAGAAGGCTATCCTTCTTACCCCTCTCTGCTTTTCCCTTGTCTGTTCCTTCTGCTTATCTTTTCCGGAAAGCATAAAGGCCTATCAATACCTAGGAATCAGTGACTACCTCCATAATGCCTCTAAACCGTCGGAATTTATCGACGACAACTATGTATCCCCAAACGAAACGACTCTGACCTTTCCGGAAAAGAAAAAGAACCTCATCATCCTCTTTAGGGAATCCAGGGAAAGGACCTATTCCGATAAGGAACATGGCGGATATGAACAGGAGAACTATATTCCACAGCTGACGGATTTAGCTAGGGAGAGGGAATGCTTTTCTGATTCCCTCACCCTTAACGGTGCCACTCCTCTTACCTATACGACCTGGACAAGGGCGGCACTTTTCTCCTATACCTGTGGGCTTCCTTTTAAGACATCCCTTGGTCAGAATAACAGGGATACCCAGGAAACCTTCTTCCCGCATGTCGTCTCCTTAGGTGACATCCTAAATACGCAGGGTTATGACCAGACCTTCCTTTGCGGAAGCGATGCCTCCTTTGCCGGAAGAAAACTGTACTTCCAGAGCCATGGGAATTATGCCATCCATGATTTCTACACCTATCAGGAAAAGTACGGAGTAGGGGTGGAAAACCAGTGGGGCTTTAGGGACTATCATCTCTTTGATTATGCCAAAGAGGAAATCAAGGAGAAGGGAAGACAGTACGATGAGAAAGGAATCCCCTTCAACTATGACTTTCTGACCGTAGACACTCATTTCTATGTCGGCGGAAATGGTAAGCAACAGGATGGGTTCCTCTGCGAAAAGTGCCAGGATAATTTCCCTGGCAACCAATATGCCAACGTCATAGCCTGCTCTAGCAGACAGGCCAGTGATTTTGTCTCCTGGTTCTACGGCAAGGACGGGAATGAGGATGTCTCCTTAAACACGAGAGAAAACACGACTCTCGTCCTTCTTGGAGACCATGAGACTAGGTCTGGCTATTTCTGTAAGCAGGCGGACAAAGACGGCTATGACCGGAAGACCTATGTCTGCTTCATCAACAGCCAGAAGACGCGGAAAAACAAGACGAAAAGAATCTATTCCCACTTTGACATCTTCCCTACTTTGCTTTCCAGTATCGGAGTGGACATTGAAGGGGATAAGCTCTCGCTAGGGGTAGACTTATTCAGCGACAGAAAGACCTATCTAGAAGAAAACGACAAAGACTATATCAATCAGCAGTTACAGGGGAAGAGCAAGGTCATCGACTCTTTGTTGGAAGTCAATCCCTACGAGTATAGTTACCTTAAGCGTAGGGGAAGGCTTCCTAGTGCCTCTTCTTCCTATGAAGAAAAAGAAGAGGAGATTCTTTTCCTTCTCTCCGGTCTGAAGAAGAACGGACTGGACGAAGAACTCATCCACCCGAAAAGGAGTCTCACGATAAAGGGAGAGGAAAAAGAATACCTAAGGGAAGAAAAGGGGAAAGACTATATTCTTGCCTTGAACAAAGAGGAACTCAGGGACAAAGAAGGAAAACTATCCTTTACCTGCTCCTTCACCAGGGAAGGAAAGACAAGCGGAAATATTTATTCCTTATCGACATTGGAAGTCAAAAGCGAAGAAGAGAAGACCTCTTCGGATACACAGACTAAATAGATCCGTCGTCTAGGACAAAAGTCATTAGCTGGCAGTTATCCACCTTGAAGGTAAAGAACTCCTCGTTGCTCCTGTCGTGGAAATAGGAATAGACGATCCGGGAGATGCCTTGGTGGCCGACGACAAGGATGTTTTTTCCTTTTTCCTTTTCCTTCCTTTCATCGAAGAAGGAATAGATCCGGCAGGCTGCCTGGAAATAGTTCTCCCCGTGAGGATAGTGGTAGGCGACTCTGGCCGAATTCTCCTTGAGGAAAGGATCAAAGCGGCTCTTCCCGTCGATGTCGCCATAGTTGATTTCCAATAGTCTTGGATCCTTGACAATTTCTATCTTCCGTCCCTGAAGGGCAATCTCTGCCGTCTCATAGGCACGGCATAAGGGGGAGGAATAGGCTTTGTCTAGATGAACTAAGGCAAGGGACTTCTTAAGTCCTTCCGCCTGCTCTCTTCCCTCTATGGAAAGAGGAATGTCAAAGCGTCCCTGCGTCTTATTCTCCTTGTTCCACTCGGTGAGTCCGTGTCTTGTGTAATAAACCGTTGTCATCATGCTTTAAGTATACCCTAGGGAAAGCACTTTTCTGCCACGTGTTATCCTTTGGTAAGCGTTACCTAGAGACAATCTACGACACGAAAGCATCAATCTGTGCCGATAATCACCAAAAACAAAGAAAGAGTATTATCCTTTCTGTAAACGCTTACCAAAGGAGAACCTTTTCTATGGAAAAGACTAAAGAGAAGAAATCCGTGTTTACCACCCCCCTATTCTCATCCAAAATCAAGAAAAGCGCCGTATCCCTGTTCCCGGAAGCGGGACTTGGCTATCTGATCGGCCCTCTTCTTGCCTTAATCAGCAATGGCGTAGTCAACAGGTGGCTTATCCAGTACTGGGACAAGGTATTAAGGCTCAAGGAGTGGAATCCTCTCTTTGAGACCCTGATGCCGATTGTCTCCTCTATCGTCATCGTCATCGGAAACCTGCTTGTAGGAAAATTAAGGGAACGCAAGCCCACTCTTGCCGGAAAGGCACGTCCTTTCATTCTCTTAGGAAGGCCGCTTATCGCCCTTGCCCTCCTTGTCCTCTTCTTAGTCCCCCTTCCTGCCGGGGCCGGAGGAACCACATCGAATCTTAGGGCATCGATTGTCATCGCCGTAGGCTATAACCTTTATTACGCCTTGGCCTGGCCGATTTACTACACCTCCCATTCTGCTTTGGTTAATCTTTCCACCCGCGACGGAGGAAAGCGCGGACTTCTCTCTACCTGCATCATGGCTGCCCAGCTTGGGGCATCTGGCGTCTCGGGAAGGGCTGGAGGTCTTCTTGTCGACTTAATCGGCCTTCTTCCCAAGTATTCCGTTAGCGGCGTCAAAGAGACCTTCACTTCCCTTAATGATGCCACGACCTATGCGAAAGCCAATGGAATTGCCACGGAGGAGATTAAAGAACTTATCTCCCCTTCCCAGGCAAACAGCAAGTGGACCATTTTAAGGATCATCAGGATTGTCTGCCTTGTCCTTGGCTGTCTTCTTGAGTATTACTTCACCCGTGAACGCATTACCGAAGAGAACATCAAGAATGCGACCAATAAGGAAGGCGATACGAGGGAAGTAAAGAGCGCGACAAGGAAAGAACAGAGGAAGATCTGTGTCAAGGATAAATACTGGTGGCTTATTATCGTCTTCTTCTTCCTTTATCAGTTCGGCGGACAGAGGAAGAATAACGACAGGTCCTTCTATTCCCAGGCCATGACCTCCGGAACGACTCTTTCGTCCATAATTAACACTGTCGGTGCCATCCCTACAGCCTTAGGAAGGCTTGTTGTCTGGCCTCTTGCCAATAAGTTCGGCAAGGCTAAGACGATTGTCGGCGGCTCCCTTCTCGCCTTCTTAGGCTCTCTTCTTGCCTTTGCCTGTTTGATGCCTTCCTTCTCCTCCACCGCCGCCGTCTCCACTATCTCCGTCACCTCTTTCTGCGTCAAGGCCTTAGGTACCGCTCCTGCCAGGTACATTTCCTTAGCCCTTCTTGCCAATGTCCTCGATCATCAGGAAGCCCTCTATGGAAAGAGAACGGATGGTTTCACTAGGGCCGTATATGGTTCCATCATGGTGGCTATGTCCGGTGTCTGCAATGGCATCATTGCCGGTCTTAATGCCGTAACCCCAAGGGAGAACCAGAAGCTTGTCCATACGATCCTAGGCTTCCTTGTCGAAGGCGTCTGTTATCTTGCAAGGGCCCTTAGGTTCTTAGCAAGGACTGTCGAAAAGTTCACGAAGCTTGACAATGAGACCATCGAAGAACATCAGAAGGACCTCTGCCTGAAGGAAGGCAAGGAGTGGATTACTCCCAAAGACCGGGCCAAGAGGGAAGACGAAGAGGTTGCAAGACAGCTCGAGGAAGCCCGTGTCCACCAGCTTAAAGCGGACTGTGAGAAGAAGCATCTGGACTTTGACAAGGAAAACGGGAAGTATCTCGCTAAGAAGGAAAAGCAGGAAAGGGAAGCAAAGGAAAAGAAGGAAGCCGCCGAGAAGAAGAAGGAACAGGCAAAGGAGGCTAAGGAAGCCAAGTTTGCCGCCCTTCCTAAGGAAAAACAGGAAAAGATCCTTGCCAAGCAGGCGGTGGAAGAAAAGAAGCTTCGGGACGAATATAACCTTCTTCTCCTTAAGGCAAAGGAAAGCGGCTTAGCTGTTTAGGAGGAACAGAATGAAATATCAGGACATCATTTCAAAAAGGACGCTGGAGCAGAAGGCTTCGCTTCTCTCCGGAAAGAACTTCTGGGAGACTGAGGATATTCCCGAACTTGGGATTGAAAGTATTTTCCTCTCCGACGGCCCGAACGGACTTCGGAAACAGGCTAAGGCGGCAGACCATCTTGGATTAAATCCGTCCATCCCCGCCGTCTGCAGGCCGACAAGTGCGACAAGGGCCAATTCCTGGGATCCTGAGTTAGTCAAGACGGCCGCAAAGACCATCGGCGAGGAAGCCGCGGTCAGCGACGTCTCGGTTCTCTTAGGTCCTGGCATCAACAGGAAACGCAACCCCCGCTGCGGACGGAATTTCGAGTACTTCTCCGAGGATCCCTATCTTGCCGGAAAACTTGCCGTCGGGTACATCACCGGCGTACAGGAAAACGGAATCGGCTGCTGCCTTAAGCATTTTGCCTGCAACAACCAGGAAATCCGCCGCATCACCTCAAACTCCGTCCTGGACGAACGGACAAGGCGGGAAATCTACCTGACTGCCTTTGAAAGGGCGGTCAAGGAGGCTAAGCCTCTTTCCGTCAGGTCTTCCTATAACAAAATCAACGGGACCTATGCCAACGAGAATGTCCACCTCCTTGTCGACATTCTCCGCAAGGACTGGGGATTTAAGGGAATCGTCGTGTCCGACTGGGGCGGAGACAACGACCGCATCGAGGCAGTCAAGGCCCAGTCCGAACTGGAAAGGCCGACGACCGACGGGGAAACAAACCGGGAAGTCGTCAAGGCCGTCAAGGAAGGAAAAATCACTGAGGCGGATGTCGACCTTCTTGTCGACCGTCTCCTCGATGTCATCTTTACCACGAAGAAGAATTTAGAAGGGGCTCCGAAGGATTTCGATAAGCAGGAACACCACCTTATTGCCCAGCATGTCGCGGAAGAGTCTCTTGTCCTTCTTAAGAACAAGGATGCTTTGCTTCCTCTTAAGCCGAACACCAAGGTTGCCATTATCGGAGACTTTGCCGAAAACAGGCGTTTCCAGGGAGCAGGAAGTTCCGTTGTCAACCCTCTGAAGGTCGATCAGATCAATGAGGTTTTAAAAGAGTATCCGCTGAATGTCGTCGGATATGAAAAAGGCTTTAAGCGGTACGGAAAGAAAAGCCAGGGCAGGATCGATAAGGCCCTTAAGCTTGCCGACAAGGCCGATGTCATCCTTCTTTTCGCCGGGCTTGACGAAGTAAGCGAGGCCGAGGGCATCGACCGGGCCAACATCCGTCTTCCCCTGAATCAGCGGGAACTGATTTCCGCCCTGTACCATACGGGAAAGAAAATCGTCCTTGTCCTTGAATGCGGTGCTCCGATTGAAATGCCTTTTGCCGACCGGGTCGATGCAATCCTTCATGCCTATCTTTCCGGCGAAGCCGGGGCAAGAGCGATTCTTAATGTACTGACCGGAAAGGTCAATCCGTCCGGAAAGCTCGCGGAGTCCTATCCTTACGGATATGCTGACTGTCCTTCTGCCGACCATTTTGGAAAGAACGATAAGAATATCGAGTACCGGGAGAGCCTCTTTATCGGCTACCGCTACTATAACGGCTTCTGCCGTTCCGGGGCAAGATTCCCCTTCGGCTTTGGCTTAAGCTACACGACTTTCAGATACGATAACCTGAACGTGTCGGACAAAGGGGTTTCCTTTACCGTTACGAATACCGGAGACGCCGACGGAAAGGAAATCGCCCAAAGGTACATCGGAAGGAAGGATTCCAAGATCTTCCGTGCCCCCTATGAACTAAAAGGCTTTGCCAAGGTCTTCCTTAAGGCTAAGGAGACGAAGGAAGTCTTTATTCCCTTCGATGAGTTCTCTTTCCGCTTCTTCTCCGTCAAGGACAATAAGTTTGAAGTGGAAGAGGGCAACTATCAGATTTATGTCGGACCAAGCAGTGTCGACTTCCCCTTGAAGGGGGAAATCCATGAGGAAGGCATCGATGCTTCTTCCCTCTATGACAGAGAGAAGCTTCCCCACTATTTCTCCGGGGATGTCCGTCAGATCCCGGATGAGGAATTTGAAGCCCTCCTTGGCCACCCTATCCCTAAGGATGATACTTCCTATATCAAGAAGCACCGGATTAAGGTCGACTATAACTCTTCTATCAGCGATCTCCATTATGCCAAAGGCTGGACTGGACGCCGTTTTGCCGGTGCCATCCGCTTTGCCATCAAGTTCCTTAAGGCTATCGGAAAGCGTACGACGGCGAATACCCTGATTAGGGGTGTATACTATAATCCGGTCCGTGCTCTTTCCCGGATGACGGGAGGAGCCATGAGTATGGCCCAGCTTGACGGCCTGATTAGGATGTTCAACGGACACTTCTTCAAGGGTCTTCATCATCTCAATAAGAGGGGAAGACTTAAAAAGAAGAGGAAGAAAGAACAGGAGAAGAGGAAAAAACAGAAGGCTTGATTATGAAGGAAAAACTGATTTCGTTCTGTGTTCCTTCCTATAATTCCGAATCCTATCTTCATCGTGCCTTGGATTCCCTCGTTCCTGGCGGGGAGAAAGTCGAAATCCTGGTGATTGACGATGGATCAAAGGATCGGACGCTTAAGATTGCCAGGGAATACCAGGAGAAGTATCCGGGCATTGTGAAAGCCGTCCATCAGGAGAATAAAGGGCACGGCGGGGCAATCAACACCGCCCTTTCCCTTGCCTCTGGGAGATACTTTAAGGTTGTCGATTCCGACGACTTTGTGGAAAAGGACGGACTTTCCGCCTTGCTGAAGGCTAGGGAGGACCATAGGGACCTTGATAGGATCCTAAGGCCTTATACCTACCGTCACGGCGAGGAGAGGAAAAAGGAAAAGACGATCCGCTATGGCTTCTTCGTCAAGAAGGACACGGTTGTTTCGATAGGGGAAATCAAACGCTTTGATGCAGCGAGAAACCTGACCCTTCATTCCGTCGTCTACTCCACTTCCCTCCTCCGGGATAAGGCAAAGCTTGTTCTTCCCGAACACTGCTTCTATGAGGATAACTATAGGATTTATGCCCCTCTTCCTTTCATCAAGAAGCTGAGGTATATCGATGTTCCTTTCTACCAGTATCTTCTTGGCCGGGAAGGACAGTCCAGGCAGACAAACAATCTCATTAAGCGGAACAAGGATCTTAGGCACGTTGCCTTCCTTAGTTTCCAGAGCGTCTCTCTTCCTAAGAGGAAGAAGACGGAAAGACAGCTTTATAAACTCAGGAAGCACCAGTTGATCAGGATGGTCACCGCCCCTCTTCTTTATACTTCGAGGAAGGATAAGGCAGCCTGCAAGACGGAAAAGGGCGAATTCCTCCGTCGAAGGAAGGACGATGACCTAAAGCAGTATAAAAGGCTTGTCCGCCATCCTTTTGTCTTCTTCCCTTCGAGAAACAACGCCTTTGGAAGAATCAGTGCCCGTTTTAGGCTTTTCGTCATCCGGAAGTTCGGAGCCATCAACTGAAAGAAAGAAACCGCCTCTGCCGTGGTAGAATAAGAGGCGGTTTTTCTTTTCGCATGAATACACCAGTCAAAGTTTCCGTCATCGAAGACGACGGAAAATATCATCAGATTATCCACGGATACCTTCAAGAGTACGGAAAAAAGAAGGGTATTGAGTTTCATGTCCAGGATTATTCCGATGGACTGGGCTTTCTTGAAGAATACAAGGGAGACGCGGATGTTTTGTTCATGGACATCGAAAGGCCGCAGAGGGACGGACTTGAAGTCTGTAGAAAACTGCGCAAGATTGATCCCTATGTCCCGATTATCATCGTTTCCCATTCTGCCCAGTATGCGGTCAAGGGCTATGAGGTCAATGCCCTTGGCTATGTGGTCAAGCCGATTGTCCGGTTTGATTTCTTCTTCCTTCTTGACAAGGTGAGGGAAAGAAGGAAGGACAAGGAACAGCACTACCTTGTCCTCTCAAATAAAAGCACGGTCAAGAAGATTTCCCTTGACGACATTCTTTATCTGGAGGTCTCTTCCCATACCATCAAGGTGAGAAGGAAGAAGGAAACCATCGAATTCCGGGGGAAAATCAAGGACTATGAGGACAGACTCTGCCGTTATTCCTTTTTCCGGTGCAATAATTCCTTCTTGGTCAACCTGAAATACTGCGATAAAGTCTCTGTCGGGGACAGCACTATCGACAGGGGTGGAACGATTATCTCCATCTCCCGTCCAAAGAAGAAACAATTCCTTGAGACATTGGCAGATTATTTAAAGGACGAAATATAGGATGTACGATAACTATCTTTTTGGAGATGCCGTTATCTATTATCTCTATCGTTTCGTTGTTCCTTTGATGATTGCCGAACTGATCACTTTTCTTTCGGCGAAGAAAAAGACGTATTGGATTGTCCGTTTTGCGGGGTATGAAGTCCTGTTTCTGACTCTCTCGGGAATCCTGATTTACTATGACGTCGATCTGCGCTTTGGCTGGTTCCGGACTATTTTCCTTCTTCTTTTCCTTCTTTCCCTCCTTCCGCTTGTTTTGACCTTTGGCAGGAAAATCAAGCATGTCCTCTTTCTTGCCTCCTCTGCCTATACCGTGCAGAACTTTGCCGATAACCTTTGGAAGCTAGCAAGGGAAATCATCCCATCGTCGGATAAAAAGGCCATTGAGCTTCTTCTTTATTTTCTTCTTTTCGGAGCAAGCTTTACTGTCTATTACTTCGTCTTTGTCAAACTGATGAAAAAGAACAGTGTGGCAAAGTTAAGCAACAACTCCGTCCTCTTTATCTCTCTTGCCTCTATCCTGGTCATCAACATCCTCTCTAGGTATGCCCAGAGCGTGGAAGACCCTGCCGGCGTGATTGCCACTAAGCTCTATGCCAGGATTGCCTGCTTTTTCATCCTTGCCATCCAGTACAACATTTTCCATTCCACTAAGCTGAGCGGAGAAAAGGAGAGGCTTGAGCAGGCCCTGAAGTTCCAGAACGATAAGTTTGCCTCCAGTAAGGAGACAAGGGAACTTATCAACATCAAATGCCATGACCTAAAGCATGCGCTCGAGTCGTTGAATTCCTCTAACCTCTCTTTGGAGCAGAAGGAGACTCTTCTTGGACTTTCTAATGCCATCGATGTCTATGACTCCAGAATCAAGACCGGTAATCCGGTCATCGACAGGGTGCTTTCGGAAAAGTCCCTGATCTGCCATAAGGAGAAGATCCGACTCAATGCCATTATCGACGGATCCCTGTTTTCCTTCAGGGATAATGTGGATGTCTATTCTCTTTTCGAGAATGTCCTTGACAATGCCATCAAGGCAGTGAGAAAGGAAGATGAGGAAAAAAAGTCCATCTTCCTCCATGCCGTGGAAAAGAACAACGTCATTTCCCTGAAAGAAGAGAACTATGTAGGCGAGGAAATCCTCTTCAAGGACGGACTTCCTCTTTCCAAGGGCAACCCTTCCTACCACGGATACGGAACAAAGTCGATTGCCTATATCGTCGGAAAGTATAAGGGAAGCTGTCAGTTTTTCTGCAAAGACCATAGGTTCACCTTCTTCGCCTGCTTTTTCAAGGCGGGAGGAACGAAAGGAAAAGGAGAAAAAGAGTGAAGAAAGACCGCCTATTCTCTCTTTGCGGCCCACTTGGCGCCCTGACTCTTTCCCTCGCCTTGCTTATCCCGATTTTCACTTCTCTTTTCTCTCCGACCTTGAATACCTATTTCGGGAAAGGGGAACTAGTCAAGAAAAATAACCTGAGTGAAGGAAGGGATACTTCCTATTATCAGAAAAAAAGCAAGGAGGAGGCTCTCTCTTTGGCCCTTGAAACCAATGAGGAGATTGCCAAGGAAGGCATTGTCCTTTTAAAGAACGGGAACGGCTGTCTTCCTCTTTCCAAGGACGACATCCTTTCTCCTTTCGGCTATGCCTATTCCCATCCTTCCTCTTTGGGAGGGTCAAGCAACTGGAGCGGAAGAGAGGAAGAAAAGGACTCCCTTTCCCTTGCCTTAAAGGAGAGCTTTTCCGTAAACGGAAAAATCGAAGGGATCACAAAAGACGAAAAGAACGTCCTTTCACTGAAAAGTGCAAGGGGAAGCTCTAAAGTAAATCAGGCGAAGGAAGCCGGAGGCACTTCCTTGATTTATACCATCAAGGCGGATTCCTACTTGGGGAGGGAGAAGGAGAGGAAAAATACCATTGGGCTCAGGGTCATCTCCAGAGACGGAGGAGAGAACAGCGACTTTAAAAGGGACGGGTATGAAAGCGGGGAACGACACGCCCTCTCTTTGACAAGGGAGGAGAAAAAAACCTTACAGATAAGGAAGCAGAACTGCCGAAAGAGCATCCTTCTTTATACGGGGGTGAATCCGATTGAGTTTAGCGATGACGTGACCTCCTTACTGGATGCGATTCTTTATCTCCCTTCTCCGGGAAGCGGAGGTTACCGGATTGTCGATGATGTTCTTCTTGGCCATATCAATCCCTCGGGAAAGACTGTCGATACTTTCGTTAAGGACTTCCTTTCGATTCCCTCAAGCGTGAACTTCGGCCTCTCCGGGACAAAACCCTATGATGGTGCAGGAAGGTATTTTGATAATGTCACCCAGAGGGACAATCAAAGCAAGGTTTCCTTTGTCAGCTATAAAGAAGGAATCTATGTCGGCTACCGGTATTACGAGACCGCCGACAGGGAGAAGAAAATCGATTATGATTCCCTTGTTGCCTATCCGTTTGGCTATGGGCTTAGTTATACCTCTTTTGACCAGGAGCTGATTTCCTATAAGGAGGAAAACGGCTCGATTCAAAGGAAGGTAAAGGTGACAAACAAGGGAGAAAGGGCAGGAAAGGATGCCGTAGAGATTTATTATGGGGCACCCTATAGTGGATTCGACAGGGAAAACGGGATTGAGAAGGCAGGGAAGAACCTGATTGCATTCTCTAAGACCAGCCTATTAAAGCCAGGAGAGAGCGAAGTTCTCTCTCTTTCCTTCGCCCTTGAGGATAGGGCTTCCTATTTTTCTTCCCACCAGAACAGCGATTCCACCTTTGGATGCTATTTCCTCGAAGAAGGGGATTACACCATCTATCTAGGAAAGAACTCCCATGAATCGTATGATCAGTTTGTTTATCACGTTTCCGATTCCGTGTTTTATGATAACACCAATCCAAGACAGAGTGAGAAAGATGCCCAATCCCGCCTTGACCAGTATGGAAATTCGGTAAAAGAGAAAAAGGTCGACAAAGCCTATGTTGCCGCAACCAATCGTTTTTCTCTTTCCACGGAGTATAGGAAAGAAAACCATCTTCTTCTTTCCCGTAAGGACTTCTCCTCCACCTATCCTTCCTTTCCAAAAGGAAAGGAGTACCATCTTGACGAAAAGTACAAATCCGTCTTTGACTCCTATAAGAACTTCTCCTCTTCCCATCCTCTTCTCGGCGACGAAGAAGGCTCCCTTGTCTATGACTCTTCCCCGCTCGGCAAGGCAAGGGATTCCTCTCTGACTCTCTCCTCTATGCGAGGGGAAAGCTATGACTCGGAAAAATGGGATGCCCTTCTTTCTAAGATTTCCTTTACTCAAAAGGAAGAAGAACAGCTTGGCGCCCTTTTTGGCTACGGGGCCTATCAAAGCGGAGCCGTTGACACCATTGGAAAGTTCTCCACGGAAGAAAGGGACGGGCCGAACGGATATTCCACTTTCGGGCAAAAGAAAAACGAGGCGTTTTCTGTCTACGCAAGTGAGACTCTTACCGCCTGCACTTTCAATTCCGCTCTTGCCTACAAGAGAGGAAAGGCTAGGGGAGTGGAAGGAAGGGCACATGATGTCCAGGGACTCTACGCCCCTGGAAGGAACATCCATCGCTCGCCTTTCGGAGGAAGAAACGGGGAATATGTCAGCGAGGATCCTCTTAGGTGCGGCATAATCGGAGCAAAAATCGTCTCCGGGGCGGCCGACTATGGCGTGTATACCTGTAGGAAGCACTTTGCCCTAAACGAACAGGAAAGCGGAAGAGGGGACAGGAGGATGGTTTTTTCTGACGAACAGACGATCCGGGAAATCTATCTGAAGCCTTTCGAAATCTGCGTGAAGAAGGCAAGAAGGTCTCTTTCCTATCTAAACGAAGACGCTAAGAAGGAAACAAAGGTAAGGAGAGCCGCTAGGGGGATAAGGACGTCCTTCAACGGAATAGGACCGGTGAGGAACTGCAGGAATTACGCCCTGAACACAAACGTCCTCCGAGAGGAGTGGGGATTTAACGGGGCGGTCATCTCGGACTATGGAGTAAAAGGAAACAGGGATGCCATGATGCGAAGCGGAAACGACGTCTATAGGACTGCCTTCTCCGGCTTCAAAAGCCGTTCCCTGAAGAATCTCTATCCTCTCTCTGCTTCCCTTAGCGGGAAACATGTGGTCTTAAAATCGCTCAAGAATGTCTGCTACAGGATAGTCAACTCCGGAGCCTTTGACGGACTTAGGAAAGGAGAGGTAGCCTACCGGAAAAAGGCCGCATGGGAAATCTATCTGAATGATGTCTTAGTCATTTCCCTGTATGTCATTACGTTTGCTCTCTTTGGGATGGGAATCGGACACCAAGTCATTCTCTGGCGAAGAAAAAAGCAGGGAAGTCCCCCTGCCGTTTAGAATCTTTTTTCGTCGTACGATACGATGCTATCATCGCCAAGTTCAACGAAATAATGACGCTCTAGGCTTTTTTCTGTCCTATCCTGGCGGATGACGTATCCGTTTCCGGAATATTCGATTCTCTTTCCGTAAAGATAATCCAAGACATAGTAGCCGCCTTTTTTAATGCATCGGTAGGCCTCTTCCTGGTCGGCTTCTTTCGAAAACTCAGTTTCCGCATCGATTGTTTTGGTAGAAGAATTGTAATAATAGTTCTCCTCTTTTCTGACCGAACCGACTTTGCGGGAATACGTGTAGACTAGTTTTGTCTCTGAATCCTTGTCCGGATAGACGATAATATCGGCTTTTTTCTTTTCGTCATCGGTTGGATTGTAATAAGGATACTCGCAGAAGTCTGTATAGATGTATACGCCGTTGTAGTTGTAATACTCATAGACAAAAGAGGAGGAAGAAGAGTAGGACTCATGGAATATGGCCTTTCCACCGCTTAAGACAGTGATGGAATAACAGTCGATCCCCTTACTATTTCCACAAGAGGAAAGGAGAGAAAAAAGGCAGAGCAGAATATTTTTCTTTTTCATAATAATGCACCTTTTACAAAGATAATATACCACAAGATAAAGAATATGGAATAACTTCTTTCTTTTCAAAGCCGGACAGGAAAGATATAGTATTATCTAGGAGCCGACATCATGAAAAACGGGTATCTATCGGATCTGACTCTCATCCATCCCCCAAGGGAAGGACTTACTGTCTCGACCCTGCTTCTTAAGGGGCAGAAAAGTGCAGTCACTTTCTTCTCCCTTGGACAAGGAACGGATATCTCTTCAGAGTCCTATCCCTCAGCCACGGTTTATCTTTGCCTGGCCGGGGACTTGATTCTGAAAAAAGGGGAGAAAGAGGTCACTCTTTCTCCTTATGATTTGTATCTTAACCCAAATGATGTTCTTCTTGGTCAGAGAAGTAAGAAAGGATGCGGATATGTCGAAATCCGCACCGGAGAGGAAAGCAAAGACATGAATTGTACGATTAAGCCAGGAGAAGTTTTCCGCCTTCAGGAAAGGATTGATTATCAGCCAGAGAGTATTGTCAATCGTGACCTAAGGTCAAACGGGAAGAGGAAGTTTGTGCTTATGGCACTAGATAAGGGGCAGGAGCTATCTAGTCATCGTGCCCCAGGCGAGGCGATTGTCTTTCTTCTGGAAGGTGAGGCTAGGATCACCTATGAAGGAAAAGACTATCTTGTCAAGCAAGGCGAAGAGTTCCATTTTGCCAAAGGCGGACTCCATGCCTTAAAGGCACTAACCCCCTTTAAAATGGCTCTCCTTCTCGCTCTGGAATAAGAAGAAGTCTGAATTCTGCCGAGTATCCGAAAAAGCCTTATTGATTCTCTGCCTTCGATGAGAAGACGGCCAAAGAAATCCGGGAGAAGACATGGATTAGGGATTTTCCTACTGGTTTTACCATTAAAGTGGATCTTTCTGTCATTTTTTAGATTCAGGACAGACCTCTTTTTCTCCGTCGTTTCGTCTCTTCTGGGTCTTTGACCTTCTCCTGCGGTTGATGTAATCCTCCCTGGTCTTGAAGACCTTGTATCCCTTGAGGAAGGAGATGAGCTTTCTCTTCACCATGGGCAGAAAATTTAAGTCAGAAGACTCAGTCAAAGACGCCTGTTTACACACCAGATTTGTGCTTTTCTTAAGATTTCTCTTGTGATTGAAGAAGCAAAACTATAATTGTAAGGATAAAAATTACATTTGAAGAATTATCGATAAACACGGCAGAAAACGGGAAATTTCTGGTAAAGTCACTTTTGCTGTAAGCGTTTTTTTCCCTGTAATTGGCATATGATGATTAAAATGAACGAGGAAAGAGATCGGATCCGGTTATGAAGATTCTGTTCCTCGCCTCAGCGATTAAGTAAGAACTATCCTCTTACTTATCGTCCGAGACCGGGTACGGAAACGGCATCTAACTGCGTGATTTCTTCCATAGTTCAGTTGCTGACTGTTTTTCATACAAAGGAGGAATTAAATTCAGTATGAAAAAGACTCTGACTTCTGTTGCTGCGCTTGCCTTATTATCCTTAAGCCTTACCGGCTGTGGAAACAAAGGCAAAAAGATTCACCTTCAGTTAGTCCCGTCCAATGATCCTGCCACTCTTCTGACCCGTGCTAAGGCTTTAGCCCCGATCCTTGACAAGTATGCCCCTGGCTATTCCTTCAGCATCGATGTCGGTTCCACTTATGCTGCCACTACCACTGCTCTTGGTGCCGGTCAGATTGATGGCGGTTTCCTTACCGCTTCCGGTTATGCCCAGAGGACAATTGAGCAGCCTGGTGCCGTTTCCCTCCTTCTCTCTGCCGGACGTGCCGGTTATAAGATCCAGGCTGATGATTTTCCGGGATTAGATGAGGCTTCCCGTGAAAAGCAGCGTAAGCACAGGAACGGTGCCGAAGGATATGTTTATCGTGGTGAGCAGTCTACGACCTTAGTCAACTACTATTGCTCTGTTGTCTTCACACTTAAAGATTCTGAGCGTACAGCCCTTAATAAACCCGCTCTTGATAAAGACGGCGATGGAGAAGTCTCCTTAGATGAAAGGCATGAGGGAAATGCTGTCTGGGGAACCATGGCTGCCACTTCTTCTTCCGGCTTCATTTATCCTACCAAGTACTTATATGACAATGGATATACTAAAGGCTTTTTCGATAAAACTGCCTACGATCAGCTTTCCGATGCTGACAAGAAGTTAGCAAGGATTAATGCGACACAGAAGTCCTATCCTGAAATGGTTGATAATCTCAGGAACGGTGTCATCGATGTTGCTGTCGGATTCTTCGATATCCGTTACGGATCTGCCTATGTTCAGACCGATAGCAAGTATCATAATGATGAATCCGTCTTTACTAAGACTTATACGGCTGCTGTCCTTGACCCGATCAGGAATGATACTGTCTGCGCTTATGGCAAACTCGACGACGATAAGAAAGAAGCTATTAAGACCGCTCTTAAGGGTGCCGTCAAAGACGGAAGCATCCATGATAACGGAATCAAAAAAGGCGAAAAAGGCGCTACCGATACCGATTATGATCTCGATAATGATGGCAAGGCATCTGGCGCTTACCTGCTCTATCAGATTTACTCTCATACAAATTACAGGGATGGCAAGGATTCTGATTACGATGCTGCCCGTGAAAGGTATCGTTGGACAGCTGAACACGCTAGCAAATAGTTTCTGAAGTTTGGAATTCAGCAAGCCTAGTCCTCTATTGGGGCTAGGCTTGTCGTTTATTAAAATAGGTGAAATAGTAAGGAGACTGCCTATGCTTGAAATGAAACATGTCGACAAAGTCTATCCGAATGGTTTCCAGGCCCTGAAAGATGTGAATCTTACAGTAAAAGACGGGGAATTCATTTCGATAATTGGCTTATCCGGAGCCGGAAAATCTACTTTGATCCGTTGCATCAATAAAAGGCATGATATTCAAAACGGAGAGGTTCTGATTGATGGCGTGGATATCAGCAAACTGAAAGGAAAGAAGCTTCGTGAGCAAAGACGGAATATTGGAAGGATTTTCCAGTCCTTCAATCTTGTTCGTCGTAGCTCCGTATATAAGAATGTTCTCTCCGGGCGTGTTGGCTATCATAATACCTTCGAAACCAGGTTCGGAATCTATTCCAAACGGGAAAAGCTTCTTGCTTTACAGAATATCGATAAGTTCGGTATTCTTGATAAAGCCTATGTCCGTGCAGATCAGCTCTCCGGCGGTCAGCAGCAGCGTGTCGCCTTAGCAAGAGCCCTTACTCAGGAACCTAAGATTCTTCTTGCCGATGAGCCGGTTGCTTCTCTTGATCCCGCCACTACGATTGCGGTCAGGAACGACTTTGTCCGTATTAATAAGAGGGGTATCACCATCATTGCCAATAGGCATCATGTCGACTTGGCTAAAAAATATTCTACCCGTATCATCGGCGTCCGTGCCGGTCAGATTGTCTTCGATGGAAAGCCCGAAGAAGTGACGGATGAGGCATGCTTCAAAATCTATGGGCGTCATTTAAACCATAATGAGAATCTCAGCACTAAGCTTGACGAGATCCCGGAAGTACATGCATAGGTAAGGTGATTTTTATGGCAGAGAATAAAGAAAAGGCCCAAAAGTTCGATTTCCGCTCTTATTGGAAAAGGAAGGGCGCTGATCGAAAAAAATACCGTAAGAAATGGTTTAAAGCGACGGAACTTGGAAAAATGCTTGACCACGCCTTCTATAAGGAGGTTAGTGTAGATCTTTCTCCTGAGCAGGACGGAAGCCTTGTTAAGACCATTCGTAAGCCAAGAATCACGAAAAGGATTCTTATCCTTGTCATTCTTGCACTTGTTATCGCTCTTAGCTTCCTCCCATTTAATTATGAGAAGGATGTCCGCATCAACTGGACGGCATTCGGAGACAATTTCAAGAGTCTGTTTACTCCGAATCCCCTTCGTACAAAGAACTGGGCAGGTTGGTGGAAATTCGGATGGGAAAGCTTTGCTGTCGGTATTCGGACTCCTCTGATCAACTCTCTTCCGTTTTTGCAGATTTTCTGCATCAATTTCAGGGCGACAGTCCTAGGAGCTGTCATTGCTATTCCGATTTACTATCTCTGCGCCAATAATGTTAATCATAATCGTATCATTCGTACGATTGTCAAGGTATTCAACGATATTCTTCGCTGTATTCCTATGTTTGTCATTTGTGTCATCTTTGCTAGGGTTATGGGAATCGGGACAGTTCTTCCCGCTGTCCTGTCCATTGGGCTTTTCTCTCTCGGTATCAGGTACCAGATGAGGTACGAATATCTTGAGACCCTCAACAGGCGTCCTTTTGAATCGATACGTTCTTGTGGCGGAACGAATCTACAGTCGGTCTTCCTTGGTCTGCATCCGGAAGTCAAGCCGATGTTCTTCGCCTATTCCATCTATACTTTGGAAATCAATATCCGTGCCTCTGTTGTCCTTGGCTATGTCGGAATCAGTTCTACCTATAGGAATGCTTTGGAAATCTTCATTGAAAACGCCTGGTATGATTATGTCGGGGCAAGGATTCTTCCTCTCTTCTTTGTTGTTGCCGTTCTTCAGATTGTTTCGAATACCTTGGTGAGAAAACTACGATGAAACAGAAAAAGAATCAAATCAATCGGAAACCTAGCTTATTTAAGAAATGTCTGTACTTCTTCACTTCTGATAAAAAAGGCAGGACCCATTATAAAGATCCCATCTCTGCCTATCAGGCACGTCCAAGAAGGTGGATAGTCAATCTTGTTTCCTTTGTTATTTTTGTCATCGTCCTCATTTTCAGGGGAAACTATATCGGAATCAAGAATGCGTTTGATAGTCCGATTAATGGTGAACTTGTTGCCCAGCGGTGCCATGATTTCTTCTTATTCGACTGGGACTACTTCGTCGGAAAAGGACTCTACAATTTCAACGAAGGGGTTATTTATGGTTGTTTTGTTACTCTGGGAATCACCATTATCGGAACCAGTGTAGGATTCCTCCTCTCTATCCCCTTCGGTTTCTTTGCTTCCCATGTTCTTTTCAAAAAATGGGCCCTCATCTCTGAATTTATCCTTATCCTTATCCGTACTTTCCCGGAACTTCTTCTGGCTTTGTTCTTTGTTGCCTTATCCGGACAGACATGGCTTACCGCTATCCTTTGCCTTAGCATTCATTCCATCGGAAGGATCGGCAAGCTCTATGCGGATCAGCTTGATGAAGCCGACCTTGACGGATTAGAGGCCTTAGATGCCCAGGGTGCCGGTCCGGTTCAACGTGTGTTGTGCGGCGTCGTTCCGGAAGTTATTCCTAGCTTTCTCTCGGTGGGACTTTATCGTTTGGATATCAATCTTCGTACTGCTACAACACTAGGTCTTGTCCTTTCCTCCGATGCCGGAATCGGTTTCTCGATTCTTCTTGATTTAAGTAAGAACTCTTATTCCCATCTTGGTGCTGATACGTTCGGTATTGTTATCAGGATTATCTTGGTCGATTTCTTCTCTTCTTGGCTAAGAAAGAAAATCGTCTGATTCCTTCACCTAATCAAAACTCCTCTGGCCTTCGTGGCCGGAGGAGTTTTTTCTTCTTAACGGACGGGAGACTAGGCGTAGTCTTCTGCGGAGAACGGCAACAGGAAAAGTGGGCCACTATCGAATTTGCCCATCTTCATCCTCTAAGGGAAAGGGCTGTATGTTCCGGCTTTTTTCTAAACGGAACGAAGACGTTCGTGCCATTTCTTTCCCTAGGAAAAGTGACAGATATATCCCCGGAGTTCCATCCGGGAGGCCTAGTCTATCTTTACTTAGAGGAGGAACTGATTCTGAATAACGGGAAAAAAGAGTCCACTCCTTCACCCTTTTGATTCTTGCCTTATCCCTAAGGAAGTTTTTCTCTGCCGGAGAAGCAATAAAGGCAGCGGATATGCCGAAATCCATGTCCGAAAGGAAATCGAAGAAGTGAAAAGCTCGGTTAAGGCCGAAGAAGTCTTTTACCACACGAAGATGAACAATATTCAGAAAGAAGGCATTGCCAACCGGAATCTAAGGCCAAATGATAAGAGGAAGTCTGTCCGGATGGCGTTAGACAAGGGACAGGAACCTTCTCCTTATCGCGTTCCTGACAATGCACTCGTTTTTCTTCTGGAAGCCGTGGCAGTCCTCACCGATGAAGGAAAAGACTATGGTATAAAAGTAAGGGAAGAGTTCCGCTTTGAAACAAATGGTTCTTCGTGCCTTAAAGGCGCCAACCCCCTTTAAAATGGCCCTCCTCCTTTCCCTGGAATAGAAAAAAGGCTTCCTGCCTTGTCTCATGACTAATGACAGGAAACCTTTCCGTGATTGGATGTGCGCAGGATATGAACAGTTAGGTTGCGGTTTTGAACGCATTTGGCTGCTTCCACGTCGGCAGGAAAGAAAGCCGGGATTTCTCAGAGATATGACTTCTCCTTGTGCCCAGGAAAAGAAACGGAGCCTAGAAGTTGTATCCGTGCTCTCAATGCTGAGCAGGCCTAAGGCCTATTTGGCGTTAATGGCAATAGCAACAGTATTAGAGGAATATCCGATTTCAAGCTCCATGATTTTATTTTCTTTATTGACTTGAATCGTTTTTGTATAGATATCACCTTGGAAGTGTGTTCCTGAATTGCCTTTATCTAAGGCAAAACCATTCTTTTCCAGTTTCGATTCCAAAGCCTTCACCTGGTTTAGGCCGGTCCCTGACAAAATCCGGTATTCGATGGCATAGTAGCGTTCTTTGCCCTCGTTCCCCTCTTCGTCTACCCCGTCTGAATAGTAAAGACCGGCAACCGATTCCTTTCCCCCAAGGATAGGAATCAAATCAAGGTTTTCCTTGCTGCCAAGAAGGGCGATGACATTTTTGAGGATTTCACTATATCCGCTGACCAGATCGGATGTCTTTAATCCGTCCGTCGTTTCCTTTACGACGATGTCTGATCCGATATCCTCATCGTCTAGGAAGGTATAAACGATCTCTTCGGTTTTCTGTGGATAGGTGAAATTGATGTTGAAGGTGACATTGCTTGAAGAGAGCTTGATCTTCCTCTCTCCGACAATCCTACCCTCTCCCGACCTATTGTAAATCTTGGTCGTGGAAAACATCGCCTTTTTGTTGTAAACGTAGGTGTTTAATTGATTCTCGTCCTTTTCAAAGAAGACACTCGACCTTTTAAAGGAAGGAAGAAGGGCGGTGACGGAGGCTTTTACCTTATCATGGTAGGCATAATATTCGTTGTTTAATCTGACCGCCTGTTGAATATAGCCACCGTCTTTGTACTGATAGAGGAACTCATTACTGATGCCTTGAGAAGACGAAGAAAGCAAAAGGCTCTTTCCATCTGTCTTTCCGGAGACCATGCTCTCCACTTCTAAGGCACTTTGGTCGGCATTCGGAGCAGAGATGGTGTCTACAAAGCTGTATTGGTTTGTTCTTAGTTTCTCTAAAGCCGCCTCTAGTTCAGGTTTTTCTGCATCGGTTGAGACGTTCACTTCTTTGTCGAAGGAAAAACCGTCTCCGGGGATGACATCCCCGGTAATGTTCCTTTCTGTCTGGCTAAATCCACCGTAAGGATTGAACAGGAGGGAGAAGGTGAAGGAATCTGTTTCTTCATCAAAGATGAAAGAGAACTCTTTTATGGTCCGTCCTGGGTTCTTCGGGTAGAACTGTTCGGCAAGCTTTGGAAGGAGGTTGCTGTTCTTGACCGAAGATGTATCTAAGACAAAGGCGTTATCTCCGGAAAAGAGAAAGTCGTCAATAGTCAGGGAAGAGAAAAGATTGATATAGCTCGAATCTTTCCATTTGACTGTGGCTTCGTCCTCTCCGATAGGAGCCGGAGAATAATCAACACGATTGTCTATACCAAGGATCGGTTCACTGACATAAGGCGTCTCTGCGCTAGGATCATAGGTGTAATAGTAGGAAATATAGACTGTACTTCTATCTGCCTCTGCGTTCTGTTTGCTCTCATAACGGACGAATTCATATCCATCATCCTTGACGAAGACGTCCAGGCAGTAGTTACTATATCCCTCGTCCGTGTAATAGAAGTTCTTTCCCTTGAACGAATATCCCTTTTTCCTTTGTACAAGGAAGTCTTCAAAATGTTCTTCGGCAGTCTTTGGGGGAATGACAGTGGTGGGGGACTGGCTGTCTGGAATTGAATTCCCACTATTTTGCTTTTCGCCTGTGCCTGTTTTATTTCCCGAGCAGGAAGCAAGAAGCGAGAGAGGGAGAAAAAAGAGAATGATACGCTTACCTTTCATATCCATACCTCCGGACGAGACTATTTGGTATCGGTTGTCTCAACAACCTTGATGGTGATGTCGGAAGAAATCGTATAATTATAACTAGTGAGGCCCTCATTCTTGATTTCCACACCCTTGTCATTGAATACTTGAAGTTGGAAATCGTGTCCTTCCGGAGCTGTGATACGGATCTGAAGGATGATTTTTCCTGTGCTATCAGGAATTAAGGCGCCGTCTAAACTATTGAGGACGCTACCGTAATTGACAACATAATAAAGCTTATATCCTTCCGGAGCTATCACAGTTGCCTTATAGCTTTCACTAGTTGATGGATTACTTTCGGCGGCGAGGCGAATCTTGGTCAGGCCTTCGACGACGGGAATCGAGTAACTGAAGTAACCTTTCACTACTTCCGTTTCTTCCCCATTAATAGTCTGATAGACATGGAGAGTCTTATCGCTTACTGTGCTCTTTAAAGAAGCATAAAAGGAAATGCTTTCCCCGATAAGGAATTGGGCGCACGTCTTCGTGTCTGAAATCTCAGCATGGCTTTGACTTCCGGTCCCGGAAACAGATGTCCTAGTCGATGAATCATAGCCTTCCAGAGTGACTGTCGCCTTGGCGGCTTCCTTAAAAACGGCTTTGATTGACAAAGAGGCGACATCCGGCATGACAAAGGTTCCGCTCTTTCCGTTCCTGACCGTCTTGATTTCTTCTCCGGTCGCCATATTGATTATCTTTTCGAAGGAATAATAGATTGATTCTGGTTCGACAGAGAAAGAGACGGTTTCTCCCTTTCGGTAAGTGCTGCGGACAAGGCTGAGTGTTCCATGCTCGGCGATTTCGTTTGTGATGACAATGCCATCTGCCGTAACAAGTTCGACCGAGCAGTCCCCTTCTTTCGGCCTTCGCCTTTCAAGATAGAGGACCCCAGTGCTGTCATTTTCGGCATAGACATAGCTTCCCTTGTTCCCGTCTTGGTCAATAGTCCGCGCACTTGTCACGACTTTTCCATCGACAGTGACAGGATAGAGAAGAAAGACGGCATTTGCCCCACAGTATTCGCTTTCTTCTTTTGTGGTTTTGTTGACTATCTTGCAGGATTTGATGTCTTGGTTTGGCAAAAGGGTAATCTTACCGTTTTCCTTGCAGGGGAAGGTGATTGTAATATCCGAATCGGCCACAGTAAGCTTAAAGTAGGTTTCGGTGACATCATTGTCGGGAACTTTGACACCGGTAAAGGTTGGCTTTCCGGTCAAGGTATATTTTGGAGAAGCCTTGAAACTGACGGAAAAGGAGTCCCCTTCCGTTGCTTCCGTATAGAGCTTATAGGTCGTTGAAATAGCATCCTGATTGACATAGGTGATCTTTCTTGTTCCTGTGAATTCACCCTCTACTTTGATGGTGACGTTTCCGGTAATCGAATAAATAAACCTTTCACAGAGGTTATCAATGGAAAAGGAAGAAAAGTTTGCGGTCCATTCCCCATCTCCGATTCTATACTTGACGCTCGTCACTTTATATCCGGCCTTACGGAGTAACTTTCCGTAGAAGCGGGTATATTTCTGGCTTGCTTCCCAAGCGAGAAGGGAGACATATTGATTCTCTTCTAAGGTGACAGAATAACCCTTTTTATCATCGATCTGGTTATAACCTGTGGAAAGGTTAATCACAACATCTTCAGCCGGCCTTGTGAATTCAATGCTGAAGGAGGAGACATAGGACTCAGTGAAACTAGGGTGGTACCTTGTCTGATTGATTTCAATGTAGTAATAGGGGCAGTTCTCCTTGGTAAAGTCGCTTGCGACTTTGTTCACGGTAAGAGTGACTTTGCTCCCGTCCTCGAAAACATCTCCCTCCTTAAGGGAGACTTCCCCGAAAGTATCAGTGGAATAATTATTAATCTGACTGACCTTATGGCCTTTGATTACATCCTTTAAGGTAAGGGTGAGAACGACGTTTTTCTTCGGCCTAATGAAACTTGCCGTAGTGACGTTTCCGTCGTTTTGTATGTTCCCGATCGTGACCTCCTCGCTGACTAATGTGCCAAAGCCTTTTGTGTCATTGGTGACTGTCACCGTCACTAGGACAGTCTCTCCTTCCTCATATCTTCCGTCCACATGGTCAAGGGCAATAGTAGCTCCCTCTACCGAAGAGAAGGTCACCTCGTATTTTTCCTTGTCCGGAGTAGAAGAAGTAGACACAGAAGAAGGAAATGAGGAAGAAGAGTTTCCTCCCGATGCTGTGTCAGAGCCACTGTCCTGCTTTTCCTTCCCGCAGCCTGCTAGTGCAAAGACAAAAGCGGTCAACGACAATAAAACGGATTTCTTTTTTGTGTTCATTTTCAATGTTCCCCGATAAAACGAAGTATTTATAAAAAAACCTTCGATTCAACACAAGGAGAGACGAAAATAAACTTTATGGCAATTCGACAACAAAAGGACTAGAAACAATGATAATCAAACACTTTTAAGGAAAATGTTCAGGTATGGACAGAAACAAAGAAACCGCTTACCCTTTATTTAAACAGAAATGTTCTTAGATGTCCGACTTTTTGTTTTTTGGTAAAGCAAGAAAAAATAAAGAAGGACGTAAACATTCTTCTTTCTGATAACGGAAAAGAGTCCCCCATGATGGAGGACTCTGGCCGGATTTTCTTTTAGGGAGCCGGCGGCGGTGGAGGAACGGGAGGCAGGCTAGCCTGGACAAAGGCGGTAGTCACCTTATTGGTCGCCGTATCCAGCCTTAGATAATAGGTTCCGTTTAGATCCGAGAATGCTAAGGCGTACTTGCCTTCATATTTGGTGATGTAATAGGAGGAAACCATAGCCCCGTCAATCTTGGCCGAATAGGAAATGATACCGTCGAAGGCAAAGACCACTGACTTATCATTGATGGTATAGGTGCCTTCAAACTTGGCAAAGTCGGAATAGGTAAGGACTCGCTGCCTTTCTGTCTTATTTCCGTCTTTATCCCTTTCCACGGTGCCTTTTTGACTATCGAAGGTATAGGTGGCATCACTTGTCGTGTAAAGGAGTTTTCCGTCTTTGATTTGCCGCTTTGTCGTGGTGAGTTTTGTTCCGTTCAGATAGAGGTTTTCGTTCTGGAAGTAGAGGGTGTTGTCCCCTTGACTATAGGTTCCCCAGGCGGAAAGAATGTTTTCGTCGTAGTACTTCAGTGACCTGATTTCCGCATACCCGTCACGGAAATAGATGAACGGGCTGACGTCTTCCTTATATTGGAAGGCCAGGACGGCTTTGGCGTTACCGTCAGTCCAGATGGTGTAGGACTTCTCGACGTCTCTGTCTAATCCGTCGTTGCTGCTATTGGCCCTGTCAAGCTTTAGTTTTCCCTCCTTGGTGAACTTGATGTTCTCGATTCCGTATTTCCCGTATGCGGAATAGGTTCCGACTAACGTGGAAAAGATTTCTTTCTTGACATAGCTCTTTGTCTGGCTGAAGAAAGTCCCGACCAGATTGTTCGTATAAATATTGTCCTTGCTTTCTTTGGTAGTGATTCCAAAGGTATAGTATCCGGTATTGGCATCTAGAATCGGAGTAAAGGCATAGGCATAATCGGCTCCGTCTTTCGTTACCTTCTCTGCGGTGAGAGAGAGGGAATCCGTGTAATTTGAAGAGTAGTCACCATAGACCTTGTCTAAGACGGTCTTGCTGAACCTGTCATAGGTTTTTTCTCCGTCGGATAGAAGGTAGTAACCGGAATTGACATCCTTGATTTGTAAAGAATAGTTCTTTCCTTCTCCCACGAAGGAAAGGGAAGGAAACTTCTGACCATGGGTATAAGAGAGCTTCGCCTTTCCTTCTTTTCCGTTCATCTGGTAAGACAAGCCCTCTAAGACATTCAAAGAGAATAAGGAGGTATAGTCATGGTAGAAGAAAGAATCAAGGTAGTACCCTTTATACTTATCTTCGTTAATCGGATAGGAGACCTTTCCATCAAGATTCAGGCGGATGGAGGAGTCTGCCTTATCTGGGGAGAGAATATACTTTTTTCCGCCTTCGTTAAAGAAGATGGATTTCCGCTTATTTTCGATGACATAGGAGAAATCCTTTATTTCTTTTCCATTCCTTTTTACAATTGGCTCTTTCTCGTTTCCTGTGCTTTCATCCGTAACCTTGACAATCTCGAAGACAGAATCATCGATTGCGTATTTGCCGTAAAGCTGCCCGATTGTGTTAAGAGGATAGGTAACCCCCTTACCGTCAATGGTCAGGTCAAGATAATATTCTCCCCTTCTCCTGACATAGGTTTTTCCGTTTAACACTGTTTTTAGGGCGAGCCCCTTATCATCGACTATCGCTTCATAGGATCCGCTTGTCTCCCCAAAAAAGAAAATCTTTTTTTCCAGATCCAGAGAAGTCTGGATATTCTTTTCGCCATCAAAAAGAGAAAGACCGGAAAAGCCGCCGATATCGTAAACATAGGTATGGGAAGACGTGTCATCGGAAACGATATTATTTAGCCAGAAGGTTCCCTTGTCATTCCGGACAAGGAGTCCCTTTCCGTATCCGTAGTCGTCTACATCGTATTCCTCAAGGGCCTTATAGATCTTTCCGTTGAGATTAACGAAGGAAGAGAGAAGGTGCCAGTCCTGTTCTCCGGCGAAGACACTGCCGCTGTGATGGTTTGAAGGGAAAACACCTCTTTCCAAATCAAAGTGTCCATCAAAGGAAACATAGACATTGTACGTTGAACCATCGCCATAGCCGGAGTAGACTCCGGAATACTCCACGATGGAAGGCCTGAATCTGTTCCTTAGGCTGAAGCCTCCGTCATTTCCTTCCTTCTCGAGATGGAGAAGTCCGTCCGAGAAATTGACGTAGGCCTTATAGGAACTTCCGTCATTGAATTCCTTGCCGAAGGAGACGACTATGGTGTCATAGCTGACACTTTCTTCCCCGTTTTTGTAGGAGAGGGAAAGAGTATCGATCGAGGTAGGGACTAAGGAAAGTCTATTGTCTCCTTCAAGGAGAAGACGTTCCTTGGATAGAGTCAGTGTCTCTCCTTTGGAATAATAGGTGCCAAGAAGATAGGAAAAGTCGTCTTCGCTAAACACAGGTGGTTTCTTTTCTTCGCTGGATGGGGTTAATGAAGAAGGAAGGGAAGAGGAAATAGGTAGCGAAGAAGAAGGCTTTGGGTTTGAACAGGAAGCAAGGGTGAGAAGGAAAAGAAGAAATCCAGTCTGTTTCTTTATTGCCATAGTGTGTTCTCCTTAGTTATTAGGTTAAGGATAATAAAAATAGCATGTTATGTCAATTTGAATGGATTAGAGCCCTGCTTTCCTTTTTGGATGTCCTTCTTTTAGGAAAGATTTTTTATTCCTGGATTCAAACCTGCAGGCATGCCTTTAGGCAACATCATTGTTAGTGGCAAAGGCATCGAAAAAAGGGACAAAGAAAACAGGATGACAAGAGAGACAGGAAGTGTTTTTCTTTGTCAGAACCTTGTTTTCACTGACTTGTAAATCGAAATAAGAATGAAACCGCTACTCTTAAACGCAACCTACATCACCTTAATTCCCACCAATAAAATCAATGTCAAGGAAAAGACGGTTAAGGAAGAAGAGAGCGGAAAAGAATACTAAACCGATTTCAGTATCATCTGATATTTTCTTGGAAAAGGGGTTGAAGATTTAGGCCGAAAGGTCTCTGTCCGATGACCTTTTTCTCTGTTCCGGATTGAAAACAATGGGAGTTCATTCGGGGATAAGAAACCAAAAACTTCCACCATAAAAAATTCCTACCTTAAAACAGGTAACCTGATTAGAGACACTCCTTTGCCTAAATGTCTTCTTTTATTTGCAATACTGTTTCGCGTGTTCTTCTCTGGTTAAAGGAACAAAGTAAAAAGAGTAGTTTTTGTAGCCTATCTTCACTTCCAGTGCTGAGGAATACCTATCGTTTATTTTAAAATCATCCATTGAGTATTCTGTGTAGGGATAAATAAAGCACAAAGTATAATCGATTTCCTTATTCAGTTTTACTTCGAAAATATTGTAGCCGTTGACCGCTATGTTTTTCTTGTCGTCTGATTCTTTTGGTCTGTTTTTAGGAAGGCAGGAACTGTCTTCGACTACACAGCTGCTTGTCTTAGGCGGATCAATCCAGAAAAGAACCTGTTCCTTTTTCAAGACAAAGTCTGTAACAGAAGGAGTGATTTTTACTGTTGCATAAGCAACGTACTGTTGTCCATCATCATCAAAATCGATTTTCTCGTTTGTAATCTTTGCTATTTCGATACCTTTTGAATCTCCGGATATGTCAGATAATTTAACTTCCTTTTCAATTGAGATGCTTTCTCCGTAGAAAAAGAACCCTGAGGCAAGGCAGAACCTGTTTCTTGAATCACATCCTCTTAGTAAAGCGAAAGAAAGAGGCAACAATAAAATTTTTTTCTTTAAAACCATGCGGTGTCTCTCACAACGACAAAAGTTCCAAAGCCTTCATGAATCAGGTCCCATGAATAGCCATCAAAATCAATATAATCATCTCGTGTTATATCCCAGTTATTATCAATAACCATAAAATTTTTTCTTTCGGTGTAGGAAAAAATAAACCATCCGCTTTTCTTCCTATATGTCTGATATCCTTTGCAGACCATAGAATGGCAGTTGTAGTTTCCTCTTGCCTGATTCCACCTAACAGGATATCCAAGATTGATATTCTTGACTACCTGTTGGCTTACGTTTTGATAATTGTAGATGGACTTTGATTCATTGTACTCTGAAATGAACTTATCTAAGTTATTCTCTATGAAAATGGCTGTGTCATAAGGGTCTGCCTTGTTTGGATGTTCTTCTGGTGATGCACTGCCCATCAGAAATGGCATAGCTATTACAAATGCCCTAATTCCTGCATTTTTCCGCATCATTGCATCCTCCTTTTTTATATTATACTCATATAAAAAACATACGTAATAATTTTTTAAACTAGTTGAAGATTTCAATAACATATTGTATTTCCTCTATTTTTAGTGCTTAAATGAAATAGAGGAAAGGATTCAAAATTTGTTTATTTTCCATTTTAGCCTAAGTCAATATATATACGTTAAATCGAAGGAATTGATCAAGGAATAAAGTGACACGGGATGTCTTTTATGGTTGAACTTGGAAATACGATTTGATAGAATCCTAAGCCGTACAGACAGTTCGACGTTACCATCCTGTCTATAAACAAAACCAGGAACACAAAGACTACATTTTAATGCACTCTTTTGTCTCTGGAAGGAGTGCATTTTTTCATTCCTTCTTGGTAGAAACGGAGAAACAATTATGGAAGAAAGGGAAAAGAAGGGACTAAGAGAGAAGGTGAAGAACTATTTTTCCTGCTTTAAGCTCGATACGAGAAGCATTGCCTCTAATGCCATCATCGCGGCGAGGTATACGGCATTGACCTATGCCTTCTTCTTCTGCTCGTACGGAAACGTCCAGGTCCGGATATCGGAATTCATGGTCCTTCTTGTCTTCTTCAATCCAAACTACATTTATGGCCTAACTATCGGCTGCGTGCTAAGCAATATCTATGCCCCGGCTATCTCTAGCTTCTGCTCCCCTCTTGATAGGGTCATCGGGGCCGCGGCATCCTTAGCCGCCCTGCTTCTTATCTCCCTTTGTCGGCATAGGTTTATTGCCACCCTGTTTCCGGCGATAACAAACGGATTACTCCTTGGCTGGGAATTTACGTTTCTGACCAATGCCGAAGGAACTGGCTCTGCCGTCCTTTTCTGGACGAATTTCGGCTTTGTCGCCTTAGGGGAGATTATCGCCGTTTCTATTCTCGGTTATTGGATTTTCTATTTCCTGGCAAAAAAGAACAAGTCTTTTCTGAAACTGATTGGAGCTAAGCAGAACAGGAATTTCCGTTGGTAGAGGGCTACCCCCGTATTTTAAAGGCAATAGAATCGATAACCTGATTGAGAGGAATCGACTCTTCCCGTTGGAGAAGGGAAACAGGACGGAATAGGGAAGGCAGATGCAGGAGGCCTAGTCCAGGGCATTCACTTTAGGAGAAAACTTAGAAGAAGGAACGTCTGAACGAGTCATCGATGCTTTTCCTTTTAACAAAGTTTCCTTTTCTGTTCGATTCCTGTCCTGTATCCATATTTCTGCCTAACATGATTCTGATTTAGTAAGATAAATCGTGCTTATTGCTTCCTCTTTGGAAAACTGCTGCAAAAAGGATATACTTTTCTGGATATCATAAGGAGAACTAAGCATGTACGCAAAGAACGTCTGGCTAGATGCCGACAAAAAGAAGAAAGAAGAAATATTTTCCTTTGCCAAACAGTACAGGGACTTCCTTTCCGTCAGCAAGACGGAACGGGAAGCGACCAAGGAAGCAAAGAAGGAGGCAGAAGCAAAAGGCTTCCGCAGCCTTGACGAAGTAAAGACGATCCGCCCCGGAGATAGAATCTATGCGATTAATAAGGATAAGAACATCCTTGTTGCCGTCATCGGAAAGAAATCCATCGAGGAAGGAAGGAGAGTCCTAGGAGCCCATATCGACTCTCCGCGCCTTGACATCAAGCAGAACCCTCTCTATGAGAAAGGCGGCTTTGCCCTTCTTGACACGCATTATTATGGCGGAATCAAAAAATATCAGTATGTGACTATCCCTCTTGCCTTACATGGTGTTGTCTACAAAAAGGATGGGACATCCTTCGAGGTCAATATCGGGGAAGACGAAAATGATCCCGTCATCGGAATCACGGATCTTCTAATCCATCTCTCTGCTGACCAGAGGAAAAAGACGGCCGATAAGGTTATCGAAGGTGAGAAGAGGGACCTCCTTGTCGGAAACATTCCATTAAACAAAGAAGAGAAAGAAGGATGCAAGGCCTATATCCTCGCTTTGCTTAAGGATAAATACGGAAGGGAAGAGGAAGACTTCCTTTCTGCCGAGCTTCATGCCCTTCCTGCCGGAAAGGCCAGAGACTTCGGACTTGACCGGAGCAGGATTGCCGGATATGGACATGATGATAAAGTCTGTGCCTATACTTCTCTCCGTGCTGTCCTTGATGCCGGGGAACAGGAATATACCAGTGTTGCTGTCCTGGTGGACAAGGAGGAAGTCGGATCTATCGGTGCAACCGGTGCCCAGTCTGCCTTTTTTGAGAACGTCATTGCCGAGCTTCTCTACCGGGAGGGGAAGGATTCCTCTCTTGCCCTTCGTCACGCCCTGACGAACACAAAGAGGCTATCAAGTGATGTCTCCTGCGCCGTCGATCCTCTTTATCCTGAGGCGAACGAACCGAACAATTCCTGCTACTTTTCCAAAGGTATTGTCTTCAATAAGTACACTGGTGCGAGAGGAAAGTCCGGATGCAACGATGCAAGGCCTGAATATCTTGCCTTCATCCGAAGAGTCATGGATGAAAACGGAATCCATTACCAGACCTCCGAAATCGGAAAGGTTGATCAGGGTGGAGGAGGAACAATCGCCTACATTCTCGGCAATCTGAATAGGTACGTCCTTGATGCCGGCGTTCCAGTTCTTTCTAGGCATTCGCCTAGGGAACTTGTCTCTAAGGCTGATGTCTACGAGGCCTACCTTGCTTATAAGGCGTTCTTAAAAGCGGAATAAAGAAAAAAGGGGACCCTCTTAATCCTCTGAGGGTGCCCTTTTCTGCTTTCGGTCTAAGACTGTGGAGAAAGAAGACTTATCCTAGGCTTGCTTTTGCCCCATGGCAATCGGAAGACCGGCTTTTTCCTTCTTCTTTTGGGAAACGAAGGATAGCTTAGAAAGTTTCTTTTTCCTTTTCCTGGCTCTTTTGCTGTTTTTGTGTTCCTGGCTGGCCGACACCTTATCAAAATGGGAGAGAAGCAAGGCTTCCTTGCTCTTTGGCAACAACCAGAAAGTCAAGGGAAACCTATGGGAGAGGATCCTATTCTTCTCCTTTCGGGAAAGAGAATAAATCTTCGCTGCATTCCGTAAAGAGAAATAGGGATGGCGGAAGCCGTGGAGGCGATGTCCTTCTCCTTTATGGTGCCAGTCATAAAGATAATAGTCATGGAGGAGACATCCTCGCACAAGACTTTTTCTATCTACGGCAAGATTCTTTTCCTTGGCGTAGGAATAACTAAGCAAAGCCACTCTCAGACAATGGTCATAGAGGGAATAAAGCCCGTGGGCGGTATAATTCTTCCTGTTTTGGTATTCCGGGTTTTCGAGGATGCTATTTGCATAGGAGTGAAACTCTTCGTCAAGAATGATTTTCATGATTCCATTATAGGACAAAGGAAATCAGATTTTGTCTTAGGACTGGAAAATCTTATTCACCCATTCCGGATGGTCGACAAAGGGGTTCCGGTTTGCCTGTTTTGAGGAGGCTGCAACTTCGTTTCGGTGTTTTTCCTGCTGGGAGACAGGGTCAAGGGTATTCCATTCCACTAACGTACTCACGCTGTCAGTCACATTGGTAAGAGGAGTGTTACGGGAGGCAAAATAGCAGGTCCACCTATAAAGGCAGATTCGGGCAACATCTCCTTTTACCGAGTCAATCGGCTCAAAATAACCGCTTGCTGTCTTTCCGTAAATAACCCCTTCATACGAAACGCTTTTTCCGTTCGGGCAGTCGGCATACTTTCTGTTCCCTCTGGTGCTGTTTACAATGTCATAGGTAGGACGGATATGCAGAATATCGGCGCCCGCACCTGTCTTTCCGTAGAGTCCACCGGAAAGTGACTGTGGCCAGACATGTTCCCGGTTCCAGGAATCGGCTGGGTTTTTCTTTACACTTTTCTGTGTATAAAAATAAATCCTGTTTTCTTTATTGTTTGGATCCTCATCTGCATCCTGGAGAATATTGCTTAGAGTGTTTGTTCCTTTTCCACTATATGTGTAGTAAGCTTTTGGTTTGATTAGATTGGTTAAAGCCACTCTCAATGTCCCGTTGCTTCCCCCAGTCCTGCTCTCCGTGATCGAGGAATAATATTTTGTGACATTTTCCGGATCTCCTCCAGGTGTTGGAGTAACAGAAGTTCCGCCCGCCGTCTTTCCGTTAAGGGAATAAAGGTAGGCATTCTTTCCGGTTTCCAGCTTCCCATCATACCTTTGGACGGTCCCATAAATGACGACTTCGTCTTTCACCTTTACTTGGTTTGGATCGGTGAACTTTTCTCCATTAAAGGTGCGTCCTCGGTAGAAAATCAAATCTGTTTCTTCGGAGGTGATGGTAAAGGTAGCGTTTCCGAATTCGGTGCTGATTTCTTTTACGTGAGTGACCTTTCCATAAAAGTAATAGGCTTTTTCGGATTCTACTTTGTCCCCAAGCTTACTGGCAATGCTGTAGGCGTCTTTACAGGAAAAAGGATTGTTGACGGTGCCTTTTGGATAGGAAACACTGCTGCTTTCTGAAGCAGAAGCGGAGGAAAGGGAGGAATTCTCAATAGCAGATTCCGTGTCCTTTCCGGAACCTGAATTTGCAGAAGACGGATTTTCAAAGGGCCGGTCTGTTTTGCTAGGAACCCCTGGCCTTGACTCGCTTGGACTAGAAGAGGAAGCAGACGAGCCCCTGTCGCAGGCAGCTAAGGAGAAAAGGAGAAGAATGGATAACGGAAATAGTTTTGTCTTTTTCATTTGTTTTTTCCTACTTCAATCATACCCCTCTTTTTGCTTTCTTTCCATAATTTCAGATGGAAAGCTTAAATTCCATCTTTTCTTCTTTTTATGACAAGGGAGTTCTTAAAACGGGGAGTTTCGTATAAGGACGTTTGTTGCCTAATTGCCATTCTCTCCCCTATTCTTATTCTCGCACCGCTGCCCTAACTTGAGGAAACAAGTCCCTTTCCCTCTTGCTTTTCTTGCAATTATTCTATTGAAAAACTATAGTTATTCATCGGAACAAACGATTAAATCCTATGTTAAAAGCAGAATTAGGTAGTGAAAAGACATGGCCGGTCATCCTTCATCTTGCTTTGCCGGCCATGGTGGCACAGCTCGTATCCGTTCTTTACAATATCGTCGACCGGATCTATGTTTCAAATAGGCCGACAAACGGCCAGCAGGCCCTTGTCGGGATCGGAGTGGTTGCTCCAATAACAACCTTCATTTCTTCCTTTGCCTTTCTAGTCGGCCTTGGAGGGGCTCCTCTTCTTTCTATCGCCCTTGGCGAAAAAGACGAAAAAAGAGCAAAGAAGATTCTTTCTAATGCCTTATTGCTTCTCATCATCCTTTCCGCCCTTTTAAGGATTATTTTCTATAGTGTAAGGAAGCCTAGGCTTTATTGCTTTGGTGCAAGTGACATTTCCTATCCTTATGCAAAAGATTATATTGTCATCTATCTTCTTGGGACTTTCTTTTCCATCATTTCCTTCGGACTGAATCAGTTCCTGATTGCCCAGGGAGAGTCAAGGAAAGGAAGGCTCACTACTCTTTTGGCCTGTATCCTCAATGTCTGCCTTGATCCTCTCTTTAGGTATGTCTTCCATAGGGGAATCAAGGGAGCTGCCTTTGCCACCATCTGCTGCCAGTTCCTTTCTTTTGTCCTTGTCCTTGTCTTTCTTCGGAAGGGGTCGAAGATCAAGCTTTCCTTTGGCGGTTATGACATAAAAATCAGGTTGCACATTCTTAAACTTGGCTTCTCCCCTTTTATTATCAGGAGCACCGATAGTGTGATCGTTATCCTGCTCAATAGCAGGCTACAGAAGTTCGGAAACGGAAACGGCGATTTCTACATTGAAGTGTCAACCATCGTTCAGGCCTTCTTCTCTTTGATCACCGGTCCTCTTTTAGGAATCTCCTCCGGGACTCAGCCTATCCTTGGGTACAACTATGGCGCAAAGAGAATCGACCTCATCAAAAAGGCCGAACGTCAGCTTACCTTTTTTGCCTTAGGATTCTGTTCGGCCTGCTTTGCCCTTTCTTTTCTTCTTTCTAAGCCCTTTGCCACAGCCTTTGTCGGTCTTGGAAGCAAGGGAAATAACAGCGATGAAGTCATTCAGGCAAGCGTAAAGTTCATTACCTGGTATAGGATAGGCATTATTCCTCTTGCCTTCCAGTATGTGTACGTCGACGGACTGACTGGAAGGGGACAGGCAAAGTACTCTATCTGGCTTTCCCTTAACCGGAAACTCTTTGTCCTTGTTCCTCTTACTATCCTTCTTCCTTTCCTTAGCAAAGAGGCAAGCTATGCTTTCATGGCTGAACCGATTGCCGACATCTGCTCTGGAATAGTCTCTCTTGTCTTCTACTATATCGTCACTCCTAAGATATTCAGAAAGCGGCTTAGTGAGGCTCCTTCCTCTCTCGTAAAGGAAAAGTAAATAAGCCGGAAAGAGATTTCTTCAAAGCCCACTCTTTACAAGATGCCAATTCCTAATTACAATTTTTTATGTCTGTTTCCAAAAGGAGTTCCCTAATGAAGAAAATCATTATTGCATCCTCTTCTCTTCTTGCCCTCGTTGTCCTTGTTCTTGGCTGGCTTGCCTTTTGCGGTTACTCCTGGTCTTGGGGCCCCTTTTCCTCCTTGCACCGGGCCAAAGTCTCTAAACTGGATGGAAATGAGGTCTCTCTTAAGATAGAAAAACGGCAAACTATTCTTTCCGGAAAGAGAATCCTCTATTTAGGTTCTTCTGTCACCTACGGTGCTTCCTCCTTAGGAGAGTCCTTTGTCGAATTCATCGACCTACGTAACGGAACTTCCTCCTATAAGGAGGCAGTGAGCGGAACGACAAGGTCAGGAGATTCTTCGGATAGCTATGTTTCGCGCCTGAAGAAAGTGGATAGAAAGGAAAAATTTGATCTTTTTGTCTGTCAGCTGTCCACCAATGATGCGACAAAGAAAGTAAGCCTTGGGGAAATAAAGGACGGGGGTTACGACATCCACAATGTCACCGGAGCCCTGCAGTTTATTGTTTCCTATGCCAAAGAAGTCTTCCATTGTCCTACCATGGTCTTTTCGAATTCCTATTTTGAAAGCGAACGGTACTCGGCTAGGGTGGAACGGACGAAACAATTATCCAAGAAGAGGGGCTTCTTCTTTATCGATAGGTATTCCGACGGGGAATTCAATTCGATTTCCGATGAACAGCGTAAGCTCTACAGGGCGGATAAGATTCACCCAACCAAGGCGGGCTATTACTATTGGTGGACCCCTTATAGGGAGAAGGCGAGGATGGATTACCTTTAGGAGAGAATAAAGGTTTCCCAAGGGATAAGACGGCTTTTTTGCCGTTTTCGGATAAAAGGATTACTTATCGAGACAATTTTCCATATAATAGGAAGCGAGGAAAAAAGAATGAAAATTGCAATTTCTGCCGAAAGTACGATTGATCTGCCTAAGGAACAGCTACAGCGTTTTGATATCCATACCGTCCCCTTTACCTTGGTCAGGGGAGAGGATAGCGTTCTCGACGGGGAAATCTCTCCGGAGGACCTTTTCAAGTTCACGGACAGAACCGGTAAGCTTCCTAAGACCAGCGCCGTCAACGAACACCAGTACCGAGAACATTTCAAGAAGCTGAAAGAGGAAGGGTATGATGCAATCATTCATTTTGCCCTCTCTAGCGGTATTTCCTCTGCCTTCTCTAACGCAAGGAAGGTCAAGGAGGAATTCGATAATGTCTACGTCATTGATACGAAATCCCTCTCTACCGGCATTGCCCTTCTAGCCATCCAGGCAAGAAAGCTTGCCGATAAGGGCCTCTCTCCAAAAGAAATCTATGATATCTCTCTAGGCCGGGTGAAAAACGTGCAGGCTTCCTTCTCTTTGGAAAGTGTGAATTATCTCTATAAGGGAGGGCGTTGTTCAAGGCTTGCAAAACTAGGGGCCAATCTTCTTCATCTCAAGCCGGAAATCTATGTCCATACCGATACAGGGAAAAGGTCTGCCGGATCAAAATACCGGGGACCAAGGAGGAAGGTAGTCAGGCAATATGTCGAGGATACCCTGAATAAGTTCAATCATCCAGATCTCTCCCTTTGCTTTATCACTTATTCCACCGCCCCTGATGATGTTGTAAGGGCCGTCAAGGAACGGCTGAGGAAGCGTGGGTTTAAGGAAATCATCCCTACCCATGCCGGAGGGACGATCTCCTGCCACTGCGGGCCTCACTGCCTTGGCATCCTTTATCTAAACGACGGGGAATAGGATTCCTCTCTTCCGATGAAAACAAAAATACAGCAGTGCAGTTCTGCCGCTGTATTTTTTTGAATAGGATTTCCTAAAAGACCTTAGGAGGACAGAAGGCTATTTAAGCTCAAAGCGCAGGATGTCGACCTTTCCTTTTCTTATCCGGAAGTGGATTTCCTCTTTGTCACCTCCGCTAAAAGGAATTTCAATCGGATGAAAGGAAGGAGAGCAGATTTTCCTTTTTCCTTTCCTTCCTTCTCCGTTGAAGACCTCTAGTTCCCCTTTTCCTCTGGCAAAAAGAACAAGGCGTTTTGTTAAAGAGAGATCAAAGTAGCGATAACCGACAACAGAGCCTTTCCGCAGTCTTGTAATGAACGCATAATCTTTGTCCGTGGTTAGACAGGGAATTCTCTTTTCCTGAGTATTGTTCCGATGAGGCATTCTCCCATTTGTGATATAGGTTGCATAAAAGGCTGGATAGACTCCCTTCCCTTTCAGAACTCCCTCATTCAATCCGCAGGAAGTCCTTTCCACCTGCGGTATATTGCCCTCTTTGTCAAATTTGATTTCCTCGGCACAGGCAACCCGGGAATAGTCGCTTCCATGGGTCTCTTTATGATAGAAGACATAGTATTTTCCGTTTATTTCCTCAATGCAGCCGTGGTTTGTTGCTGTATAGTTGAGGCGGTCTTTTTCCTTTCTTCCCTTATATCCCACGTCTCCGTTAGAGATAATGACGCCTCCGTAGGAGAAATCTCTGTCCGGATATTTGCTTCTTGCATAACAAAGCTCATGGTTGTTCCTTGAGGAATAGACAAAGTAGTACTCCCCATTGATTTTCCGGATGGAGGAACCTTCAAAGAATCCGTGTCCGTACCTGAAATGGTCTCCTTTTGGAATGATGGTCCTTTGTGTCTTAAAAGGTCCGTCTTTCCGATAGCAGTCAATGACTTCTTTCGGCGAAGAAGAGACAGTCAGCCTGTCATTGTCAAGAGTGACGGTGTAGGCACCCCTGATTTTGTCGTTATAGGCCTTTATCTGCTTAGGAGAATGCTGGATAAACAGACTTTCGATTTTTCTTCCGATTGGCCGGATGATCTTCGGTAGGGAGGAAAAACAATAGTAGGTGCCGTAATAAAGACGGATTGTCCCTTCGTCATTGATGACTGCGGGGTCAAAGAGGATGTGGTCAAGGAACAGGGATCCGTCCTTGTTTCGGACATGACCATAGAATTCGAACTTCCCATCGGGAGTAGGACAGACAGCGACAGAGATAGGACCATCGTACCTTCCTTTTCCTTTCTCTCCGGCAAGGCAGTAGTAAAGGTAATACCGCCCATCGTTCCCTTTGACACAGTCAGGAGCGTACCTGTAAGGACGGTCTGTCTTTTCCGAAAGCGGGTCCTGTCTGGCCTGGTAATTGATTCCTTTGCTTGTCCATTGGGAGAGATTATCTATCGGTGCGGAAAAGACTTCGTATCCTAGCCTGCAATAGGATTTCCCTCCCTCTTTGTCATGTGATCCATAAAGGTAGACTCGGTCATCAAATACGTGTGCCTCCCCGTCTGGAATATAGACTCTCTCCGGCGTAAACGGATTCCTTGCCTGTGCCATATCGGTTTCTCCTGTTTTTCCTATGATAGCACAGGAATTCCGGAAGAAAAAAACAGGGAGGGAAATTTTTTTTATTTGGGCAAATGAAAAGGAATAGTCTGACCAAAGAATCCATAAGGGAAAACAGGGCAGATGGTTTTTCTCTCTTTTCTTTTTGCTGAGGATTTTCTAAAATAGCAGCAATGTCCGAAGGGATACAGAAGCATGATTCATGTTGCCATTGTAGAAAACGATCCTAAGCAGGCTAAGCTCACCGCAGAGAGGTGCCGGAAATACGGTGAGGAAAACGGCCTTTCCTTTTCCGTCACCTCTTTTGAAAACGGGTACGACTTTCTCGAAGGGGAGATTTCCCGTTTCGATATTATCTTCATGGACATCGATAGGCCAGGGATCAATGGCAGGGAGACTTCCTTCAAAATCCGGGAAAAAGGAATCAAGGCTTCCCTGATTTTCGTCACCAACCTTCCTCAGTATGCAATCGAAGGATACAAGGTCCAGGCCCTCGACTTTATCCTGAAACCGATGACCTATGCCGATTTCTCCTTGGCGAGGAAGCGGGCGAGGCAGAATCTGGATGCGGAAAAGGATGAAGTCATCGCCCTTGAAATCCATGGCCGCTTTGAGAAATTCAAAAACAGTGATGTCCTCTACAGGGAAAGGATCCGACATGATGTCTACCTTCATCTTTCCGGGAAGGACACAATCAGTTTCCGCTCTTCCCTCCATCAGATTGAACCGATTCTAAATAAGAACGTCTACTTTAAGTGCAACTCGGGCTGCATTGTCAACTTAGGGAAGGTTAAGTCGATGGACGGAGACGTCCTTCTAAGGGAAAACGGTGACCGGATTTCCGTCTCCCGGTCCCGGAAGAAAGAGACAAAGAGGAAACTTGGCGAGTATTACTCGACCCATCGATTATGAACGAAGCGGGAATCTTAAAGATTGTCATTACCCTTGGCTATTCCTCTTTTTTCCTGGAAATCTTCTCCGCGAGGAGGATCGTCCTTCTTTTTGCAAAGAAAAGATCCTACTTCCCTCTCCGGCTAGGCGTATCCCTTCTTGTCTCTGTCCCTTGCTATTTCATTCCTTCTTTTTCCGTCGGCTCTTTTTCCTATGGCTACCTAGCCATTCTCTTGATTGTCTTTGCCTGCGGTCTTTTTCTCTACCAGGAAAAGCCAATCCTGATCTTCTATTCCTGCTTTGCCGCCTGGGGAATCCAGCATATCGCCTGGAATCTTCTTTCGATTTTCTTCAGTCTTATTCCTAACGTCTCAGGGTATACTAAAGGGGAAATCCTATCCTTGTATTATTGCGGATTTGTCTTTCTCTATGGTCTCTTCTTCCTCTGCTTTTATCTTCCGAAAGTGTCCTTTAAGTACAGTAAGCAGCATTTCTACTCTTTCTTTTTTGCTGCCATCAGGCTGCTTGCGACGAGGTTCCTCTCCCAGTCCGTGAAACAGTGGTATCCCGTTATCCGTGTCTATACCATCCTCGTCTCCTTCCTCTCCATGCTGATTAGGATTGCCTATCCCTATCTTTCTTCCCTCGTTGCCAAAGAAAAGACCTTGGCGAGGGAAAAGAAAAACCTGGAAAAGAGGCTCTCTCTGCAGGCAAGACAGCAGGAACTAAGCAAAGAGACCATCGATGTCGTCAACAGGAAGTTCCATGACAGGAAGAACCAGCTTCTTTCCTTGGAAAACAGCCCTCTTTCCCAGTCTAAGGAGATTGCCAAGGAAATTGAAAAAAACATCGATCTCTATAAGGACATTGCCAGAACCGGCAATGAGGCCCTTGACATCATCATTACCCAGAAGGCTCTCCTTTGCTCCTCGAAAGGGATCCGTTTCACCTATAGGATAGATGGGTCTTCCCTTTCCTTTAGGAGCAAGACCGACATTGTCTCCCTCTACGGAAACATTATCGATAATGCCATTGAGGCTTCCGAAAACGAAGAAGGGGAATACCGCCTGATTAAGCTGAAAACCTACCGGCAGAATGACTTCGTCCTGATCAGGGAAGAGAATTACTGCCATAAGAAAATCATCTTTTCGCCTCTTGGCCTTCCTCTCTCTTCCAAGAAGGACTCCATCAATCATGGATATGGGACAAAATCCATCCAGTACATCGTCCAGAACTACCATGGACAAGTGGTGAGGAAGCAGGAAAAAGATATCTTTTCCCTGTCCATCCTTATCCCTCTGCCTGGGGACAAAGAAGGAAAAAACGACTGATTGTGTCAGAAAAGAGACAAAAGAAGCCATTGAAATAAGCGCTTACATCGAAGAATGGTAATCTTTTCTCACACCGAAAGCCCTTTCTTCAGCAAGGGCATCGGAAGAAAGGAACAAACAAGATGAATCCTAGACTATTCCGTGGATTGACGGTTGTAAGCGCCTTTTTCCTAGCGGCAAGCATTTCGGCAAGCACCCTAAGGGAGAAGTACGCAATTCAGCTCGATCAGACCTTAGGGACTAAGTCAAGCGAGACTCGCTATGAAAAGCTTGATGAGAACGATCAGTCCGACCCTTGGAACTTCAAAGGGAAGTTCAAGACGGCAAAGGAAGCCGTCGAAGGCTACAAGGAGTACTCTATCCGTGAGGCTCAGGAAACCTTTGCCTTATTAAAAAACGAGGGAGAGGCCCTGCCGTTAGCGAAGAATGCCAAGATCACAAGGATGGGACTTCGTTCCTACGCCCCTGTGTATGGTAACTCCGGCGGCTCTATTCCGGACAAGAACATCATCGACAACGGAAACAAGATCTTCGAAGCCTTCAAGGCGAGAGGATTCGACCTGAATCCGGATAGGTTCTCGGCTTATGAAAACTACTTCAAGGACAAGGCCTGGGGCGGAAAAGGCTTCGGTGCCACACCGGCCGAATACAGTGACGTCACAGTCACCGATTCCGTTCCCGAACTTTCTCTGTCCGAACTTGCGTCCTTAAATCCGGACTTCAACAAGAGCTATGGGGAATACTCCGATGCCGCCGTTGTTGTCATCGGACGCCCTGGCGGAGAGTCGAAGACCTTTGACGTCGGTGCAAATCCGGAGACCACGACCGGAAACATCAGGGGCCTTTCCGACAAGGAAAAGGAAATCATCAAGGAGGCGGAAGACCATTTCGACAAGGTCATCGTCTTAGTTAACTCGACGACTACAAGGGAAATCGAGGAACTCAAGAACGATCCGAAGATTGATTCCATCCTTTGGATTGGCTATCCGGGTGCCTATGGCTTCCTAGCGGTTGCCGATGTGTTAAACGGAACTGTTTCTCCTAGCGCCTACTTAGGAGATATTTATGCGGCCAATAACAAGACCAATCCGGCAAGGCAGTCCTTTGGGAATATCCCATGGGCCAATGCGGATGAATTTGAGTCGGCTGAAAACGTTAACTCTTATCTTGTCGAGGCGGAAGGAATCTACCAGGGCTACCGCTACTATGAGACCCGTTACAACGACATCGTCAACGGAAGGTTTAATGCCTCTTCGGCAAAGGCGGGAACCTATACGACCTCTGATTCCAAGGTTGCCACGGTCGACGGAACATGGGAATACGGAAACGAGGTCACCTATCCCTTCGGCTATGGCTTAAGCTATACGAGCTTCGAAGAGACTCTCGACAAAGTCGAAATCGAAGGCGACAAGAAGTCTGCCCTTGTAACCGTTACGGTTAAGAACACCGGCAAGGTGAACGGCAAGAAGGCAATCCAGCTCTATGCCCAGGCTCCCTATACCGACTACGACAAGGCTAACGGAGTGGAAAAATCCGCCATTCAGCTTGTCGACTTTGAAAAGACTAAGGAACTAAAGCCTGGCGAATCCCAGACCATCACCCTCCATGTCGATAGGCAGAACATTGCCTCCTACGACTACAAGAAAGCCAAGACCTGGATCCTTGACGCCGGAGAGTATTCTTTCGCCATTGGCGACAACTCTCATGATGCCCTGAACAATATTCTTGCCAAACAGGGGAAGACGACGGCGGATGGCAGGGACTATAACGGAAACAAAGACAAAGTTTACAATTGGACCTGGACCGAATTCGACTCAGCGACGTTTGCCTATTCCGAGACCGGAAAGGAAATCACGAACCAATTATCCGAAGGGGACTATTCGATGGATCTTAATTCCTTTAGGCCGGACACGGTCACTTATAGGTCACGCGCGGATTTCAATGGCACCTTCCCGAAATCCTATGAAGGTCTTTCCGCAACGGGCCGGCTTAAGGAACTTCTGAAAAACGATTTTATCGCTTTGAAGACGGACGAAGACACATCCGAGGTGAAATTCGGCGACACTTCCTCTTCTCTTACTCTCGCTGATTTAAAGGGTGCTGATTTCGACGACCCCCGTTTTGATGAACTGGCCAACAAAGTCTCTGTCGAGGAATTCCTCGACTTTGCCGCCAATGCCTTCCACAACATCCAGAAGATCGACTCGGTCGGATATGCCGGCAATAAGGCCGATGACGGCCCTGGAGGCAGTGACACCAACTACCTCGATTCCGGTTCTTATCAGGGTGTCGCTTTCACCGACACGGACGAAGCCAAGGTTGGCGAAAATAAGTATATCGGAACCCGTACTGCCCCTACTCCGCAGAATCTTGCCTATTCCTTCAACAAGGAACTCGCCTATGAAAACGGAGAAATCATCATCGGAGAGACCTCTCTCATCCTTAACCTTCCGATTATCATCGGTCCTGGCGGAAACTTACACCGCCATGGATACAACGGACGCGGAGGAGAATACTACTCTGAAGATCCTGTCCTTTCCGGATATATCGGCTCTGCCGTTGTCCAGGGTGCTCAGGAGAAAGGATGTCTTGTCAACATCAAACATGCCGCCTTCAACGATCAGGAACGCAATCGCTCTGGTATCGCCGTCTTCAGGAACGAACAGAAGGCACGTGAACTCGAGCTTCGTAACCTCAATGCCAGGTTTACTGCCAAAGGCAAACCGGCTAGTTTCTATAATGATGAAAGTAAGAAGGATACCTATAAGGTAGGCGCACTTGGGGTCAGGACTTCCTATAACCGTATCGGCGCAACTGCCTCTAGTGCCAACTATGCTGTCCAACAGACAATCAGGCGTGATGAATGGGGATTCAAGGGTTATTCCGTTACCGACTTCACCGGCGTCTCCCTTAAGGCAGCTCCGAAGGAATCCCTCCTTGCCGGAACCTGTGCCTTCTGCGGATTTGGAAAACCCTCCCTTGACTATTGGAATGCCGAGTCTCTCACGAAGGACAAAGCCAGGGCAAATGCCATCCACACGAACATCAAGTACATCCTCTATTCTCTTGCTAACTCCAATGCCTTAAACGGAGTCAATTCCAATTACCGTGCCTACACGGTCAAACTTAACACTTGGTGGAGAACGGCTTACAAGAGTGCCATCATCACCACGGCCATCCTAACTGGCGGATTTGCCCTTTGCACCCTGATTCTCCCCTTTGTCAAAAAGAAGGAGGAAAAAGTAAATGCTTAACAAAATCAAATCGAAGCTGACTCTTCGCAACATTCTTCTTCTCTCTTCCTTAGTCGTTGCCTTAATCGGTTGGATTATCTATCTTGTCGTCGCCACGACCGGCTACTTTGTCGGCAAGGCACCAGATGCTGCTGTTGTCACCCTTACCATCTTCTACTTCCTTGGCGTCCTTGCCTTCATTGCCTTCGATGACCGGCTTGAAAAATTCGATACGCTTTTCTTCTTTGCCTTGGCCGCCTTCCTTATCCTAGCCTTTGTCTTCTTTGTCCTCGATAAGGAAGAGGTTGTCGGAGAAAGGCTTATCCCAGTCAACCATCCTCAGAAACAGATTGATGCGGCGGTGACTTCGATTGTCGGCATCATCTTCTACCTCATCAGCTTTATCCTCTTTGCCGTCTCTTCCTTCTTTTCCAGCAAGAAGAAAGAAAAAACACAAGCCATTTCCGAGTAAACGGTGGTAAGTGGCAGCGGCCGATTGGCCGCTGCCATTTTCTTTTTGGAAAACAATAAAAGCTTGAAAAAGGATGGCTGAATAAATTGAGGGAGTTGTATAGGAATAGACAATCTTCTATAATACAAACATGAAAACGAAGCCATTAGTTATTGCCTTATTTTCTCTTTTTTTAATGGGTTGCTCCTCTTCGCTGAAATACTTGGATAAGCCTAAGGATACGGATTTATCTTTTTGGATCACCGAGAAAGTAGATGATACTTCTTTTCAGGATTGTACGTTTATCCCCGGAGGTTTTGGAGTAGATGTCTATCTGGACTCCCGCTACAAGCCTCTTTCCGTCAATGGGCAGGTTTCTCTTCCTTCGATTTATGTTACGTATCATGTAACGAAATATCCCGATTATTCGGACAAGGATTCCTGTGTCACCCGTATTGAAATCACTGACCCCTTGATTGATGTGTATGGACTAACGAGGAAATCAAATCTGGATGATGTCTCGGTAAAAAGGAAAAGCCTTGGCTTTGAAGAAAAGGATAATTCCTTTCGGAAAAATAACTGTTCCTTCGCTTTTTCTTCCGATGGCATTTTGATTAATGCCTACGTTTCTAATCGAAACCATATTTCGTTCTGAACAATTCCTGCTTGATTCTCCTTTGTCTTTTCTTTCCATCGGTGCCTTGTTCCTCTTTGGACTTCTTTCCTTTCATTCCCTTCGCTTTGTCCTTTGCCCTAAAGACAGAAGCAGACAAATAGAGGAAGCCAAGCGGAAGTAAGGCTGCTTACTCATAGCAGAAAAGAAAAACCATAGGCCTTTCTCTGCCCATGGTTTACTCTTTTTTAAATGACTTGTCGCATAGCCATTCAAAGGCCTAAGGATGTAAGTCTACTTTTTTCTTTCCTTCAAGAACAGGGATTGCGATTGTTTTGATTCCGTACTTTGATTTGGCGACAACCTCAATTACTCCGTTTTCAATTGCCGGCCTGATGATGGCCAGGGCTTTTCCGTAATAGGCATTCGTCTTCTTATCTAAATAGCTTCCCTTATAATAGGGACAGCTGTTACCAAGGCCAAGCAGTTTTCCGTTTTTGACGGAAACAATTTCGATTCCCTCATTGCAAAGCGGCTTTACTTTCCCTTCTTCGTCCGTAAACCAAAGCTTTAGATAGCATAAGTCAGTCGAAAGGATACTCTTCTTTTCCGGAAGAAGGGAAAGGGTAGACCTTTCTTTCGATGGAGAAAGCTGGCTTATTCCGATGACCTTATGGTTTTTATCATACGCCAGAGCCTTTAACACGCCTGGCTGATAACGAAGTTTCACCCTATAGGAACCATCGACGTTTCTGCCCTTCTTTTTTCTCCAGATCAGTCTGTCGTTAAGATACAGTTCGACATAGTCTGCCTGAGTATAGACTTCGGCGACCGTCTTCTTCCCTTCGTATCCGGGGAAATCATAGGCATCAAGGGCCCAGGAGAATTTCCAGCTCGAGGGAGAATGGCCAAGGGCATAGTCTTTCGGAGAGACGCAGGCTAAGGAAATGACCTGCTGACGGAAGGCAGTCCGGGTATAGCCCCTCTCTGCATTTTCCTCTCCTAAGATATCAATCCGTCCTGATCCGGCCAAAAGCCACCCCTCCTTATCATCATAAATGGACTTATCTTCTGCGGCGACCCAGCTTCCTACTCCCGCTTCTCCGATATAGTCCCATCCTGACCAGACAAAATCGCCGATTAGACGCGGATTATCCTGTGCAAGGGCATAGAACTTCCCGGAATCGGCACAGAAAGTCTCGCTTCCTACAATAAACCGGTGCGGATATTTCTTTAGGTCGTGTTTATAGCGCTTGATGCCGTAATTGTATCCGGCCACGTCAAGCTTAGAAAAAGCCCCTCTTGTCTTTCTGTCGCAGATTGGGAGAGTCGCCCCCGTCTTCCTGAAATCAGCGCCAAGGATCCCAGCCAGCTTATTGAAGAACTCACTTCCTACGGATTTCTTCTTCTTATTCGGCTTCTGCCTGGCGTTCTTTTCCGCCTTCTTATCGGAATACACGCCAAATCCCATGCTAAAGAGGGCGTTAAAGAAGATATTGACCCCGCAGGTGCAAGGACGGGTGTCGTCTAAGGAATGGAGATACTTGGTCCTTATGTCGACAAACTCGATTCCTTTTTTCTGGGAAGTCTCCGCGACTTCGTTTCCTTCGGAATAGAGGATTACGGAAGGATGGTTATAGTCTTTGTCCACCCTGTCCTTGAGATCTTTCTGATAGTATTCGAGCCCATAGGAGGCATAGTCGTATTTCGTCTTATGGATATACCAGCAATCGGCATATTCGTCCCTGACAAGAAGACCGTTTCTGTCGCAGGCGTCAAGCCTAGACTGAGAGATTGGATTATGGGCACTGCGGATGGCGTTATATCCTGCCTGCTTTAGGATTTTCACCTTTCTTTCGCTTGCGTAGTCATTGTCGACGGCACCAAGAAGCCCGTTGTCGTGGTGGATGCATCCTCCGTAAAGAATGACTCTTTCTCCATTGAGGAGAAGGCCTTTATTCTCATCGAGACTAATCTGACGGATTCCAAAGAAAGTGGATGCCCTGTCCTTCCCAAAGACGACTCTTGCCTGATAAAGATAGGGATTGCTTCCGCTCCAGAGATGAGGGTTCTCAATCATGATTTCTTCCTTTAGTGCGGAGGAATCAGTAAACTCCTTACGGTAGATTTCCTGATTTCCTGCATCAAGGATGGAAAGATATCCACTGCCTTTTTCGGAGAAGGAGGCGGATAAAAGGATGAGCCCTTTCTTGTAGTCAAGGGTCTTAACCTTCAGTGTACGGGGAACGACATGTCCTTTCGGCAGGACAAAGAGATGGACAGGCCGGTAGATGCCTGACCCGGTATACCAACGGGAATTAGGCTGATGGGAATTGTCGGCAATGACTTCGATATGGTTGTCTCCGTCTTTTACGAATTCCGTGGCATCGAAAAGAAAGTCCGAATATCCATAAGGCCGGTAATAGGCTTCCTTCCCGTTAAGGAAGACTCTCCCTTCCCTATAGATACCCTCGAATTCGAAAAATACTTTCTCTCCCTCCTTCAGGGAAAGGGAGAAGTCTTTTTCGTAATGGTATTTGCCTCCTTCAAAGTAGGAAACATTCACTCCTCCGGGGTTGTTGATGTCCCGCTTCTCCCTAATCCTGGCATCATGGGGAAGAGTAACGGAGATTTTATTCTTCTCATTGCCTTCCTTATAGAAAAACCATCCATCATTAAAAAACATAGTCCACCTCCGAACAATGAAAATTATATCCAGGAAAGTAAGCGCATACAAAAAGATGTCATATTCTGTTGCTTTTCTGGCAGGAATTGAAGACTAAAACATACAGAGGGGAAAAACAGAAAACGATTATGTATTTCTCTTACCATCCCGTTTACGCTTTTCTGGTGGTATGTGACTACATCACCAGATTGGGTGGCAACCGGTTTAGGAAGGATAAACGAAGCCTTGCAAGTTTTAAATATGCAGGCACCATTTTAAACAAAGGAAGACAGTATAATGTCAGTTGAATTTTCCTATTTTCAAGAACTTGAAGAAGAAGCGGAACGCTATATGAAGAAATACAGTAATAGGAACCTTTTTCAGGACTCCTTGGACTTTGTTCCTGATAAGGTCCTTGACGAAGTGGAAGACAAACGGGTAAAGTTCTCTCCGCTTGCAGGGCGCTATGACAAAAGCTTCCAGTCCGACCTCCGTGGGAAGCAATATAAAACCCAGCCCTCTGCTAGAGGAGAGGCCAAAGAATTGCTCTTTTTGGAAATACTTTTATAAGGATGGCGAAGCCCGCTATGTTCGGAGCTATAACGCGACGGATAGTGGAAGAGGGGTATGGATGCCACCAACTATCGGATTCTTCCAAATGGTTAGGCTTATTTTGATAAAAACGAAAACACGTTGCTTTTAGAGGTATGCATCTTTTAGAAAAAAACAAAGACTGTCTAAGGTTCTTTTTATTTACTTATATAACCAAAACCCTTTTGACTTTAATGAACTAGGCATTTCTTACTTCAAAGAATATCTTATTCAGAAGGATTATTCCTCATTTGATTTGTATACAAAGGACGCATATATGTACAAACACTTATATTAAACGAAGAACGGCAGAGGATAGGATATCGATTATGAAGATTCGAGATTTATGAAGCGTCCTAAGCCGATCGAGTTTCCGGCGTTTGATGATTTTAACAAATGGAAGGATAAACAATAGTGTTCCTAACGGCCGTAGACCTCCCGTCTTCTGAGGGTTTTCCCTGAGAGGAAGATCTTTCCGTAGAAGAACGACATGTATTCTGCAAATGACAGTCCGCGTCCGTTTTCCCTGCGGAACGCCTTCTCCGACAGCCAGAGCTGCGCTCTCTTGCGGTGGATCCGGAGACGGACTGCAAACCTCCGCTTCACCTGGGCGTACAGCCGGTTGACAGGGCTTAGCAGCCCATGGGCCTCCTCATCCTTCGAGTTGACGGCCACCTGCAGCAACTGCCTGGAAAGCCCGCGTTTTTTTCTTCCCCTGCGCTCGGACATCGGCACGTTTACGTACGTGTGGTCAACCCACACATCCCCGGAAAGCACCTTGTTTCCGGCGTTTTCCGGGATTCTCTGTATTTCTCTCTTCCATAGCAGTGCTGTCTGCAGGGAGACGTGCGCCTTCTGTGCCGCCTGTCTCAGGGTTGTGCCGTCGGAGGGTATGGACAGCAGGGTCCGGATCTGAGACTGCCTCAGCTTGGAGGAGGACAGCACGGTTCCCGTTCTGTCCGGGAACGTCTTTCCGCAGCCGCGGCACACCCATCCATGGTGTCCGTGCTCCCTTCCGTGCCTCTTCAGGCGATGGCCGTGGCAGTAGGGACATTCTCCGAAAGACCGGCGTGACCTCTTTCCAAGGTCGAAGACGTGTTCGCAAAAAGACATACGGATGGTCCTTTCCGGAAGTTCCGGGACCGGACACAGGGGAAAGCTGCTATATCAACCTGTGCCCGGCCTAGGAACTCCGCTGATATAGCACGGAAATTCTACCGCGTCCTGGAACCGGGAACACTATTGGTTATCCTTTTTTTGTTTTTTATAGGTGGCGGTTCGGAAATCGGCGGGTCAGCAAGACGGAACCACCACAGTCCTTGGCATCTTGCTGACTCGCCGAATTACTCAATGGTTTGGTCATCACTGACCAGGGACAATTGTATTGTATCCTAAGCCACTATCTGCCAGGTCACCTATGCAAACCAAAGTTCTTGTTTTAAATGTTTTTGCTTTTCAGCCTGCCATGGCCTATCTTTGTCTATGCTATAATCAGGCCATGATTAAAATTGCCATCGTTGAAGATCAGGAAAAATGGATTAAGCTGATTTCCGCTTTTCTTGAACGCTATAAAAAAGAAACCGGTGCGGCTTTCTCTACCGTTTTCTTTGCTGATGGTTCTAAGTTTATTTCTTCTTTTAAAGGGGATTATCAGCTCGTCTTTATGGACGTGGCAAGGCCGGTAAGGGATGGGATAAAAGCATCAAAGGAATTACGGAAAATCGACAAGGATGTCTGCCTCGTCTTTTTGACCGAAAGGGCCCAGTATGCCGTCGAAGGCTACGAAGTCAATGCCTACGACTTCCTAATCAAGCCAATGGAATATGATCTCTTTAAGGTGAAGAGGAACAAATTCCTATCCCATATCCAAAGCGGGAAGGATGACTTCCTTCTTGTAAACGGTAAGAACGGAATCCATAAAATCAAGGTATCCGAAATCCACTATGTGGAAAGCAGGAAGCATTACATCTACTTTCACTGCGAGGAAGAGACCTATCGTAGGCGTGGGTCGCTTGATTCTCTGAAAAAAGTCCTTAAGGAAAACGGCTTTTCCGACATCAACCGCTCCTTAGTGGTAAACCTTGCCTTTGTGGATAACTATTCCCCGACAGAAGTCGTCGTCTGTAAGGAAACTCTTCCCTTAAGCCGGATCTATAAGGCCGCCTTCCTCAATGATTTGACGAAGTATTTCGGGAACAGGCAATGAGCGTGAGCGAGGTCTTCTCCATCCATTCCTATCACGGATATATTCTGCAGCTTCTTTTAGCGGAGCTTCTTTTCGTTGGATTTTATAAGCGGAGAGGTTTTTTTCTTTTCCGTGCCATTGGGGCTTTAATCTGCTATGTCTTGTTTTCAATTGTCCTAACCAATCTTCTTAACTTCTGGGTGACCGGACTAGCCTCTCTTACGATTTTCCTGATTTCTTATCTTTGCCTTCTCTTCTGCTTTGAGAACAAACCGAAGGATCTTCTCTTTTTCTGCGTAGGTGCCCAGCTGATTCAGAATCTTTCCCATAACATCGAAAACCTGATTTACCTTCCTCTTGCCTCTTTTATTCCGGAAATCGGGGACTTCTTTCTCTCCGTCGTGGTTAGGATCATTGTCTATAGCCTATGTTTCCTCATCATTAAGAAAAAGGCGGATAGGGAGAAAGGCGTATCTTTGTCAAGTGGAGGCGTCTTCCCTATCGCCATCTCTTCGGCCCTTTTCTGCTATTTCGTCCAATTCCTTCTCCAGGTTTATCAGATTGATACCCTTTGGGTTACCCGCCTTCCTTTGGTCTTTTCCGACATTATCGCTCTCCTTTTACAGTTCGGGCTTTTGGGGTATAAGAACAAAAGGGATGAAAATGCCTCTTTGGAAAAACTGATCAGCCAATCGGACGACTACTACCGGATTGTGAAGGAAAACACGGATATCCTGAATAGGAAGGCCCATGACTTAAAGCACTTCATCCATGACTTTCGCAGGAACAGAAATCTCAGTGACGAAGAACTTAAGGATCTTCAGGATACTTTGGAAAAGTACGAAAGCAGCCCAAGGACCGGAAACAAATCCTTGGACAGGGTTCTAAGCGAGAAATCCTATCTCTGCCATAAGAAACAGATTCCCTTCTATATCAGGGCAAAGGATAATCTTCTCCCCTTTGTGAGACCAGGGGACAGGACATCTCTATTCGGAAACCTCCTTTCCAATGCCATCGAATGCGAGGAAAAGATCCAGGATGCCTCTAAGCGGTTCATCCTCTTAAAGATAACAAAGAAAGGGCAGATTGTTTCCGTCCATGTGGAGAACTACTGTGACAGGGAGGTCAGATTTAAAAACGGACTGCCTAGGTCGACTAAGGGTGACGAGAACTTCCATGGCTTTGGAACAAAAAGCATTGCCTATATTGTCAAAAAATACGACGGAAACCTGCGTTTTTCGAAAGAAAACGATATTTATAGCGCTGATATCATCATTCCTTATCCGAAAGAGAGAAAGGAGAAATAGTGACAATTCTTGCCTAAAACAATTCTGTTTTTGCCAATCCCTTATTTCCTGTAACGGCTTACATTATGCTTTTGATAGTGCCAGGAGGGCAATCTCGAGTAGTCCTCTGACGGCAACAAGGAGAAACTTATGAAAAAAATCGGTAAAAACGGTTTATGGCGGTCAATTCTGTCTGTTTCCGGAATCGTCCTTTCTATCGCGGTAGGCGGTATCGCTGTCACAAAGGAATGGTCCGGATACATCAACAAATTCCTCAATATCAGTAATACGAAAGTCGTCGACGGAGATGCAAACGAAGATCCGATTCATTATAAGAGCGATTACTCCAACTATAAGGACGTCAGGAACAATGCCCGCTCGATTGCCAAGCAGGTCGAGGCAGAAGGCGCCGTCTTAAGGCAGAACGAGAATGAGGCTCTTCCTCTTGCTGAGAAGTCCAAGGTCACGTTCTTCAGCTACAGCCAGGTTGACCTTGCCTTAGGCGGAACGGGAAGCGGAGGCGTTTCCTCTTCTGCTGAGCGGAAGTACGATTTAAAGAAGGCATGTGAAGGGAAGATTGACAGGAATCCTGTCGTTTATGATTTCTATCAGAAAAACTACGATGCGAAAAGAGGATTCATTGAGAAGAACGGCTGGACAGGAAAAACCCTGAACTTCCGTGTTGTCAACGGAATCAACGAAATCAACGCCAGCGAGTTTACCAAAACAGAGACCGATTCGTTCAATGACTACTCCGATGCCGCCGTCTTCGTCCTTACCCGTATTGGCGGGGAAGGAACCGATCTGACCGCTGACTATCTTTCCCTCAACGAGGATGAGAAGTCTATCCTCGAGACAAGGAAGAGAGGTCCGTTCAAAAAGCGGATTGTCTTAGTCAACACGTTCAATACTCCGGAACTTGGTTTCCTTAAGGAATACAACATCGATGCCTGTCTCTATATCGGTGGCCCGGGCGAAGTCGGCCTTGATGCCGTTACCGACATCCTTGTCGGAAAGACAAGTCCAAGCGGACACCTTGCCGATACCTATGTCGCCGATGTCGAAAGCGCACCGGCCAGGGAGAACTTCGGTGACTTCACCTTCACCAATAAGGATGACATCGTCAATCCGGACTCCCGGAAATATCTTGTCTACCAGGAAGGCATCTATGTCGGATACCGCTATTATGAGACCCGCTATGAGGATACCGTCCTAGGAAAAGGCAATGCCATTTCCACGAAAGGGGCCAAGGCCTCCACAAACGGATGGAACTATTCGCAGGAGGTTCTTTTCCCCTTCGGATATGGCCTATCCTATGCGAACTTCGAGCAGACCCTGAACAATTTCACTGTCGACTGGACAGACAAGAAGGCAACGGCGACTGTCACTGTCAAGAACACTTCCAAGAAGTACGCCGGAAAGGATGTTGTCGAACTCTATGCCCAGACACCTTATACTGAGGGCGGAATCGAAAAGAGCGCCATTCAGCTTTGCTCTTTTGTCAAGACTGACAGGATTCAGCCCGGTGAATCGCAGACCCTTACTTTCGATGTCTCCTTAAGTGATATCGCTAGCTATGACTACAAGAACAGCAAGACCTATGTTTTAGAGCAGGGTGACTATTACTTTGCCATCGGAAACGGTGCACATGAGGCACTGAATAACATTCTTGAAAGTAAGGCAACCGTTGAACAGAAATCAAGAATGGATGCTAAGGGCGATGAAAGCAAGGCAAAGAAGGTAACGAAGACAAGTTTCGATAAGGACGAATACCGGTTAAGCGGAACAAAGACCAGCATTACGAATCAGTTTGATTCCACTGATCTGAACTACTATACTTCCGGAACCGATCAGCAGGTCACCTATCTCTCCCGCAGCGATTATGATTCGACCTATCCTCAGCCGATTACCCTTTCTGCAACCGATAAAAGGAAAGAAGAAATCGCATCCTACTACTCTAGCGCCAACGACGGCTCTACTTCCCCTTCCGCCTATGAGAAGGGAAGCAGTGATACTTCCTCGATTACGACCGGTGCCGAAAAGAAATACACGCTCGCGAGGATGATTGGAGCCGACTATGACGATGAAAACTGGGATAAGCTCTTAGACCAGCTCACCATCGAAGATTATTATTCTTCTACTGCCCAAGGCCGAAACAAGCTTGAATCGGTCGGTTTAAATGCCACGACCGCCGTGGACGGTCCTGCCGCCTGGACGAAATCCAATTACATCGAAGACTATAAGAACCAATATGATGCCGAGAAGGTGAAGAAGACGGATGAACTGATGGTTTCCTATCCAACCGAGACCATCATCGCCGGAACATGGAATGCTGAGCTGACCAAAAAGGTCGGACTCTCCTTCGGCGAAGAAGGACTCTGGGGTGGAGGAGTCGGCTGGTATGGACCTGCAGCGAATACCCATCGTACTGCATGTGGAGGCCGGAACTTCGAATATTATTCCGAAGACGGATATCTCGCCGGAAAGCTTTGCGAAAGGGAAGTCAAGGGAGCAAGGGAAAAGGGAACGATTCCCTATCTCAAACATTTCTTCCTCAACGATCAGGAAACTAACCGTATCGGTGTCTGCACCTTCTCTAACGAGCAGGCTATCCGGGAAGTCTATCTCCGTGCCTTCCAATATGCCTTCGAGACGACAGGAGAAGACGATAAGTCCTGCTCTGCCGTCATGGGCGGATTCAACCGTCTCGGCCTTGTCTGGACCGGACATTCTTCCAGTCTATGGAAGAACGTCAGGGAAAAGGAATGGGGCTTTAAGGGCAATGTCACGACCGACTTCGGTCAGAAGCAGGGTTCGTTAAGGGAGCCTCAGCTTGCCTATGAGGCCGGAACCAATAGGTTCTGCACTTCCGGAACCGGATTTGCCAAATATCTCCAGGGTGTTGACATCACAAAGGATTATAAGCTTAGGTCCAATAGGAGAGAGGCCATCCACCGTCAGCTCTATGTCTTTGCCAATTCTGCCGCCAGGAACGGACTGACTTCTTCAAGCAAGATTGTCACTGTCAATACCTGGTACGATAATGCCCTTATTGCCATCGTCTCTGTTTCGTCTGTATTAGTTGCCACATCACTTGGACTTCTTCTTTACAACTTCTTTGCCGGAAGAAAGGAGGAAAACTAAGATGATCAAGAAATTCCTATCCAATAAGAAACCGGGATTCTATGTTTCCTTTGTGGCCTTTGTCCTAGCCCTTCTTACTTTGATTCTTTATACGGCAAGAGGCGGAAACTATCTCTCCCCAGTTTCCTCAACTGCCGTTATTCTCCTTGTCTTAGGGATTGTTGCCAATCTTTTTGTCCTTGTCCTCGACTTCCAGATCCTTGGCATCATCCCGGTGATTCTCTATTCCTGCGTCTTTGCCGTCCTTCTGAATACCGAAAGGCTCTTCATCACTAACGTCTTCTTCGGAGTCGATGGCAATAGCTTCTCCTTTGCCTACTATCTGATTTGGATTTTCTTAGTTCTTTCCATCCTCTCCTCTGCGGTCAGCTTCTCTCTTGGCAGGAGCAAGACAAACCGCCTTCTGCCTAAGGAAAATTAGGCTATTGAAGAAGGATCCGTCGAAAGACGGATCCTTCTCTTCTCTTGAAAGGAGGCCACGAATGAAAAAAAACTCTGCCTGCATCACGCTTGTCCTTCTTTTTTCTCTTTCCTGTGCTTCCTGCAAGGGTGGCAAGGAAGGGAATCCCACCAGGGAAACTGTCGAGGTGAAGAAAAAATACCTTGATGAAGACTGCAAAGAAAAAGGGACGGTTGAAGCTTTTTCCTACCAGACAAAGGACTATGTCTACAATACAGGAAAGACGGAAAGGAAGACCTGCAACGTCTATCTTCCTTTTGGCTATGATAAGGACAAACAGTACAATATCCTTTACCTTCTTCATGGGACTGATCCTCAGAGCGTAAACCATATCAATACCTGGTTTGACACCATCAAGGCCAAGGTAAGGCTTGACAATAGGATTTCCTATAAAATCATTGAACCTAGGATTGTCATCGCCCCTACCTTCTATAGCTATGGATTATATGGAGACGATACGATTACTAATATTAAACAGGTTTCTCCTGTCAAGCAGAAATCAAATGCCAACTTTGTTTATGAATTAAGATATGACATTGTTCCACGTGTGGAAGGAAATTACTCGACCTTTGCTTCGTCTACCGATGAAAAAGGGCTGCAGGACTCCCGAGACCACCGGGCAAGGGCCGGATTATCGAATGGATGCCGGCTGACTTATACCGCTGGAAGGAGGAACAGTTTTGATTATTTCTCCTATTTCGGATGTTATTCTTCTTCTGTGGATAGCAAAGAACTCCTTCATTCCCTCCATCAGGATAAATTTAAAGGTTATCCGCTTCACTATAGGTTCAATGCGGACGGGATATTTGACTTTGCCTATAACGGACACCATAAAAGGGTTGAGGAGTTAAAAAAGAACGGATCTGACCTTTTTAACCAGGATAATACCGAGTATGTCAGAATCAAAAGGGGCTACCACTCGGCAAGAAGCTGGAGAGTCGGTCTGTTTGATTCCTTGCTTCGGTTCTTCAGATGAAAATGAAAAAACTTGTTAATTTTCTTGCCCCTCTATCTCTTCTGCTTGGATGTGTCGGTGAGTTTGTCTGCTGTTTTGTCAGAGGGTATGAAGAACTGTGGCTGACTATTCTTCTTGTTTCCTTAGAGATCCTATCTTTGGCTGCCATAGGCTTATTTAAACGGAATCTGCTTTTTTCCTTTTTTGGGACAGCCCTTGGCTTATTCGGTAGCGTCCTTCTTATCGGTTTCCCCTCCTATGTTCCTTTTGCTGCCATCGTTTTCTTTGGCCTGTCCCTGATTAGGGAACTGATTCTCTTTTTCTTTAAATTAAAAGAGAGATTCCACAAAGAATAGTTTTTAGTAGTCGTTGGAGAAATCCTGGGCCTAATCTAACTTTAAGGGAGTAGAATAGGAGGTATGGAGAATGAGATTCTTCCTCTTTCCTATTCTTTCGGAACGAAAAAGGGTTTTTTCTACCGATCCAAGACGGAAAACTCCCCTCTTTTGCTTCTTAATACCTTTGAGGGTGAGGGAAAAGAAGTCTTTTCCCTGTTAAGAAGAAAGAGCCTTTCTTCTTTTAACCTGCTCGTTAGGTCTAACCTGGACTGGGGCAGAGACAGGACGCCATGGAAATCAGCCTCGCTTCCCTCCTCCAGGGAAGATTTTAAGGGCGGGGCGGATTTCTATTTAAAGGAACTCCTTGACGTCATTCTTCCTCAGGTAGGAAGGGATATCCTCGGAACTCCAAAGAAGACCTGCCTTGTCGGCTATTCCCTTGCCGGACTATTTTCCCTTTACTCGCTTTACCGCTGCCCTGCCTTTGATTATGTCGGAAGCAGGTCCGGTTCTCTTTGGTACCCTGGCTTTGAGGACTATTGCCTCACCCATCCAAGGAGGAAGAAGCCGGAAGGAATCTATCTTTCTTTGGGAGACAGAGAGAAGAAAGCAAAGAACCCGCTTCTTTCTTCGGTGGAAGAAAAGACAGACGGCTTTTATCGTCTCTTTAGGAAAGAGGGAATCCCGACTGTTTATGAACTAAATCCCGGCAATCATTTCCAGGATGCGGATATCCGGATTGCCCAAGGGATTCTTTGGATTCTAAAACAATTATAATGTTCAGTTTTCTTTCCGCTCCTCTCATCCCATGGTTTTAGTTAAAATATGGTTGTGAAAAAGGAGAATTCAGGATGGACAGAATCAGCAAAGGCAGGAATGAGTCAAAACAGGATGAATTTTTTATGGCTAGGGCGATTGAGTTATCCAAGAAGGCGGTCAGGAGAGGAAACGAACCCTTCGGTGCCGTTCTAGTCAAAGACGGAAAAGCCGTCTTCACAAGTGAAAACAGAATCTATACTAGGCATGACCCGACCTATCACGGAGAGAGGGGGCTTATCCGTGATTTCTGCCAGAAGAGCAAAGTCACGGATTTAAGTGCCTATACGAGGTATTCAAGCTGTGAACCATGCTTTAGGTGTTCAGGTGCCCTAGTCTGGGTGAAACTCGGACGGCTTGTCTATGGGGCCGGAAATGAAGATCTTGAGGAAATACTCGGTAATAAGGGCTGTGAGTGCTCCTCTATGGTTTTCAATCATTCTTTCTGGCATCCTCTTGTTACCAAAGGGGTTCTTCGGGAAGAAGCAATTTTCGTTCTTAAAGATTATTTTTCAAAACACAAAAAGGGATAAAGGATAGTTTCCTGCTTTCCCAATAAAAAACAGCCTCTTTTTTTCCTTGGCACTTTCCAAAGAAAAGCTGGAGGCTGTTTTTATCTAACTACGTGCTTGCCAGGTTTTACTTGGCGAGGTCTTTATCCCTCTGATAAAGTCCGATTCCGCCTTCTTTGGCAAAGAGGTCGTAGTTGGTCAACAGATCGGTAGCGGTCTTTTCTTCCTCGCTCTGCTCGGTGATGAAGAAGGTGAGGAAGTTCCTTGTCTCGATGTCGTCCTGCTCTCTAGCGGCACGATAAATCTGGTGAATTAAAGAAGTCACCTCTTTTTCGTGTTCCACGAAGAAGACAAGGGGATCGCGGAGAGAGGCGAACTTCTTGTCTAGGACATTGATGGATTCAAGCTTAACAGGGATATCATGATCCTGGAGATATTCCGAGAATTTTTCCGCATGCTGCCTTTCTTCACCGGCATGTTTCTCGAAATAGGTGTGGAACCCATTCAGGCCTTTGCTTCTGTAGTACTCTGCAATGTAGTAATAGGCATAGGCAGAATACAGCTCCCAATTAATCTGCGACTGAATCAACTTAGTAAGTTTAGCTTCCATTAGCGTAAACTAACTCCTTTCATTGTCACTATACTCAGAAACGCTGGATTTTCAAGTGTTATGCCTGAGGCCGGCTTTATAAAAAATGTGGCGTTTTCTTTCTTCTTTCTGCCGTGATGAAGAAAACCTGGCTTTGTCTAGATAGATGGGAAGAAATCTATATGCTTTCTAACAAAAAACGGTATCCTTTCGGAACAAAGGATACCGATTAACGGATTAGGTATGATGCTTTTCCTTCTTAAGACTGAGGCGTCCTATCTGGAATAAAAAGAATAGAAACTCAGCTTTAGGATTTTTTCTCTTTCTTCAAGGAAAACTCCTCGGCAATCTTATTTCTTAGGATGTATTTATAGATTCCGTAGCCCATGACCGAGAGGGAGAGTAGCCATGCCCTGCTATCCGAGAAGACGACGCCGATGAATGCCCGGTCGCTGACCGGATTTGCCGGATCGACCCATTTCGGCCTGAATTCACTGATGAAAGTACGTCCGACTAGTTCGGCTACGCCGCTTAGGAAAGGATAGATCGGTTTTTCCAGGCCTTGCAGGGTGTTCCGGAAGATAATCAAGGTTCCAAGGAAAATATAGCAGGAGGCATCGACTAACCTATAGGCCTTGGCATAGAAGCGGACGCGGTCGTTCAGCGAGGAAGAAGAAAGGAAGATTCTTGCATAGGCTCCGTTAATGGAAGCTAGGGCGGCGATTCCGCCAAAGACGACATACCTGATGACGACAAGGATCCTACTATCCAGGAATCCCTTCTTGATCCGGGCAAAATCCTTTGCCCCAAGGTTCTGTCCGTGATAGGAGAGAACAGCGGTTCCTAAGGCGAGGAAAGGAGTCATCCTGAAATCGTTGAACTTCACTCCGGCCCCATATCCGACCTCGGCATCGGTTACATTGTTAGGAAGGTCGAATTTGATGACGGCTTTTTCCAGAATGATTAACCCTACGGCAATGATGGAATACTGCAGGGCAAGAGGGAGGCCGAGTTTAAGATGGTCCCTTGCGCTCTTCCATCCGATTTTAAAATCGCTGAGTCTGACACGAAGATAGGAATATTTCTTTAAACAATACACAAAGGAAACGGCGGCGGCAATGAACTGGGCAATGATGGTGGCAAAGGCAGCTCCACCTACTCCCCAGTGGAAGCAGACGATAAAAAGAAAGTCAAGTCCGATATTTAATATCGTGGAACCGATGAGGAAAAGAAGAGGGGCAAAACTATCTCCGATGCTCCGCAGGACGGAAACGATAAGGTTATAAAAGACTTGGGTGAATAATCCGATATAAATAATGGAAAGGTACTCTTTTGCATAAGGAAAAACAGGATTTCCTTCTTTCAGTCCGATAATACGGAGAAGGTAAGGAACAAGAGGAACGAAGACAATGGTCAGAATCACTGACCTGATGCTGGAGAGGAGAATCTGGGCAGCAAAGCTTTTTCTTATGCCTTCCGGGTTGTTTTCCCCTGCTCTTTCGCTGGTGATAACAGAAAAGCCAGCGGCACAGCCAAAAGAAAATTGGATAACGATATAGAAAAGGCCATAGACGTCGTTTACACCGGCGACCTCTTCCTTACTTAAAGTCTGTCCGACAATTGCCGCATCGGAAATCGTATAAATCTGCTGGAAAACAAGAGAGATAAGGATTGGGACCCTAAAGATTAATAAGGAAATGACCGGACTTCCTTTCGTTAGGTCAACCGGGGAGAACAGTTTTTGAATCAAGGAATTCTTTTTCATAGACATAACCTCTTAAAAACGAGAAGATTATAGGTGATATCCCTAGACTGGTTTAGTGAAATCGGTTACAAGTAATCGTAATGTTTCCCTGTCTTAAACCATAATTGCTGTTTAGACTTTACTTGGTGGGAGGATTTAGAAAACGCAAAGAGAAATCTATTTTTTTATAGTAGCAAAATGTTTATGGAAGGAGGGAAGAGGACATTGCTTTCTTTTCAAAGGTAAATTCCGTGCATTTATCTTCTCCGTTACTTTCTTTCTTTTTTAGAGTTTTTGAACATAGCCATTCCCTTTTTTAAGGACGAAGAAATCTTAAATAAAGTAGCGAAAATTAAGATGTGTTCTCCTTTGCCTGAGAAAAAAAGACCATTTTATTCTTTGAAAAGGGTTACAATATCCATGCAAGCGATAAAGCAAGAACGACAGAGAGGAGAAAGCTGCCATGGAAGAGTGGGCCAATCAATTCAGACGTTTTTTCACTTTTGTCTTTTCCTTACCTTTTTGCTGTCAGCTTATCTGTGCCGCACTCGATGCCACTTTCTGTATCGGCCATAGGCATTTAAAGAAGAAATATATCATTCAGAAAATCATTGCCTTTTGTGCTCTTTTCCTTTCCAGGCTTCTGCTCAGTGCAGTCTTTTCCTCTTTTTCCCTTCGGGACACCTATACTCCCTATCTCATCGTTGCCTCCATCATTGTCCCAGGTGCAGTCTATATTCTTCTCTTTGAGCACAGCAACTACTCTCATAAGCTGATTAAACTTCTCCTCTTTATTTCCAGCGCATATGTCGTGACGGAAATCGGCCATCAGGTCAATAATCTGTCTTTATCTCTTTCCCCTGCCTTACGTTCCTTTGTCCGTTGTCTTCCGAATTTCCTTATGATGGTGACCGGACTTATCGTCGGAATCAATAACATCAACCGCTATCTCGACATCCCTTCCTCCTCCTTGATCCTCAGCCTATTTGTCTTCCTTAGTTTATTTGTCATCACGCTGAGGACAAGCAAAATCAATTCTTCTGCCTCTTCAGACGGGTCTTTTGGAAATCTTTCCGGAGAATCGAAATACCTCTCCCTGACCATTATCCTTATCCTTATTTTCTTCCTGGCCACCGATTTAGGAATCTACATCGTTCTCTATCTTAATCAAAAGAAGCAGGAGGATAGGCTAGTTAGGCAGGCAAAGGTGAAACTGAATGAATCCGCCTATACCAGGCTGAAGCTCAATGAGGAGAGCATTGAACGGACCACGATAGCAAGACACGATCTAAAAAACCATTATGCCTATATCGCCAATCTGATAAAGGAAAAGCAATATGGGAAAGCCCTTGACTATGCCTCCAGCGTGAATGAAGAAACCTTCGGAAACTTCCACATTGTCGACTGCGGAAACCAGGTGGTTTCCTCCATCAGGAATCTGGAATTGTCCAAATCCAGAATCAGGAACATTCCCTTACAGTACCTTCTTGCTGTCCCCCAGGTTCTTCCCTTCAAGGAGACTTTGCTCTGTTCACTTATCACCAATCTTGTCGACAATGCCTTTGAAAACTACCATCCGACCGGAAAAGACGATCCCGTTGACGTAAAAAGGGGAATGACCGACGGCTATCTTCGGATCACGGTCTCGAATCCTACCGACAGGGAAGAGGTAAACCTGAAGACGAAGAAAAAGAACTCCGGCCATGGATATGGGATCAAGATTGTCAAGTCCATTGTAGAAAGCTGCAACGGCCACATCTGCTTCAAAATCTCGGACCATCGTTTTATCGCCGATGCCAGGCTTGATCTGGAGACGAATGGGACGAAGGAATAAGGAGGAAGAATAATAATGGTGAATATAGCTAGGATTGACGATGAACCGGAGTCTTTGGAAATTGCCAAAGGGGCCATCATGGCGTTTTGCACAGGCTTTCAAAAGGAAGTGAATATCAAAGGGTTCACCAGCGGGGCGGTCTTCCTTGATTCCCTAAAGGACAATCTCTATGACCTTGTCTGTTCGGATATTATCAGGGAGCCGAGGGACGGAATCGAGCTAGCCGCGGAGCTTAGAAAAAGAGACAAGGAAGTCCCCCTCGTCTTCATCTCTTCCAACGAAGCCAAAGTCTTTTCCTGTTTCAACTACAATCCGATCGGGTTCATCCGGAAGACCAGCTTCTTTCAGGACACGAAGAACATCAGGAAACATTTCTTTAAGGATATCCTTCCTGCCAGAAAGGAAGTCAGACATCTGGAAGTGAAGTCGCATGGGGAGACTATTCTTCTCCCCCTAGACAGCATCAGGTATATTGAAAGCAGCCACAACTACCAGTGTTTCCATAGGAAGGATAGCCAGGATATCCTGGAAGTAAGAAAGCTGATCTCGGAACTTGAGGAGTACCTCTCTCCCTTTGGCTTCATCCGCGTGCATAAAGGATTCCTTGTCAACTATCGGTACATCTACAAGTTCTCCCCTTTCTTTCTGACTCTTAAGGATCAGACAAAGATTCCTCTTTCCCGCAGGAACCGGGAAGAAGTCATTGCCAAGTACAGGGACCTAACCAAGGACACGAGGATTTAATTCTCTCGGCCTGTCAAAGAATAGTGGGACGATTCATTTCGTCCCATTTTTTTGTTTTTCGTCCCCCATCGGTTTCTCTCTGTCCCAGAAAACCTCACTTCTTCCTGAATTGAAACCGCTTACTTCCTGTTCCTCTAGACTAAAGACGCACGAATTGAAGGGCATTAAGCCCACTTCAGGAGGAAACATGAAGAACAATTCCAAGAAGAAGTGTCTATTCTCCCTATCTGCCATTGCCGTCGGTGCAAGGGTATTTAGCGGAGCCGGCAGCATCACTGGATTAACCGGTACTGCCCAGGAGAAGAGGAAGCAAGGCGACAAGTACTATCCGGGATTTACGACCTTAGAAGAAGCACAGGAGGCAGCACAGGATCTTAATGTCGAGCTCTCTGCCGAAGGAAACGTCCTCTTAAAGAACGAAGACAACGTCCTTCCTTTAGGAATCGGCTCCTATGTCTCCATCTTCGGAACCAATGCCTATGCCCCGGTCGGTGGCGGCGTCGGTTCGAAATCCATCCGTAAGACGTCCGTTACGTTAGCCGATGCGAGGGAGGCGGAAGGCTTCCACGTCAACAAGGCGCTAGCCTCCTATTATGCGGATAAAGGCGTCACGGCCACAAGCGGGCCCCACTCGACCGGAAGTGCAATCTCCAGCCAGTACAACGACTTCGACGGGACCGTCCGCACCTCATTTGGAAGGTATTCCGATGCCGCCGTCATTGTCTTAGGCCGTAATGCCGGAGAGGGCGCCGATGTTTCCCGCGCAACGGGGGAAAAGGCGACCGAAGAGGACATCCGCTCCCATAAGCAGCTTGCAACTTATTCAAAGAAGAACGAATCCAGCGGAGGAGGATGGACTTTATCGGCTGACGCAGATAAGGAAACGGCAGAAGTTAACCGCGTCGATACCCCTACTGAGGAAGAAGAGAGCTATACTTCCAAACATGGCTTAAGGCTCACCGAGGAAGAGCGTGCCCTGATAAAGGACGTTAAGGCCAATTTCAAAAAGGTCATCGTCCTTCTTAATACTTCCAATGTCAGGGAAGTCGGGGAACTGAAGAACGATCCCGGAATCCAGGGTAGGAGGTGGATCGGACGCCCCGGAGAAGACGGATTATTTGGTACGGCTAAGATACTAAGCGGTGAAATCAACCCTTCCGGAAAGCTTGTCGACGAATGGCCGATGGACCTTACCGCCGATCCGACCTGGCAGAACTTCGGCGACAACTCGCAGGCCGGATCCTCCCATAAATACTACAAGGCAGATGGCTCATTAAGGTGCAACCGTCCCCAGTACAAGAAGGACGAGAACGGAAATTATATTCCGGCCACGGAAGAGACAAAGAACAAGTATGGTTCTTATTTCACCTATGAAATCGAGCAGGGCGACCTCTCCGATGACTGGACCGACAGGGGTGTCGACTATGAGGAAGACATCTATAACGGCTACCGCTATTATCAGACCCGTTATGAGGATAGGTATGCCAACAATCCTGGCGCTGCCAAGGAATGGTACGAAAAGAATGTCGCCTATGGTTTCGGCGATGGAAGGTCCTACACTACCTTTTCCAGGAATATCGTGGATGTCTACAAAGACAAGGAAAAGACAAAGAAGATTGATCACAAGCTTTCTTCCGCGGAACTTTCTTCCGACACCAAGGAAGCAGAGGTCGAAAAACTTTATGTCGATGTCACCGTCAAAAACACCGGTTCCGTCGCCGGAAAGGAAGTCGTCCAGGTCTATGTTAAGGCTCCCTATACTAAGGGTGGCATTGAAAAACCGGCCGAAGATTTAGTCGGCTATGCCAAGACAAGCAAGCTTCAGCCGGGACAAAGCGAAAGAGTCACCGTCGAATTCAATGTCCAGGACTTCGCCTCCTTTGACTACAAGGATGCAAACGGCGATCAGGTAAAAGGAGATTATGAGCTGGATAAGGGAGAATATACCATCCGCGTAAGGAATACGTCCCATCGCGATTTGGATGAAGAGATTACTTCCGAAAACGCTTTGGACGAATACAAGTTCACTTTAGATGCAAATGTCCATCAGCATCTTGACGACTACTCCGGAAATCGTGTATCTAACCTCTTTACAACGGACAATGGAAAATACAAGGGGGAAAAGAACGGAAAGGTCAGGTATAACTCTCTCCGTACTGCCGACAGGATGGCCGATGGCGAAGATGGCGATCCAGAGGTCTTAATGACCCGCGCCGACTTCTCGGTCTCCACCATCGATGCAGAGATTGCCTCCTTCCCGAAGGCACCTAAGTCTTTCACGGTCGGAGAAGGAGAAAAGGCGCAGACGGTTTCCGGCCTTAAGTTCACGGATGAAGTCTATAAGACCTGGCAGGATGGAGATATTTCCCGTCTTACCGCGGTGCCCGCGAACCAGATTGACACTTCTTCCGATGGCTTACGTGTAAATACTTCCTTGACCGAGGATGAAACCCAGCCTTGGTATAAAACAAAAGACGAGATCCCTTCTTCCTGGACACAGGCGGCAAGTGCCACAAACCGCACAGTTACCCTGAAGTTTTCCGATCTTAGGGGACTCGACTATGATGATCCTAAATTTGATGAATTCCTTAACCAGCTGACCTGGGAGGAAATTTGCTCCCTTTCCACCGAATCGAGAGCCTCTACTCCCGCTTTAGACGCCTTTGGCAAAGATCAGTCCGTCGATGAGGACGGCCCGAATGATTTTGCCAATACCCACGAATGGTGCTGCGAAGTCACGATTGCCTCGACCTGGAACAAGGACCTCGCCTATAAGGAAGGTGTCATCAATGGTTCCATCTCCACTTTAATGGGCCGCACTGGCTGGTACGGACCTGGCATGGACAGGCATCGTTCTGCCTTCTCCGGACGGAATAACGAATATTATTCCCAGGATGCCCTGCAGGGCGGATACATTGCCGCCGAAGTTGTCAAGGGTGCAAGAAGCGCAGGCTGCAATCCTAGGATTAAGCATCTTGCCTTCAATGACCAGGAGACAAACCGTGGCGGACAGTCCCTCTATACCTGGCAGTCCGAGCAGAATATCCGCCAATACGAGAGGAAGGTGTTCCAGAGGGCTATCCAGGAAGGCGGAGCTACCTCCGGCAGGTCCGCCTACGGACGTATCTGCGGCGTTGCCAACCAGTCCAACTGGTATCTGAGGACAGGGCTTCTTCAGAATGAATTCGGCTGGCATGGGTTCAGGATTACCGACGGCTTTTTAGGAAGGCGCTGGTGCACCACGATTGATTTGATGGTCCGTGCCGGAAACGGTATTGTCTACAAGACCGAGCCTTGGTACGATACGCTTTCCGGAACATGGAATCCTTCTCTCCGTGACGGAAAGGGAGATGTCGAATACAAGATTGTGGAAAACGATGCGAATGAAACGGCTAAGGAATCCTGGAATCAGTACTACTATGCCCGTTCCACTGCCCATTCCGTCCTTTGGGCCACTGCCAATTCGGCCAATGCCCAGAACGGATACACTGAGCTTCAGCTGACAGGAAAACAAAGGACTGGAACCGCCTACGCCTCCTTCGAGGACTCCGTTGCCTTAGACCAGAGCGCGTTAACTGTCGGCTCTTCCGTTAAGTACTCGATTTCGAAAGGCAAGCTCCCGGATGGTCTAGAGCTTGATCCGCTTACCGGAAAGATTTCCGGCAAAGCCACACAGGTAGGAAAATATGACTTTACGGTCACTGCCCTCATCGATAATTATGTTTCTAAGACTGCCGACTTCTCTATTACCCTTGATTCTGCCTTCAAACGGGATGCCGACTCTGACGAAGAAGATAAGCTTACGGTAGGAACCGCTGCCATGGTCCAGTATGAATCCGATATCTTCAGCACGGACAAATATGATTCGGTCAAATACGAAGTCGCTGACGGCTCCTCACTCCCTGATGGCTTAACCCTTTCCGAAAGCGGCTTAGTCAGCGGTACTCCGACTAAGGGAGGCACCTACGATGTCACCTTCAAGGTCACCGCAAAGGCAAAGGCCTCTACCGGTGGAAGGGGTGCTATGTTCCCTAGCAGTGGAAGTCAGTCGAATGATGAAATTGCCTACTTCACGGTCACCTACAAAGTCACAGACAATAATCCGACCACTCCTACGGAAGAAAAGACGATTGTGTCCGTCGTCGAAACCGATGATGGCTTTGTCATCAGCTTTAGCGATGGTACCTCGACCACCATCACGAACGGCCAAAAAGGCGATAAAGGTGACAAAGGGGACAAAGGCGATAAAGGGGATAAAGGCGATAACGGCACTTCTTCCTCTTCTTCGAACACCGCCCTTGTCGCTACCGCTACGACGATCAGTGCAGTAGCCCTTGTCGGTGCCTTAGCTGCCGTTGCCTTCGTCATCAAGAAGAAGAAATAGTCGATAAGAAAAAATCAAGGTATGCAGCAGGCCGAAACCAGCCTGCTGCATATCTGTTTATTTTTATTCGTTCCCCATCTTGATTCCTTTCGTCCCGTTTTTCTGCAGTTTGGCACTGTTTTTTACTATTTATCCCTTTTTCTTACTTTGCTTTTCAGTGTAACCGCTTTAAAACGCTAAACTGCGATAATTACCTTAGCAGAACACTTTCTGCCGAAAAGGAGAAACCAAACGATGAAAAAAATTGGAAAATCAGCTGTCGCCCTTCTGACCCTGTTTATTCTTGCCGGCTGTTCAAATAAACCGTCTCTTTCTTCTCCGGATGCATCTTCTAGCGGAGAAATCACGCCCTCCGATGAAAAACCATCTTCCTCCGAGCAAACGAGCACTTCCACCTCTTCTTCCGGGAACCAGGAAGTCAAAGAAGATATGGTCTCTGTCGTCTTTAAATACAATTATGATTCGGCTCCTTCGGATGTCACACTTGAGGAAACGAAAGGCGAGGTCTTTTCTTCCTTCCCCGCGAGGAACAGAGAGGGCTATCTTTTTGCCTATTGGTCCACAGACGAAAGTGGTTCCACGGTCTTCGACTTATCTACTGCGGCCACGGACGGAATTGTCCTTTATGCGAACTGGATCGAGGACAAGGATGGTGCAAGTACGGTAACTTTCCACTCCGGCGAGGATGTGTACCTGACTAGGTCGACAAATGCCGCTAGGGGTAACCGTCTGAAGGCTTTCCCCGGGAAGGCATACAAGAAAGGGTACTATCTGAAGAACTGGTATGACTCAGCCGACTATCAGAATCCGGTCACCCAGACAAAGAAATTCACTTCCGATAGCGATGTCTATGCACGATGGTTTGTCGTGGACACCTTTGAGGCCGAATATACCAAACTAGACGGTCTGACTCTTGAAGAAGACAAGAACATCAATAGTTTCGGAGAGAAGATCGGACATGGCTATTCCTCCGATGTGTCGGGAACCGGACTTATCTTTAACGGCTCCATTGTGGAGGGGGGATGCTCTAACGACCATTTCATCTGCGACCTCTATTACAACGAAGCCTTTATCCAGTTTGACATCGAGGCGCAGACGGCAACAACGGATACAATCTTAAAGGCCTCTCTTTCCGCCGAATATTTTGACAGGACCTTCACCAAGGAGAACTGGATTGTCTCCGTCAACGGAGAAAGCATCGATTATGGGACGATTGTCATCGACAACGTTCCATCCGGACGTGACGTAAAGAGGAAAAAGGCGTTTGCCGAATTCACTCTCTCCACTTCCCTTTCCCTCAAACAAGGGAAGAACGTCATAAAGCTGATTACCAATAATTCCACGCGGCATGATGCCACTGGAACAAGGGCGGCCGAGGCTCCGAGGATTGACTGCCTTACCTGTTATTCCGACGCCGGTCTTACCTTTGATGCCCATCTTGACAATCTTCTCTGAGGAAGAAAAAATGAACTCCATTAGGAAATTTTTGAAAGCAAGAACAAAGGGATTTCCTGTCATCTTCTTCGGATCTCTTTTTTCTCTTGCCGCCTTGGTTCTCTATGCCGTCACCGGAGTAAATGAGTTTGCCCCTGACTATGATGTTATCCTTTTTGTCACGACTTCTATTGCCCTTGTCCTTTCCGCCTTTTCCAGGTTCAAGGAATGGAAGCTTATCCGTGAGTTTGCCTACCTTTTCGCCCTCTTTAGTTTTGTCTGCTATATCGGCACGCAGGTGAATTATCTTGCCAATCTTCTCGTGGCCATCGACGGTTCCTCTCTCTCAATGGGCTTTCTTTTCTGTCTCCTTTCCTTCTTCCTTGCCTTCCTAGCTGACCTTATTTCCGTCTTTCTGACAAAGAAGGAAATCAGGGATGAAGTAAAACTTGTCACCTCCAAGGAGGATTAGTATCCCGTGAAAAAGATTTTTACCCATTCTAAGCTCTACAACATCCTCTTCCTTTCCTGTTCGACTTTCTTTGCCGTTACTCTGTCTGGAAGAAGTATTGCCAGGGCCAATTCCGGTGCCATCAACAACGCATTAGGCATAACGACAACCAGTAAAGGGAATTCTGCCGATGCCGAGTATTTCAAGAGAACATATACGGACGAGACAGACGTGAAGGACTATGTCAGCAAGACCGCGGAGGAAGTGGAAGGGGAAGGACTCGTCCTGTTAAAGAACGAGAATGATGCACTTCCGCTGACAAAGGGGAGTAAAGTCTCCCTGTTCGGGACCGCTTCGGTCCGCTTCAATTACAATACCTCTGGTTCCTCCTCTACCGATTCAGCCAAATACGCGACACTTAACGATACGTTGACGAAGGAAGGGTTTGAAGTCAATCCCACGCTAATGGATTTCTATACTAAGGGGGCAGGAAAAGACTACGGAAGAACCTCTTCCGCTTCTCTTTATACAATCAACGAGGTTCCCTACGAGAAATATGATGCAGACACTCTTTCTTCCGTCGGACAGTATTCCGATGCCGCCATTGTGACCTTAGCCCGGGAATCCGGGGAAGGGAAGGATCTTTCCACTAGGGGAAGCGATGGGGAAGACGGATCCTATCTTTCTCTCTCGAACGAGGAACTTGACCTGCTTAAGGGACTTACGGCAAGGAAGAAAGAAGGGAAGCTGAAGAAGATAGTTGTTCTGCTCAATTCTTCAAACCCACTGGAACAGGATTTCCTTTATCGGGATGGAATAGAGGTCGACGCCCTCCTTTGGGTAGGGAACGTCGGTTCCTATGGATTAAACGCTGTGGCTAAGGTTCTAAATGGCACCATCAATCCTAGTGGCAGACTATCCGATACTTTTTGCCGGGATAATTTCTCCTCGCCTGCTAGGGCAAGCTGGGAACTGAACTACAATAAGTCCTTCTCTTCCGGTTATACCAACTGGAAGAAAGCAAAACTCAATTCGACAAACCGCTCCTATGGTGTCTATAACGAAGGCGTGTATCTCGGCTATCGGTATTATGAGACAAGATACGAGGATACCCTCCTGAACCAAGGAAATCATGGGGAATATGATTACAGCAAGGATGTTGCCTTCCCCTTTGGCTATGGGCTTAGCTACACAAGTTTTGCCTACTCTGACTTCCAGGTCATTCCTTCTAGTGACAGGAAGACCTATCAGGTTTCCGTGGATGTGACAAATAGCGGATCGGTCAAGGGTAAGCATGCCGTGGAGATTTATAGGCAGCGGCCCTATACCGACTATGACCGGGAACACGGAATCGAAAAGCCTTCGATAGAGCTTGCCGGCTTTGCCAAAACCAAAGAACTAGAGCCCGGGGAAAAGGAAACGATAAAGATCTCCGTCGAAAAGTCGCAGTTTAAGACCTATGATTCGGACGGGTTTAAGACCTATATCTTAGAGGCAGGGGACTATTATCTTTCCCTTGGGAGTGATGCCCACCATGCAGTAAACAATATCTTAAGGAGCAAGTCTTCTGTTGATACCTCCAAGAGGATTGGGAGCGGACAGGCTTCCTTAACCTACAAGATTAATATTGCCAAGACCGATTCGGAAACCTACTCGAAGAGCGAGGAGACGGGGGAGAAAATCACTAACCAGCTCGATCATGCGGATAGGAACCGGTACGAAGGAAGAGGAGACAATAAAGTAACCTATGTCTCCCGGAAAGACTGGAGTTCGACATGGCCGAAACAGGCAGTCTCCTTTACGGCAAGCGAGCAGAGGATTAAAGACCTTGCCTCCCATCGTGCTTTGCCAGAGGATGGCACTAGGCCAAGGTATAACGTAAACAAGGAAGGGGAGAAAAAACTGACTGTCGCTTCCCTGCGGGGAGTCGATTTCTCTTCGCCTTACTGGGATACCCTTCTTGACTCAAGGTCTAAAGAAGAACAGATAAAACTTGTTACTTCTGGACAGAGGTCGACCGCCACGATTGCCTCCGTCGGTCTTCCGGAAACCATCGATCTTGACGGCCCTACTGCCGTTACGGCGACAAAGACCGACTCCTCCTTCCCAAGCGAAGGAATCTGGGCATCCTCTTTTAATCTTGACCTTATCAAAAAGGTCGGAGACGCCTTTGCCGAAGACATCATCCTTTCCGGTACCCATGGCATCTATGCTCCTGGCGTAAATCTTCACCGCACTCCCTTTATCGGCCGGAGCAATGAATATTTCTCTGAGGATCCTCTTCTTACCGGCCTTGCCGCAGCCTATGAGATCCAGGGACTGCAGGGGAAAGGAATCATCACCCATCTGAAGCATTTTGCCTTCAATGAATGTGAAACGGAACGGAACGGGATTGGAATCTGGCTGAACGAGCAGGAAGCACGCGAACTTCTTCTTCTCCCCTTTGAAATCGCGGTCACCAAAGGAGATACCGGTGCCATAAGGACTTCCTTCAACCGTTCTGGATGTCTTTGGACAGGAGCGGACAAGAACCTGTCCATCAACATCCTGCAGAAGGAATGGGGCTTTAAAGGCTATTCCATCACCGATAGGGCCGTCTCCAACGGCGGTACCTACAGGGTATATGACGACGGCTATAGGGGAGGAACGAACCTTTTCAGGGGAAGCGCAAACGATCTAAAGGACTATAAGGACAATGCCGCCTTCTGTGAGAGGATTCGGGATTCTGCCAAGCGTATCCTCTATACGATTGCCAACAAGTCCTATGCAAGGAATGGAATCAAGGGGGACAGCGTCATTAAGGAAATCACCCCTTGGTGGGAGATTACCCTGAATTGCCTAGTGTCTGTCTTCGGTGTTCTCTCTGCGGGATGCCTAGCTAGGTATCTGACGGCGCTTGTACTAAAAAAGAAGGAGAATTAATTTCTTCTTAACGGCTACGGGAAGCCCCCGTAGCCTTTTTGCATGCTTAATAAAGAAAAAAATAATTTGGACACAATGTCTATATAATGTCCGAAAAGTAGAAATAACCGCTATTTTTTCAGAAAATGTTGGGCAAAAACTGATTTTTTGTACTAGAAACACAGGGGAAGACTTCCTTATAATTGAACCACAAAGGAGCATTGATTATGAAATGCAAAAAGTCGAAAGTCTTCCTGCTTTCCCTTCTTTCGGTTGTTTCCCTTTCTTTGGGAGGGTGCAAGAACTCTGATTCCACGGATAAGAAGTACCAGAGGTTTCTTAAGGCCCAGGAAGCCGGATACTCTGGCACTTATGAAGAGTGGCTGCTTTCCATCAAAGGAGAGAAAGGCGAAGACGGAAAGGACGGCACTGACGGAAAAGACGGAACTGACGGAAAAGATGGAACGACATGGCTTACCGGTGAGGGAAAGCCTTCGGAGGATAAAGGAAGCCTAGGCGATTTTTATCTGGATACCACTACCTTTACTCTGTATCAGAAGACGGATAAAGGATGGATATCCCTTGGCTCCATTAAGGGCGATAAAGGCGATAAGGGTGATGATGGATTAAAGGGCGATACAGGGGCCCCTGGAGAGATGGGGGAAGACGGAAAGGATGGTGCTGACGGAAAAAATGGAAAAGATGGTGCAACCTGGCTGACTGGCGAGGGAGAACCTGCAAGGGAAAAAGGAAAAACAGGTGACAGGTATCTGGATACTTCTTCTATGACTCTCTGGGTTAAAGAAGAAGCAGGATGGAAGTCGCTTGGCTCGATTAAGGGTGCAGACGGAAAAGAGGGAACTGGCATAAAGTCTGTGACCACTGAATACGTCTATCAGGGAGATACACTCTGTCTGAAAATCACCTATTATCTGACAAACGGGGAAAAGGTTGAGACCATTGTCGAAGTGCCAAAGAAAGCAATTGATATTCAGTTAGATACAAGAGAGGTCGCTCTAGTCAAGGAAGGGGAAAAGGAACCGGATATTTATCTCATGGTAACATTCGAGGATAAAACCTCGTCCCAGGTAAAACTGTCGAAGGAGAGGATAATAAACGGACAAATCGATTTCACAAAGGAAGGTGATTATTATGTTGCTATCTCATTTTCCGGATATAAGTCCTATTTTACGATTACCGTCTATGATCCAAGCAATGTAAAGGTTGTTGAGGTTCAACCTAGTTTTAATAATCTCCTCTTTGTAAAAAAGGCCGATGGGAGTTTTGACTATGGGCTTAACCATGCTGGAGTCTATGTTCAGTATAATGTTTCAAAATTCAATCAATCAATCGAGGTTGATTTGCAGGAATTGATAGGAAAGGATAAACTTGATTCCCTTTCCGATGGGGAACAGGAAATTAGGCTTGATTACCAGGGGCATTCCTTCAGTGTTTTGGGCTACGTTCTGGATTCTACTCAAATAGACTCTTCTTCGTGTTCATTTTATGTTGATGGAAGAAGTGAAGTGAGATGCTTTGCCGGAGAAAATCCTTTATTCTTTGACACTCAGCTTAATGTGAACTATAACGGATATGAATTAGACAAACATCTTGATGTTTCAAGGATACAAGGATTTGATAATACAAAAGCATCAGATACTAAAGACTATTCCATCACTTATTTAGGGAAAGAGACTGGGACCACATTAGCCATCGAAGTCTTGGACAAAAATAGTTGGAAGTTAGGGAGACTAAATGTTGATGAGCAGCATCTGCCTATTGGGATTACAAAGGAAGATATTCTGGTTAATTGCTGGTATATCAATGAATTGGAAGGGCGAACGGTTGGCAGGCAAAGACCGCTTTCGGATATCTATACCGGTGAAATTGACTTATCAACGAAAGGCATAAAGGAAATCGAGATACCTCTTGAAAACGGTGAGAATTGTACTATTTCATTCGCCATATATGATCCTAATAATCTTGAAGTCACATTCATCTGTTCACGAGCCTCTTGCTGGGATGTGAATGACTATCTAAACTGTCCGCTTGAGGCTTGCATGGATGACGGAACAAGTAAGGAAATCACTCTCTCTTCCCTTACCGACGTACAAATCGACCTGAAAAAGCTAGGTGTGTCCCAGCAGGTGAAAGGCAAATACGAAGGAAAAGAATTTGAATTCTCCCTTGAATTGTATGATCCAAAGGTCAATAAGGTCCAGTATCTTGGCATGAGCAGTGGAAGTTATTCCTATTATTTAGAACAGGGAGGAAGTCTAGACGAAGTCCTGGAAAATATTATTTCTGGGACAAAGCTTTATTGTCAATATTATGGTGAGCAAAATAGCGAAGCGATATCCGTTACCAAAGAGAGGATTGACTCTTCAGCTGTTGATACAAGTAAGATAGGAAATTATCCAATCACCCTTTCCTATTTAGATAAAAAGCTAACACTGATCCTTAATGTCACTCCGACAAAAGAAAAACTGAATGAGGCTCATGAAGACTATTCCGGGAACCTAATTGGCACAGAGGGAACTGTTTCCCTTTATAAGGATAGTTCCACAAACGCTTATGACTTGATGGCGTTTTCTTCTTCTAACGGAGGAGATAATCGCTATTATTCGTCTAGTGTGGAAGAAGTAAATGGCGGCGTGGCATTCAAAGGGCTGATTACTTCGAATCAAAATGTCACCTATTACCTTAGTTTAGATAAAACGCAAAACACATTTAGCTCGGAATATGATTTTGTAGCGAACCTATCTGCGACATTAAGCAAGGAATATACGCTCGATTCAAGCAACATGGGCGGAGAAGATGCTAAGTATTCAGGGAACTTAAAAACCTACAAAGACGAAAAAGGAAACACCTATGCGAGGCTAAAATGGAGTATACCAAACTATCAAAGCGAGATAAAGGTAGATCTTTCCTTGAAGTATCAAGACACAGGAGATGGAAAGATAGATAGTGGATTAGGAATATTTGTTCTCGATGATGAAAAGAGTTCATTCCAATTAATAACTGACTAAACATCTTATGGGACTGCCTAGATTAGTCTAGGCAGTCTTTTCCTCTAAAAAGAAAAGTGTAGTTCTTCTTTAGGTAATTTAGAAACGACTAAATCCTATTTGCCTGAAATGGAAGAATCGACATTGCCTTGGCCTTTCTTTGCCTTCCATTCTTTTATGAAAGAAATAATTGATGGCCTTGAGCTAAATGAAGAAAGAGAAAGAATAAACATCTTTAAAACTTAGCATCTTCAAATTCAATATAATAAGGTTTTTGTAGTAGACCCATGACAGCGATATGTGGCTTTTCTTTCAAGGCTGAAAAGTGATAGAAGCAGAAGGATTAAACCATGCCAAAGTAGTTCAAGAAAGAAGACCGATACACAAAGTCAATCCCACTAAAAGAATGGGATATAAAAGCTACCTTACTTCATGCTATTTAAGGAATGTTCCAGAAAAGCATTTCCAAGCTGCATCATTGATTGATTATTCTCAGAGATTATGGGCAGTCGGTTTTTTATCCTCGACAAAAGGATTATCTTCTCTCTGCCGGTTTGGGTCTTCCTTTGTCTCCCTTAGGTCCTTTGCGACCTGGTAACCGATTAACGTACCGGCTACAGGCGGAACGAAACTTGTCGAGCCGGGGATGTCTCTTCTTTCCGTGCATTTTCTCTTTGTGTTCGGAGGGCAGACGCAGTGATAGAGGCAGGAATCTTCGGTCTCATTTGGATCAGGTCTAGTCGGTGGCTCAGTCGAGGCAACGACCTTCAGGGAAGTGATTCCTCTTTTGCGGAGCTCACGTCTCCTGACCTTGCTAAGCGGATCCCCTTTTGTCTCAAACACGTCGCATAAGACAAGCTTTGTCGGATCAAGCCGGTTTCCGCAGCCCCTGGCTGAGATGACCGGCACGTTTTCCTTTTTTGCACTTTCGATGATGGAAAGCTTTGCTGTTACGGTATCTAGCGCATCAATTACGTAATCAAAGGAGGAAAAATCAAATTCTTCCTTTTTGTCCGGAAGATAGAAAGTCTGATGCTTGTTGACGATGATCTTCGGATTGATTTCATGGATTCTCTCTTCGGCGACATCGATTTTGTATCTTCCGTACGTCTTTCTTGTCGCCAGAATCTGCCGGTTGATGTTGGTCAGGCAGACTAAATCATCATCGACAAGATCAAAAGATCCTATTCCGAATCTGGCCAAGGATTCAACGACGTTTCCGCCTACTCCTCCGATTCCGAAGATGATGACTCGCTTATTCCAGAGCTTGTGAAGCTTTTCTCTTCCGACAAGAAGAGCAGAACGTGAATATTGGTTAAGCATGATAACTAGTAATGTATCCATCGCAAAGGAAAAAATCAAGTTGTAAGTGGTTGTTTTCGGTGTTTATCTAGTTGGCAGTTCTTATGAAGGGAGTAGCATAAAGTTTGTGTAAGGAGGGCAGGACAACGATATATGGGAGCTTC
>ERZ808286.22-NODE-22-length-131275-cov-6.366499_pt1 | contig 131275 bp, 104 predicted proteins | sample MGYA00521276_ERZ808286 | MGnify/ENA primary metagenome ERZ808286 (study PRJEB31516, sample SAMN03275607) | gut metagenome | biome: mammalia-associated habitat; material: feces | host: Papio cynocephalus | place: Kenya | collected 2012-08-01 ... | reverse complement strand
TCCTATGTAGGAAAAATTATGTCTGATATAATTCAAACTACATCAGACCTTTTTTCGCCCGGTTTCAATGCGCTGAAAAACAAATCATTATGGCAAATGTGGTTTTTGATGACATTTCTCTGTAAACCAAATTGTTATGCGAATTAGGAAAATGCGGCGGCTTTTGGTGTGTGCGGTCTTTTTTGTAACTTTACACCGCGTTGGAAAATAAAATGCGCCGGGTGTGCGTTATGGAATAAAAACGCGGCGCGTTTGAGTGTGCAAACCATTATAAATAACTAAAATAAAAAGGTAATGAAGAATTTAAAGACTATCGTGGGCGCGGCCATGATGACAACGGCTCTTGTTTTTGCCGGCTGCACATCCGCCCCCACAGCAAAGACCACCCTTTCGGGCCTTGACCCGGTGAAGTTCGACTCAACCATTGACGGACAGAAAACCGCCCTCTACACGTTGAAGAATGCCAACGGCATGGAAGTTTGCATCACCAACTTCGGCGGGCGCATCGTTTCCGTTATGGTTCCCGACAAGAACGGCGACATGAAGGACGTGGTTCTCGGTTTCGACAATGTTTACAACTATGCCGACGCCGAGCATACCCCCAGCGACTTCGGAGCTGCAATCGGCCGTTACGCCAACCGCATAGACCAGGGCAAGTTCACGCTCGAGGGCAAGGAGATCCAGCTTCCGCAAAACGACGGAAAGAACTGTCTGCACGGCGGCCCGAAAGGCTGGCAGTATGCTGTATATTCGGCAAAGCAGGTTGACGACAAGACTCTTGAACTTACGCTCAACTCTCCCGACGGCGACATGAACTTCCCCGGAAACGTAACTGCCAAGGTTACTTACAAGCTCACCGACGACAACGCCATCGACATCAACTATGAGGCGACGAGCGACGCTCCCACGGTGATAAACATGACAAACCATGCTTACTTCAACCTCAACGGCGACCCCGCAAAGCCCATCACCAACTGCAGGCTTTATGTGAACGCCGACAACTTCACCCCTATCAACGACACGTTCATCCCGCTCGGAACTATCGTTCCCGTTAAGGACAATCCCGAAGTTGATTTCACAACTCCCACGGAGGTTGGCAAGAATGTTGAGAATTTCGACAACGAGCAGATAAAGTTCGCCAACGGCTTCGACTTCAACTGGGTGCTCAACACCTATAAGGACGGCAAGGGCGATGACACACAGGTGGCTGCGAGCGTTGTAAGCCCCGAAACAGGCATCAAGCTCGAAGTGTTCACGAACGAGCCGGGCATCCAGGTTTACAGCGGCAACTTCCTCAACGGCAAGATTACCGGCAAGAACGGCAAGGTTTACGAGAAGCACGCCGCAATCTGCCTCGAGTCGCAGCACTTCCCCAACACCCCCAACCAGCCCGAATGGCCGTCGGCAGAGCTCAAGCCCGGCGATACCTACAAGAGCCACTGCGTGTTCAAGTTCTCAGTTGAGAAATAATCATTACAGGAAAAACAAAAATCCCCGCAATCGCGGGGATTTTTGTTTCATTGGTTTTCCTTTTTCAGCTTTTCCACAAAGTCCTGTATCTTCTCCAAAATCTGCCGGTATTGCGGCGCGTTGTAAAAACCCGTCTGTTTCCGCAGCGTGAAGTCGCTTGGCGCGGTGCTGTGGCGGTAGCCCGACAGTTCGTTTTGCAGTTGGCGGCTGTTCATGGCGAGCCTGTGTATCTCGCGCTCCCTTTCGCGGCGCAGCATTTCGCATACGCTCGAAACCAGCGGCGACACCACGGAATCGAAAACGTCGTGTCCGCGAATGTACATATATACATTTTCGGGAACAACGCCCAGTTCCTTAAGCTGCTCTTTCAGTTTCGGATAATCCGCCTTTGCCTGCGGGAAAGTGTGCTGCAGCGACGATACCGTGCGGTTCACCTTGCGGCGCAGGATGTCTATGGCGCGGTCGGGGTGCAGCAGGTTAACGTCCCCCATTGCAAACACGGCGCACAGGTTTGCCATGGAAAAATTCTTGTGGTATCCTTTGCGGTAACACCATATATTCCAAACGAAAAGAGGGTAAACCGTCTGCGAGAAGTCCTTCATGAACTTTTCAAAATCAAACGCCTTACGGTCGTTGAGCGTTGACATTACGCACACATTGTGCAGCGACGGTGCGTAACACTGGAAGTTCTCTATTGCGTAGGCGTAGGTGTGGAACACATACGGATTGCCGCAGACTATCCGCGAGCCTTCCGTCGCCCCTTGCATAAGGTAGTCGTAATCCGCGTCAACGCAGGCAATCATGTTCTGTCCGAGTTTTCCCGACAATATGTTTGTAATCGCCACCTTCTTTCCTTTTGCGAGCGAGGTGCGAGAGGGCAGCATCACTTCGAAGTAAATTTTGTCGTCCTCGAAGCGTCCCAGCACGTTGCGCCAGAAAAAAATGTCGTCAAAGCTTTCCACGTAAGCCACGACGCGCTTCCTCGCCCCTTGGGCGCGGAGCCGTGTCGCCGCGCCTATGTATTTGGAGTTAAGGTTGTCGGAGAGCCGTGTGCCCATAACGGTTTATTCTTCGGTTATGTCGCTCACTTCGGTAACGCTGTCCATCCAGCCCTCCATGATAACGGCTGGCGAGTGGGTGGTGAGTATTATCTGTGCGTTGGGGTTCATTTCGCGGATAAGCCCGATTAGTTTCTGCTGCCATTCAAAGTGAAGGCTCGCCTCTGGCTCGTCAAGGAAAAGCACGTAGTGGCGGTTGTCCTCCACGAGGGCCGTGAGCAGGATTATCAGCATTTGCTTCTCGCCCGACGACAGCTTGTATAGCGGCAGCTCCTCGTCAAACTGGATTATCTTCACCTCGTTGCTGTTGCGCTCTATGCGCTTGCCGGTTTCGCCGAACAGGCTGTCAACCGCGTCCTGGAACTTCTTTTTTGCCAGCATTGCCTCCTGCGCCTTTTGGCTTGCCTCCGGGTCGCCCGAAGTCAGCAGTTCGATCATGCGGTTTCCTATGTTCACCTGATAGTCGAGGTATCTGCGTTGCAGGGTGTAGAGCTGAAAGTCGGTTTCGGTCTTCACCGTGCCGTCCGAAAGCTGGTTGAGCGCATCGCCGTGTACAAGCGGGCGGTCGAATGTCCTTACCATGTCATAGTGTATATAGGTGGCGTCCGAAGGGTGAAAGTCTATTTTCACCCCGAATACGGGCGAACTTCCCACGCTTCCCTCGTGCGCGGAGAGCCGTTGGGCAAGGCGGTTGAGGATGGTGCTTTTTCCTGCGCCGTTAATGCCGCTGAGTATGTTCACATCGGGTTTAAGGTTCCACACAATATGTTTCTGTCCGTTCCAGAGACTGGTAATCTCAAAACGCCTTATGTATTCTGCCGCTTTTTCCATGTGGTGATTGTTTGCTTCAAAATTACGAATAATCCGTGAACTTGCAAACTAATCGCTAATTTTGCAGCATGAAGAAGAAAGCTTGTGCCTTTGTTTTGGCTTTGCCGCTGCTTTTTGCAGCGGTGGCGTGCGTGTCGTGCGGCGGGCGTTCCGCGTCTGCCGGGGTGCGGGGAGATTCCGTTGTGTTCCGCCATTCGCGGCTCATCCACGTTTACCGCCACGACGGCTGGCTTTTGGCGAAGGTTGACAACCCGTGGAAAAGCGGCGGGACGCTGCATACATATATAATAGTGCCGAAGGGGAAGGATGTTCCCGAAAACATTCCCGAAGGCACGCTGGTGCGCACGCCCTTGGAGCGTTCCGTGGTGTTCACTTCGGTGCATTGCGGCTTGCTCGGCGCACTCGGGAAGCTCGGCGCGGTAAAGGGCGTTTGCGATGTCCGTTATGTGGTGTCTCCCACGGTGAGGCGGTATGTTGAAAACGGCGGCGCGGGCGACATGGGCTCTTCCATGCAGCCCAATGTTGAGAAAATAATGTCTCTTAATCCCGATGGGCTGCTCGTCTCGCCTTTTGCGGGCGGCGGATACGGCAAACTCGCCACCGCCGGGCTTCCTCTCATAGAGTGTGCCGACTACATGGAGAAGTCGCCACTTGCGCGGGCGGAGTGGATGCGCTTCTTCGGGCTGCTGTATGGCTGCGAAGCGGAGGCGGACTCCCTGTTTGCGCAGGTGGAGCGCAATTACACCGATTTGTGCGGGCGAGTGGCTGTAACGTCATCGCGTCCATCGCTTATGTGCGACATGATGCAGGGCGGCGCATGGTATGTGCCGGGTGGGGAAAGCACTATAGGTCGCCTGTTCCGCGATGCCGGCGCACATTATATATTCGGCGGAAATGCCGAAAGCGGCAGCGTGAGGCTTTCGCCCGAGCAAATTCTGGCAAAAGCCCGCGATGCCGATGTCTGGATTATACGCTACGGCTCTGACGCCGATTTGACTTATGACGGTTTGCGCCGTGAAAACGCCGTGTATGCCGCCTTCAAGCCGTGGAAAGAGAAAAGGATTTTCGTGTGCAACACGTTCAAAGTGCCGTTTTATGACGAAGAGCCTTTCCGCCCCGACTATATGTTGCGCGACCTTGTTGCGATTCTCCATCCCGAGCTTGGCGTTCAGGGCGGTTTGCGCTATTTTTCTCCGATGAAGTAAATTGCCGTGCCGATGCAAAACCGCCGCGTTGCCGTTTCCCTTGCCGTGTCAGCCGTTTTGGCTGTGGCTTTTATGGTGCTGAACGTTTTTTACGGTTCGGTTCACATTCCTGCGTCTGATGTGGTGAATGCGCTTTCGGGCGGCGATGTTTCGGGGGCGGTGCGCTTTATCGTTGTGGAGTCGCGCCTTCCCCAGGCGGTAACGGCCGTTTTGTGCGGTGCGGGGCTTGCCGCCGCCGGACTTATGATGCAGACGGTTTTCGCCAACCCCCTTGCCGACCCCTCCATTCTCGGCGTTAATGCCGGGGCGAGCCTTGGCGTGGCGGCGGTGATGCTTTTGATGGGCGGTTCCGCCGTTGCCTGCGGGGTGAGCCTGTCGGGATTTGCGCTCACGGTGGCTGCCGCCTTTGCCGGGTCGCTTCTCGTGCTGGCGTTGCTCACGCTGCTTGCCGCCGTTGTGCGCAGCGGTTTTGTGCTGCTCATTGCCGGAATAATGGTGGGCTATGTGGTGTCGGCGGTCATTGAGCTTTTCGGCACGCTGTCCTCAGCCGAGGGGCTTAGGGCGTATGTGTTTTGGGGAATGGGCGGCTTTGGCGGAGTTTCAACGCAGGTGCTGCCGCTGTTTGCTGCGGTTATGGCTGTTGCGCTCGTCATGGCTTTGGCTGTGTCGAAGCCATTGAACGCCATGCTGCTTGGCGAGAACTATGCCGCAAACCTCGGCGTGTCGGTAAGGCGCACGCGCCTTGTGATATTCATCATTACGGGCGTGCTTTCGGCTGTGCCTACGTCGCTGTGCGGGCCGGTTGCCTTTGTAGGACTTGCCGTGCCGCACATGGCGCGGTTCGCCTCGCGCACATCCAACCATCTTGCGCTTCTCCCCCTCACCATGCTCATGGGGGCTGCCGTGGCGGGGGCTTGCAACCTTATGTGCAGTCTGCCGTCCGACGGGACATTAATCCCGCTCAACGTGGTAACCTCGCTGTGGGGAGTGCCGGTGATACTCTATGTGCTGTTTTCGTCATCGCGCCGCAGGGCGTTGTACTGACGTTGCCGAAATTTTCGGGTGTCTGTCCAAAAACACATAAAACCTTGATTTTCAGAAAAATGTAATAAGATTACAGTGGTGTTGTAACTTGTTGTTTTTCTGATGCTTGCAAGCGGCGAAAAAAGATCTGATGTAGTTTGAATTATATCAGACATAATTTTTCCTGCGTCCTATGTAGTTTTTCCTATGTCCTATGTAGTTTAGGCAGTATTGTTTTTGCGCCAAATGTAGGGGCGTATGGCATACGCCCTTCACGCCGCCGCACGAACCGCACCGCAACCCTCCGCCGCAACTTTGCAAACCCGCGCAATCCAGGGCGTATGCCATACGCCCCTACATATATGCAAAATACGACTAATCAATAAATTGAACCGCCACATAGCGTATGACATACGCCATGTGCGCCACCGCGCAAACCATCGCCGATACATTGTGAAAAACGCGCCGTTTTTCCGCATTTTGCTGAAAATGAGAAAATAATTCATATCTTTGCAGATGAAGGCTATGGAAAGCCGTAAAAGCGTAAACAGGAGCATAACAATCAAATAATAAAACAATGAAACATTTTACCCTTGGAAACATTAAGGTTAGGCGCGTGCTGCTGACGGTGGCGGTTGCAATGGCGGCTGTGTTTGTGCCGCAAAACGTGCAGGCTGACGAGTACTACGGTTTGGAGGTTGCCGGCGTGAAAGTAACCGACCAAAACTGTTATGACCTTTCGGTGATAGACGGCGTGAGCGGCACTGTATGGTACGATGAGCATTCAAACGCGCTGTATATGAAAGATGCAAAAATTGAGGCCAAAGACGGCAAACCCGGGATATTGGCGGAAAAGCCCCTGGAAGTGGCTTACGGTTTCGAGGATACCGTTTTCACGGCCGGCGCTCCGTGCATTGTGTTTGAAAAAGGCGGTAGGCTGAGTTCCCCTGACGTAGAGGGATCACTGCTGTGCATGGCTTCCGGCGGTTATGCCGCAATAGTGGTGGGAGACACGCTGGAGATTAACGAAACCAACGTATGGGCGTTCGGGAAATACGGCATAGCCGGCAAGGGAAGCGATGCCGGACTTTATGTTGTGCGCAGCGGGCTTGAGCTGTTCGGGACGGAATGCGCCATGAGCAACGTGGCGGGGTATAAAAGCGAGGCTGTAAGGATGGTGTCGCCCGAAGGGGCGGCTTTCGACGCAGGGCTGCGCGGCATGGCAAAGGACGGCAAACTTGTTTCTGACACGCTTTTCATAGCCCCTGTGCAATCCTTCACGATATTCATAGTGAACAATGACAGCACGTATTACGTGAATGAGGAAAACTGCGGGGATTTGTCAGTGTTCGACTGCGTGGAGGGAAAGGCCGACTATGACTGGGAAACGAGAACCCTCACGCTCGACAACGCGAAGATTGACGGAACGCTTGTTATAGCGGAAAACGGCGTGAACATTGTGGTGAAAGGCAGGAATGAGATAAGAAACACATCCTCGTCAGGCGCATCCATCAAAGGCTGTTGCCTTTTTGTCGGGCTTGCTGACACGGTGAGCATTTGCGGCGTGAAAGGCGGCGAACTCAAACTGACCGGAGACTATGAGCAAAAGAGGTCTTGCGTTTTCATGGTGCTTCTTGGCGGAGGCTATGATGATTGCAACGTTTCCATAAAAGACTGCAATTTGGAGATAAACGGTTTTATCCCGATAGGATTGGGCGCGGCAGGTTCGAGCAGGCCTTTGGATCGGAACGCCGCGCCGCTGTTTGCCGCGCCGTTTGCGGCGGAGGGCAAGGCTTTGCGCAGCACCGGGGACAATTACCGCACGCTGTGGATAGACAACTCGAACGTTAAACTGAACTGCGGGCCCGACGGAACGCCCATTGCGCTTGCGTGGGGCGACGTGAAACTTGCAAGATGTCGGATTGTGTCTCCCGAGAATGCAACGTTCAAAGCTCCGTATTTCTATCTTGGAGACGGCAACATATTGCAGGCCCCGCTGGTGATAGAGAGCGAAAGCACACCTGTTGGAGTGGGGAGCGTGAAGACGGATGCCGGGACAGCCGGGAGCGGAATATACACCATTGAGGGCGTCAGGCTGAACACTACGGCTGAGAACCTTCCCGCCGGGCTTTACATAATAGGCGGAAAGAAGATTATGAAGAAATGACATACAGACAAAATCCCCTCCGCATAAGGCAGAGGGGATTTTTGTTTTGCGGCGCGGCGGTTGCCGTGGGAAAAAATTCCGCGCAGTCCTCATCGGGCTGCGCGGAATATCTGTATAGTCTTTTATGGTTGCGGTGTTTTCGCGCCTTGTTCAGATTACAACGTGGTTGGGCAGCTCGTTGCGTATCACGCGCCCCATTGCAATCACGCATTTCAGGTTGAGTTCCGGGTCAAACATCATTATGTCGGCGTCCTTTCCCTTTTCGAGCGTGCCTTTGCGCTTGTCAACGCCGATAATCCTCGCCGGCGTTTCCGAAGCCATGCGGCACGCTTCGCCGAGCGGTATCTCCACTTTCTGCACCATGGTGCGTATCAGCCTGTCCATGGTTGCGATGCTTCCTGCAAGGGCTGAGTGGTCGGCGAGCTTGCACACGCCGTCCTCTATGATTACACGCGGGTCGAAGGCTGTCTGCGAATCGCTTGCCGCGCAAGCCAGCGCGTCGGTTATGAGCGCCGTGCGGTCGGGCCCCTTTATCTTGTAAACAAGGTTGAGTATCGTTGTGGGCACGTGCTTTCCGTCGGCAATCACCTCAACCGTCATGTCGTCGATCAGGTAAACGCTCTCCACCGTCCCCTCATATTTGTATTCGTGGTTTTTGTGGAAGCCCGGCATGGCGTTGTAGAAGTGCGTGGCGTGGGTGAAGCCCACTTCGTATGCCGTGCGCACATCGTGGTAGTTTGCCTGGGTGTGTGCCACGCACGGCAGCACTCCGTGCTCAACGCATGTGCGTCCGAATTCCACCGTGCCGGGAAGTTCCGGGGCTTCGTCCCAACGCTTTATGCAGTTTGTCGAGTCGAGAAGCGGACGGTAGTCCATTGGCGTGGGGTCCTTTATGTTTTCGGGAAGCTGTCCTCCCGCCATCTGCTTGTTGAAATAAGGGCCTTCGAGGTGGAGGCCGAGTACCGGGCTGTCGGGTTGCGCCATGAGTTTCTCCGTGGTCTTCACCGCAGCCTTTATCATGGGTATGGTGGATGACGACAGCGTGGGGAGGATTGAGGTTGTGCCGTAGAACATATGGGCGTTTATGGCTTTGCGGAAAGCCTCCTCGCTGCCTTCCATGAAGTCCCTGCCGCCGCCGCCGTGCACGTGGATGTCAATTCCGCCGGGAACGATGTAGCAGCCGTTGGCGTCGAAAAAGCGTGCGCTTTCTATGTGCAGCTCGTTGTTCGACACCTCTATAATTCTGTTGCCGTCGATTATCACCGAGCCACCCCTTATCCAGCCTTGGGGGGTGAGTATTCTGCCGTTGAGTATTTGTGTCAGCATGGTTTCTGTAAGTGCTTAAATTCCGTCTGTAATGAGACTGTTTTTATTTTGAAACCCAAAATTACTATTTTATTTCTTACTGTGGCGCAAAAGCCGTGTTTTATGTGTATAAAAAGGAAAAACGCCCCTTTGCCGCCTTTTCGCGGAATGTCTGGCAATGGAACAGGCGGATGGCTTGTTGCCGGGGAAAGCGCAAGAACGCCCCAAATATGCGTAAGGCATTGGTTTGCAGAAAAATGGCTGATTAAAGGGTGCTTGTAGTAACGGTTTGTTTTTCAAGGGTTTGAAAATTGCTGAAAAAGGTCTGATGTAGTTCTAATTATGTCTGATGTAATTTTTCCTACATCGGACATAGTTTTTCCCATGTCCCATGTAGTTTTCGGGGCGTTTCGGGAAGATCAATAAGTTTGGGTTGGGCAATGATTGTAGGGGCGTATGGCATACGCCCTGTGCGCCACAGCATGAACCGCACCGCAAACCTTCGCGGCAATATGGCAAATGAGGCAGTCATGTCTGAATTTTGCGAGCCTCTTGTCCCGAACTCACGTATATTTTGCAAATTGTGTTTATATTTGCTTGGGTTTCACCGTAAAAATGAAAACAGATGAAAAAAAGGCTTTTTATTGCGGCTTTGCTCGTTGCATCGCTTTGGGGCGCGGGAGCTGCGGCGCAGCATCTTGACGGGTATATGTTTGGCGAAATGGCGGCGCCGGTCGGCGACGAATGGCAGTCGCCCGGAAGATTGTCGCTGAACAAGGAATTGCCTCATGCGTGGTTTTTCTCGTTCCAAGACGTGGACGCCGCCAAGAGGGTGCTGCCCGAAAACAGTGGGTATTTCCTCACGCTTGACGGCGTTTGGAAGTTCCATTGGTCGGCAAACCCTGACGAAAGAATAAAAGGCTTTGAAAAAGACGCTGCGGCAACCGTCGGCTGGGACGGCATTGAAGTGCCTTCGGCGTGGAATGTGGCGGGGATTGGCAGGGACGGCACGCACAAATACGGCATCCCGGTTTACGTGAACCAGGGCGCGGTTTTCTATCACAAGGTGGCGGCAGGCGACTGGCGCGGGGGCGTGATGCGCGAACCGCCCAAAACTTGGACGGCATATAAGTATCGCAACGAGGTGGGGCAGTATGTGCGCACTTTCACCGTTCCGGCAAATTGGAAGAAACGCCGTGTGATGGTGAACTTTGACGGCGTGGATTCGTTCTTCTATCTGTGGGTGAACGGAAAGTATGTGGGCTTCTCGAAAAACTCGCGCTGCCTTGCGCAGTTCGACATAACGGAATATCTGAAAGGGGGCGAGAACCGCATAGCCGTGGAGGTTTACCGCAACAGCGACGGCTCGTTTCTCGAAACGCAGGATATGTTCCGCATGGCGGGGATAATACGTTCGGTGTATCTCACCGCCGTGCCGCAAGTCCGCGTGAACGATGTGGTTGCCATTCCCGACTTTGACAGCAACTATATAAACGGTGCGCTCAACGTTAGGCTGTCGTTTGACAACCTTTCGCGCAAGGACGCGAAACATTACAGCGTGCATTGCGCGCTTTATCCGGTGGAGCTTTATGGCGACAGGGCGGCTGGCACGCCGGCCGCACGCGCATCGGCGGCGGTTCACGACATTACACGCGGCGGAAAGGAACAGTGCGAAATGCAGCTCACTGTGCCTAACGCCAAACATTGGTCGGCCGAAGCCCCATGGAGGTATGTGCTTGTGGGCGAGCTGAAGGACGGCAAGGGCAGGACGGTGGAGACATTCTCCACCTACACGGGTTTCCGCAAGGTGGAAATACGCGACACTCCCGCAAGGCATGATGAGTTTGGCAAGGCGGGCAGATATTTCTATGTGAACGGACGCACGGTGAAGCTTAAAGGCGTGAACAGGCACGAGACCAACCCCGAAAGAGGCCATGCCGTTACGCGCAGGCAGATGCTCGAGGAGGTGATGCTCATGAAGCGCGCCAACATAAACCACGTGCGCAACTCGCATTACCCTGACAATCCTTACTGGTATTACCTTTGCGACAAATACGGAATATACCTGGAGGACGAATGTAACTTGGAGTCCCACCTTTATTATTATGGGGAAGCCTCGCTGTCGCACGTGGCGGAGTTCAAGGCGGCACACGTGGCACGCGAAATGGCTATGGTGCGTGCCGGTGTGAACCATCCTTCGATAGTTATATGGTCGCTGGGCAACGAAGCCGGGCCTGGCGAGAATTTCAAGGCTTGCTACAATGAGATAAAGGGTTTTGACACCTCCCGCCCCATTCAATACGAGCGCAATAACGAGATAGTTGACATGGGTTCCAATCAGTATCCGTCCATAGCTTGGGTGAGGGATGCCGTGAAGGGAGAGGCAAAGTTGAAATACCCATTCCACATTTCGGAGTACGGACATTCAATGGGCAACGCCACAGGAAACCTTGTTGATTACTGGAACGCCATAGAATCCACCAATTTCTTTTGCGGCGGGGCTATATGGGAGTGGGTTGACCACGGACTTTACAACTACACTCCGCAGGGAAAACGCTACGTGGCATACGGTGGGGACTTCGGCGACTATCCCAACGACGGCACTTTCTGTCTTGACGGCATAATGTTCGCGGATCTTTCGCCCAAACCGCAATATTTTGAGGTGAAGAAGGTTTACCAGAACATTTCGGTGGCGGTGAACCGCGATTTGAAGTCGGGAAACGGCAGGGTTGTGCTGTTTAACAAAAACTATTTCGAGCCGGCAGTTTACGACATACAGTGGACGCTCGAGGAGGACGGACACACGGTTGCGGAAGGCGCACTCGCAAACATAAAGTCGATACCCCCGCGAACGAAGCTGCTTGTGCCGCTGCGCATTGACAAGTCTTTGCTGAAGGCCGACAAGGAATATTTCGTGCGCATACAGTTCCTGTTGCCCCAGGATATGCCGTGGGCAAGCAAGGGCTATGTGCAGGCCGAGGAACAACTGTTTGTAAAGGCGGCAGAAGGGCGCGAGGGCGTGGGCAAGGCGGCAGCGGGAGAAACGCCTAAGCTCGCGGAGAACGCAAATGGCGTAACGGTGAGCGGAAGTGGCTTCTGCGCGGAATTTGATGACGCAAAAGGCACTCTGCGCTCGCTTGTTTACGGAGGAAAGAACGTTGTAGTTCCTGGCGGAGGCCCATGTGTGGACGCGTTCCGCGCACCTCTCGACAACGACAACTGGGCTTGTAATTCTTGGTATGAAAACGGCTTGAACAACCTCGGGCACCGCGCCTCCCGCCGCAGCGTATATACCCGCAAGGACGGCAGCGTGGTTGTTTCATATACCGTGGAGGCGCAGGCCCCTCACGCTTATAAGCGCACGGGAGGCACTTCGGGCAGGATAAGTGTGGCTGCTGATGGAAAACCGTTTGGCGCGGACGATTTCAAGTTCACCGCAATGCAGGTATGGACGGTATATCCCGACGGCAGCGTGGAGCTTGAAAGTTCCATAAGCTCCAACAAACAGTCGCTTGTGCTTCCTCGCCTCGGCTATATGCTGCGTGTGCCGAAGGATATGCGCAAATACACATACTACGGTCGCGGCCCGGTGAACAATTACAACGACCGCAAGACCGGGCAGTTCGTCGGCAGGTACGAAAGCACGGTTGAGGAGCAGTTTGTGCCGTTCGGAAAGCCGCAGAGCATGAGCAACAACGAGGACGTGCGCTGGTGTGCGCTTACCGACGCTTCGGGCGCGGGGGCTGTGTTTGTCGCCAAAAACAGCATGAGCGTTTCCGCCCTCGCTTACTCGGAACAGGCTCTCGACACTGCGGCTCATCCTTACCAGCTTCCTGCTGCGGGGGACACTTACCTGCATCTTGACTGCGCCGTAACAGGCATCGGGGGAAACAGTTGCGGGCAGGGCGGACCGCTGTCGGAGGATGTGGTGAAAGCCACGCCCCACGCTTTCGGCTTTATTATACGTCCTGTGAACGGAAACATTGACAATAAGGCTGCCGTGAGTGCTTCGGGCGACACTCCGCTTGTTTTGGAGAGGACGAAAAACGGAGAACTTTCAATACTTTCGCAGGACTCTGCGGCAACGGTGTATTTCAGCCTGAACGGCAAACGCGCCCAGAAATACACAGCCCCGATAGCCTTGCGCCAAGGCGGCAAAGTGGAGGCGTGGACTGCGCGGTCGCCACAATTGAAGGCAGTGGAGAGTTTTGCCAAGACAGACCTCGTGCCGACCGAAGTTGTTTTCGCCAGCAGCGTTGAGGCGGGCGAAGGCGACATATCCCACCTTACCGACGGCAACCCCGACACTTTCTGGCATACCATGTACAGCGTTACCGTGGCCAAGCATCCGCATTGGGTGGACTTGGACGCGGGGGGCGTGAAGATGATAAAGGGACTCACGTATCTTCCGCGCCAGAACAACCGCAACGGACGCATCAAAGGCTACAAGGTTCAGGTCAGCACGGACGGCAAATCGTGGGGAGAAGCAGTGGCGCAGGGAGAGTTTGAGGACAACCAAAAGGAAAAGCGTGTTGAGTTTGCCACACCGGTAAAGGCACGCTATGTGCGCTTCACCGCCCTTTCCGCTTGCGATGGTCAGGATTTTGCGACCGCCGCCGAAGTGGGGATTCTCGCGGATTGAACAGCTTTTGTCCGAAACAAGAAAAAAGGTGTAAACCGTTGGGTTTCAGAAGAATTTTCCTGCTTGGAGATTTATTTGCAAACGTTTGCTTTTCAGAGTGTTGTGAGTGGGTGAAAAAAGGTCTGATGTAGTTTGAATTATGTCTGATATAATTTTTTCTACATCGGACATAGTTTTTCCCATGTCCGATGCGGTTATTTGGGTGTATGGGAAAGGACAGGCGATTATGGTTTTGCGACATTTGTGGGGGCGTATGCAATACGCCCCCACGGCGACGGAATTTGCCGAATGATTGTGTGCCGTGTGTTTGGTTGCGAAATCCGAAACGCGCGTACGTTATCCTGCCCAAACATGGGGATGCCGGATTTGCCGTTCTGCCGCGTGAAAAAAACGAAAAAGGCGGGGCGTGCGACGGCGGCATTGCAGGATGTTCGCAAAAAATAACATACACGAAAACAACTTATCGTGTGAAATAGATTAACTTTGTACCCAAGTTCAACCAATTTGCAAATTTTCATCATGAATAAAGGCATCCTGCTTATTTCTTTGCTGGCATTGTGCGGTGTGAACCGCCTGTCAGCCCAAAACTATCCCTCAACAGACGCTGACGGCAACAAGGTGTATTATAAGATTGCCAGCGCGTATCCCGAATACTCGCAAATGTGCATAGAGGACAACTCGCTTAGGGCTTCCACTACGGGCTACAGCTTTTTGGTGAACGAGATGTCCGATAACACAAAACAGGAGTGGGAGCTTGTGGCGGCTGCAAACGATGACAGCGGCACGTATTATTTCCGCAACCGCAGTTCACGCCGCTACATAAGCAGCGCGGGCGCATGGAAAGAGAACTACTACACTCCCAATGCTGCCACAATCCGCACCACAATAAAGCCGTTTACAATCCAGGAACTGAACGACAACCAGATTGCGATAAAATACAGCGACGGCACAGATGACCGCTACCTCTTTGCGGCGGACTCCGCAAGCGTACAGCCGGGTTTCAACGTTTACGGCCTTGAAAATTCCGTGTGGGCGTGGAAAGTGTGCGACGCAAGCGGCGTTCCCGTGTCGGTAGCAAAGATTTTGAATGAAAACAATGTGAAGGTTTCCGTTGTGAACCGCGTAATCAAGGTTGAGGGCGTTGATGTTTACAGCTTGTACAACGACGAGGGCGTGCGACTTAACAATGACAGCGTGCTTGAGCCGGGAATTTATTTCGTGAGCGCAAAGGGCGTGTCGTACAAGGTGCTTGTGAAATAAGCGGCATGGACCAAAAACAACAGTAACATGAAAACACTGTACAGGATAATGGCCGCCGCGCTTGCGGCGGGAATGTTTGCCGGCGCATCTTCCAAGGTGGTGCTGCCTTCGTTTTATGCCGACAATATGGTGCTTCAGCAAAAGGCTCTGATGACGGTCAAGGGCAAGGCATCGCCCAACTCCGTGGTTAAGTTCACGGCTTCGTGGGATAACAAGACCGTGAGCGCAAAGGCTGACGCGCAGGGAAACTTCACGGTAAAGTTCCGCGTGCCCGCCGCGTCGATGAAATCATACAAGCTAAGCTTTAACGACGGCGACGGAGAGAAAGTGCTTTCCGACGTATATGCCGGCGAGGTGTGGCTTTGCTCCGGGCAGTCGAACATGGAAATGCCGGTGCAGGGTTGGGGTATGATAAACGAGAATGCGCGCGAGGTGGCTGATGCGGCGAAATACCCCATGATACGCTTTTTGCAGGTAAGGATGTTCGCAAACAAGAACAAGCCCGCCGATGACACCGAACTTTGGAAAACGTGGGAGGTTTGCTCGCCGAAGAACGTGGAGAAATTCTCGGCGTTGGCATACCTTTTCGGAAAGGAACTCTACGACCGGCTGCGCGTTCCCATCGGTCTTGTGCAGTCTGCTTACGGCGGTGCAAGCGCGGAGGCATGGATGGGGCTTGAAACGTTGCAGACCATGCCCGAGCTGAAAGACGAACTGGCAAAGTACGGAAAATACAACTTCGTGAACGACACAATACAGAAGTACGCAAAGCGTGCCGAGCAGCAGATACCCACTTTGCTGTACAACACTATGCTTCATCCTCTCCATGTGCTTCCCATTAAGGGCGTTATATGGTATCAGGGGTGCAACAATGTGGGCCAGCCTTATTATACAAAGGTAATGAACAACCTTATAGAAAGCTGGAGAAAGCTTTGGGGCTACAATTTCCCGTTTTACTATGTTCAGCTTGCAGGGTTCTTGAAACAGGTAACGGTTCAGCCCGAATCCAATTGGGCGGCTTTGAGGTGGTCTCAGTGGAAAACATTGGTGCTTCCGCGCACTGGCATGGCGACAGCTGTTGATGTGGGAAACGTAAAAGACATCCACCCAAAGAACAAGCAGGAGGTTGCAAGGCGTATGGCACTTCTCGCGCTCAACAGGACATACGGCTTCAAGGATCTCGTGTGCGAGGCCCCCGTTCCTGTGAAGTACAGTTTCTCGGAGGGCAAAGCCACACTCAAATTCAACAACAAAATCCATGTGAGGAACGACTCCGTTGCTTGCGGCTTCATTCTCTGCGATGCAAACAACAAGTTCGTGGAGGGAAAAGCCAAACTCGAAAATCCCACAACAATAAGCATCACCGGCGCAGGGCTTGGGAAGATTACTGCCGTTCGCTACGACTGGGCTGACTACCCGATAGGAAACATCTACGGCGACACCAACCTGCCTGTGCTTCCATTCCGCACCGATGAGATGCAGCTTGTAAATCTTGACAAAAAGAAATAATCCATCAATATATATAGAGATAATCAGAATTTCATGAAAAAGACAATATTTATAACCATATTGGCTGCGCTTTCGGCTGTTGCCGTAAGTGCCAAGATAACCCTGCCTTCATATTATGCAAACGAAATGGTTTTGCAGCAGAAGTCGGTGTTCAATTTCAAGGGAAAGGCTTCCCCAAACGCCTACATGATGTTCAACGCAACCTGGGACGGACAAAGGGTGTACGGATATGCCGACGAGGACGGCAATTTCTCTTTCAAGGTAACTGTGCCGGAGGCTTCCACAAAGTCATACGCCATCCGCGTTTACGAGCTTGAGAAAAAAGGCGGAAGGGACGTGGTTGTTGACTCCCGCGTAATGAACCCTGTTTACGCTGGCGAGGTTTGGTTCTGCTCCGGGCAGTCAAATATGCAGATGCCGGTGCAGGGTTCATGGGGCTTGATGAACAATTATCAGGAGGAGATAAAGAACGCGAACTATCCTATGATAAAGTTGCTGAGCGTTGCCGCTTCGGGCAAAAGCAACCACCCTGCCGATGACACGGATCTTTGGTCGAATTGGGTTTCCTGCTCGCCGTCGAGCATTCCCGATTTCTCGGCTTTGGCTTATTGCTTCGGACGCGAGCTTTACAAGGAACTCAACATCCCGATAGGCTTGATACAGTGTGCTTATGGCGGCTCGAACGCCGAGGCGTGGGTGAGCCTTGAGACGGCACGCACAATTCCCGCCTTGAAGGGGACTCTTGACAATTGCGCAAAGTATGACTTCGACCGCGACTCTGTGAGCAAATATCTTAATATGAAAAACGAGTTCCAAGTTCCCACGCTTCTTTACAACACTATGGTGCACCCGATGATTTCCTATCCCATTCGCGGCGCGATTTGGTATCAGGGAGAGGCTAACGCTTGGGGCAGCAGCTATTACACGGCACTTATGGACAGCCTTATTTCGAGCTGGCGCAAAGACTGGGGCTACAAGTTCCCATTCTACACCGTGCAGCTTGCGGCATATCAGACACCGGCGGTGTTTCAGGAAAATTCCAATTGGGCGAAACTGCGCTGGGACCAGTGGAAGACCTCTCTGCAAATGGACAGCACTGGAATGGCAACCGCAGTGGATGTGGGCAATCCAACTGACATTCACCCCAAGAACAAGCAGGAGGTGGGACGCCGCCTTGCGTTGCTCGCACTTAAAAACACTTATGGATTTGATGTCGTTGCCGATGCGCCCAAACCTGTAAGCTACCGCTTTGAGTACAAGAAGGCTTATATAACATTCGACAAGAAAATCCATGTGCGCAACGACTCCGTGCCTGTGGGCTTCATGTTCCAGGACAAGACATACAGGAAGTTCTACGAAACGACAACAAAGGTTGTTGGCGACAAAACTCTCGAGATTTCCGTTACTCGTCCTTTGCGTCCGTACGCAATATATTACAACTGGGCCGACTATCCTATAGGCAACATCTACGGCGAAAACAATCTGCCGGTACTTCCTTTCCGCACCGACCAGATGGATTTGGTTGACGATTTGGTTGGCATGGACAATGTGCGCACTGATGCGGCGGGCAAAGGAAACAAGGGCATATACACCACAGACGGAACGCTGATAAAGTGTGATGCCGGCGACAAGGACGCGGAAAATCTTCCCAAGGGCGTTTATATTATAGGCAACAAAAAGAAACTTGTGAAATAAGATAACGATGCAGATTAAAATAAGCATAAAGACAATGGCGTGTGCGCTTGCCGCAATGCTCTTCTGCGGAGCGGCGGACGCGCAGAACAAGCGGATTTTTCTTGCCACCTCATCAAAGCAGCATCCTAACGAACGCCCTATATGGAGCGAGCAGCAGGCACAAGAGTGGTTTGACCGCCATAGTCCCATAATAGGCATCAACCATCCCGAACCGCCTTGCGATGCCGTTTCGCAGGATGAGGCGTTGCAGCGTGCCGCGCAGATAGGCTACAATTCGGTGCGCTGGTGGCCGGGAAGCTGGAATTACATACAGAGCGTGGACGACTATGCAAAGATTGCCGACAAGCACGGCATGAACTGCGCCCCTGTGTTCGGCTTCACCCACGTACCTACAAGCGCAACCGATTCTGCCGACATGGAAAAGAAAGTTAGGGAAATCATACGCTATTTCCGTGGCGACGAACGCATCATAATGTGGGATATATGGAACGAGCCGCTAATGTCAGGCGAGAACTGCGCCAAGCAGATGGAGTGGATTCGCAAGATTGCCCAATGGTGCAGGGAAGAAGGTTGCACACAGGCGATAACTTCCTCTATTCTTTGGGACCCGGAGATTTCTGCGGCAGCGGAAAACTCATACACCGCAGTGCGCCGTGCGGCCGAAAAGGAAATGGACCTGCACAATTTCCACGACTACGTGATGCAGGAGGGCCACAGTTCCAACATCAACTACGTAATCAACCGTTTCAAGAAAATCGACAATCGTCCGCTGGTCTGCACCGAATGCCTTACGCACACCAACGGTTCCGGCATGGCTATGAGCCTTTCGGAGTATTCCAAGCACAAAATCGGCTTCTACACATGGGGGCTTTACGCTTGCGACCCCAATTGGGAGGTGCGTTGGGGGCGTTCCGCATACTACGCTTACGAACCCATGTTCCACAACATACTTTATGCGGGCGGCGATCCCATTGACGAGCGCGAGCTTGAATATGTAAAGATGTTCCGTTTCCAAGAAGGCAGCGAGGCAGTATATCCCGGAAAGGAGATAACGGAGCGTTGGACAAAGCGCCGTGCATGGAAGTGGATGAACGACGTACCTGTGAAAGGCATCAAGGGCGGTTCGCTGACAGAGGCTGACACATGGCTCACGCAGCATTCCCCGGACGGTGCTTACAACACCATGACGGTGAACCTTAGCTACAAGGATTATACGGCACAGGGGGCTTCGGCTTACCGCAGCAAGATAAGCGCGTTGGCCGTAAAGGCGAGCAATGCCGGCATAAAGCTCATCCCCATTTTCTTTACGAGCAGCGAGCTTGTGGCGTCAAAGAACGCTATGGCGTTGTACATATCAAATATAATCGAAAGGTTCTATAACGATTCCCGCTTTGCGGGCTGGTGTCTGTTTGAGCAGACAACGGCCAGCGAACCCGCCGATTTCATGTCGGTGTTCTCATACCTGTTCAGCTATGTGCGCTACACGTTCCCCAATCAGCCCATGTTTGCCGCGCCCATGATTGACGGAGCGCAACAGGCCGACTCCACCGCGACCGATTGCGCCAACTATCTGTGGCAGGTCAGCGATGTAACCGCCTTTAATATGGCTGACGGCGTGGAGGTCGGTTCGCCGCAGCTCGAAAACCTTTTCGCGGCATACAACCGCCCGCTGTTTTTCATGAACACCCAAAAGCTGCAAAGCGAGTTCTCGCCCCTGCACGTCAATTGGGTGTCTTCAACGCAGCTTGACGCAACCGAGGTCAGGAATTTCAGCAACACCCCGCTGTATATAGTGAAGGACGGCGACACCAACAAGATGCCTTCGTGGAAGGCTTGGGCAATGGTGAACCATGAGCCGTTGAAAGGCCTTTCCTACTCAACTCCGGCGGCGGCAGTTGCGGGCATAGAGGCCCAAGGTCCGAAAGGCATTTACAACAGTGTGCAGGTGCGCCTCGACTTTAGGACTTACGCCGGCGGAAGGGATGCCTTTATCGAAAGTTTCAACGAGGTTCTCGACGCTGCCGCCAAATATGGCATGACAGTGCTGCCAACCCTTCTTGATGACCGTTATGCCACGCGCAATGCCACGGTTCTCTGCAACTATGTGTCGGATGTGGTAAAGACTTACAACAACGACCCGCGCATAAAGGCGTGGGAGATTTACAACCGTCCCGGCACGGCATCACAGGCTACCAACGCCAAGATGCTCGCCCTTGTCCCAAAATTGTTCGAGGCGGCAAGAAGCGTTTCGCCGCAGCGTCCTGTGTTCATCACCCCCAACGTGCAGACAAGCAAGTTCAGCGCGGATTTCGACTACATTGACGCTTTGGTGCACGGCAAGCGCAACGGCTGGAATATGCTAACCCACGGCTTCGGCAGCGTGAACCTTACGTATCTCTGCTGGAAGCTCAGCGACATCGTGTCGTACAACTCCTCGCAGGACTCCCCGGAACTCGGTTGGCTCAACAGCGTAGCCTACCGTTTCGGCCGCCCCGTGGTATGCTCCAAGTGGGAGACAAAATCCTCCACAACCATTGACGAGACGCTTGCTGTGTTCAACGACTGCCACGTAATGTGGTACGTTGACGGCACTTTGGACGACAGCAAGGTGAAAGACTTCAAATACAAGACGATAATCACCAACCATTAATAAGGCGTAAGCCACAACGGCACTACAAAGCCACGCCCCAAACAGGCGTGGCTTTGATGTATTAGCGAAGGGTGATGTCGGAGGCAGTTCATGTGGATTTTGTATAGTTTGTCCAAACAAATGATGCTTTTAGTCTGTTGTACTGGCGGCTTCCATGTAAAAGTGGCATAAAACAGCTAATTTGAGGGGTCCCTTTTCCAGAACAGAATTTTGATATACCTAAGCCGCGAAAACTGCATCGGACACAGGAAAAACTACGTCCGATGTAGTTTGAATTATGTCTGATGTAGTTTTTTCTACATAGGACATAGTTTTCGGTCTTTGCAATATGCAGACACACAAGTGGTTATGTGGTTCGTGCAAGCCAGGATAAATGTCTGGGTTTCATGTTGTTGCCTTTTTGGCATAAGGCAGGGCTGTTTTTTGCCGGTAATTGTGTTGTTGCAAGCCGCGCCTACGGCCTTGTTTATTGCAAAAAGAGGCGGCGATACAATATATATTTGACTACCTTTGCACACGACAAATGAAAACAAGATACAGACATGATTTATGATTTTGACACGCCGATAGACCGTGCCGGCACGGAATGCGTGAGCGTTGAGGTTATGAGGCAAGCCACGGGGCGCGATGACCTGATGCCGCTGTGGGTGGCCGACATGGACTTCCCCACGCCGCCGTTTGTGGTCAGGGCGATAGAGAACAAGATGAAGCAGCGCATTCTCGGCTACACGTGCGCCACGGAGTCCTATTACCAAAGCATTGTGAACTGGAACAAGCGCCGCTACGGCTTTGAAGTCCAGCCCAAGGAGATACACTATGTGCCGGGCATTGTGCCGGGCATATACTTTGCCGTGAACTGCCTTACAGAAAAAGGCGACGGCGTGATGATTGAGACACCTGTTTATCATCCGTTCGGAAACGTTACACGCGGAAGCGGCAGGAAACTGGTTGAGGCGCCGCTCATACTGGAGGACGGACGCTACCGCATGGACTATGACGAGATAGACCGCCGCCTTCCCGAATGCAGGCTGTTCATACTCTGCAACCCCCACAATCCGGGCGGCACTTCGTGGACAAAGGACGAGATTGCCAAGGTTGTGAAACTGTGCAGCAAGCACGGCGTGCTTATGGTGAGCGATGAAATCCACGCCGACATGACTTTCAACGCCGCCGACCATGTGCCGGCTGTGCTTTCATGTCCCGAGGCAAGGGACATAACCGTTACGTTCATGGCACCCACAAAGACTTTCAACCTGCCCGGCGTGATTGCTTCCCATGTCATTGTTCCCAACGACTCGCTGCGCCGCAGGTTTTTCTCATATCTCGACAACAACGACATCGGGAACGGAAACGTTTTCGGCTACGACTGCGTTGAGGCGTGCTACAGCCCCGAGGGTGAGGAGTGGCTCGGCCAGATGCTCGGCTACGTGAAGGGCAACATTGACTATGTGCACGGCTTTTTGGCGGAGAACTGCCCCAAGATAACCTTCATAAAGCCCGAGGCTTCGTTCCTGCTGTTCCTTGACAACCGCGCCCTCGGTTTCGCCACACAGAAGGAGCTTACAGACTTTTACATTAACGACGCCAGGCTCTATCTGAACGACGGCGAGATGTTCGGCAAACCCGGTTGCGGGTTTATGCGCCTCAATGTGGGGCAGCCGCGCTGCATTGTCGAAAAGGCGATGCGCCAGCTTGCCGAAGCCTATAAAAAACGCGGCTTCTGAAGTCTTTCCCAAACGGGTTGGGGCAACAAATTTTAATCCTGCCGCAGCCCGCAAATCAGCATAATTATTTTACCTTTGCGGGGAAATGCCAATATCAGGAAGAATGAGAACTGTAAAATCATTGCCGGTGCGCGTTTTCGCACCGCTCGCGATATGCCTTGCACTGCTGTCGTGCGGAGGGAAGAATGAAACGCCGCAGGTCATAAGCCAGTGGACTTCTGTTGAAAATCCGCAAGAAACCGTGAATGCCGCCGAAATTGAGGTCGGGGCAGGGCAGAGGTACATTGGAGGCGGCGACTGCACCAACTTCGTTCTGCAGGGCCAGGCCCTTGCCGACAGTGCCGCCGAGGCGGCTGTGCTGTTCCACAACGACGGCAAGGACGGCGGATACGAAATGTTGATACACAACGGCGCGTCCGACGGCACGCGCAAAACCGGCAGCCTGTCAACCGTGAGAAACCTCTACCACTCGCTCGCCGACAGCGGCAAATGGTTCGATTTCGCGATAGCCGTGAGGGGCAAAAACATTTCGATTGCCATAAACGGCACGGAAGTTGTGTGCTACACCGAGCCGGAGAAGCCTTACCGTCTGCCGCAATACGCCAAGAGGCTTCTTGGACACGGCAAATTCGCGCTTGCGGGTTACAAGGGCACGGTAAAGTTCCGCGACATAAAGCTGACGCATCTGGATGCGGACGCTGTTAACCCCAATGACACCATGCCGCCTGTGGACGAGCAAAAAGACGGTGCGATAAGGTTGCAACAGCAAAACTTCCCGGTTATCGACTATCATGTGCACCTGAAAGGCGGACTGACCTTGGACATGGCGCGTGCCAAGTCAATGAACTATGGAATAAACTACGGCATAAGCATAAACCTTGGCGAAGGGGGCATAGGCACAATGCTGCCTGACGACAGCGCAGCCACAGCCTACTGCAAGGAGATGAAATCCGCGCCGTTCCTAATGGGGGCGCAGGGCGAGGGACGCAGGTGGATTGCCAAGTTCACGCGCCCGGTTTTGGACGGATTTGACTACCTGTTCACCGATGCGCTGACAATCGTTGACAAGGGGCGCATCTGCCGCATATACCGCCCGGAGGAAGTGCGCCTTGACGGACGTACCAAGGAACAGTATATGGATATGCTTGTTGACCAGATAGTAAAAATTCTCACAAACGAACCTGTGGATTTTTACGCCAACCCCACGTTCCTGCCCGAGATAATGCAGGACGAATACGACAAATACTGGACAGACACCCGCATAAACCGCTTGCTTGACGTATTGCAGAGAAACGGCATCGCGCTTGAGATAAACTCGCGCTACAAGCTGCCAAGCTACAAGATAATACGCATGGCGAAAGAGCGCGGACTGAAATTCACCTTCGGCACAAACAACGAAACGCCCGATTTCGGACGTAGCGAATACGCCATAGGCGCGGTGGAGAAGTGCGGGCTGGCAGCCGGTGACATCTGGTTTCCTACAATGAGCTGCAAAAGTGGTAGAAAAACCGTTAACTACAATCATATAGGCGACCCCAAGGCAGCCCCTGTGCCAATAGCGGAATTAGAGAACAAAAAGAACTGAACGATAAAAAGAACACAAAAAATGACTGAAAGAATAATTTCAATATCCGGCAAGCCCGGTCTTTTCAAACTGATGAAACAAGGTCGCGGAATGCTCATCGTTGAGAGCGTTGACGAGAAACGCCAGAGATTTTCGGTGGGAATGCACGACAAAGTGGTTTCGCTCAATGACATTTCAATATACTGCGAGAACGAGGACGAGCCGCTGATGAATGTTTTCAACAAGGTAAAGGCGCACGAGAACGGCGAATGCCTGAAATTCAACCCGCGCAAGATCGCAGCAAGCGAACTGCGCGAGTATTTTGCGGCAGTACTGCCGGAATACGACACCGACCGCGTGCACGACAGCGACATTCGCAAACTGCTCGTATGGTATGACCTGCTTGTAAAGGGCGGTATGACCGACTTCGAGGAGGAGAAGCCCGGAGAAGCGCCCGCAGAGGAAAAGGCGGAAGAACAGAAATAATGCAACTGTAGCCATCGGGAATTGTCCGCATGGCGACTGTAAAACATAAAAATGCGGAGGGCGACTTTAAGGCTCTCCGCATTTTTCATGGCTTATGGCCGCGTGGCGGCTACTCTATGTTCCTTCTTATTTTGGTGAGATATGCCCCGAGCCTTGCCTCGTCCTTGTTGTCTATGATGTCTATCAGCTCGCTAAGCTCTGTGCGTATTTTCTCCACCTGCCCCGATGTAAGAGGGTTGAAAAGAATTTCGCGCAGCAGCGTGTCGTCCTCGCCAAGCACGCCCCGGGCAATCGCCATATGGCGTTTGAAAGTTGTTCCGGGCGCGTCCTGATGCTTCATTACTGCGGCGAACACAAAAGTTGAGACAAAGGGGATGCTTAATGAGTAAGCCACTGTCTCATCATGCTCCTCAAAAGTGTATTCCCGCACATTAAGCCCAAGGCGGTTGTAGAGGTCGCGGAAGAAGATGCGTCCCATGTAGTCGCCCTCCTTTATTATTATCGCGTTCTCCGAACTCAGCGAACCGAGGTTGGCAAATGTCGGGCCGAACATCGGATGGGTTGAAACGAACTTGAAGCCGCATTTGTCGTAGAAACCCTTCATACCGGTCTTCACCGAAGCGATGTCGCTCAGTATGCAGCTTTCGGGGATATGGGGTATGACCTTTTCAAAAGCGGGAATGGTGGCTTTCAGCGTAACTGCGTTTATGACCATTTCCGGGCGGAAAGCGTCTATCTCCTCAAGCCTTGTAAACCGCTGCGTGTTGTACATGAAGCGTAGGCGTTTGGGATCGGTGTCGTAAACTGCCGTCTCGTGGTCGAAACTCAGCAGGTCAACGAAAAACGACCCCATCTTGCCCGCGCCGAGAATGAGTATCCTCATCTTTTTTCACTTGTTTATAAGGTCAAGCTGCTGGTGAACGCTCTCCTCGTGAATTGCCTCGAAGATGGTCTTGAGGAAATCCGCGCTCATTCCGCACAGCATACCCTGGGCCACGCGCTTGTCGAGAATTTCGTTGTAACGTCCCGCCTGAACTACGGTCATGTTGTGTTCGCGCTTGTAAACGGCTATTTCGCGTGAAATCCTCATGCGCTTCGCCAAAATGTCGAGAATGTTGTTGTCGCACTCGTCTATCTGGTAGCGCAGGGCGTGCAGGCTCTCCGTTGACTGGGTTGTGGAGCGCACCACAAGGCGGTCAAGAATAAAGTCAAGAACTTCCGGAGTAACCTGCTGGCTCGCGTCGCTCCAAGCCTCGTCGGGCTTGCAGTGGCTTTCTATGATAAGTCCGTCAAAGCCGAGATCCATTGCCTGCTGGCAAAGCGGGGCTATAAGCTCGCGCTTTCCGCCTATGTGGCTCGGGTCGCAAATCATCGGGAGGTTGGGGATGCGGCGGTGAAGCTCTATTGCTATGTGCCACATGGGCAGGTTGCGGTAAATGCGCTTGTCATACGTGGAGAACCCGCGATGAATAGCCCCAAGACGCTTTATGCCGGCGTTGTTTAGGCGTTCGAGTGCGCCAATCCAAAGTTCGAGATCGGGGTTCACTGGGTTTTTAACCAGAACGGGAATGTCAACGCCTTCGAGCGCGTCGGCAATCTCCTGCATTGCAAATGGGTTGGCGGAAGTGCGCGCCCCAATCCACAGGATGTCTATGCCGGCTTTGAGCGCAGCCTCAACGTGGGCCTTGTTTGCCACTTCGGTTGCCACAAGCATTCCGCATTCCTTCTGCACGCGCTGCATCCAGGGCAGTCCCTCTTCGCCGATGCCCTCGAAGCTTCCTGGTTTTGTGCGCGGCTTCCATATTCCCGCACGGAATATCTTCACGCCAATTTTACTGAGTTGCTGTGCTGTTGTGATAACCTGCTCTTCGGTTTCCGCGCTGCACGGCCCTGCCATTACAAGCGGGCGTTTCGGCTCCACGCCCGGGAGGTTGAGCTTTTCTAATTTGAGTTCCATTTTTGTATGTCTTTTTATTTATAAATTCATGTTTTCGATCCTTCCTAACGCCTCTTTCAGCTTTTCGTCCTTGGCGCACAGGGAAATTCTCACATAGCGTGCGCCGTTCGTGCCGAAAATGAAGCCAGGGGTTATGAACACCTTCCCCTCCTTCAAAACCTTTTCGGTGAGTTCCTCGGCATCCTTGTATTTGTCGGGTATTCTGCCCCAGAGGAACATTCCCACCTGCGACTTTTCATATTCGCAGCCCAAGGCCTGCATAATTTTTTCGGCATAAACGCGGCGGTGGGAGTAGGTCTCTATGTTTGCCATGCGGTGCCATTGCCCGTCGTTGTCGTATGCCTTGGCGGCGGCAAGCTGTATGGCGCGGAAAGTGCCGCTGTCTATGTTGCTCTTCACCTTCAATATCCACTGTATGAACTGTGCGTTGCCCGCTGCCAGCCCCACGCGCCACCCCGGCATATTGTGGCTTTTGCTCATCGAGTTGAACTCTATGCAGCAGTCCTTTGCCCCCGCAACCTGCATAAGGCTTATGGGGTGTTCGTTCAGGATGAAGCTGTAGGGGTTGTCGTTCACCACCACGATATTGTGCCGTCTTGCGAAATCCACGAGCCTTTCGTATGTCTCGCGGCAGGCGTTCGCGCCAGTGGGCATATTTGGGTAATTGCTCCACAGCAGTTTCACGCCCGAGAGGTCCATGCCTTCAAGTTCGTCAAAATCGGGCTGCCAGTTGTTTTCAGGACGCAGGTTGTAGTTCACCACCTGCGCTCCGAGAAGTTTGCTCAGCGAAGTGTATGTGGGGTATCCCGGATTGGGAACAAGCACCTTGTCGCCGGGATTTACAAACGCCAGGGTTACGTGCAGTATGCCCTCTTTCGAGCCAATCAAAGGCTGAATTTCCGTGTCGGGGTTCAAATCAACGTCAAACCAACGCTTGTACCACCGCGACATTGCGTTTCTCAATTCCGCCGTACCCATTGTGGGCTGGTAGCCGTGGGCTTCGGGAAGCTGCGCCACCCTGCAAAGCTCGTCCACCGTGGCTTTTGACGGCGGCATATCGGGACTTCCTATCGCCAGGCTTATGACGTTTTTGCCCTCGGCGTTCATTTTGGCAACCTCCTTCAGCTTGCGGCTGAAATAGTATTCGCTCACCGAGCCGAGGCGTTCTGCGGGGACGATGGCATTATTTTTTTGCAACATATTCTCCAAGATTTTTCAGTTCACGTGTAAGGGGTTTTATCGCGTCCATACTTTGGTGGAAACGCACGTAGTCGTCGTAGGTTACATCGATGTAGAACAGGTATTCCCATTCGCGCCCTATTATCGGGAGCGACTGTATTTTGGTGAGGTTTATCTTATAGAACGAGAAGATTGAAAGCACCTGCGACAGGCATCCCTCGTCGTCGGGCAGCGAGAATACAAGGCTGCACTTGTTGCAAAGCCTCGCGTCCCTCACAAGGTCGGCGTTCCACGGGTCGGTCAGTACGAGAAAGCGCGTGAAGTTGTGCTTGTTGTCCTGTATTCCCTCCTCGAGCACTTTCATTCCGTAAAGCGGGGCGGCATCCTTGTGGCATATTGCGGCGTGTCCCCTCAAATGCCTGCTGCTTATGTGCCGGGCTGCCCCCGCCGTGTCGTCGTCCTCCACCACGCGCAGCCGGGGGTGGCTTTTCAAAAAGCGGTAGCACTGCATAAGCGCCACAGGGTGGGAGTTCACTTCCGAGAGGGTGTCCCAGTCGTCTTCGGGCAGACACATTATGCTGTGTTCTATCTGCAGCTTGTGTTCGCCCACAATTGTAAGCCCGCTTTCCAAAAGCAGCTCGTAGTTGTGGAGCAGACTTCCCGCAATGGTGTTCTCTATCGCCACGATGGCAAACAGCGAACCTTCGTGCCTCATCTCGTCAAACACCTTCTCGAAGGTGTCGCAGCAGATGAGCTCGATGTCCTCGCCCGCAAAATACTGGTGGGCGGCTATGTCGTGGAAAGAGCCCTTTATGCCTTGTATTGCTATTTTCTTCATTTCATCGTGTTGTAACAAAAAATCCCGCCTCATGTTGAAGCGGGATTTTGTATTTTGTTTCGTTTGTTTTGTTCCTGTTTATGCGTACAACGTCCCGCTTCGCTTTGTTCCGGCAAAGTAATAAAAGTAAAAGCTAAACGCTGTACTGAAATTGTTCATATATTCTCGATGATATTTTGCTTATCGGCGACAAAATTACACATTTTCCCTAACACCCCAAACAAAATGCAATGTTTTTTTGATTTGCCGGACATTTTTCCGTGAAAGCGGTTGTATGTGGCGCAACATAAAACAAAAGCCGGTTTGTGCTTCATCTCTCTCAAAAAAGGGAGCGCATCGTGAAACGGTTATTTTGCTGTCGTCTTGCTTCGACCGTGGTGAGCGTGTTGAACGTTCGGCGTGAATATGTACTTCGGTCGGAGTAGAAGTGTTGAACGGTCGTTGTAAGACTATTTTTCCACCGCCTCGAGCCAAATTCGCGGCTTGTAAAGGTTTCGCCCATACGCAATATAGTATGGGAGCAGCACCCCGCCCCACGGAGTGTCGCCGTCCGGCTTTTTTGAGGAGTAGGTTTTTGTCGTGAGCATATTGGTGTGAAGCACTTCCTTGTCATACTTGTTGCCGTAAGCCGCGTCGGGGTCAAAATACACCTTTTCGCCCCTGCTCTCATGGGCATAGACAATCGGGCCTTCCTGCACGGCAAAGCGGTTGTCCGCATTCTGCACAGCGCGTATGCGCCTCACCGCCGTCTGCATGGAAAGGCGTATCACGTCATCGCTCTGCCACACGCGGTCTATCGTTATGTATCCGTCGGCAGAGGCACGCAGCGTGAGCCTTTTGCCGTTCAGCACCACCTGGTAGTATTCCCTCATGGGCTTGTAGGCATACTCGCCCGTGTGGGTTACCTCCCCCCTCAGCCATGCGGGAAGCCGCAGGTGAAGGCGCATATAAGGGTTGGCGTTGTTGAATTTCAGGGAAAAAAACACGTCCGCCACCCACGGTGCGCTCGTGTTTTGGAGAATAACCAAGTCGAGCGAATCGTTCTTTATGTAGGCGCGGTTTCTGAAGTACAGGTTCACCCAAAGGTCGCTGCCGCGCATGGCGTATGCCGTGGCGGGGGCGTCGAGCACTGCCTGTGCCGCCTTTTCCCACGTCTTTTTCCCGAGGCGCGAAGAGTCGATTTCAGCAAGCACTCCGTTGTATAGGGCGCGTTCGGCTATGTCGGCATAACGCACCCGTGGGTTTTTCAGGAACAGCGTCTTGGCGGCGTTGTATGTACTCACCGCGTCCGCTTCCGACTCGCCCCATAGGGTGAGTTTCTTGAATTTCCCGTTCCACAGCTCCTCGTCCATATTGCCCGGAAACACGGTCGGCTTGGCCTTCATTGTGGAGTCGGCCTTGTATATCTGCTCCATAAAGCGCGTGAAGAACACGTCCTCTATGCTTACGTTGTCCGGGGTGGCGTATTCCGCCGTTCCGCCGTCGCCGGCCGCACACCGCCAAGGCAGTACAAGCAAAAGTGCGGCAAGTGTGAAAAACAATCGCTTCATAACTGTTTGTTGCATCATGACAAAATTAGCAATAACTTTCCACACGCGCAAACGCCGCGCTTTCATTCCTTTGGCGGCAGCGACTGGTAGTGCCGCGTTGTGAAAGTCTGGAGCAAAAACAGCAACGCCAGCACCACAGCCACCTTGTATGGCGCGGCAACGCCCCCGAAGCCGCCATCGTCCAAAAGCTTTGCAATGGGAGACACGACCAGCGGCGACACGAACTGCCCCAGATACAGGGCGGCGGAAAGCAAAGGCATCACCGTGGTGGCGGAGTTGCGCCCACCCTTTATGGAGGCGATTGTGTTGAGATAAGGTATGCCAACGCCGTTGGCCATTCCTATGCACGCCGAGCCGGCAAGCACGAAAAACATTGAGCCGCCCATGCAATACAACGTGAAACCAATAATGAAAAACACAGGGGCGAGGTATTTCATCTGGGATGGAACATGGCGCATCATTTTCCCGAATAACAAGCCCGTGAACGCCGCCACCACGTCCGTGCCTACCATTATCAGCGTTATGCCGACAGGCGAGAGCTTGCCGCCGTGCGACGCCGTTATCGCGAAATTGGTTACAAACACAAAGAAAATGGTCATGAGCAAAACCATCCCGATTACCGAGGGGTGGAACTTCAGAAGTTGTTTGGGCGCAAACGGCACTCCGCGCTTGTTGCTTGAGCCTAAACGTTCGTTGGGCAGGAAGGCGGCCACAAGGACTATGGCGACAATTCCGAGCAAATAGACCAGAAAGGAAAAGTTCCAACTTACGGTGCACAAAATGCCGGCAAGAAGCGTGGCTATAACGCCGCCGGTCTGGTTCATGGCGGCGGAAAGTCCCATTAGTCTCGCCTGTTGTTCCGGCGGATAGTAATATGCGAGCAATCCCGTTGAGAGCGGCATCACAAGTCCCACGCTTATGCCGAGCAATGCCCGCAGAAACAGCAGCACCCCTATTCCTGTGGCAAAAAAGCACAGCGTGCCGCTCGCCACATACAGTGCAAGCCCGGCAATGGCAATTGTGCGCGAGCCGAAGCGGCGGCTGATTCCGAGGAAAAACAAGTTGGTGAGGATGATGAAGAATGCCGGGACGCTCACGATAAGCTGCACCAGCACTTTGGGGCTTTCCGCAAAGTGGGCTTGGATTGTGGCGAGTGCCGGGGCGATTGCCGCTCCTGCCATAACGGTGAGAAGCGACATGGAAAGTATTGCGCAGGCTGTGCGGCGCGGTGTTGTGGAGACCATAATATGAAATGTTTTAATGTAAATCCTTTACGAACCAAGGCTGTCTGTTCGTAACCGGACTTACATGCCGCATCGCTGCAACACCACTCGTTACTGTTTTTTCCGCAAGCCTTGCGGCTGCAAATTTACGAAATTCTCGTCAGTCAGTTTGCGAGGCTCACGTCGATTTGTGCGGTGTAGATGCGGCGCGGGTCGCCAAACGCCGCGCAGCTGTTGACCATAGACGAAAGGTTTTCCTGCACTTTTCCGCTGAACGCCTGTCTGCCGTTCACCATGACGGTCAGCCTGTGGCTCAGGTCGGCGAGGCTGCGGTTGAGATACACCGTGAGCCTGCCGCCTTCAACCGGCGTGTATTTGCGCTTGAACCTCATCTCAATTCCCCATACATTGTCTTTCTCCGTGGTGGTGTATTCCACCTTTTCAACCCTCAGGTTTATGGTGTCGCCCTTTATGGTTTCCTCGTAGAACACCCTTTCCCCGGCTTCTGTTGCCGGCGGTTCAACCACATACAGGTTGCAGAAACCGTCCCTGCGGCATCCGTCCATCTCGAAGTCCTCCCACGCCACATACTTGGGGTAGGGGTTTCTTGTGTTTGCGGCGAGCCACGGCGTGGTGGTGGAGTAGTCTATGGCGTGTCCGCGCCCGGGGATAACCTGTATGTTGTGCTTGTAAAGGCTGTCGTGGGCGGCTGAAAGGCTGTCGAATGCCTCCTTTGCATATTTGGTGAGCGTGTTGCGGTAAAAGCCGGTGTCATGGTCGCCCGTGAGGAGCGAGAACGGAGTGTTGGCAAAATTTTCCGCCGGGGCGTTCTTCAGCGGCTCGCCCCCCGCCATTGCGCCGCCGCCCGCCAGATAGTCGGCAAAGAACGAGGTGAGACGCTGCGTGCCGTACGCTCCCTCGGAAATGCCTGTGATATAAATTCTGTCGGGGTCAACATCGCCCGAAGCCAGTGCGAGGCGCAGCAGCTTTTGCCAAGCCCACACTTTCGCACGCTGCCACCAGCGGTAGTAGCCGCCCTCGTTGGGTATCTGCGGAACGAAATAGACCGATGGCGCGTCGTTGAACGAGCGCGTGAGCTTGAGACCGTTTGCATACTCCTGCTCCTTGGGGCCCGAACCGTGCAGGTAGAGGAACATGGGATAGCCTGCGGACGGGCGCGCCCCCTTGCTGAACCATGTGAAGTTCATCGTGGCGTTGTTTTCGAGTTCTGGCGGCAGCCGCCATTTGCCGGCATACGTCAGACTGTCCCTGTTCATACGCCCGAGCGTGTCGGGCTCAATCTTGCGCAACGCCCTGCGCCACGACTTCCATATGGCAACCGAGTTCTGCTGCACCTCCTTCACCGACAGCTTCTTTTTGCTGCCCTCGTATGTCTTTGCCGTGCCCTTAAGCCAGGCCTTGAAAAAGTCATACACGTCATCCGCGCCCGCAGTGAGCGCAATGGCGAAAACTGCGGCCAAAGTCGCAAAAAACCTCTTATTCATCATGGTTGCAAAGTTACGAGTAATAACAATACGCTGCTGTTAAATAATGTATCTTAGGGTTTTAGGGCGGAAGTTACACACAATTTTGCAAACAGCGGCTTATAACAGGAAAAGCGTTTATGAAGCACCATCGCCCCAGCCCTACATAAACCGCTCCAACCGGCACCTTGCCGCCCCGCCCTTTCATGCCGGCAAAAACCGCGCAGAGACGGATTTGCATATAACATTGGTTATAAGGAAATTGCACAAAATTCAAATCTTTTGTAAGCATTTGTTTCCCAAAGAGTTGCAGGTAGGCGAAAAAGGTCTGATGTAGTCTGGATTATATCAGACATAATTTTTCCTACGTCCTATGTAGTTTTTCCTGTGTCCTATGCAGTTTTCGGGGCAAAGGAGGGGGCGGATATTTCAGTGCCGGCAGCGTTGGCTGGCATGGCGAAAAACCGGCGCAAATTCACGCCTCGTCCGGATAAAAGCATTTCCAGCCGGAAGTGTCGCCTGTGCCGGATATTTTGCCGGGGCTGTATATCCAATTCTCCCCTTTCTCGATTATAATGCCTCCTTTCAGGTGTAGTTTCCGCCCCTCTTCGCTGTTGGTGTAATCTATCAGCGCGTTGTGCTTGTTTGCCGCGTTGGCATCGCTTCCTGATGTTTTTGTGTCGAAAAGGAATAAATGCCCGTTTTTCATGCGTATCACAAAGTCCACGTAAAACAACGCCCTCCTGCCGTCTGTATTCACGTAGCCCACGGCATAATGCTGTTTGCCGGCATCGCCGTTTTTGTACCACCAGTCTATGTATTCGCTGTTGCTTTCAAGGAAAGCCGTAAAACGTTCCTCCGGGCGGAACACATTTTTCCGTTCTATGAAAGGCAGCAGTGCATGGTCTCTGACGTCCTCCCTAACCCTGTGGGTTTCTTCCTTATAAAGCCTGTCGGCAGGCACTTCCCAGTTGTATTTCACGAACGATTTTTGTGATTTTTCATTTTGCCGTTTTGTCAGCGTTTCGAGATAGCGGTCGAGTGCATGGCCAACAACGGCCTCTATCTTGGGGCGGTTTGCGTGATAGAGCGCCATTTTCAGTGCATCGGCTTCTTCGAGGCCGAAAATACCGTGCAAGGCCTCTTTCAATGCGTAGCCCAATGTGGCTGTGCTCACTTTTTCGAAGCGCGCCCCCATCACTTTTGCGCAGAATGATGTGAACGCCGCGTTCAGCTCCTGTGTGGAGCGTATGTAGCGCACTTTTTTGTCAACGGTGATTGTTTCCGCCTCGCCCGTGATATTCTGGTCTCCCGCCAGGTCAACGCCAATGCCTCTTACGCCAAAGACAAGTTTCCCCGCCACTTGCCGCCGGTTTTCCAAGTGCCGGTTAATGCGTGCTTCCGTGTCTGCCGTGCAAACTTCACCGCCGTCCATTTCTTCTGCGGTGAACAAAGTGCCGTCTGTACCCCTCACGCCGTAGCTTTCACAGAATGCCCCGCACAGGAAATCCTTGAAGTCCGCGCCCAGACGCTTGCGGCTTTCGGCGGGGCGTTCGCAAAACTCCGACTTTAGCACCACGTTGTGCAGCCCCTCGCGCCTTATGGCGTGCAGGCTTGAAAGATAGTCCATCCCGTCGCGGGCAATTTCAATGATGTCCTTGCTCAGGTTGGTGTAAACGTAGCCTTTGTTCAGAATGTCGTTTCCGTAAAAACGCTGTTCAGGCATGCGCAGAATGCGCCCCACTGTCTGCACGGTGAACGTGAAGCTCTTTATTTCGCGGAAAACCAGCAGCACCGCCGCGCGCGGGCAGTCCCACCCCAGGGCGATTGCCTGCTTGAAAAGCAGCACCTCCGTGGGATTTCCGTTGCGCTCTATGCCGTCAAGGTTTTCCTTTTCCTTGCTCAGCCAAACTGCAAGTTTCCCGTTGGCGGTGTTTATCCCTTTTATAATGTCAAGATATTCCACCGCTTCCTTGCGCACGCTTTCGTCTTCCTTTGTCATGTTTTCGCTTCCGTCGTTTGGAAGTTGTATAAGCAGCAGCGGGTTGATGTTCACGCCAAGTTTTGCGTATGCATCGGCAAGTTCCCCGCGCTTTTTCAATGCCAGATTAATAAGGTGCTGGTTGAGCGAAACGCCGGGCGCGGAGAAGTCGAGTGCAGGGTTCAGAACAACACCTTCCTTTATCATTTGTTCGGCAATAACCTTTTCGCGCGGAATGTTTACAAACTCGTCGGGCGAGGTTGTAACGGGCGTTGCCGATATTCTTATCTCCACTTTCGGGTTGATGCCTTGCAGCACTTTTTCGCTTTTGTTGGCCAAACGCCCTGCAAACAAGTGTTCCTCGTCTATAATGGCTATAATGGGGATGCCGCGCTCCTCCTGCGTGCGGCGTGTTATTTCATAGAGGGATGTGCATTGTTCGCTGTCGCGCACCATAATGGCGTTGTCCTTGTTTATGCTCTCCCAGTTCACGAACAGAATGTCTCCCGGTAGCAGTGAGGCCGAGGACGAATGGTCAAGGTCATCATAAACAATGGGACGCAGCTCCTGCGTTTCGCCAAAAAGATTTTTCATCTTAAAGTAGCTTTGCTCGTGCAGCTTGTTTGGCGCAATCCATATAAACGCCGCTTCACCGCATCCTGCATCGTCCCTTTCGGGCAGTTCGGCGGTGAGCCGCGCAAGCATTTGCGAAGCCATGACAGTTTTGCCCGAACCTGTAGGGGCCTTGAACACGAGTGTGCGGCGGCTGCCGCCGAGCGAGAGCAATAATATTGTTTTCTCAACGAGTTCGTTCACCGCCTTTTGCTGGTATCTTATGCTTTTCATTCTTCTGCTTTCGTTTCGTTGTTTTCCGGAATGTCGTTATATATTGCTTTCTGCGTTGGCAGCACATGGCGGTAGGCGTTGTATATTGCGGAGGGCAGGGCACACAGTTCAACCCTGTCAGCCACATCGCCGAAATCCTCGTCGAACGCGTAGGTGTTGGGCGAGAAAACGTATGTCATAATCTTGTTTCCTGCCGGCGGCAGCTTCTGCAACAGTTTCACAATAAAGGGAATGGCTTCTTCGCGGTAAACCACAAGCATCCTGCGTCTGCCGTTGTCGAAATAGTTGGCAATGCTGTTGTTAAGGTTACGGCCCGCAAGCGGTGAGCTGGTGTAAACATCGTTTCTGATGCAAAGCATGTCGGTTGCAAGGCGCATGAGCCGCCTCATGTTTGAAATTGTCCTTTCACGCGGCAGCAGCAAAGTTTTGTAATACCGCAAGGTGTTGTTTCCCAGTCCGGGGATTTTTTCGCCTTCCGGCGTGGTGTAGCCGTTTATCACCCTTTTGTTGCGCTCGTAGGTTACGTTTTCGCAAATGCCGTTTTCGTTGTTGGTTACAAGGATGCACTGCCTTTTCCCGCCGTCCTCGTTGTTCAGTTGCATTGTTGCGTCTAAACTTGTACCGGAACCGGCGAAAAAGTCAAGTATTATAATGTTTTTACTCTTATAATTAGAGAACCTGATTAATCTCTTCAAAAGCTCACAAGGTTTTGAGAAAGGAAAGTCTAAAGCCAGTTCCCCCAAACGGCTTGTTCCAAGAGAATTAATGCAATCTTCAATATAATTCGGCGGAACTTTTCCTTTTTCTTCGGCATCTTTTTGATACCGTTTGGTATAAACATTCCATTTAGAGGGCTTTCCATTCTCATCAACAAGGGAAGATTTTTTGACTTTCTTAAAAACCAACAGATGTTTTTGCCTAAGATAACTGTCCCAAGACCATCTCCAACATTTGTCATCATTGCTTTGCGGCTTGACAAAAGAAGCATCTTTTATTTCTGTTGGAAATATATTGCCCGGAGGTATTATGAAAGAATGATCAGGGCATTCAATATAATATCTTTGGTTAGGCCGAGAGTCCAAAGAACTTTGGTACAAAGATTTGCTACATTCATAAAACTCGCCAGCTCTTTCTCCATCTTTTTCCATTATAGGGAAATCGGCAGTATTTGGAGCAAAGAACCGATTTACACTTTGTTTGTTGTTTGCATAAGCCAAAACATAATCTACCGCAGGAGAAAAATGCGTTCCTTTCCCATTTCCTTTTTTTTGAATACGAGAAATAACCGCTATTTGATTTTGTTCGCCAAATATTTCATTACATAACAGAATTAATTGTGCAATTTCGTCAGAGCCTATTGAAATAAAGAATACGCCATTTCCTTTCAGTAACCCTTTTGCAATTCTAAGGCGTTTGTTCATAAACGACAGCCATTTGGAGTGGCGGTAGGCATCCTCGCGGTCAACGAAACTGTCGTTGTAAACAAAATCCTTGTTGCCCGTGTTGTAGGGCGGGTCTATGTATATCACGTCAATCTTTCCCGCATGAGTGTAATTTAGGGCTGTGAGTGCTTCGAGGTTGTCGCCCTCTATAAGGGTGTGGTTCGGCGCGCCGGGGGCGGGGCTTGCTATTGCGCGTTCTTTCACCTCCTGCAACACCGGCAGCCCGCTTTTCAGTCGCTCCTCTACAGCTTCGGGCTTGTCTTCCCAAACAAGTCCGTATTTCTTTTCCGTTTTAAGGAGTTCGATGAGTTTTGCCTTTTCCTCGTTGGTAAGCCCTTCAAGGTTTTTGATTTTGCTTATTAGCTGCTGCTTGTTCATGTGGCGGCACAGGTTGCGTTCCGCCGACTCCCGAAGCGGTAAATGTTTTGTTGGTTAATGGTTTGTCTATAAAAAAGAATTGGCGCAGGAATCATCACTTCAACATTCCTTGCAAATTGAGGTATTCGGAGACCTTTTACACCAAAGAATTAAAGCGATGAAGCCTACACCAAATGTATGATATACGCACACAATGCACCCTTTTTTGACAAAAGGGCGCATTGATGTTGTGCTATATACACAGCTATGTGTAGACGTCCACCATAATTCTCTTCTGTGTGTAAATTTGAAAGTTCCGAATTTTCAATTTGTCAGAAGAAAACGCAGTAAACGCCTTTCTCAAAAATAGAGCCGCCCCGTTTGGCGGATTACCGCCGGCATCTCTTTGCCTGCAATCCGCGTGGCGGCAGTTCAAAAATAGGTATTTTTTGCGAGACCGGCAAACGCCGCGCAAATAAATTTCGGTTTCACGCTTTTTTGTATCTTTGCATACTCATATAATATATAAGGAAATGAAGATAGCTTTGATAGGATACGGCAAGATGGGGCGCATGATAGAGCAGATAGCCCTTGAGCGCGGACACAAGATAGTATGCGTTGTTGACAAGGACAACCGCAGCGACATAGACAGCGACGCTTTCCGCAGCGCAGACGTGGCTATTGAGTTCACCGCCCCCGCATCGGCATACCAGAACGTAAAGGACGCTTTTGCGCAGGACGTGAAGGTGGTGTCGGGCAGCACGGGCTGGATGGACGAGCACGGCGGGGAAATGAGTACGCTTTGCGAGAAGAAGGGGCGCACCCTGTTCTGGAGCAGCAACTTCAGCGTCGGCGTGGCGTTGTTCAACGCCTTGAACGCGTACCTTGCAAGGCTGATGAACGGCCAGCCGTCATACGATGTGAGGATTGAGGAGACGCACCACGTTCACAAGCTCGACGCGCCCAGCGGTACGGCGATAACTCTGGCGGAGGGCGTGATAAAGAACCTCGACCGCAAAAACGGTTGGGAGAAAGGCGTGTTCACCGCTCCCGATGGCACTGTGAGCGGCACGGACAACGTTGCGCCCGACATTATCCCCATTGACAGCATACGCCGTGGCGAAGTGGCGGGAATACACTCCATTATATACGACAGCGATGCCGACTGCATAACGATCACCCACGATGCCCACAGCCGCAAGGGCTTTGCGCTCGGCGCGGTGCTTGCCGCCGAATACACGGCAAACCACGAGGGCTTCCTCACAATGCACGACCTGTTTCCGTTCTAACTCCGCAATGACATGAGCCAGAACAACAAGCAGCAGGAGCGGAAAGAGAAAAAGCCAACGCCGCTGAAAGTGCGCGCCACGGTGTGCGCCCTGTGGCTGGTGTGCTATTTCGCGTTTCTGATATGGATTAAATGCTGGTGGGGAGTGATATTCGCCCCGCTGATATTCGACGCCTACATCACCAAAAAGGTGAAGTGGAACTGGTGGAAGAACATAAAGGACAAGAAAAAGCGCGGCGTGATGAGCTGGGTGGATGCCATTGTGTTCGCACTCGTTGCCGCCTATTTCATAAACAACTATTTCTTCCAGAACTACGTAATCCCCTCTTCCTCGTTGGAGAAGAGTTTGCTGACCGGCGACTATCTTCTTGTCAGCAAGATGAGCTACGGGCCGAGAAAGCCCATGACGCCGCTGTCAATGCCCTTGGTGGCTAACGAAATGCCAATCACAGGCTCTAAAAGCTACATAGAGTGGCCGCAATGGAAGTATGAGCGCGTGAAAGGGTTCGGAAAAATAAAGCTGAACGACATTGTGGTGTTCAACTACCCTTCGGGCGACACCGTGGCCCTTGCCCAGAGCCAGCAGGACTTTTACGGAATGTGCTATCAGGCGGGACAGGAGCTTTACCCCATAGCCGGAATGGACTCCATGCCGTGGCAGGAGCAAATGGACGCTTTCGCAAAGCAGTACTCTTACGGCCGCGAATACATCGTGGGGCATCCCGAGGAGTTCGGCAAGGTTATAAGCCGCCCCGTTGACCACAGGGAAAACTACGTTAAACGCTGCGTGGGGCTTCCGGGGCAGACTTTGCAGATCAAGAACAAGATTGTGTATCTTGACGGCAAGCCCAACAAGGAACCCGACAATGTGCAATACGGCTATCTGGTTACATTCAAGGCCAACCTGCCCGAAGAATTGATACGCGAGCTTGGAATTACCAAGGAAGACCTTGAGGACGCATCGGCATACAATCCCGCCACGCGCCGGATGCCGCTTACGCGCCACGCGCTTGACGTGCTGCGCTCGCGCCCCGACATCGTGGAGTCGATTGTGGAGGACAAACCGTATTCAATGGGACTTTACCCGCTCGACATGGTGAAAAACTGGACTACGCACAACTACGGGCCAGTGTGGATTCCCAAGCGCGCGGCAACAATCCGCCTTAACAAGGACAACTATGCAATATACGAACGCCCGATAAGGGTTTACGAAAACAACCGTCTGGAACTGCGCGACGGCAAGATATACATAAACGGGAAGCAGACCGACACCTACACCTTCAAGATGGACTACTACTGGATGATGGGCGACAACCGCGACCGTTCCGCCGACTCGCGCTTCTGGGGCTTCGTTCCCGAAGACCACATTGTGGGCAAACCCATTCTGGTGTGGATTTCCCTTGACAAGGACTACGGACTGTTTGACGGCAAGATACGCTGGAACAGGTTCTTCCGCTGGGTTGACAACATTAAGTAGCAATACTAAAACAACGGCAGTTTGCATATATCGGGCAGGACAAGGGAAATTTTGCGCACACTGGCTGTCTTTCTCGCAGCCTGTCTGGTTTTATGCCTCATAAGGCTGTTTGTTTTCGACCAATATACGGTTTCCTCCTCACGGCCCGCCGCCGGTTTCCTGCAAGGCGACCGTCTGCTCGTCCTGAAAACGAGCTACGGCGCAAGGCTTCCTTTCGCCGATTACACGGGCTGCCGCAGGCTTGGGGACGGAAAGCCGCAGCGCGGCGACTGGATGGCGTTCAATATGCCCGCCGGCAGCTCCGGGGACATTCCGGAGCGCACCGTGTGCATGGCACAATGCTTCGCCCTGCCGGGAGACACCGTTACGCTTACCAAAGACATGAAGGTGGGCAGAGGGCAGGGCAAAGGTTCGTTCCCCTTTGCCATACCCGCAAAGGGCCGCCGCGTTTACATCACAAAATGGAACGCCCGCCTTTTATGCAACACGATAAACCTTCACGAACCGTGCCACTGCGCCGAACTGAAAGGCGACACGCTGCTCATAGACGGGCACACCGCGCCATATGTGGTGTTCACGCAGGATTACTACTGGGCTTATTCCGGGCGGCAGGGCAACACCGAAGACTCGCGCTACTACGGTCTCGTGCCGCAAAGCCACTTGATAGGCAGGGTAATGCTCATCCTGTATTCCACAAAGCCCGATGAGCCTTTCTACCGCAGCTTAAGGACGGACAGGTTTTTCAAAATTCCGCAAGGCAACGTAAAATGAAAGAAACCGCCCTGCTGTCATCAGCCTATATGCCGCCTGTGCAATGGTTCACAAAGCTCGCAACATATCCCAAGGTTTATGTAGAGCAACACGATCATTACATAAAGCAGACATACCGCAACCGCTGCATCATAGCCACGCAAGCCGGGGTGCAGGCTCTTACAATTCCAATAGCCCTGCCCTCCGGGAAATGCGCCATGCGCGACGTGAGAATTAGCGACCACGGAAACTGGCGGCATCTTCACTGGCTGTCGCTGGTCAGCGCATACGAAAACAGCCCGTTTTTTGAGTTTTACGCCGATGACCTGCGCCCTTTCTACGAAAGGAAGTATGAGTTTCTTATCGATTTCAATCAGGAGATCACCGCCAAACTGTGCGGGCTTTTGGATATGGAATACGGCGCGGTTCTGACCGAAGAGTACGCAAACGCCGAGGCTCTTGGGGCTGACGACTTCCGCGACGCGATAAACCCCAAGCACCCGGCAAAAGACCCGGACTTCACCCCGCAGGAATACTATCAGGTTTTTGCAGGGCGCAACGGCTTCAAGCCCAATCTGAGCATTGCCGATTTGCTTTTCAACGAAGGCCCGGAGGGGATTATCACCTTGCAAAAAAGCAGTGTGCAATTAAAGGAAGAATTATGCCGCCGTAGGGGCGTATGGCATACGCCCTGAATTGCGCGGGTTTGCGATGCTATGTTGGCGGTTTGCGATGCGGTTCATGCGGTGGCGTACAGGGCGTATGCCATACGCCCCTACAAATGGCGCAAAACCATAACCGCGCATTCTTTTCAAAATCTCCCAAAAACTACATAGGAAAAACTACGTTCGATGTAGAAAAAATTATGTCTGATATAATTCAAACTACATCAGACCTTTTTTTAGCCTATTGCATACCATTGTAAAATAAATTGTTATGAAAGGATTTTCCCGTGAGTCCAACTGACTTTATCGGTGGTATTGTTTAAAGTACGTTTGAGATAAGCTAATTGGTCTTTCAGCTCTTTGTCTCGATTATTGCTTTTGATGGTGTATCTGTCTTTACCCCATTGAAGCAAGCCTTGGTAAGTTCCGTTCTTGCTTTTTGCCAATGGATCTCCACCAGATTCTTCTATTATAGAACCCAGTACAGAAGCTATCTATTCTTTGTTTAAGTTCCAAGATTTAAGTGAATCACCAATCTATTTGATTAGCCTTGAGTTGTATTCTCTATTGTTTGTAGTTTTTATTGGCATAATTTTTAACGGTGCGGGTAATTAGTATAATCTACCCATGTTTTTGTAACAGTGTCATTGTATTTGTTTATCTCACATTCAATACACTTCTTATCTGTAATATTAATTGTTTTTATTCTCATACTATCTGTATAAGGATGATTTCTATACTCCATTCTATAATATCCATACCTTTCGTATTCTTCCGTGTTCGTACCTTCGATTACATACATGGAATCTTTGGGTATGGAATCCTCTATCACAGAACCTGTGTTTGTGGATTCTGTTGGCTTATTAGTGCAACCTATAAACAAGGCTGTAAGCAGATAACTGTATAATATTTTATCCATAAGTAAGTAATTTTATTGCTAATAGTGCCGCAACTCGTCTTTGTTGAAACGGAACACCGACACCCACAGTGTGCTTTCATCGCCGTTGAAGAAGAACCACGGATTTTCCACCGGGTTTAGGTTTCTCACGATATGCGGCTCGCGGGCGGGCGTGTTGCCCTCGGCGCACATCACTGCCACTTTCTTCCCTTACCGCGCCACGTCAATCACAATCAGTGCATGGCCAAGCCTTTTCCGTCTCCTTGCCGGATATACCAGAACGTCGCCAGGCTGCACCTCGCTTATTTTTCTTGGCTCGGTTTCGCGGCTTACGGAGAATGTGCTGCACATTCCGTAAGCCTTGCGCAGGAACTTCTCCAACGCCTTTCGCGAACCGCCGCCGCGATATTGCAACCTTTTCCCGTTCACATCGGTGAAACGTATCTCCGAATACCGCCCCTGTGAGAAAAGGTATTCCGCCCTCAGCCGCATGGTTATGTCGGCGCATTGCTCGGCGTTGCTTAGCAACGGCAGGTCTATCACCGCCGTTGACAGCCATTGGAAGTTCGCGTCGCCTCCCGTGTAAAGCTGCACCTTGCTCCCTTTCCTCTTCAGCGGAAGGCCGCGCATGAACTCCGCATAGCCCCCCTTCACCCTGGTGTAGCCCCTTGGGGCGGAAATGTCGCCAACCCTTTGCGCCCTCCACGGATTGCTCGTGTGCGAATACCACCACACGCCGCCAACCACAGCCGCTCCCAAAACGAACATCACGCCGATTACCTTCAGAACATTTTTCACTGACTTATTCCCTTATTTGTTTTACCATACTTTCTAAAAAATCTGCAAAAGTTTTGGCATCATCAAGTCGCTGGCAGTACATACTTGCCGTTGGTTCGGGAAATCTTTGGCGTATATCTGCTTTTATTATTTTGCATAAAACCTCTTTTGTATAGGCTTCCAAAAAATTATTGTATTGTAGTTCTGTCATAAGTGTGTCAAGTTAATGTGTTTTGGAAAAAGTGAACGTGAGAATACAAAAGTACGCAAAATTCTATATATCCGCTAATCTCAATATTAACTTTTTACTTTATGGAAACCTGCCAACTTTAAAGTTCTTCACTTAAATCAGATTAATTACTTGTGTTATATATGTTCAGAAATTTAAGGTTGGCGAGGGTCTTCCTTTGTCAAATAGATTTCGCTGGTGTCAAAGTTTATTTCCCAATTTCCGCCGTCAATGCTCTCCCATTGGTATTTTGCAGCCATCCTGTCCCACCACGACTGGAACTTGACGCAGGTTTCACCAAGGTCATTTGCCAGTTTTTCGTAGAGGTAGGAATTGTCCGCTGTTACAATCTTTGCCAGCTCATTCAAGCCACTGCGGCGTTCGAACAATTGCTGTATTTCTTTCTTTTCTTCGGGCGTAACCTGTCCCACTAATTTCTTTGTTTCCATATTATTGTATTTTTTATTTTACCATTCTTTTCTTACGTCAAATGGATCGAGATAGTTTATCTCCTTGATATTGTCCACTTTTGGAAGAAATGTGCCGTGTTTTCGGATAGCCATCAACAGCATCCTGCTTGCATTGCGTTCCAAGTGGGCTACCACACACTGTTCGTGGCTTGGGGTATTCACCTCCAATGTAGTTTTGCCGTTCATCCAAATGCACCGTTTGCATTGGTAGGCGTCGCAGTTCCTGCACAGTGGCGCATGGTCGAGGCGGTAGAGCTGTTGGTTCTTTATATTGATGCCATGCTCTATGTCCCCTACCGCAGAGCCGTTTTCCTGTAGGTAGAAGGCGGGGCAGACGTAGAACTTCCCGTCTGGGGCAAGCGTAATGCAGCTGTCTCCTGCGCCGCAGTTGTTCATTTTGCCGAGCATCATGCGGTCGGTCAGCAAGTTAAGCTGTACTGTCTTGCCTGATGCATAGATATTTTCAACCTCTTTTGCCAAAATGTTCAGAACTTTGGAGTAGGCGGTGAAATCGTTTTCGGTAAATGCCTTTATGTCGGTAATCACTATATTGAGCCTCTCCGCCCTATATAATATTGGACAGATGTCTTCAATGTGTTTGAATAGCATGTGCCTGTCTGTCCTTAGTAGGCATGAAATGCCATTCCGTAGCGCAGTAATTCCTTTCAGTTCCTCTATGCCATTGAACACTATAACGTCCGCACCGTTGGCGCAGGCTGCCGGTTTTATGTCTGTGTGGTCAATGCTGTTTATTGCTTGTTTATATTCCTTGGGTATGGGAAAGTTAGGATATACAAACTGTATGTTCAGATTTTCTTTCATCGCGTACTGGATTCCCGATTTAAGTGTGTCCAGCGGCATAAGTCTGTTGTTAGCCTTTTCGTTGTCGTAATGGCAAAACGAAACCGATGTATCGTCCAGTAATATCACAATATATTGCATCATGCCTTGCCTCCTTTCTCCATTTTGCAAAACAGTTTGTTCCAATAGTAGTTGTTTGCCCGTACCCTCGCCTTGTGCATCTTGCAGATGGCTGTGGCACGTTGGTAGATAGTTGGTGTGTCTGCGGCATCGTAGTTTTCGCCCTGACACCAGGCACACCCCTCTGCCACCTCGCAGTCAATGCATTCTTGTGTGGATTGCGTGCATCTGTCCAATGTAAGGAAGGGACGCAACTTGTTTTTGTCTATTCCATCGTGAATATTCCCTATGATCCATGCTTTCTTGTTGCGCAGTGAATATTGCGCAAAGCGTGTACACGGATAGAAATTCCCTTGTGCGTCTATCGCCAGCATCTTTCCCGCACCACACCAGTTCCCGTTCTGGAGTTGGCAGTCCAACGGCTTGCCCATATGTTCGTTGAAGAACGAGCAGGCATAATTTTCATAGTAGCCTCCTTCAATGATTGCATCGGCGAGCAAGGTGAGCTGTTCTTCAAAGAGGATGTCATCTCCTTCTTTCCACACGTCCTCAAACACACAATTAATGTGTGCCTCATGGATGCCGAGGCTGTAAAGATGGAGTACGCTCTCTTTTATGTAAGGGATGTCCGCGCTACTTATGGTTACTTTTGTCCCGGCATTGGGAAATTGCTCCTGCCACAGCGGGATATTCTTCACCACGTCATCGTAGGAACCTTTCTCTTCTTCAGATTTTGGTCGGATGCCCTGTTCCATTTCGTTGGTTTTCCAGATGCGGTTTAGGTCATGCTTACGCTTTGTGCCATCAATAGTTATTCCTATTGATAAATGGTCTCGATTTTTTTCGATAAATCTCTGAACTTTCTCCGTTCCATAATTGATACCATTTGTAGAGAATGAAAAGCGATAAGAATTGAACCAATGGTGGTTTCTGCGGAACATTTCAGTTTTGAGATAATCACAAATTTTGTCAATCAGGTCTATCTCCAAGAAAGGCTCGCCACCGATGAAATCCCAAACCACGCTTTCTTCCGGCATGTCCTTTTCGTGGTCAAGAATATAGTCAATGGCCGCTTTTGCCACCTCCCAGGGCATTCGCTCTTTCGAGTTCTTCCCCACGAGGTAGCAATATTTGCAAGCCAGCTGGCAGTCCTTGGTGACAATGAACGTGATGGTCTTTGCTGTTTCAGACTGCCATGTGCGTAGAGTCTTTGTCATCAGGAAATTGCAGTTAAAAACTACTCATGCTGGAACAACCGCCACTGCAACGTCCTTGGCAAGACCCTTTACAAGTGTTTTGGCAAGAATAAGAACATGCGCCGCCGCATCCCCCTTTGCATCCACCCTTGCAAGAATAAGAACATGCGCCGCCGCAACTGCTGGAGCACCCGTATGAACAACCCCAACTGCAAGTAGCAGGTTCTTCTGCTGCTTTAATTATTCCAGGTGTCCCACTTAGTGTTATTGCTCCCAAAATAGGCAATACACCTTTTACGGCTTTTTTGAAAAAGTCTCTGCGTGATTGGAGACTTTCATTTTTGTTTTCTTTTCCCATATCAATGGATATTAAAAATGTCATCCGGCTCCAAAGATGACTAAATGGTAAACATGGGATACATACAAAAAAGCGTGAAGCCATTCTGTCGCTCGTTCCACGATAGAAAGGCCTTCGCATTGCCCGGATTGTCGGAACGAGCAACGGAAAGCCCCACGCGGATGTAAATATATAAACCAGTCTTTGGCAAATTGCTGTAAAGCGAATATGGCCGAAAGAGCTGGCATACAATACATCTAATGGGGCGTTCTTGTTGCTTTGTTCTTGACAATCCATAGAGGAGGTTGCGAAGTTCTTCTATCGTCAAAACAAAAGCGTACGGAAACGCCTTTTCAATATGTATGCCTAACCTCATCCTCAACCTTTGAGGCTTGCGGTATGAGTATAAGCGTTGCAAATATACTATTATTTCTCTAAACAAAAGGAAAATAAAACTTTTTTATCGCAACAACCCAACCTTTTGGTTGCTGCAATAAAATTCAACGCACGCTGCTGAAGATGCGGTCAACGTATTTTTCCACGTCCATTGTCTCCACTATGTAGAAGTGGCTGTATTGCGGGTGGAGCACTACGAGGAATGTGCGGTCGATGCTTACGCCGTAGTTTTTGGCGAGGATGCGTTTGTAAACCGCCTGTTGCAGGGAATAGTGCACGAACGCGCAGTCGGGCAGCGGCGAGTATGCGCCGAAACCGTGGCGGTTCCAGCATTTCATGTTGGGCTTGCCGTTTATTCCGGGACTTGCCCCGGCGTCCACTACTTTGGTGGAGCGTTTCCAGTCGAACATAAGGAGTTTCCCGTTCTTCTCGGCAACCAAATCGGGCGAGCCGGCAATGCGCGCCTCCGCGTCATAAATGGGCCATTCGGTGCGGTAGGGCTTTATGCCGGCGCGGATGATGAAATCCAGAAAATAGGAAAACTCCCTGCCCACGTCAACGTATTTGTCGCACCTGACGGTTGGCGAATCAAAGCGCAGACGGAACGAGCTGTTTGTCTTTCGCCCGAGAAACCAGTTCTCTATCTGCGCGTGCATATGCGTGCCTGTTTCTGCCGCCTCACGCGAGGCGAAAGCCCATTTGTCGAGAAACACGTTGGGCGAGCATTGCTCCTCCCTTGCCTTACGCTCCGCCGTTGCGTGGGCGTCGAATGCGGAAAACAGTTCCGAAACCACTGTTGTTACCGACTTCATGGCGTCGCAGCCTTTGTAGAGGTAGGTGTGGGTTTCGGGGATGAACACGATGTCGTCATCGCGGTCGAAATGGTGCTCGGCGTTATAGCCCTCGTTGTTACCGCTTTCATAGCCCAAACTGCCGTCCGCATCCGTTCCGCACAGGCTGGCGCGTTCCCCGGGCGTGAGCGGCTCGCGGTCGGCGTATGGCGCGGTTTCAAAACTCTCTATTCCCGCACGCCCCAGATATCCCTCGCGCAAGCCGGTGCGTGCGGCAAGTTCCGCACTTACGCGTGAAAACCTGCGGAATGAGGACGGTTTTTCGCGCACGCTGCTGTCGTATGGTATGGGCGGGAAAAGCTTGAGGCTGTTTATGAGCGACAGCACAAAGTTGCAGCATATTCCGCAGGATTCCACAACCTGTTTTTCAGCGAAACGCACCACAGCCCACCCCTTGGCGGTAAGCAGGGAATCGCGCAGGGAGTCGCTGCTGTCCTCTATATAGTGGCGCGGCGTGAAGTCGGGCAGCGTGTAAGGCTCGTCAATCTCCAGATCGATGGCAACGCCCTTGTTTTCCCTGTCGCAAAGGAGTATTGAGGCGCGGTAGGTGTATCCGCCGTCGGCGAACTTGAAGCATCTGCCTGTTGTCACTTCAAGCGCGGAAGTGTCGAGAGCCTTTTCCAAGCGTCCGGCAAACAATTTCTCCACCGGCGTTGCGGGCGCGTCGCTGCGGCGATATGGGTATATTGCCGTGCCTTTGTCGGGGAAGATGAAGTAGGGATATACCGCATCGGAGCGGGAACTTGCATGGGAGTATCTGGTTTTGTTCATCAGGTGTGGGTTGTTGCAGTGGCGGCGTTGCGGCTGCAAAATGGGGCAAATGCAGCCGTTTTTTCTATCCCTTTGATACAAAGGGAATTACCTGTTTTTGAGAAAATTTTGTAAGATATTGGCAGTCAGAGGCTTGCAGTGGCAAAAATTATGTCCTATGCAGGAAAAACTACATCAGACATAATTTAAACTACATCGGACGTAGTTTTTCCTATGTCCGATGTAGTTTTGCGGTATAGGCACACGGAGCAGATTGCGGCTTTAACGGCAAGCCGGAATTATGCGCCTTGGGATTTACTTTCTTATGATTGTCGCCTCGCGGTCGGGACCGACTGAAACTATCTTTATTGGACGCTGGAGTTGTTGCTCGAGGAATGCGATGTAATCCTTGAAAGTCTGCGGGAACTCGTCTTCCGACTTAACCTTGGTGAGGTCGGTGTTCCAGCCCTTGATTTCGGTATATACGGGTTTGCAGCCCTCGGTGTCGAAAGGCATAGTCTCTGTTTTCTCGCCGCTTGGCAGTTCGTAGGCAGTGCAGGCCTTTATTGTTTCGAAGCCGTCGAGCACGTCGCCTTTCATCATCACGAGCTGCGTAACGCCGTTCACCATTACGGCATACTTGAGTGCCACGAGGTCAACCCATCCGCAACGGCGGTTTCTGCCTGTTACCGCGCCGAACTCGTTTCCGATTTTGCGTATTTCGTCGCCTGTCTCGTCGAACAGCTCAACCGGGAACGGTCCTGAGCCGACGCGGGTGGAGTAAGCCTTGAAAATGCCGAAAACCTCGCCGATTCTCGACGGCGCAACGCCAAGGCCGGTGCACACTCCGCCGCAGGTTGTGGAGGAGCTGCTTACGAAGGGGTACGTGCCGTGGTCGATGTCGAGCATTGTGCCTTGCGCCCCCTCGGCAAGCACGCTCTTGCCCTCGTCGAGCAGGGTGTTCAGCTCGATTTCGGTGTCGGTGAGCTGGAACTTGCGCATATATTCTATTCCTTCCATCCATTTTTCCTCGTCCTCCGTTATGTCGTATTCAAAGTTGAGATTGCGCAGGATGTTCTCGTGATAGGATTTCAGGGCGTTGTATTTAGCTTCGAAGTTGTCGAGTATGTCGCCCACGCGCAGGCCTATGCGTGAGGCCTTGTCGCTGTATGTGGGGCCGATGCCCTTGCCTGTGGTGCCCACCTTGTTTTTGCCTTTCGCCGCCTCGTATGCGCGGTCGAGCACCCTGTGGGTGGGGAGAATGAGGTGCGCACGCTTGCTTATGTGAAGGCGGTTTGTGAGTTCGTAGCCGGCAGCCTCGAGTTCCTTGGCCTCGGCCATGAAAAGGTCGGGGGCTATCACGCAGCCGTTGCCTATGATGTTTACCTTGTCCTCGCAGAAAATGCCCGAGGGTATCGAGCGCAGCACGAATTTCTTTCCGTCGAAGATAATTGTGTGTCCTGCATTGGGGCCTCCGGCAAAACGGGCCACCACGTCATAGTGGGGGGTGAAGAAGTCAACAACCTTTCCCTTGCCCTCGTCGCCGAAAACTATACCCAAGAGTGTATCAACTTTGCCTTGTTTCATTTGTTATTCTGATTTTTTATTTTGCGTAGTTTTGATTTCTCCTTGCGTGCGCACGATGCGCAAACGCCGTAGATGTATGTCTTGTAGTAGTTGAAATGCAGTCGCGGGGTCTTTACAACCGACACCGCACGGTCGAGCGAGCGGTCGTGCAGGGGGGTTATCCTGCCGCATTTCGAGCAGATGGCATATTTGAATGAGGTTTTGCCGTAGGCGTATTCGAACACCACCGAGTCGGAGGAGAGGAAGTGCCTCACGATTATGCCGCACTTGTCGAGCAGGTCGAGGGACGAGTAAACCGTGGCAAGGCTCAGGTGGAAGCTCATGCTCCCGGTTATGAACGAATGCAGTTCGGCAGCCGTGAAGAGACGGTTGATTTTGCCTGCGGCCTCAAGCACAGCATAGCGTTCCTGGCTTTTTTTCAAGCCATTGCTCACCAGATATTCGGTGAAGGTCTCGACCGCGTTCTCTTTCCGTTCCTCAATTTCCATTATGGATGTTTTTGCCCTGCGAATTTAGAGAAAATTTTCTCAACTTCAGTTTCCTGATAAGAGTTTTGTGAGCCGAAGCGTTGCAGGGTATTGTACGCAGCCCTCGCCACTTGCGGGTTTTTGCTGTACATCGCCGTTTCGCACTGGTCGAGAAGCTCGTTGCGCTCGCGCCCGTAAAACCTCACTCCGCCGCCAAGCAGTCTGCCCGCCGTCAGGAAGCCGCAAAGCTGGCGCAGGGCGTTTTCGGAAGCCATCCATTCCATAACCTTCGCGCCGGCGTATGAAAGGTGCTGCAAGAGGTGCATTGAAAGATACTGCGCCTCCTCGGTGGTTCGCAGTGTGTCAATCCACGCCTCGCACACATCCTGCGCAAACTCTTCGGCGGGGTATGTCATCGGCGCAAGGAGGCGGCATTCCCTGACCCTTTCCTGCCAAAGTGCGCGCGCAAGGGCGGCGTCGTGGGGCAGGTTTCGGGAAAGCTCCGTGAGCCTCACGCCCTCCACGCCGAAGTTCACGCCGTAGTCAAGCCCCTTTTCACGCATAGCCCCGCTTACAATGCCGTTCATCATGGAGCGGAACTCCTTTTTGAGGCGCGTAACGGTTTCGTTCACCTCTTGCGCGGTCATCTTATTCGTTTATGAAAGGCAGGAACGAGTAGTCTTTGCTGTAGCGCAGCATCTGGTGTTCGTAGCTTTCGCCGTAAACCACCTTCACGTCCGTGATGTTTCCTTTCTTGTCGGTTACTGCCTTGAACTCCGGGTTTATGAAGCCTTTATATGGGGATATGTCCAGCTTTTCGTAGCGGGCGAGAATTTCCTTGTGCAGTTCCGGGTCAACCTTTACGCCGTAGTCCTCGACCAGCTTGCGCGCCCCTTCGAAATCGCCCTCACTCTTCACGCGCTGTATTTCGGCGAGAAGTTTCCCGAACAGCGAGCGCAGTTTTGCGTAGTCGTTAATCTTTACGTATGTCTTGCCGTCGCGCTTCACGAACTCCACGACATTTTCCTGCCTGCCGTGTTCGTATGCCCAGCGAGCTATAAGTGCGCGGTTTCTCATGTGCGCCTCCTCAATGTTGTTTCCCGGCTGTATGCGCACGAGCTGTGTCATGAGGCCGTTCATCATGTATGTGTAATACTCCGCCTTGTACGCTTCGAGGTTCGGGGTGAGGCCGAGTTCCACGAGCTTGGGGTCTGCCACATAGTACAGCCCGAACAAATCGGCGCGTGCCTCCTCAATTGTCGAGCCGTAGGCTTTCAGCGAGTCGGGGTCAACGCCGGGGAGAAGCTTTCCGCTGCCGTGGCCGAGGCACTCGTGCAAGTCGGTGTGCAGCTCGTCGCAGGCATCCCCGTATTTGTCTATGTTTTCGAGCGTGGCTTTGTCGATGACGTATTCGTTCAGGAAGCCGTTGCCGTGCGCCGCCTTGTTGTAGGCGTCGGTTATGTTTCCTATCGTAACGCTCTTGGAGCCGTATTCCTTTCTCACCCAGTTCGAGTTCGGCAGGTTTATTCCAATTGCCGTTGACGGGTAAAGGTCACCGCCGAGAATGGCTGCCGTGATAACCTTTGCCGATATGCCTTTCACGGTTTCTTTTTTGAAGCGGCTGTCAACAGGCGAATGGTCCTCAAACCACTGTGCGTTCGAACTTAGTTTCTTTGTGCGCTCGGTTGCGGCAATGTCCTTGAAGTTCACAATCGCCTCCCACGAAGCCTTCATGCCGAGCGGGTCGCCGTAGCTTTCGGTAAAGCCGTTGGTGAAGTCCACGCGGCTTTCGGTGTCCTTAACCCACAGTATGGAGTAGTCGTCAAAGGTCTTCAGGTCGCCGGTTCTGTAAAACTCCACGAGTTTCTTTATGACCTTGGCCTGTTGCGGGTTTTCCGCATACGGCTCGGCCTTTTCCAGCCAATAGATAATCTTGTCTATTGCCTTGCCGTAAAGTCCGCCCGAACGCCACACTTTTTCAAAGACCTTGCCGTTTTCCTTAACGAGCCGGCTGTTTAGGCCGTACATTATGGGCTCGGCCTCATCGGGCTTTTTCATTTTGTTGTAAAAAGCCTCGGCGTCAGTCTGGGTTACGCCCTTGCCGTAGTAGTTGCAGGCGGAGGTTTTCACAAGGTCCTGCCCGTCGGTCTGGTTTACGCGCATGGGCATTACCTCCGGGTTGAAAATCACGGGGAACACCTCTTTTATGAGATTGTCAACCGTCTGTCCCTTTTCCAGTGGCAGCCTGCGCTTGTCAACGCTCCGCAAAGCCTTGTCGAAAAACGCCTCGCTGAAGCCGGGGACGAATTTTTCGCTGCCGTAATGGTGGTGTATTCCGTTGCTGAACCAAACTCTTTTAAGGTAAACCTCCAAGGCCTTGAAGTCCTTGCCGCTGCGGTCGCCCTTGTAGTCGGTGTAAACGGTTTCGAGCATCTTGCGTATGCGCAGGTTGTAGCGGCAGTTCTGGTCAAACAATATGTCGCGCCCGCAAAGCGCGGCCTGCTGCAGGTAATACACAAGCGTCTTTTCCTTGAGCGGAAGGCTTTCGAAGCCCTCCACCTTGTAGCGCAGCATCTGCAGGTCGGCGAACTTCTCGTCGCTGTACTTGAAGCCGCTGTCGTTCTGTGCCGCCGAAGCGAGGGCGGCGGTAGATATAACCATTGTCATTATCAAATTTTTCATATTCTCTTTTTTCCGGGCTTGGCGGCGGCAGCCGTTCCGCGCCACGCCGCACCCAAGTTATTGCATAATGCAAATTTGCCATTTTTTATTGGCATGACAAAGCCGTGACGGAAAAATCGGAACACTGGCAAATTCGTTTGCACATAAAAACTTCCGGAAAGTTTTACCGGTTGTGAAAAAAGGAGTAACTTTACAGTTTCTTAGCGGCGGGAGCTTTCCCGCGTTTGGCTTGGAACTATACATTTAATATATAACCTAAAGCAACAAAGATATGAAACCAACATTGTTTCTGCTCGCTGCCGGAATGGGCAGCCGCTACGGTGGTTTGAAGCAGCTTGACGGGCTGGGCCCCAACGGCGAGACCATCATGGACTATTCCATTTACGATGCCATACACGCCGGCTTCGGCAAGCTGGTGTTTGTCATCCGCAAGGACTTTGAGGACGACTTCCGCAAGAAAATCATCTCGAAGTACGAGGGCCACATACCCTGCGAACTGGTGTTCCAGTCGCTGGACGCGCTGCCCGAAGGCTTCACCGTGCCCGAAGGCAGGACAAAGCCCTGGGGCACGAACCACGCGCTCATGATGGGCGAGAGCGTAATCAACGAACCGTTCGGCATCGTGAACTGCGATGACTTCTACGGCCGCGACTCGTTCATGGTGATGGGCAAGTTCCTCTCAAGCCTCCCCGAAAGCTCAAAGAACAAATACGCCATGGTTGGCTTCCGGGTGGGCAACACGCTGAGCGACAGCGGCACGGTTTCGCGCGGCGTATGCGCCACCAATTCCGAGAACCTGCTCACCGACGTTGTGGAGCGCACCAAGATAGAACGCCACGATGGCGACGTGCAATATCTTGACGAGAACGAAAAATGGGTTACGATTGACGACAAGACCCCTGTGAGCATGAACTTCTGGGGCTTCACTCCCGACTATTTCGCCTACAGCAAGGACTATTTCAAGTCCTTCCTTTCCGACCCCAAGAACATGGCGAACCCCAAGAGCGAGTTCTTCATACCGCTAATGGTTGACAAACTGATAAAGGAAGGCACCGCCACAGTGGAAGTGCTCGACACCGCAAGCAAGTGGTTCGGCGTAACCTATCCTGAAGACCGTCAGGGCACTGTGGAGAAAATCCAGAAGCTCATCGACGAGGGCGTTTATCCGTCAAAACTGTTCTAAGCCGGGATTTAGCCGCCCCGTGTTTGCCGGGCGGCATATTCATTATAAATCCAAGAAAACCGCAACCTGGGCGATTGGGCCAAGGTCGCGGTTTTTCTTTGTTTGGCACAAATTCGTGCCAAACGCGGGAAAGCGCAATAAACCGTTGGTGTCCAGCAAATTGCCTGTGAATCTGAATGCTTTTGTAGGTTTCTGAAAAACAAAGGTTTGTAGGTGGCAAAAAAAGGTCTGACGTAGTTTAAAATATATCAGACATAATTTATTCTACATGGGACATGGGAAAAACTATGTCCCATGTGGTTTTTGTGGTGCTTGGGAAAAGCAATCGTTTTTTTTTTGCGTTATGCGATAAATCATTAAACTATGCCACTGTTTGACACACACTGCTAATTCTGCAACTTATCATCGCCGCATAGCATAAAAGGAGTAAGACAAAATGCTTCCTGTCAGTTGTATTATATATGGTTTTATTAACAGAAAATGCGAGATTTTTTAGAATGTCAAATACTTTTTTACTGTAAATTGTTGTGGGACTGTGTTTTTTACCCCCCCCCCCGATTTTTTTTCTGTAGTTTTATCTCTTTTAAGAATTTTATTCGTACATTTGTAGTCGGACTGTAAAGGTAATGGCGTAATGCCATGCCGCCCACGCCGTGCTGACTGCGGAGAAACCGGCAGCGGTGATCCGCACGAAGCGGACTGGGCGGGGAAATGGTCCGAATACATAAAAAGGCGTTTACTCGACGCTGCGTTTGAGACTCTCTGAAATCTCGCAAAGCATTTCAAATCCTGTCTTGAACCTGGCCAACGGTAGATTTCCGGGTGTGATTACATCAGCCCCGTGGAGACCTTGTAAGCACAGATTGCGCCTCAGGCGCAATGACATGGCTTGTTAAGGTCTCCTAAATTAACGGTGGTGCATTCATATCGGCGTGGGTTCTAACGTTGTCTGTTCAACAGGATTAGGCAATGCGAGAGCCTCAGAGAGTGGGACAGACGACACGAAGGTCTCACGCTTTTTTGTGTCCGGACAGGATGCACAACGATATGGACTCATTGCCTAATGAGAACACCCGGCGAGGCGGGACAAATCCCTCTCACGTTGGACTGACCCCCAACGTCTCCCCCGAAGTTCAAGGCCTTAAAGCAAAGAACTCACACACAGGGGTGTCCTCGGACTGTGTGCCTGCGGAAAAACGCTGCTGGTTCGTTTTCAGGGCCACATACGGCAGGGCCGAAAAGGCTTGCGCCGAACTCAATCACAAAAAAATAGAGACTTATATGCCCATGCGCTATGCCGTAAGGGAGGCTGACGGAAAGCGGAAGCGCGTTCTCGAACCGCTAATCCCCGGTATTGTCTTTGCGTGTGTAACTCCCGAGGTCGCGGACTGCCTTGTTATGCAACCCGCCCCGACGACCCAATGCCTTAAATATTACAGGGACAAGACCAAACCCGAAGAGGCAGGACTTAATCCGCCGTTAAGGGTGAGGGACGACGACATGGAAAACTTCATAAGGCTTACAAGCGTGAAAAGCGAACACATCATGGCTGTGCCGGCGGAGAAATGCCGCCTCAAGAGCGGGGACGCAGTGAGGGTGGTCAAGGGCGACTTTGCCGGCGTTACTGGAAAAGTGGCGCGCATAGCCGGGCAGCAGCGCGTGGTTATGGAGATACCGGGCTTTGGCCATGTTGCCACGGCTTTCATACCAAGCGCATTCATTGAAAAACTGTAAAAAATTAAAAGTACACACGGGATAACTGACAGAAACAGGAAACAGTTCCCCTCTGTTATAATAAAGCAAAACGGATAATATGGATGCGTCATACATAATTGCACCTTTGCTGGGCGGCGTAATTGGCTATATAACCAATGACATAGCCATACGGATGCTGTTCCGCCCCCACACGGCGAAATATCTGTTCGGCATACACATACCCTTCACACCGGGAATAATACCCAAGGAGAAAGGGAGGATAGCCGAGGCGATAGGCGGCGTGATAAGCGAGAACCTTATGAACAGGGAGGTGCTGGAGAAATACCTTTTGTCGGACGGGATGATTGGCAAGGTGCGCTCCGCCGCCGAGGATTTCATCACAGCGCAGCAAAACAACGGCGAGACCGTGGGGCAGTTCCTTTCCCGGTATTTGTCGAAAGAGGAGATAGCCGCCGTTGCGGGCAGCATAAACGAAAGCATAACCAAGCAGACTTACTCCAAATTGGCAGACTCCGCCATGGGCGAAAAGGTGGCCCATATAGCAATGGACCACATAGCCGGCAAGTTCAGCCTTGACGGCGCACACGAGCTGCTGGCGGGGCTGGGAGGCGCGATAGGCGGGCTTGGCGGAAAGGCTGCCAGCATGTTTGGCGGCAATATAGTGGCAAAGTTTCTTGGAATGCTGCGCGAGCCGGCAGAGCATTTCCTCGCCAAGAACATAAACACCATGCTGAAAAACAACGGCGAGGAGATTGTGTCGAACATGATTGGCGGGGAGGTTGACAGTTTCCTGAACAAGCCGGTGTGCAAACTGCTTGAAGGGCGCGAGGAACAACTGGCGCAAGGCGTGAACACTGTGGAGGGCATCTACAGGACTGTGATCATCGACCACCTGCCGAAAATTCTCGACTCGATAGACATCAGCAAGATTGTGCGCGAACGTATCAACGAAATGGACGTGAACGAGACGGAGAAGCTGATATTCAAGATAATGAGCAAAGAATTAAAGGCCATTGTCTGGCTCGGGGCACTGCTCGGACTGATAATGGGAAGTATAAACTGTTTAATCAATTAGAAAAGAAATATTGTATAGATTTTAATTATGAAAAAATTGTGGAAATTGTTGACAAGGGGTACTAAACCTGAGCAAGGAATGAGGGTCTCGTCGCAAGGTGAAAACGAGTGGGAGTCTGCTGAAATGGCTTTTAAGAGAAATATGGAGGAAATAATTCCTCTTTTGAGAGGGGTGCACTCAGAGTGTATAGCAAACAAAGAGCAGTGGTGCTTCGTCATAAATAAAATTGCCAATATGGAATTGGCATCTCTATGGGATGCAGGAAGCAAACGCCCGGCTCTCTGGATAACTTGCCTTCAGTCATTTGGACTTCAGGCTGATTTGATTGAAGTTTTTGAAGGTGTTAAAGGGTATGAAGAAATGTATGACGTGGAGGACGGTTCTGCATTGGAAAAAGAAAAAAAATATAGGGTAATATTTCCGTGCTGGTTATATACGGATGAAAAAAACAGTAAATCTGTGGCTTTGAAAGGGGTAGTTAAAACAATACAATAATATGAAACTGTTAAGAAGCTACAATGTTTGTTTTTTGGGTAAAACAGGATATGGGAAAAGTTCTTTGATAAACGCAATGTTTGGGACTCGTTTTTCTACGGATCCGTTTTATTCCTGTACAAAAGAGTTGTATTCTGTATCGGTTTTAAAGGATGCACCACAAGGATATGACTGCGTGACAATTTTTGATACGCCAGGAATTGGCGAATTCCCTGATAACGATGCTTATCAAGCGTATTATGACCATGCTGTAAGTATTGCTGATGCTATAGTGCTGGTTGTTACATTTGCTAAAACGGATGCGCCGGAACAAGAACTGCTTTTGGGGTTAAAGCAGCATATATCTCAAGATAAGAAGGTCAAATTTATAGTGGGTTTGAACCATATCGATTCATCAATAGTGGCATTGGATTCGGATTACGTTCCTTGGAATAACGAAAGAAATGTTCCAACGCGAGATTGTCAATCTGTCATAGAAGAGCGGATAAGTATAATACATCAAAAATATGATGAAATTTTTATGCCCTCACAAGTTGTTGCTGTTTGTGCAACGAGAAATTATGGAGTAAATGAACTGAAATCAACAATATTAACTATATGAATAGAAATATATGACACAAGAAAAGAAAACCAATCAAGAAAAATTCAAGGTAGAAGTATGGCTTAGAAAATTGCTTGAAAAATCAAACAAAGTATCAAAAGACGAAATAGAAAAGGTCGGGGAATTGTTAAGTGGGGAAATTCGTAATAAACCATTTAAGGTTGCCATTATAGGACAAGGTGGTGTGGGAAAGACATCCACCATTCAAAGCGTATTTGGGGTTCGACCAAGTAATTCAAATAGAATACGTTCCGTTGCAGAAGGGACGACCGACATTGAGGAAAGGATATATGAAATAAGTGATGGGTTTAGTATTTCCATAGCAGATATGCCTGGACTTAAAAATGACATCACGAAAGACGAGAAAGTGTATATACCTCTTTATAATCAGATTCTTCCTGGATGTGATTTGATTATATATATCATTGATTCTCATGCAAAGGAATTGGGTATTGATATAAAAATACTCCGTGATACCGTGATACCGATTTGTAAAAGAACAGGAAATACAAAAAACATCATCATTGCATTAAATAAAATAGATGCAATAGGAGAAACTTTTCCTGCATATAAAACGAATAGAGAATTCCATTGGAATAGGGTTGAAAATAAGCCGACTCCAACATTAGAAAAACTTATAGAAGAACGATTGATGGGTATTTATCGTCGTTTGGTAAAAGAAGATATATTCGAAAATATCAACATGAAACAATCTCCTGCATATTCTGCGGTATTTGCATATAATATGCAAGGGGTCTTGATGGCGATATTAGAATCTGAACGAGGCTGGATATTTGCAGGCACTGTTGCCGAAAAAGTAATGGCAAAGTGGAGCGAAAAGAGATCAAAAATTTAAAGACACAGTTTTATGTATAGAACGCCAGAACAAGAAAGAGAATACAGGAATTTGGACAGTGATACAAGAAGTAGGTATGATAATGAGGTCAGTATAAATCCTGATATAAGCCATACACAAGCTATGCAGCTTGCCGGTGCCAGAAAAGTGCTGAAAGATCTTGTAAAAGAAGGTAAAGATATTGATATAGATGAGCCAAACGTTCAAAAAGAAATATTTGAAAGATTAGCAGTTTTCTTGCGTAAAAATGCCCAAGCTGTATGGGAAGAAGTTAAAGATACATTTGAAAGAGTAATTGATTACCTTGGAAAGGTAATCATTGGAGCTATCGTTTGGGTTGATGAACACATTATAGATCCCATTAGAGAATTTTTTACGTAAAAGTGAAATTAGAGAAGTGATTTGCTGAAAATATGAAAATCATTTCAATTCAAGAAACTGTCATTTTGTTTGCGTAATATGCCACAGATAAACCAACAAATACAACAGATAATAGCCAAGCGCAAGGAGGCGCGGCTGCCGTTGATTGAGGGCAAAATTGCTTTCATGGAATCCTTGCTGCAAAGGGTGAACAGCCTTGACAACCTTATAAAGGAAATCAAGAGCCAATGCGAAATAAAGAAAGGCCCTTACTACGCAATTCTCGCAGCAGACCCGGGTATGGAACTGCGGTTGCAGAACGTGTCAACCGAAGACACAAGGGCCGCGATTGCCGAGTTGCAAAAGGAACTTGTGCGTTTGAGGACACGTTTCAGCCGCAGAAACATTTCGTTGCAGGTGTTCGGCATGGCTGGCAGCGGCAAGAGTACATTCATACAAAGCGTTACTGGCTTGGGCAACGATGTGGTGCTTGCCAGCGAGGGCGGGCATTGCACTGGCGTTTCCTCTTTCATCTACAACTCCGACCATTTTGAGGCCCGTGTATATATCTATACGGAGAATGAGATGCTTGCCCTGTTCAACAAGAACCTGGAGGCCTTGGAAAGGAAGTTCAACCCAGCGGCAACGCCGAAGCCGCTTGGCAGTTTTGCCGAGATACGGGATTTCAGGATAGAGGACGTCGGGCTTCCCGCCACAATGGACGGCCGCCTTTCTGTAATGAAATATGTGGAGAACTACTCGCTCATCCGCAACCTTATTTCGGGGCTTAATGCGGACGGAATGCCGCTTCAAGGCTTGGAACACGATACTCACGGCCACAAGTACGTAAAGATAACAGACCCAGTCCAAGTGCAGCAATGGGTGGCGCAGCACAACGGACACCACACTTCAGACCCGGATTATGTTGCCTACACCAACTATCTCGCCGTTGACCATGTGGACATATACAAGAAGTTCCTTTGCGAGGATGCCGGCGACATAGTGCTGATGGACAACGTTGGCTTGGGGGATGCCTCCAACGATGTTTCAACCGAGCAGCACATGTATCAGGCGATAGCCGACAACAGCGACGCAGTGATACTGCTGTACCAGCCCAAGCCCAATTCGGGCTGGCGCGGCGAGGAGGATTCCATCAACACGCGGCTGAACAACATACGCTTCAAAAACGTGTATCAGGGCGTTGAGCGCATGGACGTTCACGAACTGTATTTCCTGCTGAACAAACGCAGCACCCCGGGGTTTGACAATTCCAAGGACTGCCCCGAGGTTGTAAAGGCTTTCCGCGCCCAGCCATACGAGCGCAAGGAGACAATACTGATAGCCAACGCCGCAGACAAGGACTCTACCCGCACGGACGCGATAGAGCCAATACTCGCGCAGCTTATGGAGCATCTGGACAGCATTGACGTGCGCATGATGGAAAAGGTGAACGGCCTCGGAAGCAGGCTTTACACAAACTACAAGATACTTGTTGACGCGGTGAACAAAGTGGTCTCCGGCGCGATGAGGCAAGGCTCGAGCGAGCTGAAAAAATTCAGGGAGCTTTACAAAACCGACCTCACCTATTCCAACGAGCTGAAGGTGTTGGACGGCAAATATTTTGAGGGAAGAGACAAGCCCTGCCCCGAGGTGAAGGAGAAAATAGAGGAGGTGATAGTTTCGCTCACAAAGCTGATAGACCGTCCGAATGTGGTTCTTGAGGATGTGAAAAAAGGCGAAAAGTCCACGAACCAGATATTGGAAAAATACTGCAAGATATTCCGCAACCGCATATACGCGGCATACGGCGGTGTGAACATCATGGTGTTGCAGCCCCTTCAAAACCGTTTGAAAGATTCCATTATAGCAATATTGTTTGAGAATGCGCGGCTGGGGAGAATACCCCTTCAGGATTATGCCGTAGAGGACGGGGCTTCGCAGGAATGGCTGAGGGTGTTTGTGGCTGAGAAAGTTGACAAGGAGATTTATCCGCACATACATTATATGCTCAATTTTGTGCTTGGCTACCAGATAAGCATTGAAGGACTGCTGGAATACAATGTTGCCCGCTGTCTTGACACCCTCGACAAAAACAGTCCGGCGTTCAAACCCATGTCCTCTTTGGCGGGAATGCCCGATGAGCAACAGGCAAAGAAAATATGGAGCGAGATAGTGAGCCGCACATCCGTAATACAAACGCAGATGCGCAAGTGGCGCGATGACTTCTCGTTGATACCAAGCCACTCGTTCTACGCCCGCACTAGCATGTTCAGGGATTTGCTTGTGGACGACACCGGCACCAACATTTCCGAAGAGCTGTACAATTTCTATTCGGACAACCGCATGGCAATATGGCGCGATGAATTTGCGGGAATGATGCAGGAGGCTGAGGCGTTCGGCAGTTGGAACGAGGAAAGCAAGGCGGTTACGGATTTGTGCAAAAAGAATTCGTTCGTAATAAAATTATAGGCGTAAATGGAACTTTTTGACAAAATAGGCAGGGCTATAGCCCAAAGGGCTGCGGTCGTAACGCCCACGTTGAGCATCTGCATGATGGGGCCGCGCTCTGTGGGAAAGACGACTGTGCTCACATCCATATTCCACGAGTCGCAATCGCAGATATGTGAGGGCTCTTCCATTTATCTTAAAGCCCTTGACGGCAACACCCGTATGCTAAACGACTACCACACCATGCTGGTTGACGCTGTGGCAAAAAAGAACGCCTCTAACTTGCCGGCATCCAGCACTGTGTCTGAGTTTCAGTTCGGTCTTGGACTTGTAGGGCGCAAGGAGTCCGTAAAACTTACCATAAGGGATTTCCCTGGGGAATATCTCACCTCCGCCTTGAAGAGCGACCGCGAGGATGTTTATAATTTCATGGCTAACGCCACTGTAATCCTGATAGCGATAGACACGCCTTATTTAATGGAAAAGGAGGGCAGATACAATAACGACAAAAACAAGATAGACATAGTAACTCACTATCTTAGGGATAATGTGTCGGCCGTAAAAGACAAGCTTGTGTTGTTTGTGCCGCTGAAATGCGAACGCTACCTGCACGACGGCCGTTTGGCGCAGGTTTCTGAAAAGGTGAAAGAGGCTTATGCCGATTTGACTGACTTTTTCGGCAAGAACAACATTGCCAGTTTTGTAACCCCAATCATAACGCTCGGCGGCATAGAGTTCGACCACATGGAACAGAGTGGAGACGCAGGCGGCGTGCCTGAAATGTCGATGTTCCGCCCTTGGGCGGCAAAGCCGGAATACAAGCCTTTGTTCTGCCCCCAGCCGCTTTACTATCTTTTGACATACGTGGCGAACTATTATGAATGGAAGAAAAAGCAAAAAAAGAAGTTGCTTGACAGTTTCATGGAAACTTTCTCCTCTTTCCTTAAAAAGGACACCAAGTTTTATGAGGAAATGAAAAAGCTTACGCGGTTTGTGATATACGACAAGAACGGCTTTGTTCCGATAACCACCAATTCAATCATAAAAATAAACTAACAGACAAATAATATGGCAGAGCCTTTAAGAATAATGATGATGGGAGGACGCCGCTGTGGAAAGACATCGGCGTTGGCGAGCCTCTTCGAGCAAATGAAGAATGGCCCGGTGAAGGACTATTTCACGGTGTCGGACAGGACGGTGCTGGAGACAAAAGGTTTTGAAAGGCAGGACTCTTTGAACGACAAGACGCTGGAACTTCAGAATATGCTGGAGACAAACAAGGGCAACAGCAATATCTTCCTCGTTGACCAAGGTCCCACGTACAATTTCTGGTCGTACAAGCTGCACCTGCAAATTCCCGGCACCCACCGCGAAATGGATATGGAATTTCGCGATTCGGCAGGGGAGTGTTTCGAGGCAAACAATATTTACGCGCAAGAAACAGAAGAATACATAAAGAACTGTGATGTTTTTGTGATTGTGGTTGACACACCGTACCTTATGGGAAGCACCGATGAGACCACCCGGGATTTGTGTCCCGAATCAATTAACCTTGGAACAAACAGGGTGTCGGACATACAGAACTTCCTTACTCACATAGACAACAAAGACGGAAAAGACGCCAAGATGGTTGTGTTCGTGCCGCTGAAGTGCGAGAAATGGGCGAAAGAACCCAATGGGCTGAACAGGGTAACGGCGCGTATAAAGGAGGTTTACGCCACACACATCAAAAATCTTTCCGCTTTCGAGAAAATGAGCATTTGCGTGATTCCCATGCAAACTTCCGGCAACATCGTCTTTTCGGAATTTCGCAAAGCATACAATTACAACAGCGTGGAGGGGACTGTGAGGTGCTGCAAGATTGATGACGAAACCATAAGAAAGGAGAATGGGGAAAACGACATTCCGATGCCGGGCGAGACCGTTACTGAAGACGCTTCGGCGGTGATAAGCGGCACAACTCTGCAACGCCCATATTCGTGGTATAGGATTAATACGCAGGACGGCAGCTTTGCCCCAAACAACTGCGATCAATTGCCGCTGCATATAATAAGATTCATGCTGACAAAGCTGATGGATGCCGAGGCAACCGTGAAGCACACGGGATTGCTGGGATGGATTTACGATTTTCTGAGAGACATCATAAACAGGATACGCAGTTTGTTCGGCACGATGGACACGGAAGAACTCAAACAGATTATCGGGAAAATGCAGCGCAGCGGCGTTATAAAGGACACGGGGGACGGAATAGAAATAATCAAAAGGTTCTGAACAATGCTAAGATATTATTCGTATTATTCGGTTGGCGGATATAAGGATTTCCTGCTTGGCAGTAAAGACGACCGCGAAGAAGCCACATACTATCTTCCGCTGCTGCCTGTTCTTGAAGAGAGGGCGGAGAACGATGCGGAGGCGGCAAAGCAAGTGGAATGCCTAAGGAAACTTCCGGCAATCAAGCAACTGTCGTCGAACAGCACGTATGGCTTGCCCTCACCGGCGCGGACGCTTTTTTCGCATGGAGGCTACAAATTCATATACAAGCATCTTGAGGACGGCTGCCATGCAATGGCTTTGAGGAACATTGCGGACAATGGCAAAGACGAGCATGGACGCTCCGTACCATTCATGTTTGTAATCATGGGCGACAGTGCGGAAGATATAAAGGCTCTCGATGTTATCGCGACATATATCGCCGCCAACATAAGTACGGTAGAGGAAATGCTGCCCCAATTCCTCTATATGGACGTAGAGAAAAATGGGCTGAAGTTTGAACTGGCAAAATTCAACTCATGGCTTGACGATGTGCTTGCAAAGCGAACTTCAACAACTTTGCCAACTGTCAACGGCGGTGTGGAGGTTCATGCCAAGCCTGATACGGTGGCGTTGCTGGTTCTTCCCCAAGGCATATCGGCTGAGACCGCAATAACAGAACAAAAAATAACCTCCCATGAGTTTCCTTGCATAAGCGAAACGGATATTTTGTCAAAAGACAATCCCGAACAGTTGGTAAAGTTGGCTCTTTCCCTTGCCGACGAGCTGAAAGAGGAGCGCAAGAGGAACGGGACTTTCAGAAAGGGCATTGTTGCCGCAGGCATCAGCGGTCTTTTCGTGGGTGCGCTGATAGCAGGGTGTTGCCATAAATAGCGAAAGGCAATGGCGGATGTTCTGAAAGTGCTGATGATGGGCGGACAGCGTGCGGGCAAGACCTCTATGCTGGCGGGTTTGGTTGAAACAATGACCAATGGCGCGGTTAATGACATTATCGCCGTGAAAGACGTAACGGAGAATGAGCTTGCAAGCCGGAAACTGAAAAACAGCGTTGAGAGCCTGAAGCGGAACTTGAAGTATTCTTGCGGCAAAACCTATCTCATTGACAACGGCAAGTCGGCGGAGTTTGAGGACCTCACTCTCCAATTCCGTGTGCCCGACACCGACAGCAAGATGAATATTGTGTTCTCTGACGTAAGCGGCGAATATTATGATATGGGAAGTTATCATGACGTGGAAGTCCGTGAGAAAATCAGGGAATACGATGTTTTCCTTATTGCCATAGACACGCCTTGCTTAATGGAGGCTGCCAATCCCGAAAACAGTTTGTGCAATGAGGCGATCAACAATTCCTATAACCATGCGAACGACATGCACACGTTCATGTCGGAACTTGACGATGCTGACGGTAAGGATGCCAAGCTTGTGATATTTGCGCCGCTTAAGTGTGAGAAATGGGTGAAAGACGGATGTGTTGACAAGGTCGTGGAACGTGTGAAAAAGGTGTTCGAGTCGGTAATCCATGCCTTGTCGCAATATTCAAATGTGGAGATTGACATAATGCCCATACAGACAGTGGGCAACATAGTGTTCCAAGAGCAGGCAAAGGCTATGCTCTGCGTCATAAACGGAAGGGAACATAGGAAATGCGCAATCATTAACAACAAAACGCAAGTGAGGTTTGAAGACGGTACGGTTGAGGACATCGATTTGAAGAAGCACAAGTTTCAACCAGACAGCGACGCCGTTATCCGGGACAGTTCCCCCTTTGTCGCCCCGAACTCGTGGTTTACCACCGTAGGAAAGGAATATGCCCCTAATAATTGCGACCAGTTGGCGTATTATATCCTGCAGTTCTATTTGGCAAAGGCTCTGTTTGCAAGAGACGTGGAGAGGCTCCAGGAGAAAAAGCAGAGGTGGAAATGGGGACGGCGCATAGCCATTGCGGCAAGTTGCGCGTTCGGGCTGGCAGGCGCAACTGTTATGTATTTCACATCAAAATATCTTGAAAGGAAATTCGGCACTTTCACACTGGAGCGTATGCTCGCCGTTATAAAGAAACTTCAGGATGGCGGCTACATAAAGAAAAACTGCGACGGCATAGTGACAATCAAGGAATCGAAGTTGAATGCAATAAAGGAAATCACGGCATGATAAGGTTTTATGCTTACTATAACTACGGCGGCTACAAGGATTTCTATATGGGAAACCTGCAGGAAGAGACCAACTCAAAATATTTCCTGCCGTTGCTGGGAGTGCACGAACAGTCTCTGGCGGGAAATCCCGAAGACGAAGGGCTGAAAAGTCTTGTTGAACGCCAAAGGCTTCTGCCCAAGCTCATGGTGCTTTCCGATGCCACCGAAGAATACAACTATCCGAGAGATGCGCGGATAATGATGTCCCATGCCGGCTACAAGGTGCTTTACAGAAGGGTTTCCAAAGACAGATGTGTGTTGGCGGTAAGGGGCATCGCAGGGCCGACAGACGCATACGGACGCAAATCTCCATTTAACATAATGCTTACAGGCGACAGTTCCGGGGATGTGGAAACATTGGACATTATTGCCGAATATATCCGCACAAATATCCCGGCGTTTGAGAATGCCGTGGAAAACATTTTCGTGAACGATTTTGAGGAAAATGGGTTGCGCTGTGATGTGGGGGCTTTGCGGGAGGAGCTGAACAGAATAACAGAAAAGGGGAATCCGTTGCAAACATACGAAAAACAAGACCTGCCGGTCAGGATGCTCGTTGTGGCGGGCGGCAGTCTGTCCACTGCAATAAAGGAGCAGAAAATAGCCAAGGGCAGCATCAATGCGTGCTATGACGAGAAAGGTTGTTTGATTTACAAGGCACTGCCGGCGGAAAAGGGACAGGATACAACCGCCGGGGCGGAAAGGCACGACAACCCGTCATTGCACGCAATGCTCAATGTGCCCAAGCGCGAGGACATTGACAGGCTTTGGCTATACGTAAAAGAACTTGAACGGAGAATAACGGAACTCGAAAACAACCAGAAATCATGAACAAGAAGAAAATATTATTCGGTCTCGATCCGAAATCATACGAACACGAATTCGACAAGGCTGCGCTGAAAGCCATGAAGGCTTTGCCGGGCTTCGACACGGTGGTGAACTTCTTTCTTAACTGGACGTACATAAAGTGGCACGTCATAGAGCTTCAAGGCTCTAACTTTCTCGTTACGCGGGAGTCGTGCCCCGAGCTGTACGACTTGGTGCGTGATGTTGCCGACACTCTCGACCTCAGGCCGCTTCCGCGCTTCTACACGCAATGGGGCTACAACGTCAACGGCTACACCACAGGCTATAAGGAAGACACCCTGCTGGTGCTGAACAGCGGTGCGGTGGATTTGCTCAGCGAGGACGAACTGCGCTATGTTGTGGGACACGAAGGAGGGCATATTCGGAGTGCGCACACAATTTATCACGTTATGGCCCAGTTGTTCAACAGCGCGATAGGGCAAATACCCATTGTCGGTTCGCTTGCCACGCCAATCTATTACGCCTTGCTGTATTGGACGCGTATGTCCGAGTTCACGGCAGACAGGGCGGGGCTTTTGGCTTGCCAGAATATCGATGCGGCAATCAGTGCGATAATAAAGATGTCCGGGCTTCCGCAAAAATATTTTGACAATATGAACAAGGAGGCTTTCATAAAGCAGGCCACGGAGTTCCGGCAGTCTTTCAGCGGGTTTACGGACAAGGCTATAAAAACCCTGACAATAGCTGGAAGCTCGCATCCGTGGACGGTTCTGCGTGCGGCGGAACTGCTGGCGTGGTACGAAAGCGGCGAATACCAGAAGGTGTTCGACGGCGTGTCATCGCGTGAGTGCGGCGTGTGCCATTCGCAAATCCCCGCAGGAAGCACAAAATGCCCTTATTGCGGGAACGAGGATTAACGCAAAAGATATATGGTAAGAAACGAAAGGGAATTGGCACGGGCCATTCAGGGAAAGGAAAGCCGTATAGAGCTTCATGACAAATTGAAGAGCGGGGTGGAAAAAATCAAGGAGCCGTCCTCTGTGGTGTGGGTTTCGGTGGCGGCGGCTTTGCTGTCATCCGTTTTCTTTTGGGGAAGCCCGAGTGCATTCACCTTGGGGTTGATAGTCGGTCTCCCCGCCATACTTGCCGTTTGCGGCGGTGTTGGCGGCATTGTGTTCGTAACGCTCGGCGCTTCCGGCACAGTGTGCGCTTTCCGTCTGCTGATGTCGGCACATACGATTGATGTGCTGAACAGTTTGAGGAACGATTACGACTTGAACGGAAACATTCTTACAAGAAAAAGATAAAAACAAAAAGGAACTGTAACTGATTCCCTAAATAACAAAAACGTTTAACATAAAAAACTTACAACTATGGGACTTATTAGGAACTGTTTTCCATACAGGAAAGCCATTTACGAGTATTGCAAAGGCGATGCAGACAAGTCTGGCAAGGAGATAGACAAAGCCGTTGATAGTCTTCACAAAACAACAATCATTTGAATAATAACCATCAAAACAGTTAAGTTATGATACCAAGTTTTTTAACATCAGCAGCTGCGGTAAAAGTTACTTCAAACCCGGCTGTTGCCCCAGTGGCGATAGGAATAGGCATAGGCATCACTGCCGGTGCTTTGGTTGGCGGCAAAATAACAGAAAGTGAAACTGGAGCAAAAATCGGCGGTGCTGCCGGGGGTGCAATTGCGGGGGGAGTGACTTTTGGCGCACCGGGTGCTGTAATAGGAGGTGCAGTGGGAGGTGCAATAGGATATATGGTTGGCGATGACATATACAATGTGGCGAAAGCCCTTAAAGAGGCGTGAAACCAAGTAAGAATAAATAAAATGGCTGTATTAAAGTATAAAAAGAACGCCTTTTACATAGAGGATGTAAACAATGCTTATACAAGCGGGATTTACTTCATGTCTGACGAAAGTCATGATATGATTTCTCTTTTGTCTTCAAAGACATTTGAAGATGTGGAATCTTTTGAAAAAGCAATATCATTGGGGCATGAGGTGAACCATTATATGCAGGACTTGTCAATAAATGCTTGCATTACGGCTGGACATTTTCGTGATTACCTAACGGCGTATGCAAGAGAACTGTCCAAAATAGACGGCGTGAAATTCCCTCTTAATTCTGAAGAGGCAAAAGATTTTAACCATAGTCTGCGACTCTCGGAGGAAGAACAGGAACTGCTAACTTCGGCAGAGGAAGTAAATGATGTATATAGGTATTTGTTTGTTCAGAAACATATAAAGCCAGAAACGAAAGAATATGAATACAAATCCCCAATTGAGAGGCACTTTGTGGAAAATAAGATTTGTTTCGATGATTTGTTGGAATCTTATGCCTACAACAAATCCTGTTGGGATTATATTTGGTACAATCAAGAGGGAAAAGGGGCAGGTGTTCTTAAAGAGGTTTTGAAAAAAGTTGGATTTATACCATTAAAGTATAGAGACGGTAAAATTGTTATAGAAGACCGCAAACGTGAGCTTGACTATGTTTACCCATATCAAATTGTTCGTTTGTTAGTAACGCTTGCAGTGCCTTTGGGAACGTTACAAGAATATTTGGACTATTGCGAACACGAAATGCCCTTTAACTATATGGCATCCCCTGCAAAGATTATGGATGCTTGTATGAAAACAATACTTGAGACTGCTTTGTGCATACCAGGTTTTGGCTTTATAATGGGGGCGATACAAAACAACACATACGACAAGGAAGTATTTTCACCAGTTCATCGTTTTTATAAAATCATTAAAACGATAAGAGACAATGGTGGTTGCCCAAATTCTGTTGAAGGTGAAGACTACATGGAGACATTTTTCAACTTTGTCGCTGACAGAAACCACTGGCCTTCATACGAGGAAACTTTTAAGAGTATGGTATCAGCATTGATACCAAGAGCAAAACAGAATGGAGAGGTGTGGAGCGCATATCAATTAAATGCCATTTGTAATAAAAAATCCAATTATAGGGTTTATGCTCAAGATATCCCATATAACCTGTTGAACAAATGGTGTCTGCCTTTGGTATTGGGCAATGAAAAAGGGTTGTTCGTGAATGAGAGCTTTGGTTCTGGTTTTCATTGGAATCCTTCTGGATTGATTGATTTTTATCATACATATTTCTGTAAAGAAATAAAAAAACACGAGTATTGCTGCACGGCTGCAAATATACAAGAAGCACTTGCAAGATGCTCGGACAATCACCAAGGTGCGGTTCGAGAAATAATTTGCAGGTTGTTTTCAAATGCGGTGTATAGGGCATACTTCAATAAAGGTAAATATGAATGCCCGTTTTACAAAAACGGATGTCCGTATTCAACCAGTGAATGTCGTTGTTTTAGCGACTTTCGCGATGTGATTGGCAATTGCAAAAAAAGTATATTAAGGTTGCCGAATGTGCAAATGTTGTTGGATAACGAGGAAGGTAATTTCCCCGACTGTATGTTTTTGAATTATTTATATGATTGTGGTTTCAATAAAAAAAAACAGCAAACATGAATGAAAAAGAGTTCTTTCAAGGAAACAAAGATGAAATAATAGAGATTATCGCAGATGCAATAGTGGTTGCTAATCGTGAAAGTGATGATTTGTTTGATTTAACTTGTTTGGATCAGGTGGCAACAGGGATGTGTTCATTGATGGAGAATTCGGTATTGCAGGCTTCTACTACATTGTTTGTGTATCCTTTAGCAAAAGGTATTTTCCGAAAGACATTCCCCAAGGTATATGAAGATATACGGAACAAAGCAATAGAAAATGGAATAGATTTTTCTGAAGCTTTCTTCGAAAAGATCTTGGGTGAAATTAGCTTTCTTTTCAGCAAGAAAGAAAGTTCTGAATCGTAGGTTTAAAATTGCAATTTTGGGCGGATAGCAAAATAAAGTTTTGTCAGTAATACCGAATTGTATTACAGAAAATATGATTTGTGGTAACACAAGAATTTTGCACTTTAATAAGATTTGTGATTACTTTGTGAACTTTTGTTTTTCAGAAACTTACAAGTTGCGAAAAAAAGGTCTGATGTAGTTTGAATTATGTCTGATATAATTTTTCCTGCATAGGACATAGTTTTTCCCACATCCGATGTAGTTCTCGGGGCGTTTTGAAAAAGAGTTGCCGGTTTGGGTTTTGCGGGATTTGTAGGGGCGTATGGCATACGCCCTGTATGCCACCGCGTGAATCGCACCGTACAAACAAAAAACAGTGCCGCCACTGTAGTGTGAAATCCGCGCAATTTAGGGTGTATGCAATACGCCCCTACGGCGGTGCAAATCGAAGAAAGGCAAAATTGTGCGATAATCGTGGGGCGAATGGCGTTTGCCCGAATTTCCGACACCCGAAGTGTTCACGCATTACATTCAATCGTGGAAATTTGCCGCATGATTGATAGAAATACGCAAAGTTCCTGCTCCATATGATTAAACGTAATTCTATAAGACTATGGTAAGAGAGATAAAAGGGCTGAAATGCCCGCACCACGACTGCGTGAGGGACAACCACCACTTTATGTACAAGGAGGCTTATCCGGGCGCGAGACCGACCTCCGGCACGCGCTGCATGAAGTGCGGCTACACGATGTCATTGCACAAGGCGCAGAAATATTAACAGCAGTATATACAATATCTGGAAACAAAAGTGCGGAGTTTGCAGTGGCGGCTTAGGTCTCGGCTTGTGCAAACTTTGCCTGTAAAAACAAATGTCAATTATGGGAAAATTCACTTATGATGACGTGGCTCGTTACAGTTTCAGGTTTGAGGACGTAAGCGAGCCTTTGAAAGAATACAAGGTCAATATAGACGGTTCTTTGACAGAAACTGAAACATCCTGCTCTTTGCTGGGCGTGGAACAGGACGGCAAATGGGGTTGGATAGACACATCGGGGAGTTTTGTCATATCTCCTGTTTTTGATAGCGGTTTTGTGGTGTGTTATAATGGGATAATCATCCTTGACAAAAACGGTTGCCAAGGTGGGTTGTACAGAGACAATCTGGAGCGGGCATTCCGATTTCAATACAGGGTTTTGGGTCATTTCTGGAGGGACACTTATGTGGCGTGGAATGCCAATGACAGATGCGCATTGGTCAAGCCTGGAGATATTATGCTGACTTCGTTCGCATATAAGGGGTTCTCCAAATACAACCAGGGTAAAATTACGGAGTACAAAAAAAGCGGTTTCTTTGGGGACACAACCGGGTATATTGACTTGGAGACAGGCATAGAGCAATAAATTCGCGGATATTGGCAGTGCCGTATGGGTACGTTCCGTGGTATAATCGGCGCAATTTTGGGCGTATGCCATACGCCCCTACGGCGGTGCGATACATTGTGTTATGTGATTGTTGTTGGGCGGATGGCGTTCGTCCGAAATCTTTCGCTTGCGCAAAACAAAAACCTGTTTGTCGGGTGTGTTTCTGCGATAATTTCGCAAACTTTGCACAAACGACACAAGAATAACGACTGAAAGCTATAAGACTATGAAAATCATTGACAACTCCCCTGTGTATGAGCCGAATGTCGGCGTGATTGTAGAGGAGGCTTGCTCTGTGGGGCAGTTTCTCGACAGCTGCATATATATTATTGCCGCCGAGGGCTCGCCTTTGGCGCAAAAGTCCCTGGAGGTGGGAGAGGGCATGAGGAATTGGCATGGGGACTATTTCAACACCTACAGCATTGAGGCTGTTCCGTGCGTAGAGCTGGCAAACCACCCCAAAATACAGGGGCTGGTGGAGGAGCGGGGCTGCAACCTGATTATGCAGCTTGACACGCCGGGAGAGATTGTCAAAAGGTTCATCGCCGCCAAGACGGAAGCGGAGCGATTGTATCAGGATGTCGCGCTCGTGGCGTATGACGCGGAGCGCATATACCAATATAACATTGCGGAGGCTCTGAAGCGGTATATCATCAGCAACCCCGGGGATTTTGAGAAACTGGTTGCGCCGCTTGTGTCGAACAAGAGGTTTGTTGCCGGCTATTTGGCCGGACTGGCGGACAAGGCAGTGCATCCCACATTCGGCATGGCAGCCCGCTCCATCGGGGAGTCGCTGGACTTTGACAGCATTCTCGCCCACAAGAAAAGGCTGAAGTGCTACAAGGAATTGTCCAATAACATCAGGAATGTCCGCAAGTTCGACAAACCGGAGATGACGGCAATGCTTAATGTGCTGATGGATTCTTTAGATGCGAGCGCAATTAGGTTTTTGTGTTCCCAGTTGTCGCCAGGTGAGAGCGAAAAGATTTTTACGATACTCAGCCCGCAATATATGGCGGAGAAATCCGCAATAGACTTGGAGGTACGCAGTTTCAATCATATAGACTCCCAAAACCGTAACAATGGCATCTACCGCCTGATAATGAAAAAGAGGGGGCGCGAGGAGGTTTTGCATTTTGGCCGCAGCGGGAGTTTTGTCCTCTACCTTATATACTTGATAGACCGCAAAAAGAATGGGGACAACGTTGACACGCTCGACATAAAGGGGCAGGAGGAGACTTTCGGGAAACTGTATCGTGAGGTCTATAGGCAAAGCGGCAAGAAAACTTTTGACAATATGGTGAAAGACTTCAACGCCCAGGGCGAAAACCGGGAGAAAACGCTTCACGTGGTTTTGGGCGACATACGCAAGGTGGTGGGGGCGGCTTGCGAAAAGATGCGGGAGCCGTCAGGGCCGTTCCTGATCAAAGGCACGAAAGGCCACCTTACGGTTCTGCCCGAGCACATAACAATTCCCGAAGAACTAATGACGCTTGTTTAGTGTTAAAATTCAATTAACATTATAGGGTAAGTTGCAGACAAACAGGGAGTAGAAATTCCGCGAATTGTTTGTCTGACAACGTTCGCCCCACCTGCCTGTACCAACCGATATTTGCATTGTGAAACGGCTATGCAAATGTCGGTTTTTCATTGGTACGAACGTAAAAGTTATGGCAGACATGAACACGAACTTTTTGCCCGACAGGGACACGATTATCGGCTTGATAGAGGCTGCGCGCAAGGAATTTGCGGACAAGGGCGGAAGGCTTCCCGCCGTTGGTGATTGTCTTGTGCAAAGGATTATGGACAGGATTGCCAAAGAAAAGAAGGCTTTCCGCACCCGGCAGGAGTGTCTTGGCCATTGCCGTTCGGTTGTGCGCAAGGAGCTGCGGCGGTATGCCGGCATGGGGGAGGGCGCGGATGAAATCATCAACAAACTTAAATCAGGCGACAAAGAGTATATCCGCCTCTTTTTTTATGAAAACAACTGCCGTATTCGTGGCTTGCGCTCAAAGATAATCGGGGAAATAAGACGGACTTACAATGTTGATGTGTCAAAAGAGGAGTTCGGCAACATACTCTACACACACCTTTGGGACAACGGCACATGGGGTGTGCTTGACAGTTATTCCGGCAAGGGCAGTTTTTTTAAGTGGCTTGAAAAGCTGGCGTGGCACGAGGTGATGAAAGTGCTTGAGGACATGGGGTGCATAAAGGCAAGCCGCGCACGCACGCCCGGCAACACGCGTCTGGTGGGCAAATCGGTGGGGGCGGCGAGGTGGGAGGTAATGCTTGCAGACATGATGCCCAACGGCCTGCATAAGGACATGCTTACGGCGGTGTATGTTGACCGCAAGAGCGAAGCCCGGATGATGAGGGAGCTAAGCCTTGGGGCGGACAGGCTGCGCGACATAATCAAGAAAGCGGAGACAAGGCTGAAGGATGTGCTGATACGCAACGACAACCCTTATGCGGAAGAGTTCCTGCGCGACAAGTCGCCCCGCATTGTCGAGGTGGAGGAGGAATATGCGGCGGACGGCGCAAAAAGCATATTGGAGGACATGGAGAAAAGCCCTTTGTCCGATGTGTTAGGCGTGAACCTCGGGCGGTATGAGCGGGATCGCAATGTGGTGGATTTTCTTTACTGGTTTTCCGGCAAGATGAAATGGTCGGATGAGGACCGCCTTATATGGACGCAGCGTTTCATAGAGAACGTGTCCCCCCTGGATGTGGCAAAGCGGCTTGGCAGGGAACGCTCGTGGCTCGACACGCGCTATTCAAGGCTTAACAAACATTTCGGCGAGGCAATAAGGAAATGGTGGAAAAACAATGCGACATAAAGGGTACGGTTTTCACAGTGTGATAGAAACCAATGGTTTTGACACTCTAATTATAAAGAAAAGGCATTAACACAAAAACATAATGAAATAATGAAAGAGAAAGTTTTTAAGGCACTTACAAACATGGGCTTCAAGCCCGAGCCGGTAGAGGATTGCGGCTACTTTTTTTGTTACGAGGGAATGAAACTTCTTTACATTTACAACGAGGACGACGAGGATTTCCTGAATGTGGCTCTGCCCGGCATCTACGACATTGAAGAGGGGAAAATGGCGGAATACTGCACACTGACCGAAAAGCTCAACTCGGCGCTCAAGTATGTAAAGGCATACGCGTTTGGCGAAAGCATGTGGCTCACCTATGAGCGCAAACTGCTGGGCGGGGAAAATCTGGAGAAAACCTTGCTACATATAATATCGAGCATGGAAGGCGCGTATATGTATGCGCGAAAGGCCATCGCGGGCGTAGAGGCGGAATTTGCAGGCGGGCCGGGCGGTGCAAGCGTTTGCGAAAAGGGTAACTGACAAACAAGGATTAGGATTATGTCGAATAAGGAAATGATAAAAGAGACGCTTGAGGGTTTGGGCTTCAAGCCGATGGAGGACAAGGTTGGCAGCATTTTCATTCTTCACGAGATGAAGACCATTTACATACTCGTGCCGGAGGACGAATGTTTTGTTACGGCGGTGCTCCCAAGGTTTCATGACATAGGCGAGGAGGAAAAGGTGAAATGCCTTGCCGCTTGCAACAACGTAACGCGTGAGGCCAAATTGGTTAAGGTTTATATCGAGCCTACTGCAAAGGAGGTGAGTGCCAGTTGCGAGTTTTTCTATTGCGACAAGGAGAGCCTTTCCGCAAGTCTCGGGCATTCGATAGAGATATTGGGCATGGTGCGCACGGTGTTCTACAACGCCATGAAAGAATTGGAGGAGCGCGAAAAAATTGAAGATACGGAGCAGCAGGTATGATAAAGGTTAGGAATGACGGCGCGATAAATGTGCTGGGCGTGAAATTCCAAGGCGTGAAAGATGTAATAGCGCACGCCTTGAGCGGCGAACCGAAAGACGGAGTGTATGTGGCGGCTGACAGGTCTTTTTACCCCTGTTTTGATTCTTCTGACATTCTTTATGAGAACAGGTGGTATTGGAACTTCGTGTTTGCCAAGAGCGAAGAGGAGTTGGTGCGGAAACTGGAGCGGCTGGAGGAATTGCCCGGGCCTTTGTGCTATGACAAACTGACTGAAGAACTGCACCCAATGGCCTATTGGGAGGGGGACAGCTTTTTTCCAGTAAAGCTTACGGACGGCAAGGAGCAGCGAATAACCCCGAGATTTGTGGACAAGCTAGAGGCAAACGAGATTTTTGTTTTTGGCAGCCATTGCTCGGGAAGCCACGGCGAAGGTGCGGCGGCTTATGCGCGTGAGCATTTCGGCGCGGTTAAGGGGCAGGCGGAGGGCTTGCAAGGGCAGTCTTATGCAATTCCCACCGCAGGTGTGAACTTGGAGAGCATCGGATGTTCCGTGAGGCGTTTTCTGGAATTTGCAAAAGCGCACAGTGAGTTGAAATTCTTCGTAACCCCGGTAGGCTGCGGCAAAGCCGGTTGGAGTCATAGGCACATAGTGCCGCTTTTCAGGGACGTCATGGAAATGACAAACGTGTGGTTGCCGTGGCCGTTTTTGGATTATTTGCTTATATTCGATGAATAATGCGTAAACCTTTTTTGTTATGGCGAACGTTTTTACACGTGAAGAGAATTTTGTAAAAGATGTTGTTTTTCAGAACGGCGACAGTCTTTGGGAGAAGTATGAAAGGATAGGCACGCTGCATTTACCCAAGCATACTGACATTCCGCACAGAGAGGACAAAAGTCCATTTGCTTCTGTAAGTCCGATTATTTATGCGTTTTCGGCATCCCCCACAGATTTTGCAAGGGTCTGCATAGACAATGTTGACAACCAGTCGGATTTCCTGACGATGAAAGACGGCGTGCTTTATTCAAAGGACATGGCACGGCTTATATTCTGTGTGGAGGAAAAGGAAATTTTCATCGTGCCGGAGAGCGTTTCCATTATAGAGCCTTACGCCTTTTGCTCGCAGAAAAAGCTGCGCAGCATAACTTTGCATGACGGTATTGGGTGCGTGGGCGATGGAGCGTTTATGGGTTGCGCTGCATTGGAGACGTTTACCGTACCTCGCTCCATAACCTGCATAAACTGGCGTGTTTTTGACGGCTGCGTTTCCCTGCGGGAGATTCACATTCCCGATAGCGTGGTGGGAATCGGAGGGTATGCATTCCGTCATTGCGACAGTCTGAAAAGGGTGGCTCTCCCACGGTATCTTGAATTTTTGAATTCTTTTGAATGTTGTGGGTCGTTGGAAGAGATAGAAATTCCCGCTGGCGTGGAGATTGTTGGCGGGTTCATGTTTTGCAGTTCCCTTAAAAAGGTTACACTTCATGAGGGCGTGAAAAGAATCTCGGAGTATGCCTTCCGTTACTGCGACAAACTGAAACACATCAATTTCCCGGAGGGATTGGAGAAAATCGGGTCGCGTGCCTTTTATCCTTCAAACATTTCGCAATTGGAGTTTCCTGCGTCATTGAAGGAGGTGGGGGTGGAGGCTTTTTACTATAACAAGAAATTGAAAACGGTGAAGTTCAATTCGTGTGTGGATATTGAAATGGCGGCATTTGCCTGCTGCCCGAGGGTGAGTATGCAGACACCACCCAAAATGAGAATAAAAAAAGATGTGTTTGAACAGAACACCACCCTTGACAGATTCGCTTTCTGGGATTAGGGAGTTAATATTAAGCATAGAAAAATAAGAAGAAATGATTGACTTGGATTTTGTGTATGACAATAGTAAAAACTATCTTAAAATAGTGGTTGAACGCCATAGCGTAAACTTCCCCGGCGGCGAGTTGTCTTTTATGGGGAGACGGCACGGCTCTGTGGGGATAAACTATAATATCGTGTTCGACAAATCGGAGTTCGATGGAGAATGTTCCTGCCTGTATCTGCATCCGGAGCAAATGCGCAGAGGGGAATGCGGCGCGGACGACAGCGTTCTTACATGGACATTGAAACCGTTGAAAAAAGGGACTTTTCTTGTTTATGAATATTTGGATTTTCGTGGGGAAATGACTAATTTCGTGAAGAATATCATTACGGTGGAGTGAACGGATAAAAATCAAAAGGAAATGAGGACAAAATTTTTATGGCTTGATTTGGCCTTGTGCTCAATGTGGGCGCTTACAGTGTGTATAGGGTGGAATGGGTATGGCGTGGGCAGCCTTTTCGCATCGCTTGCAGTGCTTTTACGCTTGTCTGCCACGTTTTGCCTGTACAACAGGGAAAAGCGCACATGGCTGCCGTTGGCGGGGATGCTGGCCGTGGCGTTTTGGGCTTTTCAGCCAAGAAACGAGTATATAGGGGTGCACGAACTTGCAAAATATCCCTTTTATGTCTTAAACCAGGAATTTGACTTGTTGTTGTACAACTGTTTCCGTGCGTTTTGGATAGTGTGGCTGCTGGTTGTGCCGGTAGCCGTGTATTTCGTCATGTTTTTCAAAAGGCGGCTTGTGCGCACGGATATGAAGAAGCGCGACTTGTTTGGGGCGGTTCTTTGGAAAAAACGCGAAGCCAAATATTATTGCGCCTTGCTGCTTGTTTGCATAGTTGCTCTCTACGCCGGGCTTGCAATGGATTTGCGTTTGTGCCGCTTTGCCTGTTTGGGCGCTCCGCTGCTTGGCTGTTGGCTGTTGTGCCGCTATTACGGCGTTATGGCGGAAAGAATGTGGCTTATGCTGCTCGGAGCTTGCGTGTTCTTCTATGCCCAGTATTTTGGAGGGTTTGCACGTATCTTTGCGCTTGCGGCAAGTTTTGGCATGATGGCATATACGGTTGCTGGCGGTTTATACCGTGCCACCAAAAAGCATTTGCTCGCGGCGGCTTCCGTGGCTTATTTGGCGGTTCTGCTTCCCTCTTTCTCCATTGGCTACAACCAATATGCCTGCACCGATTATAAACGGTGCGAACTGTATGGCCGGCTTCCTTATAGGGGAATATTAGGTATAGAGGACAGAGACGGAAAGTATGGCTTGCGCGACCGCTGTGGTCTGCTCGTAAAGCCGGAATACGAAGATATACGTGTGCATAGGGAACATTGGTGGCGCGAGCTGGACTTGAACAAAGACGGATATTCCATGCGGTATAACGTATATGCCGATACGATATACAAGCCCAATGACATTGACGTGGATTTGCAAAAGCGGGTTGACGTGGCTGTCAGAAAGAGCCTTGAAGGTCATGACGGCTATAATGAGGAGTGCGAGGCTAAGGTAATCGGGCTGGCGACAGGGAAGACCCTTGCCGATGTGAAAATCTACTGTCGGGGCAATTTGTATTATCGTTATGAAGACAGTCAGTCTTTGCCCACCGACAACGTTGCATGGGTTTCGGGTGAGGCGGTTTGCGACACGGTTCGCGGTGATTATTACGAAAAAGTGATGCTGAGCATCCAAGAAGAAGTTCCCGACAGCAATGCCGCCTACCGCATACGGGTAAGTTGGGCAAACGAAACAAAACCGTCTGAAGAAGCCTTGAGGCGTATGGCCAAGGATATTTCCGATGCTGTAATTCGCAGATAAAAGGCGGCTTGGGGCGTTTATAGGGCGGAAGTTTGCAACTTTGTGAAAGTGAAAACGTAAAAATTATGCAACAGGAAAAACCTCTGATAGCCATTTACCACTCACCGGAAGGGAGCGTCGAATTGGATGTGAAACTTGAGAACGACACAGTATGGCTGAATCGACAGCAGTTGGCGGAGTTATTCGGCAGAGACTATAAAACAATTTCAAAGCATATAAATAATGCGTTGAAAGAAGAACTTGCGGGTGAGCCGGTAGTCGCAAAATTTGCGACACCCAAGGTTTATGGCAGACGTGAGGGGTATGTCCAAATGCAGAAAACAGAGTATTATAATCTTGAAATGATAACGTCTGTTGGCTATAGGGTTAAGAGCAAAAGAGGCGTTGACTTCAGAAAGTGGGCAAACAAGGTTCTCAAAGAATATATAGTAAAAGGCTATGCGATGAACAAACGCCGGCTTGACCATTACGATGAGCTGAAGAATGTTGTCAGGCTCATGTCGCGTGCCATGGCTTTGCAACAGGAGGCTTCCGAAGGTGAGAGCGGCGGCTTGTTCAACGTTATAACCGATTACGTTTACGCACTTGATACTCTTGACAGATATGATTATCAGTCTTTGGATATTAGGAAAACCACAAAGCAGGAGCTTTTCCGCGCCACTTACGAGAATGCAATGGATGCCATTAATATCTTGAAAGAAAAATTTGGCGAGAGCATCTGGTTCGCTAATGAGAAAGACGAATCTTTCAAAGGCAGCATTGGGCAGATATACCAGACTTTCGATGGCAAGGAACTCTATCCCTCTGTAGAGGAGAAAGCGGCAATGCTTCTGTATCTTGTGGTGAAAAACCATTCGTTCAGTGATGGCAACAAACGGATTGCCGCCATGCTGTTTCTATGGTTTATGGAGAACAATGGCATTTTGTATTCAGGCGATGGTCATAAGCGAATAGCCGACAATACGCTTGTGGCTTTGACGCTTATGATTGCCGAAAGCCGCACGGAGGAAAAGGATATTATGGTAAAAGTGGTGGTGAACCTTATAAATCAAGACAATCGTTGAGGAATTTTGGGCGGTCGGAAGATGAATTTCATGCTCCTGTATTATATACAACTAAATTTCTTGTAAAACTCAAATATTGGCAAAAATGGTATAATTAGTTGATTTTGAGATTGCTGTAGGCGGTAAAATTCTACGTTGCAATGATTTGTTTTTAAGGTCATTGCAATGGGCGAAAAAAGGTCTGATGTAGTTTGAATTATGTCTGATGTAATTTTTTCTACATCGGACATATTTTTTACTATGTCCTATGTGTTTTTCGGGGTGTTTGGGAAATCTGCATTTTGGCGGCGCGGAAATCCGCCAAAATTGCATTGTGCAGCGGCGGAAATCGGACTGGCGCGTTTTGTGGCGGATAGCTGTAGGAACTGTCGCGAGGCGGTGCAAAAAATGAGGGAGGTACATGCGCACGCCTGCGCCGTCCTCCCTCTCAATAATTAAGTATGAAGAGTAATTTTCGTTTCGGCTTATCTGTTTTTCCGTTCCAGCAGGAACTGTTTGAATGCCTCGAAATCCTTGCCAAGCTCCTCGCTTTTCTTTTCGCCTTTCAGAAAATCCCTGAGGCGTGCGGGCATTTCGGCTTCACGGCCTATGGCTTTCATTATCACCTCGCCGAATTTCGCGGGATGCGCCGTTTCGAGGAAAATTCCCGTTTCGCCCGGCTTTATCAGCGATTTGAGCGCACGGCAGGCGCAGGCCCCGTGTGGGTCGGGTATGTAGTTGTCGCGTTCGTAAACGTCCTTTATGGTTTCAAGTATTTCCGTGTCGCTTACCTTGAAGCCTGATATTCCGGCGGCAATGGCGGCGTGGCTGTTGCCGTACAGCTCCAGTATTCTTGCAAAATTGCTCGGCGCGCCAACGTCCATGGCGTTGGCGTAGGTCTGCACCGAAGGACGCGGGCTGTACTTGCCCGTTTGCAGGTATTCAAGGAACACGTCGTTTTCGTTGTTGGCGGCTATGAAGCGGCTTATGCCCAGCCCCATGCGCTTGGCTATAAGTCCGGCGGTGATGTTGCCGAAATTTCCGCTTGGCACGCACACCACCACGTTCCTGTCCGCGCCTTGGGCTTTCAGTTGCGCCAATGCGCGGAAGTAGTAGAACGATTGCGGAAGCAGCCGCGCTATGTTTATGGAGTTTGCCGACGTGAGGCGCATTGCGGCGTTAAGTCCGCTGTCAACGAAAGCTTGTTTCACGAGCCTCTGGCAGTCATCGAACGTGCCGTCGATCTCTATGGCAGTGATGTTTTTTCCCAGAGTCGCGAACTGGCTTTCCTGCACGCGGCTCACCTTGCCTTTGGGGTATAGCACATACACGTTTATGCCCTCAACGCCGAGAAATCCGTTTGCCACAGCCGAACCCGTGTCGCCCGAAGTGGCCACGAGAACATTGAGCGTCCTGCCGTCGCTTTTTGCGAAATGCGCCAGGAGGCGTGCCATGAACCTTGCGCCCACGTCCTTGAACGCCAGTGTGGGGCCGTGGAAAAGTTCGAGGGCATAGATGTTGTCCTCTATCTTGTTTATGGGGGTGTCGAAAGCAAGTGTTTCGGCCGTTATGCGGTTTATCACCTCCGAGCTCACTCCCGGGAAAAGCGCGCGCGCCACGCGCTGCGACATTTCCGTGAAACTCATGTCGGCAAGGTTGTCAAAGAAAACCTGCGGCAGTTGGGCAATCCTTTCGGGCATGAACAGCCCGCCATCGGGGGCAAGCCCGCGGGTTACGGCTTCAGACAGCTCAACGGGGGAGGCTTTATGGTTGGTGCTGTAGTATTTCATCGTGTTGTTTGCTTTAGTGTTTCATGAACTCTTTTATGAACTGGTCCTCTATCAGCAGACCGTAGCTCCCGCTTTTGCAGGAAAGCTCGTCGAATTTCTCCACGCTGTCGGGCTGTATGCCGGGATAGAAAATCAGGAACGGCACCGGCTCGTTGGTGTGGGTGCGGTGTTTGCACGGCGTGGGGTGGTCGGGGAGCACGGCTATGGCTACAGGCTCGTCAAAGCCCTTTACGGCATTCATCACCGGACCTACAATCCTTTTGTCAAGGTTTTCGATTGTTTTCAGTTTGAGTTCCACGTCGCCGTCGTGTCCCGCCTCGTCGCTCGCCTCAACGTGCAGGTAAACGAAGTCGGTGCGCTTCAAGGCCTCTACGGCTGCTGCGGCTTTTCCCTCGTAGTTGGTGTCGGCAAGCCCTGTCGCGCCTTCCACGTCAATGCATTCAAGTCCCGCGTATTTGCCTATGCCGCGAATAAGGTCAACCGCCGTAATTACCGCCCCGCCGTTGATTTTTCCGGGGAAAGCTTCTTCGAGGGTTTCCATCTTGGGACGGAAGCCGCCGCTCCACGGCCAGATGCTGTTGGCGGGGTCTTTGCCCTCGCTTATGCGGCGCAGGTTGAGCGGGTGGCTTTTCAGGAGTTCCTGCGATTTCAGTATTAGGCTGTTCAGAAGCCTTGCCGTTTCCTCGCCCTCGGGCGCGGTGGCCTTTACGAGCAGCGGCAAGAAAGGCTGTCCGGGCACATCGTGCGGCGGCACGCATTCTATGTGCTTGTCCCCGCCCTTTATCACGAGCAGGTGGCGGTATTGTATCCCCGTGTAGAAATGTATTCTGTCGCTGCCGAGCTTTTCCTGAAGAAATCTCATAAGCACGTCGCCCTCTTCGGTCTCTAGCCTGCCCGCCGAATGGTTCTTTATGTTTTCGCCGTCCACGCAGATTAGGTTGCATCGTAGCGCGAAATCGTCATCTCCCAGTTCGACGCCCATGCTTGCCGCCTCCAAAGGGCCGCGGCCCTCGTAAACCTTCCTTTGGTCATATCCCAGAATGGCCGAGTTTGCCACCTCGCTCCCGGGGTGGAAGCCGTCGGGCACGGTCTTAAGCATCCCCGTGCGCCCCATTGAGGCGAGCTTGTCCATGTTTGTTGTATCGGCAAATTGCAGCGGTGTCTTGTTTCCGAGAGCCTCTATTTTCCAGTCAGCCATACCGTCACCCAAAATAATGATATGTTTCATCTTTGCATTGTTCCACTGTCCGCAAGCCTTGAATGGGGGCGGTGCGGACGCGCCTTGGCGCATTTCATGATACGCACATTTTGTATGTGGCGTACTCTGTTTGTTTGTTTAAGTTTGTTTGGTTATGTTTTGCTTGCTCCTGCAAGCGCGTTCCGCGTAGGGACGCAAAAAATGCCTCAACCCCGAAGGGTCGTGGTAGTGACTGTAGTGGTGGTTGTGGAAAGCAACCGTGTCAAAGCGTAGTATGTGAATCTTCCGTTCATTTCTGTCTTTAACTGTTGCAAAGGTACGAAAATGATTTCATAAAGGGCAAAAAAGTTGCTATTTTCCGCATTTTCGCCCCGTTTTCTTTCAGTTTCCCGGGAAAACCGACGGTGTGAGAACCGTAAAAATGGTTTTTGCAAAACCGACATGGCAGAAAAAGGGCGGTACGCGCCTTACAGGATGCTGCCGTCAGGTTACAGCGTACAGACATAGATTAATTGTGCGAAGCCATACGGCAGGAATTGCGCCGGTTTGCGTAGTCGCGGCGGCGGTTTGCGGCGCGGTTTACGCGGTGGCGTATGGGGCGTATGCAATACGCCCCTACAAATGGCGCAAAACCAAAGCAGGGAAAACTACTTCTGACGTGGGAAAAACTACATAGGACGTAGGAAAAACTATGTCTGATATAATTCAAATTACATCAGGCCTTTTTTCACGCTCTATTCGGGAGAGGATGCATCTCTTACGGTTGAACCTGTGTTTCGCTCCGAGGAAGTAATGTAAAGAAACATTCAAGACGAGAAAAACCAAGCAGGTGAAAGATGAGGTATGGAAATAATGAAGAAGTTTCAGAAATCAGGCTGGCTGCTCATTGCTATGAATAGCGGGTTATGCAGAATATTTCTTCCAAAACAAACCGCCACCGGCTATGAATGGCAATTGCCTGTCAGTAGTTAGTAATCAGCAAATGAGTAGCTTTTTTATCATTTCGGTTCATGAAACTAACGAGGTATTCTTTGTCAAATGTCCGTATGTTGATGCCGTCCTTATTGTATAACTCGTATATAAAATCAGTGTATTTTATAATCATCATCCATTTGGAAGGGCATTCGTTTATCATGAAATCAGCAAGTCTTTTTTGGTCGGATTTGGTAAACTCATTGTTTGCATAGGTGCTGAACTCACTGTCATAAGGTGGATCCAAGAATATGAAATCATCTGAGGCGGGTTTGTGCTTTCGAAGAAATTCCTCAAAATCAAGATCCGTTATAAATGCCTTGTAAAAATGCTTTCTTAATGGCTCGGACAGATAATAGTCCAGCTTCTTTGACATCAGTTTGCCGTTATATGCAATTCCGCCATAGGGAACATTGAAGTCGCCTTTGCTGCTGTAACGGAACATCCCGCTATAAGCATAGTTCCTTATAAACAGGAACAGTGCGCAATGGAGGTTGGGCATGCTTTTGTTGATATTGCCATTGTTGTACAAATAACGAAAGTTCATATACACAGCACTCTTTATGGCGGTTTCTATATTAACTCCCAAGTCTTTTGGGGGAAGCTCGTGCTTTTTCAATTCCAGCTCGTGCATACGTGTCATCTTTCTAAAAAGGTTTTTCTCCATTTCGGTCAGAAGTATGCATGGCAACGTTGCAAAATCTTTTCCTATGATATTCAGGATGCTTTCTTTTTTGTCTCTGCAAAACTTGCCAATGGCAAATTTGAGTCCGTCCTTAAGCAAGTTGCCTTTTCTGTAATTGGTGTAAACATCGACAAGTTCTTTGTTGGACAAGAAAAATCTGTTGGCATTAACCCATGAACCGTCAATTGCCCGTGCATACTTGAAAAATTCTTTGTTGCCAGTCCGTATGTTCCTGTACAGTTGAATAAGTTCTTTGGAAAGATCGTTTATGAAATATTCGTTAGCTCTAATCCCCATAAAAACGGAGCCACCTCCGACAAAAGGCTCAAAATATCTGTTAAACTGGGGAAGATTGGGCAGGATGTATTCCAATTCTTTTTCTTTTCCACCAGGCCATTTTATGATAGGAGACAGCCACGCCGTTTGTTTATGCTCCACATTTTTAATATTCGTCATACAGTAAAAAAACTTTCTTATGCTTTTGTGGCAAAAAAGGCATTTATTTCATCATTTACAGTAAAGGTGCTGCTATAAGAAGCAGTTGGCTCGTGCAGCGTGTCTGTGGTTTCAGGTGTATCGTGTTTTGAAAAAATATCTTCTTGTTGTAAAACGTTATCTATGCGCTTCTTTGCGGCCGCAAAATATTCGTAATCCAATTCGACACCGATAAACCGGCGGTTAAGGTCAAGTGCGGCCACCCCTGTAGAGCCAACCCCCATAAATGGATCAAATACAATATCACCTTTGTTTGAAGCTATCTCTATCATCTTTTTCAGTATGGAAACAGGCTTTTGTGCCGGATGTTTGGGGTTGCTCAGTCTCTCCGGCCGCATACATATAGGCGTTTCGATAAAATTATGCATTTCCTTTTGAGACAAAAAATTCCATGTGTGCAATTTATTCCAGCAGGTGAAGATCATTTCGCAACTGTTCAGAAATCCCGCCTTGAATATTTTGGGCGCAGGGTTTGTCTTGTGCCAAACCATAAAATTAGTTGTGTCGAATTTATGATCCAAACAATTGTACCAACGCCCTAACTGATTGTATGAGGTGAATATAAACAAATTACCAGTAGGCTTTAATATTCTGATGAATTCATCAGCCCATTCCTCTGGGTTAAAGTCTATTCTGTCCCATTCCGCAACGTCATTATTCATTGCAGAACGCCCACGCAACGGAATGTTGCCTGTAGAGTGTTGCCCTAAATTATATGGTGGATCTGTCAAAATGAAGTCGATAGAATTTGATGGGATGCTTGTTATCAATTCCCGGCTGTTACCACATAATATACATTTTCTCCAATTGGGATCTTTCATTTAGTCGTTTGGTAAATATGCTGCTTTTATACGAGCCAAGGCATCAATTATTAAATAGGCGTTTTTCCTGTATTCATCAAGAACGATTTCATGTCCCCGTTCGGATTTGCAAACCAAATTCCAAAACTTCCCACTAATGAGAAGCTCTTCATCGGCAAAGAATTGCCGGACTCTCCCTTGTTTCCAGGGATTTCCTTCTCCGTATCTGTTGTAAGCTGTCGCGAAACAAATTTTGATGTCGTCTTCCGTCCCAAGCGTATTTGCCAAGATGCAATACTGTTCGAGCAATGCTTCCTTTTCGGAACGCGCCTTCTTGTTATCAAGATCACCGCCAATCTTCAGTTCAATAAGATAATGCATACCGGTTTCCGCATCTCTCAGGTAATAGTCACTTTCATGGCGTTTGCTGTGCCGGGCTGCCGTGTTTTTACGGCTTATGCCAATATAGTCTTTCACCATAGGCTTCTTGTGGTTCGCGCCTTTCGTATTTTTATATGCTTCAAGAAGTTCGGCGATGAAATCCGTCTGTTCTTGGTATATAGAGCCTTCCACATATTGGGTTACCTCATAATTGAGGGTCGCAATATTTATAGCCATTTTCTCCAGCATATTTCCCAAGCTGCTGTCAAGAGAACGGGACAGTGCGGAATAGTACTGAATGTCGGCGCCAAGTGCGGCTATAAATACATTGTGTATTTTCATGTTTATCACACCGTCTTCATCATTGAGTTCACCCAAATGACGATCCGAGAACCCCGAAGCGTATGCCTCAACCGCTTGCTTTACAATTGCACGTATAGCTTTTTCCTTGTTTACGTTTTCTGTCATATTGCATGAAGTTTGCTTGATTTTGCAAAGATACTTTTTTTAGTTTATTGTCCCAACCCGGAAAATAGGCGAAGAACGTTAATTTGTTTTTATAGCAAAACAGAAAACATTCCCTTTTCCGAAATTCTCCGAAAACCACATCGGACATGGGAAAAACTATGTCCGATGTAGAAAAAATTATATCAGACATAATTCAAATTACATCAGACCTTTTTTGCCGCTGCAAACTTCTGTAAAACAATTGCTTACAAGAGGTGTGCCGGGTTGGTTCGATTTTCTGTAATTCAGTCGGTTACACAAAATGCGGGACTTTTCGTGCCGCAGGGTTATGTTCCGCAAAAAAGAAAGTGCGGCATGGGGGAGGCAAAAAAGCGGTGCGTCCCGCGCAATGTGGGGCGCACCGCCTGACAAATGGAGTATGTATTGGCGGGCTTGCAGAAGCCGCGCCACAAAAATCAGCGGTTTGAAAGTTTGTCGTATTCCCCGTCGCTCACAGGTTCAAGCCACTCGTTCGACGAGTTATCTCCGGGGATTTCGAATGCGAGGTGGGCAAACCAGCTGTCTGCCGCCGCGCCGTGCCAGTGCTTCACGTTTGCGGGGATGTGGATTACCGTACCCGGCAGGATGGGCTGCGCGGGCTTGCCTTCCTCCTGGTACCAGCCTTTGCCGGCAACGCCCACGAGCATTTGCCCGCCGCCCTTGGTGGCGTGGTGTATGTGCCAGTTGTTGCGGCAGCGCGGTTCGAATGTAACGTTGGAGAACGGTATCTGCTCCTTGGAAATGCGTGCCAGATAGCTGTTGCCGGTGAAATATTTCGCGTATGCCGTGTTGGGTTCGCCTATCGGGAATATCATCTCCTGCTGGAATTTCTCCTTGCCGCTTGCGGCGGTTGCGGTGGTGTCGTTCCACACTTCCTTGGCAAGGCGGAAGGCCGCCCACGCCTTGGGCCAGCCGGCATAGAAGGCTATGTGGGTGATGATTTCGGAGATTTCGGTGCGCGTTATTCCGTTGTTCTTCGCGGTTTGCAGGTGGTAGGTGAGCGAGGAATCGGTGAGTCCCTGGCTTATGAGGCAGGTGAGGGTAACAAGGCTGCGGTCGCGCAGGCTCAGAAGGTCGTTTCTGCTCCACACCTCGCCGAACAGTACGTCATCGTTGAGATGTGCGAATTCCGGGGCGAATTCTCCGAGCTGCGTGCGCCCCGCTGTCTGTACAATTTTCTTTTGTGCCATGACATTTATCGTTAGTATCGTTAATATTGCGGTCAGGATAATCTTATTCATCGCTTGTCTTTTTTATGTAGTCTGTTATTCTTTTTCCGGGTTCTGCTGCGCTTTGCGCAAAGCCGGGGCGACCTACCGCCGCACCCTTGCGCCGTGTCTGTGATGCAAAAATAGCAAGGTTCGGCTTATGGCATCGTAATCATATTCACTTTGTTCGTACCATTTTTACGGATTTCGCCCTTACTGCCAAATTTGTGGTATCTTTGCATATTAGTTTGAAACAAACGGAGAGACAAATTGGTATCGGTAGAAGGACTGAAAGTGGAATTTGGCGCAAAGCCGCTGTTCAGCGACGTAACATTCGTGATAGGCGAAAGGGAGCGCGTGGCCCTTGTGGGCAAGAACGGCGCGGGCAAGTCCACACTGCTCAAAATTCTTGCGGGCCTGCAGCAGCCTACGGCGGGAACGGTGGGGATAACCCACGATTCGCTTGTGGGATACCTGCCGCAGGTAATGAAACTCAGCGATTCGTGTACGGTTATGGAGGAGGCGGAAAAGGCTTTTTCTGACATTGCGGCACTGAAAGGCAAAATAGCGAAACTTAACGACGAACTTGCCGAACGCACCGACTATGACAGCGCGGAATACATGGCTTTGGTGGAGAAATTCTCCCACGAGAGCGAACGCTACAACATGATGGGCGGCGACAACTATCACGCCGTAACCGAAAGAACCCTCACGGGACTGGGTTTTGAGCGCGGCGATTTCATCCGCCCCACAAGCGAGTTTTCGGGAGGTTGGAGAATGCGCATAGAGCTTGCGAAGATACTTTTGCGCCAGCCCGACGTGCTTCTGCTCGACGAGCCTACAAACCATCTTGACATAGAGAGCATACAATGGCTTGAGAACTTCCTCCGGCAGGCAAAGTGTTCCGTGCTTCTCGTGAGCCACGACCGCGCTTTCCTCAACAACGTAACAACGCGCACAATGGAGATCTCCGTGGGCAGGATTGTTGATTACCGCGTGGGATATGACGAGTTTGTGAAACTGCGCGCGGAAAGGCGCGAACAGCAGCTGCGCGCATACGAGAACCAGCAGAAGGAAATTGCCGACATAAAGGACTTCATAGAGCGTTTCAGATACAAGCCCACCAAGGCGGTGCAGGTTCAGAGCCGCATCAAGCAGCTGGAAAAAATCGTGCCTATCGAGGTGGACGAGGTGGACAATTCGTCGCTTCACCTCAAGTTCCCGCCATGCCAGCGCAGCGGCGATTTTCCCGTTATATGCAAGGACGTGGAAAAAAGCTATGGCGACCACCTTGTATTCTCGGACGTGAACCTTTCGATAAGGCGCGGCGAGAAGGTGGCGTTTGTCGGGAAAAACGGCGAAGGCAAGTCCACGCTCGTGAAGTGCATCATGGGGCAGATACCGTTTGGCGGCGAACTGAAAATAGGGCATAACGTAGAAATCGGGTACTATGCCCAAAACCAGGCGCAGCTTCTCGATGAAAGCATAACCGTTCACGACACCATTGACCGCGCAGCCCGCGGGGAGATACGCCTTAAGATTAACGACATTCTCGGGGCATTTATGTTCGGGGGCGAGGCAGGCGAGAAATATGTGAAGTTCCTTTCAGGCGGCGAGCGCAGCAGGCTTGCCATGATACAGCTCCTGCTCGAGCCAGTGAACCTTCTGATCCTCGACGAGCCTACCAACCATTTGGATATGCAGACAAAGGACGTGCTGAAAGAGGCAATTCTCGCCTTTGACGGCACGGCGATAATAGTTTCCCACGACCGCGACTTCCTGAACGGGCTTGTGTCGAAAGTTTACGAGTTCGGCGAAGGAAAGGTGAGGGAGCATATCGGCGGCATCTACGACTTCCTTTCCAAGAAGAACATTAGTTCGCTCGGGGAGCTGCAAGGCAGGCGCGCCACAGAAACTCCGGCACAGCCCAAGACGGAGAGCCGCAGCGAGGGGCGCATTGCCTACGAGCAGCAAAAGGAGATAGCCAAACGCCGCCGCAAGCTGGAACGAGCCGCCGGGGAGGCGGAAAAGGAGGTAACGCAGCTCGAGGCGGCGGTGAAGCTTCTTGAGCAGCAGATGAGCGGCCCGGCGCAGGACGCTTCGCTTTTCGACAAGCACGCGTCGCTATCAAAGCAGCTCGCAAGGGCGATGGAGGAATGGGAGAACGCCGAAGGCGAGCTTGAACAGTTTGACGCCGAACAGCAATGAAAAACGGAATACCAACAACCAAACAAAAACTATATGAACCTTAAAATGATTATTTCAGCATTTGCGTTGGCAGGGCTTACGGCTTCCTGCGGCAACGCCCCGCTTGCAACCGGAGTTCACAAGGAGGACTTGGACACAAGCGTGAACCCCGGCGACGACTTCTACCAGTTTGCCTGCGGCGGCTGGATGAAGAGCCACCCGCTTCCCGGCGATTATTCGCGCTACGGCACATTCGAGCAGCTTGGCGAGAACAACGACAAGCAAGTGCGCGAACTCATTGAGGGGATTGCAGGCAAAAAACAGGACGCCGGCTCTATAGCCCAGAAGATTGGCGACCTGTACAATCTTGCAATGGACTCGGTGCGCAAAAACAATGAGGGCGTAAAACCCATAGCCAAGTATCTCGACATGGTGAAGGACATAAAAACCTTCAAGGACGTAATGGGAGTAAACGCAAAGCTCGAGCGCATAGGAATGGGCGGATATTTCAACACGGGAGCGGACGCCGACCTCAAAGACAGCAAGAACAACCTTGTTCAGATAGGCCAGGGCGGTCTTACTCTCGGAGAGAAGGAATACTATATCGACACAGACTCCGCCACGTTGAAGATACGCACGGAATTCACCAATTACATAACAAAGGTGTTTGAACTCTGCGGCTACGACAACGCCACGGCAAAAACCAAGACCCAGTACGTTATGGACATAGAGAACGCGCTGGCAAAAGTGTCGCGTTCAGCCACAAAACTTCGCGACCCCGAGTCAAACTACAACAAGATGACTTTCGCGCAGCTCCAGAAAGACTACCCCACAATCGACTGGAAGAGCTACTACACCGAGTGCGGCTATCCCGAGTTCAAGGAAATAAGCGTGGGGCAGCCGGAGTTTCTTCACGGAGTGGAAGACGCATTGAAGGCCATACCGGTTGAGGCGCACAAGGCATATCTTGAGTTCAAAATCATAGACTTCGCCGCAAACTACACCAATGACGAGATGCGCAAGGCAAGCTTCGACTTCTACGGCAAGGTGTTCTCGGGCAAAAAAGAGGAGAAGCCGTCGTGGAAGCGTGCGGTTGCGCTCGTGCAGGGCGTGATTGGCGAAGGCGTGGGAAAGATGTATGTTGAAAAATATTTCCCCGAAAGCTCCAAGGAGCGCATGATAAAGCTCGTGAAAAACCTTCAGACGGCTCTCGGCGAGCGCATAGAGGCGCAGACATGGATGAGCGACGAGACCAAGAAGAAAGCAATGGAGAAACTCTCCACATTCTATGTGAAGATAGGCTATCCTGACAAGTGGAAGGACTATTCCAAGCTCACCGTGAACCCCGGGCAGTCTCTTTTGGACAATATCGCCGAGGCTGTGAAGTTTGCCAATGACGATGAGATTGAGCGCACCGTTAACAAGAAGGTTGACCGCACAAAATGGTACATGAACCCGCAGACCGTCAACGCATACTACAATCCCACGACCAACGAGATATGCTTCCCGGCGGGCATCCTGCAGCCGCCTTTCTTCGACGCAAGCGCGGATGACGCTTTCAACTACGGCGCGATAGGCGTTGTGATTGGCCACGAGATGACCCACGGATTTGACGACCAGGGGCGGCAGTTCGACAAGGACGGCAATCTGAAGGACTGGTGGACCAAGGCCGACGGAGACAATTTCGAGAAGCGCGCAAAGGTGATGAGCGATTTCTTCGGCAACATAGAGGTGCTTCCCGGACTGAAGGGCAACGGTGAACTGACATTAGGCGAAAACCTTGCCGACCACGGAGGTTTGAACGTGGCATACCAGGCTTTGCAGAACGCGATGAAAGAAACCCCGCTCGACAGCGCGGACGGCTTCACGCCCGAGCAGCGTTTCTTCATTGCATACGCCAACGTTTGGGCCGCAAACATCAACGACGAGGAGATACGCCGCCGCACAAAGAGCGACCCGCACTCCTTGGGACGCTGGAGAGTAAATGGCGCACTCCCGCACATAGACGCGTGGTACAAGGCGTTCAACGTAACCGAAAAGAACAAGCTGTTCGTTCCCAAAGACAAGAGGGTTACAATCTGGTAAAAGCCCGTCCGGGCTTAGCCTGAAAATATAAAACACCCCGCAAGGCGCAAAAACCTTGCGGGGTGTTTTGCTCAATATGTAAGGCATTGGATTTCAAAACGGTACCCATGCATGAAATCTTTCTTGTACCGAACTGTTTCTCAAATGTTTGCAAGTGGTGAAAAAAGGTCTGATGTAATTCAAATTACATCAGACATAATTTTTTCTACATAGGACATAGTTTTTCCCATGTCCCATGTGGTTTTCCGGGCGTTTGGAAAAACGCAATCTTTTTACGGCCGCCGTTGCAGGATAATCGGAATAAAAGTTGTATCATTGCATGATGTTTACACCGGTTCGCGGACTTAAACCGCAAACACACTAACGAATTATCTTACAGATGCAGGCTCTTATATTGGCGGCGGGAATGGGCAAACGCCTTAAGGAATTTACAAAGGACAACACCAAGTGCATGGTGAGGGTGAACGGCGAAATGCTCATCGACCGCGTGGTGGCGCAACTTCTGCGCCTGGGCGTGAGCCGCCTTGTTGTGGTGACGGGCTACAAGGGCGAGGCGCTGCGGAGGCATCTCGGCACGGAGCGCGGCGGAATGCGGATAGAGTATGTTGACAACCCCGACTACAGCCGCACAAACAACATCTACTCCCTGTGGCTCGCAAAGGACAAGCTGCAACAGGAGGACACGCTGCTTCTGGAAAGCGATTTGATATTCGACTACGGGCTTCTTGAGGACATAGCCGCTAACAAGGAGCCGAACCTTGCCCTTGTGGCAAAATACGAGCCTTGGATGGACGGCACGATGGTGCAGATTGACAAGGACTGCAACATAGTGAATTTCGTGCCGAAAAAGGCTTTTGACTACAAGTATGCCGACACCTACTACAAAACGGTGAACATATACAAGTTCTCAAAGGAGTTTTCCGCAAACAAGTATGTGCCTTTTCTCGAGGCGTACATCAAGGCGGTGGGAAACAACGAGTACTACGAGAACGTGCTGAGCATAATAACATTCCTCAACAGCAGCAGCCTCAAGGCCCTGCCCGTGAACGGCGGCAAATGGTATGAGATTGACGACAAGCTCGACCTCGACACCGCAGAGCTTATATTTGCCGGCGACGGGGACATTCTCGGCAAACTGTCGGCGCGGCACGGCGGCCTGTGGCGCATTCCGCGTCTGATTGACTTCAGTTTCCCTACAAATGTGTTCTTTGCCGGTTCGGGGATAACCGACGAGCTGGAAGCCAACTTCCGCACGCTGCTTTCTTCAAGCCCTTCGGCAATGGAGGTGAACAGCCTGTGCGCGAGCAAGTGCTGGAACGTTAAGGAGGAATACGTTGTACCGGGAAACGGAGTTTGCGAACTTGTGGAGAGGCTGCGCCGCGAACTTGGCGGCACGGTGTGTACGGTGCGCCGGCTGCCGGCAGTTTTCGGACGCACAAGCAATAGCGGCTTCCATGTTTATGTGCCGCAAAATGCCGACCTGTCATATTCTGCAGAAGATATAATGGAATTCCTGCGCCTGCGCAGGGCCGGCATCCTGATGCTGTCAAATCCCGATCTTGTAACGGGAAGCGTAATGCCGCAAAAGGATATACTGCGCCTGGCGCAATGGTGCGGGGAACGCAATATGCACATGGTGGTGGACGAGAGCGCGGCGGATTTCTGCAATGCGCCGTCAGGATGCTCCGTGCTTGACGACGGAGTGCTTGAACGCCACCCCAACATTGTTGTCGTAAGGGACATGGCGGCGTATGGCATTGCCGGAATACGCCTCGCAATACTGTGTTCGGGCGACAGCGAACTTGTTGACAGGATAAAGGCTTCTTCGGGCTTGTGGAACGTAAATTCCGTGGCGGAGTTTTTCATGCAGATTCTCGGAAAGTACGAGAGCGGCTACACACGCTCGTGCGGGGCATTGGGAAAAGAACGCGAATACCTCCGCGAGGAACTCGGGAAATCGGGATTTCTGAAAGTGATGCCGTCCCAGGCAAACTTCCTGCTGTGCGAGGTGATGAAGCCCGCCACGGTGTCCGCGCTTTTGCTGTGGATGCTGAGAAAGCACAACATACTGCTGCACGACAGCACCGCACAAGTGAATGCCGACGGCAGGGAATTTGTGAGGATAGCCGTAAGAAGCCGCGCCGACAACGCCCGTCTGCTCGCGGCGCTCCGCGAAGCCGGGGCGTTCCCGCCATTCCGCAAATAAGAATGGCGGAGGTTTTCAGCCGTGTTTATAACCGCCTGATTACAAGTCCCAAACCCCAAATGTTGCAGTTTTTGTAAGACTTTGTTTTACAGGAGCTTGCAAGGGGCGAAAAAAGGTCTGATGTAATTTGGATTATATCAGACATAATTTTTCCTACATCAGATGTAGTTTATCCCATGTCCCATGTGGTTTTCGGGGTTTATGAATGCGCTTTCGCACAATCAGATGTTTCTCGCCCCGCAAAAAGGGCAGGTGCCTTTGTGGCGCAGCTTGTGTCCGCATTTGCCGCACACATATTTGTATGTGCGGTTTCTGCGGTATCTCACAAAGGCAAAGGCGGCGTAGGCAACGAAGAGCGGATAGCCGGCGTAAACCATGGTGGCTGCCGCAAAGACGAGATAGACAACCATTGCCATTCCTGCAAGCGTGAGCAGGTATGGCGCAGCCTCCTGCCACTCAAGTTTGTGCACGGCATCGTCAAGGGACGCTATGGCGAAAAGCACAAGCCCCCAAACTCCCGCAATCATCGCCGACAGCACAGGCGGCACGGCAAACGGGTTGAGGGTGGGGTGGAAATAGAACTCCTGCCACGTCTGCGGCACGAAATGCTGTATCGACGCGTAAACAAGCGCGATGAACGCCATGTCAACGCAAAGCAGCGTGGGGTATATGCTGTCGATGTCGTTGAAGTGCACAATCCTCGCCTTCTTGCGCCTTATCGTTTTCAGAAGCCCCACCGCCACGGCAATGGCGGCGATGCAGCAGAGCGCAACGATGCGCCTGTTGCCGAAAACATGGATGAACTGCGAAATGGGGTCTTCGGGCACCACGTTTTTGAGGAGCGTCCCCTCGGCAAGCCAGCCTATCGTCATCTGGTCGCGGGCAATCTTCACCCAAACGCTGTCGGCGCCGCCGCCGGCAACCCTTGCGATGTCGGCAACGACAACCCTGTCGTTCCTGCATACCCACGCCGTGTCGCCAAGCGACTGCATGATGTCTGCGGGCGACTGCGGCAGCAGCATCAGGCTGTCGCCCTTGACGAGAAAGTTGCTGTTTTCGGTGAAATGATGCCTGTAGGAAAATTCTATCGAGTCGCGCTGCTGCGGAGTGCAGTCCCACTTCATGTCTATCTGCGGGCGCGGATAAGTGCAGCCCGCCGCGACAGCCATTGCGGCAACAAGCGTGAGCGCAATTCCAAGAAAGCTATTCCTCGGCATAAATCCTCATGATACACTCCTTGCAGTCGAAGTCCAGACGGAAGCGTTTGCCGTTTGCAAGGCGGAGAAACAGGTAGGAACGGTCGCTGCCGCGCCTTTTGAGGCACATTCCAATCTCGTTGCGCAGACAGTAGCGGCACGTCATTATGGGGGCGTTTTGCGGCTCTTCAATCTCCCATGCCGGCTCTACGCTTTCCGCCCCGCACTGCCTGTAGAATTTTTCCGCGAGCTTGTTTGCCACATTGGCGGAATACTCCACATCCTCCGTTGAAGGCTTTTTGCATACGGCATTTGCCGCCGGCCTTTCCGGGGTTTGGGTCATCAGTGATGCCGCAACGCTCCTGCGCGCCTCGGCAAGCAGCGAGGACGGTATGAAATTCCCGTCGTTTTCTATTTCAACGTTCCCCGCCGCAAAACAAGTGCCGCCGAGTTTTGAAAGCTGCGCCACAATGTTTCCGCGCTGCGGACTGCGTGCCTTTTCGTGGGCAAAGTTTATTTGCGCATCGGCGTGGCGCGAAAGCTCGTCGGTTGCGGAAAGCGAATAGCCGCTTCCGGTTTCGGAAAGTTTGAAGTCCAGTCTCAGCGTGCGCTCTGCCGAAGGCTTGGCAAGCAACTGCGAGAAAGCCTCGTCGTGATTGCGGAAAAGCCCGGTATGACACTTTATTTGCGGCATTGAAGCCGGAAAAAGCCGCGTTCCCTCCGCACGGTTGACGCGGAAGCCGCAAAGTTCGCCGCTGTCGGTGAAAAAGCAAAGACCGTCGCCGTTGGAAAACTTTTTGTGCCCCGAAACAACAATGCAGCGGTCTCTCACCTCGCGCACCTCGCCCACCGGCTCGCCTATGCTCTTTGGCGTGGCGGGGCAGGCAAGCCTAATGGTTCTGCCGTTCATGAAATAATCCGTGAATCCACGGTTAAAACTTTTCCCGGGTTTGGGCTCGAAAGCCACAGATACGTTTCCCGCCGAAGCCCTTCGGTATTCCTTGCGCCGCTCTAAAATGGCGTCGAGCTTCTTCCTGTACCAGGCCGTAATGTTCTTGACATATTCCACGTCTTTCAAACGCCCTTCTATTTTCAGGGAACTTACGCCGGCGTCCAGCAGTTGTTCCAAAAAGTCCGTGCGGTTAAGGTCGCGGAGCGACAGAAGGTGCTTGCCCTCTATTATTTTCACGCCGTTTTCGGTTTCAAGGTCAAAAGGAAGGCGGCAGAACTGGGCGCACTCCCCACGGTTTGCGCTGCGCCCGAAGCAATGCTGCGAGGCGTGGCAGCGTCCGCTCATGCTCACGCACAAAGCTCCGTGAACGAAAGCCTCAAGGCGCATTCCGGGGCACTGTCTGTGGATTTCGGCTATCTCGTCTATTGAAAGCTCCCTCGCGAGCACCGCCGTGGAAAATCCCTCTTCGTAAAGCCGCCTGACTTTCCCGGGCGTGCGGTTGTCGCATTGCGTGCTTGCGTGCAGGGCTATCGGCGGGAGTTCCATTTCCAGAAACGCCGCGTCCTGCACAAGCAATGCGTCAACGCCGATGCCATGGAGGCGGAAAGCCATTTCCCTTGCCTCCTCCAGCTCGTCGTCATACAGAATTGTGTTGAGCGTTGCGTAAACCTTGGCATTGAAAAGGTGGGCATAATCCACAAGGCGCTTTATGTCGTCAATGCTGTTTGCCGCGGCCGCTCTCGCGCCGAACTTTGGCGCACCTATATATACGGCATCCGCCCCGTGGCGTATAGCCTCTATCCCAGTGTCCGCGTCGCGGGCGGGGGAGAGCAGCTCGATGCTGCGCGTTTCTGCGGCTTTCATTTCTTGTTTACGTAATAGTTGAGCCAGTTAGAGTAGAACGCTTCCGCCGGTTTCTGCCACGAATAATCGGGGCCTTTCTCCGGGTCGTTGCCCGCATAGTAGTTCTCCGGCATTTCAATGTCAAGCCCCCTGCCAAGGTCGCGCCTGTATTCGGTGTCGAGAGTGGTGGGGGAATATTCAAGATGCCCCATCACGAAAAACTCGCTCCTGTTCTTGGGTTTCACTATCCCCACGCCGGAACTTTCCCCCTGCGCAAAAATCTCAAGATCCTCCACTTGGTCGATGTCGCTTTTGCGCACCTCGGTGTAGCGGCTGTGGGGCATATTGAACACATGGGGAATGTTGCGGAAAATGGGAAGGTCCTGCTTCATGAGCTTCTGCCTGTAAACCCCGAAAAGCTTCTTCGGCAAATCGTACTTAGGCACGCCGTAGTGGTGGTAAAGCCCAACCTGCGCCCCCCAGCAGAGATACACCGCCGAACCTATTTCGGTGCGCGACCAGTCGAATATCTCGGTGAGCTGCCTCCAATATCTCACGTCCTCGAACGGTATCCTTTCCACCGGCGCACCCGTAACAATCATCCCCTCATACTGTTCCGACGCAAGCTCGTCGAAATTGCGGTAGAAGGTGTCCATGTGTTCCTGCGGGGTGTTCTTGTACTTCTGCCCGCGTATTTTCACAAGGATAAGCTCCACGGGCAGGCCGGTCTTTGAAAGCTGGCGCGCGATGTCGCTCTCCGTAACCTGCTTTATGGGCATGAGGTTCAAAAGCAGTATGCGCAGGGGTTTAACGCCCTGCGGGATTTCGGAATATAATTCTATGCCCTGCGCGGAAAGCTCCTTTATTGCCGGCAGATTTTGGGGTACATACAGTGGCATGACGAAGTTACAGTGTATCGTTGCAAAATTACGAAAAAATCCCACACGCATATTATTCCGCAAACCAATATCATCCGGCTTTTGCGGATAAGCCGGATTGCAGCGGCTGGCAAATTGTGCGAAAAAAAAGGTCTGATGTAATTTGAATTATGTCTGATATAATTTTTTCTATGTCCGATGTAGTTTTTTCCATGTCCTATGTGGTTTTTGCGCTTCCTTAATTTGGCTTCCCGGGTGCGGCATGAAAACCTGTCAGGTGGGGGCGTGCATGGCTTGTGTTTGGGCTTGCCCCTATTTCATCACGGTTGAAGCTTGGCTTTTGCCCATTGGAGACACCCGCCTGCCCGAACTTTTCCTGCCACTTGCCGCAATCTGAGGTATAAATTCGTAACTTTGCGCTGACCAATAAAGCAAAGTGCATCGCCATGCTGAGCAGAAACGATATAAAGTTCATCCATTCCCTAGCCCTCAAGAAACGCCGGGACGAGGAGGGGCTGTTTGTAGCCGAAGGCCCCAGGCTGGTGGGCGAACTTTGGGGCAGCTTCCGTTGCCGCCGCCTTTTTGTGGAGGATGGGGCGGACACCGGCTTTGCGCCCTCGGGTGCGGAGCCGGAATATGTGAGCCGCGCCCTTATGGAACGCGCCACGCTTCTCACCACTCCCCACAGCGTGCTTGCCGTGTTTGAGAAGCCCGCCCCCGGAAAGGCGGAGAGTGTAGCCGGCGTGGCGGGGCGCGAACTCTGTCTGGCTCTTGACGGAATACAAAATCCTGGAAACCTCGGCACTATATTGCGCACTGCCGACTGGATGGGCATACGCCATGTGTTTTGCTCCAAGACAACGGCGGATTTGTATTCGCCCAAGGTGCTGCAGGCCACAATGGGTTCGGCGGCAAGGGTGAGGGTTTCGTACACAGACTTGCCCGGTGCGCTTGGAAAATGCGCCGCGCCGGTTTGGGGCACGTTCCTTGACGGCGAGAACATATTCACGGCAAATCTCGAGCAGCGCGGCGTTATTGTGATAGGCAACGAGGGCAACGGAATATCGGCGGAGGTGGTGCGCACGGTTACGCGCCGCCTTTTCATCCCGCCCTATCCCGAAAACCGCCCCACGGTGGAGAGCCTTAATGCCGGCGTGGCCACGGCGGTTGCGCTTGCCGCCTTTCGCGGAAGAATGTATAACGCAAAAACAAAGTGAGCATGACAGGCAGTGTCCTTTTTGATTATACGAACATCATATTAATCGCGGCGGGAGTGTGCGCCGCTTTCGGTCTGGCGGCGTTCCTGCTGTTCAGGTTGAAGCTTTATTCTGCCATTTCAAGGACATCGAGCGATGTGCTTAAGAAGGAGGGTGAAAAAGCCGTTACCGTTGTGATTTGCTGCCATAACGAGGGCGGTTTGCTCGAAAGCAATTTGCCGAAAATAATGGGGCAGAGGGGCGTGAAGTTTGAGGTGGTGGTGGTTGACGACTGCTCTGACGATTCCACGTCCGATGTGCTGAAGCGCATGGAGGACCGCCACCCCAATTTGCGCCACACCTTTGTGCCGGCAACGGCGCGCTATGTGAGCCATGCAAAGCTCGCCGTGTCTCTTGGCGTTAAGGCGGCGCGTAACGAGTGGATAGTGATGACGCGCCCGGGATGCGCGCCGGTTACAGACCTTTGGCTGAAAGCCATGTCGTCGCGCTTTGAGGACGGAACTGACATAGTGCTCGGATATGCAAACTATGCCGACAACGGAACGCTTGCGGCGGGCAGGGCAGTGTATGAGCGTATGCAATATAATATGGTGTGGTTTCTCTCGGCGCGTAAAAAGGCGTGCGGCGGCGACGGCGGAAATCTTGCGTTCAGGCGTTCGGCGTTTTTGGAACGCGACGGCTATGCCGGTTCTCTCGACAGCCTTTTCGGCGATGACGACCTGCTTGTGGACGCAATGGCTGTAAAGGGAAACACGGCGGTTTGCTGCGCCCCGATGGCGGTTGTGCGGGAATATTCGTCAGATCTGCGCCGTGCGTGGCGCAACACGAAACTTTTGCGCACGGCTTCGCTGATGCACTCTCCGCGATGCGGCAATTCGGCAGTGCTGGCGGTGAAACTCTCAAACTTGGGGCATTTTCTTTGGCTTATGGGCTGGATTGTGGCGGCTGCGGTGTTTTTTGTAACAGGCTATGCGGTTGCTACGGCGGCTGCGGTGTTTGCCGCAGTTCTGCTGACGCTGGCCGACACGTTGCTGATGAGGCGTGCCACGTATGCCGTGGGCGAGAGAAGCTATGTGTTCCTGCTTTGGTGGTATGAGACGGTGCGCCCGCTGGCCCACCCTTTGTGGAAATTGCGGGCGAGGCTGCACGGACGCGATTTGAGAAGACGCATATAATAATGCACATATATAGAATGTAAACAAACACCGAATATGAGACGACTTGCATTTATCCTTCTCTTTCTGCCGGCGGTAATTCTGTCGGGCGTTACGGCTTTTGCCGGGAAGTATGTTGACATAAAACTGAAGATTGACGGCAAAGAACGCACAGGCGTTGTATTCCTGCCGTCGGGACTGCGTGCAGGCGCACCGATTGTAACCTGCGTCCACGGCTATGGCGGCACAGCCAACCCTAAGCATTTCGATCTCGACCCTGTTGCGGAAAGGGAGGGGTTTGCCGTGCTTTATCCCCAAGGGCTTAAAGACCCGAAAGGACACCCCGGTTTCAACGTGGGATACCCCAACCAAAAGGACATGGGCGTGGACGATGTGAAAATGTTGTGCAAAATGACGCGGTATGTTCAGAAAAGATACGGCTTGAGCAAGGAGAACGCTTTCCTTACTGGTATGTCAAACGGCGGGGATATTTGTTATCTCGCCGCACTTGAGGGGCAGAAAACATTCAAGGCTCTTGCCCCGGTGGCGGGATTGGCTTTTACGTGGTTTTACCAGAAATACGCCATGACAAATCCCCATCCCGTGCCGCTGTTTGAGATACACGGAACCGAAGACCGCGTTTCGGAATGGTGGGGCGACCCCGAAGGAAAAGGAGGTTGGGGGCCGTACATTTCCGTTCCCATGGCGGTGAACTACTGGGTGGCACGCAACGGATGCCACATAGAGAAGCACGACACCATAAAGAGCAAGGACGCCGGTAGCAAGCATTATGTGATACGCCACTTCTACAGCGGCGGAAAGGGCGGCAACGATGTGTGGCTTTACGAGGTTGTCGGCGCACCGCATTGCTGGCACAACGGCGACATTGACACCGGCGAGGAAATCTGGAGGTTCTTCAGAAAATACGTGAAATAGCCTGCGCGATGCCGCAACATACTTCCGCGCAAAGTTTTTCTTACAGTAAAATGTGCGTGTCCGGCGAAGAGGCTTCGGGCATTCACATCCATAAGTTGTGGCAACTGGTTTTTGTGGCGCGAGGTGCGGGCGAGCGCGAGACAGGCGGCACGGTTTCGCCTTTCTGCGAGGGCGAACTTTTCCTGATACCGCCCGATATGCCCCACGGGTGGCGTTTCCTGCCTTGCAAAGGCGTTGGCGGAGAGAAAACGTGCCTGATTTGCGTGAATTTTCCGCAGGGACTTTTTTCAAGGCTTGCGGCGGTTTTCCCCGAGTTTGGTTATATGCCCGAAATGTTTGGCGACCGCTCCAAGGCGTGGACTTTCAGGAAAACAGTGTCGCTTGCCGTTGGCAGGATAATGGCGAGCATGGCAAACGAGGGCGGCAGCATGAGGGCGGCGAGCCTTGTGGAGATATTGGCACGCATTGCGTCGGCGCGAAACCCGCAAGTGGCTGGGATTACAAGCCACAAGGCGAAAGAGGAGGGCAGATGCCGGGAGATTGACGGTTATCTTGCCGCCACCCCCATAGGGGAAATCAACGCCGAGGACGCGGCAAGACTGTTGGGGATGCAGCCCACAACGTTCTGCAACTTTTTCAAGAAGAACTACGGTACAAACTTTGTGGATTTCGTCAATGCAAGGAAAGTGGAGAAAGCCTGTGCCCTGATTATGAAAGGCGGGAGCGCAATGCGGGATGTTTGCGGCGAAAGCGGCTTCAACAGTATGGTTTACTTCATACGCATATTCAAGCGCATAAAGGGTGTCACGCCCGCCCGCTGGGCGAGGGAAAATTCTTAGGAAAGGCTGTGCGGAAAGTCTTGTTGCGTGAATTTGAAAATATTGAGGCTTATTCAATAAATTGCGCCGTATGCAGGGGCGTATGCATACGCCCCTGCATACGGGCAAACCCTCAACCGGTTACTTCTTTCGAAACACTCGGAAAATTATATTTGATGTGGGAAAAACTATGTCCTATGCAGGAAAAATTATGTCTGATGTAATCCAAATTATATCAGACCTTTTTTGCCGCTTGCAAACGTCTGAAAAACATTCAAATGCTTTTTTGCGTTTTCTTGCCCTAAACGAGGTTCTTATTCAAAGTAGAACGAAATGACAACCATGCTTGCCTTGGCGGAGTTGACGGCTTCGGTGTAGGCAAGCTTTGTCTTGTCGATTAGGTCCTTGCGGTTTTTGTCGAGAATGTCGTTGAGCCCGATGCAGAACTTTATTTCGGGTATCAGCTTGAAGAACGGCATATAGAAGTCGCATCCCAGGCCGAACTCGGCGCACAGTGAAAGCGGTTTGGTGCGTATCGCGTCCTGCTTGTGCCCGGTGAGGTCGTACATGGCGTTAAGTCCGGCAAGCAGGTAGGGGCGGTGGTTGTTGAAGCGCAGCGCGCTGAACTTTATGCCGGCAGGGACTGAAATGAGCGTGGACTTCATGGATTCGGAAACTTCCCTTCCCGAGGATTTTTCGCGGAAGGTGAGGTGTTTTTGCCCGAAGTTGATTGTGGGCGTTGTACGCAGGGCGAAATACTTGTTGAGCCTCCACTCCCCGAGAACGCCAATGCTGAAGCCTATGTCGCCACGGTCGTTGGCGGCATACCACTGCTCGCCTGTGGTTTCGTTTATGTGTCCGTTGTTCTCGAAGCTCATGCTTTGGGAATGCACGGCGCAGAGAAAGCCGTAGTGGAACCTGCGGTTGTCTATGTAGGGCTTGTTCTGCACCTTGCGTGTCTGGGCGTTCACGCCTGTTACGGCGAAAGCCAAAGCCGCAGCCAGGAAAGCGATATGTTTAAGTTTGCACCTCATAACTCATAGTTCTTAACGCGGTTGTGGGGCGTTTATTGCCTTTGTGCGGCTGGGGCATAACGGAAATTTCGTTATCTTTGCAAAGATTCGCAACAAAACAAGAACACCTTTATTATATGTCTGACGAAAACAACGAAAAAGAGCTTCATTCGCAGTATGTTCCCGAAACCGGCGACAGTGGCGACATCATAAGGCGGCTGCCGGGAATGTATGAGAACTGGTTTTTGGATTATGCAAGCTACGTGATCCTCGAGCGCGCCGTGCCGCATCTCGACGACGGCTTGAAACCGGTGCAGAGGCGCATTCTGCACACCATGAAGCGCATGGACGACGGACGTTATAACAAGGTGGCGAACATAGTGGGCGAAACGATGAAATTCCATCCGCACGGCGACGCCTCGATTTATGACGCCCTCGTGCAGCTTGGGCAGAAAAACCTGCTGATAGACACTCAGGGGAACTGGGGAAACATTCTCACCGATGATTCTGCGGCAGCCCCGCGTTACATTGAGGCGAGGCTTTCGAAGTTTGCGCTCGACGTGATGTTCAACGCCAAGACAACGGAGTGGAAACTGTCTTATGACGGAAGAAACGAGGAGCCTGTAACGCTCCCGGTGAAGTTCCCGCTGCTTTTGGCGCAGGGTGTTGAGGGCATTGCCGTGGGTTTGTCGTCCAAGATACTGCCCCACAACTTCAACGAGCTTTGCGATGCGGCGGTGAACTGTCTGCGCGGTGAGGGCTTCAGGCTTTACCCCGATTTCCCCACGAGCGGATATGTGGACGTTTCGCGCTACAACGACGGTATGCGCGGCGGGAATATAAAGGTCAGGGCAAAGATCGAGAAGCTCGACAGCAAAACCCTCGTGATAACGGAAATCCCGTTCGGAAAGAACACCCAGACGCTCATTGACTCGATACTGAAAGCCAACGACAAAGGCAAGATAAAGATACGCAAGGTTGAGGACGTTACCGCCGCAAATGCGGAAATCCACATACACCTTGCGCCCGGCACAAGCGGCGACAAGACGATTGACGCCCTTTATGCGTTCACCGACTGCGAGGTGAGCATTTCGCCCAACTGCTGCGTGGTGGAGAACAACAAGCCCCATTTCCTCACGGTGAGCGACGTGTTGCGCCGCAGCGTGGAGCGCACCAAGCACCTGCTGAAGATGGAGCTTGAGATACGCCGTGGCGAACTTCAGGAACAGTTGTTTTTCGCCTCGCTCGAGAAGATTTTCATCGAGAAGCGCATATACAAGGAAAAGCAGTTTGAGCAGGCTCCCGACATCGACACCACGGTGGCGTTTATCGACTCGAAACTCGAACCATACAAGAAGGATTTCGTGCGCGAAGTAACCCGCGAAGACATATTGCGGCTGCTTGAGATAAAGATGCAGCGCATCCTTAAATTCAACAAGGACAAGGCCGACGAGCTTATGGCGCGCATCCGCGAGGAGATAGCCAAAATAGAAAAAGACCTTGAAAACATTGTGGATGTTGCCGTAAACTGGTATTCCATGATAAAGGCGAAATACGGCGCAAACTATCCGCGGCTTACCGAGATACGCTCGTTCGACACCATAGAGGCGGCTAAGGTTGTGGAGGCTAACGAGAAACTTTACATAAACCGCGCCGACGGATTTATAGGCACAGGGCTGAAGCACGATGAGTTTGTTGAGAATTGCTCTGACATAGATGATGTGATTATTTTCTATCGCGACGGAACTTACAAGGTTACCCGCGTGGCCGACAAGCTGTTTGTGGGGGAAACCGAACGGTCCAAGAAGGAAAAGCGCAAGGTTGAGATAATCCACCTCGCAGTGTTCCGCAAAAACGACAAGCGCACAACTTACAATGTGGTGTATCGCGACGGCAAGGCGGGGACTTATTTCTACAAACGCTTTAACGTAACGTCGATTACCCACGACCGCGAATACGACCTTACGCTTGGCACGCCGGGAAGCCGTGTGGTTTATTTCACGGCCAATCCCAACGGAGAGGCGGAGGTGATAAAGGTTGCGCTGAAACCGAGCCCGAAAATAAAGAAACTGGCGTTCGAGTGCGACTTCGGCGAGTTGCAGATAAAAGGCCGGCAAAGCCGGGGCAACACTCTCACCAAAAACGACATTTACCGCATAACGCTGAAAAGTCACGGCGTTTCCACGCTCGGAGGATGCAAGATTTGGTTCGATAAGGACGTAAACCGCCTGAACATTGACGGATGCGGAGATTATATAGGCGAGTTTCACGGCAGCGACAGGATACTTGTGGTGCTTGACGATGGCACTTTTTACACCACCGACTTTGATCTTAGCAACCACTACGAGCCCGGGATTATCAGAATGGAGAAGTATGACGAATCCAAGGTTTGGACGGCGTTGCTTTACGATGCCGCGCAGAACGACTACCTTTATCTCAAGCGTTTTAACTTTGAACGCTCGTCGAAGAGGCAGAATTTCCTTGGCGAGGATGCAAAGTCGCGCCTTGCCTGCCTTTCGTCTGACGAATATTCGCGCTTCCGCATCACCCTCGGCGGGGCTGACAGTTTCCGCGAGCCGTTGGAGATTGAGGCAAGCGACTTTGTGGGCGTGAAAAGCTTCAAGGCGCGCGGAAAGAGGGTAACGACGTTCAACGTGGCGGGAGTGGAGCAGATTGCTTCGCTGTTGAAGCCCGAAGAACCCCTTGAAACGGAAAGCGGGGAAAGCAGCGCGGAGGAGGAAAACGGCGAAACGGGGCCAAGTTTGTTCGAATAGCCGTTCCGCCGCCAAACAAAACCACGGCGGGATGCGGCTAACAATAATTTTTGTAACTTTGCTTTTGGCGGGCATAAGCTCCGCGAGGCAAACAAACACAAGCAGGATATGACTCAGAAACTTTTAATTTATAATACACGCACCCGCACAAAGCAGGCGTTTGAGCCGCTTACTCCGGGGAGGGTCGGAATGTATGTTTGCGGCCCTACTGTTTACGGCGACCCGCATCTTGGTCATGCGCGTTCAGCAATAACTTTCGACGTGGTGTTCCGCTATCTCCAGCACATCGGCTACAAGGTGCGCTACGTGAGGAACATAACCGATGTGGGGCATTTGGAGCACGACGCTGACGAAGGCGAGGACAAGATAGAGAAGAAGGCGCGTCTTGAACAGCTTGAGCCGATGGAGGTGGCGCAGTATTACACAAACCGCTACCATGATGCGATGAAAGCTCTCAATGTGCTTCCGCCGAGCATAGAACCCCACGCAACCGGGCACATAATAGAGCAGGAGGAGCTTGTAAGGAAAATCCTTGACAACGGCTTTGCATACGAGAGCAACGGGAGTGTTTACTTCGACATAGAGAAGTATAACCAGAAGCACCGTTACGGCGTTCTTTCGGGGCGCAACCTTGACGACATAATCAACGAGAGCCGCAACCTTGCCGGCATAGGGGAGAAGCACAACCAGGCGGATTTCGCCTTGTGGAAGAAGGCGCAGCCCGAGCATATAATGCGTTGGCCCTCGCCGTGGAGCGAAGGTTTCCCCGGGTGGCACACAGAATGCACGGCGATGGGCAGAAAATACCTCGGAGACCATTTCGACATTCACGGAGGCGGTCTTGATTTGGTTTTCCCCCACCACGAATGCGAGATTGCACAGGCTGTGGCGTCGCAGGGCGATGAGATGGTGCGCTATTGGATGCACAACAACATGATTACCGTGAACGGCGGGCAGAAAATGGGCAAGAGTCTCGGGAATTTCATAACTCTCGAAGAATTTTTCACAGGGAACCACCCGAAACTGACGAGTGCCTATTCGCCCATGACAATACGTTTCTTCATACTCCAAGCCCACTACCGCAGCACGGTGGACTTTTCCAACGAGGCGTTGGCTTCGAGCAAGAAGGGGCTTGACAGAATGATGGACGCATACGCGAACCTTTCGAGGATTGCGCCCGCAGCCGATGGGGAAATCACCGTGAAGGACATTGAGGCCATAAGGGGGAAATGCTATGAAGCCATGAACGATGACTTCAACACGCCAATACTGATAAGCCATCTGTTTGACGCCTGCCATTTGATAAACCAGGTGGCCGGCGGGCAGAAATCCATCGCTCCCGACGCACTTGAGGAACTGCGCAAGGTGTTCTCGGCATTCGCGTTCGATGTTCTCGGTCTGCGCAAGGAGGCGGCTTCGAACGAGGGCAGGGAAAAGGCATACGGCGGGGCGGTTGACCTGCTTCTTGAGACGCGCCAAAAGGCAAAGGCGGCGAAAGACTGGGCAACGAGCGACCGCATTCGCGATGAGCTTGCACGGCTTGGCTTCGAGGTGAAGGACACCAAGGACGGGGCGGCTTGGAAACTCAACAAATAAGGAAAAGCATAATGTGAGCTGCGTTTCTGTGTGTTTTTGCAACAGCTTGGGTCGTTGGGAATTACGCAAAGCAGCAAGAACTGAATGAGCATTTGTTTTTCGGAGAATAGCAGGTGCATAAAACTACATCGGACATAGAAAAAACTATGTCCGATGTAGTTTGAATTATGTCTGAAGTAGTTTTTACGGTTTCGGCATAAATTCTCCGCGAGTGCGCCAGAGGCAGTCCGTCATGACGCGCCCCCTGTTTTTATTGCCGAATAAGTTGGTCATTTCCATTTTTTTTTGTTCCTTTGCACCGCTTTCCGCGTAGCCGCTGGCAAGAAGATACGAGTGGCTTGTTGATGCTGCGTTGGGGACGAACAAACAATTTTATTTACAAAAATGGTAGATCTAATTAAAGTTGCTGAAGAAGCATTTGCCACTGGCAAGGAATTTCCCGCATTCCGTCCGGGCGACACAATCACCGTGGCATACAAAATCGTCGAGGGAAACAAGGAGCGCATCCAGATGTTCCGTGGAATTGTGATTAAGATAAGCGGTCATCAGAACCAGCGTCGTTTCACGGTTCGCAAGATGAGCGGCACCGTGGGCGTGGAGCGTATCTTCCCTATCAACTCTCCGAACATCGACAACATTGAAGTTAACAAGCGTGGTAAGGTTCGCCGTGCGAAACTTTACTATCTGCGTGCGCTCACCGGTAAGAAGGCGCGTATCCGCGAAAAGAAAACCAACACTGCCAAGAAAGACTGATTTTTCGGGCGGTTTCAATAAAGCAAGGCGCGGCGGGTTTCATAACGAAGCCGCCGCGCTTTTTGTTTTTTGCAGTTGCAGTATAAAGCATATTCCTAACGGTTCTGCAAATATAGCCCCAAATAGCATAACACGTTGAGTTCCAGTAAATTGTTTGTGTAAAAGAGTGCTATTGTAACGGTTTGTTTTTCAGTGCATTGCAAGTGGGCAAAAAAGGTCTGATGTAGTTTGAATTATGTCTGATATAATTTTTCCTGCATAGGACGTAGTTTTTCCTACATCCGATGTGGTTTTCGCGGCATTCGGAAAAAGGAGGCTGTGTTGGTTTGGCAATACGCCCCTACGGCGGTGCATTTTTTGATTAAAAGGGTATTGTGCGTTTGTGTGGCGCGTTGCATTTGCAATATGCACTGCGATCCGTACCGCACCGTACAAGCAATGCAAACCATCGCCACACCGTTGCTAAATCCGCGCAATTTGGATGTATGCAATGCGCCCCACAGTTGTGCAATTTATTTATCGATGTGTGTTGTGCGGTTGCGGCGGTGTGATTTAATGATTAATTGTGTTTATGTATGACGGTTTGCTGTCTTTAACTCACACAACCATTTCTGTCAGTATCCTTTCAAGTTCCTCGCCTGTGAGATTAAGGTGGAATTTGCCGTTGTATGCCACTGATATGCCCCCGGTCTCTTCCGACACGGTTATTGCCAGCGCGTCGCTTTTCTGCGTAATCCCCATTGCGGCGCGGTGGCGCAAACCGAGGTTCCGGGGGATGTCCTCGTCGTGCGAAACCGGGAGTATGCACCCTGCGGATGATATGCGGTGGTGGGAGATTACCATTGCGCCGTCGTGCAGCGGACTGTTCTTGAAGAAAATGTTTTCAATCAGGCGTTGCTTGATTTCCGCGTCAATCATTTCCCCGGTTTTTTCAATGTCGCCAAGCCCAATGTAGCGTTCATACACGATGAGCGCACCCACTTTCTGCGCACTCATCGACATACACGCCCTCACCACGGGGATTATGCTGTTTTCGCTGACAATGTTGCGGTCTTGCGCCGGGCGCGAGAAGAACTTCACTATCTTGCCGATGGAATGGTGAGTGCCGAGGGAGGAGAAGAAGTTCCTTATGTCTTCCTGGAATATTATGATCAGTGCGATGGCACCTATGTTCACCGCCTTGTCCATTATCGACCCGAGCAGGCTCATGTTGAAAATCTTCGACACGAATATCCACATTATGATGAATATCAGTATGCCCATGAAGATGTTTCCCGAACGCGACTCTTTCATAAGGCGGTAGATGTAAAAGAGCAGCGTCGCCACCAGCAGTATGTCTATTATGTCCTTTATTGAAAACGATAGCATGGTGAGGAAACTTTATCCGAGGGTTTGCCTTACTATTTTCACGGCCTCAACTGCCGCCTTTACGTCATGCACCCTGAGAATTGATGCGCCTTTCATAAGGGCTATGGTGTTGCATACGGTTGTGCCGTTGAGGGCTTGCGGGGAGTCCGTGCCGAGCAGTTTGTATATCATTGACTTTCTCGACACCCCGACAAGCAGCGGCAGTTGCCATACTTTCAGGAAGTCGAGGCAGTTAAGCAGTTCGTAGTTTTGCGCCATTGACTTCCCGAAGCCAAATCCCGGGTCTATGATGATGTCTTTCGCCCCGAGCGAGTGCAATTTGTTTATGCGCTCCGTGAGAAACGCCATCACGCTTTGCATATACGGCACGGCGGAGTCGGAGTGTGAGGTGAGCGGGGCGTCGGAGTGCATATTGTCAATCGTGCCTCCGATGTGCGTCAGAATGTAAGGCACTCCCAACTTCGCGACGGTCTCAAACATGCGCGTGTCCCCCTCGCCGCCTGAAACGTCGTTGATGATTTCCGCGCCGTATTCCTCAACGCACATTTTGGCCACGCCGGCGCGGAACGTGTCTATGCTTACGGGAATGCCGGGTGCGGTATTCCTTACTGCGGCAAGCGCACGCCTCAGGCGCAGCAGCTCTTCCGCCTCATCAACATCGGCGGAGCCGGGGCGGGTGGAGTATGCCCCGATGTCTATAATAGTTCCGCCCTCGTCTGAAATCTGCCTTGCGCGGCGCGAAATGGCCTCCGTGTCAAAGGTTCTCGAAGCCGCGTAAAAAGAGTCGGGAGTTACGTTGAGGATTCCCATTACTTGCGGCTCGCCGAGGTTCATCAGCGAGCCGCCAAGGTTTAACGTATAAGGAACAAGCCCCTTCATTTTGCCAGTGTTCGGCGCGGCGTGTGTGCATTGCGTTTACGCAGGCCGCGCAACGGTTAGTTTTTTGCTGCGATTATTTCGTAATGCCCCTGTTTCACTTTTACGGTGAACCCTTCGGCGGTCTTTTCGGCGGAGGCAACGCCTTTGACTTTCCTGGCGGGTTTCCCGTTCACGGACAAAGCCTCCATTCCGGCTGCGGGGACATATACGGTGGCGTTAGAGCCAACCGGCACGTCAACTATTATGCGCACTCTGTCGGAAGTGTGGCTCACGTTGCTTGCCACGCGTCCGTAGGGCGACATCTTGGCGAAGCTCACGCTTTCAAGGCTGTCTGCGAGCACCGGGCGCACAATAAGGTGCTTGTATGCGGGAGCTTCGGGGTCGGAGTTCACTCCTGCGAGCTGTCGGTAGAACCATGTGAGGCAGCAGCCGAGGAACGGGTGGTTTTCGGAGTATTGTCCGTCAAACTGCTCCCAGAGTGTTGTCGCGCCGTTCTTGATCATGTTTCCGAAAGACGGATAGTCGGTCTTGTTCATCGCAGTGTAGGCAAGGTTGTTGAGCCCGATTTTTGCCAGCCCCTCGAAAAGCACCTCGAGTGCGATATATCCGCAGTTCAGGTGTCCGTTGTATCTCACGCCTATTTCATGTGCGAGGATGTTTTTCAGTCCCGGGCGTTTTTCCGCCAGTCCCATTTCCACGGCAAAGGCGTTGCAGCCGAAGTCGCCGTATCCCAGGGTGTCGTTCTCGAAATAAACTTTGTCGTATGCGTTGCGTGTGCGGTCGGCAAGGTCGCGGTAATGTTTCTCGTCCGCCGCGTTGCCCATCACTTTTGCCATTTTGCTCATCCTGTCGGCGCAGCGCCACAGAATGTATGTGTGCACTTTCTCGTCGGCGGGGAACTTGAACGGCGGCACCCAGTCGCCGAGGTTCATCCAGTAGCAGTCGCTGTTGTCCTTTGCGTTCTTGCGGCTCTGGTGCATGGTGCCGTCGGGCTTCACCCACGTCATCATATATTCTATCTGGCGTTTGGACGCGTCGTAGTTTTCGGCAATCACTTTTTTGTCCCCATAGTTCATGTAGTATTCCCACGGCATTATGCTCATGGCTGCGCCCCATGCCACGCCGCCGCCCGCGCCGGGGCACCAGGGTGCGGCGTTGGGCACATAGCCTGTCTCCCTGTCTTGCGCGTCGCGCATGGAGTTGAACCAGCTGCGGAAGAACGCCGCCCCGTCGAAGTTGTGCATCACCGTGGAGCATACAGCCTGTCCGTCGCCTGTATAGGGAATGCGCTCACGGTGGGGGCAGTCGCTTTCCACGCCGCTGTGTATGTTGTCCTTCTCCGTGCGCTGCCAAACGTAGTTTATTTTGTTGAACAATTCATTCGAGGTTGTGAACTCCGAGTTCACCTTCATGTCGGTGTTCACGGCTTCGGCAACTATCTGGTCGGCAGTCGGGGTAAGTCCCGATATTGTAACATAGCGGAACACGTACCATGTGAACTGCGGCGCGTAGTCAACGGGTGCGCTGTTCTTGAACGTGTAGCTCACCTCCTGCGCGTATGCGCTTTCGTATTTTATCTTTATTGTCTTGTCCTTTTCCCCACTAATGTTCTTGAGGCGCACGTGTCCCGAAATCATTTCTCCGAAGTCGATAGTGCAGCTGCCGTCGGCGTTGCTCTTGAAGGCGATGGGCTTGAGTGTTTCAGTAACCCTGTCGGGGTTGGTGTCGAAAGCCACCAGCCTGCCCTCGGGGGCTTTTCTCTCCACGGCGTTCTGCCATGAGCTGTCGTCGAAGCCGACGTCGCACCATCCGCTCACTTCCTGCCGCGCGTCATATCTCTCGCCGTCGTAGATGTCGCAGTGCACAACGCCGCTCTTGTGGGCTTTCCACGACGGGTCGCTCACTACAATCTGTTTGCTGCCGTCGTCATAGGTTATCTCTATCTGGCAGATGAACCTCGGCGAGCCGAACGCCGCGAGGCGGTCAACCCTTGTGTCGAAATATCCCGACGCCACCATTGCGCCGGCGGCGTTCCTGCCGTCGCGCAGCAGCTTGGTGATGTCGTATTGCAGGTAGGACACACGGAAGCCCGAAGACTTCTCATCGAGCGATATTCCCTGCCGGTGTATCAGGTCGGGGCGCGACGTGTAGTTAGTGAAGTTCGGCACGAGAAGGTCGTTGCCCACTTTCTTGCCGTTGAGGAAGAACTCGAAATAGCCGAGACCTGTAACAAACGCCTTGGCGGAGCGTATTCCGGGCTTCACGTCAAAACTCTTGCGCAGGTATGGCACGGCAGGGAATTCCGCCATGCACTGCCCTGTCCTGAGGTTGAACTGCGCCTCCTCGCCCTGCCACGGCGCACCAATCCAGCGCGCTTTCCATGTGTCGATGCCTGTTGTGAACTTTTGCGTCCCGCTCCATTTGGAAGCCTTGCCTTTTGCGTTCCAAACCATTACGCGCCAGTAATAGTCGGTGCCCTCATTAAGATTTCCGCCACGGTAGTCAACGAGGTATGAGTCTGCCGATTTCACCTTTTTGCTGTCCCATACGTCGGCCTTGCCCGAAGCCAGGGCCTGCGGCGATGTGGCGACGCAGATGCGGTATGCCTTCTGCTCCTCGCCCGTAACGCCGGCGGCCGCTTTGTTTATCCACGAAAAGCGCGGGTTCTCGTCCGCCGACTTAGGGGTGTTTATGAGAATGTTCTCGCTCAGGTGCTCGACCCTCAGGCTTTCGGGGGTTATCTGGCCGTATGCGGCAAAGGCCATGACCGTTGAGGCCATGATGCCTGCGAGTTTGAAAAATTGGAGGTTCATCTTGATTTCCGTGATATGTTGATTGGTGAAAAACGTTATATGTTATGCAAATATACGCAATCCGCAGGAAATACAGCGGCCGGCGGCGCATTTCATACATATTATATAATGGGTGGCGGAGTTTTTCCTTGGTTTGGGCGGCGGCATTTGGGGCTTGGCCGTGCCCCCGGCAATTATGCCGGAAACTGCATGGGACATGGGAAAAACAATGTCCTATGCAGGAAAAATTATATCAGACATAATCCAAACTACATCAGACATAATTTCCGCCTTTGCAAACACTTGAAATCCAACAAGATATATGGAAATGCGGAAACAAGGGCAAATGTCTGGCTATTAAGACGTTGTGTGCTTTGTCGGGAGTTGCTGCGGCAAAACAAAAAATCCCCGCCTCTCCAGGGAGAATGCGGGGAAAGCTTATGAAAAGAAATTTTGTGGTCTGCGGTTACTTAACGCGGTTTACGTATGAGCCGTCGCGGGTGTCAACCTCGATCGTCTCGCCCTCGTTTATGAAAAGCGGCACGCGCACCGTCGCGCCGGTTTCCACGGTTGCGGGCTTTGTTGCGTTTGTGGCTGTGTCGCCCTTGAGTCCGGGTTCGGTGTAGGTGATTTTCAGGACGGTCTTCACGGGCATTTCGGCGTAGAGGATTGTCTCGGTTGACGCGTCGCTCACAACGTCAACAACATCGCCCTCCTTCATGTAGTCAACTCCGGTGATGAGTCCGCGCTCAATCACCACGTCGTCCCACGTCTCCTGGTTGAGGAAGTGGTACTGGTCGCCGTCGGCGTAGGAGAACTGGTAGGGGCGGCGTTCCACCCTCACGTCCTCAAGGGCTTCGCCGATGTTGAAACGCTTTTCGAGCACACGGCCCGAAACAACGTCCTTCAGCGTTGTGCGCATGATTGTGTTGCCCTTTCCCGGCTTCACGTGCAGGAAGTCGATGCAAAAATAGAGCTTGCCGTCCATGCGGATGCAGGTGCCCTTTTTGATGTCTTGTGATTTGATCATAATCTATTTGTTCAATTTATTGTGTTCTATTGCCGTATGCCCCGAAAAGCGGGGCGGCTTGCCAAAAGCGGTGCAAAGTTATGATTTTCTTGCTGATTATGCAGTTTGGCGCGTAAAAAATTGCAAATGAACGGCAATATTATTGCGTGCGCTTTGGACGGATAGAAAAAAAGCACTAAATTTGCAGCCCGAAAGTGCGTCTTTCCACGGAGGACGCGTGAACTCTGAATTAAAATAAAATATATAAGGCAATGAAACGTACATATCAACCTCACAATCGCAAGAGAAAGAACAAGCATGGCTTCCGCAGCCGTATGCAGACAGCCAACGGCAGGCGTGTGCTGGCTTCGCGCCGTGCAAAGGGACGCAAGAAGCTGACGGTTTCTGACGAAGTTCACGGAAAGAAATAAGCGTTCCGGACTTCATCCGCAATAACAACTGAGAGAAGTGGGGGTTTGGGAACTCAAGCCTTTGCTTCTTTTGTGTTTTAAGCCTTTGCCCGCATGACAAGGCAAACCAAAGCTACACGCCACCGCGCATGACACTGAAGGAACTGTTTGCGAAACTCACGAGCCGCTACCTGTGGGGAAACCTGCTGGCAATGGCGTTTGTGGTTGCGCTCCTGATTTTTCTCACGCTCAAGGGGCTTGACATTTATTCGCGCCACGGCGAGGAAGTAACCGTGCCCCGGCTCAAGGGACTTTCATACGCCGAGGCGCAGAAAAGGCTTGAGGCGGCAGGGCTGGTGTGCGTGGTGGGCGATTCCGGCTATGTGCCGCGCCAGGCGGCGGGCACCGTGCTCGATCAGGGCGTTGATGCGGGCGCAAAGGTGAAGGCGGGCAGGGAAGTGCCGCTTACGCTGAACGCGGCGTTGCCCCCGACAATCGTGATGCCCGACCTTGCCGACAACAGCTCGCTGCGCGAGGCGCAGTCGCGCCTTGAGGCCCTCGGCTTCAAACTCACTCCCCCCGAATACATAAACGGCGAAAAGGAATGGGTGTATGGCGTAAAGGGCAACGGCATGAACGTGGTTGCGGGAATGAGGGTGTCGGTAACGGCAGTGCTTACACTTGTGGTTGGAAACGGACTTACGGACGACGACACGAGCGGGGAGGATTCGCTTGCAACGGAATGGGAATACGGAGAGGAGATAAATTTTGACGACAATTCGCATGATGGAGGAGTCTTGGCGGAGTAGTCTCCGCGATGTCTATGAGGGCGACGACGCTCTCGATGACGACGGGGACGAAAGCGGTCAGCTGTACGAGCATTTCAGGATGGTTGCCGACAAGGGGCAGCAGCTTCTGAGAATAGACAAGTTCCTTTTTGTTCATTTGCCCGGCACTTCGCGAAACCGCATACAGCTTGCGGCGAAGGCGGGGTTCGTGCACGTCAACGACCGCCCCGTGAAGAGCAACTACAGGGTAAAGCCCGGCGATGTGGTAACGCTTCTCCTCAACCGCCCGCGCTACGACAACACCATAGAACCCGAGGAAATCCCGCTCGACATAGTTTATGAGGACAACGATGTGATAGTTGTCAACAAGCCGGCGGGAATGGTGGTTCATCCGGGACATGGGAACTACACCGGCACACTCGTAAACGCCATCGCGTGGCATTTGAAGGACAACCCGGGCTACGACCCCAGCGACCCTGCCGTGGGACTTGTGCACCGCATAGACAAGGACACTTCGGGGCTTTTGGTGGTGGCGAAAACGCCCGGGGCGAAGACAAGTCTCGGTGTGCAGTTTTTCAACAAGACAACCCGCCGCCGCTACGAGGCTCTCGTGTGGGGCGACCCGGGAAGCGACGAGGGGAGAATAGAGGGGAATATTGCGCGTAACCCGAGAAACCGTTTGCAGATGTGCGTTTTCCCGCCCGACAGCGGCATCGGGAAAACGGCGGTTACGCACTACAAGGTTTTGAAACGTTTCGGCTACACCACATTTGTGGAGTGCCGCCTCGAAACGGGACGCACGCACCAAATCCGCGCACACTTCACGCACATAGGGCATCCGCTTTTCAACGACGAGCGTTACGGAGGGGCGCAGATTATACGCGGCAAGAGTTCGGGCAGCTACAGGCAGTTTGTGACGAACTGTTTTTCGCTCTGCCCGCGACAGGCTCTGCACGCCGCCACTCTCGGCTTCTTCCACCCAACACTTAAAAAGGAAATGGACTTTGTTGCGCCGATGCCAGAGGATTTGAAATCGCTCATTGACAAATGGGAAAGGTTTTCGGAGGCTTCGGCAAGATAGGGAATGAATAAAAGGAAAAAACATGGCGGGCGCGTTATGGCTTGCGTGGCTCGCGCAAAAAAGGAATAATATGAAACGTATAATAGCAATTGTGGCGGGGGGCGATTCCTCCGAGCATGACGTGTCGATGCGCAGTGCGCAGGGCATAAAGTCATTTCTTGAAAACCAGCCATACGACACTTACATCGTAGAGGTGCGCGGAACGAGCTGGAACGCCCACCTTGGCGACGGCACGTCCGCGCCTGTTGACCGCAACGACTTTTCGTTTTCGGACGGAGGCAGACGCATACGCCCCGACTTCGCATACATAACAATCCACGGCACTCCCGGAGAAAACGGTATAATAGAGGGATATTTCGACCTTATAGACATGCCCTATTCCACAAGCGACGTTCTCGTGGAGGCCATGACTTTCAACAAATACGCGCTCAACCAGTTTCTGCGCTCTTTGGGCGTGAACATTTCCGACAGTGTGCTGCTGCGCAAAAACCAGGTGCGCCGCCACACAAACGAAGAGATTGTGGCGCGGCTGGGTTTGCCCTGTTTTGTAAAGCCCAACGCCGGCGGAAGCAGCTTCGGCGTTACAAAGGTGAAAGAGGCTGACGAGCTTGAGCCGGCAATACAGAAGGCCATGGCGGAAAGCCCCGAAGTTATGGTGGAGGCTTTCATGAAAGGCACGGAAATAACCTGCGGATGCTACAAGACAAGCAAGGCAAGCTGCGTGTTCCCCATTACGGAGGTTGTAACTGCGAACGAGTTTTTCGACTACAACGCAAAATATAACGGACAGGTGAGCGAAATAACCCCCGCACGCCTTTCGACGGAGACGACGGAGCGCGTCAAGAAAGAAACGCTTAACATTTACGAGCTTCTCGGTTGCCGTGGAATTATACGCATAGACTATATACTTACAGGCGAAAAGGGCAACGAGAAGATTAATATGCTCGAAATAAACACCACCCCCGGCATGACGGCAACGAGCTTCATCCCGCAGCAAATAAAGGCTGACGGGAAGGACATAGGTTGTGTGCTTGCCGAGATAATAGAGGATTGTATAGAAAACCGTTGACGGATTATGGTCATACCAAAAGAATTTGACGAAATCCGCCCCTACACCCCGGAGGAACTTCCCGCCGCATTCGACGCACTGCTTTCCGACCCGCAGTTCACCGCTGTGGTCTCGCAGCTGTTTCCCGGCGTTGGCATGGACATGATTGCCGCAAAGCTCCGCTCGTGCAAGACGAACCAGCAGGTGCAGGAGGTGATGATTTACGACCTCATAACAAAGATTGAGAACAGTTGCACCGACGGCGTGGACATGGACTGCGGCTGCATAGAGCCGGACAAACGCTACACATTCGTTTCGAACCACCGCGACATAGTGCTTGATTCGGCTTTCCTCTCGAAAAAGTTGATCGAAAATCATTTTCCCTGTACCGTGGAGATAGCCATAGGCGACAACCTGCTTGTTTATCCGTGGATTCGCCGCCTTGTGAGGGTCAACAAGTCGTTCATAGTGCAGCGTTCGTTGCAAATGCGCGAGATGCTGGCAAGTTCCGCGCGAATGAGCCGGTATATGCACTTTGCCATAAGCCAAAAGAACGAAAACATCTGGATAGCGCAGCGCGAGGGAAGGGCAAAGGATTCCGATGACCGCACACAAGATTCTATTTTGAAGATGATGGCCATGGGCGGCGAAGGCGATGTTATCGACAGGCTCATGGAACTGCATATTGTGCCGCTGAGCATTTCATACGAATACGACCCCTGCGACTACCTGAAAGCGGTGGAATTCCAGATGAAGCGCGACAATCATGATTATGTAAAGACTCGTGAGAACGACTTGCTTAACATGAGCACGGGCATATACGGCTACAAGGGCAGGGTGCACTATTCTCCCGCGCCGTGCATTGACGCTTGGCTCGCGACGCTCGACCGCAGCATGAAAAAAAGCGAGTTGTTCGAAACCATAGCCCGCCACATCGACAGTGAAATCTTCACTCATTACAGGCTGTACCCTGCAAACTACATTGCAGCCGACTTGCTGGGAGGCAATTCGCGTTTCGCTTCGGAATATACGGAGGGGGAGAAAAAAAAGTTTGAGGAATACATGGCCTCGCGGATTGAAAAGATTGATTTGCCTAACAAGGACAACGCTTTCCTTCGCGGGCGCATTCTTACAATGTACGCCAACCCCGCGCTGAACCATTTTAGGGCTGCGGGAGAACTGTAAAGCAGCGTGGTGTCAAACCATGTGTCAGGCTTTCCACAATGAGGGGGCAACTTGCCGCAGGTACTGTTTTATGTAGCGTGCGCATATTTTGCAATTAGTTGATAAACAAAAAATTGCGCTTGTCTTAAAGAATATTGCAAGCACTTGTTTTTCAATAGGTTGCAAGCGGCGTAAAAAAGGTCTGATGTAGTTTGGATTATGTCTGATATAATTTTTTCTACATAGGATGTAGTTTTTCCTGTGTCCTATGTAGTTTTTGCGGTTTCGGCAAACAAGTTCCGGGATGTGCGTGGCGACTGTTGCGCGGTTAAGGCGGAAACGGGTTTGCAACAAAAAAATATGGTGCGCTTTTGGGCGCACCATATCCTTGGTCGGTGTTTCGTGATTCTTATGCTTACTTCTTTCCGAAATAGCGGTCGAGCAGACCCTTGAAGCCGCGTCCGTGGCGTGCCTCGTCCTTTGCCATTTCGTGCACGGTGTCGTGGATTGCGTCGAGGTTGAGTTCCTTTGCGCGCTTGGCAATGCGGAACTTGTCGGAGCAGGCTCCCGATTCGGCTGCCGCGCGTTTTTCGAGGTTTGTCTTCGTGTCCCAAACAACGTCGCCAAGAAGCTCGGCAAACTTGGCTGCGTGTTCAGCCTCCTCAAAGGCATAACGCTTGAACGCCTCCGCAATTTCGGGATAGCCCTCGCGGTCGGCCTGGCGGCTCATGGCGAGATACATCCCCACTTCGCCGCATTCTCCCTGCCAGTGCGCGTTCAGGTCCTTTATCATCTCCTCGTCGCAGCCTTTTGCCACGCCGATAACGTGTTCTGTCTCAAATTTCAGTTCTTCGCTCTCGTCCACTTCCTGGAATTTCGATGCAGGAGCGTGGCATATCGGACATTCTTTCGGAGCTTCCGTACCTTCGTAAACGTAACCGCAAACGGTGCAAATAAATTTTTTCTTCATGACCCTTAGTTTTAATTGTTATGTAAAAGTTTATTTGTCTCCGCCCCTTTTGGTATCGGGGGAAGATACAAAGATACGGACTTGTTTTGAATTGACAAGCGATTTGTGCGAAAAATTTCAAATATGTCGTATTTTTCTGCTTTTTGCTAATTTTGCATCCGGGCTTTGTGCCTTGAAACTGGTGAACATTTTTACATGAAAGCAAAATGGCAGTGAAACAAGTTGACCCTCGCAGCGCGAAGGTGTTTGAATTTCTTGACGGCATAACGGAACACAACGACCGCGATTGGTTCAGGGCCAACCGCAGCCTTTACGACGGAGCGGCAGAAGCCTTCGGTGACATTGTGGCGGGACTTATAGCACGGATTTCCGGGTTCGATCCCGGGGTGGGACGGCTCTCGCCCTCCGACTGCACCTACCGCATCTACCGCGATGTGCGCTTCAGCAACGACAAACGCCCCTACAAGGTTTATATGGGGGCGTACATCAACGCACACGGCAAAAAGTCGGTTCACGGCGGGTATTACATCCATTTCCAGCCCCACAACAGTTTGGCGGCGGGCGGAAGCTACTGCATGGACTCAAAGGTGCTCAAAGCCGTGAGGGAGAGCATTGTTGACAATGTGGAGGAGTTTTCTGCCATTGTCGAAAGCCCTGCGTTCAAGCGCCTTTTCCCCGTCATAGGGGAGCAGCGCCTGAAAACCGCGCCCAAGGGCTTTCCCAAGGATTTCCCCTATATGCGCTATTTGCAGCCCAAGAACTATTCGGTCTCCACGCCGCTGGACGACGGCTTGCTGCTTTCGCTGGGCTGGGAGGACAGGGTGGTGGAGATATTCCGCACCATGAAGCCCATGCTCGACTTTGTGAACTACACTGTTGACGACTACGAATGAAAAAAGCGCGGGTCATTCCGCGCTTTTCTTGTATCCCACCGTGTTGTTGAGCATCGGCACTTGCTTGGGCGTGAGTTTAAGCTGTTCGGCAAGTGTCGCGCTGTCCATTGTCGCCCTCGGGCAGCACGCCCATCCTGCGGCGGAGCATATAAGGCAGATGTTCTGGCTCACATAACCCGCATCGGCAAGCCCGAACTTGTTGGGCATGTCGCCGAACTTCGCGCCGTTGCTCACAAGCACTATCGACAGTGGGGCTTGGGCGGTGAACTCCTGCCCGCGTGCCACAGCCGGGCGGAGGTCTTGGTCGCTGCGCCGCTCAAGCGTGTTGGTCTGCGGATTCCAAAAGTATGCGCCGTCTTTCCTTATGACGAAAATCTCAACGTCCTGCTTGTTGAGTGCCGAGGGGGCGGTGCGTTTGCCGTCCTCGCGGTTAATGCCGTTTGCCGCCCAAAGCAGGGTTGAAAGGTCTTGGTCGCTGAACTCCTTGTCGGAGAAGCTGCGCAAAGACTGCCTGTTTTGCAGTGCGTCGATGAGGGTTGTCTTAAGCGACTTGTCGGGCTGCGGAAGTTTGATGCTGCTTTGCGCCCGGCATGGCGCGTATGCCGCAATGGCGGCAATCAGCGCAAGGTTGCGGAAAAATGAAATGTTCATGACTGTGCCTGTTCGTATTCTGCGGTAAAGTTACTACTATTTTCCGCAACGCCCAAACTCCCGCCGCATGATTTTACTCGTTTGGCTTGACATAGGAATTTCAAAAAGTAAGCTTTGCTTTTTTTTGTACCGAAAATACAGTAAATTTGCAATAAATAAAAAATGGCGAACAACGGTAAATGGACAAATATTCGGAAGCGGTAAAAAATATATATTCGAGCTTTTCAGAAAATGATGCGGCTTATTTGACCCATCGTTTGCAATCTCCGGAAGCCTATGAATATAACATGGAGAAGGAGGGTTGCTGTGTGTCTGAAACTGCACTTGCATATGGAACGAAGATGTTCCCCTTGTTTGACTTGCAGGTTGATGTGCCTTTTCCGCCTCCTGCGGTTTCAGATTTTTCATTTATAGACCTGTTTGCTGGCATTGGTGGTTTCCGTCTTGCCTTGCAAAGGGAAAAAGGAAAATGCGTTTTTTCTTCAGACTTTAATGTTCCTGCACAACAAGTATATGCTTCCAACTATGGGGAGCTTCCTTTTGGCGATATAACAAAAATCCCATTGTGGATGATACCAGGCCATGATGTGTTGACAGCCGGTTTTCCTTGCCAGCCGTTCAGCATATCGGGGAAAATGAAAGGTTTTGAAGATACCAGAGGCACACTTATATATAATGTGTTCAAGATAATAGAATACAAGAGGCCCAAGGTAGTCTTTTTGGAAAATGTAAAACATTTGGTGCATCATGATCATGGTAACACATTGAGAACTATACTTGATGGTTTGGAACATCTGGGGTATAAGTGTTCTTATAAGGTTTTGAATGCTTCGGATTTTGGTGTCCCACAAAATAGGGAACGGCTTATTGTTATTGGCCATGAAAGCAAAGTGTTCGATTTCTCCAAGGTGGAAAAAAGACCTCGCACGATATTGCGCGATATATTGGATGAAGATACCACGGAGTTTGAGTATTTGCACGAGCCTTATACGATTTTGGAATCTTTCAGGAAGCAACCGTCGGGGTTGATATTTGTAGGGTATCGTAATAAAAAAATACGTAAAGCGGGCGTCCGTCCCGGAACGGAAAACTTGTCGAGAGTCCATAAGCAGCCCAACAGAATATACTCTATAGACGGAATCCATCCGGCACTTCCTTCGCAGGAGACTTCCGGACGATTTTGGATTTACGATGGAAACCGTGTGAGAAAACTGACGATAACGGAATGTTATAAGCTGATGGGGTTTCCTGCAAATTTCATCCGTTCAAAAAGCATTACTGAACAATATCGCCAGATCGGAAATTCTGTTTGCGTTCCCATGATTCAAGAAATAGCAAAACAAATAAAGGAACAACTGTTATGAACGAAGCTTCCGCCATAAGAGACCTGTATAATAGTTCGGCAAAGAAAATATCCGACAAGCAAGAGATCGTTTCAGATTTACCCGCAGAAATAAAAAAAGGCCTTGATGTGGTGCTTTCCCATGCGGAAAAGAGTAAAGGGGTGTTGACTGTTGTTATGACAAGTGCAATTTATAAGTTCCTCCATCCAGAACAAGATATTAGGAAACATCAGTGCAGCATTGAGGGTGGATATTCTGGAAGAACGTTTGACACCCATTATGTAACTCCTTTTTTGAAAGAGTGCGGTTTTCCTTGTATGCGCGAAAGCGGATGGTTAACGCGGTCGTTGGAGCAAAAGGTGCCGTATGATGAGAATTATACGGGTGCAATAAATCCGAGCCAACTCAAATTTGCTTTTATAAACTGCTTAAAGGCAATACAGGAAAGCGGGCTGTGTATGGAAATTGTGGACTACTTGTTTCAAGGGCTTATTCTTATAAGGAATAAAAACCGCTTCGATTTGGCAGTCCCGCAAAACCTCCCAATAAGCGAGATTGTCGCTTTGTTGGAAAAACATTTTTATTGTAAATATAACTGTAAAGGGGCTTCAAGATTGCCGGTGTTGGCTCTTTATGCCATATATGAGAATTTGGTAAGGGAATTGAAAAGGTATGAAGACAAGAAGTTACTTCCGTTAGAAAGTCATACTTCTGCGGATGCACGAAGCGGCAGAAAAGGCGACATAGACGTTGTGAATAGCGACGGGACACCTTATGAGGCAGTAGAGGTGAAATTCGACATACCTGTGTCGTATGATATAGTGGAAGTTGCCAAGGAAAAGATACAAACTTGCCATATTTCCAGATATTATATATTATCAACAAAGCCTGTATTGGAGGAAGAACGGGAAAAGATAATGCACGAGGTGCATCGCATAAAGAACATATATAATTGCCAGTTGGTTATAAATGGCATTATTCCGACACTGAAATACTATCTTCGTTTGCTGGACAATCCGACGGATTTCATTGATGGTTATACAAGATTGTTGGCTTCAGATAAGGCTGTAAAGTATGAGCATAAACAGGCGTGGAATAAAATAGTGTCAGACTTGTAAGGATTAAAGCCTGTTTCCTGTGGAAAACGTCAGAGTTTTTGAAGTGCGTGAATGTAAGGAAGAGTACCTTGTGGCTGTGAATTGCCTTTTGGGACAGTTGAGTACTAAAGAGTGCGTACTTTCAAGAGACGATTTTGAAAACTTGGTTAGTTCTGATACAAGCCATTTGTTTCTGCTTTTGTGTGGAAGTGCAATCATAGGAATGCTTTGTGTGTGCGTTTACGTTTGCCCTACAGGTCGAAAGGTGTGGATAGAGGATGTAGTGGTGGATTCTGAATTTCGTGGAAGGGCGTTTGGAAAACTTCTGGTGAATTATGCAATGGATTACGCCAAGTCGCTCGGGAATGTTACAGTAATGCTCACCTCCCGCCCGACGCGCATTGCTGCTAATGTCCTTTATAGGTCTGTGGGTTTTAAGATAAAGGAAACAAATGTGTACTGCAAGAAGCTTTCATGATACGGCAATGTTTCCCGCCGCATGATTTGTGGCGATTTTCCTGTGGGCGTGGCATTTTTTCTGACTAATATCCGTAACTTTGCAGTGACTGCGGTTCGCACGCGGGCTTTTGTTCCGTGCGCGATTAAAAGGGAAGCGGGTGGGAATCCCGCACAATCCCGTTGCTGTGTGTCTTTCGCAAAGTGCCGTGTGTGCCTTGCGTTACGCCCCAGAGGGTGATTTCCCGCCGTGCCGGCAGGCACGAAAGCCATTGCAGCCTTTGGCTGTGAGAAGGCGCGGGACATGACGAGCCAGAAGACCTGCCGCAGCCCATAATGTTCGGCACCTGCGAGGACGGGAACGGACAACATTCGGGAGGATGTGCCTTGTGCGTTCTTCCAGAGGCGGTGTACTGTGGCCTGCATCGCCAGTGTTGCCGTGCGTGTTCCGTTTCTTTTAGGGCCAAGCTTATCATGGAGGAAACGGAATGAGGAAGTATATTATATATATGTCTGTGTTTTTTGTCTCCGGCGCGTATGCGCAGGGAAGCAACGCTTTGCGCGACACTCTTGACGCTCCGGCACTGCCGGCTGCGGTGGTCAGCGGGCAGCGCAATGCCAACACGATAACCTCGCAACAGACCCTTGACGGCGAAAGCCTGAGGCGCATGAACTCGTACAGCGTTGCCGATGCCGTGCGTTATTTCTCGGGCGTGCAGCTCAAGGACTACGGCGGAATAGGCGGGCTTAAAACCATAGACGTGCGCAGCATGGGTACGGAACATACCGCTGTGAGCTATGACGGGGTGGAGATTGCCAACGCGCAAAACGGCATTGTTGACCTCGGAAGGCTCTCGCTTGCGAATGTGGGCGGCATAACATTGAGCAACGGCGGCAACGGCGGCATTTTCAAGCCGGCCCGCAATTTCGCTTCGGCATCTAATGTGGACATTGCCGCACGCAGCCCGGAGTTTCACGGCAGGGCGCATAACCTGCGTGCCGTGGTGCAGGGCGGCTCTTTCGGCACATTTTCGCCCGAGGTGTTTTGGGAACAAAAATTGTCGGAAAAGACGGCCTTGCAGGTTGACGCGGCGTGGCTCACGTCAAACGGCAGATACAAATACCGCTACCATTTGGACGGCGGATACGACACCACCGCCACACGGCGCAACGGCGACATAACCGTGCTGCGGGGCGAGGCTTCGCTTTACGGTCGCATTCCGGGCGGGAACTGGCGTGCAAGGGGCTATGTCTATTCCTCGCGGCGCGGTCTGCCCGGAGCGGTGGTGAGAAACCGCCTTTCGCACATCGACCGCCAAAGGGACGTGAACACTTTTGTGCAGGGCGCGTTCACAAAACGCCTCGGCAATTATTCGCTGCTTGTCAACACAAAGCTCACATACGACTACCTTCATTATTTCTACGACCCGCGCCGCGACCAGGGGGCTATGTTCATAAACAACCACTACCACCAGAGCGGCGTGTATGTTTCGGCGGCAAACAAATACGATTTCTCGGAAAACATACAGGCATCTCTTTCTGCCGATTATGCCTTTGACGCGCTCAATGCCGACCTACGCGAGTTTGCAAAGCCTTTGCGCAACAGCGTTTTCGCATCGGCGGCAGTAAACGCTCGCACTGGGGATTTTGAGTTTCAAGGAAACGCATTGCTTACATACGTCGGCAACCGCGTGAGAAACCGCAACGGCGGGAAAAACTCCGGGCATACAGGCTTTACCCCAGCCGTGTTTGCCGCGTGGCGTCCCGCATTTTTGCCCGGACTTACGCTGCGCGCATTCTGCAAGCGTTCCTACCGCGTGCCCACGTTCAATGATTTGTACTACACCTTTATAGGCAACTCCAACCTCAAACCCGAATATGCCACACAGCTTGATGGCGGCGTTTCATGGCGTGTACCGAAGGAGGGGAGGGCGTTGAAAAACCTCGAAGTCAGGCTTGACGGGTACATAAACCGCATATCCGACAAAATCATAGCCGTGCCGACAACAAACCAGTTCCGCTGGACGATGACAAACCTCGGGAAGGTTGTGGTGCACGGGCTTGAGGCGAGGGTGGAAACGGCTGTAAGATTGGGGAGCGTGGACATAGGCGCAAAAGCCACGTACACGCGGCAGCGTTCAATGGACTGCTCCGACAAAGACAGCCCTTACTACAAGGGGCAGATAGCCTACATACCCAAGCATTCGGCTTCGGCCGTAGCCAATGTGGCGTGGAGGAAATGGAGTGCGGACTACAGCTTCTTGTACACAGGACGGCGTTACGACTCAAGCGCGAACATCCCCGCCAACTGCATACGCAGCCACTGCATAAACGATCTTGCCGTAAACCGCAGCCTTTCGCTCATGGGGGCGGAGGCGAAAATCTCGTTGGCGGTGAACAATGTGCTCAACCGCCACTACGATGTGGTGAGGTGCTACCCCATGCCGGGAAGAAACTATAAAATCACTTTATCAATAAACATATAAAAACATGAGAGATCTAAAGAAATCCCTTCGCCTAAGCGCGATTGCCGCACTGCTTCTTTCGGCGGCGTTCCAGTTCACTGCCTGTTCTGATGATGACAACACGCCGAAAATCGACATCACTGGCACAACGGTTGCAACACCGCAGAAAAACCTCAGCTCAAAGGGCGTTTTCGTGCTCAACGAGGGCGCAATGGGAACGAACAAGTCCTCGCTGGACTATTTCGACTACACCAATGGCAACTATTACCTTAACCTTTTCCCGACCATAAACCCGGACGTAACGCTCGGACTTGGCGACACGGGAAACGACATCCAGGTTTACAAGGGCAAGGTGTATGCCGTGATGAACGGCTCGAACCTTGTGGAGGTGATGAGCGCAAAGACAGGCAAGCACGTGGCTTCCATCGACATCCCCGCGTGCCGCTTCATAACCTTCGACGGCAACTATGCCTATGTGTCCTCGTATGCCGACCCCACCGACAAGACATCGGAAACCACCAAAGGCTCGGTGTATAAGGTAAACCTCAACACAAACTCCGTTGAAAGCACCGTAACCGTGGGCTATCAGCCCGAGGGCGTCGCCTTTGCCAACGGAAAGGTGTTCGTTGCCAATTCGGGCGGGTATATGTACCCCAACTACGAGCATTCAGTCAACGTGATAGACCCGCAGACAATGCAGGTTGAAAAGACAATCGACGCCGGGCTTAACCTCGGCAAGGTGGCTCTCGGCAATGACGGCAACCTTTATGTAATCTCCACAGGAAACTACAGCACGGTAAGTTCCAAGATATATGTGGTGAACACGGAGACTGCGGCATTGAGCGACTCAATCGACACACGCGTTTCCGCCATCGCCACAGCCGGAGATAACCTGTATATAATAGGCGTGGAATACAAGGCACCCACATACGAGGCCACGAACTCGTATTCGCTCTACAACACCAAGACCAAGGAACTTTCAGCAGCAGGTTTCATAACCGACGGAACAGACAGCAGGATTGTGATGCCGTATGCCGTTGCCGTGAATCCCGACACAAAGGAGATTTTCGTGGCTGACGCGAAAGACTACAAGACACCCGGCGCGCTCTACTGCTACAGCGCGGACGGCAAGCTGCAATGGTCGGCGACCACGGGGCTGATACCCGGGCACATGGCCTTCACCACAACCCAGCTCAAAGGCTTGAAGTAGGAAACATCCCAAATAAGATACATAGCGCGGTTTGCACAGCATGGTGCAGACCGCGCTTTTTTGTGTCAGCACACGATGCCGGCAAAACAATATGCGGCTTAAATTCAGAACAAGGCACTTCTGGAATCTGAACATGATTAAACATTTATACCGCGTGCGCTGCGAATATATAAGTGGCGATTAATAAATGAATTGCGCTGCCGTAGGGGCGTATGCCATACGCCCGAATTGCGCCAGGTTTGCAAAGTTGCGATAAAAGTTCGCGGTGCGGTTTGGGCGGCGGGGCAAAGTGCGTATGCCATACGCCCCTACATATATACAATATGCAATAAGCAAACAGTTAATTCCACATACAGTTATCGCAAAACCAATACCGCCAAAACTACATTTGATGTAGGAAAAACTACGTCCGATGTAGAAAAAACTATATCAGACATAATCCAGACTACATCAGACCTTTTTTTCGCACCTTGCAATGCGTTGTAAAACAGATTGTTATAAAAGAAGGAAGGTTTGCGGTAAAATTGTGATAATCAGAATGTTAGAAAAACGCCCCCAAACGGCATTCCGCCTTGCGTGGAACAGCGGCTTTATCGTCTGTAAGAGCAATTTTTCCAATCATTAATCTCGTGTTCTGACTCGCTTCCCAATTGAAGCATTTTCCCAACGCCGGGAAAAAGGTTTGGAACATTTGCCACAGCATTCATTCTTTCCGCTGATCTTCGGTTAAAGTGTTTTGTTGTGGCTTATGCGCCGCAAGATCCAATATACAAGATACAGGCGGTATTTCAGCTTGAACCATGCGCTTGTGGTTTTTTTCAGTCCGGCGGCTGACGTGTTGTCTCCATAGCGGCGGTAGCGTATGAGTTTGTCGTTTAGGAAAACGGTTTTGTGGAACGCCAGCCCGACAAGCGCGAGCCAGTTGTCGTGGGTGCAGCATTTGTGGTTGGGGGGGAATGGCAGTGCCTTGCGCAGCACCTCTTTCCTGAACGCCATGCAGCAGCCGAGATAGCTGAAGCGTATGAGGTTGCTGATTAGTCCGGGTTTAGAATGCCTTTCGGCGCAGAACGATTGGGCGATAATCCTGTTTCCGGCATCAACCATCGTGGCGTCGGAGATTACGAAGTCGCAGCTTTTAAGATGCTCCATGCAGACTTTCACCTTTTGCGGCTCCCAGATGTCGTCCTGGTCGGACAGGAAAACGTAATCGCCTTTTGCGTGTGCCAGCGCGTTCTCGAAATTCGGCGTGTAGCCATGTTGCCCGTTGTTTGTGAAAACCCTGATGAGCGGTGAGTTGAACTCGCGCACAATGCTCAGGGTGTTGTCGGTTGAGCCGTCGTCAGAGATTACAATCTCGTCGCGGGGGGACAGTTGGCTTAGGATGGAGCGGAGCTGTTCCCTGATGAAGCGTCCGCCGTTGTATGTGGCAATGCAAACCGAAATCATATTTTCGCGCAGATGGTTTTACAGCCGGAAACCGTCGCGGATTCCCTTGATTATACATTTCAGTTTTTCCATTCTGTTTTGCTCTACGATAATTATCCCAATCGTGTCCTTAAGCAGGAAAAGGTCTTTTTTCAGAATCCAGAGCGGGAGTTTCAGCAGGTATTTGCGGTTGAGATACACGGTGTTTCTTGCCCAGAAATACCTGCGCTTGGGAGAATGGTTTGACGACAGGATACCGAACTTTTTCATCGGGCTTCCAAGATGGTGTCTTATGAGCGGCTTGCCGACTTTTACAGCCTTGTACTTGCCGCTTAGCCTTAGGCGTATCACGAAGTCGAAGTCAACGCAGTCGATGAAAAGTTTTTCGGTGTAGAAGCCGATTGCACTGAAGATTTCCGCCTTGTGCAGTGTGCCGGATGTTATGATTGTTGTGCTTTCTGCGGCTTCGGGATGTTTGCCTGCGCTTTGCGAAAATACCGTGCCTATAAGCCCCGCATCGGGATATTGTTCCAGCACATGGGCATAGGCTTCCAATATGCCGCTCTCGGGGAATGAGTCGTCATCGAGCGTCAGAA